>Ga0209963_1000080_pt1 | contig 406581 bp, 326 predicted proteins | sample ThiBio_1000_biof_2_FD_183957 | JGI IMG/M metagenome (GOLD analysis project Ga0209963, IMG submission 183957) | Wastewater bioreactor microbial communities from Cape Town, South Africa - Thiocy_cont_1000_biof (SPAdes) | ecosystem: Engineered > Bioreactor > Thiocyanate-remediating >...
ATCAAATGTAGGATACTCTTTTCTCATAAAGAAACCTCCTGGCTATTTCGGTTCTAGGCAAACCTATTTTAGCTCAAGAGGTTTCTTTATTCTTACTTCATCCTAAAATTCGGGATGATTCATGTTTGTTAAATTATTTTCCCAGGCTTAAAAGTAAATCGCGGGCGCGTTCGAGTGTTTCCGGCTTTTTGCAGAAGCAGAACCGGATTTTGGTCCGGCCCATCGCTTTATCCCGGTAGAACGACGAGCCGGGGACGGTTGCCACCCCAATTTTTTCAATCAGGAAGCGGGCGAAACTTACGTCGTCCGGCTGGTCGAATTTCTTCATGAGGTCGCTGGCATCGGTCATGATGTAATAAGCGCCCTTTGGCTCGTAGGCCTGGAACCCGGCCTCGCGCAGAAATTCCATCATGTAATCGCGCTTGACCCGGTAGAGGTTACCCAGGTTCTCATAGTATTCGTCCGCGAAGCCGAGGGCGAAGGCGGCCCCTTCCTGCAACGGCGCGGCGGCCCCAACCGTCAGGAAGTCGTGGACCTTGCGTATGGCCGTGCTGATTTCGTAGGGGGCAATCAGCCAGCCAATCCGCCAACCTGTAACCGAGTAGGTCTTGGAGAGGCCGCTGATTGTGATGGTCCGCTCGAACATACCTGGCAGGGTCGCCATGTGGATATGCTCGCCGCTATAGACCATATGCTCGTAGATTTCGTCGGTGATACATATCGCGTCATACTTCTGGCACAACCCGGCGATAAATTCCATTTCTTCCCGGTTAAAAACCTTGCCGGTCGGGTTGTTGGGCGTATTGATGATGATAGCCCGTGTCTTATCGTTAAAGGCGGCGGCCAGTTCGTCCCGTTCGAAATGCCAGTCCGGTTCGTAGAGGGTGACGTGGCGCGGCACCGCTCCGCTAAGGATGGCATCCGGGCCGTAATTCTCATAGAAAGGCTCGAAAACTACCACTTCGTCGCCGGGGTCTACCACCGCCAGGACAGCCGCCATCATCGACTCGGTCGCGCCACAGGCTACCGTTATCTCGCGTTCGGGGTCGGGCCGGAACCCGGTAAAGTGTTCGGTCTTGGCCGAAATAGCGTTGCGGAGGCTTTTCGAGCCCCAGGTGATAGCGTACTGGTTGATGTCGGCTTCAATAGCCCGGCAGGCGGCCTCTTTCATGGCGGCAGGAGCGGCGAAGTCAGGGAAACCCTGGGCTAAATTTACGCCGGGAGTAACACCCGGCTGGCTTTCGCGGTCCAAAAACAGTCGGGTCATTTCGCGGATAACCGACTCGGAAAACTGCTGGGCCTTCTGGCTGGTCCGTATAGGCAAGGGAATAAACCTCCATCAGGTGTAAAACATTGCGCCAGGCAACGTTAAACGCTTCAATTAACGCTTTTAAGAAAGGATTGAAAGACTTGCTGCTTAATTTATATGATTCGGGTGAAAAAATCCAGTGATAAAGTTGAGCAACTTTTAGAGAAATAAGTAGGAAGACCCCTCTCAGGACTTTGCCAGAGTTACGCCCGGTTCAAACCCCTATTGCCAGAAATCTTTTAGCGTGGCCCGTTCGAGTGTTTGGGGTCCCCTTCTCCCAGGATCTGTTTGACTTTGGCAGCCAGTTCACGGGGAATAAAAGGTTTAATCAGGTAGTCGGTTGCCCCGGCTTGAAGACCCTCACCGATTTCGTAGTTCTGGGCTTTGGCAGAAAGGAGGACGATTGGAGTATCTTTTAATTCGGTAATTTGGCGGAGTTTGCGGCAGACCTCGTAGCCGTTCAGGAACGGCATCATAATATCCAGCAGAATCAGGTTTGGCTGGTTCTCGGTGGCTAACCGCAACGCTTCTCGACCGTCCGGCGCTTCCAGGACTTCGTACCAGGCCCGTTCCAGGGTAAATACCACCAGACGCCTAATATCCTTCTCATCTTCAGCAATAAGAACTTTCATGCAAATCCTTTTGACTTATCAAACAACCCCATCGCTTCCACACTTCCATAATATAACATATGGAGCCTTGAAAATTAAAGTTGAAACCTCATTCGGGTCGGGTTGCAAGCAGTGTTGTTATTGCAGCTACCGTAAAGAACAAAGGCGCCGGGCCACGTTGAGCAGACGTTGTTGGATAAACGGTTTTGGCACCACATTGTAATAGAGTCCCTTGAGCTCGTCGGTGCCGTTGGGCCGTAGATTCCCCTCACTGTTGCCGTTTACACCGGACAATTCACCGGTCCTGCCCCTGGCGCGGAGTTCTCCGCTGCCCCGCCGCCGGGCTTTAAGCTCGTCGGTGGTCAAACGACGGACATTCTTACTACCCGTATAGGTTGGCCGGTAGTCCGGGGAGAGGTCGGGCGCAATCATATCAGGATGCAAGAAGACTACTGTCGGTGTTTTTATTAACAACTGGTCCTCGCGCAACATTTCGAACAGGGTCGGCTCGTCCTTATTGCTTTCGACCGGGCCGGGAATATCCAGGAGCAGCCAGTGCGGTTTATAGCGGCGGGCCAGGGTCAGGGCATCGGCCTCGCGCATCGCCCGGTAGATTTTTACAAAGCCGGCCTCGTGGACCAGGCGGTCCAGGTTCCGCAAATTTTCGCTGGAAGGGCTGACCAGCAAAATAGTCTGCTGGGTGCGATAATCGGCCAGGCTGGTCGGGTCGCCCACCGCCGGGACCATCACCTGTTCGAGGTTCTGGGTAATGACCTTTTCAGGGGCAGGCCAGGGCAACACGGCCTTGGCCCCGGCCACAATCACCCGCCGTTCGACCGGGGAAAGATTGAGGGTGAGGGTTGCAGCATTGCTCAGTGTCGCGCTGAACCTCTGGCTGTCCTGCTCGCTAAGGAGTTCCGGTTCGGCGGCGTTATTGATAATCAAGTCGGGCTGCCAGGCCGGGTTTTCGGCCACCAGTTCGGCCCGTTCCGAGGCGATAATCACCTGGAAACCGCCCTGCTGTCCCAGTGTCTGTTCGATGACCTTGCCAAAATCGGCGTCCTGGGTAATGACCAGGGCAGCGTAATGGGGTTCTTCCTGGGGTGGCTCCTCGAAGAAAAGGTCCGCTTCCAGGGGTCGGTTGACCAGTGGAATATTTACGGTTACAACGCTGCCGCCGATTTCGGGCGGCTGGTTCTCAAATTTTACTTTACCTTCGTGGGCATCAATAATATTCTTGGCGATAGCCAGGCCCAACCCGGCCCCGGCCCCTTCGGCCCATTCCCGGTTTTGAGGCCTCCAGAACTTGGTAAAGACCCGCTCCACATCGGTCGGCTCCACTCCTGGCCCCTGGTCAATCACCCGGACAACCGCCTGGGCATAAGCCGGGTCGGTCTCGATACTGACGGTCACGGTTTTACCCTGCCCGGTGACCTGCCCGGCGTGGGCGATAATCGCACGCATGGCCTGGCTGATGCGGTCGGGGTCGAGGTTGGCCGTAAGGGGGCTGTAGGTCGAAAATTGCACTTCCAGGTGGGTCCCCATAACTTCCAGTTGGGGTTGGACCTGGGCGCAAATATTGAGCATCAGGGAGCGGAAGTCCACGACGGTAGGCCGGAAGCTAAGCTGGCGGGCCTCCAGGCGGGAAACATCGAGCAGGTCGGCGATGATATGGGCCATCTTTTCGGCATTCAGCCCGGCCACGCTCAAAAAATCATTTTGCTGTTCGCTGATAGGGCCGGTTTCGCCTTCGATAACGAGGTCAATATAGCCTTTGATAGAAGTAAGCGGGGTCCGCAATTCGTGGGCTACGTGAGATATAAATTCCAGGCGTTCTTTTTCCGTCAGATTGCTGGCGGAAAGACGCTGTTGGAGCAAGAACCAGTTTTGATAGAGTTGCTGGTTCTGGCCTTCCAACTCGGCCACTTTCTGGCGCAGGAATTTTAACTCTTCTTCGGGACTGCCGTATCGTAAAACAGCCGACTTTGGGGTTTTTGTTTCACTCATTAAACTTCACTTCAATCCGGGCTGTCTGGCAGAAACCGGGTGTACCGCCCGGCAACTAACCTTCCCTTAATCCATTGTTTGTTATTTGGGTAACGCCACCCCGTTAGGCGATGACGCTTCAGGTGTAAATTGTTTGAACCGGTAACCGACACCCCGCTCGGTCAGAATATAGACAGGTTTGGAAGGGTCGGGTTCGATTTTTTCACGCAGGCGGCGAATGTGGACCCGCAAACCTTCGACATAGACTTCTTCTTCGGGGCTCCAGACCCGCGCCAAGAGCGAGTCGGTGGTGAGGACCTGGCCGGCATGCCGTACCAGCATGTGTAAAAGTTTAGATTCGGTCGGGGTCAACTCCTGGTGGTTACCCCCGATGTCGGCCCAGTGTTGTCCGAAATTAATTTTCAGACTTTCGTCTACAACTACTTCCGCCGACGAGCCGGTCGTCTGGACATCACCGAAACGGCGTAAGACCCGCCGAACCCTGGCCGCCAGTTCGCGGGCGTTAAAAGGCTTGACAATATAATCTTCGGCGTAGCGGTCGAGGCCATCTACAATCGTATCGGTGGCGTCAACCCCCGTCAACATAATCACCGGCACAATCGCATATTGTTGAATCCGGCGGCAGACTTCAAAACCGTCAATATCCGGCAACTTTAAATCCACGATTGCCAGGTTGGGCAGTTCACGGGTTATTTTATTGAGGGCTTGCTGTCCGGTGACGGCGGTGCTGACCTCGAATCCCTCGGCTTCCAGGCTTTGCCGGACCAGTCGCAGGATATTCGGGTCGTCATCAACAATCAGGATTGTGGGTAAGTTCATTAACAATCACCTTTGATTATTCCCACTCGATTGTGGCCGGGGGTTTGCTGGTAATATCGTAAACGACCCGGTTGACGCCCGGCACTTCATTCACGATACGGCTGCTAATCCGGCCCAATAAATCGTGGGGTAATCTAGCCCAATCGGCAGTCATGCCGTCCTTGCTCGAAACCGCCCTGACTGCCACCAAATTACTATAGGTTCTGCCGTCACCCATCACGCCGACGCTCTGGACCGGGGTTAATACGGCGAAATACTGCCAGACAGCGTTTTCGCCTTCTCCATCCAGTTTGGCGTTACGGATTTCCTCGCGGACGATAGCATCGGCCCCGCGCAAGACGCTCAAGCGGTCTTCGCTAACCGCGCCCAAAACGCGCACTGCCAGGCCCGGCCCGGGGAAGGGCTGCCGCCAGACTACTTCCTCAGGTAAGCCAAGTTCGAGACCGACCCGCCGCACTTCATCCTTGAAAAGGTAGCGCAACGGTTCAATCAGTTTTAGTTCCATATCAAGAGGCAGGCCACCCACGTTGTGATGGGTCTTGATGCGGCTGGCCGCTTTGGTTTCGGGGGTGGCGCTTTCGATGACATCGGGGTAGAGGGTGCCCTGGACCAACCATTGAATATCGCCAAGCTGGCGGGCTTCCGCCTCGAAAATGCGGATAAATTCGTTGCCAATGATTTTGCGTTTGGTTTCGGGGTCGATTACGCCATCCAGTTTTTCCAGGAACCGCTGGGTGGCATCGACATAAATCAGCCGCAAGCCAAGGTCGTCCCGGAAGGTCTTGACCACGCTTTCGGCCTCGCCCTGGCGTAGTAACCCGTTATTAACAAAGACGCAGGTCAGGCGGTCGCCCAGGGCCCTGCCGACCAGGGACGCTGCTACCGCCGAGTCCACCCCGCCGCTCAGGGCGCAAATGGCGTGCGCGGTTGGTCCGACCGTATCCCGGATAAGCTCGACGGTGGTGTTAATAAAGTTGTCGGCAGTCCAATCGCCTTTGCAGTGGCAAACGTCATAAAGGAAATGGTTCAGGATTTCCGCGCCGTTCTGGGTATGGTTGACTTCAGGGTGAAACTGGACGCCCAGGATAGGCGCGCCGCTGGTGGGGTGTTTTCCTTCCATCGCGGCGACCGGGGTCGTGCGGGTAGTTGCGGTAATTTCGAAGTTGGGAGGCGGGGCGGCGATATTGTCGCCGTGGCTCATCCACACGCTAATGGTCGCGGGTAAGTCTTTGAAAAGCTGGGCGTCAGGTTCGACCTGGACATCGGCCTGGCCGTATTCGCGCAGGGCCGAGGCTTCGACCGCCCCGCCAAGTTCGCGTGCGAGCAGGCCCATGCCGTAGCAGATACCGAGAACCGGCAGACCGCTTTCCAGAACGTAGCCGGGCAGTTGGGGCGCGCCTTCTTCGTAGACACTGGCGGGTCCGCCGGAGAGGACAAAACCGCGCGGGTTGAGAGCGTTTACCTTTTCCACAGTCGCGTCGTGGGGCAGGATTTCGCAGTAGACCCTGGCTTCCCGCAAGCGCCGGGCAATTAGCCGGGTAAATTGCGAACCAAAATCGAGTATGACGATTGCTTCACTACTGACGGTGGGCATGGGTTGAGCCGTGAAACCTTTCTATAACGAGCCCTCTGGGGCAAAATAGTTAATTTCTATAAATTTCTACAATAATAACACAATGTGTATATAGCTTAAAGATACCCGGAAATGTTGTCCGTAATTAATCCTTATTTATGCTTGGATTCATCAGGGTCTGGCCCTAAATAAGTATACTCCGTATCAAACTGCCAGTCCCAAATACCTTCGATGGTAGCTTCCAACCTGGGGTGTAGCGGGTCAATTTTCTTAATAAGATGAATATCCACGACCCGGTTATCATTGACATTCAGAGCTTCGCATAAAGCATCCAGGGTAATTTTTAAACCGCCGTCGAGGTCGCGTTTGTGTGGAGTAGTAAAGTAAAAATCCAGGAAAAATGATAAATGGACCTTTGCAAAATCCCTACGCAATTCCTCGGAAACCATACCCTTGTCTTCGAGGTACTCCAACCTTCGACTTACTTCGCGCTTCCATTTACGCGCTTCTTCACTTAAGACCCGCCTGCCGTTTACGGTTGCATATTGCGAATTGATGCCAGGTGGCAACGGTAAAACTAGCTGCAAAGATGGCGCGACAGGTTTCTTTGACATAACATTATTATAATATATTTTATTAAATTTAGCCAGTAGCTATTATTTAGTAGTCGGTAGGCAGAAGGCAGTAGCCAGTTTTTAAAGTTCTTGATTTAAAAACCTTCTTTTGGGTTATTTGCAGTTACCATTTGATTATGGATTATGAGAGGCGTTTTTCCTGGCTACTACCCTCTGCCTACTGCTCTCTGGCTTCTGACTACTGCCCTAACTCAAATCACCTTCGAGGCTCCACAACCGGGCCACTTTGGCCGAAAGCAACTGGTGTGGCACTTCTTTAAGGCCGGGGTCTTCCTCGAAAAGCCGGATGGCCTCGGCGCGAGCCGTTTCCAAAATATTCACATCGTTGACCCCGGCCACCTTGAGGTCGGGCACACCGCTCTGCCGGGTGCCGAAGAATTCGCCCGGGCCGCGCATTTGCAGGTCAATCTCGGCCAGTTCGAACCCGTCGTTGGTCCCTTCAATCGCCTTAAGCCGTTCCTGCCCGACCTGGCTCAGTTCATCTCCGGCCAGGAGCAAACAGTAGCTTTTGCCCTGGCCCCGCCCGACCCGGCCCCGGAACTGGTGTAACTGGGAGAGGCCAAAGCGGTCCGCCCCCTCGATCATAATGACCGTGGCGTTCGGTATATCAATGCCGACCTCGATAACCGAAGTCGCCACCAGCACGTGGTATTCGCGGTCGCGGAACTGGTGCATCACCATGTCTTTTTCGGTGGGTTTCATGCGCCCGTGCAGCAGGGCCAGTTTCAAGTCTGGAAAGACCTCGCGTTGGAGGCGGTCGTGTTCCTCGATGGCCGCTTTGGCCTCAATCTTTTCCGATTCTTCGACCAACGGGCAGATGACGAAGGCTTGCCGCCCGGCTTCGACCTGTTTGCGGATAAACTTGTAGGCCCCGTTGCGTTCGTTGGGCATGACCCACTTGGTCTGAATTGGCTCGCGTCCCGGCGGCATCTCGTTCATGAGCGACAAATCGAGGTCGCCGTAAACGGTGAGGTTCAGGGTGCGCGGGATTGGGGTGGCCGTCATGACCAGGAGGTGCGGGTTCGCGCCCTCGGAGTTGGCGGTCGAATTGGCCCCTTTGCCGCGCAGGGCTTTGCGCTGGCGGACCCCGAAGCGGTGTTGCTCGTCGATGATAACCAGGCCGAGCCGGTTAAATTCGACCACATCCTCGATAACCGCGCTGGTCCCGATGACTATATCAACCTCGCCCTCCCGGATGCGCCGGTAGACCGCCTCTTTTTTGCGGACATTCCCGGTCAGGAGTTCAAGCCGGATTTTAAGCCCTGTTTTTTGAAAGTAGGGGGAATTTTCGAGTTTTTCAAAAAGGCGGCTGAGCCCCTGGTAGTGCTGTTCGGCCAGAATCTGGGTCGGAGCCATAAGCGCGCCCTGGAAGCCGTTCGCCACGGCCATGAGCAGGGCTGTCGCGCCTACAACAGTCTTGCCGCTGCCAACGTCACCCTGTAAAAGCCGGTTCATGGGCCGGTCCTTTTGAATATCGCCTAAAATGTCACCGATGGCTTTTTGCTGGGCCCCGGTCAGTTCCATTTTGCGGATTTCTTCTTTGGGCTCTTTTGTGACCGGGTCGAAGGTCGTTACCTTGAATTGCAGGGCGTCTTTCCAGGCGTCGAGCAGGGTCTGGTTTATTTTGAAGGGGATGCCGGGCCGTTCCTCCTGCCATTCGTGCCGTTTTAGCAGGACTCCAAGCTGGACCAGGAAGAATTCGTCGAAGGCCAGGCGCTGGCGGGCTTTTTCCTTGACCGCGACCGAAGCCGGGAAATGGTAATCCTTGACGGCCTGGCCCAGCGGTACGAGATGATGTTTTTCACGGATTGAGGCCGGGAGATGTTCGGGCAGGTAGGCGGCGTAGCGGTCGACAATCGTTTTCAGGAGTTTACGCAGGGTCGCCAGTTTGAGGGGACCGGTGGTGCTGTAGACCGGGACCAGTCGCCCGGTGCTGGTCAATTCGCGGTCGGCGGCTTCGTAAGAAGGGGCTTTGAAACAGATGCGCCCGTTCCACTCGTCCACCCGGCCGGAAAGGACCACCTGGCTGCCGGTCTTGAGGCCGTAAGTCATGCGGCGGTTGAAAAAGATACAACTGAGCCGCCCCGTCTCGTCGGCCACGATTACTTCAATCATTTCTTTGCCGCCAAAGGTCCGCTTGGTGACGGTCTCGACGACCTGGGCGATAACGCTTTCGGTCTGCCCGTACATCAGGGCATTTATTTTCTTGAACGAGCTAAAATCCTCGTGGCGGAACGGGAAATAATAGAGGGCTTCATGTATCGTGTTGATACCGGCAAAGCTCATCAGCTTGGCGTAGGTCTCGCCGATACCCTTGACGGTGGTCAATTTGGCGTCGAGGTCAATCACCGCTGCCGAGTTAGCGGGGGCGGAGCGGCGGGCCGGGGCGGGCGTTTCGGCTTCGGGCGCGACGATTCGGACGGTCTGACGGACCACGGCGTTAGGGCGCTGTTCGGGCCAGATTGCCGGTTTTGTAGCTGCTGACGAAGCTACCGGGGCCGGGTTTGAGATTGCAGGCCGTGTTGGGACCGGGTTGGCGATGGGTGTGGTAGCGGTTGTAGCCGTGGTCCCGTTGCGTTTACCAAGAGCGGTCTGGCGCGCCGTCAGGTCGAGCACTTCCTGGATAGCTTTGGCCCTTTCGAGGACGCTCATCTGGGCGTAATCGGTCAGGTTATCGGCAACCTTTTCGACCAGGGCGGCTTCACCCGGCGAGGGGTTTTTGGTGATGGCCTCGCGGGTCCAGTTATGAATAAAGGCCGCCAGGCCCCTGTAAACCTTGCGGTCCTGGTATTGGTCGGCCATTTCCAACCGGATAATTTTTTCCAGTTTTTCGATGTCTAATGCCATTTGCCTGACGTAGTAGGGTTAACGAGCTTTTTGTATACCGACGCCCACTGCGCCTGGCCCGGCGTGGGTACCGATAACCGGCCCAATCTCGGAAATATACATTTTTTCTTTCGGGAAATAGGGCGCAATCAGGTCGGCCAGGGTGTTCGCGCCGACCGGGTCGGCCCCATGTAAAATCGCCAGGCGGTCAAGCGGTCCCATTGTTTTGGTCAGTTCGGCCACCCGTTGCAGGGCTTTGTTGCGGGTGCGGACCTGTTCGAGCGGTTGGACCTCGCCATCTTTCAGTTGCAGGATAGGTTTAACGCTCAGGAGCGAGCCGAGGAAGTTGCGCAGACCTCCAATCCGGCCACCTTTGTGCAGATATTCGAGGGTATCCACCACCGCGATGATTTTGACAAGGTCGCGCATTTTTATCATTTCCGCTTCGATTTCATCAATGGTCTTTCCGGCGCGAGCCATCTCGACAGCGGTCCAGACGAAAAAGGCAATCCCGGCGCTGACCTGCTGGGTATCAAAGACCCGGACCTGACCCTCGGGAAAATTGCGGGCCGCGACGACGGCGTTCGCGTAGGTGCCGCTCAACTTGGCCGATAAATGGATTGAGATAACCGACATCCCGGCGTTTACCGCTTTCTCATAGGCTTTCAAAAAGAGACCCGGTGACGGTTGGGAAGTGGTAGGCAGTTTGCTCAGGCCGGGCAGGCGTTTGTAAAACTCGGTACTGGTAATATCCATACCGTCCCGGTACTGCTGGTCCCCCATCAAAACGGTGAGGGGAACCATATCCAGGTCTAAATCCTTAATGGTTTCAAGAGGTAAATCCGCCGTGCTATCAATTACAACTTTAACTTTCTGGCTTTCGGCTATAGACATTCTTTGTCTGTTCCTCCGTATTTAAAGAATCATTTTACTCACCGCTCAAACCTGGGTTTAGCTCATTATAGCAGACGCAGGCTATTACGGTAGCCCGCGCAGCAAAATAGGTCTTCTTTTAATTTGGAAAAGGGCGTGCTATAATTGTTTTCAATTATAATGATTGGGAAAATAATAAAAAGGAATTTCCACCAGAGAAAGCCTCACAATTAATGGTTAGTCTAGATCTCCAAAAACTGCAAATCTTTTGTGAAGTGGCTCGCCAGCGTAGTTTTACTCGGGCAGCCGAAGCGCTCTATTTAACCCAACCGACCGTCAGCCAGCAAATCCAGGCCCTCGAACGGCAAATGAAAGTGCGCCTGTTCGAACGCCTGGCAAAAGAAGTTTACCTGACCGAATCGGGCCAGGTGCTTTACAACAAGGCCGCCGCCCTGCTCAATATGGCCCAGGAAGCCGAACTGGCCGTCCGCGAAGCTGCCGGAATTTCCGCCGGGAAACTGGCGCTTGGTGTTGGTGTTACCCTTGCAACCTACGTACTGCCCGAACTGCTCCGCCGTTTCAATATGTCCTATAAGGCCGGTCCCAATACCACCAACCAGAATGGCGGCTTTTCGCCGGTCAAATTCGATATTACCCTCGGCAACAGCGAAACCCTCGCCCACAAATTGTTAAAAAATGAGGTTGACCTGGGGCTGTTAGGCTCGCCGATTGAAGCACACCCGCTCCTGGAACTGCACCCGTTCCTCGAAGATAAACTAATCCTGGTCGTGAATTCCGAAGACCCCTGGGTCACCGAGAAACGGACCTCGGTCGGCCTGGGCGACATCGGTAACCGTCCGCTTCTTATCCGGGAGCGCGGTTCGGCCTTGCAGGCCTTTGTAGAGAGGATGCTCGACGCCGGGCACGTCCACCCCGAACAGTATCTTATTATGGCGAACCTGGAAGCTATCAAACGGAGCGTGGAAATCGGCCTGGGGGCGGCCATCGTCCCGGCCCTGTCGGTCAAACGTGAGCTCGAAGCAGGCAGGCTCTATGCCCTGAATATTGAAGGAGTCGAGGTGGGCCGGACCTTTATTTACGCTCACCACAAAGACAAGGAAATGACCCGGCCCGCCAAGGCTTTCCTGGAACTCGTCAAGAATTACGCAATCAATAACGCCACTGAAAACAGCCTGAACGACGTTTTGCCTGTTTGAGTCTTCAGGAGGAACCAGGTCCGTTTTAGGCCCTTATAAATTTAAGATTAAGATTTCGGGTTGTTCGGCTTCCTAACGGACAACCCGGTTTTATTTTGAAATATTTCTAAAACATCTCTAAATGGGGAGTATTAAGAAATGACCGCGACTTTACCGGAAGTTGTAAGACCTTTACTGGACGAATACCTGGCCCTGCTGGAAGAAAAACTGCCCGGCCTGGTTGGTGGGTTTTACCTGCAAGGTTCCCTGGCTTTGGACGCTTTTAACGCGCGGCTGAGCGATATTGATTTTGTCGCTTTTCTCAACCGGGGCTGGACCACTCGCGACCTGACAGAACTCCAAAATATTCACGATACTTTGCACCAGAAATACCGGCGCTGGCCTGTCGAAGGGCTTTTCCTGGAATGGCCCGGCCAGGCAGACCCGGCAAAGGTGGTGCTGCCCTATCTCAACCAGCACATGGGCAAAATAACGCTTGAAAGCACTTTCGAATTAAACGATGTAACATGGTGGCTGCTAAAGGAAAAGGGGATTGCCCTGAAAGGGCCGGAAGCGCATAGCCTCGGCTATTCAGTGGATTGGCAAGCCCTCCTGGCCGGGATGTATCGAAACCAGAACACCTATTGGGCCAGCTACACCCGCAAACCGGGCCGCATGGCCCAACTCCTGACCGGTTGGGGTATCGAATGGGCGGTCCTGGGAAGTTTACGCCAGCTATATACTTTCCGGGAAAACGACATCACCTCGAAAAGTGGGGCCGGGCGCTATGCCCTCAAAAATCTACCCGCAAAATGGCACCCGTTGGTCCAGGAAGCCCTTAATCTACGTGAACAGCCGGACGCTCCCAGCCTCTATACTTCAAAAGTATTCCGGGCTTTCCAGGCGGTCCGGTTTCTTCGCTATGTCCGCAAGGAGTGTAACCGCTTTTCTTAAAGGCAGGGCTATAACAACCCGGCCAGATGCCCTTTGAGTTGGCGGAGCGCCTGTTCGAGTAAAGCCTTATTTTGAGGATAATTGAGCCAGGTGCTGGCTCCACTGGGATGGGGCAGTTGGAAGACCGTGACCGGGGCCGCCGGGTCGAAATTCACTTGGGCCAGGCTTATTTTCGCAGAATGGGGTTCGCCCGCTTTTTTCAGGCGCATTTCGAGCCGGGTCTTTAACTCACCCAGGGTCATTTGCCGGGGTTGGCCGATAATTTCTTCCAGTTTGACCTTTTCGCCGTAAACTTCTTTGATAGCGCTGCTCCCCACCAGGATAACCAGTTTTGGACGGATGAGGGCCAGTTCCTGCAAGAGATACGGGCGGCACAAAGTTCGCTCGATGGGAGAAGGGTTGCGGTCGCCTCCGCCGCCAGCGGCCCGGCCCGGATAGCATTTATTGATAGCCGAAAGATAAAAGTAGTCGCGGACCTGTTCCTCGGTCAGGCCGACCCCGGCGAACCATTGCATCAATTTGCGCCCGGCCTGTCCCGCGAAGGCGATTTGACGTTCCCCCTCGGTAAAGCCGGGGGCCTGACCGATGAGCCAGAACCGTTTGCTGGCCGCGCCCCGGTCTATCGGGCGGGGGTAAGATTGGTAGCCGAGGTCGGGACAGAGGGTGCAGCTATCAATCGCCCGGTTCAGGGTTTCCAGTTCGGCCAGTTCCGTTTTATTCCATTCGTGCTGGGGCAGGTTTAAAAATTTGGGGGAGTGCATCCGGTTTCCAGTGTTTAAAACTAAGGGTTTTTATATCGAGTTGGAAAGGCGCGCTCCAACCGCTATAATACCCCTATATTATAACATGAGAATTAGAATTTTAGTTTTGGTTTAGAACAACCGGGGAGAAGAAAAATGCAGTCACCATTCTGGAATGTAAACCGGCCCGCCGCCGTACCCGCCGATATAAACGTGCCGAAAACCGCCGCCGAAACTGCCTCTACCACCAGCCGCCTGATGGAGGTCCTCGACAGCAATAATCACGGTAATGTCCACGGTGGGGTGATTATGCGGATGGTGGACGAATCGGCGGCGATTGTCGCCATCAAACACTCGCGGCGTCCGGTCGTGACCAAGCGTATCGACCAGTTTACCTTTATCGCCCCGGCCTATATCGGGGACGTGGTCCATATCCACTGCCAGATGAATTACGTGGGCCGGACAAGCATGGAGGTCGGGGTCGAGGTGATGGCCGAAAGCCTGGGGACGGGCGAATTACGCCGCATCTGTTCGAGCCAGGTCGTCTATGTGGCCCTCGACGAAAACCGCCAGCCGACCCCGGTCCCGCCGCTCCAGGCGACCACCCCTGAAGAACACAACCGGATTCAAAGGGCCAAGGCCAAGCGCGACCGTATCCTGCAACTTGAGAAAGAACTGGACGCCGAGTTCAAATAAACTGGGGGAAAGATGCCAACGGTAATCCTGGAATCAAAGAAATTTGGCCCGGCCTCTGAGTCGGATGTCAGGGAATTTGAGAGCCTGATAAAATCCCGGTTGCCGGAAGATTATCGCGCTTTTCTGCTGGCCCACAACGGCGGGGAGCCTGACCCCGAAGTCTTCTTTATTAACGAGAGCCAGGGCGACGATATTCTTGCTAAATTTTACGGGTTATACAAAGAGCCCAAATATTCCAGTCTTGCCTGGTGTTTTGAAACCTACCGGGGAAGAATGCCCTCTAATATTATCCCAATCGGCACCGACCCTGGTGGGAACCAGGTTTGCCTTTCGATAGGTGGGTCGGATTACGGGGCAATCTACTTCTGGGACCACGAAGGAATTGGCGAGACGCCGCCCTACGAGAATCTCTACCTTTTAGCCCCGAACTTTTCCGCCTTCCTCGATGGTCTGACCCCCAACATTGACGACGAAGACGACGGGGAAGAATAGCGCACCAGGCATACAGAAGAAAGATGAACCGGACAAATAGAAGAACCCGTTAGCCTTGTGGTTAGCGGGTTCTTTTTGTGGTTGATGTGGCTGTTAAATTATCAAAAAGGGTTAGCGTTTGGTCCAGGCCCGGTCCTTCTGCTTCTGGAAGAAGGTCGTCAGAGCCAGCAGCACCAGGAACATTCCGACCATGCCACCCCAGCGTCCGAGTAGATGGTCGCGGCGGCTATCAAGCTGGACATTGCCGGAATAATCCTTGGTGATGCTCGGATTATCGTCGTAGTTGTTCGGGTCGAACGGCCCGGTGATGGTCTTGGCGGCCTGCTCGACGCTTACCCCGGCGGCAGCGGCGGCGGTCTGGATGGTGTTGTAGTAGAGGTTGTTCAGGTTGGCCGAGGTACCCAGGCTTTCGATGGACCATTTCGAGATGGTCACATAGCTAAGATACTGGCTCGGACCTTCCAGCGGGAAAATCAACCCGGCCAGGATGATTTGAGGCACCAGCAAAATCGGGACAATGCTCCCGGCCTTGTCGGTGTTGCTGACCAGGGCCGAAACCAGCAGACCCATCCCGACCCCGCCCATCGTGGTCAGCCAGGTGCCGATAATCAGTTCCAGGGGCGCCGGGAGAAAAGCCCCGGTCGTCGGGACGCCGCAGCGCAGCATCACGATGCCAATCAGGGTCACGCTCTGAATAAGGCTCAACACCGAGAGGACCGCCACCTTCGACATGATGTAGGGCAGCACTTTCAGGTTGACCAGCCGTTCCCGCAGGTAAATCGCGTTTTCCTTGGTGAGTTCGCGGGCGGCGTTGCTGGTGCCGAACCAGACGGCCACAATCGCCAGGATGAAAAGGACGCGCTGGGTCTGGATAGGCGCTTTCCCGGCCTGGAAAATGTTATCCCCGGCCACAAGGGCCAGCACCAGGCCGATAATCGGCGCTTGCAACAGCAGTACCAGTAAATTTACCCGGTCCTGCCTCATAAGCTGGACGTAGCGGCGGGTTAAAATCCAGAACTGCCGCCAGCCCGATACTTTGGCCTGTGCGCTAGCAGATTTTACTTTCCTGGCCTTAACTTCTTTAGCCGCCGCAATTTGCGGTTGGTGTTGTTGGGTAGCCGCTAGGGCCGCCTGGGGCGCGCCGATGTAGCGGTGATAGTATTCGGACTGCCTGAACTTCTCGGCCCACTGCACGGCGCTGTCGGGGTTCTGCTCCAGGGTGCTGTAGATGTCGGCGAACTCCTTGACCTGGAAGAAGGTGAGGGCATCCTGCGGCGAACCGAAGAAGACCAGCCGCCCACCGGGGGCCATAAAGACCACCTTGTCACAGACCGTTATATTGCTGGTGGCGTGCGTAACCAGGATAATCGTCCGGCCCTGGTCGGCCAGCCGCCGCAACAGGAACATCATGCGTTTGTCGAGGCCCGGGTCGAGGCCCGAGGTCGGCTCGTCAAGGTAAAAGAGGTTCGGCTTGGCTAAAAGTTCGACCGCTATCGAAATTCGTTTGCGCTGCCCGCCCGATAGCCGAGAGACCTCCACTTTACGGCGGGCCGTCATCTCGACATCTTCCAGCACCTCGACCAACCGCTTTTCGATTTCGGCGTCGGGGGTGTCTTTGGGGAGGCGGAGTTTCGCCACATAGTAAAGGGCTTGCTCGACCGTCAGGTTGCGGTGAATGATGTCGTCCTGGGGCACGTAGCCGAGGCTGTTACGCAGCAGGTCGGGGTTTTCCTCGGTATCCTGGCCGTTGACCAGGACCTGTCCCTGCGAGGCGGGGCGAAAGCCGTTGAGGGCGTCCATCAGGGTCGATTTACCCGCCCCGCTCCCGCCCACAATCGCCACGAATTCTTTGGGTTGGATGGTCAGCGAAATATTATCTAAGAGGACCAGGTTGCCCTTGTTGACGGATTTGCTCAGGCCGACCGCGTCAATCCGAATGGTGTTACCGGGGGTTTCGGCCACCAGGTCGCCCTGGAAGACCAGTTGGTACCCGGCTACCTGGATTTTTTCGCCCGGCTGGATAGCGACCGGTTGGCGCGGGTGGAGACGCTGCCCCCGCACAAAAGTGCCGTTGGTGCTGCCCAGGTCTTCAATTACGGCCTGGGGCCCTTCCCGGCGAATGACCGCGTGATGCCCCGAAACCTGGGGATAGTTCAGTCGCAAGGCGTTATCCGAGGTCCGGCCAATTGTAACAAACGGCGTAACCGGGGAAAGTTTGACCTCCTGGACGCTCGTTACTGCCGGGCGAGAGTGGTCGTGATAGGTCAGGGTCGCCAGGTTGCCCAGTTCGTCCCCGATCCGGATAACGTCACCGTCTACAAGCTGGCGCGAGGGAATCCGTTTGCCCTGGTATAGCAGCCCGTTGCTCGAATTCTGGTCGGTCAGGTAATAACCCTGGGGTGTCAGGGTCAGGAGGGCGTGCTGCCGGGAAACGGTTTCAATGGGAATGACAATATCGTTTTTGGAATGCCGTCCGATGGTCAACTGTGGCGCACCCAGGGTATAATGCCGGGTGGCGTTGTGGTACTGGACGCTCAGGGTCGGTTTTGCCAGGGGGCTAAAGACAATTGTTTTAAAAACGGCATCATCGGCAGCAGTAACCTGGGGAAATTCCGACCTTTCAACGGTAGACACGGTTGTTCCTCCTGAATAAAGGACTTTTTTTAAATAATGGATTTTTATGATGGTGGTTTGCCAGCTAATGAATCAGGCTGCCAGCAATTCTTTTTTATAAGTGATATTTTTTAATAATTTTGGAACAACCGGGTCTGGTTCGGCGGGCAAGGTTGCTGCCGCACCGCTCCATTTTACCGTTGAAAGGAAGGCCAGCACCCGACTTTTGTATTCATCCGGGCGGGCTTTGAAAAGTTTGGTATGCTCGACACCGGGTAGGGTCCAGAGTTCGCAGGGCTGCTGGGCGCGGGCCTGTAACATCTGGCTGTTTACCACCTCGGTCAGGCTGTCGGCCTCGCCGTGTAGCAGCAAGAGCGACCCGGCGGCCAGTTTACCAACCGCGTTAACGGGGTGGAGGGCCCTGGCGTCGAACCCGTGATGGTGCGCGATGACCCGGTAGAGATAATGGGCTACCGGCCAGGCCACCAGGCGGGGAATTTTCCAGGTTACTGCTACCTGGGTATGGATGGAACGGTACAACTGGGCGTAGGCGCTGTCGGCGATGACCGCCTTGATAGCCGGGTTTTCGGCTGCCGCCAGGATGGCCGCCGCCGCTCCCATCGAAGTGCCCAGCACCGCGATGTTCTCCTGACCACGCGCTTGCAGATAAGCTACCGCGCCGTGCAGGTCCAACCGCTCCATAATACCGATTGAAGTGCCTTTGCCATCGTCGCTCTGGCCGTGTCCCCGGAAGTCCGGCAAAAAGACGTTGTAACCGGCTTGCTGGAGCCAACCGGCGAAGGCCAGGTTGCCGCTCTTGTTCGAGCGATAACCGTGGGCGACGATGACAGTGATATTGCTTTCCGGGGCCGGGACAAACCAGCCTTTAAGCTGAATCTGGTCGGCGCTTGCGAAGCTGACTTCTTCGTAAGCAAGCCCGTAAGCGGCGGGGGTCTGGTCCTTCAGGCTGCGCGGCACCCGGCAAAGGCGTTGGATGGCGTAGTTGTTGAACTTCTTTACCGGGTTAGACGTAACCGAAGGTTTTTGTTGATAAGCCGTTTTACTATATTTATTCTTTATATAAGCTAACTTTGTGTTTGGGATACCCAGCATGTCAGCCGAACTTTCTTAATACTTCTTTTTAAATACTTTGTTTTTATTATGTTTGTGTTTTTTATATTCGGACCGTGACTAACCGGCCCGGTGAAATAAGTGTACCTTTTCAGGTGATTTGGAACATCTGTAAAACCACCTAAGGCAAAGTGACGCATTTCACTTTTGGTTGAGTGATCTATTTCACTTCGAGGTAGAAGTAAGTAGGTAATTTTAGGGATTGGGGTGAGGAGGCACAGTTTTTAAAAAGGGGTTTATACAGAATTATATAAAAAACCCGGCAGTATGGCTAAAACGATTAGCTCATATTGCCGGGCAGGGTTATCTAGGCCGGTTTTTTCTCGAACCCGGCTACGATACGCTGGGCCACCACTTCAGGGTCGCCGGAAGCGTCCACGGTCTGGACAATATTACGGGGCCGGTAGTATGCCAGGAGCGGCTCGGTCTCGCCCTCGTAAACGTTCAACCTTTTGACGATAACGTTTGGCAAATCGTCGGCCCGCTGCACGAGTAAGCCGCCGCGCGCCAGGCAGCGGTCCACCGCTTCCTCGTCGTTGATATGGATGATTTCTTCCGGCCCGGCCCCGTAGCAAATCCGGCGGCCCCCCAGCCGGTAAACCGCTTCCGAAACACTCAATTTCAGGTTCACCACACCGGTCAGGGGCCGGTCCAGTTCCTCCAGGATTTTGTCTAGGGCTTCGGCCTGGGGGATAGTCCGGGGGAAACCGTCCAGTAGAAAACCTTTGTCGGGTGGTAAATTTTCGAGCCATTTACGAATAGTCGCAATCATGGTCTCGTCATCGACCAGTTCGCCCCGCGCCAGTAAGTCCCGCACCTTCAGGCCCAACTCGGTCCCGGCAGCGGATTCTTCGCGCAACATTTTGCCGGTGGAAAGCGATACAATCGGCCACCGTTTGAGCAAAAACTTTGATTGGGTGCTTTTCCCGGCTCCCGGCGGTCCGAATAAGGCAAGATGCATCCGGCTATCGGACATATAGACGCTCACTCCTTTGATTATTTAACCTGGCGGCCCTCGCCAAACCGGCAAAAGCCTATTGTAACGCACCGCGCCAGGTTGATTCAACCTGTTTATGCAGAAAGTAAGCCGTATTTTGCAAGAGTTTGGCCCGGAGCGCAAATTAGTGATGTTGTAACTATTTACGGTCCGGTGCGTAATAAATTTTGACAACAAATTGAACGGGAATTTTTGAAATATATTAAAGAGGTTTTAAAAGGAGCAAGGACGATGGGCGGAAATTTTAAAGATTGGCGTTCCTGGACCAAAAACGCCAGCGAAAAAGTCAATAGCAGCACCAAAGAATGGGGCAATAATTCCAAAGAATTCGTGGAAGAAATCCGAGTAAACAGCAAAAATCTGGTCAGTGAGGTCGAGCGCCTTCTTAAAGAAAGCGAAGTCCGGCGTCTACGGATTCGCCAGGGCGATCGGGTCTTACTGGACATCCCGGTGGCCTGGGCGGCTATCGGGGCGTTACTGGCCCCACCTATTGCCGCTGTTGGAGCTATCGCTGCGGTTGCCACGGACTGTATTATCGAGGTAACGCGGGTGGTCCCGGCGGATGCCCCCACGCCTCCCCGGCCCCAACCGGCCCCTGCTCCGGCCCGGCCCCAGGAACCGGCGGCTTCCCGGCCAAATCCAAATCCTAATCCCGGCCCTAACTATAACCAGCCCAATAATAACCCTGATATTCCCAAGACCCCGGACGATTTAAATTACCGGTAACATCACGTTAAACGTTGAACGTGGGAACCTAAATTAAAAGAACGGATGGTGAAATTTTTAAGAAATCGCCATCCGTTTGTTCGCTCAGAAAAACCTTTGGGCCGAAATGTTTGAAAAAACCCTGCATGCTTAAGCGACCTGCAAAACCCCCGGATTTGATTTTTAGAATAGGTGTTTTGACCGAGGCTGAAAACTTGCCAGCCATGTTAAAATATATGGGTTAAATACGTCCCAGGTCTGATTTTCTACAGATTTGCCGGGTAGAAGTCCTAGGTAAAATAGGGATTGCTATACCCTTGAGCAAGTTTTATGGGTAACCACTCAAAGGGTTATGGCCTGAAGGATGTAACGGGAGACCTGGGTAGAGGACGGAGCGCACCTTTATGAATACTCAAGAGAATTCAACTTCAACAACAGAATTTTCTCAGGATAACCAGGATAAAGGACTGCTAATAGATGTAGGCGGCCACCGCCTTTTCTACCGGACCAGCGGCGAAGGCAGCCCCACGGTTATTATTGAACTCGGTACCGGGGCCTCTCACGAAATTTACGGTCTGCTCGAAGAAGGTATTAGCAAATTCACGCGAGTAGTTGTCTACGACCGGGCCGGGTTGGGTCAAAGTGAACCCGGCAGCGTTCCGACCGATGGACCGGAGGTAGCCACACAACTCCACACTTTGCTGCAAAAAGCCGGTATTCCTGGTCCCTATATCCTGGTGGGTCATTCGTTTGGCGGTATTTACATCCGGCACTTTGCCGCCCGGTTTGTTGACGAAGTGGCCGGTCTGGTCTTTGTAGACTCTTCTCACCCGGAACAAAATAAAAGAGTAGCTGCCGGAATCCGCCTCTCAACCAATCTCCTTTTTAAGGTTATTGGCACGCCTGGTATCGGTAAGCCCCTGTTGAAGTCGGTCTATAAGGGTATGCAAAAGGATTTGCAAAATTTACAGCCCGAAAATCTGGCCCAGTTTCGGGCCAACATGAAATCACCCAAACATATCCAGGGGGTGGCCGGTGAATATAAAGTGATTGGTACGGCCCTGGCCCAGACTACCAATCTTCGCCCGCTTGGGGATATACCAATTGTTGTTTTCAGCGCGACCCTACCGAAAGGGAGTTTTATAAAAAGCTGGCATGTCCTTCAGGGTGAAATTGCGGCCCTCTCGACCAACAGCACCCATTTTAAGGTCGATGGGGCAAAGCACTTTACCCTTATATCCTATCCCGAATACGTGAAACTAATCGTTGAGAGTGTCCAGAAATTGGTTTTGGACTACCGAGAAAAGGCCAATAGTAAATAGTTATTCAGTAAATTATTAAAATTATTTAGAGGAAACAAGTGGCAGAAAAAATTAATTTCCAGGAAAGCCTGGCTAAAATAATTGACCCCAAACAAGCTTTATCCACCGGGTCGCTCCCGGCCTTCTCGAATATGACGCCGGAAGACCAGGCCCGGTTTGAAATGGTCTGGCCCGCCCTGGAAGTTGACCGCCGCCGCAAGATTGTGACGGCCCTGGTCGAACTGACCGAAGACAACATCAGCCTCGATTTTACCAGCGCTTTTTTCTTTCTCGTGAAAGACGAGGACGCCCAGGTGCGCGGCAAGGCTATCGAGGGTCTCTGGGAAGATGAAAGTCGCGACTGGTTGAATAAACTGCTCGAACTGGTGGCGAAAGACCCGGACAGCACCGTCCGCGAGAAAGCGGCCCTCGGTCTGAGCAATTTCGCCTACCTGGCCGAAACCGGCAAAATTAATGACCGCTGGATTAAGAAGTTGCGCGAAGGGCTTTTCGAGCAACTTAACGCCAAAGATACCTACGTCAGCCGACGTTCCCTGGAAGCCCTGGGCTACTTCGGCACCGACGACCGGGTCATCCGGGCCATCCAGGACGCCTATAACAGTGATGACGACCTGGTCAAAGCCAGCGCCCTCAAGGCTATGGGCCGCTCTATAAATAAACGCTGGATACCTGAAATCGGCAAAGAGCTGACCAGTACCGAGCCTTCTCTGCGCTACGAGGCCGCGACTGCTGCCGGGGAAATGAGCGCCGACGAACTGACCCAACCGGTTATCCGGTTGGTGGAAGACCACGACCGGGAAGTGGTGCTGGCGGCAATCTGGGCTTTAGGGCAGATTGGCGGGCCCGAATCTAGCCGGACCCTCAAAGCGCTGGCGAACAGCGACGATGAAGCCCTGGCGAACGCCGCTAACGAAGCCTTGACCGAGCTTTCGTTCGCCAACAACCCGCTCAATGTAATGAACAATCGCTAATTTTTTACTGGAACCGTTAATAGAAACGACGAGGTTAAACTTGAGTACCGATACCGCAACCCATAACACGGATTGGACGCAGGACCTGTTGGCTCACCGGGCCGCAACTTTACCCCAGGCTATCAATATGGCCGGGGCGGAAGGTGTTATCTCTTTTAGCTACGGCTTGCCGGACGAGGAATCTTTCCCGGCAGCGGATTTAAGCCAGGCCGCCGCCGAGGTGATGAGCCAGGCTGCCCCTGCCGCGTTGCAGTACGGTGCCCCCGGTCCCCTGTCCGCCTACCTCGTTGATTTTATCGGACGCGACCAGAAACGCACGGTTACGCCCGCGAACCTGCTGGTTACGGTCGGGTCCAGCCAGGCGCTGGGCCTGGTCTGCCAGTTGTTGATTGACAAGGGCGATTACATTATCGTCGAAGCGCCGACCTTTTTAGGGGCGGTACGGACCTTCCTGAACGCCGAGGCCGAGGTGGTCGAAACCCCTCTCGACGATGAAGGTATCGTCATTGAAGAACTGGATAAACTTATTACGGACCTGAAAGCGGACGGCAAGCGGGTCAAGTTTATCTACACTATCCCGACCTTCCAGAACCCGACCGGGGTCACCCTCGGCCTGGAACGCCGCAAGGCCCTGCTGGCAGTGGCGAAAAAGCACCAGGTTATGATTCTGGAAGATGACGCTTACGCCGGGCTAATCTACGAAGGGGAAGTGCCGCCCTGGCTCTGGACCCTCGACGAGGACGATATGGTCCTGCACTGCGGCACTTTCTCGAAGGTGCTGGCGGCGGGCTTGCGTCTTGGCTGGATTGGTGGTCCGCCCGCTATCGTCAGCCGGATAGCTGCCCTGAAGGTAGACGGCGGGACCAGTCCATTTGCCGGGAATATCGCGGCCCAGTATGCTAAAGATGGCCGATTGGAAAAGCATATTCTCAAATTACGGGATATTTACCGGCGCAAACGCGACCGGACCCTGGCGGGACTGGAACGCTACATGCCGGATGGCGCACGCTGGAATACGCCCCAGGGTGGATTCTTTATATGGTTGGAGTTGCCTGAAAGCGTAGATACTGTTAAAATGTTACGAGATGCTATTGCGGCAGGCGTCAACTATACACCAGGTCCGGCCTGTTTTGCGAGCCGCAAAGGTAAAAACACTATCCGGTTGGCCTTTAGCCACCTGACGGTGGATAAAATTGACCCGGGGCTTCGAATCCTGGGTGAGGTTATCCAGCGCCAACTGGCCAACGGGAACTGACCATAATTAAGAAAAGGGTTTTTCTTAATCGCCGGTTTTTTAACAAATTTCTTTACAAGAGAATCGACATTTTTAGACCTATTTACAGTAAGAGCGAGGTGGAATTATGGGACAAAATGTAGGCGTCTTCGTAGACGTTTCCAATTTGTTTTATTCAGCTAAAAGCGCCGGGGTGGAAGTTAATTACTGCCGCCTGCTGGATTACGCGACCAGGGGCCGTGATTTAATCCGAGCCTGCGCTTATACCGGCATTGACCCTGACAACAACAGCCAGAAGAAATTCATTGATTTTCTAAGCGCGAACGGTTACAAGGTTATCTGCAAGGACATTCACAAGTACGATACCGGGCGTATCAAAGCAAACCTGGACATCGAAATCGCCGTGGACATGATGCTGCTGGCGCAGAACATTGACGTGGCGGTACTGGTCAGCGGCGATGGCGACTTCGCCCGGTTGGTCCGCGCCATCCAGGATAAAGGGGTGCGCTTCGAACTGGTCAGCTTCGGCATCAGCACTTCGAACGAGTTGATAAACCTGGTGGACCATTTCACCGAAATTTCGACTATTCCTGACATCTTCCGCAACGGTGGTTGCCGGACTCCTAACATGAATTTGGACCTGGAACGGCAGCTTGCCAACCAGCACCAGAACATGCCCTATATCAGCTTGCCGCACGGGGTAGGAAACTAACCTGGTGCAAGCTGAACTTCAGTTGACTTCGACTATCCTGGCCGGGCCCGATTACCGGGACCGCTGGGATAGTTTTGTTTCCGGGCACCCGAAGGGCCACCTTTTGCAAAGCTGGGCCTGGGGCGAATTTAAGGCGCAGCATCGCTGGCCCGTCGAGCGCGTCCTGGTGAGCGATGCCGATGGTAAACCCCTGGCCGGGGCGCAGATTCTTTTCCGGGAAGTGGCCGGGGTCGCGCTGGCTTACGTGCCAAAAGGCCCGGTGGTGGACTGGCAGGACCGCCCGGTTGCCGATGAACTGGTGCGGGTTATCCGGCAGGCCACCCGCAAACACCACGCTCTCTACCTGAAAATCGAGCCAAACGAATTGGAAGACCCGGCCCTGGCTGCTCTACTGGCGGAGCGGTACGGTTTCCAGGTTTCAAGCGAACATATCCAGCCTGTCAGCACTATTCGAGTGGATTTATCCGGCCCATTGGGTGATTTGGACGCTAAAAAGGAACAACCGGGCACTTTATTGGGCCGGATGGATCATAAACACCGCTACAATATACGGTTAGCGCGTAAGCGAGGTATAACCTGCCGGTTGGCCGAACCTGCCGACTTTGGTACTTTCTACCAGCTTATGGTCGTAACCGGGCAGCGCGATAAGTTTGGGGTACACACCGCATCTTACTACCGGGACGCCTGGGAAATCTTCAAGAACTCGCCAAAGGGTAATGCGGCGGTAGTCCTGGCCGAAAAAGAAGGAAAAGTACTCGCCGCAGCCGTGGCCTTTGCTTTCGGTGAGGAATCAGCTTACCTGTACGGAGCAAGCAGCGATGAAGACCGCCGCGATATGCCGACTTACCTGGTTCAATGGACCGCAATGCTTTGGGCGAAGGAGCAAGGGGCAAAATATTATGACTTCTGGGGTATTCCCGAAGAAGTCGGCAAGGCCGGGGTCGAACTTGAAAACGACAAGCTAGAGCAGAAGAACATCCGCGAAGATTTGTGGGGGGTCTATCGTTTCAAACAGGGTTTTGGTGGAGAGGTCGTGCGGTACGCCGGGGCCTTTGACCTGCCCTACAATCGCCCCCTCTACAAAGCCTGGCAAAAGGTTCAGAAGTACGTTGACCGTTAAACGTTTGCCCTAAAGGGCACGAAACAACGTTAAACGGAAAAACAAAAAAATCTCCTATCCGGTAATTTCTAGCAGTTTGAATCTCCAATATGTTTAACGCCCATTCCACACCCTTACAACAAACTACAACTGAGGAGCCACGTTCAACGCGCCCTTTATGGGCGAACGTTCAACGTTTAAGGGGGCTGGCCCTTTGGGCGCGGACGCATTGGGCCGGGTTGACCTTGAGCCTGATTTTGCTGGCCGGGGCGGTCCTGCGGCTCTATATCCTCTTTAAGTCGCACGGAATCGGGGACGGTGATGAAGCCCTGACCGGCGTAATGGCCCTCGACATTCAAAAGGGGGAGTTCCCGGCTTTTACCTACGGCCAGCCTTACATGGCCGCCACCGAAGCCTATTTCACGGCCATGGTCTACTACCTGACCGGCTTTCATAGTTGGGGCATGAAGGTATTGCCGTTTCTGGTATCGCTTGGACTCATCTGGCTAAATTATTTGCTGGGTCGCCGTTTTCTCGATAGCAAACAGGCCGGCCTGTTTGCCGCCGCCCTTACGGCTGTCCCTTCGCTTTATTTCGCGGTCCTGGGCCTGCGGGCCTACAACCACTCGACCGAAACGATGTTTGGCGGCCAACTTCTCATACTGGTAGCCGGGGCTATTTTGTGGGGTAAGCCGAAAGATGAAGCGAACCAGAAGGCCTGGAAATGGGGCTATACCCGCCGCGAATGGCTGCTGTGGCTGGCGTTAGGGCTGGTGGCCGGGGTGAATTTTTACGGGCACGGCCTGTCGCTCTTTTTCTTTGTGCCGGTTATCTTTTTCCTTTTCCTGAAAGATAAACTCTTTTTCGTAAGGCCGACCGCCGCCGCAACCATCCTTGGTTTTCTTGTCGGGAGCTTTCCCTGGTGGCTCTACAATCTGCTGACGAACTGGCATACCCTCGGCTATTACTTCAAACCGGCGGACCCCAACAAGAAGCCCGCCCTGGATGTGCTGGGGCATTTCTTCGGCTATTCCTGGCCGCTTTCAACCGGCGCTTTTAACTACTGGTTCGTGACCCCCGTGGTTATCGGGATTTTCCTGAACGTGGTTTTTTCGCTGGCGATTATCGGCTGGGTGGTGGCACGCTGGCGGGGCCTGGTGGGGTGGTTCTGGCTCTCCTTTGGCCCATCCAAACCTGTTGACCTTTTACTCCTGACCGCCCTTCTGATGCCTCTCCTGTACCTTTTATGGGGGTTCGGGAACGTAGCCTTCACCGACCTTGATACGACCGGGCGCTATCTCTTGCCCCTCATGAGTATCCTGCCGGTGCTGGTCGGTGGGGGCCTTGCAAAGTTTTTCGAAAGTTTCCCCGGCAAAATCCCGGCTTTACATAACTGGAAAGAAACCCGTCAAAAAGGGGTTTACTATGGCCTGGGCATTATTTTATTGGTGGCAATACTTGGCGGGAATTTGTGGCTCTACCGGGGGGTGGACTACCCCTCGGTCTTCCAATCGCCCTACTTTCCCCAGATAAGGCCGCCACTGGATAACGGGCCGCTGATAAATTATCTTAAAAGCCAGGGAATCGAGTACGCTACCTGCAATCACTGGGTCGGCAACCGCATCATTCTCGACTCGGCGGAAGCGGTTAAATGCGTTGATTATCACGACCTTTCGGTGGGCGGTCTCGACCGTTTTGAGAAATACAGCCAGGCTATCAAACAGCCGGGTTTGCGGGTCGCCTTTGTGTTGTTGAACCTGGATGATGGGGCGGTTCCAATGGAAAAACGGCTCCAACAGCTTGGTGTGACCTATACCCGGCACGATTTTCTGCCTTATATCGTGATAATCCCAACCTCGCGCCCGGTCAGCCCAGACGAGGTTATCGAACAACTCCACTATCCGCTTTAAATTTTCCCTATGGGTATAATAAAATAAGCAAAAGGAGCCTGGCTGGAAAGAATTTCATTCCGGTCTTTTAGGAAGATGTCTGGTGATCTTGTAGTCTTTAATTGGAGACAGCCTTTTACTTTTTATGCTGAAACCAAATTGTTGCTGAATAATTCAGAAGTGGCTGCTGTAATCCGTCGTGAAGAGATTGGTACAACCATAGAGACGGCCTATAATAAATGGTATCTCAAGCAGGTTGGGATAATACGGACAACTATTCTGTTAAGAAATATCCAAACAGGTCTAACAGAAGCGGTTTATAAAGCCAGTTGGAGCAACGGTGGGGTTATGCGGTTCGGCCAGGAAAATAAAAAATTTACCTGGCGAGATAATGGTTCTAAAAAATTTGATTGGTTGGATGAAGAAGGTAAAAGTTGGGGTAAGTTTCAACTTGAATTTAGCAAAAAGGGAAAACTCGGCATACTTGAAACAACCGGGGAAAAGTTGGACCAAAATGAATTTGAATTATTGTTGGTGCTGGGTTGGTATCTTTGTATCAACGAGTTGGGGTATGGTGGTGCTGGATATGAACGATTCCAGGATGGTACGCCCGGTAACGGTGGGTCTTTTCCATCCTCGAAAAGTTTTTAAATTAGGAAGGTAAAATTACCAGGGAATGCAACCAACCGTAAATTCGAGCTTGCTTATGAATGAATTGAAACGACAAACCGCCCCACTGCACACAGCCCTGGAAAGCCGGGTCGATATTTTAAGCGAAGACTTATCGCTGGAACGCTATAAATTCATCCTCCAAAAGTTTTATGGCTTTTATTTACCCCTGGAAAACCAAATTGCTTCTCAAAATGGATTTGAAGCGTTGAACCTTGACCCCGCACCCCGCTGGAAGTTACCTCACCTGGTTTCCGACCTGGAAAAACTTGGCTTTTCGGCCACTGAGATTGAAGCTTTGCCGGTCTGCCCGGACCTGCCCGAATTGAACGCCCTCGCCCAGGTCCTGGGCAGCATGTACGTGCTGGAAGGGGCTACCCTCGGTGGGCAAATCATCCGGCGGGAATTGCGGAAACGGCCTGAATTGGGCCGGAAAGGTTGGTTCGATTTCTATAACAGCTATGGTGACAAAGTCGGGACGCGCTGGAAAGAATTTTGTGCCGCCCTGAACCGCTACGGTCAGGCTCACCCGGCAGTTGAAACTCACCGAGCTGTTGTCGAAGGGGCCGCCCAAACTTTCAAAAAGCTGGATGGTTGGTTGGCAGTTTGAGTTATAAATGGATTGAACTAAAAGAGCGCCCTTTTTCCAGGGGCGCTCTTTTGATTCCGGAGAGTTAGAAACTCCTAGAAGACGTAGACGGTAGTACCGGCGGGCAACTTGAAGACAAGCCCGGCATCGTAGACCGTCGCGTTAACGCAGCCGTGGCTTTGCGGGTAAATACCATAGCTGGCGTGCCAGTAACTTCCGTGGATCGCGTAATCCTGGTAGAAGTAACTGACGTTGCGAATGTCGTCAATGCTGTAGTAACCCGGCGCGGCTTTGTCGCTGGCCCCGCCGCTCATGGTCTGCGAAGCCGGGCGATAGCTGCCGTTAATCTTGAAGGTGCCGGTCGGAGTCCGGTGGTCTTTGGTCGGGTCGTCGCTGGGGATACCCGTCGCCACCATCGTTCTATACACTACCTGGTCGCCATTAAAGATAGCCATCATCTGTTTGCTCAAACTCACCGCTACCCAGGTGCCCGTGAAAGTCTTGGGTGGTTTTGGGAAATCGGGTACGGTATAGGGCGCGGTATAACCGCTGTAGACAAACAGGTCAGGGCTTTCGTAAATCTGGTACCAGGTCTTGTTATCGGGTTCGATTTCTTCACCGTCCACCGAGCGAATTACCTGGATGTGATTCCCTTTCACAGCTTGCTGCAAGAAAGGATGGTTCGAGGTACGCTCGACAATCGGCGCGGAGGAACTCGGCGCGGTGCGAATGTTCAGGGCATCGCCGGTCACGACGTACCAGGGCAAGCCGGTAACGGTGTTCGGCGGCTGCGGCTTGGAAGACGGCGGCACATCGCTAACGGTCGGCGCGCCGTTCGGGTAGCGCCAGCTAAGATAATGCCAGCCAACGTTGCCCATTTCGACTTTGTAGCCGTCCGGGTTCGAAGGAGTATAGGTCAGGGTGCGGCGCTCGAAAGCCTGGAACATCACGTCTTTCATGACGCCACCGACTTTTACTTTGGTCCAGTAGGCCTCGGTTATCGGCAGACCGGTGCTAAAGAGCCAGTCGCTGATGGTGCCATCGGTGGTACTGCCGTCCGCGTTATAGATAGGGCCTTTGTTATTGAGAAAGTTCCAGAAACCGGTGGGAATACCCAGGCCGTTTTGCTGGACCGCGATTTTGGTCGCCGGGTCGTCTTTGTAATTTTCAAAATCGGCGCTACCGGTCGGGTTCCAGCTTAAATTGACGGCATCCCCAACTTTTAACTTGCCTGGTTTGAGGTAGGCCCCGGCCAGACCGGCATAAGTCGGCCAGGTATTATCGGCGTCACCGGCAATCGGGATAGCGGATGGTCCAACGTTGGTAAAAAGTTTATCCCCATCCTGGCGACGGCCCGTAATCATTTCGACCACCAGAAGGCCGTTTGTGATGGTGGCTTTGGTCGGGTCGTTAACCTCCATGCGGGCTTTATCAAAATACTGCACTTCCCGCTTATTATTTGGTGAATCGGCATAGCTTTCCATGAAGCCGACGGTAATAGGCTGCGGGCCCCAATACCAACTCCGGGAGGTTTTGCCATCCACGATAGGTTTATCTGTCCGGCTCCAGTTAGCCGAGAACAAAGCGTTTGAAAAATCCGGAGCTTTGGTAGCAGCCGCCGAGACCGGCGCGCTTTCAAAGGCCAGTAATCCTACTGACATAAAAACAACCAGAGCCATGAGGATGCCTACCCGGTTTTCTGGTCGGTTTTTTACCCGGCTTATTATATTAATTGCCATTATGCTAATGAACCATCCTACAAAAAACTATCTGCACATCAACGGTAAAATTTGGTTCCGCACTTTCAAGGTTACATTCCGGGCCATTGTACCATAAAAACCCCGGACAACAGCCTGGACCAAAGACTAATTTTTTGGTTATAACCTAAAATAAAGATTAGAAACCGATTAAAATTCGATTAGATGAGGTACAATTTCTCCTCAAAAATGCTTCCGATTCTGGAAAGAAAGGCTGAAACGACAGTTTTCTCTTTCCGTACACTATTATTAACGTTTGAACCCCTATTTAGTTACGGTCAAACCGGCCCGAATTAAACTTTTGAGTGAGGTGGATTTAAGAATCAGCCGGGATTTCGGCAATAACGTTTTCGAGAGCGCTGTTAGTCCCGGCCTGCCATTCTTCCCGGAAGGAGGGGTTGGATTGGAATTCGGACAGCAGACAGTAGGCTTCGACCACGAACGGACCGGGTCGGTAAAATGGTGGACGGCATTGGCACAAAACAGCAGGTCGAAAAGATTATCTCCAAAAGGAAGTTGTTCTGCCCGGCCCTGCACCAGGGGGATTTCAGGGTCAAGTTGCCGGGCCTGTTCGAACATACCGCTGGAAGGGTCCAGCCCACTACCAGGCCGCAAACTGCTTGAGAGTCTGCAACCAGTGGCCGGTACCGCACCCAACCTCAAGGACACTTGCGAGATGGCTGGCCTGGGCTAGGTCAAGGTGGGCCTGGGCGGTCCCGGTATGCGGGCTGGCGCAATAGCGCTGGTTATAACCTGGGGCAACCCGGTCGTAATTCACTCCTGGCGACATATCTCACCCGTAATTTTGTTTTTAGGGGCGGGCAGTGTAATATTATCTAAACTAGATTACCGCCTTGCCGCCACATTATGAGATAGAAGGGTTCTTCAAAATTCATGCCGATTGACCCGTTAAAATTTAGCCTCAAACTGGACGACCAGCGCGCCCACATCCAGCGCCGGATTCAAGACCGCCAGGATAATTTGCAGGCAGCCCTGGCGGCTTACCGGGAGTGTTCCCCGGCCACCTGGAACGAGCTGGCGACCACTACCCAGACCAACTATAACCTGGCCTACCTGGCCGAGTCCGGCCCCGCGGCGTCTCTGGTGGAAAATAAGGCGGTCGAGGACGGCCCGGCGGATTATACGGTCGTGGCAACCGATAGCAGCCCCATGCCACCAGACCGCCACGGCGGGATGGCCGCCTTTCACCTGATAAACCTGGGCCTGGTGATGTTACGTTACGGGTCGGAGGCCGGGGCCGAACTGGAAAATTTCCCCCTGGTCTATTTCGATATGCTGGACGAGGAAGGCAGCGAGGCAAACGCGGCCCAGTTGATAGACATGCGGGCCTCGGTCGAGGAATTGCGGGCCGGGATGGAGTTGGCTCGCCAGTTCCGGGCCGACCTTATTCTGCGGGACGGGCCGCTCTCGCTCTGGACCAACGCCCGCGATACCGGGGAAGGCGGCAAGCGGCTCCGTGACGAATATTTTTACCTGTTGGAAAAGCAAAAAGACGAAGGCGTACCGCTATTTGGGTATATTTCGAGCGCCCACAGCCAGGTTGTTATAAACACTTTGAACCTGTACCTGGAAGAACTGCCGCCCAGCCTGTGGTCGGGGCTGGATGAAGTAGTTTCCACCGGCGGGCCGAAGGTTAAGGCCCGTAAAGCCAGGTCTCAAACGCCGGGCGGTATCTTTGCGCGGGCCGGTCTGGTGGACGCCGATTTGTTCCGGCTGCTATTAAAACCGGGCGAACGCGGCCCCATCTTTAAGACCTCGATTGGCCGTAAACCGGGCGAGGCCCACAAACAGGTGCTTGAGACCTGTTTCACCTACTATCACACCCCTTATAGCGGTGAAATCGCCCGAATTGAGTTTGGCGACTGGCTACTCGAAGAACCGGCTTTGCTGGATAAGGCCCTGGGTTTGGTCCAGAACCAGTATCACGCCGGACAGGGTTACCCTGTGGCCCTGATGGAGGCCCACGAACAGGCCGTCCTGCGGGGCGGAGACCGGGCTTTAATCCGGGATATGCTCGAACAGGAAGGGCTGCTTGAGGAAGAATCGGAAAAGGGCCGCTCCAAGAGGTTGCGCGGCCTTTAGGTCGTTTTAATCTAGCCCGGTCAGAAGGTTATCGAGAATAGTTTTGTAGCGTTCGACCAGGACAGGGTCGGCGGCGATAGGCTCGTCCCGGTTGAAACGCTGGCCGATTTCCCCCATAAAAATGACGCAGAAAAGGGCAGTATAGACCCTCAAAACCCGGCGTTTGGTTTCATCAAGGTTCAACTCCTCGCACCAGAACTCGATATAATCGGTCGCATAACCGGCGCTGAGCAAGGCCATATTGGTCAGGCCGACCACGAACAGGTGGTCGCCAAAGCATACTGCGTCTACATCAACAATCCCACTCAATTTTCCATTGGCTATCAAAACATTTTTGGTGGTGGTGTCGTCCAGGAAAGGGACCGGGGCGATTCCCTGGAAATAGCCGTCGAAGCGGGACAGCGTCCTTTCAATTCGGTCTACTACTTCGGGTGAAAAGACCCCAGCCTGCCGGATGTGGTCACAATGCTTGCCCAACTCGCCGTAAACGACCTCGGTCCAGCTTGTTTTCAAAGCGGCGTCATATCCGGTAGCATAGCCATAGCCGGGACCGAGCGGCAAGGTATTGACGATACCCTGGATACGGGCGATTTCACGGGCCAGGGTATGTTTCTGGTCAACCGTCAGGCCTGGATAGACCAGACCCAAATCCCGACCGGGCAGTCGTTCTAACAGCATGTAGCCGCACTCGAATTTCCTGCGGGTCAGGTCGTAACCCAACAGTTCGGGCAAGGGAACTCCCAGGGGCCGCAGCCTTTCCGACCAGAAAACACCTCCTGCCAGGCTATTTTCATGGCCGGGTTGCGCCAACCGGGCCACGATTGCGTGGCCATCCTCGCACCGGACATCGTAGACGTAATGGGCCAGACCGGTTTTGAAGCGTCTTATCGAGCTAACGGGTTGTCCGGTGAATTCCTCGACAACCTGGCGGGCGACTTCCTCAAACGGCATACGACATATCCCTAAGTTAAACAGTTAATTAACTGTTAATTATAAGTTATAAACAAAAAAGGTAAGAATAAAACAAAACTTTGTAAATCTGTTGGTAAACATCAAAATCAGACAGTAATAACGCAAGCATCTATGATTGTGTTAAAGCGTCAGGTAAATGTAAAGTGGGGTAGGCCATTAAGCCGGGTGACCCGCCCAGAGTTGTTGGAAATCGGCGCTGCTTTCCAGGAGTTCGCCAGCGGTACCTTCCGCCACGACCCGGCCCTCTTTTAGCACGATAATATGGTCGGCCCGGCGCAAAGCCGCCCGTCGATGCGATACTGCCAGGCAGGTCAGGTTGGGCTGGCTGAACAATTGCTGCCAGAGTCTTTCCTCGGTCGCCACGTCCAGGGCGCTCGAAAGGTCGTCCACCACCCACAAATCAGCCTGACGGACAAACATGCGGGCGGCAGCGGCCCGTTGAAGTTGACCGCCGGACAGCTTAACCCCGCGGGGCCCGACCTTTGTTTCGAGCCCTTCTTCCAGGGTCAAAATGTCCTGGTCGAGTACGGCGTCACGCAGGGCTGCTTCCAGCACCGGTTTTTCAGCGGGAACCCCCTGCAAAAGATTGTCCCGGAGCGTTTCGCTAAAAAGACGCGGAACCTGGGGTGTATAGGCGGCCCTCGGCGGGATGAGATATGAGCCGGGGTCGCTCACGACCTGCCCGTTCCAGCGAATCTCCCCCACCTGGGGTGTAAGCAGGCCGAGCAAAGTCCTGACCAGGGTGGTTTTGCCCGACCCGACCTGGCCGGTAACCACCGTGAAAGTGCCTGGTGTGAGCTTAAAATTGATGTTTTCGATACCCTGCCCCGAACTCGGATGCCGGTAGGTCAAATTTCGTATTTCTAGCTGGCGCAATGGCTCGGTCCCGGTGCTGGGGATGGCGGGCAATTCGGGCGCTTTGCCGTTGAGGGCTACCATGCCATGCCTGACCATTCGCTCCGGGGGAGCATCTTCCAGCAGTTCGCCCAGGCGGTTGACCGAAACCCCGGCCTGGCGGTAATTGGTCAGGTAGATACCAAACATCGAGGTCACGGTGCCAATCCAGCTCAGATAAGATACAAATAGAGCTAAATCACCCACGCTAAAGTCGCCGGTCTTCATAGATTGGGCTACCAGCAAAAGGATAAGGCCGGTCCCAATATTGGCAGCGTTGGAGAAAATCGAACCCAGGACACGCTCGAATAACACATCTTTCAGGGTGGCCTTGCGCCTGCGTTCGTTCAATTTCTCGAAATGTTTTAAGACCTGTTGCTCGGCCCCGGCGACCTTGACCGCCTGGACCGCTCCAAAGACTTCCCCTATCAGCCCGGTGATGTCCCCGATGGATTCGTGGTTGGCCCGGCGATTACGCTGGATACTTTTGCCGACCAGGTTTACCAGGATGAGCGTGACCAGCAGGGGCAGGAAAACAATCACCGTGACATAGAAGCTAACGCTCGAAAGGACCAGCAGCGAAATGATAAAGACCGAGGCCTGCCCAACCGGGTCGGCAGTCCAGGTGAAGAAGTGGGTAAACTTTTCCAGGTCGTCCCGAAAACGGCTGACCGACTCGCTGGGAGAGGTGGGGAGTTTACTTGCGCCGGGCCGGGCCAGGATATGGTCGAAAATGTTTTTCCTGATAAGCGCCTGGGCGGTCATCTGGGTGGTGCCCTCGGCGGCTACCGCTCCCAGGAGGGCCAGGAAGCGGCCTATTTCGGCGGCGAGAAAGACCGCAATCAGGCTCCACAGGCCGAAGTCGGCGGCGGCATCGTGAGAAAGCAAGTCAAAAAACTGCTGGGCAATCAGGCCCGGCACCAGCGGAAAGACATAAAATAAAAAGCTTGCGGTCAGGCTGGACAGCAAATAGAGAAAAGGCCGGAAAAATATCAGGCGGACAATATATTGCCAGGTCTTCATGCCAGGGTATCCTCCAGGCCCACTTTTAACAGGTTAGCGAAGCGAGTTTCCGGGTCGTCTGCCAGGGTCTCGCGGCGGCCAAATTCGGCGATGCGCCCTTTATCCAGGATCATAATCTGGTCTACCCGCTGGACCGTCGCCAGGCGGTGAGCGATGATAATAGCGGTCCGGCCTTTCAACAGGCGGTTGACCGCCAGTTCCACCCGGTTTTCCGTGACCGGGTCAAGACGCGAGGTCGCTTCATCCAGGATGACAAGCTGAGGATTTTTTAGAAAGACGCGGGCAAAAGAAAGGAGTTGGGCTTCACCACCGGATAGGCTGTTACCGGTCGGGGCCAGGCGGGTATCGAGGCCCTTTTCCAGGCGGTTAAACCACTGGTTGAGGCCAAGCTCTCTGATTACCTCGATGATGTGTTCGTCGCTTATGTCGGCATCAAAAAAAGTCAGGTTGTCGCGAACTGTCGCGTGGAAAAGCTGGATGTCCTGGGTCACCAGGCCGATATGGCGGCGCAGTTCGGCCAGGGGTAGTTGGGAAATAGGAAGGCCGGAAAGCCGGATGGCCCCCGCAGTGGGGTCGTAGAGTCGAAACAGCAACCGGCTCAGGGTTGTCTTGCCGCTACCGCTCCGGCCCAATAGACCCAGCACCTGCCCCGGTGGAAGCCGGAACGAAATATCCTGTAAAACCGGCTCATCCTCGGCGTATTCGAACGAAACCTTATCAAATTCGACCAGGGGTGGTTGCGAGGGCAGGGTTAATTCGGAGTCGGCATTGGCTTTTATCGAAATGGGGGTATTCAACAAATCCTTGACACGGACGATGCTGGCGGTGGCCTGCTGGAAATCCTGCATCTGGCGCGATATTTCTTCGACCGGGCGCGAGAGCATATCGGTGTAGCGGTAGACCAGGAAAGCCGTACCAAGGGTTATTTCGCCACCCCGGAACAAAAAGACAATCATCCCGAAGGCCGCCGAGATGCCGATTGCCAGGAACAGGCGGGTGTTATTGCCGATAAAAGCTGTGATAAGCCCGGCCCGGCGCTGCTTAATGAGGGTTTGCCCCTGGTGGCGGTGCAAGAGGCTCATGGTGTAATTGGTCGAGCCGGTCGAGCGAATATCCTCGGTCCCGTTCAGCCGTTCCTCAATAAAGCCGTACATCTCGGCGCGGGCCTGGCGATTGGCTTGCCAGAGCGGAGTAGCTAAACCCCTGATGCGAGCGATAACCGCGAAAGCCACGACCGTTACCCCTAACAGGACCAGCCCCAACCGCCAATCCACGAAGAACAACAGGCCCAGGACGCAGACCAGCAGGAGAAAGTTACCCAGCAGGTAAATCACGAAGCGCGAAAAAAAGTTGCCCAGCGCCGAAACGTCCCCGTCAATCCGCTCGATTAGCTCGCCGGGTGTATAGCGGTTGAGAAAACCCATATCGAGGTTGAGACAGTGGGCGGCTACATCGGAGCGCATCCGGTTGGTCGCCAGCCAGCCCAGGTTTTCGGCCACGTAGACCTCGATTACCGAAGAAATCTGGGTTAAAAAAGCCAGCCCCAGGAAGCCCATTGCCAGCCAGAAAAGGGTCTGCTCACTCGCGCCGGAGGTGGCGTTATCAATAAAACTGCCCAGCAGTAGCGGGCTGACGAACTGTAAAGCCGTAAAAATTACCAGCAAAAAGACCAACGCAAGCGCCTGCGGCCAGTGCGGTTTCAGGTATTTTGTCAGGAGTTCAAGGTAAATCCGGTTGGATACTTTCATTGCCAGGGGTGGCCCCATTCTGCCCTGAAGTGCGGGCCTTGTTTAGACTGCCTCTATTGGTTAGCTAGTTATATTATATATTTCCAACTAACCAATGTCAACCGTTAAACCAGCTTTACCCGGAACCAGGTCCGTTTTCCTACCTGCCAGATGTCACCCTCTGCCGGGATTAAAACATCTTTGGGCCGGGTAAAGGTCTGCCCGTTCAAAGAGACCGCTCCCTGGACAAATAAACGCTCCAATTCGCGATTGCTTCTGGTTTCGCCATTGATAGTTAAAAATAAGTTTTTCAGCAGTTCAACGGCCTTTTGAGGCTCCCCGGACAGGGTAATTTCGGGAATCTCAGCCGGGACTTTTCTCCTGGAAAAAGTCTCGACAAAAGCCTCGCGCTCCTGGGTGGCTACCTCCGCGCCGTGATACCGTTTGACGATTTCTTCGGCCAGGTGGAGTTTACAACTCATCGGGTCTTTTTCTACCTCCCCGGCCAATTTTTCGAGTTCGGACCGGGGCAAAGCGGTGTAAACCTCGAAGTAGGTCAAAACCAGGGTGTCGGGAATCCGCATGACCCGCCCGAATTTGTCCTTAGGTGAATGTCCGAGGCCGATGTAATTGCCCAGGCTTTTGCTCTGCTTGGCTTTGCCGTCAATCCCCGGCGTTATCCTGGTCGTGATGATTACCTGGGGCGTTTGCCCGGCTTTTTCCTGGTAGAAGCGTCCCAGCATTTCGTTAAAAAGCTGGTCCGAGCCGATGATAGTCAGGTCGGATTGTAAGGCGACCGAGTCGTAACCTTGCAGCACCGGGTAGACGATTTCGTGCATCCGAATGTCCTCGCCCTGGTTTATCCGGTTCTGGAACATATCCCGGCTAATCAGGCGGGCGTGGGAAACTTCGGCAAGGAGTTGCAACAGTTCAAGGGCGGGCATCGGATTGTACCATTCCGAGTTAAACCGGACTTCCAGCAACTCCGGGTCGTCAAAACGCAAGACCATGCGGGCTTGTTCGATAAAAGCTTGGGCGTTTTGCTCGATTTCTTCCGACGGGATAACCGGGCGCAGGGCATTTTTCCCGGTCGGGTCGCCGATCCGGGTCGTAAAGTCCCCGACCAGGAAGATTACTTTGTGGCCCAGGTCCTGGAGGTGGCGCATCATCCAGAGGTTGACGGCGTGCCCGATATGCAGGTACGGAGCGGTCACGTCCACCCCGTATTTAATCCGCATCCGTTTTCCTGAGCTTAGCAGCTTCTTAAATTCTTCGAGCGAGATAATTTCCTCGGTGGTCCAGGCAAATTCATCTAAAATAGCCTCTGTTGCGGTTGTTACCATATGAAAACTCCTGAATAAATAAAAATGCCAATAAAAAAAGCAGAGGTGGTTTGCCTCTGCCCTTTTCGAAAGGTTTTTTTACGGTTACGCGCTATACATCACAAGCCCGCTCCCCCTTCGAAAGGGCAGAACGGTAATAATAAACGCTGCTAAATTTTGCCATTACTTTTTCCATGACCTCATTTTAAGGTATAACCGGCATCTGGTCAATGATTTTCTCACAATTTGATAATTTGTTGTATTCCATTTTCCCGGTTGCCTATGAACTTTCCGGGTTTTAGAGGGTGGTGTAAGATAGTGGCGACAAGCAACTCGCTAAAATCAAAGGAGCAGACTATGAGTGGATGGGATACCGCAACCCTGGCCCAGGAATTTTTGGACGCTCGACCGAAAGGCGCTCCCGTAACGCCGCCTTCACACCGTTACGCAGGCTGGAACCTGGCGGCGGCTTACGAGGTCGGCAACGCGATTTTTAACAAAAGGCGGGAAACGGGGTGGAACCCGGTCGGGCGCAAAATCGGCTTTACCAACAAGACCATCTGGCCGTCCCTTGGTATGGATACGGTCATCTGGGCCTATACTTACGAGCAAACCGTCCGCTATGCCGAGAATAACCGGGCCGAGTTGTCGCTGGCGAATACCCACTCCTGTCTTATCGAGCCGGAGATTGTTTTCAAGCTGAAGGCCCCCATCACCGCCGCCGATACCGGAGATGTTGCTATCCTGGAAAAGGTCGAATGGTTGGCGCTGGGTTATGAGGTGGTGGACTGCAATTTCCCGGACTGGAAATTCATTCCGATGGACGCGGTGGCCGATTTCGGGCTCCATTTCCGCCTGATTATCGGCGACACCTTTCCGGTGACCGACCCGGAAAAGCTGGCGAGGGAACTCCGCTCTTTCCGGGCCACTCTTTTTAAGAATGGCAAAGTCGCCGCCCAGGGTACGGGTAGCGACGTACTGGATAGCCCGGCCCTGGCCCTCGGTTGGCTGGCCCGCACCCTCGACCAGCAGGGAGCAGCACCGTTAGTCGCCGGGGAGATTGTGACGACTGGGACGATTACCCCGGCCCCTATCGTGCAACCGGGGGAACTCTGGCATACTTCTTTGGAAGGCATCAATCTTTCACCGCTAACCCTGAATTTCATTTAGGAAATCGGTAAGGGGAGAAATTAATGGGTAAAAAAGAATGGGATTTGCTGGAGGAAATAAAACCGGCCCTGGCTAAAGCTCATGCCGAAATGCTGGCGGATCCCTTTCACACATTGCTACCCAAACAAAGACTTCCGCTTTACGATAGTATCTTTTACACCCTTGATCGTTATTCTGATGAACCCTTTATTTCAATTTTCTGGGACTGCCTGGCAATTGTGACGGCCCGGAAGATATTGCCCGTCTGGGAAAGCAAGATGCCTAGGGATAACCTGGCTCAACATATTCTTAGATTTACCGAAGACTATTTATCAGGAAAGTCAAAATCCAAAGAAACATTTGTGTATGACCGGCGAACACTCCAAAAAGCCGTTGCTAATTCAGAACAAACAGGTGTGGGTGATAGAGCTAGAGCCGCGTTAAAGGCGATTTATTCGACCTTAGAGCCGGAATCTGGCTACCTCCCTTTTGAAAAATTCAGCAAAAGACAAATTGAGGCTGGTTTGCCGGATGAACTAATCGCTGACATCGGGGGCGATACGGCAGGACTGGCGGTACTGGCCTATTCAGGGTTTGCTTATGACCGCGACACTCTTTTAACTTTGGAAGAAGGGTTTAAAAAACAGCAGGAAGAAATCGAAAACGTACCCAGGACCAAAGCCACAATTTTATTCTCAATACCTATAGGTATTTTGAAGAAAGTCTTTCTCAGAGAGAAAATAGAAGGGCATTTTCACAGGTTAGAACAGGGACCTGACAATGATTTCGACCCGGAGCTAAGAAAAGAATTCTGGGAATGGTGGCTTTTCGAAGCTATCCCTAAAACCTGGGATTTAAGCCAACGAATTGCGGAAGGGACAGGAAAAAAGGATAAAAACGGAATGCCTCTCGAATTTTGAGAGGCATTCGTCTTTAAATCAAACTGGTCTGTCAGACTGATTTTGTATCAAACCAAGTTTAAGTGGCGGCGATAGTTACGTCCTGGCTGTAGAGGACTTGCTCCGAGCCGTCATTGGCCGAGAAGACCACCACCTGCAACTTGCCGGGGGTCGCGGTGGCCGGGGGCGTCCATGTCAAATCAGCCTCGAAGGGACCGGCAATGGCAATATCAGGCCGCTGGACCATTGTAGATTTCTGGGCAAGGACCGTCCCGGTATTGGTCTTGAGCATTACCGAGATGGTCGCTTCAAAGGCCTGGCCGTTCTCGAAACCCTGCACCCGCAAAGGACTGCGGACGGTTGAGCCGGGCTGGACGTTGGTTATTTTGGCCGGGCTGCCGCTCAGGATGTCGGTGTAGCGCCACTGGTAGTAGTGCTGCCCGACGTTGCCCATCTCGACCTGGTACTGGGCCAGGTTAGCGGGGGTGTAGGTCAGCACGCGGCGTTCGAAAGCCTGGAACATCACGTCCTTCTCCACCCCGCCGACTTTTACCTTAATCCAGTAAGGGTCGGTAATCGGGTAGCCGGTCACGTAGAGCCAGTTAAAGAGAGGCTGCTGGTAGACAAAATTGTTGTTCTGGTAAACGAGGCCGCCCCGCGTCAGGAAATTCCAGAAAGCACGCGGGATACCGTAATTTTGCTCAATCTGGATAATCTGGCTGGCCGGGTCGTTGGCGTATTGCGGGAAGGACGAGAAGCCGTTTGGTACAAACCCGGTCGTGACGTGGTCGCCCATCTTTACCTTCGAGCCGATATTGTAGACCCGCTGTAAATCGCTATAGTAGGGGAAAGTATTGGTTGGGTCGCCCGCGACGGAAATGCGGGCCGGGTTAGCCGGGATAAACTTCACGTCCCCAACCTGGACCTGCCCCAGGATCATCTCGCGCACCAGCAGGCCGTTCGTGACGTACCAGTCGGTGTTCGGGTTGGCGTTGGGGTTGTTGATTTCCATTCGCGACTTGTCGAAATACTGGACCATGCGGTGTTCACCGTTGCTATCGTTATACCACTCGCGCATTTCGCCCGTAAACGGCTGCGGGCCCCATACCCACGAATAATCGGCCCGGCCCTGCTGGACCGGGTAATCGGTCTTTTGCCAGACCTTTTTAAAATTCGGGTTGGCGAAATCCGCTGCGCTGGCGGTCGTGGTTGTCAGGATGATTAGCGCCAATAAAAGACCCAGTTTCGCCTGCCACTTTGCAAGTGCCATATGGTCTTACTCCTTTCGTTTGAGAAAAATTCTAAATTTAGCCCTTTGTTTTGCCGAAAACCCTATTTTGAGGCTAAAGTTTACAAAATCTTTGCAAATTCCGGGCCTAAATTAACCCTTTAGAAACATTTTCTAATACACTTATAACAGGACTTAATTATAATAACGGTGAAAAAGGTGAAAACCTTCTCTGGCTATTTACTATTTATAGGGCTGTGAATGTCTTTATTGTCTGATCTTTATTATGAACGCTGTTTTCGTTGCGAATCGGCTATTGTCAAAACCCAAACTCTATAAATTACAAACCAAATATAAAGTCACTAATATAATAACTTTACAGGGAAAAAGTTACCATGAGTGTCCTGCAAGAACCTGCTCAGGAAACGATTCTTTCTAACAAACCCAGGCTGCTCCAACGGCGGCTGGCGTTCACCTGGCATCAAATCGGCCTGGGCGCGATTCTGCTCCTTTCGGCCTGTCTTAATTTAATCCGGCTCGACCAGCAAGGCTATACCAACGAATTTTACGCGGCGGCGGTCCGCAGCATGCTGGTCAACTGGCATAATTTCTTTTTCAATTCCTTCGATCCCGGCGGTTTTATCACGATTGACAAGCCGCCCGTGGCTTTCTGGCTTCAGGCTCTTAGCGCCGGGATTTTCGGTTTTAGCGGGGTAACCATTCTACTGCCCTCGGCCCTGGCCGGGGTTGCCAGCGTCGGGTTGTTGTACCTGACCGTCAAGCGGGTCTTTGGCCCAACCGCCGGGTTAATTGCGGCCCTGGCCCTGGCGGTAAACCCGATTTATGTCGTTATGAGCCGTCACAACAACCCCGAAGCTATCCTGGTCCTTTCGCTAGTGATGGGGGCCTGGGCCCTCACCCATGCCGCCGAAAAGGGCAAAGTGGCCTGGTTGTGCCTGGCCGTTGGGATGGTCGGGGTCGGTTTCAACGTCAAAATGCTGGAAGCCTTCATCGTTCTTCCGGCCTTTTATCTCGTTTATTTCCTGCTGGCCCCGGTCAAGTGGTGGGTCCGAATTCTACAACTGGCCGTGGCGACGGTCGTGCTGGTGGTTGTTTCGCTCTCCTGGGCCACGATTGTAGACCTGACCCCGGCCAACCAGCGTCCCTATATCGGCGGCAGCACCGATAACACCGTCCTAAACCTGGCTTTTAATTACAATGGTCTCGACCGTATCGAGGGCAACGGCTTTGGCGGTGGTGGGCGCGGGTTTGGTGGACAGAGCCAGCAATCCGGCGGTATCACCGGCTTCCTGGGCAACCTTTTCCACGGTGTCCAGCTTCCTTTCTTTAGCAGCCCGACCCCGACCACGGGCCGGGGTGGTTTTGGCGGCGGTGGAGGTGGCGGCGTGATTGCCGGGCAAGCCGGGCTGTTCCGTATGTTCGAGCGCGACCTGGCGGGGGAGGCCGGGTGGCTCTTGCCGGTGGCCCTCCTGGCTATCGGGATAATCGCCCTGCAAAGCTGGAAGCGGTTTCCAAAAGGGCTGGAACGGCGCAAGCGTTACCAGGGGGTCGTCCTCTGGGGCGGCTGGCTTTTGACCTTCATGGTGGTCTTTAGCGGGGCGGAAGGTATTTTCCACAGCTATTACCTTGTGATGCTCTCCCCGGCCATCTCGGCCCTGTTCGGGGCCGGGGCGGAAGCCCTCTGGCACGATTACAAAGCAGGCGGCTGGCGGCGCTGGATTTTACCGGTGGTCCTACTGCTCACGGCCCTGTTCGAATTTAACATCTTGAGCGTTTATACCGATTGGAACCGGACTATCGCCCTGGTGATGATTGCCCTCGAACTGGCGGTTGTCTGTGTCCTGCTGGCGGTGCCGCGCCTGGTCCATCCCGAAGGGTTCCGCTGGGCGGCCTGGGTCATGGGCGTGGGCCTGGTGGGGCTGTTGATTGCGCCGTTCTCGTGGGCTGTCAACGCCCTGTTTAGCCGGACTTTTTCCAACGCGACCCTGCCAACAGCGGTGCCGGTCGGCGGTGCCGAGAGCAATTTCTTTGGCTTTGGCAACCGGGCGGCCCAGGGTTTTATCCAGGTCTTACAGGCCAACTGGAACGGCTGGCTCAGCACCCTCGTTATCGGCCTGTTAATCCTGGTGGCCCTGACCATCGTCCTGCGCTTCTTGCTCAACCGTCTGAAAGGGCTGAAACCGCTCGAAAAGATTTCGACCCTCGGCACGGTGACGATTGTGATTGTCCTGGGGATTTCGATGGCCGAAACGGCTTTGCCGCCAACCGCCGCCGCCTCGAACGGACGAGTCCAGGGTGGCCCACCTTCGACCGGCGTCATCGGTAACCCCGATATGACCATTAACAATAACGAGAAACTTATAACTTACCTGAACGCAAACCGGGATGGCGCCCAGTTTATCCTGGCAACCACGTCCAGCCAGAACGCCTCTCCGATTATCATCAAGACCGGCGAGCCGGTAATGGCCCTGGGTGGGTTTATGGGGAGTGATAAAGTTTTGACCCTGCCCCAGTTGCAGCAGGATGTCCGGTTTAACACGGTCCGGTTCTTCCTGCTGGATGGAAGTGGGGGGGTTGGCGGAGGCCGGGGCGGGTTTGGGGGCGGAAACTCCCAGCTTACCAACTGGGTCCAGAATTCGTGCAAGGTCGTAGACCCGTCGCTCTGGTCGGCTACAGCCAGCGCCACCAACCGGAACACCCAGACCGGCAACAACGGGAATTTCCAGCAGGGCGGCAGCGCTAACGGTACGGGCACTTTCCCCGGCGGTAGCGGGCGGAATAACCGTGGCAACCAGGTCCCGACTGGTGGCAACACTCGCGGCGGCTTCGGTGGTTTTGGCGGCACCGGAAACACCAACGGTTCCGGCAACCAGGGTGGTTTTGGTGGTACAGGTGGTTTCCCTGGCTTTGGCGGTAATGGAGGCACTACCGGCAACAATAACAGCCGGGGTATCCCGCAACCGGCCTTTGGCGGTGGCTTCGGTGGACGAGGTGGTGCAGCGGGCACTCTTTACGATTGCCAGGGCGCAAACTAATCCTTTTCCTACAAAAAATTATTCAAAGACCCTTGTCTTAACCGGCAGGGGTCTATTTTTATTTCAGATTCAGCCAATTTTGGCCGTGATACTCGCCAACTGCGCACTTCTCATTTCTACTAAACACTAATAACTGAACACTAAACACTTTTCTGCTCCACGTTTTTACTGGCTACTGACCTCCGGCTACTGGCTACTTTTCTTTGTGTTCTTGCGCAAACCGGTTTGAACCTGTTACCATGTAAAAATCATCGAGGTAACCTGTTAAAGTAGCTATGAAATCGCACTACGGGCCGCCCTTCCGGAAGTGCCTGTATAAAAGTGTATAAATTGGGGGGAAACTATGATTGCAAAAATGAATTTTGGGAAAACCGGCCACGAAAGCACCCGGATTATTTTCGGTGCCGCCGCCCTGGGGAACGTCAGCCAGGATGATGCCGACCGTACCCTGGAAGTCCTGTTCCAGTACGGTATCAATCATATTGATACGGCAGCCAGCTATGGCGATTCGGAAATTCGCATCGGGCCATGGATGCCCCAGCACCGGGACAAATTCTTCCTGGCGACCAAGACCGGCGACCGCAGCTACAAGGAAGCCAAAGACTCGATTCACCGCTCACTCGACCGGCTCAAAACCGATAAACTCGATTTGATTCAATTGCATAACCTGGCCGATGTTATCGAGTGGCAGACCGCGATGGGGCCGGGCGGGGCGCTTGAAGCCTGCGTCGAAGCCCGCGAACAGGGCCTGGTCCGCTTTATCGGGGTGACCGGGCACGGCCTGAGCATCGCCGCCATGCACCTGCGCAGCCTCGGTGCCTTCGATTTTGACTCGGTCCTGTTGCCCTACAACTATGTTACCTACCAGAAAGAAAAGTACCAGGCCGACTTCGAGGCTCTTTTGAAGACTGCCAAAGAGAAAAACGTGGCGGTCCAGACTATCAAGTCGATTGCCCGGCGGCCCTGGGGCCTGGAAGCCCACCACACCGCCAACACCTGGTACGAACCGCTGACCGAACAGGCCGACATTGACAAGGCCGTCCAGTGGGTCTTAAGCAACCCGCAGGTCTTCCTCAATACCGCCGGGGATATTCACATTTTGCCGAAAGTCCTCGAAGCGGCGTCGAAGGCCGATTACAACCTGCCCCAGTCCGAGGTAGCGATTAGCGAGCTTGCCGCCGAGCGCGAAATGGCCTCTCTGTTCGTTTAGCCTCTATGAACCTACTTGAAAACCCGTTGGTCCGGCCCCTTTTAGAGGGAGCCGGACCGGCTTTACCCCGGCGCAAACAGGCCCTGGAAATCCTGGGAGCCGCCCTCGCGGCGGTAGACCCTTACCAGGCTGTGCGCCAGGCCCTGGTCTTTGACCGTGCTACTAACCGGCTTACCGTGGGAGGCCGGGATTTCAGGCTCGACCCGGCGGGTAAACTCATTGTAGTCGGGGCAGGTAAGGCTGGAACACCAATGGCCCAGGCGGTCGCAGCGGTCTTTGGCGACCGGGTAAGCGCCGGGTTGGTGACGGTCAAGTACGGCTACGGGCCGGAGCAAGTGGGAAGTGCCGGGCCTATCCGGTTCAGGGAAGCCGGGCACCCGGTCCTGGACGAAGCCGGTATCCGGGCCACCACCGAAATTACCGGCTTGCTGGAAGGTTTGACGGAACGCGATACGGTCGTGGCCGTGATAAGCGGTGGCGGCTCGGCCTTGCTAGAAGAACCGGTCGAGGGTGTTTCGCTGGCCAATATGCAACAACTGGCAACGGCCCTGCTCAAAGGGGGCGCGACAATCAACCAGCTAAACACCATTCGAAAACATCTCTCGCGGGTTAAAGGGGGGCAACTGGCCCGGCTGGCCGCCCCGGCCCAGGTTATCGGGCTGCTCCTTTCGGACGTGGTCGGTAGTCCGCTCGACGTGATTGGTAGCGGCCCGACCGTACCAGATACCTCGACCTTTCAGGACGCCTGGGCTATTTTAGAGCGGTTGGGCCTGACCGGAGATAACGCCATCCCCGGACCTATTCGCGATTATCTCCAAAAAGGGCTGGCGGGGGAAGTCTCCGAGACTCCCAAACCGGGCGACCCTCTTTTCGAACACGTCTTTACCTACATCGTCGGGGATAACCGGGTGGCGGCCCTGGCTGGTCTCGAGAAAGCCCGCCAGCTTGGTTTTAATACCATGCTCCTTTCGACCTTTATCGAGGGGGAAGCCCGCGAGGTTGCCAGGGTCTTTTGCGGGATTGCCCGTGAAATCCTGGCCTCGAATGGGCCGCTAAAACGTCCGGCCTGCCTGATAGCCGGGGGCGAAACGACCGTCACGGTACGAGGTGACGGCCTGGGTGGACGCAACCAGGAGATGGCCCTGGCGGCGGCCCTGGCCCTGGACGGCCTGGAAAATGTCCTGATTGTGCCGCTGGCGACCGATGGCAGTGATGGACCTAACGACGCAGCGGGAGCTTTTGCCGAGGGCGATACCGTCCGGCAAGCCCGCGCTCTTGCTCTCGACCCCTTTGACTATTTGCAGCGTAACGACGCCTACCATTTCTTTGAGAAAACGGGCGGTCTTCTCAAAACCGGGCCGACCAATACCAATGTCAACGATTTGACCCTGGTGCTGGTCTGGTAGGTCGATAATCTTCAAAAGAGCGGCTAAGTCACCTTGCCGCCCAATAATCCCCTGCTAAATTCTCCTGAAAGATTAGAAAATCCCCATCTATTTCCAATTCTTGCTTAAATTTTGAAGCCTAAAATTAATTCTGCCAGGTCCGGTCACACTCATATAGAAAGCCGAGGCCTGGGAGGTTAGTGAATTGGGTTAAAAACCCAGTCACAGTGGAAATTTTGAATCTGACTGCAAGGAAATAAGAGAAGGATTTTTAAAATGTTAAGGGTTAACAAAGAAAAAGAAAAATCAAAGTCAAGACCGGAAAAAAGCCCTAAAGTTAATTCGCTTTTGGGAAAAGGGCTGGTAACGGTCGCCCTGGCCGCTTCGTTGGGGGCTTGCGGGGAAGAAGTAGCCAACCAGGTAATTTCCAACCCGGCTCCGGTAGTGACTTCTACCAGCGCTGCCCCGGCAAGCACGGCTACTACCACTCCTGAGACAACTGCAACTGGCGCTAATGCAGCCACCACTGAGGCTGCCACTCCAACCGCCACCACCATCGCAACTACCGCTGCTAATACCACTACAACAATAAACAGTGGCGCTACAGCCACGGCCACAACCGCGCCAACGGCCACGCCAGTCCCAACCACCCAGGCCCCCACCGCTACCCCGGTGCCACCTACGGCAACTGCCGCTCCAAGAGCGACTCCGACTCCCACTACGAGTAAGACAACGGTTACCAAACCTTCCAACAATGCTGCCCCGGTCCATAGTGGCGGCTCTTAAAAGGGGGGTTGATCGGAATGAATGATTAGGGTTTTATAACCAATCAACTGCTTGATTATTGATTGGAAACCTATTGACCGTTTAAGCCAAACCGGTTGGCCTGGATTTTCAAGCATTCCACGAAATTCAGGGCCACGGCGGTCAATTCCCGGTTTCGTTCGAGACATACCAGGGCGCTATCCCGAAAAATCTGCTCGAAACCGGTGATTTTTATTTCGACCAGTTGGCCCGTTTTTAATTCTTCCGCGACCTGGGTATAGTTAAAAAATCCCGTCCCGGTGCCGTTGATAATCAAGCCTTTGGCGGTGTCACCTGGCAAATCGAGAATGGCCTCAGACCGGCGGGCCAGTTCGAGAATAGGGGCCGGGGTTATTTGCCACCAGCGCATCAGTATAAACGGATTGCTGAGAGAGGCTACCATTTCTTTCGTGACGGTCTTTTGCTGGCTGAGAGGGTGTTTTGGCGAGGCGACCAGCAGCGCCTTTTCGTGGAAAAGCATCAAAGGCATGATGTCGAGCAGGTAGGGGTCAATATTCGGGTAGGCAATCAGGGCCATTTCGAGGACGCCATCATAGAGAAACTCGACCAGTTGGCGGTGACTCCCGTCCTGCACGTAACACTCCACTTTTGGGTAGTTGGCATAAAAATCGGCCAGGGCCGGGTAAAGCAAGCCGCCGCTCAGGGAGCGCAACACCCCCAGGCTCAAGCGACCCCGCTCGCCCGAAGGCACCAGTTTGGCTGTTTCGACGCCCTCGTTCAGGATAGCCAGGGCTTTGCGGGCATACGGCAAAAAGTTATGGCCCCTGGCAGTAAGGGTTAGCTTGCGAGTGTTTCGTTCGAACAGGGGACCGCCTACCTCCTGTTCCAGGGTTTGAATCCGGGCGCTGATGGTGGGTTGCGCAATATCCAGGACACGGGCAGCCCGGCTAAAACTACCTTCCCGCACTATCCGCTCAAATGCTTTTAGTTGTTCAACATCCATGGGTTATATCCAAATTTTCGATAGATAATATTGAGAAAAACGGCTTGCCTAATAATTTTTAGCTGATATATCTATTTTTGTACATCAATTATATAGATAAACCTGATATAGTTAAAGTTGAGGGATGCCTGTGGAAGCTTTGAAAAAATTAGGTACAGAAAGAATGGAAATTCAAAAGTTCAAACCGGAGGATGCCGGGGAAGTGCTGGAAGACCTGGTCGAGGTGCTGGTCGATTGTGTCAACCGGGGTAGTGGGATTTCAATCAGCTTTTATCCACCCCTGGACCCGGCGCGAGCCCGCCAGTTCTGGCTGGATAAGTTCGAGGATGTCGCCAGGGGTAAGCGAATCTTGCTGGTAGCGCGAGAGCCGCAAAGCCGCCGGGTGGTCGGGACGGTAATGGTGGAATTTCCCGGCGTGGACAACCAGCCCCACCGGGGTGATGTCCAGAAGATGCTGGTCCATGGCGACTTTCGGCGGCGGGGCATTGGTTCCGCCCTGATGAAAGCGCTGGAAACGGCCTCGCTCGAAGCGGGTAAAACCTTGCTGGTGCTGGACACATTACTTGAGGGTGACGCCGAGGATTTATACCTCCAACTTGGGTGGCAGCGGGTCGGCGAAATCCCCTATTTTGTCCGGGGACCGCAAGGGCAATACGCTACGACGGTCTTTTTTTATAAAAACTTGCTGGAAGAATAACCTGCCAAACCGGGCATCAAAAAAGCCCCTCCGAAAGTGGAAGGGCTTTTTTGAGTTGAAAGAACAAAAGCTAGAAAACTCTCCGGCGACTCCCGCTAAGGGCGCGGGCTATGACAATCAGGACAATCGCGCCGATGGTGGCCGCGATAATCGTGCCGATAACCCCAGCCGTGGAGATATTGAGCAGGCTTAGCAGGAACCCACCTACAAAAGCCCCGACAATACCCAGGATAACATCCATAATGATGCCGTTCCGGCTGCGCGTAATAGCGCTGGCGAGAACACCCGCGATCAACCCAATCACTAACCACCAGAGAATATTTGTGCCATCCAAGCTAATGGTCTGACCTACCAAAAACATGCTCATTTCCATCGTTCCTTTCCAGTAAACCCATTTCCATCAAGTGTTTTAACAATAATCTCAACTTTCCCGGTTACGTTTTATTTAACGTCTCAGTAAATTGATAAATGCAGAATACGTGCCAGGAATGGATTTTCTTTTTGAGAAACAAATTTCTTAACCGCGATGTTTAAGAAAGCTTTGCAACTAGTGGTAGACCGACCGCAAAGGCTGGTACAGTTTCACCTGGCCCAGGCGGCGACTGTAGACCACAAAAGCCCGGTTGGTCTGGGCGCTGGCCTCAAACTGGGCCCTGGTCAGGGTCAACCGGACCGGGCGTTTATCCGGCCCGGCGGCCTCGTCATCCAGGAAATCCAGCTCGTAATAGAGATCGTAACTGGTGCCGGTTTCGGACTTGACCCGGCGCTTGATTTCGCGGCGATTGTTGATAAACCCGTGCGCTTTAACGGGTGGGGTCAGGACATCACGGACCGAATAAAAGAGAAAAGCGGCGGCAATCAGGGCCAGGCCCAGGGCCACTAAAGCGAAAAAAATCCGAGGCGCGCCAAACGGGGTCCACCTGATAACGTGCAGTACCGTGTAATTCAGGAAAGTTGCCAGGTTTGCCACCAGCACGACGGTCGAGCCGATTACCATGCTCCCGGCCTGGCTCATAAAGAAGTTCGCGGCATCCGGTACTGCTTCCCCAACCGGGGTATGCATGACATTGGCTTTTTTAGAGCTAGACTCCGGTTCGGGAGTTTCGAGGGTAATCCGGGCGGTTGAGTTTGACGGAACCGCCGGTTTAGCGGGGGCGTCTATGAAGTAGTTGTTGTACCATTCCACCGCTTTCAAAACTGCCGGGTGCTGCGGGTGCAGGTCGTAGGCTTTGGCAATCGCTTCCTCCGATTCAAGCTGAGTCGGGGACGTATAGCCCAGCCAGAGCAGGGCCGCCAGGTTTTCCGGGTCGTTAGCAAGCACCCGGCGGGCAAAAGGGGCGGCTTCAAGACGTTTATCTGCTTCGGCCAGGATAGCGGCCTGGTGGATACGAGTAATGGTGGCCTGGTCCGGCATATACAATCTCCTGGTGATTAAAAGTCGGTGCTGTTGGTTGAATTACCGGTAAAACTTTTAAATCAGGCGGTATCTGTTAAAACTGAACCTATCCTACCGGGTTGGAGCGGTTTTGCCAATAACCACATCAGGCTATTTTTATAGAAGGACCGCAAAATTGCGGTTGACTTTACCACTCGGAGCGCTAAACTGGTCTTGATTGACAGGACGGTTTGTGATTTTACCTGAAAATTTATTTATCGGAAAGACAAAACTTTAGAGGGAGGAACCCCATGTCCTTAAAATTATCCAGCATTGTCCTGGATTGTCACGACCCCCAGAAACTGAGCGAGTTCTGGTCCGCCGCTATCGGCTATAATGTGACCGGCGTTTTCAACCAGTACGTGGTGCTGAACGACCCCTCCCGGCAGGGGCCGGCCCTGATTTTACAGGGAGTAGCCGAACCGCGTACCGGCAAAAACCGGATGCATTGGGATTGGCTGGCACCAAGCGCCGAGGAACAGCAAGCCGAAATTGCCAGGCTGGAAGAATTAGGGGCGACCAGGGTCTCGGAACTGCACGAAATGGGTATCCAGTGGTGCGTGATGCAAGACCCCGAAGGCAACGAATTTTGCGTGGCCGCGCACTAGACTAATCTGGCCTGCTAGTTTAGCCGGGTGGCGGGGCCTTTTGCTTAAAAAGAAACCGCGAGATTTAGAACTGCGAGACCATGTTCAGTTCGGCCAGGCGCGGCGCGAAAATCTCGTGCATTACCAGGGCCGCCGCCCCGACTGCCCCGGCATCTTTCCCGGCCACCGATAATTCCACGTTTACTTTCTGAAAGTTACGGGTGAGCAGCCGCTTGTTCAGGGCTTGCTCAACCTCGTCTTTATAAATGGGCCCTGCCTCAGACATGTGGGTGCCTCCCAGCACCACCAGTTTTAAATCGAGCAGGTTGACCATGTTAAGGATACCATTGGCGAGCATGCGGGCCGAATAGCGCAATTCTTCCATCGCCAGAGTATCCCCCGCCAGGGCCGCCGAGGTGACCGAAGTCAGGTCCACCTGGTTGATAGGCATTTCGGAAAGCAAACTTTTTTCGCCGCTTTCGAGGCGCTGCCGGACGGCGCTCACGATACGGGTGGGTGAGCAATAGGTTTCGAGGCAACCCCGGTTCCCGCAGAAGCAGAGCGGCCCGGCTATATCTATGGTCATGTGGCCGAGTTCCCCGGCGTTGGTAGTGTCACCCCGGTAAGGCTGGTTTTCGATAAAGATACCCGCGCCCAGGCCGATGCTCATGAAGATGTAGGCAAAATTGCGCGCCCCCTGCGCGCCCCCGACCCAGCGTTCTCCGACTGCCGCCGCTGTTGCGTCGTTGTCCACGATTACCGGCAGGCCAATCCGACCGGCCAGATCCTGTTTGAGGGCAACTTCGTGCCAGTTCCAGCCAAACAGGTCGAGCGGTTCGTAAAGGATACCCTGGTCGTGGTCCATGGGGCCGGGACAGCCAAGGCCGACGCCGAGCAAGCGGGCCGGGTCTACCCTGGCCTTATGGAGTAACGACTCGGTCGCTTCGGCAATCTGGTCCAAAACGCCCTGGGCTCCCTGTGATTGGTCCACCGGTCTTGATTCACGCCCGACAATCCGCCCATCCAGGTCCATCAGGACCAGCGAGGTTTCGTCGCGGTCAATTAGGGCCCCGATGGCATAGCGCGAACCGGGTTTGATGCGTAACTTCACGCGAGGTTTGCGGCCCGAAGGGTCGACGCCATCCTCGATAACCAGTTCGTCCTCCAAGAGACGCCGTACGATGTTCGAGACTGTCTGGGCGGTCAGACCGGTATTTTCGGCGATTTCGACGCGGCTAACCCCATCTCCGACCCGAATCGCCTCAAGCACCACACCCTGATTATAGTCACGAACGCGGGGTAGATTGGTACCGCTCCGCATTTGTCCTTCTCCTTAAACCGATTAAATTTCAGGCCACTTTGCCAAAATGCTGAGAAATTATATCTATATTTATAGGATAAAATTATCAGCCCTAAAATGCAATAGGTTTAGGGGGCAATAAATCAAATTGTTTTACACCTTGAGCGGGTGAACGTTCCTTTTTCCCGGCCCTAGCCCTCTTTTTCAAGGGTTATCAGGGCCGCTGCCAGTTCGCCCTCCAGCCGGGGCAAAATACCCCTGGTCCGCAAGGCCTGCCCGCTCAACCGGGCTGGTTCGCGCTCGGCAATATCCCCCGAAAGCCGGTAGACCGTCTCCGGTTCGAGACCTTCCAACCGCAACCGGCGCGGATTGCGCCAGAAATGGGATTTGCGGTCAAGCGCGATAATCACAGCCTGGCTTTTATCTTTCGCGACGTAGCCGACCGCGTAAGAATCTTTTTTCTCGGTATGGTCTTCCAGGGGTGTCAGCCGGTAGAGTTCGCCCGCCTGGACAATAGGCCGGATACGTTTGTATTCGGCGACCCAGTGGGCCGCTTCCCGCATCTGTTCTTCGCTGAAATGGTGCAAATTGGCCCCTACACCCAGCCCACCCATAAAAGAGGAAAGAAAGCGGTAGCGCAACGAATAGGGCGCGGCGTTATTGTTCATATCGGTGACCCAGCTAAACATGGTCTTGGCCGGGTAAGCCAGGCCAAACCCCTGCTGAATCGGCAGGCGGTCGAGCGGATCGGTGTTGTCGCTGGTCCAGAACTGGTCGTAGTGGGCCAGGATACCCATATCCACCCGGCCCCCGCCTCCCGAACAACTTTCAAAAAGTACGTCAGGATGCTTCGCCCGCAGACGGTCCACCAGACCGTAAAGACCCTGGTAATGCCGGACCCAGTGTTCGCGCCGGTTGGCGGTTGGGATACCGGTGCCGCCCGCTTCCGCGATAGCCCGGTTGTAGTCCCACTTGATATAAGCAATGTTGTGGTCGGTCAAAAGGCGGTCCAGCGCCTCAAAAAGATATTCCTGCACGTCCGGGCGACCCAGGTTCAGAATAAGCTGGGTGCGGGCCAGGGTCGGCTGGCGGTTCGGGTAGTGGTAAGCCCAATCGGGGTGAGCCCGGTAAAGGTCACTATCGGGGTTGACCATTTCCGGCTCGACCCAGATACCGAACTTCATGCCGAGGTCGTTTACATGCCGGATTAAGGGTTCGAGGCCGTCCGGGAATTTCTGGCGGTTGACCGTCCAGTCGCCCAGCCCGGCGTTATCGCTATGGCGTTCACCAAACCAGCCGTCATCCACCACGAAAAGCTCAACCCCCAGTTGGGCTGCTTTCGTGGCGATTTCCCGCTGGGCCGCTTCGGTGACATCGAAAAGGACGGCTTCCCAGCTATTGTAAAGGACCGGGCGTAAATCCTGGGCGAACCGGGATGGCAGGATATGTTCGAGCTGATAGCGGTGCAGGTTCCGGCTGACCGGACCAAACCCGGCGGCGCTGTAACCGATAACCAGTTCGGGGGTCTCGAAAGTTTCGCCCGCTTTGAGTTCCCACTCGAAATCCCAGTCGTTGATGCCGCCGCCTACTCGGGTCCTTTTGCGGTGGCTGCGGACCTGCTCAACCACGATTTTCCAGTTGCCGCTCCAGGCCAAGGCCCCGTACCAGACTTCACCACTGGTCTCGGTGGCGGGTGACTCGACCAGGTCAAGCGCGAAAAAGGGATTGTGGTTATGGCCGGTATAGTTGTGGCGGCCCTCGATAACCTTGCGGCCCGGTTGGACCGGCTCCCGGTCGAGTTGAAACTCAATCATGTGAGCGCCGGAGAGGTGCGAGAAACGGTAATCGCCTTTGTCGTCAGGAAGTAAAACGTTGCCGCTCAGGACTTCATCCAGCCGGATAGATTCCTGGCCCGTATTGATAAGGCTAACCCGGCGCGTCAGAATATCGCAGTCGGGGAAAACCCTGTAGCCGAGTTGGAGTTCGAGACCGTAAAATTCATCTTTCAGGTCAATAGTCAGGTTTTCGCCTTCAATAGAATGTTTGACATATTTCAGGCGCAGGTCACGAGTGCCGTCGGCGAAACTGAGCCGGATGCTGGGCTCAAGTTCAAGGATGTTGTAGGGGACAGGGAGTTCCGCCGCCAGGTCGTTACCCCAGGTCCCAAAGGAGCTGTGGGCCACGTTATGCGGTTGACCGGGATAATCATCCGGGAAGGGTAATTTTTCGCCCCAGTAGGTGTGAATAAGCTGACCGTGCGGGGCCAGCAGAATTGCGTAAGCCGTGTTGTCCGTTTCGAGTAAAAAAAGGCTCTGTTCTTCCAGGAATTGAATTGGCATTTTATAAAAAACCTTCAACTTAGATTTATTCCAGTAAACTTTTAGGGTATATCCCCCGCCAGCATGACCGCGACGGTATCCCCGGCCTGAAAATTAGCCGTTTTTAAGGCGCGGGCGAACTCGTTATCGAGCGCCAGCAATTGGTCGGCGGGCACGATAGCCAGGATGACTTTGCTGGCCGAGCGGTTGTACCCCACCATCGTAAAGTTGACATTCCCCCGGTCCCTGGGCTGCTGGGGGGTCGCTAACTCGGTCCAGTTGCGATTGGTGACAAAAGCGTTGTGCCAGTAAGCGGCGGCTTCCTGGGGAGTATCCCGCAGAACATATACTGCCACGTCCAGGTTTTTTAAGCTGCTCGTTTCGGCCCCGAACTCGGCCTGGACGATATTCTGGTTGGTGATACTGAGTGGAAAGCGGGAAGCGTTGGGTGGGGCCGGTAAATCTTCTTTGACTCCCACGAATAGGGCTGCGTAGCCGCAAAAGAAAACTCCCAACACCATCACAACCGGTACAATAAGTCGCCGCCAGCGGACCTTCTCGATTTCCTCGGTTCCCGGCGTCGCTGCCGCTAGGTCTTCCGCCACTTGCCTGCCTCCCGGTAGATATACTGCAATAACTGCTTGGAAATTTCTTGGATATTGGTATAATATACTACAATCCTACGTTTGTTACTACCTATTCCTCACCTGAAATTATATTGACAACCCCCTTTCAAAAAGGTATAATGCGGCTTGTTCGGTGAGGCTGGGTAAATGAGTATGCTTTGCCGGGGCTGGTTTTTGGGTGGTACGCGAACTGGCTTAGCAAGCTGTCTTGAAAACAGTCGCCCGCGAGGGTTGGGGGTTCAATTCCCTCACCACCCGCCTTTTACAACAAAAGATGATTTCCGTGCGATAACTGAGTGTCCGTAACCTTAATGGGGAGGTGCCAGAGAGGTCGAATGGGGCCGCCTGCTAAGCGGTTATAGCCTAAACAGCTATCGAGGGTTCGAATCCCTCCCTCTCCGCCATTAAACTCAGCCGTTGCACGGTTTTTATTTTATAATCTTCCTCTAATTTCTATCAAAACTCTTATCCTTTTCATACGCACTTATAACGGTTCCGGGAGTATAATAACCTTAAAAGATAACCTGGCATTTCCAGGTACTTCCGGGAGCCTGCTGTACAACCTGCGGTTTTACCTCTGAATAAACTTACCCGGTGTACCCCAATTTCTGCCTGAGTCTTGCTTACATGTTCCTCAAATTAATGCGCGGCCTTAGCTTGTGGGTCGCCTGACCGGCTAATTTGCAGGGCTGGAAGCGCCCTTCCTTAAAAATTTAAAAAATCTGCCAGGTTCAACCACCCTACTGTCGCGCCAGTCCATGCCAAACCACCGGTCCGGCCTTACCCTCCCACGAAGCGGAGAAGGTCTGGACCAGAAAGAGCGGCCATTAAAACGGCTAATGGGTAACAAAAAGTTTGTACAACAGGTAAGCCAAAATAAATCCCTTATCCCGGCTAAAAAGTTAAAACTTTTAGATATAAGAAAAAAGAACCTGGCAGGCTAGACAGAAAGACTTTTTAAGCATGAGAAATATACCAACTCCCGGTGGAGGGGATAGACCTCCTAATTTTCCCGGTGCCCACCTGGGGCGGAGCGCCGCCAATAATAAAGAAGGCTTCAGCCTGACCATGGTCTTTCAGGCCTTTACCAGCCTGCCCCGCGTCACCAAACTGGTCTGGACCACCAACGCCTTTTATACTATCAGCATGGCCGTGATTACGATTATCCGGGGGTTTTTGCCCGCCGCCTCGGCCTGGGTCACCAAACTTGTCATAGATAGCGTGGTCGCGGCCCTGCCGCCTCGCAACGCCCCGGTCATGGATGTCGTCTGGTTGGTGCTATTGCAACTGGCTATTTCTGTTGCGAGCAGCCTGCTATCCACACTTAGCAACATTGTCCAGCAGTTGTTGCAAGAACTGGTCGCCAACCGGATTCGCCTGATGATAATGGAAAAGGCCAACACTCTCGACCTGGCCTTTTTTGAAAATCCCGAATTTTACGACAAACTCCGCCAGGCCCAGGAACAGTCGGCCTTCCGGCCCGTCCAGATGGTTTCCGGCACTTTCGACCTGATACGGACCGCCATCACCTTCCTTTCAATGATTTTCCTCTTAATCGGGCTGGCCTGGTGGGTCGCGGTGGTAGCCCTGATTGTGCCTATCCCGGCCTTTATCGCGGATAGCCGCTACGGCTGGATGGGTTACTTGCGGATGCGCCGCCAGTCGCCCGAACGCCGCCAGATGGCTTATTACGAAACGGTCATGACAACCGATACCTATAATAAAGAAGTTAAACTCTACAACCTGGGCAATTTCTTCGTTGACCGTTTCCGCAAACTTGCTACCGCGGTCTACGAGGAAAACAAGGGAATCCTGATAAAACGGTATCTGACCAGTTTCGCCTGGCTGACGGTCAGCCTGGCCGCGAACGCCGCCATCTATCTTTACGTGGCCTTGCAGACGGTTGCCGGGGTCGTCACCCTGGGTGGCCTGACCCTGTACAGCCAGGCGGCTCAGCAGGTCAGTAGCAGTTTCCAGGGTTTACTCAGCGGGATTTCCGGCACATATGAAAACAACCTCTTTGTGGGGACACTCTTTGACTTCCTCGAATACGAACCAAAAATCATTTCACCCGAAAAGACCTTCCCCGTGGTCGGCAACGGCAACTCGCGGGGCTTGAGCCTGGAATTTCGCAACGTCAGCTTTACCTATCCCGGTAAAAAGGTCGCGGCCCTGAAAAATGTCAGCTTCAAAATCGAGGCGGGCGAGGCTATCGCCCTGGTCGGGCGCAACGGGGCGGGGAAGACCACTATCGTCAAACTCCTGAACCGGCTCTACGACCCTGACGATGGGGAAATTTTGGTCGGCGGGCGCAACATCAAGGATTACGACCTGACCGAACTTCGGGCCCAGGTGGGGGTTATTTTCCAGGATTACGTGACCTATTTCATGTCGGCCCAGTCCAACATCGGTATCGGCCAACTCAGCCAGATTGAAAACGAAGAACTGGTCAGGTCGGCTGCTACCAAGAGCGGGGCTAACGAGGTTATCGAAAAGCTGCCCAAGAAGTACGACACGATGCTGGGGCGCTGGTTCAACGAGGGCACCCAGTTGAGCGGCGGGGAATGGCAGAAAATCGCCCTGGCCCGCGCCTTTATGCGAGACGCCCGTATCCTGGTGCTCGATGAGCCGACCAGTTCGCTCGACGCCCAGGCCGAGTACGATGTCTTCGCGAAATTCCGCGAGTTAACCGAAGGCAAGACCGCTATCTTTATCTCGCACCGCTTTAGCACGGTGCGGCTGGCCGACCGGATTTTCGTCATCGAGGATGGCGAGCTTAAAGAAGAAGGCTCGCACCAGGAGTTGCTGGCCCTGGATGGCCGTTACGCCCAGTTGTTCAACCTCCAGGCCGACGCCTACCGGTAGAGCAGTAGTCAGGGGCTCGTGGCTCGCAGCCACTCGCCCATCGCCAGTAGTCAGAGGTCAGTAAATTAGAAAACCCCGGCTCATTTCTTTGAAGTGAACCGGGGTTCTTTTTATACGTGTGGATAAAATTCAAGGCTAGATAGAGACTACCGAATCGTTTTGCCTGGAAAAAACCTCGTAAAGAATGATGGAGGTGGCGATTGCCAGGTTCAGGGAATCGCTCCGGCCTTTCATGGGGATACTGACCAGCATATCACAGGCCGCTTGCTGGTAGTTTGAAAGGCCGTGTTGCTCGCTCCCCATGAGCAGGACCAGCGGTCTGGGGTAAGAAGCCGCCCGGTAATTTACCTGGGCGTTCCCACTGGCCCCGATAAGTTGGATACCCTTCCCGGCGGTCCAGGCGGCTAATTCCTCAAAAGACATTTTGATAAGATTCTGGGTGAAAACGGCTCCCATACTGGCCCGGATAGCCACCGGGTCATAGGGGTCGGTGCAGTTGCCGAGCAGGGCCAGGGTATCGAGACCGACCGCGTCGGCGGTACGGATAATCGAGCCAAGATTGCCGGGGTCCTGGATTTCGTTCAGGGCCAGGATTACCTCCGGGTTTTCTCGATCAACCTCCGGCAAACTCGACCATTTTGCTTTTAGCACGGCAGCCAGGCCCTGCGGATTTTCCTTCAGGGCAAAACTTTCAAAGACTTCCCGGCTCACTTCGACTTTGTTCAACCCGTTTGACCCGGCAGTTTTTAGAAAATCGTGGGCAAACTGGCTGGTCAGGAGTTCCGGGGCGACCAGCAAATTTTCTATTTTATTCCCGGATTTAAGGGCCTCGACCACCAGGCGAATACCTTCAACATAGAATAGCCCGGTCTCGTCCCTGTATTTGCGCTGGCGTAACTGGCGGACCTGTTTAATGAGCGGGTTGGCTCGGCTGGAGATATACATGGCATTACCGCAAAGATTCCTTCCTGAAAGTTGGGTCAGGAAAATCCGGGGTTTTATAGGTATCTAGCTACCGGCCCGGTTAACCTGAATTTTTAATTGAACTTAAAGGTAAAAGAAAGTAGCCCGGAGAAAGGCATAGGCCTTACAACCCGGTAAATAGGGTATTTAGGGAGTGGGCTACTTAATTCTGAAGGAGTCTTGCTAACAACACGGCTTTTTCCAGTGCGTCTTTCTTGATTAATTGAGCCACCAGGATGTATCCCGGTGATACTTTCGGCAGGATTTAGTGGTAATCCTGCATGTTTAGCTGGTTATAGTATACAAAAAGATGGGGAATTGTCAATAAGTTATTTTAATTATTATGAAAATTAAAATGCCATCCCGGTTCAACAATTTGAGATGGCACCAGCCTTTTTAAAATATTTCGTTAAACTAACCCCACTGTTTGATGGCTTTTTGGGCTAAAGCAACCAGGGCAGGGGAAGATGGTTTGATAAAAACAGTACATAGAATCAGGGCTTGCATATAAGGAACGCCGCCTGGGCTCGGTAAATTCTCAAAAAGCTCCCGGTAAACTCCTTCAACCTCGGCTTTACCCACCTTATCATTAGAAACAACCATATATAATGCCAGGATGGCCGCCTCGACCGTCCAATCCATCGGACCGCGCGCCAGGGAAAGCAAGGCTGAACGGCGCACGCTGCCATCCCAACCGCTATCCAACCGGGCAATCAGGACTGCCGCCGCCAGTTGGACCCGTTGAAGCCAGACCCACATTGTAAATGGGGCGACACGGGCAGGCGGGTTCACCATCACGCCCAGCAAATCGTTTAAATCGTCCGGGGTCAGTTGCCGGGCATATATGCTGGCCTTGTGCCACCAGATGTCCATTTCGTAGTCGGTCAGAGCCAGTTTTGTTACGGCCTCAATTACCTTTGGCCGGGTTGGGGCCGGGAAATTCGGGTAGGGTTTGGTACCGTTATATTTCCACAGCACAAAATCAACTTTGCCACGCGGCAGGCGAGGATCAGGTTTTTGGATTTCGCTGGCGGCCAGGGTTAACCCGGCTTTGCCATAAATTTCAAGCTGGATTAGCTCGATAGCCCTGGCTGCGCTGGGTGCTTCCAGACTGCTCAAACCCACTTCTAAAGTTGGAGGGAAAGTATCTTTTTCCGACATTTGGCGGGCCAGGTTTATCGTAGCATCGGATGGTTCCGGTAAATTGTACTTGTAGGGCACAGACTGACGGGCCAGGGTCGCCGCCCGGTTATTATCAGGGTGATTCCTGGCCTATTTTTCCAATCTTTCAGACCAATCGCCGTCCGGTTCGAGTAAGCCCTGGTAGTAAAGAACAGAAGGATAAGCCCATTGGTGTTGGGGCTCGACCTTCAAGACTTCCCGGTAAGCCTTTAGCCCTTTTTCAATTTGCCCATCCTGGCAAAGGGTATCGCCAATATCGAGCCGGATTGCCAGGTCTTTCGGGTCATAGGAGAGGGCTTCCTGGTAAAACTGTACTGCTTCCTCAATCATGCCCTTTGCCCGGTAAACGTTACCGAGCGCGTCAGCCGTAAAATAATCCGGGTGACTCCGGTAAGCCATGTAAGCGAGGGTAAAGGCCCGGTCCAGGTTCCCCAATTTGCGGTTCATTATAGACAAGAACATACCGACTTTAGAGTCCTGCTCAAATTTCTCCTGGTAAGCCTCAAGAGTTTCCAGTAAATTGGAAAGATGTTGATGGTCATCCGGGCTTAAACCCGGCTTTATTTTGGAGGAAAGGTGGAACAGGAGCGGAGCCATTGTGACTGGCCGGACCGCGTTCAGTTTGGTCGTATCTTTTAACCATTCATTCAACCAGGGCAAATATGGTAAACCCTCTATTACCTGGTAAATTTCAGCCATTATATTGAGGGCATCATCTGGCCTATCAAGTCGCCAGAAAGTGTAGGCGCGCATCGCCGCGATGGTATAGGGGACCGGAGGGTTATCCCATGTAGTCAATTCAAGAGGGAAAGGGTGGCTGGCAAGAATTTTGTCGAGTAAATTATGTGCTTCGGCATCCTGGGGTTGGAAGGCAAGCGCTTCAGCCACGTGCTCAAGCGCGTGTTTGGTTTCGCCCATGTTCAAGGCCTGAATGGCAATCTTCAAGTGGTCTTCGGGAAGTTTGTAATAATTAGCGTCGTGGTTATCTTTGGGGGTTGAAAACATTTCTTGCCACCTTTGATTTAAGTTATAGGAAAACGTGCCTTTACCAGAGTTTAAAATGTTTGAACTCAAATTACAATAAACGGAAGTACTATCTTTACTTTAAAATAGTAAAGTGGATTGGTAAAAAAGAATCCCTGTAAAAATGGGTTTTGCCACCCTACCAGCCCTGGTTTGATTTGCCCGTTCAAAACTGTTAAAATCGAGTGTGGTTTGCCCGCCGCGCTGGTTACAACTCCCGAAATTTCGGGCCGGGCCGGGGCAACAAATGAGCAAGTTCCCGCGTTCTTTATAGCGAAGGAAGCCTAAGAACAATCACTACGAACGAAGCCATTACGGCTTTGTCCGCAATTAAAAATATTCCCGGCCTTAATCAGGAGAGATAAAGCAGTTTGGCCTTTTCAGTCAGCAATCCCGGCAATAATCCCAAAACCTCAGCTACCCACCAGACCCTTACGCTGTCAGGCGAAGCCCCGACCGGGGCTACTTCAACCACGCCCCGGCTCGAACGCTACTGCCCCGATTTAAAGGAAATCCGGGCCAAAGCCTGGCGGGCTATCTGGTCGCCCTTTAGCCTGGCCGTGCTGGTCCTCGCCGTGATAATCGTGACGGTGGCCTATCAGGCTCGGCCCGGTTACGACATCAAGTTGGGCGGTGGTTTTGATACACCTTACCTGAACCTGGCCGAAGGGGGCTTTGGGCAACCGGTCCAATCGGTGCCCGACACGGCAGCCGCAAATGAAGGCGAGAGCAGCGCTCATTCCGATACACCCGCCACTACCTCTACACCCGCGACCCAGGCGACTGCTCCCGAAGAAATCTCGCAAAGCTATCGCTGGACCCGCGCCCGGCCCATTCTGCTCTTGCCCGGCATCGGGGCTGCCCCAACCCGTGTCACCTTACAGGCAACCGGCTCCCCGCTTTACCCAACGGGCCAGCATGTCGAAGTTCTGGTCAACGGCTCTCCTTTCAACGCTTTCGACCTTAAGCCGGGCGCGCCGATAGTCCAGGCCCTCAATATTCCGGCAGACCGGCTATCCGGCGGCAACCTGGCCCTTGAAATGCGGGTTACTCCCAACGGTCCCGCCGATACTTCTTTGCTAAAACGCTACCCCGGCACCTTTATCGCCATTGATAAAATTGACGGCCAGACCGTTTACCAGGGCCAGACCGGCTTCAAACTTTACACCGCAACTATCGAGGCCCAAACGGGAGCGTCTGGCCTGGTTGTCCCGCCCGTCAGCATCCTGCTGGCCCTGGCAATTTCCGGCTGGCTCCTCTATTTTGGCCTAACCTATGCCGGGTTGCGGCGAAGCTGGGCTTTTGGCGCGGCGGCGGTCGTGCTGGTCGTGGCCGGGGTAGCGCTGGCTTTCTCACGGTTGAGCCTGACTATTTTTACGGGACGGCTGGCTCTTTTGCTGTTGGTGACGGTCATTCTTTTGCCGGTGCTGGATTGGCTGGTCCCCCGCCTGATGCGTCACTGGAATCTGCCGTTGCCGCGCTGGGCCTGGCAGGGTTTGCTCGTCATGTTTTTAGTAGCGATGCTGGGACGGGGTGGCGGTGTCCTCTATCCGCACACTCAGATTATCGACCAGCCCTATCACCTGAACCAGATTGGCCTGATTCTGCACGACCCGAACGGTATCTTGAGCGGCATCGTCAACGAGTTTACCAATAAACAGCCTTCCAAAGTGCCTGACCAGTGGGGCAACCAGGCCATCATCCCCTACTCGACCATCAGCTATTTTGAATTGGCCCCTATCGCGGCCCTGCCGGTTGACCCTGCCATCAGCGTGAACCTCTTTAACGTCTTGCTCGACGCGGTGCGGGTCTTTGTCATCTTTGGTATCGCCGTCCTGCTCGGCGCGGGGGCGCGAGCGGCCCTGGTCGCTGCCGGGTTTTACATGATTATCCCCTGCACCTGGATGCTGAATAGCTGGGGCAACTGGCCGACGACTATCAGCTTCTGGCTGGCGACCGTCTATTTTCTGCTGGCCCTGGTCTACTGGAAAAAGCTTGACAAACGCGGCCCCTGGCTGCTGGTGACGGCTGCCCTGGCCCTGACCATGCTCACCTACACCGTCACGGCGGTCTTTATGGGCATGCTGGTAGCCGGGTGGAGCCTGGGGGTTATCCTGTTCCAGGGACGGCACGATAAAGCGGAACGGCGCAGCGCCGTCTTCCTTTTAATATCACTGGTGGCCGCGGCGGTCTTCTCGATACTCTTTTACTACGTCCAGTTCTTGCCCGACCTGGCCTTTACGCTCGGCCAGTTTGACCAGTCCCTCAATGAAAAAGGTTCGCTCGGCAGTTTTGGGGACCGGGAACTAGGTTTTTACCTGGGGCTTTATTCGGACCATGTATTCTTCCTTTACGGCGCGGGCATCTTCATCCTGGCAGCCCTGGTGGTTTACGGCTGGCTGCTTTTCGCCCGGCGAAGCAAAGAGGTTTCCCCGGAGGAAGCCGAAGACCTGGATACGCTCGAACCCAACTTGATGCTGCTACGGCAGGGCCGTAATCTCTGGTTGGCCGGGATGTGGTTTGGGATTTTCCTGCTCTTTGGCCTTGCTCAATGGAAAGTGGACATGGTCGATAAACAGGTCTGGTTCGTGGTGCCGCTGGCGGTCTGCCTGGCGGCGGTGGGGGCGACCTGGGCCTGGCAGCGCTTCAAGACCCCGGCGCTTTTCTACGGAGCCCGCCTGGTTATTGCTGGACTGATTCTCTGGACCACTTATTCGGCGGCAACCCTCTGGTTTTACCGGGTCTTTATCAAACGGCGCTAGTCGTTTTTGCGAAAAATCGTGTTTGAAGTTTGGATGAAAGAAGAAGAATGACAGTTACTAATAGCGGGCTCGTCTCAAAATTAAAAGGCACCCTGGACAATCCCCGCCTTTTTAACCTGCTGCAACTGGCCGTAGCCGGAAATCAAAATATCACCCGCCGGTTAATTCGCGAGGGTTTGAACCTGATGCCCGGCGAACGGCTGCTTGATGTCTGCTGCGGGACCGGCGAGTTTGCCGATATTGCCCTGGGGCCTTACCTGGGGATTGACATAAATGATAAATATATCGAGTATGCCAGCCAGGAGTACGGCGCGGGCAAAGGTCATCCCGAACGGGAATTCCTGGCCGAGGACATTACCAGCACCAGCTTCCTGACGCGGGGCCTGACTTTTCCCAAGTCCATGATTATCAATAGCATGCACCACCTTTCGGACGAGCAAAATTCGGCGGTGCTGAAGGCGGTGGCCCAGGTCACGACCGAACGCTTTGTGGTGGTGGATATGGACCCGACCCCTTCCAACCCGGTCAGTAAATTCCTGGTCGACCAGGACCGGGGCGAGTATGTCCGCCCCCTTAAAGAGCAGGTCGCCCTGGTCGAACCCTATTTCAAGGTTGAGGACTATTTTACCTATTACGCCCGGCTGACCGGCCAGACCATTATTATTTGCAGCGTTAAACGTTAAAAGAAACGACGTTGAAGGTTTACCCTGAAGGGCACGAAACAACGTTGAACGGCGGGAATTTTAGCCAGGGTCAAGTTTTAAACGGGTTGTTTTTGTATCGGTGGTCTCAAACGTTTTACGTTTTGTAGGAGGAATCGTTGCAGGAAGGGAATCCGCCACGGGCGGAACAAACTATAGATGTATCCATAATTGTAGCCTGTTACAATGAACGGCCCGTGCTGCGCGATAGCGTGGCCCGCCTGATTGATGTTATGAACGGCACTCGTTACGCCAACAGCTACGAAATTATCTTCGTGGACGACCGCAGCCGCGACAATACGGTCGAAATTATCCGCGACCTGGTTCAGAAATACCCTGAAATTCCGACCCGCCTGATTCGCCACGCCACCAATCTGGGGCGAGGCCGGACGGTTATGGACGGTTTCGAAGCGGCCCAGGGCCGGATTATGGGCTTTCTGGATATTGACCTCGAAACCCCGGCCCATTACATCCCGGTGGCAGTGCTGGAAATCGAGCGGGGAGCCGATGTCGTCTCGGCTATGCGCATTTACCGGTTCCACCTGCGTTCGTTCTACCGCCAGCTTTTGAGTATGGGCTATCACCGGTTGGTGGCCTCGGCCTTGCACCTGCCTTTACAGGATACCGAGGTCGGCTTCAAGTTTTTCAACCGGGAAACGGCCATGGCTATCATAAAAGAATGTACCGACCCTGGCTGGTTCTGGGATACCGAGGTAATGACCCGCAGCTATTTTGGGGGCCTAAAAATTGTTGAAATCCCGACCCTTTTTATCAAACGCTACGATAAAAAGTCGAGCGTCCGGCCCATTCACGATTCGCTCGAATATTTCTCGCGGCTGCGCCATTTCCGGCGCGAGGCCCGACGTCTCGAACGGGAGTACCGGGAACGCGGGCTGACCCCGGTCGAGGTCCATACTGTCTCCCACCCGGTCGGTCACGGTGATGAACCTAACCTGGCCCGCAGCGCCAAGTGACAAGGTGTCTATGAGCCCCGTGCAGCCCTACCAGATTTTCCAGAATTTGCCCCAACTCGAAACCAGCCGCTTAATCATCCGGCGGCTGGCTTTTTCCGATATGCCGGACCTTTTCGAGGTAGCCTCTCACCCGGAGGTAACCCGCTATATCACCTGGGAAACGCACCGCAGCCTGGATGATACCCGCCGGTTTATTCAGATTGTCCACGACTGGTACGAGCGCCAGGAAGTGCTTTACTGGGGAGTGGTTCGCAAGAGCGATAACAAACTCATCGGCACCTGCGGGATTTTTGAGTGGGTGGTGCGGGACGCCAGGGCGGAGCTTTCCTATACCCTGGGAAAACCATATTGGGGGCAGGGCTACGCTTCCGAGATTGTCGGGAATTTAATCCGCTTCGGGTTCGAGACTTTGCAGTTGAACCGGCTGGAAGGGCGTTGCCTGCGGGAAAACCTGGCTTCGGCCCATGTCCTCGAAAAGGCTCAACTCTCCCTGGACGGCATCCTGCGGCAGCAGTTGTATCTCAAAGGGACTTACCGCGACCTCAAAGTTTATTCGCTGCTCCGCCAGGAATGGCTCAACCTGGCTAATTTCAACCGCCAATCCCCTTTTAACTCTTAACCGGTCGGGTCGAGCCGGTAGACCTGCCAGGAAACCAGGTTGCCGGGCTTTGGCACGGTCAGGACCGGCACAAAATGCAGGTTCGGATAGACCTGCTGGTATTCTTTGACAAAATTCGTCTCGTCCGGCGTCATGGCGACGAAATAGGCCGGGTTCCCCTCAAAAGCTTTATCAAGCCTTACATAATCCACCCCTGGAATTAAATCTACCTGGACAATACTGAAATTCGTATTGCCAAATAACTCAACTTCAAGGCTGTTGCTGGGTATGGTGGGTGAGGTAAAGACAACCGCCGGTTTCGCGGCCCTGACCTGTTCGCCTAGCAGGAAACTTTTAACCTGGGCTACCCCGGTCCCGCTCCAGGCTCCTTCGATGTACTGGATGCGGTCGAATCCTGGTAAAGCTGCCTCGACCGGGTCGGTGACAATAAGCAGGTCAAACCAGGCTACGGGTAAGACCAGCAGTACGACTGCCGCCGGGACCCAGAACCTGGCAAATTTAATACTTTTTAGCTTGTCCAGCAAATAATCTAAAAAGGCTCCCGCCAGCACCAAAAGCGGCAACAATATAAAAAGAAAGTAGCGAGGATAATTCGTCGCCAGGAACAAAGCCTGTCCCAGCAAAGGGACAAGCGCCACAACGATTAGAAATTTGCCGGGGTTGGACCTTTTGTAAATAGCCCAGCCCACACTTATCCCCACCAGCACGAACACAGGCAGGGTGAGGTAGGCATAGAACCAGTCTACGATACCTCCAAGGTTTTTAATAAGTAAATCAGGGGTCGGTAGGGCGACCTGGCGTTCCCGCTGGTAAGTCCCCAGGTCGTTCCGGCCAAAAAATAAAACCGGCAAGACCAGCATAGCGGCTACATAGTAGGCCAGGAAAAGCCGCAGTATAAAAGATTTCCATTGTGCCGGGGGGTAAAGGAAAAGGGCCGCCAGCACCGGGACCGACAAAGAAAAAACGGCGTTAAACTTTGCCAGGAAAGCCGCCGCCATGCCCAGACCTAGCAAGACCGAATAAATATGGGCTTTCCGCCCCTCCGGTAGGCGGAGCACTAACAGGGAAAAGTAGATTACCAGGGCGCTGTAGCAGTTTTGCATCGGGTCGGCCAGGTTCATGCGTTCGTGCCAGACCGCGAACGGTATAATCGCCCACAACGCCGCCGCAATTAACCCGGCCCGCCTGGAATACAACAATTCACCGATTTTATAACAGGTCAGGATACAAACTATGCCACAAATACCCGAAAAAGCCCGCCCCAGAAGCAAAAGATTGGAATTATCAAAAATAAAGTAGATTACCGCTAAAAACCAGCTTTGCACTACCCGGCTGATTCTAATCAGGTTAAACATGCTATCCGTGGTGAGTTTGCCGCTCTGGGCGGCTAACCCGCCCTGGACGTGGAGCTTTTCGTCGGCAAAAATCGGTAAGGCCAGCAAATTGCCCCAGCGCAAAATCGCGCCGGCCACCAGAATTCCGAGTAGAAGGTAATTATTCAGCGAAAAATAGCCGGGGAAACTCTTTAAGGTTGCTTCTTCCGGCGCTTTGACGGGCGGAACGGCATCCCGCGGTTCGGTTATTTGCATATTATCCTGGGTATTAGGAATTTAAATAAATTGAATTTTAAGAAAGCCACCTGTAAATTAGCATTAAACCAGACGGTTAACAACCCCACTTTAAGGCTATTTGTAAAACCCAGGAGCGAATCTGGTACAAAAACCGGACTTGTTTCCTAGTAGTTTCCCCGTTTTTACGTGATATATGGTATATTCTGTGATATATGGTATAGTGCCCCAGGAACTTATTCATTTATCTTGCCGGTGGCTAAGCTCTGACACAATTGAATGCCCTGCTCCGTGTGACTTGGCCTTCCGGTATAACTTCAACCCCTATAAATCTACCCTCGTTCTACCAACCTCACGGTACAAAAATTTATCCCACTGGATTCTGCGCTTTTCTGGTAACCCGGTTCTACCTGTTGATATGCGCTTAGAAGGAGTTATTTTGTGAATATTTCAATGTTGAAAAATGTACTCTCTACCCGGTCCCGCCTGGTAATGGTGGTGCTGCTTTTGGGTACTCTTTTCCTGGCCGCCGGTCAGAGCCTGCCCGCCCAGGCTTATGGCGGTCGCACCCCCGGCGCGGTCGCGGCCTTTTATTATCCCTGGTACGACGTCGGCGGCAACATCAATACCTGGCGGCAGGACGCCGGTAAAATGACCACCCAACCCGCGACCCTGTATAACGGTGGGGATGGGAACGTGATGCGTAACCAGATGAACCAGGCTCGCCAGGCCGGGATTGATGCCTTTGCCGTGACCTATAATGCCGCTCCCGGAACCTGGGCCGACCGCTTCAAATATATGCTCGATAGTGCCCCGACTGGTTTTGGTATCGCGGCCCATTTCGAGGTTTCGCTGATGCGCGACCAGGATAAAAACGTGGGCGGGGTCGTGAATGCCCTGAATGCGCTCAAAAACAACTATATGAACAGCCCCCACTACTTTCGGTACCAGGGCCGCCCGGTGGTCTATTTCTGGTGGCCGCAGGGGATTCCTGGTGATATTAAGGGGAACTGGGCCAATATCCGCAATCAAGTTGACCCCAATCACGAAATGATCTGGTCGGTAGATACCACTGACCAGAGTATGCTCGATATTTTCGATACGGTTCACTATTTTAGTGGGGCGAAGTGGGCCGATAACCCGCAGGGTTCTTTCCAGGGTCTTAAAAACGCGGTCAATTCCTGGAATGCCAGCCACGGCGGGCCGCGCCGTCTGGCGACCGCCAGTGTTACCCCCGGCTATGACGACCGCAAGTTCCGTTCGCCGGGCGAATTCCGCGACCGGGCCGGTGGCAACTACTACCGCACCAGTTGGGATGCCGCCATCAACGTCCAGCCCGACCTGGTAACTATCAGCACCTGGAACGAATGGTACGAAACCAGCGCCATCGAGCCGGGCCGTGACTGGGGCAATCTTTACCTGGATATTACGAAGGATAAAACGAATGTCTTCAAAGGAGCCAGCGGGTTAGGCGATGCCAGTATTCTCAAGACCTGGAGCCGCACCGACCTGCCGGTGGCCCGCCAGGCGACCGACCGCTCCTGGATGTGGGGGCCGGGCCTTAACGACCAGCGCCGCGAACCATACGCCGATAGCCCCGGTGGGCAGCGCACGGTCTATTATTTCGATAAGAGCCGCATGGAAATCAACCGCCCCGGTGGCCCGCCCGATGTCAACGACCTTTTCTATGTTACCAACGGGTTGTTGCCTATTGAGCTTATGAGCGGGCAGATGAAAACCGGCGACAATAAGACCGAAAACAAGGGTCCTGCTCAAATCCCGGTTGCAGGTGACCCGCAAAATAACCCCAACACACCGACTTATGCCGCTTTCGGTAAGGTCAGCACCCTTAACGGCAATAACCGGGCAGGCGACCGGACCGGCCAGCTTGTCCTCGATACGCTGTCAGGCAGCGGTCAGACCGGGCGGAATGACGGTTATACCGGCAGGAACGTCAAGATGGTCCAGTTCATCAATGAAAGTGGGCACAATATCGCCGGACCTTTCTGGGACTTCATGAACCGGAGCGGGCCGGTCTGGGAAGACAACAACATGCACAACGGCAAGGTTGTCGAATGGCTCTTTGCTATGGGCTATCCTATCAGCGAGCCTTACTGGATTAAATCGAAGGTGGGCGGCGTCGAGAAAGACGTACTGGTCCAGGCTTTCGAGCGCCGGGTGTTAACCTATACCCCCGATAACCCGGCGGCTTTCCAGGTCGAAATGGGTAACGTCGGGAGCCACTACCACCTCTGGCGGTACGGCAACTAACCCCGGCCTGAACTAACCTGAGCCAGCCCGGTTTTAGTTTATGAACTTTAAACCGGGTCGGCTCTTTTTTTAGGGGGAATTCATAAATTTACCCGTTTCTTTACTATTCCCGGTTAATTTATATACGATGTGTTTGAAGAAAGACGATTGAGAGGGAGTTGTAAAAGAAAATGTTAAACCACCAATCAGCCGCAGCCCGTCCCTCCCACGCAGGAATGGTAAATATTATCCGGGAAGGTCAATTGGACCTGGACCGGCTTGCTACTCTTTTGCAAAAACCCGCCCTTTTCGAACCTGGCGAACCCCTTTTTTGGGACGACCCCTATATATCGGCCCAGATGTTAAAAGCCCATCTTGACCCTAACTGGGACGCCGCCAGCCGGAAACCCGAAACAATCGACCGCAGCGTGGAATGGCTCTGCCAACAAATGGCCCTGACACCGGGGAAACGGTTACTCGACCTTGCTTGCGGGCCGGGCTTATACAGTTCCCGGTTTGCCCGGCGAAACCTCAAAGTTGTAGGGATAGACTATTCCAGGCGTTCTATCGAGTATGCCAAACAACGCGCCCAGGAAGAAGGGCTTTCGATAGAATATATTTACCGGGACCTTGTAGAAATAAATTATAGCGAACAGTTTGACGCTGCCGTATTCATTTATGGTGATTTCTGTACGCTGTCGGATACAGGTCGAGATAAACTGCTCGGTCGTCTCAACCGGGCCCTGGCACCGGGTGGTTTTTTTGCCTTTGACGTAATGACCCCCCCTTTTAGCGGGTCTCAGGATTATGTCACAGGCTGGGATGCGGCAAAAGAAGGTTTCTGGCGGCCTGAACCCTATTTGGAACTTCAACAGAACGCCAAGTATCCCGACGATATTTATCTAAAAAGGCATGTAATTATTGAGGGAAATGGTACAGTAGCCGATTACCGGCTCTGGAACCGGCTTTTTGACCTGGAAAATTTGCAAAAGCTATTAAGAAAATACGATTTTGAAATACATTCTGCCTGGAATGACCTGACCGGCACTCCCTATAATCCGGCTTCGGATTGGTTAGCGGTCCTTGCAAGAAAAGAATAACACCAGTTCAACGGTATTTTAAAACGAGCCTTATACAAAGGGGTTGCCCCGGTGGCAACCCCCTTTTCTTTTACCCAAAACTTCTAGCCTATACTTCGGTAGCTTCGACCAGCTATTCTTGGTCGCTAACCTTCGCTTCGCTCACACCTGGATGGAATGACTATTACTACCCAAAGTTTTATTGAGCGCCCATGACCCGGTGCGGTACATACGGTTCTTCCAGGTAGGCCATTTCCTCCTGGGTCAATGTCACCGAGAGCGCGCCAACGGCATCTTCCAGGTGCGAGATTTTGGTAGCCCCAATAATAGGCGCGGTGACGGGCTTTCTTTGTAACAGCCAGGCCAGGGCGATATGGGTCCGCAGGACTCCCCGCTTTCCGGCCAATTCCGCCACCCGCTCCACGATTTGCCGGTCGGTCTCGGCGGTCGAATCATACTTGGCCTTTGCAATCTGGTCGGTCTCCGCCCGTTTGGAGCTTTCCGCCGACCAATCACGGGTCAAACGTCCGGCAGCAAGGGGGCTATAAGGTATCACCCCGATTTTTTCCTCCCGGCAAAGCGGCATCATTTCGCGGTCTTCCTCGCGATAAATCAGGTTAAGGTGATTTTGCATCGAAACAAAGCGGGTCCAGCCGTGCCGTTCGGCCACAAACAAAGCCTTCTGGAACTGCCAGGCAAACATGGCCGAGGCTCCGATGTAACGGGCTTTTCCGGCCCTGACCACGTCATTTAAGGCTTCCATCGTTTCCTCGATAGGGGTCTGGTAATCCCAGCGGTGAATCTGGTAAAGGTCTACATAATCGGTCCCCAGCCGCTTCAAGCTTTTATCTATTTCGCCCAGGATGGCTTTTCGCGATAGACCGCCACCGTTCGGTTTATCGTTCATTTTGCCGTGGACCTTGGTAGCGATAACGACCTCGTCCCGGTTTGCAAAGTCTTTCAGGGCGTTGCCCAGGATTTCCTCGCTCCTGCCCAGGGAATAGACGTTGGCGGTATCAAAGAAATTGATACCCAGTTCGAGGGCTTTTTTGATTACCGGGCGGCTTTCTTCCTCGTTTAAGACCCATTTGTGAGTCCAGCGCTCGGCGTCCCCGAACCCCATACAGCCAAGACATATTCGTGATACGTCCAGGCCGGTATTGCCAAGTTTGGTGTATTCCATCAGAAATTCCTCTCTTTCAGTTTTTGAAAACTGCACAGGTAACTGCCGGTTGTTATTTTGTTTAGGTTAATCGTCGTCTTTGTCAAAAGGATTGTTAAGCAGTTCGGCGGCTTTTTGCTTGGCGGTCTCTCCGCGCCGGTCGTAACGGGCGGTCGTCTGCACATTGGCGTGGCCCGCCAGTTTTTGGACGGTCGCAATATCGGCCCCGGCGTCGAGCAGGTCCGAGATAAAAGTGCGGCGCATATCGTGGGGGCTAAAATGTTCTAGCCCGGCTTCCTTGCCGCGCTGCTCCAACACCCACAACACGGCCTGGTCGCTCAGCCGCCGCTTCATCGTCTTGTCGGCTTTGTTCACCGGCAAAAAGAGCGGTCCCGGTTCGCTTCCCCTGGCGGCGGCCCATGCCTTTACCACCTCACCGGCCCCATGTCCCAGGTAGGTCAGGCGGTCCTTGCCGCCCTTGCCCGACCGGATTTTTAAAGAATTGTCCCTGGGGTCGAAATCTTTCAGGTCTAGCTTTACCACTTCGCTCCGGCGCAATCCCGCGCCGTACAGGACTGCTACCAGGGCCACGTCCCTGGTCCCTTTAAGACTGATGTCCTTCTGGCAAATTTTCAGGAGCAGCTTTATCTCCGCGCCGTCCAGGGCCCGGCCTTTTGGCAGGGTCTCACCCCGGACGCTCTTTATCCGGGTGGTGCGGCGAAAATCATCGGCGGAAATTAGACCCAGGTTTTCGGCCTGGGAAAGGACGCCGCGCAGGGCCGAAAGCATGTGGTTGACCGTTGCGGGGCGGTAGCGGTCGGCCAGCCTGGCGCGCAGGGCCTGGGTATGCTGGAAGCGCAGGTTGTGCCAGGGGAAGGTGAGCGGGTCAAACGGGCCACCTGTCATGGTTTCGGCCATAGCGGCCAGGGCCCTGTGCATGCCCCGGCGCCCGGTCGGTCGGAGCGACGCCAGGTAAATCGCGGCAGGGTTCCGGTCAAGGGGGAGGGGAGCGGCATTTTCCTGCGGCAACGTCACAATCTCTGCCGGCGGGTTATCGCTGCCGGGACCATTATTATTTTTAGAAGTTGTTTTTGCCATGACGGGATTTTGCCTTTGGTTATATTTTTTATTGGGAATATATTCTGCCGGTGGTGCATGTATGTATGGTTCGTCTTTTAATTATAGCATAAAATAATATTTCTTTTGACAAGGGTTATTGTCATAAGTAATAAATCCCCAAAAAACACAGGCCCTGCAACAGATAAACAGTAGCAGAGGGCCTGTGTTTTTAAGTACTAATTATTCCCCGGGGTTTGATTTAAAGAACCGGTCGAGGAATAAAAAGCGGTCCCGGTATTTATCCCTCATCAAGCCCGACTCAACATCAAGGTACATGACCGGGTTTGGAATGGTGTTGTTAATCGGCGTCCACTCCGGCAGCCCCGGCCCGTTCGGGTCGGCCTTCTTTACAAAATTGGCATAGTATTCCTGGAACAGTTCCGAAAGCTTATAGTCGTCGTCGGTCCAGGCGTAGACATGGTTGGTGGCGAGATTGCCCATCGCGTACTCGATTTCGGCGGAATGGACGGCCCCACGTGGTTCGGGCGGTTTGGGCAGGTCTTCCCCGGCATCCTTAATCACCCCACCGGCTAACCCCGCCACGGCGTTACCCATCTCAGGCGTCATCGGAGGCCGGGGCCGAGCGTACAGGTAGCGGTAGACCGGGTGGCCGCCGGTCTGGCTGTGCAAATCCCCCCACTTCCAGGTGCTGTAGCCCGTAAAACTATCTCCTGCCAGGTCGGTCGCTGACTCGGCCACTTCTTCATCAGTCTCGCCGGGATAATAGCGGAGGGCTTCTTCCGCACTTTCCCCAAAGCGGTCCTGCAAGAATTTTAGATAGTTCTCACGGGTCGGGGCGGCCTCCCCAAGAATCCACCGGTAGTTCATTTCTTCGGAGTTCCAGCCCAAGAGCAGCGGTACCTGGGCCTGCTCCCCGGCTTCGAAGATTTCGGTGGGAGATTTGGGCAGGAAGTAACCATCAATCGTGGCGGTAAACCAGAGGTTGGTGGTAGCTTCGAGAAGTTTCTCAGCGGGTAAGGCCCGCAACTCCGCCAGGGAGGTAGCTCCGACTTTGGTCGCGAACGCCACCCCGGACTGTTCCGCTTTAGCCAGGGGTTGGGGTGAAAGCGTGCCCATCAGCGAACCGCTCGAACCAATAGCCCCGGCGATAAGGTTTTTGGCAAGCGGTGAAATCATCTGGGCGCTAACCGAACTTGACCCCGCCGATTCACCCGCAATTGTAACCCGGTTGGGATCACCGCCAAAAGCGGCTATATTCTGCTGGATCCAGGCCAGGGCTGCCGCCTGGTCCAGGTAACCATAGTTGCCAGAGGCGTGGTGGGGCGATTCCTGGGTCAGTTCGGGATGGGCCAGGAAACCAAAGACATTGAGCCGGTAGTTTACCGTAAGGGTAACGATACCTTTAGCGGCCAACGCGCCGCCATCGTAGCGCGGTTCTGAACTGTCGCCTGCCATATTCCCGCCGCCATAGAAATAGACCAGCACCGGCAACCCGGCCTCGCCGGAAATATCCGGGGTCCAGACATTCAAAAAGAGACAGTCCTCGCTTATTCCGGGCGAACGAAAATTCATGTCGCCAAAGATTGGTTGTTGCATCGGGCGGGAGCCAAATTCGGTGGCCGGGCGTACCCCTTCCCAGTTAGCGGGTGGTTGGGGCGGTTGCCAGCGAAGCGTTCCGACCGGTGGGGCGGCAAAAGGGATTCCTTTAAATGAGTAGACTCCTGTGGCGGAATCATGGGTTCCGGCCAGGAGACCATTGGTTATTTTCACGGTTGCAGACATATTTTCAACTTTCTAGGCCGCCCTGTAATCGTTGGGCGGACCGGTTCTAACCTGCATTGTCCGCTATGGAGCTTAAAAGGTCAAGGTTAGAGCCTTTTGTCGGTCTGCTCTATTTCAAGTCGCAGAACAACTTATGTAAACCTGTCAGGGTAAGAAAAACACTATGTGGTTACCAATCTTTTTATAACTTTGTTAAAATAAGCTGCTCATTTATTCAATAACGAAAAGGAGATTGGAATGAACAAAATTCGCTGGGGTATTTTGAGTACCGGCAGTATCGCCCGGACTTTTGTGGAAGGCTTGCGCTTTGTAGAGGACGCCGAAGTGGTAGCGGTGGGTTCTCGCAACCGCGAACAGGCCGAACAATTCGGTGAAAAATACGGTATCCCCCACCGCCACTCTAGCTATGAAGCATTGGCCGCCGACCCCGACGTGGATGTGATTTATGTTGCGACCCCCCACATTTTCCACCATGAAAACACCATGCTGTGTCTGCGGGCCGGGAAAGCGGTCCTGTGCGAGAAGGCTTTCACCATTAACGCCGCCGAGGCCGCCGAAATGATTGATTACGCCCACCAGCACAAACTCTTTTTAATGGAAGCGATGTGGGTCCGCTATTTACCGGTGCACGTAAAACTGCGCGAATTATTAAAAGAAGGTATTATCGGAGATGTAAAGATTGTCCACGCCGACTTCTCGTTCAGCGCCCCTTATAATCCCCAGAGCCGCCTCTTTAACCTTGAATTAGGTGGTGGGGCTTTGCTCGACGCCGGGATTTACCCGGTTTCGATGGCCTCCATGATTCTGGGCACACCTTCCAAAATCACCAGTCTAACCCACCTCGGCGAAAGCGGTTCTGACGAGCAGACGGTCATTCAGTTCGGCTATCCCGAAGGCAAACTCTCCACCCTGGTTACTTCCACCCGCGTAGCCGGACCCCAGGATTTACTGATTCGCGGGACCAAAGGTTATATAAAAATCAGCCAGTGGTTGCGCCCTTCGCGTTTGACCATCGTAAGGCCCCAGCAGGAGGATGAAGTAATCGAGTTGCCTGTCGAGGGGAACGGCTACAACTATGAGGCCGCCGAAGTAGGTCGCTGTCTGCGGGAAGGTCTGCTCGAAAGTCCGGTAATGCCGCTCGACGAGTCGCTCGCCCTGATGCAGACCATGGATGCTATCCGGGCGCCCTGGGGTTTGAAGTACCCCACCGAATAGCCTGCTAACCTTTGCCAGTGCTCCAGTGATAAAGCAGTTACGAGAGAATAAAAAGTGTCCGGTCACATTAAGGCCGGACACTTTTTATTTTTAGAAAGCTTTTCAGCCAGCTAAACTATTTAACGGTAAAGGTGGTGCCATCCTGCCAGGCTACAAAGGTCCAGTTGGTGTTAAAAACACCCTGCTTGACCACGTAGTTCCCTGGCTTGAGCTTCACCGTGTGCGTCAGCGTTACCGTCTGCTGGGCCGTGACGGTCTTGGTCGGCGTCCACTGCGCCACCTTGGCATTGTTCGAAAGGTCGTAGATTTCCACGTCCAGGATGAACGAGCCGTTGACCTTGGTCGGAGCCGTAAACCGCGAGACAATGCTGTTGGTCCCCCCCGTCATTGTCGCTACCTTCACCACCGAACTCATCACCCAGGTTGTCGGCGTGACCGGCGTGGGTGGTACCGGGGTCGCCGTGGGCTTAGCCGTCGCCGTCGGTTGCGGTTTGGCCGTGGCGGTCGCGGTCGGCTTCGCAGTAGCGGTCGGTTTAGCCGTAGGGGTGGCCGTCGGTTTAGATGGGGCCGTAGTCGGTTTGTTAATTACTACCGGCGGAGTGGTTGGAGTAGGTTTAGCCGCAGCAGTCGTTGGTGTTGCCGCTACGGTGGTCTGGGTAGGGGCACCACTGTTCGAGATGTTTAGCTCTATCGGGTAGTAATCCCCCGCCTTCGCCGCCGCCTCGAAATAGTTCGGGATCGATATAGCCCCACTCGGATTGTAAGCCACGATGTCCAACTCGTACCGCCCGTTCGGATAAGCCGCCGTGTTCAACGGATAGCTCACCTTACTCGCCGCCGACCCCAACGTCCCAAGGTTCACCTCGTAGATCACCGTCTTGTTCAACCGCAACTGGATCTTCCCAATGCCGGGGTTCTTCCCCATCGCATCCATCGCCAGTTCCTGCGTTACCGTCCCGTTTACCTGCACTGTCCCACTCACATTAAACACGTTCGTTGTATAACGACCATTATCCGTTGTCGCCGTCTTGCCCAAACTGTCTATCGTTACCGCAGGTCCTACTTCCGGCATCGGAATGCTCACCAAAGCGCTCTGGTTCGTGTAGATGGCCGCTGGCTGCGTGTACGCCGGGGCGCTCCCCTTCGCGAAATCTAGCTCCACGTGGATGTTTAACAGCTTCGAGTAGTTCATCACGAAACTCAGCGTGTTCGTCCCACTCTTGAGCGTTCCGGCTGGTAACTTCAGCAACATGCTGTAGGGCTCAATATTACTCACCCCGCTGTCACTCATCCCGCTCGGCACCTTCGGCTGCGGCACCGCTACACTCACCCCGTTGACTACCACTTTGTCACTCGACTTCCACTGGTAGGTCGAATAGTCATCCAACTGCAACGTGAACATCAACCGCTGCGCGCTGGCCCCGGCCACACTGTCAGGGATAGATATGTTCACATTCGCCGGCGTGTTGTTGGCGGCGGTTATCAGGTCCCGCCCTGCATACCCCTCCGCCCGGTAGTTGTGCGTCTCCACGCTGGGGGCCGGTCCGTCAAAGCCGAAGTTGTCCCAGTGGACGAGGGCGTAAGGCACGTTGTGTTTGGCGGTGTTATAGCTGAAGGCGGTCCACTGCACCGTCGCCTTCGAGAAGGGTAGGTTGAAAGCGGTCGCCAGCGCCACTTTGCCGTTGATGGTTATCTCTATCTTCGACTGCGAGATGTGCAGCTCCCAGTGCCGCCGCAGGTTCGGGATGGTCTTGAAACCGGCCCAGTCCAGGGGCGCATAGGGGTTCCAGTTGGTATCGGCGATGGTGGTGATGTTGCCATCGGCCCCGGCCCACTGGAAGCTGAGGCTCTCGTCATTCTGGCGGATCCGCAAGACGTTACCGGGGTTGCCCGCGCCAGACCCGGTCTCGCTGATGTGGCTGTTGATGTCGGTGACGCCGGAAGCGATATCGACCAGGTCGAGATACCACATGCTGCGGCTGGTCAGGCCGTCCAGGTCGAAGGCGACGGTGCCGGTGCGGCCGGTGAAGTCAAAGATGCCCCGAGCCCGGTTGACGACCTGGGCACGGTCGCAATTGCCGGAGAGTTCCATATCGTGAGCGTGGAACTGGGCGTTGATAAAGGAACTGGACATGGCCGGGGTGTTACAGGCGGAGAAGGCCTGGTTCCACTTCAACTCATCGAAGGGACCGGCGCTCCGGTTGAAGTCATCGAAGAAGCCGGTCATGCGGCTTCTGAGGGCGTTGACGCGGGAGGGGTCGCCGGTGAAAGTGACGGTCTGGGAGGGGGCGGAAAGGTTACCGGCGCCGTCAACGGACTGGACCTGGGCCTGGTACGGCTGGCCGTTGGTGAGAGGCTGGAGCTGGAGGGCACGTTCGGAGGTAAGCTGGACGGTAGGAGCGGCAGAACTGCCGGCGAGACCCCAGGTGACTTTGTAGCCGGTGACGTTAGGGGGGTCGGAATAACCGGGACCAACCGGGTCACCCCAGGAGAGGACCGCGTTGTTGTCGTCCTGTTCGACTTTGAGATTGGTGGGCACAGCCAGGGTGGAAATGATACCACCGGCGGCATTGGTCGTTCCCGCGTTACTAAAAGGGTTTAAGACCAGGGATACAACGATAAAAGCCAGGGCCAGGGCGCTAAAAGCCACCATTCGCCGTGTTTTGAGGGTAAGCCGGTGAAATACTCCGTAGGCCGGGGCTCTTTCCGGTATCAGTTGGACCTGGCGCCACTTTTTGATGGCACAGACCAGGCAGAAAATTAACCAGGCTACCAGGAGCGCCGCCGAAATCATCGTTAAAGTAAGGTGCGTTTCCTGGCTCAAACCCAGGCTGACCGTATTCTGAGCATTATGCAGGTGGACTGGGACCGTGTAATGCTGGCCCTGGTAAATAATATTAAGAGAATTGTCATGTAGCATGACATTATCGAAATAGACCACCCCATTGGCGTCCGCGCGGGCCTGTTGAACATTATCAAGGGTGGCAACGGCGTAGGGGGCGGGGTGACCGTCGTTATCCACAAGGGTCACTTTGGCCGCCATCAGCATTTCGGGGGTTAAACCGGCTTTTGAATGAAGTAAGGGGTCAGTTGTGTTTGAGAAAAAAGCGAAACAGAGAGTCAGCGCCAGTAAAAGCAGGCTTACCAACACCTGGATAATAATTCCGAGCCAAGACCGTATCTTTCTAGAACTAAATAGAGAATGGGTCTTCAAAATCATGAAATAATACCTCCAAAACTGCTTTTCAGGCATACCCCACCTGAGTCAAAACAAGAAAAAGCAGAAGAATTAACCTGGTTATTCCAGCAAAACCAAAGTAAAGCCACATCTACAAGAGATGCGCTTTGCAGCTTTCTATTAAGAAAAGCCCGCCGGTTTTTAGCAAAAGAGAATGAAACCAGGTTAATAATATAAAACCCTGATTTCCGATTTAAAAAAATGAGAGCAAACTCAACGAAATAAATAAATCGAGCATATACTCTGACAAGAGCAGTACCGTAGGAGAGATAGAACAATGACTAAGACTTAGAATTATTTTGTTGGCTACGATACTCTAATAAGTTAGAATTTCCCCAGGTCCAGGATAAGTCAGCCAAGTGTCAGGAAATGAACTGCCAGAAGCCGGATAATAACATCAGTTGTTACTAGGTGAAACCTTTTGTAGTTATCCGCCTCTCTATTTCGTATTAACCATCTTACCGGTTAATTGGCCCACACATCTCTGAAAACAAATAAGAACTTATCTTATTTGCCCAGGAGCCAAACCGGATGACTTGGCCCAAATTTTAATATTTGTTACAAATAATAAATTGAGCTAGAAGCTGCCATAAGGTAACAAAAATTAGGCCGTTTGCCAACAGGTTTAGGGTTAAACCAATCTATCAACTGTCCACAGCTTTTTATATAAAAGATTAGCAAGATTTATGGAACTTTATAGAAATATCCCTTTTTCCCCTGTTTCTCTGGGGCAAAGAAGTTTTATTTATTAAATTTGCTATATGGAATTCTAAGAATTACATAAAAGTAATACAAAATCGAATAGAGAACTTTCTTAAGAATAGATACAACCTATAATAAATATAACCCATTTCGATTATTTCAGGTAGGTTTTTTGTTGAATTTGGCCCCATAACATGTCAAAACTTGATTTTAAACAACAATATTTAGCTCAAATTGATTATGTTAAAGAATTGATTTTGCAAATAACTGTGTGTGAATTCTTGTAATTTTCCTCATTGATTTGCTAAATTTATTGAGAAGGGTATTATTCTCTTATTACTACCTAAAACCAGAATTTCAAACAAAAGCCCCTGCTGCCAAGGTTAAAAATCCTAGGAGTAGAGTTTATATATTCAGGCATTGTACAATTAACCCAGGTAGGAATTTCAGCCACTTTTTCCTAGGGCTTATGGGTCATCGCAGCGAAAAGAATTTTTCATTATTATAATAGAGAGACAAATTACCACGTAGCGTCCCTGTTTAGTGCTCGATTTATTGTGGATGAGGTATGAATGACAAAGATACTGATTATTGAAGACGAAGAAGATAGTAGAGAATTGGTGTCTATGATTTTGAAGCGGGAGGGCTATGAGATATTCGAGGCGGGGAGTGGCTTCAGCGGTATCCAGGCAGCCTTCGAAGTCGAACCTGACCTGATTATCTGCGACATTATGATGCCGGAGATAGATGGCTACCAGGTCTTGCAAGCTTTACGCCAGGAAACGCGGACTATGACAATCCCCTTTATTTTTCTTTCGGCCAAGACCGATAAAAGGGATGTACGCCGGGGGATGGAACTGGGTGCGGATGACTACCTTACCAAACCGGTTTTTCGAAAAGAACTGCTCGACGCGGTAGTGAGCCGCCTGAACAAACGGACCATACTTCAGAACTATTCGGATGCCCAGGTAAACGAACTGGGAAATAAGATTACCAATTTTCTGCCTCACGAACTAATGACCCCGCTGTCGGTCATTTTGATGTCTTCGGAAATCCTGGTTAAACACGCCGATTCGATTGACCCTCCCAAAATCCGCGAAATGGGCCAAAACATCCACAATATGACCACCCGTCTGCGCCGCCAGATGCAAAACTTTTTGCTCAGGACCGAGCTTGAAATCCTGGTGCGCGACCCCGATAAGCTTCAGGCCCTGCGAAGCAACCTGATAAAGAGCTCCGCCGACCTGCTGAACGTGATGGCCCAGGAAAAAGCCCGCCAGTATACCCGCCAAACCGATTTGAAATTAAATTTGATGGCGGACGCCCCGGTCAAGCTAAAGGTCGAACACTTTAAAAAATTGGTGGAAGAACTGGTAGATAACGCCTTTAACTTTTCTCCGGCAGGTTCCCCGGTAACCCTGACAACTCGCTTTACGCCCGACACCACCAAACTGATTTTACTGGTCCAGAACCAGGGCCGGGGTATGAGCGTGGATCAGATTAATAAAGTAGGTATCTTCTCGCAATTTGACCGGGACAAATTCGAGCAGCAGGGCTTAGGGCTTGGACTGATAATAGTCAAACAATTGGTGGAAGCCTATAACGGGGATTTGAGCATAAAGAGCGAACCAGGCGTCCAGACTATCGTGCGAGTAGTTTTGCCAACCGGTCTGGGTAGTTAAAAGGGGTTAACTCACTTTCAGTTTTCCGCAAAAGCAAATTGCCTAATTGTAATTGAGAGGTTTAAGCTGAAAAGACCCAGCATACAACCGGGCGATGCACTCGTCGGGGTTGCAGTTGTCGCTGCCGCCCGCGAACAGGGTGATACCAACCGCCTGGACCTGCCTCAGGTCGAGACCCGGCAGACTGCGCTGGACTTCGGTTTGCAGGTTGGCAATCGTGATGGTCTGGCCGCGTGTATCGAAGGAACGGACCGTTACGGTGCCAGGTTTGGCGCTGTCAGCCAGTGGGTATAGGCCAAAGGCCCGCCCGTTCCTGAATTTGCTGCCGGTGACATAAAGGAGGCTGGCGTCAGGCTGGTTGGGGTCGGCCTCGTCGGGACCGGCATAGTAGAAATTCAAACCCAACCCGGTCAGGCCGCTGCTATCGCCAAAAAAGCCGTTGGTCGAGGTGTAACCCGCCAGTTGGCCGGAAAACCGCAACTGTAAACTCGGGACTTTTACCAACTGGTAAATCGAGGTAAAGGTCTGGCCGGTATGGTCGAGGGTCAGGGCGTTGGAGCTAATGGCGGGATGTTTCAGCAATTTCACTTCGGTATGGCCGCCAAAGTCGTCACCGGTAGCCTGTTGCCAGCCGATACCCCAGCTTAACTCGAAGTTGGGATTAACCAGAAGCTGGCTAGGCGTGGGAGTAGCAGTTGGTTGCGGTGTGGCGGTCGGTGGGACCGGGGTCGCGGTCGGCGGTGGGGTAGGCGTTTCGGTAGGTGCGGGCGTGACGGTCGGCAGGGGCGGATTGGGAATGAACGGGGCCGCACTTGGAGAAGGTACCGCTACCGTAGGGGCGGCCAACTGGTAAGCCTGGGTCTCCGGGGAGTGCGAAATCAGCCAGTTAAGAATTACGGCCAGGATTATTAAATCCGCGATAAGGAAAAAGAGAATAAACCAGGCGATACCCGAAACGCGAGGCCGGGTAGGTTCGGGCCGGATATTTAGCGGGGCCGTAGGCAAATCCATGACGCTGCTCCCGTTGCCAGGTCTAAAAGTTTTAAAACTTGTTTGAATAATAGCGTAAAATTGGGACCCGGGATAGACCCTTACATTAATAAACGGTAATATTTTTTACCCGTACCCGGTTTTCTAATCTAAAGGCGGCTAACTTGAACTGGCCGCCTTTAGATTCAAGGTTTAAAGATGCGCTGAAAAGAAAGCGGTTATCCGGTTGTAACAGGTAGCCCGGTTAGAGAATTTTAAGACATCGTGGCCTTCATCCGGGAAGAGCAAGTAATCCACCGATTTGCCCTCCGAGCGCAACCTTTCGACCAGTTCGCGGGACTCTATCTCGGTGACGCGAGGGTCGTTCTGCCCCTGGATGACCAGCATCGCCGCCTGAATCTGGTCCGCGTAGGTGCTGGGGGAACGCTCGTCCAGGAAAGGACGGTCCTTTTCGTTGGCAGGGTCGCCAATGGTGAGGGCGAAGTAAGGCCGCCAGGTGGCCGGGACGCGCTCGATAAAGGTTGACAGGTTGACCGGACCGAACATGTCTACCGCCGCTTTCCAGAAATCAGGATGGCGGCTTGCCAGGGTCAGGGTCATATAGCCGCCATAGGAGCGGCCAATCACCCCGGCCCGCCCGGTATCGACCCGGTCGTCCTGCGATAACAACTTCATGGCGTGGACGTGGTCGAGGCGGTCCTGCCCGCCCCAATCGCGGTCCACCCGCTTGGTATAGCTCAAGCCATAGCCGACGCTCCCGCGCACGTTTGGCACGAAAACCGCGAAACCGTTGAGAGTCAAAAACTGAATGAGTGGCATCGAGAACCAGGTAAAATCGGGCCGCTCCTGGCCCTGGGGACCGCCGTGGATATAGTAGACCAGGGGCCGCTTGCCGGTGTAGCCGAGGACCGGGGCCGGGAGATAAAGCCGGGCCGAAATTCGCAAGCCGTCAAACGAGGTAAAAGAGGCATCCTCGCCGGGGGAGAGCCATTCCGGTTTGACCCCCAGGATGCGCTCATGGGTATGGGCGACCCGCTTCGTGCGGTCCTTCCCGACAGTGTAAAGCTGGCTGGGTGAGGTCGCTGTCGAGAACGACAGGGCGAAACGGTCGCTTTCTTTGTCGTAATTGGCTGCTTCCAGCACTCCGTTTGCCAGTTCACCTTCCCCCACGATAACCGTATCGAGCCGCAGTTCGCGAGCGGCTTCATCGAACTCGCCTTCGTAAAGCCAGGAGACCCCATCTATATTGTATTGGGCCGTAAAACGGTTGTCGTGCAGGTGGGTAAAGCCTTCAAACTCACCCGCACCATTATGGACCGTTCCGCTAACTTTTACCGACAAAATTTCGCCCGGCTTTGCAAGGTCGAGATAGCCGAGGCCGTAGGTATCCTCGAAAATAGAGGTGGAAAGTAGCAATCCCTGGTCACCGCTGACATATTCGGCCCCGCCAAGGCTGTTGAGCGGGACTTCCTGGCCGGGTGCCCGGTCGGCAAGGGGTACGCCATAGAGCAAGCGGGGGGCGGTCTCCCCTTCCTGCCACTCATAAAGCACGTTATCACCCGTTGAATAACCTTCGGACAGGATAGCCCGGTGGTTATCCTCCGTGACCCCGGTGACGAAATTGGTCCAGCGGTCTTCCTTTAAAAGGCTAAATTCGCCGGTAGACAGGTTAGCCCGGTAGACCTGGCACAGCGCGGCAGTCCGGCTTTCAGTAGCCAGGTAAAGCAGGTTGTTATCGGTGTCGGCGTGGTTGACGGTGACATTGAAATTCTGCAAACGGTCGCCCAGGGCCGGTTCGGGCAGGCCACCGTCGAGCGGGATAAACATCGGCTGGTAATTTTCGTCGCCATCGTGGTCGAGCATGACCAGGATTTTACCCAGGGATGGGAAAATAACAAAAGAAGGGCCGTTCATCAAAGAGGGATTTTGAAGGGCAAGCTGGGGTGGTAGGAGTGGTTGGGGCAGACTGCCGTTTAAATCCATCGAGTACAGGCTGAAATGGCCGCCCTGGCCCATGTTGCTGATAAAGTAAAGTTTTTCTCCGTGAACCTTTGGATAGACAAAAAGGCGGGCCGATAATAAAACTTCAATCGGTACTTTAGACATATTCTTTTTCCAATTCATTTAGCCGCTAAAAAATGTACCAAACACTAAAATTAACGGAAAAACCGGGCGATAGTTCCATTTTTAGCGGGATCTGGCGGTATTCTCGTTTCCTGGTTTAGTAGTTAAACCGGCAGGGCAGTTCCGGTTAAGACTCGCACGACCTCGGCCCAACCCGGCACGCTCCGGCTGGTGCTAAGCCCGGCTTGCCCCAGGCGGGCGGCCAGTTCCCTGCCGCTATCCTGGTAAAGCTCGTCCATGCGTTGGGCCAGCCCGGCTGGGTCGGGACAGATAAAGCCATTTTGAGCTTCTCGGACGAATTCGAGGACACCGCCGGTATCGGGTAAGGTCAAGACAGGCTTGCACGAACGCATGGCCTCGACCGTGACATAGCCGTAATCCTCGTCCACCGGGGCGTAGTAGACCGCCAGGGCCCCAGCATAAAGGCGTACCGCTTCGTCGTCGCTGATGCGCCCGGTAAATTCAACCCGGTCCTGGAGGCCAAGGGCCACCGCCCGCGCTTTCAAAGCCGCTTCTTCGGGACCGCTCCCGGCGATAACAGCCCGGACCTCGCTGCGGGTTTTCCTTAGAGCTTCCAGCAAGAAATGGACCCGCTTGGCGCTATCGAGGCGGCTGATTGTAAAAATGTAATCGCCGTAATTAGTATGGTGGTAGCGGTCGTGATGGGTCGGGGGGTAGAGGGAGTGCCCGGTCAGGCCCGTAAAGCGGTTCAGCCGGTTGGCGACATTCTGGGAAATGGTGTATATCCGGTCCGCTTCTCCCAGGCCGAGAGCATCCGTTTCGAGGATGACCCGCCGGGCCCGCCGGTCTTCTTCGGAGATACCGAAATCGGTGAGCGGGGTGCCATACCAGTCGTAAGCCTGGCGGTGCTGGTGGACCAGCCAGATAACTTTGTGGGGATGCCGGACAGCCCAGCTTGGGTACTTGGTGCAAATCACCATGTCGACGGCCCGGCCATTCAGGCGGGAGACATCCAGGGAGCGCCAGACCAGCGCCTGGGCTTCGAGTTGTTCGCGGGGATACCATTTAAAAGGAATAGTGACCAGTTCCACGCCATGCCCGGCCTCTCGCAAAGCCGCTAAAAGGCCGTCCACCAGCACTTCCGCCCCGCCCCGCACGAAGGGGATTTGGGTATGGCAAATTACGATGTTCATACTAATCGCCGGGAATATCCGGGTCGGCGGCCTCGGTTTTTTTCGCCCCACCGAGCCGGGCTTCGATGGCGTCGAGCCGTTGAGCCAGGGCGTAATCCTCGCGGGTTAACTGTTCCAGGTAGGCGTTAATCTGAAGAAGGGCGCGGGTGGCGGCAGCATTGTAGTTGTTTTGCTGCTCGATAATCGGGTTAATATACCAGCGCAAAAGGAGCCTCGTGACCCGCTTGGCGTAGGCCAGGCCGCGCCCGATTAGCGGCGGACCGCCCCAGGTAATCGGCAGGTGGGCGCTGACGTTCCAGCGTTCGTTGACCTGGCGCACCAGGGCGCGCAGTTCGCTCAATTCCTCGCCGTGTAATTTCTCGCGCCGCTCCTTGACGGCCTGGCGCAGTTGGGCCAGTTCTTCCGCTATATCAATGGGGGTTTCCTGGGTCATTTAGTGTTTAAAAAACCTTTCGCCTGAAAAATTCCGCCCGGTCAATCCGGTAACAATCAGGGGTCTTGTAGCCGAAATCGAGTTCCCGCTCGAACCGCATCCCCAGCTTTTCGGCCAATTTCGAGGAAGCCAGGTTGGGCCGGTCTATTATAGCAATTATTTCGGAGAAATTTTGCTGCTCGAACCCGTAGGCCATGACCGGCTGAGCCGCTTCATAAGCCAATCCCTGGCCCCAGTAGGCACGGGCCACCAGCCAGCCAATTTCGACCCGGCCCAACTCCTCCCAGAACTTAAAGCCGCACCGCCCGATAACCACATCTTCCGGTTTGTAGACCAGGGCGTACATCCCGTAACCGTGGCGGCGGTAATGTTCCAGCATCCGGTGGACCGCCGCCTCGGTCTGGTCGGGGGTATAGGTCACGCCCCTGCCGATATAGCGCATTACTTCAGGGTCGCTATCCAGGGCTACCAGGGCCGGAACATCATCCAGGGTAAACTCGCGCAGGTGCAACCGTCCGGTTTCAAGCTCAAACATTTTTACCAGCCTCATTATGCGAGGAAGCGGCCAGGTTTTCCAGCAAAATTTCAATTCTTTCGAGGCGTTGTTCCATCGAGAGCATACGCTCGGAAAGGGTCGCGATTTCCAGGTCGTGGACGGGCTGGTTGGCGGCAGCCAGTTTGCCCAGGTCTTCGATAGCCCGCGCCACCGCCGCGTTATACTCGACCTGCTGGGCCAGGATTGGTTTGACATACCAGCGAGTCGAAATAGAGTTAAAACGTTCGCGCAAACTCGCCACGAAGGGTAGGCGGGACCGGAAGGGTTTTTCCTCGATCAGCCAGCCCTCTTTAACTTCTTTTACTCGCTCCATTAGCTGGCGGGAAAGATTGGCGCCTTCGCCGGATGATGCTTCCAGGGAGGAGTCGTATAAATCGGGGCGAGAGGATTCAGGTTTCTTTTTCAAGACAGTTTTGTTCTCTTTCTCCTGGGAAATTGCGGGCAAGGCCGGGGTCCGTGACCCAGGGGCCAGGCCAGGGTCCAACGAGCCGAAAAAGGAGCGGGCGGCGGTCCGGTAGACCGTCGCGGTGGCCTGACGGTCCCGGTCGTCCATGGTACCGCGCAACCGTTGTGTTTCGGCGGGCAACGTTTCGGTCAACAACTGGCGGGTGGAAAGATGTTTGAAGATGTAGCGAAGACGGTTGCGGTGAAGTGGTAGATAGTAGCCGAGACCTCGGCCAAAGGTGCCGCCCTCGAAATGGTGGGCAACCGCCGCCCCTTCGTACCAGACCTTAAAACCAAGGTCCGCAACCCGTTTGCACAGGTCAACATCTTCGTAATAGCCGGGGAAGAAAGCCGGGTCGAACCCGCCCAGTTGTTCGAAAAGGCCGGCACGAATACCCAGGGCCGCCCCTGTTACGAACTCGACCGGGCAAGACTCGTCCCAGCGCCCGTCGTCCGGTTCCCCGGCCCCGAAATGTTCGGCCAGGACCAGGTCGCGCCGGATAAGCCCCCCGGCGTGCTGGATTTCACCCTCTCTCCCCAGCAATTTGCAGCCGACAATCCCGATAGAAGCATCCTTCTCGAAGGGCCGGACAAAGGCAGATAGCCACTCGTCCGGGAAGACCATATCCGGGTTGAGAACAATTTTTATGTCGCTCGGACCGAGGCGAGTCCAGCCCCAGTTCGCTCCCGCGCCGTAACCGAGGTTGGCCGGGGCCTGCCAGAAGCTAACACCTTGCTTTAAAAAGGGAGCGATAGCCCGGCGGGTCTTTTCAAGCTGGGCCGCGTCCTGGTGGTTCTCGACCAGGGCCACTTTTACTCTGTCCGCACCATAAACGGCGACCGACTTTAGCAGGCTCGAAAAACATTCGGCCAGGTAAGCCGCCGAGCCATAGCTGACCACGACAATCGAAATGGAAAGCACTAGCTTTTCACCTGTTTGGGTTTGGCGGCAAGCTGGTTCTGCGCCCGCGTCTTCAGGCCGGGGTCTTTAGTGGTAGCCACGATGTCCTGGAAAATGCCCTTCGCCAGGTCGGTGTGCCCGGCCAGTTGGAGTGTTTCGGCCTTGAGATAAAGATACTGGCCGTTATTAGGCTGGATTTCCAGGGCCAGTTCGTAGTTCGTGATGGCTAAATCGTATTCTTCCAACTGGCGGTAGGCTTCGGCCTGCTCTTTCAGGGCTGCAATCAGGGCAAAGCTCGTCATGCGGTCGGAGGGGTTTAATTCCCGCGAACGGTTGAAGGCTTCGATTGCCTGGTTGTAGAGCCGGGCCGCTCCCAGCCAGTCGGGCCGTTCATCCTCGCCGCGGTGATGGACCGCGTTTGAAGCCTCGGCATTAAGCCGCACCCCTTCGGTCTGGTAGTGGAGCGCCCCGGCCTTGGGGTCGTCCTTGCCGGGGGCCAGTTCAGCGATGTGGGCATGGGCCTGGCTGCGCAGGTATTCGTCCTCGCCTCGTTTGAGATATTCAATCAGGTCGGCGCGGGCCTGGCGGGGATTGTTGTTGCGTAGATAACTCATGGCCCGGTAGTAGTAATCCACGGCGTTGGCGGGGTTAAGGCTCAAACCCTGGGAGAGGTCGGCCAGCGACCCGGCAAAGTTGCGGTTGTAGCGGTAGTGATGGCCGCGCTGACTGAAAGCGGTAGCAACGGCCAAACGGGCCTCACGCTGCAAGGGCAGGTCGTCCACGGCCAGTTCGCGGGCGCGTTTGAATAAATCGAGGGCCTGGCCACAAAGCCGGATAGCTTCTTCGGGCGGCAATTCGACGGCGGCTTCAAGGGCTTCGAAGCCCTGGTCGAGTAGACGCTGGGTTTGCTGGGTATCCCCGGAGGCGTCCCGGTCTGAGAATTGGTCGGTCATAAAGTGTTATTATCCGTCCCGGTGTTCCCGGCAAATCCAGACGCCATTTTTAACCGGGAGCATTTTGTCGAGCAAGCGGGGTTTACCGCAAAGGTCGCATTTAGCCGCTTTTCCGGCTTTGATAGCTTTGTCAGGCCAGCATTTGTCGCAGACCTTATGCCCGACCGGGGCTTCCTGGCCGCAGACCATACAACGCCCGGCTTTTTTGGTTGGAACAGTCATAATCGTTCAGCTTCTATCGTAGATTTCAAAACAGGTATTTCTAACAGGTAAGTCTATTTTTAACCCAGCGGTTCGGACCGCTTCGGCCTTGGTAGCGGAGGCTCTACGGGTGATGCCACGGGTGGTTCCTCCGTTAGTTTCACGGGTGGCACAACAGGCTGCGCGGTGGGTTGCTCGATTGGTTGTTCCGCTAATGGTTCAACTGGCGGCTCTACTGGTAATGCCACAGGTGGTTCCACAACTTCAACCGGTTTGATTTCTCCGGCTTCGACCGGTTCAGGTTCAAGAGTACCGATAACAGGTTCTTCCGGCTCGTTAAAGTTAGCCGGTACGGCGTCCTGTTCGGCCTCGAACTCGGCCTGTAACTGGTCCCGCTTTCGCAAGAGCGGGTCGGTGCCCCGGCTGCTGGCGGTCAGGAACATAAAGAGGACCAGACCGAGCAGGACCAGCGCGACCGCGATAGCACCCCAGAATAGCGGCTGGCTCTGGACCACAATCGCCAGGGCCAGGATAATACAGGCGACCAGGGTTATACCCATCGTGGCGATAGCGCAGCCGACCCCGTAACTGTCATCGGCGTTTTTGAGGGCGGAGTTTACCTCGATTAGCTGCTGCTGTGAACCGCTCAAACGGGCCGCGCTGGCCTGGGTCAGGGCTACCCTGGCCTGGCCGTCAACTTCTTCGACACTAAGTTCGGCCCCACAGTTCAGACAGGCGAACCGCTCGATACCCTCGGCCACTTTCAGGCGGGTTTCGCAGACCGGACAGGTCAGGCGTAAGACTTTCTTTTCAGGCATGTTTCCCGGACCTTTGACCTTTATTTGCCACGCCGGGTGTAAAACAGGCCAATCCCGGCCACCACCATTACCACCACCAGGCCACCCACCAGCCAGAGGGTCGTGTTATCGCTGGGAGGGGGGACCTGGCCGCCGCCCTGGCCGGCCTGGACCGCCGGGGCCGAGGCCAACCAGCCAATCATCGCTCCCAAAAACGCTATCCCGGTCACGCATAATACACGGCCTGCCAGGCGTTTCAATCCTACCAAACCAACCTCCTATTTGCCTGTCCGAACCTGTGAATTTCTAAATTGCTACAGCCCACAGTATAGCATATAAACGGGGTTGGATTTAGCAAATGTTTGGTTTGGTAACCTTACCCGGCTTGCATGAATAAACAAATCCCCGGCCTGTAACCAAACGCTAGACCGAGGGTTCCTGGTTACTATCCATAAATTCCGGGGAGTAATCCCCTGCAAGCAGGTGAAGGTCAGGGCATATCCAGGGCTTGCCGGACTCTCCGTAAAAGAGTGCTGGTTGTAAAGGGTTTTTGCAGGAAAACCTGGCCTGGCCGCAAAATTTCCTGGGTGTCCACCGTCCAATCGGTATAACCTGAAATATAAATAACTTTCAGGCCGGGCCGCCGGGCCAGCACACTTTCAATCAACGGGCGCCCGCCTAATTTTGGCATAATCACGTCGGTCAAAACCAGGTCGAGCGGACCCTTATAATTTTCCAGGAGTTCCAGGGCTTCCAGGCCGTTCCGGGCTGCCAGGACTTTGTAGCCTTTCTCGCTCAAGGCCCGGTTAGCCAGGTTTCGCACCATTTCTTCGTCCTCGACCAGCAAGACCGTTTCGGTGCCGTTCATGACCGCGGGGATGACCGGGTTGGTATTATTAACCGGCTGGCCTTGTTTTTCATAGGCCGGTAAATAAATCATGATGGTCGTGCCTTTGCCTTTTTCACTAAAAAGCGAAATATAGCCGCCGCTCTGCGTGACAATCCCATAGGCCGTTGCAAGCCCCAGGCCGGTCCCTTTTCCATGCTCTTTGGTTGTAAAGAAAGGCTCGAAAACATGTTCCTGGGTCTCGGCATCCATTCCGGTCCCGGTATCGCTGACTACCAGGCGGATATAATGACCGGATTTAACCAGGTACTGGTTGAGTTGCGAGTAATCCTCGTCGAGGTAAACGTTGGTGGTTTCAATAAAAATCTTGCCACCGTGGGGCATGGCATCACGAGAGTTTACCGCCAGGTTCAGAAGGACCTGACCCAGTTGGCCGGGGTCAGCCATAACCGGTTTTAAATTGGGGTCGAGCGAATTAATAAGCTCGATGTCTTCGCTAATCAGGCGGGCAAGCATGCGATTTATATCTTTTATGACTGTATTAAGGTTAATTACAGCCGGTTGTAGAACCTGGCGACGGCTGAAAGCCAATAACTGGTGGGTTAATTGAGCGGCCCGGTCGGTCGCTTTTAAAATCTCCTGCAAGTCGTTCCACATCGGCGCGTCTTCGGACAAATTGAGCAGCATCAAATCGCTGTAACCGCTAATGGCGGTGAGCAGATTATTAAAATCGTGCGCGATACCCCCGGCCAGACGACCGATTGACTCAAGTTTGCGCGCCTGGTGAAGTTGCTCCTGGCTCAAGCGTAAATTTTCTTGTGAGACATCGAAACGGTCCTGGCTATTGCGCAGTTTTAACTCAGCCCCCTTTAACTCGGTAATATCGCGGGCAATAGCCAAAACACTGACCGCCTCTTTGCCGTCCGGTCCGAATTCGGGCACCAGGCGAGACTGGTAATAGCGCAATCCTTCCGGGGTTTGAAAATCGAATTCGATTATAACCGGCTGGCCTGTGGCAACGACCTGCTGGTGAGCTTCGAGCCATTCGCGCACATTTTCGGGAGGCATACCAAGTTCGGCGTGAGTCTTACCGATAAAGGCGGAAGGGGGGAGGCCGGTTACGCGCTCGACCGCCGGGTTAACATAGGTATGGCGAACCTCGCGGTCGTAGCGCGAGATTACATCGGGGGTATGTTCAACCAGCGCCTTGAAATCTTGCTGGTTTTCGTTGGAGGGGTCCGCTCCAGAAGGATCCGTTTTAGCGGCGGTTTCAAGTTCAGCGACCCGGTTCTTTAATCTTGCGATTTCTGCCAGCAAATCGGGTACACTGGGGTTCGTTTCGGGTGTTTCCATAGACAATCCTTTGGTCTTGGTCGGCTCGGCTACCAGACTGGCAAAATGGTAGCGAAAAAGCGTCAAACGTAAAGTTAACGTTAAACGTAAGGTCAGGACGAAAAAGGATAGGCGTTTAAGTCGAGTTTTTTGTTTTTGTTAAAATTACCTTTTCTCCGCACGCTCTGATCGCCCGGAATAAAAGCATTTGCCTATTGCTTTCTAAAAGTTACCTTAAAAGCTAAATTCAGGTTATTATTTTTTAATTATAGACTGCATTGAGGGGAAATTTCAAGCCCGGACGAGTAGAATTTTAAAGCTTTTGAAGGATTGCTTCAGGGTAAATACCCGGCTGGAAATGGCAAGGCCGGACCAATAAGCCCGGCTGGGGATAGGTTTCATTAATTTACATTCTAGGAAAACCAGGGCACACATTAACGATACCCTGAACCGGAAAGTTTTATAAAAGACGTTTAACCATCGCCCCGGCGGTGCATCGCCCGCAACTGTTCCAGCCGCGACCGGGAAAGGCTGAAGACTTTGTCGTCGTCAAAGAGGTTGCAGACGCTACAGGCCCCAAACAGACCGGCAGCCACGGCCAGGCACAACGAGGCCGCAAACAGCCAGGCGGGAGCGGTAGCAGGCAGGGAAAGCGCGAAAAAGAACAGTACAGCCGCCATTCCAAGCTGAAAATAATTTGAGCGTTTCATAAGCATCATTGCTCCAGAATCAACCAATGCAAGCAGTTAAAGGTTTCCATCAACAAAAGGCAGTTTACCGATGAACCAGGGACTAAGTTGAGTATATGATAATCGTAGATTCTTGTCAAATGAGAAATTGGGGCTACTTCCGGTAAGAATTGGACAGGCATGTTAAAATATAGGGCACAGAGAACATAACAGGCCGGGCTTAAATACCCGGTCCTGGCCGGACGCGATTATTCTCGCCAGAGTTCCGGTAGCAATTTGATTGATGGAGCAATTACAAAGACCGTTATGCTGCATAAAAAAGGTAAAACTTCCCAGGCTACGGCCAAAGATACTTTAGAACCGGTCGAATCTTCCGGTGGGGACCGGTCCCAGGACCAAGCCCAGGAGCAGGAAATCTCTACTCGCTTTCTGCGGGACCGTGAGAACCAGCTCGACCGCCAGACTTTGCGGCTGGCCCAGGCCCTTATCGAGGCCGGTTTCAAAGTGACCGACCCGCGCCTGACTATAATAGAAGAAATCGTAAATTTCCGGCACGGGTTCGAGATTACCGACCTTACCGAAAAAATTGAGAACCGGCCCGGCACTAAACCGGGGGTCGCCAGCGTCTTTCGCACCGTCAAGCTGCTAACCGAACTTGGCCTGTTGCAGCGGGTCCATACCAGTGACGGCTGCCACCGCTACGAACTCATTCACGGCCACAATCACCAGGTGGTCTGCCGGTGCTGCGACCAGACCATTGAATTTGAAGGCTGCGACTTTACCGAGCTAACGGCTTTCCTGGAAAAACAGACCGGCTTCAAGTTGGAAGGTCACTGGATGGAGTTTTTTGGGCTTTGTCCGAACTGCCGGGAAGCGGCCATCCCGACCCCGCCCAAATTGGGCCTGCCGGTTTCACCGCTGAGCCCCCACGACCACACCAAGACCAACAAAACAACCGAACAACCGGCCCGCCTGAACGTCAGCGGCATTTCACAAAAACCCGGATAGGAGAATCCTTTTCATGACTGACCACACCCCGGACGACGACCTGCTCGATGATACTGCCACCGGGCTAACTGAAGATGACACTGCAACTGGCGGCGAAGAAGAAGGCGAGGATGAAGAAGATAGCCTGGAACTGAAAGAACTCCAGGCCCTGGAAGCCGCCGGACCCCAACCCGGCGAGACCCGCGAACAATTCGCCACCCGCCTGCACGAAGCCCAGGTCGCTTTGCACAAGAAACACAAAACTCGGTCCCGACCTTCCCAGCAAAAAGGCCTGGTGGTGGTCAATACCGGCAACGGCAAAGGTAAGACCACCGCCGCGCTGGGGGTGCTTTTCCGGGCCTGGGGACGAGGTATGCGGGTCTGCATGCTTCAATTTATCAAGGCAACGACCTCGAATTATGGCGAGAATAAGGCGGCCAAAAGGCTTGGCATCGAGATTATCCCTATGGGCGACGGTTTTACCTGGCTTTCCGAGAACATCGAGAAAGACAAGGCCACGGCCCGCGCCTGCTGGGAGCTTTGCAAACAGAAAATCATGTCAGGCGACTACGATATTGTCATTCTCGATGAGATGACCTATACGTTGAGTTACGGCTGGTTGGACGTTAACGAGGTAATCAGCGTTTTAAAAGAACGCCCCGAAGGGATGCACGTTATTATTACCGGGCGCAATGCCCTGCCGGAACTGGTTGAATATGCCGACCTGGTGACGGAGATGACCGAAATCAAACACCCCTACAGCAAAGGTATCAAGGCCCAAAAAGGGCTGGAATTTTAGCAACCGCGTTGTGCCAACCGCGTGGGGCCGCGCAGCGGTAAAGACAGGCCGGGGTCAGGAAAAAAGGGGGTTTGAAACCTTTTCAGAGCCGGGACCGTAAAGATTGCATGTTTTTACCGAAACGCCGGACTTTTATTTTTTAAAGATGGTCCGGCCTGCTATTATTAACCATTTTATTGAGGTAAACCCTAGGGTAAGGAGCAGTACCAATGGCAAATTATGACGCGAAACGAGGAAACGGGGACAATCTGAACAAATACGGCAAACTGGCTGTAGGTGTGGGGATTGCAACAGTCGCGGCGGTTGGGGCCGCCTGGGCCAATTCCCGGAGCCGCCAGGCCCAACTGGCCGGAGAACGGGCCGGTGGGCCGCCCAGCATGATCGACTGGGAACGGGTCCGCGCTACTGCCCACCGCATGAACGCCAACGAAACGGCCAGCGCCGAGTGGCGGGAGGAGTGGAACCAGTATTACAGCGAACTGGTTGCCAGGGCCGTGCCGATTATCGAAGATTATTCCCACACCTCTTTTCCGCGCGATCTGGATACTGTCCGCGTGGTGACCCGGACCGATTGGGCCGACGCCAACATCGTTTCTTTCAAACAACTTTTCGAACCGATTGAAAAACTGAACCGGGAAGCGCAGCTAAAGAGCAGCGCCTTCGCCCAGATGGTTATGGGCAACATCAACCAGACAGTTATCAGCGCCGAAGTAGGGCTGCTGCTGGGCTACCTGGGACGGCGCGTCCTCGGCCAGTACGACCTCAGTCTTTTGGGTAAAGAACCAGTCAACGGCAAGGTCTTTTTCGTCGAGCCGAACATCAACATGACCATTCAGAATATGGGCGTGAATGGCGACGAGTTCCGCCTCTGGATTGCCCTCCACGAAACGACCCACGCTTTCGAGTTTGAGTCGCATCCCTGGTTGCGCCAGCACTTTAACTCTATCCTGGAAAAATATTTCAGCCTGATAACCGACGACCTGGGCCGCCTGAAGCAAAACGGCGGGTTGGGCGGGTACTTCCGGCGCTTCCGCGAGAACGAAGCCAAGGGGGGCGGCTGGATTGAGCGGGTCATGACACCCGAACAGCACGCTTTGTTCGAACATCTCCAGGCTCTTATGAGTATCGTCGAAGGCTACAGCAACCACATGATGAACGCCATCGGGGCCAAACTGATGCCGAACTACGAGCAGATTAAATACCGGATGGACCATCGTTCGAGCAACCGGACCATTATCGACAAGCTATTCTTCCGGCTCACCGGCATGAACCTGAAGATGGAGCAGTACCGGTTGGGCGAAATCTTCGTGGATAAAGTGGTCGAGTTGAAGGGGATTGACTTCGCCAACCTGATGTGGGCCGAGGCCAAATACCTGCCGACTTTGCAGGAGGTCAAGGAGCCTGAACTCTGGATTGACCGGGTAGAGAAGTTGCAGGCGGCCTAGATGAGTTATAGTCCGGGCCCGCCGCCCCCCTACCGTCCGCCTCAGCAGGTCTATTCGAACCGTGAACCCCGGCGCACCCAACCCCCGCGCCAGGGCCGGGCCGGGTTCGGGTTTGCTATGTTCTTCCTGGGCATAGTCTTTACTATCCTGCTGGCGGCAGTGGCGATATTCTTTCTCTACTTTTATAATCCCAATCCAACCAATCCTCTGCCGCGCCCGGCAGCGCAGACCGGTACGCCCGACCTCTCGGCAACACTGAGCCAGACCTATGTAAACCGGGAGATTGAAAAAGCCCTGGCTGCTAAACCGTACCAGGTGGGCGCGCTCACCGTCCGAGATATTGTGGTCGAGATAAAATCCGACTCCCAGATGGATGTGACAATGCGAGCGAGCGCCGGTCCGGCCACTTTTGACTTACTGGTTACTGAAAGCCTGGTGGTGCAGGACGGTAAGGTCAGGGTGGCGGTGGTCGGGCAACCCAAAGTTACCGGTGGGACTTTACCGATAGCCACCGGGCAGTTGATGAACCAGGTCAATACCCAGTTCATTGAGCCGAACATTAACAACCAGGTGAGCGCGCTGAACATTAACGGTGGGTCGCTCCAACTTACCGCTATCAGCACCACCCCCGGCCAAATCACCATAGCGGGGAATGTATCCTAAAGTAATTATTAAGTTGCATTAAATAAAAAAGAGGCTTTCCATCAAACGAAAGCCTCTTTTTATTTCCGGTTTTCTAACCGGGCCGGGGTTAGTTTCTCAACCCGGCCAGAAGCATTTTGCGGTGGGGCGTGGAGGCCGGAACCGCTGCCGGAAGCCAGAATAGCACGCTGGTCCCTTTTTTCGGTTCGCTGGTTATAGAAATTTCGCCGCCCAGGACCTGGACAGTATCTTTGACAATCGCCAGCCCCAATCCGGTCCCGCCGGTCTTGCGGTCGCGGCTTTTATCCACCCGGTAGAAACGCTCGAAGACAAACGGCAAATGCTCATTGGGGATACCGCTGCCGGTATCCTTGACCTCGAACCAGATAACCCGCTGTTTCTGGCCTTTTGTCCGCTGGGGGCCGGAGATAGTTATAGCAATAGTGCCGCCTCGCGGGGTATAACGCAGCGAGTTATCAATCAGGTTGCTCAGTACATGCTTTATAGCGTCGTCATCTACGGTTATTTCCGGTTCTTCCGCGCCTTCGGCTACTTTCAATTCAAGCGCTACTCCGGCTTGTTCGGCCTGGGGTCTGAAGCGGTCGAGGACTTGCTTGGCCGGAACCCTGGCCGGCAAAGTTTCGACGTTGAGATGTTCCAGGGCTTGCTCGTTGTTCATCCAGATACGTAACGAGTCAACCATATGGGTCAGGTGGCGGACTTCTTGCAAGATGTGGGTGTACATTTCCTGCTGGCGTTGGACACTGCTAACCAGGCCGTCCCGCAAGACCTCGGTATAGCCCTGGATAGAAGCCAGGGGGGTCCGCAGTTCGTGGGCGACATCGGCCAGCAAATCTTTGCGCTTTTGTTCGGTATTACGCAGGGCGCGAGCCATCTTATTAAAACTGGCTGCCAACCGGCCCAGGTCGTCTTTGCCCTCGTTAGTCAGCACCAGGTTATAGTTGCCGTCCGCAACGCGTTCGCTGGCTTTTTCGAGGGCTTTTAACGGCTTAATGATGGTGCGGGCCAGGAACAGGCCCAGCAGGACCGCGCAAATACCTGCCGCCAAGCTACCCAGTAGCGACGATTGCACCACCGGGTTTAACCAGCGCGTTTCGGGGTTATCTTCAGGGGGTCGCGCCACACCCTTAAAGGCTACCGCTACCGGGCCGGTAGCATTAGGGTCGGGGTTAGTCAGCATCCGAATATCCGGGGTAACCGGCAGGCCCGAATCCCGCAGGATATTAACAAAAACGCCGTAATAACTGGCAGAATCGTTGCGGAAGGTCTGGCGAATCTGGGTTAGCTGGGCATCGGCGGAAAGGTTGGGATTATTGACAATCGCTTTAATTTTATCAACCGTTTCCTGGGAAGGCACTTCCGTCTTTTTACGCAAGTCCTGGGCCTGGTTAAAGGCTGTATTGAGCTTATTTTCCAGGTCTTTGGTCTGCTGGGTAGTCATGACGTTAAAAATAACTACCGAGGCCACGGTCGTCAGGATAACAATCCCGGCCATGCTGATGACAAAGCGCGTAATAAGACTAAAGCGGCCCCGGCCAAAGTTAAAAGGCCACCGGGGAATTAAGCGAAAAACCATCTAAAGGGCCTCCTTGCCCAGCTTGTAACCGATACCATGCACCGTTTCGATGAGCTTGGGGTTAGGTAATTTCGCCCGCAGGTTGGAAATATGGACCCCCACCGCCCTGGAAGCTACCAGCGAATCGCAGTCGTAAAGGGCTTCTTCCAGTTCGGTCTTGCTGTAAACCCGGCCCGGGCGGCGGGCCAGGGTCAGGAGCAGTTCGTATTCCTTGTTGGTCAGGGTCGGGACAAGCTGACCGCTATAGATAACTTCCCGGCTATCCCGGTTAATCGTCAGTTTACCAATACTAAAGAGGCTATTTTCCAGGCTAACGTTATCGGTGGGCGGCGGTGGGAGTGGCCCGGAACCGGTCTGTTTATCCAGGCGGCGGAAAATCACCCGGATACGCGCCATCAGTTCGCGAGGGCTAAAAGGCTTGGTAACATAATCGTCAGCCCCGATTTCCAGGCCGAGCAATTTGTCCACTTCCTCGCTCCGGGCGGTCACCATAATGATGGGGACATCGCTGGAAGACCGGATGCGGCGGCAGACTTCGACGCCATCGAGGCCGGGGAGCATCAGGTCAAGCAAGACAAAATCGGGTTGCTCGGATTGGAACCGGGTCAAGCCATCGAGGCCATCGCGCTCGTAGCTTACGTCATAACCTTCGGCCCGGCAATAAATAGTCAGGTAGTCGGCAATTGTCGGTTCATCTTCAATAATAAGAATTCTTTTGGCATTGCCAAGTTTAGGAAGGGTTTCCTCGCCTACAGGTGTTTGCATTGACATGATACTTACCCGGTCTTGCTTGATTGGCTTACTTTAAGCTTTATTTTAAAAGGTCGCTATCTTAAATCTTATCACACTACACGGTTATTTATAGGCTAACTACGTAAATTTTTTGCAAAATTTTAAAAATTTTAGTATTTTAGAAAATTATCAAATTGCCTTTCAGGTTCACATCTTTGTAATTTCTTTGTAAAAAATTTCCATATTCACAATCTTTTCAATTAGCAATTTGCTAAAATTGGCTCAGTATAGGCGTTTGCTTATTTAATTTTTTTTCTTGCCAGATTAATAAAATAATTAATTCGGAGTGGAAAAACCCTATTCCCATGCTTTTAAGCGACCTTAGAGGATTTTAAAGATGGAAGAGTCCAAAGATTTAGCCCCCCTTGACGGCGAAAGTACGGTACCGGCCAAGAACCCGATTGTATCCCAGCCCGAAATCAAGACGCCGGGTAAGGTGACCACCCCGGCAGCTGATTCGGATGGCCTGGAAGCTGTTCCCGGCCAGGCAGGGGGAGGTTTAGGACCTACCACCGGGGGCGGTGGTGCCCTCGGTAGACCGGTGACCCGCCCTCGTACCCGTCCCGCTCCGCGTAAACGTGCCAACCCCTGGGGTTGGGTTCTCGTCGTGTTAGTAGCCATCGCAGCCGGGGTCGGAGCTTTTTTCTACGTGCGCAGCACCCAGACCAACCCTGCTTTTGTCGGCTCTACTACCATTGCCAGCACCCGGTTGCCCGTAAGCGTTGCCATCAGCTCAAGCGGGCAGGTCCAGGCTAACGCCGACCAGAACATGACTTTCAGCGCGGGCGGCACCATCACCAAACTTTATAAAAACCTGGGTGACACTGTCAAAGCGGGCGATTCCCTGGCCGAAATTGATAACTCCGACCTGAATTTTTCCCTGCAAAGCGCCCAATCCAGCTATGACCAACAGTTAGCCACCTATAATACCACCATCGCGGGTGCGACCCAGAAAGACCTCGAAGTAGCCCAGGCTCAACTAGACTCGGCCAAAGCCAGCTACAACCAGACCGTTAACGGCACCGCCACGGCGGAAGACATCGCCAGCGCGAACGCGGCTTTAGCCACCGCCAACGGCCAGATTGGCACCGCCCAGGCTAACCTCAAAAGCGCCCAGGCTAAACTGGCCGCGGACCTGGCGGGGGGCACTCCTTCCGATATTGCCGCTGCCAAAGCGTCGTTGAGCTCGGCCCAGGCCAGCCTGGAAAGCGCCAAAGCGGCCCAGGCCAAGACCCTGGCCGGGAACGATGCCGCTACAATCGCCTCAGCCCAATCGACCTACGACCAGGCTGTCGCCAACCAGAAAAAGTCCCTCAGCCAGTTAAATCTGACGATTGCCAGCGACCAGATGGCAAAACAAGAGGCTCTCCTGGCCTTACAGGATGCCCAGGAAAAATACCAGGAGCAGGTGACTGCCAACCGCAACGCCGATGGCTCCTTGAAATCTAACCTGACCCAGGCCCAGATTGACGCCGAAACCACCGCGCTTCGGACGATGCAGACGGCCCAGGATACCTATAACAAAGCCGACCTGACCCTTAACGACGCCAATGTCCAGTTGCAGACCCAGACCCTGACCTTACAGTCAACGGTGGATAACGCCAAGGCCCAACTAGACAAAGCCAAGGCCGGACCGACCCAGGCCGACATTGCCTCGGCAGCGGCCCAGGTAGCCTCGGCCCAGGCCGGGCTCGACTCCGCCAACAAAGCCCTGATTGCCCTGACCCCGACCGACGCGACTATCGCTGCCGATGAAGCTTCGGTAGCTTCGGCCCAGCAATCTATACTCTCGGCCCAATCAGGTGTAGCCTCGGCCCAGGCCAACCTGGCGAAACTCAAGGGCGGCACCCCTGACGCGATTACCCAGGCTGAATCGAGCGTAAAGCAGGCCCAGGCGACCCTGGACGACCTCAAAGCCGGTCCCACCCAGAACGCCATCGCTATCGCCAAGGCTCAATTGGAAGTGGCCCAGACCAACCTTGACAAGGCCAAAATTGCCCTCGACTCCGCCGTCCTGAAGTCTCCGATTAACGGGACGGTTATCTCGACCACGGTTACAACCGGGCAGCTTGTGACGGCTTCGACGGTTATATATGAAGTGGTCGACCTGAGCAGCCTGCACGTCGATGTAAACGTGGGTGAAACCGACATCTCCAAGATTACCGAGAATATGCCGGTAGCGCTCAACCTTGACGGTATCCCTAACAAGAGCTTTACCGGGAAAGTTACCTTTATCTCGTCCAAGGCGACCGTAACCAGCAACGTCGTCAACTACACCGTCACGGTTACGCTCGACCAGGGTTCTACCAACAGCCTGGTAAACGCCTACCCACAAGAATTTGCTAAACTGTTACAGCGCCCAACTGGCGGCACCTTTACCGGGCGCAATGGGACCGGCGGGACAGCGGCGGCGGGTACACCTGGGGCAGCGACTACGCCCGGTGGAACAGCGGCAGCCGGGGCCCCCACCGGAACCGGGACCGGGGCCACTAACGGCAACGGTGGGACCGGCGTCCGGGGCGGTTCCGCGGCGCTGGCTACCGCGACCGGGGTCTGCGGTTACACTCTCAGCACCAACAACAGCACCCAACAGCCCAAGATTGGTATGACGGCGAACGTCACCTTCTGTCTGAACCTGAAAGCGGGAGTACTGGCTGTCCCCAACCGGGCCGTCAAGACCCACCGGGTCAACGGGGTCACCAGCAGCTATGTAACCATCCTGCTGGATGCGGCCACCAACAAGACCGAAGATGTGGACATCGTTACCGGGCTGGTTGGCGACAGCTATACCGAAATCACCGGCGGCAACATTAAAGAAGGTGATGTGATTGTGGTCAGCACGGCCAGCACAGGTGGTACCACCCGCACAACCACGACCGGTGGCTTTGGTGGCGGTGGCGGGGGTGCCGTCTTTGTCAACGGTGGCGGCGGCGGTTTCGCCGCGCCGGGCCGGTAACCTTACCGCTTATTCGATAGAAGGTATAAGCTTATGATTAAGGTAACTGATGTCACTAAGACTTACTGGATGGGTGAGGTCGAAGTTAATGCTCTCCGGGGCGTAACCTTCGAGGTCCATGATGGCGAGATGGTCGCCATCATGGGGCCGTCCGGCTCAGGTAAGTCCACCCTGATGAATATCCTGGGGGTGCTGGACCAGCCTTCCACCGGCAGCTATACGATTGACGACGAGGAAGTGGCCCGCATGAGCGAAAGCCAGATGGCCGAGATTCGCAACCGCAAAATCGGTTTCGTCTTCCAGAGTTTTAACCTCCTGCCTCGCCTGACCGCCCTTGGTAATGTTGAGCTACCGATGCTCTATTCAGGGATGTTCAGCCGGGCCGAGCGGTACGAACGGGCCGCCTCAGCCCTCGAATCGGTTGGACTGGGCGACCGCCTTGACCACAAACCGAAGGAACTATCCGGCGGGCAGCAGCAGCGCGTGGCAATCGCCCGGTCGCTGGTGAATGACCCTACTATCATCCTGGCCGACGAGCCGACCGGGGCCCTCGATACCCACTCGACCGAAGAAGTGCTGGGGATTTTCCAGAGGTTAAATTACGAAGATGGCATCACGGTCATCTTTGTAACCCACGAACAGGATGTCGCCGACCACTGCCGCCGGATAGTCCGTATCCGCGACGGCCTGATTGAAAGCGACCGCCCGGTGTTGAGTCAGCGGTGGGTCTACCAGCCAATGTTGAATAGCGGCGAACTTGGCCTGGTAAAGGGGTAAATTAAATGAACTTTATTGAGAGTTTCAAAATAGCCCTGACCAGCCTGGCCTCCAACAAAATGCGGTCACTCCTGACCATGCTCGGTATCATTATCGGCGTGGGGGCGGTTATCGCCTTGCAGAGTATCGGTGAAGGGGTGGTCGCCAGCAGTATGGCCCGCCTCACCGCCAACGGCACCAACCTGATTTCTATCACGCCGGGCAGCACTTCCTCCGGTGGGGTAGCTACCAGCACTACTGCCGCCACCCTGACCCTTGAAGACGCCGAGGCGATGGCGGATACCACCCGTATAACGGCAGCCCAAGCGGTTGCGCCCGAACTACAAACGGGTGGGCAACTCGTTTACGGCAGTGTCAATACAGTTGGCCGGGGGGTCGGTACCACCACCGCCTACCCCCAGGTCCGCGATTTGACGATTGCCGAAGGTGACTGGTTCCAGGATACCGATTACAACCAATCTACCACGGTGGTGGTCCTGGGCGCGACCGTCGCCTCTACATTGTTCCCGGCAGACGACCCCATCAACAAAACGATAAAAATCAACCGGATTAACTTTACCGTGGTGGGAGTGCTGGCAGCTAAAGGGGGTAACGGGTTTGGTTCGGTGGATAGCCAGGTCTATATGCCGATTACTACGGTCCAGAAAAAACTGGCCGGGAACCGCCAGCAAGGGCTCTCCGGCACCGGTAAGACCGTTAGCGACATCGTGGCGAAAGCGGATAAACCGGACGATGTAGACCTGCTAATCAGTCAAATTACCGACCTCCTGCGGGAACGTCACAAGATTAGCGGTACTCAATCGGACGATTTCACGGTAGTCAACCAGCAAGACCTGTTACAGACGGCTAAAGACCAGGCTGCTACCTACACCATCTTTCTGCTGGTCATCGCTTCTATCTCGCTTTTCGTCGGCGGCATCGGCATTATGAATATCATGCTGGTAACGGTGACGGAACGGACCCGCGAAATCGGTATCCGCAAGGCTATCGGGGCCAAACCCTTCGATATTCTCATCCAATTCATGATAGAAAGTATCAGCATTTGCCTGGTGGGTGGCTTAATCGGGGTAGTGCTGGGGGTGATTTCCTCGCTTATCGTAAACGCGACAGTGCCATCTTTGCCAACCCAGCTAAGTGTCTCGGTAATCGTAATCGCCGTGGCCTTCGCAGTGGCGGTGGGGCTATTCTTCGGAATATACCCGGCGCGGCGGGCCAGCAGGCTCAACCCGATTGACGCCCTTCGCTACGATTAGAATACAACACCTTTCAACTAGATTAAGAAGTGGGATTCGTTCAATTACGAATCCCTCTTTTATTTTACCTTTAGACACCTATGGTATCTTTAAATCCAGGAATTCTAAACAACAACCAAATTCAGGAGTTTATTTTGGAAGGAATAATTCATGTCAGGACAGGCGTAGCCGTGGTAAAGGATGGGAAAATCCTGTTTGTACCGCACTATAACACCAATTTTGCCCCGCTCCAATGGTATTTGCCCGGTGGTAAAGTCGAGTACGGCGAGAGCGTGGAGGCAGCCGCCAGGCGCGAATTTCTCGAAGAAACAGGCTACACGGTTCAGCTCGATGCTCTTCTAGATATAAATGAAATCATAATCAAGGAAAAACCCTGGCATAGCCTGACCATTTGTTACCTGGGCACTGTAACCGGGGGTACATTAACAGGCGAAACTAACCATCCCTACGGTGATAAAACCCCGCGCTGGTTCGCCTTCGAAGCCCTTAAGGAGCTAAATTACCACCCTGCCAGGGTTATTGATAAGGCCCTAAAATTTTCCTCGTAAAATTATTAAGCTCAAACCCGGCGAATTCCCATGAAAATACCCCTGGAAACGCGGTTTTACTGGCCTAAGGGGTTTGTGGCTGGTAAAATAAAGCGGTTTTAGATAAAGTGAATCTAAAAACTTTACATTAAGATTATGTATTTGTTTATTGCTCGTTTTGCTGCTTATTTATCTATTTAGAACTTTTAAGGGATAGTTATAAATGGACCTCTTAACACAAAATCAAAAAGATCCAATTGAAACCACCTCGCCTCACCTGTTTAGTCCCCTCACCATTCGCGGTATTACAATGCGGAACCGCATAATGGTTTCGCCGATGTGTATGTACAGTTCGGAAGATGGTTTCGCTACTGACTGGCACCTGGTCCACCTCGGCAGCCGGGCGGTTGGTGGAGCCGGGCTGGTAGTGGCGGAAGCTACCGCCGTGGAAGCGCGAGGCCGGATTTCCCCGCAAGACCTCGGCATCTGGGACGACCGTCATATCGAAATGTTGTCACGGATAAACCACTTTATAAAGGAACATGGCGCGGTACCGGGGATACAACTGGCCCACGCCGGGCGCAAGGCCAGCGTCTACCGTCCCTGGGAAGGTTCCGGGGCCGTCCCTGCCTCCCAGGGCGGTTGGCCGGAGGATGTTGTAGGTCCCAGCCCCGAAGCTTTCGCACCTAACTATTATCTCCCCCGCGAACTGACCAGAGAAGAAATCGCAGAAATAGTCGAAGCCTTTGCGAAAGGCGCTCAGCGGGCGGTCGAAGCCGGTTTTGAAGTGATGGAAATTCACGGAGCCCACGGCTACCTGCTCAACGAATTTCTATCGCCTGCTTCCAATCACCGCACCGACGAATACGGCGGCTCCCTGGAAAACCGGGCGCGCTTTTTACTCGAAGTGGTCCGGGCTATCCGGGCGACCATTCCCGCCGAACTGCCTCTGTTCGTCCGGCTTTCCGCGACCGACTGGCTGCCCGAAACCGAACCGAGTTTTACCCCTGCCGATAGCGTAATTGTCTCGAAATGGCTAAAAGATGCCGGGGTGGACGCGATTGATGCCTCGACCGGGGGAAATTCGGCCAAACAGCAGGTTAAGGCCGGGCCGGGTTACCAGGTGCCTTTCGCGGAGCAGATTAAACACGAAAGCGGTATCCTGACAGCGGCGGTTGGGCTGATTTACGAGCCGGAGCAGGCTGACCGGATTATACGCGAGGGCAAGGCCGATATGGTGGCGATGGCCCGCGAGTTGTTACGCGACCCCTATTGGCCCTTACATGCCGCCCGCGCCCTCGGCCACGAGATCAAATGGCCTGACCAGTATATAAGGGCCGTACGTTAATGGAGCCAAGATTTACCCCGCTGTCAGAGCCGACCGGGGGAAAAGAAGCCAGCCTACCGGAAATCCTTAGCGGGACTTTACCACCCGCTTTTTACGAGCAACAAACCCTGGAAGTCGCCCGCCAGATGCTCGGTAAAACCTTGCTGGTCGTGCCGGAAGATGCCGAAACAGCCGATGAAGCTACTGCCGGGATAATCGTGGAGACCGAAGGCTATCTTGGACCGGACGACCCTGCCAGTCACGCTTTCGGGGGCCGGACCCGCCGCAACGATATTATGTGGGGGGCGCCGGGTTTTGCTTACGTCTATTTCACCTACGGCAACCACTGGATGGTGAACGTCGTGACCGGGCCGGAAGGCCTCGCGGCGGCGGTGCTCGTGCGGGCGGTCCAGCCTATCCTGGGACTGGAAACTATGCGGGAACGGCGGGGTCTACACCGGCTCAAAGGTAAGAAGGGAGACCAGCAGCTTACCAACGGGCCGGGCAAACTCTGCCAGGCGCTGGGCATTACCGGGGCTTTCAACGGGCAAGCCCTGGCTGGACCGCGCCTCTACCTGGCCGAAACACCTCCTGCCCACCGGCTTCCCCACTTCCAAACAATCGAAACCACCCGCATCGGTATCACACGTGGCGTTGAATTTCCCTGGCGCTTTTATGTTAAAAATAATGCTTTTGTATCTAGAGTATAAAATGGTTTGGGGATATGTCGCTAAATAAAATGCCCTTTTTGGCATTAGGAACAAGTTTGCCGGATTTGCCGCCAGGTCCTATATTTAGCTAAATTTTATTCATTTCAGTAGAAAGCCTGCTCTTATGCCACAAAATTTTGCCGAGTTAAGCGAAAGTATCCTGAAAAGCTATCTCGAAATGCACCCCGGCGTCGCCCGCTACTATATTGGCCTGCACGAGTACGACGGCAAGATGCCGGACTTTAGCCGCCAGGGTATCGAAACCTGGCTGGCGACGGCCCGCCAGCAATTGGCCGACCTCAACAGCCTGGACCCGGCGGCCTTGACCGCCCAGGAAAAGTTTGACGTGGACCTCCTGCAACATAATCTCGAAGCGGGTATTTTTGAACTGGCCGACCGTCGCGAGTGGGAAAGCAGCCCCCTCTTTTACGCCGGACCCCTGGCCCTGTACAGTTATCTTTCCCGCAATTACGCCCCACTGGAAGACCGAGTCGCAGCCCTGGTGGAGCAACAAAAACAGGTCCCCGGCTTTTTGAAAATTGCCCGTGAAAACCTTAAACCACCCTTCTCCCGCTCGCTCCTGGAAGTATCCCTGATGGCCCTGCAAGGCGAAATTCGCCTGCGTCAAACCGAGGTGGAAACCATCAGCCTGTCGCCTCATCTTTCCTCTGAATTGCAACAGGCCAGCGCCCAGGTCAACCGGGAGGCTATCGCAGCCATCCAGGGACTGGTAGATTATCTCAAGGAGCAACAAGCCGAGGCCCACGATGATTTCGCCCTTGGCCGGGAGAATTACGAAAAGCTTTTGCGCTACAATGAACTGTTAGAAATGCCCCTGGAAGATGTCCTGGCGGCGGGCGAGCGCAACCTGCAAGAGAATTTTGAGGCCATTAACGCGCTGGCAAAGGAAATAGACCCCGCAGCCAGTCTTTCCGAGATTAAGGCCCGGTTCGACAAACAACACCCCACCAATGCCGAGCTGATTCCCTATACCCAGGGTTTGCTCGAAAATATCCGCGAATTCCTGGTTACCAACGACCTGATTACCATTCCCAACGAGAACCGGGCGACTGTCGCGCCGACCCCGGCCTCGCAGCGCTGGAGTTTTGCCAGTATGGCACCCTCCGGCCCCTATGAGACCTCGAACGAGAGCTATTACTTTGTGACACCGCCCGAAGATGATTGGTCGCCGGAGCGGGCCGAGGATTGGCTTACCGTCTTTAACTATGGCAACCTGGAAGATATTTCTATCCACGAAGTGTATCCGGGTCACTTTGTCCACTTTCAGCACATCCACCAGGCACCAAGTAAGGTCACGAGAGTCCTGCTCATGAGCAGCCCCTGTCACGCTGAGGGTTGGGCGCATTACGCCGAACAGATGATGCTCGAACAGGGTTATGGCAAAAACGACCCGGCTATCCGGCTGGCGCAACTGACCTGGGCGCTGGTCCGCAATTGCCGTTATGTCGCCAGCATCAAGATGCACACCCAGGGAATGAGCGTAGAAGAAGCTACCCGGCTCTTTATGACTTACGCCGGGCTGATGGAGGGTCCGGCCAGGGCTGAAGCCTTGCGCGGCACCTTCGACCCCGGCTATTTCTCGTATACCCTTGGTAAACTGATGTTTTTGAAGATGCGGGAAGATTTACAGAAACGTGAGGGAGAAAAATTCAGCCTTAAAACTTTCCACGACGCCTGTGTTGGCAACGGCGCGCCGCCCCTCCCGCTCTTACGCAAAAAGCTGCTGGGTGCGGAAAGCGGCTCTTTGCTATAAAAAACCGGCTTTCTTGTAAACTAGCCAGCAGCCAGGTGTCCAATCCTGAATCAAAAAGCCTGGACCTCTTTAGTGGATAAAGAGGTCCAGGCTAATTTTATTTATCTGCTAGCCAAGCGGTTTGTGGCCGTTACCGTTGTTATGGCCGCCTTCATCGAGTTCCGGGTTGTTAATGGGGTCTTCCTCGATGAGGTCCACGAACTCGGAAGATTCGAGCGGGTTAAGCCCATCCATGGTGTCGTGACCGTTGCCGTTGGTATCGGTTAAAACTTTACCCTTGTCATCGACGGGCAGGCGCAGGCTGTCCAGTTCGGTGCCTTTACCCCGGACCATCGCAGCAGCGGCCTGTTCCTCCCGGACGACCGCAACCGAGGCCACTGCGTCTGCTTTGCCTTCTTTGAAGGTCATCACCATAACGCCCTGGGTAGCACGGCCCTGCTGGCTGATGTCTTTGGCGGCTACCCGCGTGACCATACCGCCGGTGGTCATAATCATAATCTCGTCGTTACCCTTAACGACACGGGTCGCCACAATCCGGCCACTCTTATCACCAATGCGCATGGCGATAACACCCTGGCCGTACCGCCCGTGGGTCGGGAATTCTTCGAGCGGGGTCCGCTTGCCGATACCGTTAGATGTGATAATCAGCAGGTCCGCACCGGGATCGACCAGGTCCATCCCGACCACGTAATCGGTTGGATTAACCAACCGGATAGCATTCACACCAACCGTATCGCGGCCCATCGGGCGGACTTCTTCCTCGCGGAAGCGGATAGTCTTGCCCTCGGCGGTGGTCATAATCACTTCGCCGTTACCGGAAGTTTCCCAGACAAAGCTCAGTTCGTCGTTATCTTCCAGGCGGATGGCAATCAGACCGTTGGAGCGGACCGCCGCGAATTCATTCAGGTGGGTCCGTTTAATCTTACCGTTGCGGGTCGCCATAATCAGGTATTCCGACTTATCAAAGCTGCTCACCGGCAAAACGCTGGTGATGGTTTCGTTCTGGACGACCGAAATCAGGTTGATAATCGGCAAACCCTTGGCGGTTCGGCCCGAATCGGGAATTTCGTGGGCTTTTAGCTGGAAGACCCGGCCCTTATTGGTAAAAAACAAAAGGCTATCGAGAGTGCTACAGATAATTGTATGCTTGATAGCGTCTTCCTCGCGGGTGGTCATACCCGTGATACCCTTGCCGCCCCGGCGCTGAGTCTTGTAGGTGTCGTGAGCCAGCCGTTTCACATAACCTTTGTTGGTAAGGGTTACCAGGATAAGCTCGTCGGGGATTAAATCCTCGACCGAGAAATCCGACTCGACCCCGGCCATAATAGTCGTCCGGCGGGCATCGCCATACTTGTCACGCAGCCCCTTGAGATCGTCTTTGATAAGACCCAGGATTTTTTCGGGGTGTTCGAGCAAGTCCTGGAAGTAAGCGATATTCTTGCGGACCTCGTTGTACTCGTCCTGGATACGCTGGTGTTCGAGAGCAGCCAGGCGGCCCAACTGCATTTCCAGGATAGCGACAGCCTGCTCTTCGCTCAACTCGAAGTTCTCCATAAGAGCGGTGCGAGCGAAATCGCGGCTCTTGGACCGCCTGATCGAGTTGATAATCTCGTCAATCTGGCTGATGGCCTTGAGCAAACCTTCGAGGATATGGGCGCGACGTTCGGCCCGGTCAAGGTCGAAACGGGTCCGGCGGCGGATAACGTCCTGCCGCCAGGCGATATGTTCGCGCAAAATCCGGCGCAGGGTTAACAACTTCGGTTCGAGACCGTTCTCGACCAGGGCCAGCAGGTTGCAGCTAAACGAGGTCTGAAGCTGGGTATATTTGAATAACTGGTTGAGAACCTTTTTGGGCTGAGCATCGCGCTTGAGGTCAATCACCAAACGAATACCGCTCCGGTCGCTCTCGTTGTTCATGTCCGAGATGCCATCCAGTTTGCCATCTTTAACCAGTTCGGCGATGCGCTCCTGCAAAGTTTTGAGGCTGACCTGGTAGGGCAATTCGGTCACGATGATACTAAAACGGCCCCGGTTTTCCTCGATATGGGCTTTGGCCCGCACGATGATGCGCCCTCGCCCGGTGCTGTAGGCTTCCTTGATACCGTCTCGGCCCAGGATAATCCCGCCGGTCGGGAAGTCCGGCCCCGGCAGGTATTCGAGCAGTTCATCCACGGTCGCGTCGGGATGGTCGGCCAGGTAAATCAGGACATCGCAGAGTTCGCCCAGGTTGTGCGGCGGAATATTGGTCGCCATACCGACCGCGATACCCTGGGCCCCGTTCAAGAGCAAGTTGGGTAGTTTGGCGGGTAAGGCGCCCGGTTGTTGTTCGCTGCCGTCATAGTTAGGGACGAAATCAACGGTATCTTTTTCCAGGTCTTGCAAAAGCTCATCGGTAATCGTAGCCATGCGGGCTTCGGTGTAACGCGGGGCGGCGGGCGGGTCGTCTTCGATAGAGCCAAAGTTACCCTGACCATCAATCAGCGGATAGCGCAGGGAGAAGTCCTGGGCCATACGGACCATTGTTTCGTAGATGGAAGAATCACCGTGAGGGTGATATTTACCCATCACATCACCGACGATACGGGCGCTCTTGCGGTAGGGGCCGTTAAAGCGGTAATTATTCTCGTACATCGAGTAGAAAATGCGCCGTTGCACCGGCTTGAGGCCATCGCGTACGTCCGGCAAAGCTCGCTGGACAATCACGCTCATAGCATAGTCCAGGTAGGCCGTACGCATTTCCTGGTCAATATCCACAACTCGTATATTGCCCAAATTGCCGTTTTCGCCGATTTCCATAGAGGTGTAACTTTCCCTTCTGTACATTCTCAAGTAAATAATTTAACCTGTATATTATACCTTTTTTGAGGCTAAATTTCAAGAAAATCGAACATTTGCATTAATTTTTTTATCCCTTTCCAATGGGGTAAATGAAACGCACAAAACGAGTTTTGTTCTAATTTGAAAATGGGATAAGTAAAATAAGGACAATAAAGCCCTGTTTATTACTGTTAACGGGGTTATCCACATTTTAACCTGTCGTAAACAGGCAAAGCGACTGCCGGGTTTTCCGATGATTCAGGATGGTATGCTATACTTCGTCCAATAATTTGTGTTAGAAAATAACGTTTAGGAAATATAGCTTAAAAATTTCCGGGGGGAAGCGTGGCCCTTTACATTACGTTGTGCGGCAATATTGGAGTTGGCAAGACCACCCTGGCCGGGATTATGGCCGAACGCTGGCGCTGGCAGTTGTTCCAGGAGTCGGTGGAGGACCATCCCTACCTGGCCGATTATTATGCCGAGCGTCCTCGCTGGGCCCTCGCCAGCCAGCTCGTATTCCTGGAGCGGACCTTTCGCCAGCAGTTGACCATTACGCGGGGCGACGTAAACGCGGTCCAGGAACGCAGCGCCGCCGAGAACTTCATGGTGTTTGGCCGGACTCTCTTTGAAGAAGGCATCCTGGCTCCCCGCGAGTTCGGCACTCTCAGTGACCTCTATTATTTGCTGGAAGACGCCGTAAGGCCCGCTGACCTCCTGGTCTACCTGCGGGCCAGCGAAGACACCCTCCTGGAACGGATTGCGATGCGAGGCCGCAGCTACGAGTCGAGTGGAATTGACCGCGAATACCTGGCGGCCCTCAACCGCTCCTACGACCGCTTCTTTTCGGAATACCATATCGGTCCCAAGCTGGAAATTGACATGAACAACTACGATATTGCCCTTCACCCGGGCGATACCGAGGAAGTCTTGCGCCGGATTGCCGAGGCGACCGGGTACGACCCCGAACTGGTCCTGTTCTAAGGGAAATTCATTAGAAACGGGAATTCTCCTACCAGACAGTCCTTCTTCTGGGGAAAGTAGAACGGCCCATCCTAACCGAAACAGAACCAGACTAACCAGAGACAAATCACCCTTTAGCACATCCTTCGCTGCGCTCAGGATGTACCAGGGAGGGTTATCACCCCGCCCTACAGACAGGGCTGAAATCGGAGAATTGTGATGCCAGGGACTTATGCTTGTGATATTGTCCACCGGACCGGCGGTTACCGCCTTGGGTGCCTTCGCTTCGTTCAGGGTGTACTGGGGTAGTGGGATACTTTAATTTCCCAACTTTTACAAGAGGCAAGTCAAGAATAGCAAATGAAAGCTTAATTACTTAGCGGGGAAGCGCAGCTTTTTATCCTGTTCGTAGGGGAGATGGTTAATAAGAGCAGTCTCGGCCCTGGCGAGTTCCGCCCCCAGGTAAGCGGCGTGTTCGAACTGCGAAAGAAGTTTTTCCCGGATGGCCGTGAGGTAGATTACATCGGCGGCGCGGCCCCGGATGATGTGGGTCAGTTTCTTGGCGGTGGTGTAGCGTTCGAGGGCGATTTCGTTTCTCTCCCGATCGAGACTTATTACGAAATAACCGAGCGGGTCTAGTTCGAGCCAGGCGCGGCGGTGGGCTTGCATTTCAACGGGTGTTTCTCCGCTCAGGTGGAACTGGGCGGCTTTCCCGGCCTCGGTAGTTTCGAAGGGTGGGGTCTGGCGCTCGAAAAGTTCTTTAGCAACCTCGTTCAGGCGGCGAGGTTTGAGTTCACCGATATAATTAACCAGTTCGATTTGCTGGCGGAAGGTTTCGACCGTTTCGCGGGGTAAGTTGGTCAGTTCGGCGGTCGAGCCGGTCGCCCCGATGATATGGCCCTGCTCGTCCAGGCCGTTCGCTTGCAGCATCAAAAGGGCCTCCCCCACCTTGAAGATGGGGGACTCTTTACCGCAAAGCACCAGGTAGCGCAGGCGGGGATTGGAGACAACGTTGCGAATCATCTTTTCCAGGCCCAGGTTGGCCGTCTGGATTGAGCCGGTAATGGCGCTGTATTCGGGGTTTATCTGATCAATCAGGGCCGTACTGCTGAGGGTGCAGACCGCCACAGCGCTATCGAAGTTGCCCAGGGCGAAATGGCCCGGCGAGGGGGGCCAATCCACCACCCGGCCCACCGTCTTGCGCCACAATTTCAGGCCGCGCCGGTAAATTTTCTTCGCACCTTCGAGAGGTTTTGTTTTTATTGAGGGGTCAGACACAGTTTCACTCAAAGTATTTTTTGTATTATTGAGGTTTTTACTTTACCTGTACTCAGTAGTATCAGCAGTTTTCCGTTTTACGCGCCCTTTAGGGTGAACGTTGTTTTGTTATACGTTTAACGTTGTCTTGATTATAGCACAGCCTCAAAATCTCAGATTCCGCGAAGCCAGGTTTAGATTATGAGAAAGGTTTGAACCTGATTAGGGTTTGATTAGGCAGCAAAGCCCTTTATTGATTTTTAGAAAGGTTTATGATAACTTTAGGTCAGATCAGGACCTGTTCAATGATACTTTTAATAGCATAAGATTATTGGGATTCTGCCAGATGACACAACTCCAAGAAAAGCCGACCCAGGCTCCTTCCGGTCCTAAGGGCCCGGACAAATACGGACAGCACCGCAAAGCTAAAGGGGGAAACCGCAAATTTATTGCCGCCGGGGCTGTTATCGTGGTAGCGGCGGTAGCGATTGTAGCGGTCGCGATGCAGGGTAGCTCGGTTTACTATGTCACCATTGCCCAATTTCACGGCAACCAGACGGTCCAGGCTTCCAATAAGGAAGTCCGAGTAGCCGGGAAAGTAGTCCCTGGCACAATCACGCGGGATAGCACCACCCAGGAAGTGTCTTTTACGGCGGTAGACGAAACCGACCCGACCCAGACCATGAAGGTAGTCTATGACAAAATCGTGCCTGACACCTTTAAGGACGATGCCCAGGTGGTAGTAACGGGCACGTATAGCAACGGGGTCTTCTCAGCTAACGAAATGCTTGCTAAATGTCCTTCCAAGTATAGTTCTACGGCGGCGGATAGCAATTAGCAACCGCTGGTCTGGCGCGAGGTGGTTGTAAGAAAAGGCTGTAGTAGAGGCGGCTTGCTGCAATCACCTTTTTTATGCCTTTGAACCACCTTTTAAAACTATCCCAAAACCAGGCTATTCAGGGTATTACCTCAGGTTTAATACAGGTTGAAGAAGTAGAAATATGAACCAGATAGGTTATGTGGCATTACTGGTTGGGGCGGTCATGTCCGCTTACGCCGTTATCGCTTTAAGCGTGGGGGCGTTGCGACGCTATCCCCAGCTAGTTAAAAGTGGCCGGTACGCCGCCTGGTCCGTCGTGGGCCTGGTAGGTGTCGGCGTAGTATGCGTCCAGTACGCCCTCTTGACGAGCGATTTTTCGCTGCGCTACGTGGTTGAGGTCTCCTCCCGCGAGATGGAGTGGTGGTACAAAATCGGGGCGATGTGGGGCGGCCAGGAAGGATCACTGCTGCTCTGGTCGCTTATCCTGGCGGCTTGTATGGCCTTCTTACTGGTCCAGACCCGCCGGATGCAGCCCAAAGAATTCGGCCCCTGGATTATCGTCGCGATGTGCAGCGGTACCGCCTTCTTCCTGACCATGTGTACCCTGGTCGTAAACGTCTTCGAGCCCATCGCCATCGTCCCCGATGACGGCAAAGGTCTCAACCCCCTGTTGCAAAACCCCGGTATGATGATTCACCCCCCGGTCCTCTACACGGGCTATGTCAGCACTATCGCGGCCTTTGGTTTCGCCTTCGCGGCCCTGGCAAGTGGGCGGCTGGACAATAGCTGGGTGCGGTTGGCCCGGCGCTGGATCCTGGTTAGCTGGGTCTTTCTAACTATGGGTAACTTCCTGGGCGGCCAGTGGGCATATGTCACGCTCGGCTGGGGCGGCTATTGGGCCTGGGACCCGGTGGAAAATGCCGCGATTATGCCCTGGTTTATCAATACGGCCCTGCTCCATAGCGCCATGATTCAACAGCGGCGCGGTCAGTTCAAAGTCTGGAACCTCTCGCTGGCGATTATCGCCTACGCCCTCTCCCTCTTTGGTACCTTCCTGACCCGCAGCGGTGTCCTCAGTTCGGTCCACGCCTTTGGCGAAAGCACCCTTGGCCCCTACTTCATGGTCTGGATTGGCCTCATCCTGATTATCGGGTTCGGCCTGGTCTTCATGCGGCTGCCCGAACTCAAAAGCGAAAACAAGCTTGACGGGCTGCTTTCCCGCGAAACCAGCTTTTTGCTCAATAACATCCTCTTTTTCCTGGCAGTAATCTTCATGCTGTGGGGCACTTTGTCGCCCCTGGTCAGCCAGATCACGACCGGAATCAAAAGCGAGGTCAAGCCCGCCTATTTTGTCCAGACCGTTGCCCCGGTCCTGCTGGCGATTATGTTCCTGATGGGCATCGGGCCGCTGATTGCCTGGCGGCGGGCCACCCTCGAAAGTCTCTCGCGCAGCTTCTGGATACCGGCTTTGCTGGCTTTTGCCGGTGCGGCCCTGCTTTACGCCTTCGGGATGCGCGAGATTGTCGGTATTATCGCATTCTCGATTGCTATCTTTACCGCTTCCACGGTCGGCCTCGACTATTTCAAAGGCATCCGGGCCCGGCGAAGACACACCGATGGCAAAGTTCTTCCGGCGGTCAGTTCGCTGGTCAAGCGGAACCGGCCCCGCTATGGCGGCCTGCTGGTCCACCTCGGTATAATTATTATCATGGTGGTCATCGTGGCCTCGTCCATCTTCAAGGTGAACATCATCCAGGTCGGAGATACCCGCTACTCGATTGACGAGACCAGGGGTGTCACGGCCAACATCGGCGACACCATGATTATCAAGGGCTTTCACGAGTACCGGATAAAACTGGAACGGATTGACGCGATTGGCTCACCCCTGAAGATGCGCTTCCAGGCTTATATGTCGGTTACAAAAGACGGTAAGCCGCAAGACCCGCTCATGCCCGCTGCCGAGCTTTACACGGCCAGCCAGCAGCCGAATACGGTCGTCTTTATCCGGGTCGACCCCCTGGAAGACCTTTATATCAGCATGCCTTTACAGGCGATTGACACCCAGCGCGACGCCCAGGGCAACCCGGTCCTGACGGACGGCAAACCGGTCATAACCGGGGCGGCCTTCCAGCTCTGGGTCAACCCTTTGATGATGTGGAGTTGGGTCGGATTGCTGGTGACTATAATCGGGCTGATTATTGCAATCTGGCCGGACCCGGTCCCGGCCCGCCAACCGGCTACCGAAAAGGTACGGGCCGGTGGCAAGGAAACCGAGCCGGTGGGAGTATAACTTGTTATCATGGTAGTCTGGTCAATCATTCAAATGCCGCCGCTCCAAACGACCCCGCCTTCGAGTGCGAGTGACAGTTCGACATTCCTGGGCTGGTTCATTGGGCTGGTTATGGCGGTAGTAGTCCTGGGCCTGGTGGCCCAACCCCTGCGCGGCGAAATCAAAAAACGCAAACCGGCTTTTGAAAATTTCCGGCTGGAACAAAACCAGTTGGAAGGGTTGCAGGAAAGCGCCCTGGCCGAAAGCCGTGTCCTGGAAGACCTCGATTTCGACCGGGAGCTTGGGATTATCGAGGAGAAGGATTACACCGAGCTAAAACAACGCTCGGAGGTGCGCCTGGATGGTTTGCGCGAGGAAATCGATCAGCTCCGGGGTAAAATCTCCGGCCAACCGTTAACTCTGCCAAAACCGAGCCGCATACCGGGACGGAACCGTGCGACCGTGACGGTCGCCCAAAACCAGAAGCCTCAAGGCAGTATCGCGACCAAAACCCGGTCCGGCGATACCGGCAAATTCGCTATAAAGTCGGCGGTTAAAGAAAAACTGAAATGCGGCGAGTGCGGGACGCCCTTCAAGCCGGGTGACCGTTTCTGCCGCCTGTGTAGCGCCCCGTTACCCCTGTTGTGCCTGAACTGTGGCAAAGAAGTTACCGAGGATGATCGCTTTTGCGCCGGTTGTGGGAGCGCCGTAAACACCTGATAGTTTTTTTGCGGTTAGCCGGTAATTTTAGCTAACTTCTTACTACAGAAGCAGACAAAATGAAGATTCTAATCAAAAACGCCGAAATTATTACCGTTAACCCGCACGATGAAATCCTGACCGGCGATGTGCTGGTTGAAGATACCTCAATAGTCGCCATAGGCCGGCTAGGCGACATTCAGGCTGACAAAACCATTGACGCCACCGGCAAAACGCTCATTCCCGGCTTTGTCCAGACCCACCTGCACCTCTGCCAGACCCTTTTTCGGGGCCAATCCGACGATCTCGAACTGCTAGACTGGCTGCGCAAGCGCATCTGGCCGCTCGAAGCCTCTCACGACGAAGAATCCATCTACTGGTCGGCCCTGCTTGGCATCGGTGAACTATTCGAAAGCGGCACGACCTCGCTGGTGGACATGGAGACGGTCCGGTACACCGAAAGCGCCTTTCAAGCCCTGGCCGAGAGCGGCATCCGGGCCCTGAGCGGTAAGGTAATGATGGACCACGGCGCGGAAGTCCCGCCGGGCCTGTTTGAGAATACCGCCGCCTCGCTCGAAGAAAGCGTCCGGCTGCTCGAAAAGTGGCACGGGCACGATGGCGGGCGAATCCAGTATTGTTTTTGCCCTCGCTTCGTGGTTAGCTGCACCGAGCCGCTCCTGGTCGGGGTCCGTGACCTTTCGAAACATTATGACGTGATGGTCCATACCCACGCCAGCGAAAACCGGGGTGAAATCGCCCTGGTCGAGAGCGAACGGGGTATGCGGAACGTGATCTATCTCGACCATATCGGCCTGGCAAACGAACGCCTCATCCTGGCCCATTCCATCTGGCTGGACGACCAGGAACGGCGGATTTTAGCCGAGCGTAACGTGAAGGTCACTCACTGTATCAGCTCCAACCTGAAGCTTGCCAGCGGTATTGCCGACCTCCCGGCCTTAAAAAAGGCGGGCGTGGCGGTGGGCCTGGGTACGGATGGCGCGGCGTGTAGCAACGTTCTCGATATGTTCCAGGAGATGCGCCAGGCTGCGCTCGTCCAGAAAGTGATGCACGGCCCCACGACCATGCCCGCCCGCGAAGCCTTACGGATGGCGACCATGGGCGGCGCACAGGTGATGCGGCTGGAAGACAAAATCGGCAGCATTGAAGTCGGCAAACGGGCCGACCTGGTCCTTTTAGACCTTAACCAGTTGCACAGTTATCCTTCCAGGGGAGTAGACCCGGTCTCGCGGGTGGTCTACAGCGCAGGTAAGCAGGACGTGGAAACGGTCCTGGTCAACGGCAAAGTGGTGCTGGAAGACCGCAAACTGCTTACGATTGACCGTAAAGCCGTCCTGCGCAATTCGAATGAGTCGATAGAACGGCTCCTGAAACGCTCCGGCGTTAATGATAACAGGTAAAATTTCCCTGGGATTTCCGGTTGAACTATGACCAATAACGAGCAGTTGAATAATTCGCCGGGGGCAACGTTAGAAGCCGGCAGGCCGCAGGTGATGTTGCGGGCCAGGGGCATTACCAAGAATTTCGGCCACATCACGGTCTTGCGCGGCGTCAACCTGGACGTAAACCTGGGCGAACGGGTTATTTTGCTCGGTCCTAACGGAGCCGGGAAATCCACCCTCCTGCGTATCCTGGCGATGCTCTCCCGGCCAAGTGGGGGGAATCTTGAAATCGCCGGTATCCCGGTTGAGGAGACTCGTGCCAGCGTCCGCTCGTTAATCGGCGTTATCAGCCACCTGACCTATCTTTACGAGGATTTGACGGCCCGCGAGAATTTGCACTTTTACGGCAAACTCTACGGTCTGTCCGGGGAAAGACTGGAACACCGGGTCGAGGAACTGCTGATCAAGGTAGGCCTGGAACGCCGGGCCGGGCAGCGGGTCCGCTATTTTTCACGCGGGATGCAACAGCGCCTTTCGTTAGCTCGCGCCATTTTGCACCAGCCGCCACTCCTGCTCCTGGATGAACCGGATACCGGGCTCGACCGCCAGGCCGCTGAAATGCTCGCCCAGGTCGTTTCCGAGCCGGACGACCAGGGACAACCCCGGACTGTCCTCATGACAACCCATAACCTGGAACGCGGCCTGGCCCTTAGTAACCGGGTCGTGGTGCTTTCAGCGGGGAAAATTGTGCGCGAAGCCCCGGCCCAAAGACTGGCGGGTGACGAGGTCCAAAGCTGGTATTATGAAGCTATCCGGCGTTAGAAAAGTGGTCGGTAGGTCGTGGTCAGTAGTCAGTTAAAGTGCAACGGGTTGGGTGGAAATGGCGGCCAGAGCGCCCGAAAATATGTTACTGGCTACAATGAGTAAGTATGGCGAGGATGGCGAAGATAGACCGGCCCATTGAAACCGGGCTGGAAAAACAGAAAGAAAAGTCGGCGCTTTCGGCCTATTTCCGGGTGGCGGGGCAGGTCTTTCTTAAAGACATTCGGACCGAGCTCCGCACCAAAGAAATCTTTAGCTCGATGGCAGTCTTTAGCCTGCTGGTAGTCATGGTCTTTGTCTTTGCACTGCCAGGCAAGCTTAAAGAAGCGGGCGATGTTGCGCCGGGTCTGCTCTGGATTGCCTTCACTTTCGCAGGTGTGCTGGGTCTGAACCGCTCCTTTATCAACGAGAAAGACCGGGGGTCGCTGGAAGGCTTGCTGCTGGCTCCGGCGGAACGGAGCGCGATTTTCTATGGCAAAGCCCTGGGCAATTTCACCTTTATCATCGTTGTCGAATTGCTCCTGGCCCCGATTTTCAGCATGCTCTTTAACTTTTCGGTCCTGCGGCTAGAACTCCTGCCGGTGCTACTCCTGGGGACTATCGGCTTTGCCGAAATTGGGACGCTTTTCGCCGCGATGGCGGTCAACACGCGGGCCAGGGAAGTCCTTTTGCCGGTGCTGTTCTTCCCGATTATGCTCCCGGTGATTATCGCGGCCTCGCAGTCAACGGCGGCAATCCTGAGTAACCGGCCTTTCGATGAAATCAGTAGCGCCCTCGGGCTGATGTTCTTTTTTGACCTGATATTCGCGGTCGTCCCTGGTATGCTCTTTGAACTGGTCCTTGAGGAATAATTTTTCATTATTTATCTTTTTATCAAATTGAGGGTGATTTTTCTTAACACCCCATCGGCTCGTATTTATTTGTAGAGATTACTGTTAGAAACAAGGTTTGTTAATAAATGGCAACACTTACCAAGAAAATGGATTTTGGCGGCGGAGTGACTACCGGCAAACGCAAATTCGACTTGTCCAAAGTCCTGCTGTGGACCATGCTGGTTTCCTTTCCGCTCACGCTGATTTTTATTTTGCTCGCGCCTTCCGACTTTGAGCTAAAATACTCGCAGCGGATTTTTTACTTCCACATGCCCTCGAATATCCTGTGCCTGCTCTCCTTTACGATTTACTTTATCGGGGGGTTGGGCTACTGGCGCACCCGCAAACGCAGTTGGGATATTCTGATGATAACCGGCCTCGAACTGGGCGTCTTTTTCGCCCTGATTGGCATCGTGACGGGTTCTATCTGGGCCCGTTACGCCTGGGGCACCTTCTGGACCTGGGATCCCCGCCTGACGACCGTTACCATTATGATGGTGGTCTACCTGGCGGGGTGGATGCTGCGCAGTTCGGTGGAAGACCCCGGTCGCAAGGCGGCCCTGACGGCGGTCTTTGGCATCATCGGGTTTATCAATGTCCCGCTGGTCTACTTCTCCACCCGCTTTTTCCCGGCAGGGTTGCACCCGATTGTCTTCGGGACCAACGGCGCGGCGGTCGCTCTGGAAGGTTTTATGATTGTGACGCTGGTGATTTCGATTATTACCTTCAGCCAGTTTTTTGTATATTTGATGATTCAACGCATCCGGCTGGAAAACCTGCGCGACCAGGTAGCCGGGGTGCGGATGGCCCTGAATGAGGACGAGGATTACGCATGAACTTAAATTCGCTATTGTTTGCTCTGGGGCAAACCACATCAACCCCGCCCCCGCCGACTACCGACCAGGTTGATTCCGGCTTCGTATATGTCATCGCGGCCTTTATCGCGGTCTGGCTGTTAATCGCGGTCTACCTGTTCTGGCTGAACCGCCGCCAGGAGAGTCTGCGCCAGGAGGTCGAGCAATTGCGCCAGGAAGAAGCCGAGCGCCAATCCACCCAGGCTCCCGCTCCAACCGCGCCCTTTACCGAACTTGACCCCAAACTGGAAGTAAGTGGCACCCCCCAGACTCCCCAGGGCAACCTGCGGGGTTAAACTGTCCTGACAAAAAACCGGGGCCGTCTGCCGGTCCCGGTAACCCTCTCCCTGAACTTCCCTGCTTTTAATTCTCAAAAATATGTGATATTACCCACTTTTCTGCTGTGAGCAACCGGGTTTTATAAAACTTCCTGCCTGTTAAAATAGTTTCGTTAATTTTATTTCGGCTTTACAATTACTAAACCTAAGAAAGTTATTTATTCCTTCATGTCACAACAAACCTCGGTGCAGGAAATTACCAACCAGTTTGGCCGCTACAGCCGGTTCTTTGGCGGCTCGATCCGTTTTGTCGCTTACCTGGCCCTTTTACTGACGATTGCCTGGGCGGTCATCGCCATTGTCCTTATTGTTCCGTTTCGAGAAGGTCAGGCCAGGGGCATTTACTGGAGCCTTGTTCTTTACGACGAAATCTCGACCCGCTACGTCCTTCCCATCTCGGCGGGCGCAATTGTGGTGCTGCTGGCGTGGCCGTTTATCGCCAGGATGCGCAATCCCCAATACCGGGGCATGCCGGTCTTGTTCAAACTCTTAACCGGGCTCCTGATGCTGGCGGTAGTGACGGCGTGGGTGGTGATCGGCCTGACCCTTTTTAAGAGCAACCACTACGTTCACGTCCAGAGCTTGCTTGCCAACGACCATCTCTACCACCTGGACGCAAAACTGGAAAACACCCATCGGGACACGCGCTATATCGTCTATAGCTGCGACAAGACCGAACTTAATTGCCAGCAGGTCTATAACCAGGTCTTTCCTGAGGGCAAATTGCCAACTTACACCAACGATTACAAGAAAGTCGTTACCCTTGGCTTTGACGATAATACAAAGCAGTTAAAATTAATCTGGCCCAGGTACAAGGACCGTCCCGACACCTATATTTCTCTACCGCCTGGGGCCTGATTACTTTTATTATTTTGAAAATCAATCGACTAAACCGGTAGTACCCTGAGCCTTTACCCAACCTTCTGGCTGTTCCAGGGCAACCATCAGGCGATTAAGGTTCGGCGTGGGGCGGGGTGACTGACGCAGTTGCTCCATGAGTTCTCGCGCCACCTGGCGTATCTCCCCAATATCGTCATCAAGATGGGGGTCGATTCCAAGCACGGAAAGACGGGTGCGGAAAAGAGCTTGCAAAAAGATAATGCTGAGCCAGCGAGGGAGCCAGAGAAAAACTACTGTTAGATAGAAAGGTGTCAGAGGCGTACCCAACCCTCTCAGGGCTAACAACCCTTCCCGCACGGTCTGAACCAGCAGCGCAACATCGCGGCGCGACCGCCCAAGTTGCGCGCTCCCTCCTGTCCTGAGGGCGGCTGGGATAATATTTACATCCATGAGCACGTGGGTCTTTAACCAAGTCTGAATATCGGAACTTAGCTTAACACTAAAACCGGCCTGTTTGAACATAGCCGCGAGTTCGCGCAGACGCGGCGTCACACGGCCATCAACTTCGCCAAGAATCGTTGGCACCTGTCGAAGGGTAAGGTAGTGTACAACATCCCCTTTGCGTACGCCACCGGCGGCTGGGAAACCAGGCACGACACGCTGTACATCGAGTTCCTCGAATAGTCGCATGCCAGCAGGGTTATTCACCATAAACAACAAGGTAGGAACCCGGCGATTGGCGGCAAGGGCCGGCAAAACCGATTGGAGCTGATCGAATCGTACGGTCACAATGACGACATCATAGTTATCGGTTGGAGCCAGGTGCTCTATGACGGTAACCGGGGTTGTCGTCCTGCGCCCGGTCGCGGCATCTTCAAGTTGAATACCATTGGCACGCAACGACACCGCCCGTTGCCCTCGCGCTAGGAGCGAGACGTTTTGACCCGCCCCCTTAAGCCTGGCGGCATAGACGCTGCCAACGACTCCCGCCCCCAAAATAAGAATATCCATATGCTCTCTCTCTTATTCTTCTTTTACCTGAGATAGTTCCTCAAAAGCCGCGCACAGCCAGCGCGCCTTTGCAAAAAAAGCGTAACCGCTGGTACAATTAGGGTCAACCAGCAATAGAACGGAATGTGTTGCCTATGCGACAGGGGGAGAGAAAAATGATGCAAAAGCTCGATGGCAGTGAAGATTTGAGGGTGCATCGCACGCGCAAATCCCTTGAGCAAGCCCTGATTGAGGGAACCGTGGAAAAAGGTTTCGAGGCCCTCACGGTGCGGGATATTACCAGGCGAGCCATGGTGAACCGCTCGACATTTTATCGCCATTATCTTGATAAATATGACCTGCTTGAGCAGCATCTAAATGCGATATACCAGGGATTAGAGGAGGAAGGGAGAATTGTAGAGGAAGGTCGTTATGAAGGGCTGATTGAACTACTCAAGCAGCTTCAGCAGTTTTCCAACTTTTATCGCCTGGTGTTGGGTACACACTCGGACACTTTCTTGAGCCTGCGCTTTCGCCAGCAGACCCAGCAACACTGCCGGGCGTACTTCCAGCAAACGTTCCCGGAAGCCACTGCCGATCCCGATACCCTGCCGTTCGACCTGAAATTCACCACCGTATCCTCAGCCGCGAGTAGCGCCCTCCTCTGGTGGTTGGAGCAAGAGCGTCCCTCTACACCCGAACAATTTGCCCATTGGATGCAACAGATCGTCTACGATATGCTGGTCCCTACGTTCAAACAGAAAAAATGAAGCCCGGTGTTTAGGTTGATTAGATAGTGGAATATCTCAGGAATTAATTGGATAGACCGGATTTTGAAAAGGGTTATTTCAAACTCACATTTTGCACCGCGAAACTGATGCAGCGCTGGTCGGTGCTGTTTGGGATGTAGTCTACCGGGTGGAGACAGCCCTCCGTCGAACGAAGCTGGATAACATTCTTACCGGGCAACAAATCTAACGGCAAAAAAGCGGGAACGGCTTTCCAGGGTGTTTTCCCCTCGATTCTTCCTACTGCTTTTCCGTTCAGGTAGATTTCCACCGCCTGAGGCTGGATATAGGGTGTTACGGTCAGGTAAAAATTATACTTACCGGGGGTACCGGGTGTCACCAGAAATTGAGCGTCCTGCTGGACCAGCCGCAACAACTGGCCGTTGTCACTCGTACCCAGCCCGGCGTCCCAACCATCTCCCAAACGAATCCTGAATTTCCCCGCCGCCACATCTCCCGGCAGATTCTTCCCCAAGGGCAGCAGGTTCCAGCCAAGCAAGGGTTCGCCGTAGAGCGTTTCGGTGTATTTAGGCTGGCCCAACTGCTGAATTAGATAGTCACGCATCCAGGCGAAATCGGCCCGCTCAGACCGAAAGGTCACAAAACCAATCCCCTCTTCATCCAGCATTTGCCGGAACGTAATATCAATCGGAAAAATGTCCGGCCCACCCGGCACTTTAAGAGGGTACCCGTTGCTGATGACCGCCGAGCTTTCCGCCGGGTTAAACATGCCCAGGTAGGTCGCCTGGTCCCAGGAGACGGTCATCCGGTTGGAGATACGGGTCGCCAGACCACCGACCAGGGGTTTCTGGTGCAAAATCTGGTAATAAAGCGGCTGGCTGTTGGTATTGAGCGGCAGTTCCAGGACCTTGAAGTCGCCCGGTGTCGCCGCGATTTCCCGGTAGATTTGAGGCGTTTCGACCGGGGCCGTCTTAAAAGGCAGACCATAAGGAAGGGTTTCGGCCAGGGAAAGGGCCAGCAGCACCGCCACCAGGACCGGCGCGGCCACCGGCCTACCCAATAGCAACCGGAACCGGCGTGCTTTACGTGCTTTAATGCGCAAGGCAAGCCAGCCTGGTAATTTTTCCAGGAGCAATGCCAGGCAGAATGCGGCCAGGATTGCCAGGGCCAGGACGACGATTACACTCATCCGGGAGGGAGCCCGGAAATTACCTAAAAAGGGGAACTTCCCGTAGGTAATACTATAAGGCAACGCGGGAAAATCAAGCTCGAACCCGGCCACGTGAAGATGCGGTCCCAGTGAGAAAACAAAAGCAAAGACCGCCAGGGTCAACCAGAAATAAACTTCCGATGAAAGCGCCTGAATCTTTTTGAAAAAAAGGCCACCAAAAGCCAGGATATAGAGGACGTAACCGGGGAAAATATTTTCCTCGATAAGGAAGGGAGTCTGGAAAGTATTGTAAATCGGGGCAGTCAACCCTCCAAACAGGGGATTAGTGCCGCTCGGAAAGAAATAGGCCAGCAAGTTGGCGGAAAGACTGCGGACATCGGTCGAGGCATCACCCACCGACTGCCGAATATCGGGGTCGAGGCTGAGGAAAAAGCGGTAGAAAAACAGCAGGACAGCCCCGGCCACGACCAGGGCAACCACATAATATTTTAAGTTGGTCTTCCACCGCCAGAATTGCTGCCATTCCGCCGCGCCAAACCAGGCCACAAAAGCCACCGTCACGGGCAGCACGAAATAGCCCAGGTAATAGAGGTCCGAGAGGGCGGCCAGGATACAACCCAGGGCCACCAGGGCGGCGTTTAAATAGCTGGGGTGTCTCCGCAGCCGGAACAGCATCCACAGGTAAAAAGGAAGCCACTGGATTGTTAAAAGACCCAGGTGCCCTTCAGTCCGGGCATAGTGGAAATTCGAAAAGGCGAAGAAAAACCCGGCGGCGAAGGCGGCCAAGCGGTTCCAGGTAAACCCGGCCCGCTGAGATAAAACTTCCAGGGCCAGTTTGTAGGTAAAGAACCCGGCCAGCGGAAAAGAAATCAGCAGGGCGAAATTATAAGCTGTCAGGGCTCCGAAAAGCTTGATGACCGGCCACATCAACAGCCCATTCAGGATGCTGCTTACCAGCACCTGGACATCCGGCAACAGCCCGTACATAAGGTTAGACCGGGAAGGGTCGACGCCAAGTTCGAGGGCGTGCCCATACCACCACATGTACCAGATATTCTGGTAGGCGTCGCCGGTGCCGGAAGCAGCCCGCAAATTGGTGTCCATCTGTAAGACCAGCGGCCAGGTAAAAGCCAGTGCCAGCAAGGCGTAGGCGAAAAACGCCAGCCAGTCGCCCCAACGACTCAGCCAACCGGAAGAAGGTGCGGTAACCGCCGAGACTATCTCATTTTCTTTAGTGGTCGATTCAGACATGTAGTAGTGGTATAGGTGTCTTCAGTCGTACAAGCCTTGAAATTTATTGTTGAGCAAGAGTATTATAACACGCCCGGCTTTATAGCGAAAATAAAAACAGGACTTCCAAATTTGGAAGCCCTGTCCGAAATCTATACCTGTATTAGCGGGTCTGGGAAGTTGTGTCGGTGTTCTTGGGATTTTGACCGTGATGGGTCACTTCGTCGAACTTCTCACCGACTTTCTCAGCCGCGCCTTTGGCGGTATCAACCACGTCTTCGGCAATGTCCTTTACTTTGCCAAAAAAGCCTTCGGTTTTACCTTTAGCTTCGTCGGCGTGACCTTCCGCCCGCAACTCGTCGTTGCCGGTAGCGCTGCCAACAGCCTGTTTGGCTTTGCCACCCAATTCGTCAACTTTACCGTGGACTTTATCGCCTAAACCTTCGCTCATACCAAAGCTCCTTTCCTGAGTTTTCCTGATTGGAACCGTATAAATCCATCTGCCTTAAAGACTACCTCATTGGAGCCTCAAGCGGCTCTTGCCAACGTTATTAGCAGAATTTATGCCAGGCCAAATCGAGGCTGTTAACCCGGTTTGGTGGGGGTAGTTTACAAAAAGATGGGAACGGATTATTATAAACCCATGGGGCCCCTCTGATTATCTGCTTTCAGCTATTTTCAAGGAGAACCTCAAGGTGAGCCAATCCATACCCCCCGCAATCATTGATCTCAGCAGTAAAACTTCTTCCAGTGTATACGAATCGAACCGGGGCAACTTCGCGGTTAAATTGTTGGTGCTGCACGATACGGTCGGCTCGACCCAGTACCCTGACAATAACAACCTGGGCGTGGATACTACCGGGTACCAGAACCGCCTGGTTACCACCCTGCGCTGGCTCCAGGGCGACGGTGGCGTTTCGGCCCACTACCTGATTGGGCCGGAGGCACTGGGTGCCCCGATTTTACGCCTCTGCCAGGAGAATTGGGTAGCTTATCACGCCGGGGGTTCCGCTAACTGGCCGTCGTCCTGGCACGCCCCCGACGGCACCTTTTACCAGGGGAACGTCAACGGGGTCGGTATCATCAACTGGATAAGCATCGGCATCGAACGCTGGGGCAGCGTGGATGAAAACCCTGGCCCGAAGCAGGCTGCCGCGCTGCTGGCCCTGGCAACCGATATAGCCCGCCGCTATAACCTGACCGCCGACCAGGTTGTTTCGCACAAAAGCCTGGAAGGTGACCGCCAGGACGGGGTAACAATGCTGACAGCGGTGCGGGCGGCGATAAGCCAACCTCAGCCCCAGACACACGCTCCTGCCAGCCCACCCGCTGTTAGCGTCCCGGTTGCCGCGCAGCCTACCCAATCGCCTGGCGACCTGATTGGAGCGGGTTTTAATAAACTGATTGATTTCCTTACCCCGAAAGGCACTCCAACCGCGCCCGCGCCCAGTCCTCCCAGCGCCACCGTCACGGCGACAACCATCCATATCGGCAGCACCCTCTCGCAAGGTGTCGCCGGGGTCGTGCCTTACCTGGGGCACGGCACTGTGAAAAATAATGGCACCATTATCCGGGACAAACCAACCGGCGAGGCCCAGGTTTTGCGCAATCTGAACCAGGGAACTGCCTTGCGGCTGAGCGCCTACACCGACAAGGGGAGCAACAACGGCACCGGCACCCGCTGGTATTTGATTGACGCGGCGGACGGGGGCGGCTGGATTTATAGCGGCTCGATAAATTAAAAAAGCGCTCCATTCAGAGCGCAAATGTTTCTGGTAGGCGCTTCCGGCGAAATTTATACCGGAAGGCTTAACCGGGTCTGGTACTTTTGAAGTTACCGGACCCTTTTTAATTGGTCCCCTCAATCGAGTTGAAGCGATAACCTTCGTTACGCTCAGTCTGGATAAAACGGGGATGGCGGGTATCATCCTCAATCTTGCTGCGCAACCGCTTGATAGTACTATCGATCGCCCTGATTTCGCCATCCTGCGACCAGCCCCAGGCCCTGGCGGCTAATTCTTCGCGGGCAAAAATTCGGTTCGGATTGGTCATAAGAAACTGCAATAGCGAGAATTCGCGGGCACTCAGGTTTATTTTCTTATTGTTTACATTCGCTTCCAACCGTCCCAGGCTCAATTCCAGGCCACCGGTCTTGATTGTTTCAGGCAATACCGGTTCCCCACTCGGTTCAGGGTCAATGTTACAGACCTCATTGCGGCGCAGGGCGGCGGTTACAGCCGCCTTCAGGCGCTGGGGAGTGAAAGGTTTCGCCAGGTCGTAGTCAGCCCCTTTTTCAAGTAGAACCAACCCCGCAGCTTCGGCCTCATTTTCATCCACCAGGGTTATAACCGGCGAAATCGTACGGACCCGGATTTGCGAAAGCAGGTTTTCGCCGTTTGCCATCTCATTCAGGTTCGCATTTAAAATTATCAGGTCAAAATCCCGGCTTTCCAGCTTTTCCAGGGCTTCTTCGGGCGAGAAGGTAACGTCAAAATTAAAGTTTTCTCCACTCAACAAGGCTTTCAGGATACTGATATAATCCTCGTCCTGCTCAACTACCAGGACCTCCACCTTTTCTACACCTTCCAGGCTAAATGAATTAAAAGCATCGGTTGGAACCATACGAAATCTCCTTCTGAAACTGTGCAAAGCTTTGGATAGTGTTAACACAACGTAATATTGAATAAGAAAAATGTAACCTTTAATAGCGACCCGAACTCCTGAGATTCGGCGCTACCCACCAACTTTGTACCCATGTCCAGCCCGGACAGCCAACATAAAAGCATACTTTGTGCCAAATCCTAAAAAGCACAATTTTCAGAGATTACATATAAGTAATATGACAATATTGACACACTTCCTGCGTGTCTAACCCTTGTGTAATTATTCAAGACCAGATATTATTATTTCACAGCTTCATGGCTTTTGTGTGTTTATTTGGATTTGAAAATGCGTGTATAGGAGCGGGTTTATTGAAAACCGTCGCGGTACTTGATGATGACCAGGCTTTAATTGAGTTGTACCAGACCGTGCTGGAAGAAGAAGGTTATACGGTCTTTCCGGTACCCATAAGCAAACATCTCTCGCAGATATTAGCCAAAATCGGCGCAGTTAACCCGGATATACTTATCCTGGATATTCATATTCCGGGCTTAAACAGTTTCGAGGTGATTAAAAGCATCCAGGCAAGTCCCGAACTGGCCCAGGTAAAATTGCTGGTTTGCAGCGCCAGCCGCCCCTCCCTTAACACGCTCCACGACATGCTAACTAGAGACGGCCTGATTGCCCCCCAGGTATTAGAAAAACCCTTCGACCTTGATGTCCTTTCGGAGACGATTGGGGCATTGGCGGTTTAAGATTTTTTTCCGCTAGCTCTTTTTGAACAGAAAAATATATTCGTGTTTGAAAATGTAAAACCCACCGAGTAAAGCTCGATATTTCCAGAGTTCTTGCTGGTTGCGTTTCGCGGCGGTATGCTCGAAATTTTTTACGATAATACTCTTGAGTTGAAAACCTCTTTTCTGGACCTCGTTCATGGTCATAAAGCCCAGCGGCACCCATTCCCCTTTAGTAAATTTATCGCCGATTACCACCGCCAGGTAACGCCCCCGGTCAAGCACCGCCCCGGCCCGCTCTACCACCTGCCCCATCATTTCCAGGAAATCTTCGACGGTCGGAGCGTTGGAGAGGTCGGCAGCATCCTCGCTGAACTTGATAATATCGAAGTAAGGTGGATGCATTATGACGAGTTGGGCCGATTTCGCGCCTGCCTCTTTCAAGACCTGGCGGTAGTCAATCCGGGTGCTATCCCCGACCACGACCCGGTTATAGACCCCATAAAGGTTTGGCTCGGCCTCTAAAAGCTGGCCGGACTGCTCGGCGATATGGGCCTGCAACTCGATGCCGACCCCGTTCCGGCCCATCCGCTGGCTTTCGATAAGGGTCGTGCCCATGCCGGAGAAGGTATCCAGCACCCAATCACCCTGTTTGGTATAACGCTTCATAAGTTGAGAGGGAATCTGCGGGACGAAGTTACCCCAGTACTGGGCGGAGTGGACCCCGCTATTGTCGCGCCGGTCCAGTATCCAGAGGCTATCGGTGTTGATGTCGCGGTATTCTTTCCAGCGATTGAGGTTGATGTCGTTGATAGAGCCGGTCTTAACCGTGGTTAGCCCTTTGATGAGCCGGTTGAGATAATACCGGGACCGTTCGAGGGTGAAGGCCCCGGCTATCTGTTCGAGTTCTTCCAAAAGGTAATCGAGGCTGAGTTCTTCCGCCGGTTCAATTTCGCCGGTAAAAGCTAATAGATTGCTGTGGGAGTCGAGCAATTCCCCGCGCAAATCGAGGATATTCTCGCGTAAATGCTGGACGGCTTCCACGTTTTTTAAAGATTCAAGTGAAGCGAGCAACTTCCGGGGGTTAACCCTGACTTTCTGTTTGGTGGCGGCATGGGGCAATTTCAGCGCGCCACCGGAATTTAAGACCAGTTTGGCGGTCAAATAGATTCTCCTTCCATGAGTGAGTGATGAACCTATTTTACAAACGATTGAATCTTATGTAAAGACTTTTTTTCATGATTTTTTCATGAATTTTGGGACCTGACCAAAATTGGTCATGCTATAATCAGAAAAGCTATCAAATTAGAAGGACACAAGTTTTATTTGGGAGCTTTTGGCGGGTTTAACTTTAAGGTAAGAAAGAATGAACAAACTGGAAACACCCGAAGTGCTTAAGGACAAACCGGTTGGGATACTGGATAGCGGAGTAGGCGGGCTTTCGATACTTGAGGAAATCCGGCGGCAATTACCCCATGAGGATATTTTGTATTTTGCCGACAGCGGGAACTGCCCATACGGGGTGCGCCCGCCCTCAGAGATACGCGACCTGGCCGAGAGCGCGGCGATTTTCCTGTTGGAGCGAGGGGCCAAGGCCCTCGTAATCGCCTGTAACACGGCCAGCACGGCGGCGGTAGCCTATCTGCGCCAGAAATGGCCCGGCCTGCCCATCGTGGGAATGGTCCCGGCGGTCAAACCCGCCGCTCTGATGACATCCACCGGCACTATCGGCGTCCTGGCGACTGAGGCGACCGGTAAGGCCCCGGTGCTGCTGGACGTTATTGACCGGTTCGCCTCGGATGTGAACGTGCGGATTGCCGCGCCTCCCGGCCTGGTGGAAGCGGTCGAAGCGGGGCAGGCCGACTCGCCCGCTACCGCCGCAATTCTCAAGGAAGCGGTAGAGCCGATGCTGGAACAGGGGGCCGATGCCCTGGTGCTGGGTTGCACCCACTTCCCCTTTTTGCGCCCGGCCCTTGAGAAAATCGTGCAGGGCCGCATGCACCTGATTGACAGCGGCGAAGCGGTGGCCCGCCAGACCGTCCGGGTACTACAGGCTGGCGATTTGCTCAATCTTCAGGCCAGACAGGGCCACCTGACCTGCTTTACCAGCGGTGACCCCGAACTTTCCCGTGAGGTTATCGCCAAACTCCTGAAAATCCCCGACCCGGCCACTCTCGACCTGACCTATGTCGCCGCCGAGCGGAGTTTTAGCCGGGCCGAGTAATGGTGGCTTTATACTCAGGCTACCGCCGGGATTGACTCGATATAGCTTTCGCCATTAGCGCCACGGTAGTCGATTTCGAGGCTGGATAAATCGGCTGTATAGTGTGTAACCCCGGCCTCAAGCGTATCGACCAGAAATTGCTGGAAGTCCGTCCGGCCTTGCTGGTTGGCTATCAAAGCCGCCTGAATCTTTTCCTGGTTAAAAGGTTTGCCAGGTTGGGCGGCATCCATCCCGCTGGTAGATCCTTTCTCGACGTAAATTACCACATCCCCTTCGCCGTAATAGGTAATTTCGTGGGTGGCAATTTTAACTCCGTACCACTTGACCCCGGTCTTCTTCAAGTTATCGGCGTAATGAGGGTAATCTTTGCTCTGCGAACGCACTTCGGTTAGGACAGCTTCAAAAGCATTATTAGTGATGTTCATTTCTTCTTCCTTTCAAGGGTTTTCTCAAGAATTTTTCGGTTTAACAGGGCGTTCGCCCTGTAGCACCATCATAAATCCTGGGCCTTAAAGAGTTATTGAAGAAATGCGACATCTATAGTGAGGGCAAAGCTAAATTTTCTTTGAACTGCCCAGGTGTAGCCCCGGCGTAAAGGAAGAAATGGCGGGCCATGTGAGCCTGGTCGGCGTAACCGGCCTTTCCGGCCAACTCAACCAGCGAGGAGGAAGCGAGGAGATGTTTTGCGGCCCAATCGAACCGCGTTAATGAGGCAAAAGACTTGGGGTTCAAGCCAATATGAGATTGAAAGGTCCGTTCAAGCTGGCGGCGGCTCCAACCTATCTCCTGGGCGATGGTTTCAATCCGGGCCTGGCCGTGGGATTTATTGATAAGTTCGGTAGCCCGGATTACCGCCTGGAGAGGTTGCCACTTCGATTCCAGCAGTAATTTGAGCAGAAAACCCTGGACCGTGGTCCCCAGGCGCGAAATATCGTCGGTTTCGCCTAACCTTTCTTCCAGGAGACGCGAAACCAACGTTGGTATAAACGAATCAAGGCCAACACTTTGATTGGCGAGTTGGTCGAGTAGCGGACCGGCCAGTGGAACCAACCCGAAAGGCCGGAAGGTGACAAGGATGGTGCGGGTAGCCGGGTCGGGCCGGAAAACCCTGGAGGAAGTCTGTAGCCCGGTAACGCCACTCCGCTCTAGCAGCGCATCCCCGTTCTCCCGCACCGTAGCCAGGCGGCCCCGGTATTGAAAACCCAACACCGGGTTAGGGCCGGGCAAAACCTTATAGGGCGCAGCAGCGTCATTTTCTTCTGCCGGGTCGGCAATGGTCAGCCGCACAATATAAGGTTTGAGGGCCGGGTGAAGCGGTATTTCGTGGAACAACGGCATCTAAAACCTTGCGACTACAACTTTATAACCATCTGGTAGATTAAACTTCGGTTCGGTCCACCAGCAGCGCCGGGACAATTTCCCCGGCTTTGAGAAGATTCGGGCCAGGAGCCAGCCGCAATAAAGCGTTCGCGCCCAGCATCGAAAGCAGACGGCTGCTATTCTGCGCCCCGGTCGTGCGGGCCGTATAGCGGTAGCCACCGGATGCGGGGTCGTAATGCTCCGTCACGATGGCGCGGGTGAACTCGTTGCGGTCGGGCGAATGTGAAATGTCGTGTTCGAGTTGAGCCTGCACCACCTGGCGCTGTAACCGGGTGCGGCCACCCATCTTTAAAATTGCGGGCCGGACGAAAAGCTCGAACGACACCAGGCTCGAAACCGGGAACCCCGGCAGACCAAAGACCGGCTTGCGTTTACCGTCCTGCTCGACCGTCACGAAGGTGAGTGGCTTGCCGGGTTTGAGATTTACCCGGCCAAAATGAATCGTGCCGATTTCCTCAAGCAGCTCTTTGACCAAATCCAGCTTGCCCACCGAAACCCCGCCACTCGTAATCAGGCCATCGTAATTCGCCAGGGCCGTATGGATGAGGTCGCGCAATTCCTCCTTGGTGTCAGGCGCAATTCCCAGCGAAACCGGCTCGGCATAAGCCCGTCGCACCGCCGAAACCAGGCTGAAACGGTTGCTATCGTAAATCTGACCGGGTTGGGCCAGGTTGCCCGGCTCGACAATCTCGTCACCGGTCGAAACAATGGCGATGCGAGGTCGCCGGACGGCCTTGAAACTGGGGCGGTTGACCGTCGCGATGAGGCCCAGTTCGGCAGGACCGAGCAAAGTTCCCGCCGCCAGGATATGCTGCCCGGCGGTTAAATCCTGGCCCTGGGGCCGGACGTTTTCACCTTCCCGGATAGCGTTCTGGACGGTCAAAATGCCGTCCTGTTCCCCAGTGAATTCGACCATAATCACGCTATCGGCCCCGTCCGGCAGGGGCGCCCCGGTCATAATCCGCACTGCCGTTCCGGGTGATACGGTCAGGCCACTCAAACGCCCGGCGGTCTGGTCGCCCAGGATGCGGCGAGACTGTTCGCCATCGGCGGCCAGGATAGCGTAACCGTCCACGGCGGTAGTATGGAAAGGCGGCATATCTTCGACCGCTGAAATATCCTCGGCCAGTATCCGGCCCTCCCCTTCCAGCAGGGGCACCAGCTCGACTTCCTCGGAAGTTGGGGCGGGTACATTTTCAAAAATCAGACGGGTGGCTTCTTCCGGCTCAATCATCGGGAAAGCCGAAGGTCGCATTATCCGTTCAGGGTTGCTCATTCTTGGGCTCCTTTTACCAGTCCGCGCAGGGTTGCCAGGTTCAGCAAATCTTCGGAATCGTCTGTGCCTTTGGGTGTTTCCAGGACCATCGGCGTATTCGCAAAGCGGGCGTCATTCACCAGGAAGCGGAAAGGTTCCAGTCCCAGGTGACCTTTCCCAATAGACTCGTGGCGGTCTACCCGGCTGCCCAGCCCTTGCTTGCTGTCATTCATGTGAAAAGCCCGCAGGTTCTGGATACCAATATAGCGGTCGAACTCACTCATGGTAGCGTCGTATCCTTCGGGGGTCCGAAAATCGTAGCCGCTGGCGAAGACGTGGCAGGTATCGAAACAGATGCCGGTCCATTCGGGGTGTTCGAGTTGTTCGAGCAGTCTGCCCCAGTGTTCGAACTTATAGCCAAGACTGCTGCCCTGCCCGGCGGTGGTCTCGAACAGAATCATTGTGCCGGGAGGGTTGCCGGTTTCCTCCACAATTTCATTATGGACCCGGTTGACGGCCTGGGCAATCCGGCTCAAGCCCACTTCTTCCCCGCTACTCATATGAGCCCCGGCGTGGGTGACCAGGTAAGGGATGCCAAGCAAACTGTTGCGCTCGATTTCCTCTTTGAAGGCGCCTATCGACTTCTCCCACGCCTCCTCCGCCGGGCTTGCCAGGTTGATCAGGTAGCTATCGTGCGTGATAACCGGGGTGATGCCATCGTGGGCCGTCACAGCCTTTTGCCAGGCAGCAATATCCGCCTCGGACAGCGGTTTAGCCTTCCACTGGCTGGCGTTCTTGGTAAAAATCTGGATGGTCTGGCAACCAACGGTCTTACCCCGCTCGAAGGCTTTATGCAAACCGCCCGACACGGACATATGGGCTCCAAGTAACATTATTTATACCCCTCTTTTGAAATACCTCATCGTAATCGCGAAAATGGTTAACTCACCCGGCAGAAAAGCACTTTTAAGTAACGGCTTTCCGGCGCAATCAGACTCCAGGGGTGGTCGGCTCCATTTTCAAAAATCTCCAGCACCTGTAAATCCCGGCCCACCTGGGCGCTGGCCTCGCGCACCGCCCCCTCGAACTCGGCCATCAAAACGCTCCCGCTACAAGAACAGGTTATAAGCAGACCACCCGGCTTGACCAGGGGCAAACCCAGGCTATTCAGGCGAGTATAACCTTTGAGGGCCTTGTCTTTCTCGCGGTGGGTCTTGGCGAAAGCGGGTGGGTCGAGAATTACAATCTCGTGCTGAGTGCCTCTTTCGCGCTCCGCTTCCAGCCACTTAAAAGCATCGGCAGTTTCGAAAATATGGGCCGCTGTAGAAAGATTATTGGCTTCGAAATTCTGGCGGGCCTGTTCGAGGGCCGGACCTGACTGGTCCACATTGATAGTCTTGAGGGCAGGTTGGGCCGCCACGGTGTAGACCGAGAACCCGGCAGTATAGCTAAAGAGGTTCGCCATGGTCGCACCATCGGGCAGCGTCCGGGCGTACCGGGCCAGGGCCTGGCGTTTGTCGCGCTGGTCGGTAAAAAAACCGGTCTTCTGGCCTTTCCAGGGATCAATCCTGAAACGCAGGTCGTTTTCGCGCACGGTCAGGTCGGAAGGGATTTCGCCCTGCAAAAGGCGCGGCTCACCTTTCGCCAAACCCTCGCGGCTACGGACCGCCACATCTGTCCGCAACAAAATGGCCTGGGGCCGGACCACTTCAACCAGGGCCGCCGTCAGCGGTTCGAGGAGGCGGTCAACCCCGGCGGTATGGCTCTGCAAGACAATAACTCCGGCGTAGTAATCGGCAATAACGCCCGGCAAAAAGTCGCCCTCGGCGTGGATGAGGCGAAAGACGTCGGTGCGACTCAGGTCTAGGGCTTGCTGGCGCAAATCCCAGGCGGCCTGGACTCTTTTCCGAAAGAACGCCTGGTCAACCGGTTCGTCCTGCCGGGTGAGCAACCGGACGGCAATATCGGTCTGGGGGTTGTAATAACCTCGCCCGACAAAGTTACCCGCCGTATCTGCCAGGTCTACCAGGCTACCCGGCGCCAGGTTACGCGGGGCTTGCTGGATACCCCCGGAGAAAAGCCAGGGATGGCCGCGTTTGAGTTGCCATTCGCGCCCGGCTTTTATTTTTATGATTGGATTTTCGGACCCCATTAAATCTCTTTGTCTAGGCTAAAATAAAAATAACTCGCAAATTTTATCATGGATAGGCCCTTTAATTCTACTTAAAGAAACGTTAATCAAATCCTTTGGTCCGGGCTGACCTTCTGGCCGTATAATTTAGTGTGCAAAAATTGATGGAATAATTCTTGAATATACTGGTTTAGTATATAATAGCTTTTCGGGACACCTGAACCGGTATTTTTTAATAAATCTTATTTAGAAAATTGTTAGTTAACCGCATTTTGGGGTAGACGGTTAATTTAGAGGAAAACTTTGAGCAAACAACCAGGAAAACAAACTTTATTTCAAAAAATAGGCCCGGCTACCATTGGCGCGATTACGATTGTAGTGCTGGCCGTAATCATCTTTGTGGTCCTGACCCCGGCCAACGCTATCGGCACCGTAAACCTGCCGCAAGCAGTCCAGCCGGTCACAATCAATGTCGCCCTGGCGCCCACCGCCACCCCGGAGCCGACCGCTACCACCACACCCGAACCGACAGCGACAGCGACGCCTGCGCCAACCCTGACCGAAGCCCCGACAGAGGTCCCGGCGACCCCGACCGTAACGCCGCTACCGCCGACAGCAACACCCCTGCCACCTTTGCCGGGAATTGACCCGCGCCGCCTCCGCATACCCGACATCGGTGTAAACGCCTCCGTCGAAGCGGTCGGACTCGATAGCAAGGGCCGTATGGATGTGCCGCGCAACATCTGGAACGTGGCCTGGTACAAACTAGGTGTTCAACCGGGCCAACGTGGTAACGCCGTGATTGACGGCCACCTCGACGGCCAGTACTCGGCGGCAGTCTTCTGGAATTTGAGTAAACTGGTACCGGGCAACCGGATTTATGTTGCGGACGACAAGGGGGTGGAAAAGGTCTTCGAGGTCTACGACACCGCCGTTTATCCTTACGACCAGGCGCCGCTTGAACGGATTTTTGGTCCGAGCAACGACGCCCAGCTTAACCTGATTACCTGTAATGGCAACTTCGACCAGAAATCAGCCAACTACGACAAGCGTTTCGTGGCCTACGCCCGGCTGGTCAACCCCTAGGACTTAAACTACTTCGGCCAGAAGGCGGCGGGCGGTCCCTCCCAGGATAGCCGCCCGCGCCGCTTCATCCAGACCAAACTTTCTAACGTGCGCCAGGTTTTGCTCGGCGCAAATAGCCGTGTTGGGCGCGTCACTGCCAAAAAGCAGTTTCTCGGCCAGTTGGTTGACCCTGGCCGCCGGAAGGGCGACCGGCTCAGTCACGACCGGGGTCAGGTCAGCGTAAATCCCCTCGTACTTTTCAACCAGGTCAAGCGCCTGTGGTCCGGCCCGGTGTCCGCAATGGGCAATAATCAGGCGAGCCCGGGGGAATTTTTGAGCTAACCGTTCTACGGGGGCTAATTCGGGGGCGATCGTATGGCCGGAAACGGCATGACCCAGGTGGATGATCACCGGCATGCGCCGTTCGGCCAGGTAGCGCCAGGCCCCATCCAACCGGGGGTCGTCCGCCTCGAAATCTCCTACCGAACAATGCAACTTAAAAACCTTCAAACCATATTTTTCGTGGGCCTCTCGCACGATAGCCGCCGGGTCGTTATCGCCGGGATGGACCGTGCCCGCCCCGACCACTTTGACAGGGTTTCCGGCTAAACGGGTCACAATATCGGCGCTGGAGGCGTTCATTCCGGCGGCTACCCCCGGCTTATGGGCGTAAGGGAGCGACCAGACCGTCCCTATACCGGCCCGCGCCAGCATCGCCAGGATGGCTTCGTGGTCAATCGGGTAGGCCAGGTCGCCATCCATATTGGCATTGAAGAAAGCCCGAATTTTCTCGGCCAATCGGCCCGGCAGTAAATGAGTATGTGAATCGACAATAGACAGTTGGGGAACTGACTGGGGGGTATTATTGGTTTTTTCCACTTTGAAATAACCTTCTAATATTAAGATTTGTAAGTTGATAGGATTTCGCCGAACCGTGCAATCCGCTAACTTTAAGCCGCAATAACCAGTCCGAAGATTGAAAAGTCAGGCGAAAAAGACCCACCCCTATCTTACCAGAAAGCCCGGCCAAAAGAGCGGGTAAATGGGTGGAAAATTGGTTTGGAAAAAGTGACCTAGCGCATATTTCAATTCCATTTCTTTAGCTAGAATAAAGGTGTAAGGCAAGAGGCACTAAAAAATAAAATAATAAAAATAAAAACAAAGAAATTCGACCTCGAACCTTACTAATAAATATTGAAACGAAAATTAAAGTCCTTCAGCAACTCTCTAAACTCCTCCAACCTTAACCTTGCTGATGAGCAGCAGCAAGATTGAGGGAGCAAAAACCAAAAGCCGCTACTTTGAGCAGGGTAGCGGCTTTTTAATTTCTCCTTTTGAATTTACCTCCTTGTAATAAGCTACTTGACGATAGACCCCCATCTTCACAAAAGGAAGTTACAAACGTAACAATCCTGTTATAACCCCTTAACCCTATCTTCAGGCTATTTTTTTATACTGGATTCAAGTTAAATGCTAAATCAATCATTTAACTTTCAGGGCAGGTCGAACCAACAATCTCAGGTTAATGAATATCATGAACAAAACCACTTACACGGTAAACCGGGTTTCTCGTAAAAACATTCGCAGCCTTGGCACGCGCCCGCAGGAAGGCCAGAGCCTGGTCGAATATAGCCTGCTGTTAGGGCTAATTGCGGTCGCCGTAATCGCGGTCATAAGTGTGTTAGGAGTTCAACTAAACGATACTTTTACTTCGGTCACCAGTTCCCTGGGCGGGACCAGCGTGCCCTACACCCCCGGCGCGACTTCCCAGGCGGCAGCTACCCCGACCCCTGTCAGCAATAATGGTGGTTCAGGTAGCGGCGGGTCTGGCAGCGATGGCTCCGGCAGCGGTGGCTCTGGTAGCGGTGGCTCCGGCGGAGGGGGTGGTTCTCCGACAATTGCGGCAGCTCCCACTGCAGCCCCAACCGCAACGCCGGTTCCAGCTACTGCCGCTCCGACAGCGACCCCGGCCCCGACCACCGCGCCAGCTACTACTGCCGCACCTACGACAGCAGCTACCACAAAACCGACGACTGCCGCTCCGACAGCGACCCCGGCTCCGACCAGCACCCCTGTCCCTACCACCGCAGCCCCAACCGCAACGCCGGTCCCAACAACTGCTGCGCCAACAACCCCTGCCGGCTCAGGCTTGTATACGGTAGCCTATAATAAGACCAACCAGTGGTACACCTGGAACAACGGCACTCCCGTCGCCACCACCTACGAAGTTAACGTGGTAATTACCAATAAATCCAGTTCGACGGTCAATAGCTGGACCATCAGTTGGAAGTTGGAGAATAACGAAAGTTTCTATAACTACTGGAACGCCAACTGCGTCATCAACGGGTCCCATATTACCTGCACCAACCCATCGGGCTATAATACCGTGATGGCACCAAATGGAACCGTTAGCTTCTATGTCCAATTGAACTCGTCGAACATGAACTACACCGTACCGAAAAGCTACACGGTTAACGGGACTAAGGTCGCAGCCTAGAGAGAGAGTAGCGCAGGGTTCAAAAATAAAGTGTGCTTGCAATCGTAACCCTCGACCGAGTTATGATTAAGAAACGACAAAGCCGGTAGCTTTTTTTGGCTACCGGCTTTGAATTTCACCCTTTTAAGCTTTCTCGAAATATTCCTGGGCCAGGATTGACATTATAACCACGGTCAGGGGTTGGCCCTCCAAAAAATAGGCCTCCCGCAACACTCCCTCCCGTTGGAAACCGACTGCCGTATAAAGGCCCTGGGCCCTCAGGTTGTGGTCAATTACATCCAGCCAGAGACGGTGCGCCCGCCATTCCACAAAAACCAGTCTTTTTATTTCTTCCAGGGCCGCTTTACCAAAACCCTGGCCTTTTTCGGTTATGACAAACCGCATCAATTCCTGGCTGCGGTGGGGATTTTCCAGGCCGTTTATAATGGCATAGCCCACCAAACGAGAGGCAGAGCCGGGAGTCTCCACTACCAGGTGGGCGGCATCAGGGTTCGTAAGGGCCGCCAGGTGCTTTTCGGCGGGCCACTGGAAAATATACGGCTTATTTTCGGGAGCGTTTTCCGCCGCCAGCACAAAATCGAGGTCCGCCGGGGCAGTAGGACGCACTTGAATTGAAGAAGTAAAGATGGATGCATTATTATTCATCTCTATTAGTTATCTCCGCACTAATTGCCATTTACAAAAAGACTTCGACAAATCTTATACAACTTAATTTACGATAAATTAGTCCGAAATGAATATAAATATTGTATAAATAGCCCGAATTCATCAACTAAAGATATAGACAAAAGTCTTAACTGATGTTAATATAGATCTATAAAAGTGCAAGCTTTTACAGCATAAAACCCAAATTCACACTTTTCAACAGGGGAAGGGATACTGGCAAAAGTCCTTTCCTCTTTTTTTGTCCTTATACCTTTCTAACCTTCCCGCCCTACTACATATGTTAAGATAATCCTGGTATGGATTTATTTGGCAGTTTAACTTTCTGGGGAGCTTATGGCAAATTTCCGGCTAACCCGCCGCCAGTATCTTAAACTTGGAGTGACCGCCGGAATCGGGGTAGGACTGGTCGGCCCGGCCCTGGTCTTCAGCCCGCCTGCTGCTGTGGCCCAGGCCACCGGTTTCCGGCTACCTTTCGAGGCCGAACCCGGTCCCGCTACCTGGTATCTGCGCCAGTGGTACGGCAACACTCGCTGGGCCTATCGCCAGCGCCGGGCCCTCTACAGCCAGGGGCAAGGTTTCCACTTCGGGGTCGATTTCTGGGCTCCCTGCGGCACCCCGGTCGTCGCTATCGGGGACGGCACGGTCGCGGCGGTGGACGGACCATATGGGGCTGCCCCTCACAACCTTGTTATCCGGCATTCGAACGGGTGGGCTTCTCTTTACGGGCACCTCCTGACCCGGTCGCCAATGCGGGTCGGCCAGAGTGTCCGGCAGGGCCAGGTCGTGGCCGAGACCGGTGCGCCGAGCGGTTCAGACTGTAACACCCATCCTCACCTGCACCTGGAAATCCGCGATAGCAGCCTAAGCCGGGCCACTAACCCGGTCAACCTCATCCAGGCCGACTGGTATAACCTGACTCTGGGCGTGGATAGCGAAGGGCTGCAATTCCAGCTTGACCTGAATCAGCCGGACCGCTGGCAGACAATCACCGACCAACCGGACGTACGGTTTGGCGCGGCGCTTTACAACGATTACGGCAGGACCGCCCCATGAACAGAAAAGCCGCCCTCCAACTCCTGGCCGGACTTCTCGCCAGTGGGGGTTTGACCGCCTGCGCCGATACCTCAACCACCCCACCTACCCAGACCGCGCCTGCTACAACCGCCGCACCAACTATCACCAATGCCGCCAGCCCAAACAGCGAAGTTGCATCTACCACAACGACAGGTTCAACTCAAACGGCCAACCTGACCACCCAGGCAGCGACTACCGCCCCCGCGACAACCGCCAATTCACCAACAGTACCACCTACCGCCGCCCCAACCCCGGTAACCAACACCCCGGTCCCGCCTACGGCAACTGCCCCACCCTTCACTCCTACCCTGAAAATGGTCGGCCCGGCCAATAGCGGCTATTACTTTACCTTCGCGGCGGACGGTCGCCTCGTCTTTTACGCCAGGGCCAATAACCAGGCCGGGAGTTGGGCCGCGACCATCGGCAACCCGGACTGGCAATTCCTTGCGCCCGGCTTTGGCAATTTTACGTCCGACCTGTCGCTGGCCGCCCTTTCAGATAAAGCTGCCGGGACGACCCTGGTAACCCGGTTGGACGGCAACAAGACCCTGGCGACCCTCCGAAACCGGGGCAGTGCAACCATCTTCAGCCCTGCCGACCAATCAGGCGGGCAACAGGTGGCTTACCTGCTGCGCTCCCTGCAACAGGACGGTCCCGAAGAACCCCAGCATTTCGAATTGTGGGTGGCAAATCTCGATGGCAGCCAGGCACGCGCAGTCTGGACCGGCCTTGAAGCCGCCAACCTGGCCTGGTTCCCGGCAGGACGCAAGTTGATGTGGACCGGGCGCGACTCCACCAACCAGAAATTCGGCCTGTGGGTCCAGGATATAGCCAAAACTACCCAGAGCGCAACTGCCCCGGCTTATACTATAATTGCAAGCAAGGGAGTCAGTGTCGCCAGCCTTTCGCCGGACGGCCAGTGGGTGGCTTACTGGGTCACGTTGCAAGGTGATAAGTTTAGCGGGGTCTGGCTGGCCCGGTCCGATGGCAGCCAGGCGCAAAAACTGGACTGGTTAGGCGGCTTTCGTTGGGCCGATACGGGCGAACTGCTGTATCTGCCGGTGCGCCGGAGTAACGAGACCGCCCGCGCCCTGTGGAGCTATTCGCCCAAAAGCGGCAAGTCCACCCGCCTGACCGACCCGGCCCAGACCCCCTTAAAAGTAGCCCTGGACCAGTGGCAGGTCGCGCCCGGCGCTAAATCCATCGTCTTTCGCAACGCCGCCGACAACAGCCTGTGGCAATGTGTCTTCCGCGCCTGATTCTTTTAAATTATAACCAGAGCAACCAGCTAAATAAATATACAGGACAGATACCACCGCATGCTCGCTACCAGTAACGCGCCGTCCCGGCCCCGGTCCCTTACCGCTCTGAACCCGGCTCTTATAACCGCGCTGGGGCTGGCGGCGCTTTTCGTGGTGGGTACCGGGCTACGCCTCGTCAACCTGACCGAGCCGAGCATGTGGCACGACGAAATCTGGAGCGTATACATCTCCAAACTGCCTCTCGACGAGTCTTTCGCGGTGATGCGGGCCGGGGATTTGCAGCCGCCCCTTTTTTACCTGTTGCTGCGCGGGGTTATCGCGGTCTTTGGCGAGAATATCTTTTTTTTGCGCTTTTTGCCCCTGCTGCTGGGGATGCTGGCGCTCTTTCCGCTCTACTTCATGGCCCGGACCTTTGCCGGACAGCGCGCCGCCTGGGTTGCCTCCATCCTTTTTACCTTTTCCTCGCTCGACCTGGTTTTCAGCCAGATGGTGCGAATGTACACTCTACTGGCCCTGGCCGTCTTGCTCTCGTACTACCTCTTCTGGCAGCTTATGAACGCGGCGAAACCGGCCTGGTGGCTCTGGGCGGGATATGTTGTGTCCACCGTCGCCATGCTCTACAGCCAGAACCTGGCGGTCCTCTACCTGACCGGACAAGGTTTGGCCTGGCTCTTACTTTTCCGTAATAAAAAGTTGTTCGTGCGGGCGGTGGTGGCCTGGGCAATAAGCCTGGTAGGCTGGTTCCCTTACCTGAGCACCTTCCTGCAACAGGCCGGGGGTAATACTTATTTCCCAAAGCCGAGTGTCCTGCTTTTACTGGATAGCTATCTCGCCTTTGGCGCCGCCGACCGGGCCCACAACGGCCAGCCCTTTTCCATGCTTCCTGTGGTCCAGTCCTACCTTTTCCTGGGCTTGCTGGTGCTGTTCTGGTTCGGCTGGCGCAACCTGGCCGAAAAACCCCGCGAACGGCTCTATCTTTTAATCTTCTGGCTGGTGCCGCTATTCCTGTGCTGGCTGGTCAGCCAGTTCAAATCCGTTTACGCCGACCGGGCTTTCCTGGCCTCGGCCTTCCCCTTTCTTATCATCCTGGGCAGTTCGTTTAATAAATTCGCGTGGCCCATTCCCAGGCCCCGGCGACCCCAGTCAAGCGTCCTGCTGGTGAGCGGCGTGTTGGTGGCGGTCCTTTCGGTCTGGAGCGTCAGCAGTATCCTGGGTGGCAATTACGTCCATAACGATATTCGGGGACTGGCCCAGGACGCCGGGCGCCAGTTAAACCCCGCTCCTGCCGGGGAAGCCCGCGCCCTGTTGCAGTTTACCGGCAATGCCACGGTCATTTTTGACTACTATTTGCCGCCCGGTACCCCGCCGAACGTCAAGGATTTCACGCCTGAGAGTGAAAACTTGCTCAATAGCGGGTCGGGCCGGGTCTGCGCCATCAGTGGTGATGCCACCGATTTGCTCCCAACGCAAAAAGAGGCCCTGGCCCGGTTCCAGGGCTGGCTGGCCGCTCAATCTTCCCAGAAATTGCTCTGGGACAAAGAGTACCCCGAAGAAACCCTCCGTCTCCAATGCTGGGAATACCGCCACTAGCCTGAACTTTAAGGGTGATTGCGACCCGACCCCGGAAAAAGTATAATAGCGGCTGTTCCGCGTCCCCGGCAAAATTCAAATTCCTAACATGGTTTCAGACCAGGGCTTCAGGAGGGCATCTTCAATGCAGACGACACCCGCGAATCCGCACGATATTGGGCCACTTGAACCTGAATCAACCGCCGCTGCCACGCCTTTTCCCGCCCGCAATTACGTGATGATTGCCCTCTACTGGTTTTCCCTCTCCTTTTTATGGGGCGGCTTTTTGAGCGTGGTGCTGCCGGTCTTAAACGAACCGCTGGCGACACCCATTTTCGGCTCGAACAATATCGAAACGGCCCGCGGCATCATGACCGGTATCGGCCTGATTATCGCCATGTTCGTCCAACCGCTGGCCGGGGCTATCAGCGACCGTTCAACCCATCCACTCGGACGCCGCCGCCCTTTCATGATTGTAGGTACACTCGGCGTCTTTGTAGCCCTGGCAATCGTGGGGCTGGCCGGGAGCTGGTGGATTTTGCTGCTCGGCTACGTGCTGCTCCAACTGCTCGATAATGTCTCGCAGGGAGCCTACCAGGGTTTAATGCCGGACGTGGTGCCCGACGACAACCGGGGTAAAGCTTCGGCGGCCCTGGCAATTTCCCAGCTTTTAGGGACGCTGGTCGGGGCGGTCATACCGGGGATATTACAGGGCGTATTTGGCAAAATTCCGGGCTCGCAGATTGACCTGGTGCTGGTCGGTATCGTCTTTGCGATTACCCTGACCCTTACGGTTATCTTCGTCAAAGAAAAACCCTACCGCGCCACCGAGAAGGTCAGCGCCTGGGCCGCCGGGCTGAGCATGTTCAAGGGAGTCAGCCACTACCCCGACTTTATCCTCCTGATGCTGGCCCGCTTCCTGTTCCTGACCGCCCCGGCCACCGCCTCGCTTTTTTTCAAACCCTATCTCGAAGGCCCCGGCGACCTCAACAACCCTAAATTCGGCCTGAGCTTTATCCGCCCGACCGTCAACACCGCCGGACAACTGGAGGTAAACGCCGGTGCCAGCCTGAGTATTATCCTCGGCATCGTGATTCTGACGGCGACCCTGGCGGCCTACCCGTTCTCGGTCCTCTCCGAAAAGACCGGGCGCAAACGCATGATTTTTATCGCGACGGGTATCGGCTTTGTAGGGGCGATTGGCCTTTTAATCCCGGCCATCTGGATTAGCTCCGCCGCCGAAACCGCCCGCACCCTCAGCGGCTTCGAGGCCCAGCAAAGCTATCTCGACCCGGTACGCGGGACCGCCCTGCTTCTGGTAATTCTTTTCGGGGCGTGTATCGGCTCGTCGTGGGGCGCGTTTATGTCAGTGGACTGGGCCTTTGCCACCGACCTGATTCCGGCGGACGAGGCGGGCCGCTTTATGGGGTTGAGCAACCTGGCAACAGCGGGCTGCCAGGCGTTCGGGGCTTTCGTGGGCGGGTTCGTGGCTGATAGCGTCCTGGGTTACAACGGCCTGTTTGTCCTTATCGGCATCTATTATATTACGAGTGCGGTAATACTCACGCGGGTCCGCGAAACCAGGGGTCGTGCCCGCCAACAGGTAAAAACAGAAGCGGCTTTAGGCTAAAGAAATGCTGGAAGGTCTGGACAAGGTTGATTGGCAGTCAATAATGACTGCTCACGGCCCTATAGAAAAGATTCCTGAATGGTTGGAACAACTTGCTTCGCCAGAGAAACGCGCCCGCAGTCGAGCCCTCGAACTTCTCATTGAAGTTGCAGCACATCAAGGTTGTGATTATCCCGTCACCCCCTTTATAGTTCCATTTTTAATTCAACATTTGCAAAAGGATGAAGTACGAATTAAAGCTCATATTCTGACCTTGCTTTACAATATTGGTAGTATTGAAAAAACCGGTTCCGATAATAAATTTTCATCATTCTTCGATTATCACAATTTAGAACAGCAAATAAAACATGATAACCATTGGACAAAGACTTTTGGGGAAGCTCCTATGGTTTCCTACCATAAGACGCATCTTGCTGCTGCCGAAGGATTAGAAATTTACTTAAATTTAATCGAAACTAATCCTTATTTAAAAGTCAGGATAGAAGCGACCTATTTATTAAGAGGCTTTCCTGAATACGCAAAAGAGTTTGTACCACGGCTTATACCTTTAATCTTGAAAGAAGAAAACCCTACTTTAAAGGCCAACCTGCTATTAACCCTGGCTGACGTAGCTGAGCCCGACCCAACCTATTTCGAGTTGTTGGAACCACTCTTAAGCCAGAAAGAAAAGAGGAAAGTTCGAATAACAGCGGCCTATGCGCAGACCTGCCTGTTAAAAGAGAAAACCTCGGACCGAGCCACCGCTTTATTGTTATCCGCTATTCGAAAGTCGCCCGATATTTTAAAAGGGCACCATTATAGATACCCCTCTTTAGGTATTGGAGAGGTAGCCCCAGCTTTATGCAACTTAGAAGAAAGTAAATATCCCGTAATTAGTGAAGCACTTTGGGAAGGTTTAAATAACGGTAAGTCCTGGCACTCGCTCTCCATTCTTGTACCGCTTTTTTATTTAACTTTTAGAAACCCATTCCCATCCAGCGATATTAATCTCGACGAATTAACCGAACTTCAATGGCTTATCCTGGATTACGTTGCAACCGAATCACATTTATGGAATTCTTTTCATGAATATAAGACTCGCAGACTTCTCAACTATTACAACCTTCCCAGCCATCCAGAAGAGCTACATCAACTCTTAAATCAATCCTAAATCCCTTTAACAACCTTTGAAAATATGCTAGATAAACCCGCTATCCCTGACGACCTGATAAAGTCCGCTTTGTTGGAAAACTATGGAATCTTGGTAAAGACCCTGGAATTCCTGCCGCTCGGCCTCGATACCCTGGCCGGGGTCTACCGGGTCACGAGCGAAGTCGGCCCCACTTACTTTCTCAAACTAAAGCTGGGCCAACTTTACGAGTCGAGCGCCTTTGTACCCCGGTTTCTGGCCGACCGGAGCGTTTCCGCCGTGGTCGCGCCCATTCCGACCAGGGGAAACAAACTCTGGTTCGAGATAGCGGGCTGGACCGGGCTGCTCTATCCTTTTATCGAGGGTATTTCAAGCTGGGAACCGGGACTGAGCGAGACCGAATGGCAAGCCACAGGCAGGGCTGTCCGCCAGATTCACAGCGTAACTCTACCACCCGAACTTGCAGAAGAAATTCGCCGGGAAAAATTCCAGCCTGAAGAATATACCGGGTGGATGGTGAATTTCGAGAAAGACCCGGCCAACTTTCCGGGAAAGAGCGAGGCCGAACGCGTAATCACCGACTGCTGGACGGCCAACCGCGAAACCATCCATAAATTGCTAATCCTGATGGAAAACCTGGCCGCCCGACTGCGCGACCAGCACGAGTCACTGGTAATCTGTCACGCCGACCTCCACCCCGGCAACATGATTCGGACTGCCCAGAACGAGGTCTTTTTTATTGATTGGGATGACGTGATGCTGGCTCCCAAGGAACGGGATTTCATCTTTGCGGGCCTCGATTGGGCCGGGGCAGACCCTACCGCGGTCCCTTTCTTCGAGGGCTACGGCAATACCGCGCTCGACTGGTCGTTTGATTGGGCGGCCCTGACCTATTACCTCGCCGAACGGGTCGTCACCGACCTGCTCGTCTGCACCCGCGATACCTTTTTCACCCCAAATTTAAGCGAGGAAGCCAGGGAAGAGTCGGCCCGCCTGTTTTGTAGTGTCCTCGACGAACACGGCGAGGTCGCGGGGGTTTTTGCCGCCGCCCGGTGGTCCAACCTTGCATCTTAATATAATAACCAGGAAATTTATATTTCTTTTTTAATTTAATATTGACAACCCCCGCTAACTATATTAAAATAAAGTTATTAAATCCTTTTAATTACCATTAATAATTAAAACTCGCTGCGCCGTTGTAGTGGGGTTATTTTGGCAATGAAAGGTGAAGGGATGAACAACATGTTCAAAAAGATTGGCGTGGTCCTTTCTTTAGCAGTGGTAATCGTTGCGCTTTCGATTGGGCCGGCTTTTGCGGCCAATAGTGATAATAACGGGCATAAGGGTGGAAAAGATAGCTCGACAACAACCCTGGATGCTTGCGGCTATTTCGGTGGAACGCAAACTGTCTCTGAAACCAAAGATTACGTTGTGGATGGGGTTACTTATCATTCCGAGAAAGGCACCTGGACCGGGATCCTCAACAACTATTCTAACACTCCGGTTGCGAGCCTGGGCACTGTAAAGGGTTCTTACTCCGAAACCTACACAATTGATGCCAACGGTATGCTTACCGGCACCGAAAATTTTAACTCCGGTGCGGGCAAAATTGACCAGACCTTCTCTTATAACTCCATTACCTACAGCGACTTCAGTGTTAGCGTTGAAGCCACGCGCGACCTTTCTTTCCTGACAAGCGATACCAACGGGCATTGTTATACCGGGACTTTCCCTCGCCCTTAGGTCAAAAAAGTCCACGCTCCTACCAAAACCGACTGGTTTTAAATTAAAAAGGATGGAACTTTTAAAAAGTTCCACCCTTTTTGGTCTACTACTTTTAGCTTTTACGCCGGACTTAATTCCGCTGGACGAGTTGGTCCATTGCCAATCCCAATTGCTTGCGGATAAGACCGGCGTCGCTGGCATCGCCCGCCTTGCGCAGGTAGTAGCGAAAATCGACGATGGCCGGGCCAATCTCCCCGGAGCGGAAGTAAAGGACACCTCTATCCCGGTGTTCTTCGGCAGAATTGGGGTTCAGGATTACCAGGCACTCCTGCATCTGTAAGGCCCGGATGTAATCTTCCTCACCGATGCAACTGGCCTTGATGTTGTTGAGCATGCGGACCAGGAACTGCCGGTTGGTTACAGGACGGGTAAAGAGCGGTTGCAAGGGCAAGATCCGCCCATACCGTTCGCGGACCAGGTCGATGCAATCTTCCTCGGAAAGGATAGCCCCGCCGTTAAAAGGGTCGAGCAAAATTTCGTTGTTCGAGCCGCCGGACGAATGGACCGCTTCCTCCTGCCGCTCCAGGTTTTCCAGGCCCGAATTCAGCCACTCGCCGGAACCGAGCGGCTGGGTTTCCAGGTCACGGTAACGGATGATAAAGTGACCGGGCAACCCGATGCCCTCGAAGTGCAGCCCCAGCCGTTTCCCTAACTCTATATAGACCAGCGAAAGGGTAATCGGAATCCCGGTGCGGCGTTCCAGCACATCGTTTAAAAACGAATTGCGGCGGTCGTTATAATCGGTTTCGTTGCCGTGAAACCCCAGGTTTTGATTCAAAAAGAGATTTAGTTTTTCGATATTGCGCATCGGGTTGGTTTCCGAGGCAAAGAGGGGCCGGGCTTCATCGGCGATTTCATCGAGCCGGTTGTAATAATAAACTTCGTTGAGACCGGCATATTCAAACGAGGCAATCATAAGGGCGGCTTCGGCCAGGTCAATCTGGTCATCGGGGAGTTGGGCTAACTTCTCGAACCGGGCCAGCGCGCCGCCAAGAGCAGGGCGGGCATCCACGGGCCGGTAATCAAAAATACTACCGTCTATAATATAACCCTTGCCATCTCCAAATTGTGGTTCTTCCATTCTCTTTTACCTGCCTTTACCTGACTATTTTCTAAAAAACTGTTCTTTATCTTTTTTGTAATTCGCATCCCCGGTCGAACCTTTCAATAAACCAGCAAACCAGCTCTCTCATTAAGAAGATAGTTTTTTATTTATGTCTATTTTAAATGGTAATGCAAGCCATGTCAATGAAAGGTATGTTACAACTTAACAACCACTTACACTTTACCCACAAAAGACTTTTAAAATTAAAAACCCCGGCGCAAGTGGCCGGGGCCTTTTATAATTGCTTAACGCAGCACCCGCCCGCTTTTTTGCGCCTTTTCAGGGTTGAGATAATAGGTCATGCTTTGCAGCAGACCGACCGGGTCGATACTGCGGGTCCGCACGTCCGGTGGCACCTGCAAGCTGACCGGGGCGTAATTCAGGATAGCCTTGACGCCAGCGCCCACCAGTATATCCACGACTTCCTGGGCTGCGTTGGCCGGGACAGCTACGATAGCAACCTGGATACCCAGTTCGGCTATTTTTTCCTGGATTTTCGAGGTATGAAAGATGGGACGACCGGCCAACTCCTGCCCGACCTTGCGGGTATCAGCGTCAAAAAGGGCCACAATATCGAAACCCTTATCCAGGAAACCGCCATAATGCGCGATTGCCTCGCCCAGGTGCCCGGTACCGACCAGGGCGACCCCCCACTGCTGTTCCAGGTGTAAAATATCGCGAATCTGGTTGAGCAAAAATTGAACGTTATAGCCCTTGCCCTGTTTACCGAACTCACCGAAATAGGATAAATCCCGCCGGATTTGGGCGGCGGTTACGCCAATGCGAGCACCCAGTTCGCTGCTGGAAACGGTAGTAATACCTTCGCTGGAAAGATATGACAAACTCCGGGCGTATATTGGTAGCCGACGAATAACAATATCGGGTATATCAATATCCTTCATCATAGGAAGAAATCGCTCCTTTCACGGAACCCGGCTTCTACGCTGAACCGGCCCGATGTGATAAGAGAATGGGAATAAAATGTAAGAGTGTTATAGAGTCCCGCTAACTCTGCCAGGCCGGGATAGCTACCTTCCGGCAGAAAGAGAATTTTGGGTTAAGGCTCTAGTTTATTAACCCGTGTACGGAAGAACGGTTAGCTATGATATGGGTTTGGTGCCGACATGGATCGCAACCGCGCCAAGGCCGTACCGCTTAAACCGGACCTGGACCAACCCGGCCCGTTCCATTATCGTTTTAAGCTCTTCCGGGGGTGGAAATTTTTCGGCAGAGGCTGGCAAATATGTGTAAGCCTCTTTATGGCGGCTGATTAAACGACCCAGTAAAGGAACAATTTTATTGAAATAAAGCTGGTGGCCCCAGCGGACCAGGGCAAACTTGGGACGGGCTACTTCCAGACAGACCACCCGGCCACCCGGCTTCACAACACGCATCATATCGCGGAAAGCTTGCTCGATATTGACCACGTTACGCATGGCAAACCCGGTCGTCACACAATCGAAACTGTTATCGGGGAAGGGTAATTGCAAAGCATCGGCGGCGACCCACCGGACCCACGAGCCAACCCCGGCTTTGGCCGCTTTGGCTGGTCCAGGGAGCATCATTTCCAGACAGAAATCGCTGGCGACCACCTCGCCGGTCGGGCCGACTTTGGGAGCCAGCGCCAGGGCAATATCGCCGGTACCGGTCGCCACATCCAGGGCTTTCCCCCCAACGGGCGGGTTTGCTTCCGCCACCACCACCTTACGCCAACCCTGGTCCAGGCCAAAAGTCATCAGCCGGTTCACGATATCGTAAGTCGGGGCGATCTGGGCAAACATATGGTTTACATATTCAGCTTTGCGTTCGGGCTTAAATTCTTTGAGACGTTCACTGGTAATGAGATGGTTTGAGTCGGCTTTTTTTTGTGTAACTGGTTCCATTTTTCCTACTTTTAGACAAACACTTCAACTTTGCCAGTTATCAATGGGCAAAATCGCTCTTCCACCCGTTACCCATTCGTATCCAGGTTTGAGAATATTTTAACATTCAGGGGGGTTAAAATCAATAGTACTTGCCCAATTTATCACAATCTCAGCTTTCTTTAACTTAAAACCCGGCCAGTTCGCTAAAACCAGCCGGGCCAGGCATAAACGGTTAAAAGTTAAAGGGCCGGGGCCGCCGGTATGGTAGGGTCGTGCTTTTCGGCTTCTTGCAGCTCCTGTTCATGGCGCTTTAGCTCGTTTGTCTTGGTGGCCTCAAGGACTGCCGCCTTGGTGTTGCTGGCCGCCGCCGCCGCTTCAGGGGTGGGGGCGTCCGAACTGAACGAGGTAACGTTATTGAAAATAACCTGGATGGCCGCGGCAATCGGCACCGCCAGCAGCGCTCCCAGGATGCCATAAAGCGTTGACCCAATCAATATTCCTACGATTACCGTCAGCGGGCTAACCCCGACCGCTTTTTCCATGATGCGCGGCACCAGGATATTCCCCTCGACCAACTGGATAATGACAATATAGACCGCGATTACAATAGCCAGGGTTGGGCTCTGGGTCAGGGCAATCAAAATGGCCGGGGCACCACCGATATACGGCCCGACCAGCGGCACCAGCTCGGCAATCCCGGCAAAGACCGCCAGGGCAAAAGCAAACTTCAGGCCGATTACCATGTAGCCAATCAGGTCCATAAAGAAGATAAAGAGCATCAGGATAATCTGGCCGCGCACCCAGCTACCCAGTTTTTCCTCGACACTGTCCCAGAGCTGGCGGCCTCGCGGCCTTTTTTCTTCTTTAATAAAGGAAAAAATTACCCGCTTGATGACCGGACGTTCCGACAGCCAGTAGAAGGCGATGACAAAAACTGTGACCGCCGAGAAAAGTATCTCAAAGACGGTCAGGCCAACCGAAAGGCCATTCTCAACCACCTTGGGGTTATTCAACAGGTCGCGCACGCTGTGATACCCGCTCATCACCAGGTTTCCCAGCCAGCCATCCCCCATCCCCTGCTTAATCGAGGCATCGGTCTTGGCCTGGTCGGAAAGACCCGCGACAGCCCGGCTTCCCTCATCAATCAAAGGCGGCACTGTCAGGATAATAACCCCGGCCAGAATAGCCATAATTACAGTATAGATAACGAGGATGCCGGTCCCTCGGCTGAAAGGGCCCCGCCGCAGCCGGTTGACCAGCGGCTCAATCGAGGTCGCCAATAATATACTGATAAAAATGAGGAAAAGTACGTTGCGAATCAGGTATAGAAAGACAAAACCCATTAATACCAGGATGGCGGTTGCGGTATACATGGCGATTTTACGAGAATTCATTTTTACCTCGTTGCTGTTTCTGGGGAGTGTATAGTTTGTTCAATGTCAAAGTGAGCCGATATTTACCGAATTGGCCCGCCACCAGGTACCCTTATCCCGGTGGCGGGCCAATTATAATGATTTAAGCCGCCGGGTCTTTGCGCCGGAAGATTATCCCGGCCACTGCCGCCAGGGCCAGGGCAACCAGTCCCACCCCCAACGTAACCGGGTTTTCTTTGTCAGGTTTAGCCGGGTAATGGTTGGTACTAATGGCGTAAGCCGGGACCGCCTGAGGCACTTTACCGTCACCTTTAGCCTTGTCCTTGCTTTTCTCAAACTCGTCGGAGGCCTTCTTATGGGCATCTTTTACCTTGCCGGTCCCGGCCGCATCCTCGCCTTTCTGTTCAACGGTAGTAGCCGGTTTGGCCTGGTCCTTGCCCTGGCGTTTTTCTTTTTCCGTAACCAGCGGACCGCCATCGCTATCCAATTTTTCAGCCGGAACTACCTTGCCAGGGTCTTGCTCGGACGCAGGGCCTTCCATGACCGATTTCCAACCCCCGGCTACCGAGGCTATTTCCGCCCCAAAGAGCATGATAGCGGCGCAAATCCAGATATAGAACAGGAACAGCAGGACCCCACCCAGCGCGCCATAGCTTTTTGTATAACTATCGGCGGCGTTGAAAATGGTCAGGTAAAGGGTGAAACCGTACTTGAGCAGTTCGAACAAGACCGCCGCTACTGCCGCCCCAATCGCCACGTATTTCCACTCGTTGTTTTTGCGGTCCGGGGCCACTTTGTAGAGAATAAGGAACACGCAAAACATCAGCAGGACCGGTATGAGTATTGAGATAACCGGCAGGATAAAGCTAAAATTGGAGGGCGAGATGCCAAACAAGCTGACATCGGCGGAAAAGATTAGCTGGAAGACAATCGTCACGATAAAAGAGGCTGCCACCAGCGCCCCAACGATAAAGAGCAGGGCAATCCTGAGTCCGGTCTTTACAAAGAAATTCCGGTTGTCTTTTTTGACATCGTAAGCCACGTTGATGCCAAAAATTAGCTGGTCAAAAATACCGCTGCCTGACCAGAGCAAAAAGACCGCTGAAACGGAGAGAAGACCGGGCGCGCCTTTAACCAGGCTATCAATAATCGCGCCGATGTCAAAACCGGCTCCCAGGTTGGGTAAAGCGCCTTTGACCGAATTTATGAAGTTGGTGCGGGCTTCCCCTTCCTGGAGAAAGAAACTGCCAATTACGATGAAACCAAGTATCAGGGGGATAATACTTTGCAGGACGTAATAAGCTATTGCCGCCGCCACATTCAAGCAGTTATCTTTAAGGAACTCATCAACACTATTTTTAGCGACTTTAAATGTTGCCTTAGCCCATGCTGGCATAACTTATTCCTTTTCTACTAACCCGGTTAAATTTGCTTTTGAATATGTTATAGCACAAAACATTCAGTTTTTTAAATAGTTCTCAAAGCAGTCTATAACAAGAATCAGGCCAGGAATATGAAGCAGAAAAAGAGGGAATTAGAAATTATTGGGAGTCTGTTTCAGAGGTTGAATCAGGATTTTCGGGGGTGAAATCCGAGGGATGGTGGCTCTTGTGAGCCTCGGCGATAAGCTCATCGCGGGTATGGACGACCGGCAGGACGGGGCGATTACCCCGGAAGATTATGTAGGCTATCAGGCCGACTGGCCCTGTAACCAGCCCCACAAAAATCCAGAGATAACCGGGCAAGCCGCGTTTGTCGGCATCTACCCGCATCCACATAGAAAGGCCAATCCAAAAAGAGGTAATCGCCAGAAAGCCGACGATTACCCCGAAATTGATTAACAGCCTTTCGCCGTCCACTTCTCAGACCAGGCCTTCCAGCAGTTCGATGGTCATGCGCCCGGTATCGAGGTCAATGTTTTTAACAATATCCTTGACCGCCGGGATTAAAACGTCGTTTTTGGATAGAGGGCCGCGCACGCTGTAGACATCATTGGCGGGCATACGCTCGACATTCACGACTTTGCCAATGTAGACATCCTCGGTGCTATAGACATCCAGACCGATAATCTGGAAGATATAGTATTCGCCTTCCGGCAATGGGACTGTTTCAGAATAAGGGACCGCCACGTTGTAACCGCGCAAACTCTCGACCTGTTCAACTTTGGTCAGACCCTCAAAACGCAGGACCACAACTTTGTCGTTTTGCAGCTTGGCCGAAAGAAGTTGTTTGCGCTCCCAGTTAACGATATTGGCGGCGCCGGGCGGAGCGATATAAACCTCTTCCAACTGTTCGAAACGGTCCGGGAAGTCGGTCCGGATAGTAGCCTTAACGGCCCCGCGCAGACCAAAAGGGGCAGTAATCTGGGCGATGGTCACATATTCGGGTTGTTCCGGTCCGGTAGAATAAAGCGAGTCCTGGGATTCAAATTCGTCATCCGGGCGTTCCACGGGTAGAGCAACCTGGGGTGAAGGGCGATTGGCGGAAGAAGCGGCCTGGTTCCTGGGACCGCGAGTAGAATTAGCGGTGCGGTTGGTCCGGGTGCGGGGGGTCGAACCGCCCGAATTGGAACCGGGCCGGGTAGAACTATTCCGGCGAGGGCCGTTAAAGTTACGGTTGCCTGGCTTTTTATTTTCCGGCATAAACTCCTACAAATTTACTGCCCGGTTGCTCCTCTCAAACCTTTTCAGGATTGAGGGATTTAGAGCAAACCTATCAGGGCGGTAAAATAAGCTAAAGCGGGCCACCTGCCGGAAAAAGCAAGTGGCCCGTCATTTCAATCAAAAGACGGCCAAAGGCTAGGATTGAATTTCGAGGGTGGCGCGTTTGCCTTCACGAGCTGCCGTTACAGCTAACAAAGTCCGCATCGCCTTGGCAATTTTGCCCTGCTTGCCGATAACCTTGCCCATATCGTCGGGGGCTACCGCCAGTTTGATAATTACCGAGTGAGTGCCTTCAATCTGGCGAACCTGGACTGCACCAGGGTCATCCACCAGGGACTGCGCCATGTATAAAATTAAGTCTTTCATTATCTCCCTAGCCCTCGTGTTGTCGTTTGCGCACTGTATTAAGTCGCAAAAGCGGTGACCGGGCAAGCGCGCCCGGCGGTAAAATTACTCTTTAGCCGCTTTGGCGGGTTTGGCAGCCGGGGTAGGCCGGAACTTCAACTGAATTTCGTCGATGCCGTTGAACTTGAGCAAGCGGGCGACCCGGTCGGTCGGCTGCGCGCCAACGCTCAACCAGTAACGGGCGCGTTCAATATCAATTTTGACTTCGGCGGGTTCGGTCACCGGGTTGTAAACGCCAAGTATTTCCTTGAAGCGGCCATCGCGGGGGGAGGTGCTTTCGGCCACAACCACGCGATAAAAAGGAGCTTTCTTGGCTCCCATGCGCTTCAATCTAATCTTTACCACCTAAATATTCCTCCAAGTAATTTATCAGTTCACATTTAGTAGTCGAGTGGCCGGTAATATAGTCAACTCGCGAAACAAGATTATACCGTCTGGTGACCTCAATGTCAACCTCACGGGGCAGTAGTCAGTAGTCAGTAGTCAGTAGCCAGTGAAACCCCAATCCTCTATTGCCGTCCTGAGCAAAGCGTAGAACCCCGGCTCACTGGCCAGGTCTATTAGGAAACATTTGCCAAAGGTACTTACATAGCGCCTGACATGGGTACCCAAGATTTCTCGACTACCCGACGCGCGACGCGCGCCCTTCGGGTGTGACAATTTCTTCGCTAACTGACCTCTGACTTCTGGTTTCTGACTACTGTTTCCAGCAAAATGCCCAAAATAATGTGGATAACTATGTGCAAAACCATGTGGAAAGGTCGTGGACAAAATCTATTGACTCATTTTGATTTCTTTTGTACCATTAAAAGGTCAGCGTTGCTGAAGTGAGCCGAAATACTTTTCAAAAGGAGTTCGCAAGGACAATAATTGAAGCGGTTGCATCGCAAGATGTTACCAATTGTATCAGGATTTCATTTCAATAGCAGCATTGATAGAAAAGCCGAGAAGCCGCAAGGTTTGTCGGCTTTTCGCTTTTATACCTCATCTCTATTTTCATCTTTTCTACCTTTCCCCCAAAGCCCGGTTATCCGCCTCATCCCGTTGAATCTGGCAATTTCTTATCCTGTTGCTGTATTATGCGGTCAGCTAAATATGCTCTATCTGTGGCATCAAGTTTTACCAATTTGATTCACCGGACGAACACCTTGTTAAAACATTTCGAATCTATTTGGGCCTTTAACACGAAGTTAAAGGTAGATTGAGGATTAAAAATGTCTAATGAAACCATAAATTCCAGCGACTATACCACCCTGGAAAGCCAGGTGCTGCAAACCATTGACCGCCTGCAACCAGAACTAATAGAGGTCAGCCGGACTATTCACTCCAACCCCGAAACCGCCTACCAGGAATACAAGGCGTCGGCTTTGCTGACCTCGAAACTCGAAGAAAACGGGTACCAGGTCCAGCGAAAAGCCGCCGATATAGATACCGCTTTCGTGGCCTATGCCGGAGATAAACCGAGTCCCACCATCGCAATCCTGGCCGAGTACGACGCCTTGCCGGTCATCGGCCACGCCTGCGGGCATAACCTGATGGCGACCGCCGCCCTGGGCGCGGGCCTGGGCCTGCGCGGTATCGTGGACAAATTGCCGGGCCGGGTCGCGATTTTTGGGACACCTGCCGAGGAAGGTGGTGGCGGGAAAGTGGTGATGGTCCAGCGCGGCGCTTTCAAAGACGTGGACGCGGCTATTCTTTTCCACCCCTCCACTACCAACATCATCCACAGCGATTCGCTGGCCTCCACCCGCGTCAATATCATCTTTCACGGGCGGGCCAGTCACGGCGCGGCGGCTCCGCACAAAGGCATCAACGCCCTGGATGGGGTTATCCAGACCTATAACGCCATCAACGCCATGCGCCAGCAACTGCGCGACGATGCCCGCGTGATGGGCGTTATTACCAACGGCGGGCAGGCTGCCAATATTATCCCCGACTACGCCAGCGCCCAGTTTAGCATCCGGGCTGCCGACCGCCAGTATGCCGACGAGGTGCTGGAAAGATTCCGGCGTTGCGCGGAGGGGGCCGCCCTGGCGACCGGGGCGACGCTCGAATTTAACATTATCGAGCCCAGCCGCTACGATAACCTGGTCACCAACAGTGTTATGGGTAAGATTTTTGCCGAGAAACTGGAAAAATTGGGGGTGGAAATTGCCACGGAAGACCGCTTCGGCTCCGGCAGTACCGATATGGGGAACGTCAGCCAGGCCCTGCCCTCGATTCAACCTTACCTGGCGATTGCCCCGGTCGGAATTAGCGCCCACACCATAGAGTTCCGGGAAGCCGCCGGGTCGGACGTGGGGCAACAGGCTATGCTCAACGCCGCAAAGGCGATGGCTCTTACCGCCCTTGACTTGCTGGTAAAACCGGGGTTGCTCGCCCGGGCCAAACAGGAGTTTGCCGACCTGACCGCGAAAGGGGTCGTCAAAGGACAATAAAGCTCGTTAAACGGAAAAAAGTATTTAGTTTTCAGTTTTTAGTTTTTAGTAGGCAAAAGTCAGAGGCCAGAAGTCAGTGGGAACCACTTTGTCATTCCGCGTCGCACGCCACGCTGGCGCAATCGCGTTGGCGGAATCTAGGTCGTAGCAGCACCGGTGGCGTAAGCACCGGGTTCTAATTTCGCAAGGATTAATAAAAGCCCGACCAATGCTTAAAAACAGGGGCAAAATTAACCTGGAAGTAAGGGCCGAGCGGGGAAATTAACTTTCCTGCCCGGCCTCTTTTATTTTGCGCTGGAGTTCGTAAAGCTTGTTCATGGCTTCGATGGGGGTCAACTCCATGACCTTTAACTGGCGCAACTCGGCCAGGGCCGGGTGTTCGGGAGCGGGTTCGGCGGACAGGGTCGCGACCGGGGCAAAGAGGCTCATTTGCTGCCGGGGGTCAACAGCCTGGGGCCGGGCCGAACCGTTGCGACCCTGCCGGACCGCCGAGCCACCGGAAGCAGCTTCCAATTCGGTGCGCTGGCTTTCCAGCAGGGCCAACAGTTCTTCGGCCCGCCTGATGACCGGACGAGGCAGTCCGGCGAGTTGGGCCACGTGTATCCCATAGGAGCGGTCCGCCCCACCGGGCAAGACTTTCCGCATGAAAATCACCTTGCCTGCATCCTCGCGGACGGCCATATTAAAATTGCGGACACGCGGTAAGACCTGGGCTAACTCGATAAGCTCGTGATAGTGGGTGGCAAAAAGGGTCTTCGCACCGCAACGGGGGTTGTTATGGATATACTCTACCACCGCCTGGGCAATCGCCAGGCCGTCATAGGTGCTTGTGCCCCGGCCCACCTCGTCGAGGATGACCAGCGAACGATTGGTGGCGTGGGAAAGGATATAGCTGGTTTCGACCATCTCGACCATAAAGGTAGACTGGCCGGTCGCAATATCGTCCTGGGCCCCTACCCGCGTGAAGATACGGTCCACAAGGCCGATAGTCGCCGAATCGGCGGGGACAAACGAGCCTATTTGTGCCATCAGGGCAATCACGGCCACCTGGCGCAGATAGACCGACTTACCGGCCATGTTCGGCCCGGTGATAATCAAAATCTGCTCCTGGTCGCTGTTCAGACAGGAGTCGTTCGGCACGAAAATCATGTCGGAACCGGCCTGCTCCACCACCGGGTGCCGTCCGCCCTTTATCAGTAAAGCCTTGCTGTCGTTGAGGACCGGGCGGCAATAGTTGTTGTTAACAGCGACATGGGCCAGGGCTGCGAACACGTCGAGGTGGGCCAGGGCTGAGGCCACTTCCATCAACTGCGGCAGAGATTGAGCAACCGTTCCCAGGACCTTTTTGAAAAGGTCGGCTTCCAGTTCTTCGATGCGCTCCTGGGCGTTAAGAATCTGGGTCTCCATGTCCTTTAGTTCAGGCGTGATATAACGCTCGCCGTTGGCGATGGTTTGCTTGCGGATATAGTCCGCCGGGACCTTCGCCATGTTCGAGGCCGTTACCTCGATATAGTAGCCGAAGACCGAGTTGAAATTCACTTTCAGGCTGCTAATACCGGTCCGCTCGATTTCCCGCTTTTTAAAATCCTCAACCCAACTGGTCCCATTGGTGGAAATAGTCCGCAGGCGGTCCAACTCCGCCGAGAAACCATCCCGGATAGCCCCTTTCGTCCATTTCTTGCCGGGAGGGTCTTCGGGGAGGGCGATTTGCAACAGCTTGACCAGGTCTTCGCAGGTATGAAGGCGCGAGAGTAACGGCTTGAAAATCTTCTGGACTTCCTCGGTGGCCTCACCGAAAAGGGCGTGAAAGGCCGGGACCAGTTCGAGGGTTTGCAACAGGCCAAGCATCTCGCGGGGAGAGGCGACCTGCATGGCCGCCCTGGACCCGAATCTTTCCACGTCGTCCACCTCACTCAGTAAGGCCCGGACGCTCTCGCGCAGGTGGGTGTTGCTAAAGAAAGCCGCCACCGCTTCCTGGCGGGCCACAATCCGGCCCAGGTCGAGCAAGGGCTGGTTCAGCCAGCGATGTAGCATGCGCCCGCCCATACCGCTCAGGGTCTGGTCGAGGACGCCAAAGAGGGACATCTTGCGGGAGCCGCTCCGCCGGTTTTCGCTCAGTTCCAGGTTGCGACGGGTCTGGACATCGAGCGCCATGTATTTGTGAGTCGAGTAGGTCACCAGGGGATTGAGCCGCCCCAGGGCCGACTTCTGGGTTTCCTTGAGATAGCTGACCAGCGCCCCCGCCGCCCGTACCGCCAGGGGCAGACCCTCCACCCCGAACCCGGCCAGCGAACCGACCTCGAAATGCTCCTTGAGGGTGCGGGTCGCTTCGTCCTCCTGCCAGTTATAACTTTCAAGTGGGGTCAGGCCCCGGCCATCATCCTGCTGGTTGGGCAGGAGAGCCAGGTAGGGAGCCAGGGCGTCTTCTTCCTCGGCAAAGAGGGTTTCGGGACGCTGGTGGCGGCGGGCCGGGCGTTTGGGGGCCAGCACTTCGGAAGGGGCAATCCGGGCCAACTCGGTCTTGAGGGCGTTGCGGAGTTCTTCCGCAGAGTTTTCGTTTAGCTGGGTGCAGAGGAATTCCCCGGTCGTAATATCGGCGTAAGCCAGACCGGCCCCTTTTTCCTCTAGATAGAGCGCGGCCAGGAAGTTGTTGCGCTTGGAAAGCAACATCTCGTCTTCGAGGATGGTTCCCGGCGTCACGACCCGGATAACCTCGCGTTTGACCAGTTTCACGCCCGGCTTGGTCATCTGCTCGCAAATGGCGACCTTGAAGCCTCGCTCGATAAGCTTGGGTAGATGGCGGTCAATCGAGTGGTAGGGCAGACCGGCCATCGGCATGTCGTTGCCTTTGTCCTTGCCCATAGCCCGGTGGGTCAGGGTCAGGCCGAGTTCGCGGTGGCAGATTTCGGCGTCCTCGTTAAAAGTTTCGTAAAAGTCGCCCAGCCGGAAGAAAAGAATGGCGTCGGGGTATTGGGCCTTGATTTGCTTGTATTGCCGGTTCATTTCGGTTTCGGCCATGCTCTTTTCCTTCGTGAATATATGGGGCGACTGGATTTTTGTTATAAAAAATTAGCCGGAGGCTGCTGGTTAGGCGCTATTATAACATTTTTGACCTTGAAAGGTAAATTATTTTGGAAAAAAGGTTCTAAACTGCTTTTGTGGATAACGCCTTGACCAATAAATAGAGGGTCCGGTTTAGCGGAGCATCCTTACCCAGGCTTTCGGCCACCCGCAGCACCGCCCCGTTAATGGCCTCAATCTCGGTGGGGCTTCCCCGCCGGACATCGGCCAGCATCGAACTGGTATTGGCGGCGGTAACCTCGGCGATGTGGCGGGCCTGGGCGGGGGCATCTTTATACGGATAAGGCAGTTTGATTCTGGCGCGGCGGGCAATTCCGGCAGTTTCGGCGGCAACCCTTTCGAGTAAATCAAGGCTGGCCGGATTTTCAAGTAATGCCCCGTTGGAACAGTTTAGCAAGGCGGTTAGGGGGTTGATGGCCGTGTTTACGACCAGTTTGCCCCAGAGTATGCTCTGCAAATTCTCACTTTTCTCTAAAGGCAGTCCAATATCTTCCAATTGGGCAAAAAGTTCCTGCACCCGGTAATTCCGGGGCTTATTTAACCCGTAAATTTCTCCCCTGGAAAAGACAGTCAGACCCAGCCCGGCGAAACGTATTCTGCCTGACTCCAGCAAGCTTGCCCCCAGCGAAGTAACAACCTGTGTAACACGAGTGGGTCCAAGCGCGGCTTGAAGCAATTCGAGGTTGCCGAGGCCATTTTGCAGCGTTATAGCCATACCGCCAGGATCGAGACAGGCCGCGATTTGGGCGGCTAATTTTTTTGTCTGATAGCTTTTAAAAGCGACAATTGCCAGGCCAATTTTGCCTGTCACCTGGGCCTGGCCGGTGGCGGTCCGCAACCCCTTGACCCTGATATAACCGTCCACCGACGACTTAAACCGGGCTGCGGGCGACCACTGGGCGGCCAGTTCCGGCGAAAACTCGATAGTCAAACCTTCTTTTTCGATGGCGGCGAGGTGTGCGGCGGAATGTTCCCCGCCGACCAACCAGATTTCACCATCGGGCCTTGATAAGCGCAGCAACCCGGCCAAAAGGCTTCCCAACGCCCCGGCCCCGAACACCGCAATTGCCATAATTACCCTTAACTTTCTTCAAATCGACCGCAACATGATAGCAGATGTGCATCGCTATTTACGCAGATTCGAGCCTAATTCCTTGGTTGCTTTCTGCGGGAAATACAAAGTTGAAAAGTTCCTCAGGCACTACTGGTTTTTAAGGCTATGCTATTGTCCAACGGACCGGAGACGCCCGTAGGTGCGACCTAAAGGGTGTCACTGCATTCACGCCAGTAAGGTGTGGCAAAGGTAGAGTCCCTACCCGTACTTTGTGCTACACCCACTGGCGCGACATGCTGGCATTATACCCAAACACTAATAACTAAACACTGTCTACTGGCTTCTGCCCTCTGCCTACTAAACACTAAAAACTGAACACTAAACACTTCCCCGTTGTTAGCCAAGTTCTAAGGGAAAATGGTATACTGAGAACCGCCTTCGAAGCAAGGGTCGCTCAAAAGGATAAATTGCATGAACTTTGAAAGTCATACCAGGACCATTTACGAAAATCCGACCGCCCACGACGCCGGGGGGTTCACCGGGGAAGAGACCGGTGTTTCGCCCTACGCCGGGAGCCCGATTCTAAATATCATCACCGAGAAACAGCTAAAAACCTGCGTCCACTGCGGTTTGTGTCTCTCTTATTGCCCAACCTACAAAGCGACCGGGCTGGAAGCCGATAGCCCACGCGGGCGGGTCTTTCAAATCAGGCTCCTGGCTTCCGGCGAGTTGCAACCGGACGACCCTGACCTCAACAAGCATCTCAATTTGTGCCTGGGCTGCCGGGCCTGCGAAACGGCGTGTCCTAGCGGCGTTCCCTATGGGGCTTTGCTCGAAGCCGCCCGCGCTCAACTCCCACCCCACAACGAGCAGGAGAAAATCTTGCGCAAGGCCACGCTCGGCTTTTTGTTCATGCATCCGAACGCCATGCGGGCCGCCGGGCTGGGTCTGCGGGTTTACCAGAAAAGCGGCCTGCGAAAGTTGGTCCAGTTCAGCCATATATTAAACATCTTGCCGGGCGGACTGGCCGCGAAAGAAGCCATGCTGCCGGACGCCCAGGGAGGCATCGTCAAACCGGGCCTACCTAAAGTTACACCGCCCAAACCAGCCAACGCCCGCCGGAGTGTTTCTGCCAACAGCCAGGAAAAGTAAGCCATGCCCACGATCATCCCTTTGCTCGAAAAAATCCGTAATAACCTGGCCATCCGGATCGGACCGCGCCCCAATGCTGCCGCCGAGACCGGGGCTATCAAACCGCGCTACCGGGTAGCTTTCCTGACCGGCTGTATCCAGGACGAAATCTTCCGGGGTGTCAACGCCGATACGGTTAGCGTGTTAGCCCGGAACGGCTGTGAAGTTATTATTCCCGAACACCAGAAGTGCTGCGGAGCGTTACACGCCCACGTTGGCGAACGCGAACTGGCCCGCCAGTTGGCCCGGACCAATATCGCGGCTTTCGAGGCGACCGGGGCTGATTTTTATATAATGAACGCCAGCGGTTGCGGAGCCACCCTCAAAGAATACGCTCACCTTTTGCACGACGACCCCAAATATGCCCAGCGTGCCGCCACGTTTGTGGCAAAACTGCGCGACTTCGCCGAATTCCTGGTCGAAGTCGGCTTTGAACCGCCCGCGGGCCGGATTGAAGCTCGCGTGACCTACCAGGACGCCTGCCACATGAAGCACGGTCAGAAAGTCTTTGTCCAACCCCGTGTCCTCCTGAAGTCGATTCCCGGCCTGGAACTGGTCGAGATGAAAGATAGCGACTGGTGCTGCGGAAGCGCCGGGATTTATAACGTCGTCCAACCGGTCATGGCGAACGAGATTTTAAGCTGGAAAGTCGAGAACGTCTCCAATACCGGGGCCTCTATCCTGGTAGCCTCAAACCCCGGCTGCGCGATTCAAATTGGCTTTGGCATGCGGCAGTCCGGGCGGCCTCTCGAAATCCTTCATATCGCGGAAATCCTCGAACGCAGCTACCGCCTGGCCGAAGAAGAACCTGCCTGAAAATTTTACCCATTTCTTAAAAAATAAGGGTGCCAACCTTATATAGAACCATATATAGAGCCCAGGCTAACTTTCTCACCCAGGTATGGGGATAACTCCCTTAAAATAGTTACAAAAAGGTTAAAAAAGGGCCTGGTTTAATTGTGCTGAGGGACGCAATAGCGTATAATTACCCCTAGTATTTAACATTATGGAGCCGTAAAAGGTTGCCAATTTTATAGAGGTGTAAACTAAAGGAATGACAATAGACGCTACGGAGCTTGGGATAGAAGAGCAAGATACTGGGAACCATACCGAACCCGGCCACCCGGCCAGACCCCAAGGAGCAGCAGCGGAGCCAGATGAATTAAACGAAATCGGCGGTCCGGCTATCCTTGCTTTGGAGGATGGCCGAATATTTCGAGGATACGCTTTTGGAGCCGAACGGCCCTGCGAAGGCGAGGTCGTTTTTAACACCAGCATGACCGGCTACCAGGAAATTACCACCGATCCATCGTATCGAGGCGAGATTGTTTGTCTGACCTACCCTATCATCGGCAACTACGGCACAACTGACCTGGACGACGAATCGCGGGAGCCCTGGATTAGCGGCCTGATTGTCCGCGAATACGCCCCTTTCTGGAGCAACTGGCGCGGTCGCGAAAGCCTGCATCGCTACCTGCAAAAACATGGTATCCCCGGCATCTACGGCCTGGATACCCGCGCCCTGACCCGGCACCTGCGCAGTAAGGGGTTGATGCGCGGGGTTATCGTACGGATGGCCCCCGGCATGACCGAGCAAGACCTGGTTAACCGGGCCAAACGCAGCCTGATGCCCGCCGATAAGAACGTGGTCGGGGATGTAACCGCCCCTTCTATCTATCGCTACCCGGCCCGGTCGCTCGAAGGAGCTAACCTGCGCCTGGCGGTGCTGGATTGCGGTCTCAAAGAGAATATTTTGCGGTCGCTGGCCCGGCGCGGCGTGGATGCCACGGTCGTCCCTTACGATGCCAAACTTGGCGACATCATGGCCTTGCAGCCCGACGCGGTCTTCAGTTCGCCCGGCCCCGGCGACCCCGAACGCAATCATCAAACTATCGAAACCTTGCAGGGTATCATCCAGCAGCAGGTGCCGTTTTTCGGTATCTGCCTGGGCCACCAACTGCTGGGTCTGGCGATTGGCGCGGAGACCTCCCGGCTCAAATACGGCCACCGGGGCGGCAATCACCCTGTGAAAGACCTCTTAACCGGGGAAGTGCACATCACCTCCCAGAACCACGGTTTCCAGGTTATGGCCGATAAAGTGCCGACCGACCAGGGCTGGATGGTCAGCCAGATTAACCTTAATGATGGCTCGGTGGAAGGGCTGGCTCACACCAGTCTACCCGCTTTCTCGGTGCAATATCACCCCGAAGGTTCGCCCGGCCCGCAGGACAACCAGTATCTGTTCGACCGCTTCCTGACAATGGTGCAGACAGCCAAAAAGGACAGCGGAAAATAACGAATGGACCGTCATAATAATCCTAACAACTACCCACCTGACCGTGACCGCAATCAACCCGACCCCGACGACTATGGGCAAGATGATTATGGGCAGGATGGTTACGGCCAGCCGAGCGGCCAGGACGACTACGGGCCTGATGAAGAGGATTATTACGACAATTTGCCACCGTCTCCGCCTCGGCGGGGCGGTGGCACCCAGCCCTATAACCCCCAGTTCGACCAATCCACCAATGTTTCGCCCTATATGCCGCCGCCTTCCCGGCGACCCGGCCCTCCTCCCGGCAACTATCCGGGTCAAGGGGTACAGGGTAAAGGGGGCAGCCCGGTCCCGCCGCCTCGTCGGCAGGGTCCGCCCCAGGGCAACAGCCAGTATTTACCGAACCAGGCGACCGGGGCTTACTACCGGGGTTATAACCCACCGCCCCCGGAAGACGATTATATTGATGATGTCGAGTTAGAGGAAGTATACGACGATACGCCTCCGCCCGGTCCGGCAAACTGGTGGGCGCGACAGAGCAACCCGACCCGGATTGCCCTGGTTTTGATGCCCGCCGTAATTATTTTACTGGTGGCTTTTGTGGCCTACCTGGCCCTTTCAGCCAACAATAATAAAAGCCTCCAGCCTACGGCGACCGCGGTAGCCATCAACCTGACGGTTTTGCCAACCAACACCCTCCCGGCAGTGACTATCGTGGTGACGCCTTCACCGCCCGCGCCGCTACCGACTTCCCTGCCCACAATCACACCCAACCCGGACCTGCCGACCGTTACGCCGGTCCCGTTACCGACCGCGACTGATACGCCTTCGCCCACACCCGAACCGACCCCCACCCCGACCATTAACGTGCCCGCTACCAACGCCGCCGGGACCGCAATCGCCGGGACCGCCGAGGTCAATAACGCTTTCCAGACGGCTCTCGCCAACCAGACCGCGATGGCAAAGGATACCGTTACGGCTAGCGCCAACCGGACCGCCACCGCCCAGGCCCTGCCAACCGCGACCAATACTCCGGTGCCAACGCCTTTCCCGACTATTTCGCCGACCCCCGCGACCAACCCGACCGTGGCTCTGACCCCTACCGTCCAGGGGCAAACGACTTTACCGCCCTGTCCGAAACCGACCCCTACTTATACGCCGGTCAACGGGTCGCCCACGCCTACATCTACCCCGACGCCGACGCCAAACCCCTCGGCTTCGCCTACACCAACGCCAAGCCCGACACCGGTTTGCCAGCCGACTCTCAGTTAGTCTTTTGCTGATTCATCCCAGTTGTTGCCCTGGCGTTAAGTTACCGTTTTTGGTGCCATTTTGGTACGACTTAATTCTTAATCTCCTTTTTTCCATTTCTCTTTCCCGGTTTAGAAACTTTCACAAATTTATAGTTCCAGATAAATACGGATTCGTTTTACCTGTCGTCAACCTATGGCAACGTAATTTTTTACCTTGGCTGAGTAAAATTCCTCTAAAAGGACTTTTTAGGCTGCTCTTTTCATATTAACGTTCCTGGTAAAACTTTATGTTTTTTTGTTTAACTCCTTAGAACTGGTAAACCCGGCGACCGGGGAAACCTGTTCTGGGAAATTTGAAACGTTCAACTCTAAGGTTTAGCTTCATCAGACCCGGAGTTAAGTATCATCAATCTATAACGGAGTAATAATGACACTAAACTCAATTAATAATCCTCCGGCTGGGTCTTTTAGCGGTTCGGTCCCGGTTGCAATAATAGGAATGGCCTCAGTTTTTCCAGGGGCCCACAATTTACAGGAATTCTGGGACATTATTCTAAATAAAGTCGACTGTATCACCGATGTCCCACCCTCGCGCTGGAAAATCGAAGATTACTACGACCCCGACCCCAAGACCCCCGACAAAACCTATTGTAAGCGGGGCGGTTTTATCCCGGACCTCGATTTCGACCCTGCCGAATATGGTCTGCCGCCAAACATCCTCGAAGCTACCGATGTTTCCCAGTTGTTGGCCTTGCAAACCGCCAAAGATTCTCTCAAAGATGCCGGTTATGCCAGTAGTACGGTAGAGGTTCGGGAGCGGACCGGGATAATCCTGGGAACTGTGGTCGGACAACAATTGATGCGGCCCCTCTTGCACCGCCTGCAATACCCGGTCTGGCAGGAGGTCTTTAAGAATAGCGGTCTCTCGGACGAGCTTTCGGCGGAACTAATCGAAAAAATCCAGGCGGCGTACTCGCGCTGGGAAGAAAATTCTTTCCCCGGTTTTCTCAGCAACGTTATTGCCGGCAGGATTGCCAACCGGCTCGACCTGGGTGGAATAAATTGTGTGGTAGATGCCGCCTGCGCCAGTTCGTTGAGCGCGGTAAATATGGCCGTAAGCGAATTAGCCATGGGCCATACCGACATGATGATTACGGGCGGGGTCGACATAGACAACTCCATCCTGACCTACATGTGTTTCAGTAAAACCCCGGCCTTTTCCAAAAAAGACAATGTCCGGCCCTTTGATACCGGCTCGGATGGCATGATGGTGGGTGAAGGGATAGGCATGCTGGTCCTAAAGCGGTTGGCCGATGCCGAACGGGATGGCGACCGCATCTATGCTGTTATAAAAGGGATTGGTTCTTCCAGCGATGGCCGCTCCAAGAGTATTTATGCCCCGCACCCGCCCGGACAGGTCAAGGCGCTTGAGCGGGCTTACCGGGCCGCCGGGTTCGCACCTCGCACTATCGGCCTGGTGGAAGCGCACGGCACCGGGACCGTGGCCGGGGACATCTGCGAAGTAACCGCGCTCGGCCAGGTCTTCGGCCAGGATGAGCCGGGCGAAAAACAAATAGCTCTGGGCAGCGTCAAATCCCAAATCGGCCATACCAAGGCCGCTGCCGGGTCGGCCAGCCTGATAAAAACGGCCCTGGCCCTTTACCATAAGGTCTTGCCGCCAACCATTAATATTACCGAGCCAAACCCGAAATTAAAGCTGGACCAGACGCCTTTTTATCTCAATACCGAAACCCGCCCCTGGTTAGGCACGCCCGGTGGAGTGCCCAGGCGGGCCGGGGTCAGTTCATTTGGTTTTGGCGGGACCAATTTCCACGTGGTCCTGGAAGAATATACCGCCGGGCCGACCCAGGCTTACCGGCTGAACGAAACCGCCCGGTCCATTCTGCTGCAAGCCCCCACCCCGGCCCAGTTACTGTCCCTCTGTGAAGAATACCGGGTCAGGCTAGATTCCCCGGAAGCCGGGTTTTACTTTAACGAACTGGTCGAAAACTCCCAACAACTGTCTATTCCGCCTGAGGCGGCCCGGTTAGGCTTCGTGGCCCGCGACCGGGCGGAAGCCGCCGAACTTCTTGAATTAAGCACAAACCTTTTGAGGGCTAACCTGGAAGAAGCGGCCTGGGAACACCCGCAGGGAATTTTCTACCGCCGGCAGGCTTTGTCGGGGAAAGTGGTCGCCCTCTTTTCAGGGCAAGGCGCGCAATACCTCGAAATGGGCCGGGCCCTGGCAATCAACTTTCCGCCGCTACGCGCAGCCTTTAGCGCCCTGGACCAACTCTTTCAGGCCGAAAATCAACCCCTTCTATCAGAGGTGGTTTTCCCGCCTCCAACTTTTGAGGACTCCAAAAAGGCCGGGCAGAAAGCTATGTTGCAGCGGACGGATTACGCTCAACCGGCCATTGGGGCAGTAAGCAGCGGCCTCTACCGCCTGTTATTCGAGGCCGGTTTCCGGCCCGATTTCGTGGCGGGGCACAGCTTTGGCGAGCTTAGCGCCCTGCTGGCGGCAGGAGTTTTGAGCGAACCGGCCTATTTCCGGCTGGTTAAAGCCAGGGGTAAGGCTATGGCCGCTCCTTCCAACGACCCCACCTTCGACCCCGGAGGCATGGTGGCAGTCTCCGGTACGCCGGACGAGTTGGCCGAAATTCTGGCCGAATTCCCGGACATTACCCTGGCGAACCATAACTCGCTTAACCAGGTGGTTCTGGCCGGGGCCAAACCGGCGGTCGCCCGGTTAAAGACCGCTCTCAAGGAACGGCGCTTCTCGGTGATAGACCTGCCGGTGGCGGCGGCTTTCCACACGTCACTGGTCGGGCATGCCCAGCAGCCTTTTGAGCAAGCTTTGCAGGCGGAAGAATTCCAGAGTCCCCAAATCCCGGTCTTTTCCAACTCGACGGCCCAACCCTACCCGGCAGACCCCGACCACATTCGCCAAATGCTCGGCCAGCATCTGCTAAACCCGGTGTTATTCAAAGAACAAATTGAGAATATTTATGCCGCCGGGGGCTTTTTCTTTGTCGAATTTGGCCCCCGTGAAATTCTGACCAACCTGGTCAAGAACATCCTGGGTGACAAGCCCTACCTGGCCGTAGCCCTGAACGCCAACCCTAAAAAGGACAGCGACCGCCAGTTGCGCCAGGCTGTCATCCAGTTGCGGGTGGCCGGAATCGGTTTACAGGAAGTGGACCCCTACCAGAAGCCCCTGGCTCCCGGCAGGGCCAAAAAGAGCGTTGTGAGCGTGCGGCTTAACGGCAGTCCCTACGTTAGCGAAGCCAGCCGCCAGCTTTACTACAAAGCTCTTGCCAATCCCACGGTGGCCCCCGTCCCAGGACCGGAAAAAGTCGGAGGAATAACCAAAGCTGTGATAGAAGATAACGCCCAGGAAGCCAGAAAAGAAGCTACAACTTTGAACATGAAGGAAGCGACCATGCCCAGTAATTCATTGAACCAGCCGGCAACCTCCCCTGACCGCGAGATTGCGGCCAGCCCTGTTGCCGAGCCCGCCACCTTAACTCCGGCCCCGACCCCGGAAATCGCCATCCTTGAGGCTAACCTGGACCGCTTTACCGGCTACCAGAACGCGGCGGTTCAGGTCCACGAACAATTCCTGAATAACCAGGCCGAATATACCAGGGGCTTCTTCCAGCTTATGCAACAGCAACAATCACTGCTCCTGAACGTCGAAATAAACCCCGCGCCGGGAGTGGTGGACAGCCTCGAACGGAATATGATGCGCTTCCACGATTACCAGGCCGAAACCTTGCGTGTTCACGACCACTTCCTAAGCCAGGAAGCCGCCTATTCCAGCCAGTTGTTTGAAACAATCAGCCGGACTCCGGCGAAAGAAATACGTTCTTTCGCGCCCCCCGCACAAAACTGGCAACCTTCAAATTCGGCCCGGTTGGCCCAACCGGCCCCCGCCTCCGCCCCGATTGCCCCGGTCAATCAAACACCCGTCCCGCTAACCCCGGCGAGGGTAAACGGTACCCGGTCTGTCCCGGCACCTGTTGTAGAAACCCCGGCCAATAACAAACCCCAGCCCCCAACCCCTGCCCCGGCAAGCGTTACCCCTGTCAGCGTGGCTAGCCATGAAATTAAGGTGGTACCCCAGGTTGAAAAATTACCGGTTGAGGTTGAGGTTGAGGTCGCAACTCCTCCTGCCCCGACCCCGGTTCCCACCGCCCCGCCGAATTCGGCTGTCGCAAGCAGCCCGGTTATCAGCGTGGACGAACTGACTCGGCACCTGTTACGGGTGGTCAGCGATAAGACCGGCTACCCGGTCGAAATGCTCTCCCTCGAAATGGATATGGAGGCCGACCTGGGAATCGACTCGATTAAACGAGTAGAAATCCTGGGGGCCATGCAGGACAACTTCCCTGATTTGCCCCGGTTGAGTTCGGACGCGCTGGCCGAAATGCGGACGCTCGGCCAGATTGTGGAAAGTATGGCCGCGAACCTGTCCGGTCCCACCCCGGCCCTCGCTGACCCCCAACCGGAAAGTGCGCCGGTGACTGGTACCCACCAGACCGGGTTAGCGAGCCAGGCGGTCCGTTTAAAATCTCTACCCGGTCCCGATTACCTTGAAGCGGCGCCCCCTCCCAGCCACGTCTGCCTGATTACCGACGACGGCACCCGGACACCCGCCCGGTTGGCCCAGGCCCTGGCCGGGGAAGGCTGGCACCCGGTGATTCTAAACTGGCTGCCCCAGGTTAATCATACCGGGGAACTTTTGCCGGAAGGAGTGGCGCGGTTAGACCTGGGAGATACCAGCGAAACCAGCCTGGAACAGGCCCTGAATACGATTACCGGGAAATACGGCCCGATAGGCGGGTTTATCCACCTGAGTCCCGCCACACGAACGGAGGGAGCCAATGGCTTACCCTTTGACGAGGCAGAAGACCGGCAGGTAAAACAGGTCTTCTTACTGGCGAAACATCTCAAAAACCCTCTCAACCAGGCTGCTACCCAGGGCCGCGCCTGCTTCCTGACCGTGGCCCACCTGGATGGGAGTCTCGGCCTGGGCCAGCAAAACGACTTTGGCGCAGTCGGGGGCGGGTTGTTCGGTCTGACTAAAAGCCTGGGCCAGGAGTGGCCCGGCGTGTATTGCCGCGCCCTGGACCTCTCCCCGGCCCTGGACGCCGAACAGGCCGCAAACGCTATTCTGAGCGAGTTGCACGACCCCAACCGGTTGCTGGTCGAAGTTGGTTACAGCCCGGCAGGACGGGTGACACTGGTTAGCGAGGAGGTTGTCCTAAAGTAATGGAGCAACCGATTGGGCCTGATGCGGTCTTTGTGGTCAGTGGCGGGGGCCGGGGCATTACGGCCCGGTGTGTCGTCGGGCTGGCCCGGCAATACCGCTGCAAATTTATCCTGCTGGGCCGAAGCACCCCTCCCGGTCCCGAACCGGCCTGGGCTGAACCAGGGGCTAATGAAGCTCAGCTAAAAACTCGCCTGATTGAAACGCTGCTGGCGGAAGGTCGCAAACCCACTCCTGCCGAGGTGCAAAAGACGTTGGCCGGACTTCTGGCCCAGCGCGAGATTGCGCAAACCCTGCGTGAGATAAAAGAAGCCGGGGCTGAGGCGGAATATCTCAGCCTGGATATAACCGACCTGGCGGCCTTGCAGGTGGGACTCGCCGGGGCGGTGGAGAGGTTCGGTCCGGTAACCGGGCTTATCCACGGAGCCGGGAACCTGGCGGATAAACTGATTGAAAATAAGACCGCCGGGGATTTTGAAAGGGTCTACACGGCTAAAGTGACCGGGCTGGAAAACCTCCTGACGTGCTTGCCGCCCCAAAAACTCAGTCACCTGGTCCTTTTTTCTTCGGTGGCCGGGTTTTACGGCAATAGCGGGCAGACCGACTACGCCCTGGCAAACGAAATTCTCAATAAAACCGCCTGGCAAATCAAACGGCGCTATCCCAAGTGCCGGGTGCTGGCCCTTAACTGGGGACCGTGGGATGGCGGGATGGTCACCCCGGCCCTCAAAGAATATTTTGCCAGCCGCCAGGTCGAGGTTATCCCGGTCGAAGCCGGGACCCGCTTTTTGATTGACGAGCTTGAAAAGGGCTGCCCGGAAACGGTCCAGCTTGTCATTGGCAGTCCCCTTAAAAGTGTACCCTTAGAGCAAAGCTCCGATTTACGGACTTATCGGCTGGTCCGCCGCCTGAGCCTGGAAGCCAATCCCTTCCTTCTTGACCATGTCATCGGGGGCCACCCGGTGCTACCGGCCATTTGCGCTATCGGCTGGATAGCTAACGCCTGCGAGCAACTCTATCCCGGCTACGCTTTTTACCGGGCCGAGGAAAACAAAGTCTTGAAGGGCCTGGTCTTCGATGAAACCCTGGACCCCGAATTCACCCTGGAACTAAAAGAGACCGCCAAAACCGCCGGGGAAATCTCTTTTGAGGCCATCATCAGCAGCCAGAAGAAAGACCACCGGCCCCAGTATCACTACGGTTCACGCCTGACCCTCAAACGACAGTTACCCCCGGCCCCGGTATTCACCGGACCTCGTTTGAACCCGGAGAGCAGCCTGGCCCAGGCCGGGTCCGATTTTTACCGGCAAGGTACGCTCTTTCACGGACCAACTTTCCAGGGGGTACACCGTGTGCTGGAAATCAGCCCCAAAGTTGTGGGCCTGGAATGTTACCTGCCGGCCATCCCGGAAAGCCAGCAGGGCCAGTTCCCGGTCCAGAGTTTCAACCCTTACGCGGTGGATGTCCAGTTACAGGGGTTGCTAATCTGGTCGCGCCACTACTACCAGGCGGCCAGTCTGCCCCTGAGAATCGGGGAAATCGTGCAATATCGCCCCCTGCCTTTCGACAAGATTTACTACGCCGCCATGGAAGTCCAGTCCAGCAGCGAAACGGGCCTGGTAGCCAACGTGACGGCCTTCGATAGTAGCGGGGAGATTTACACGGTAGTTAATGGTGCGGAAGTGACCATCAGCCCCCGGCTGAACGGTTTGTTCCAGGCCGCGGAAACTCAACCCCGGCAACTGGTCCATAAAGTATAGAGGTGGGGAATTATCTAAAATGACTTTGGATGCTACCGATAAATTAAAAACTTCCGCCGAAGTTTATCTTTTTCCGCTGGCCGCGCCCGACCTGGCAGGGCTAAAGGACCGGCTCGAAAGGCTGGGCCTGGTTCTTGAAAACAGCCCTGATTTGGCCGGAGTAGCCAACCGGTATTTTGCCATCTTCGAGCGAGAAAAGGCTTACCCTTATATCCTGGCCCTGGTTTGTCGCAGCGGTGAGGAGCTTCGGCGCGAAATCGCCAAAGCCACCGCCGCCCTGGATGAAGCTTTTGCAACCGGTCGAGCCTGGCAATCCCCTGCGGGGAGTTATTTCACCCCTCAACCGCTGGGCGAACGAGGCGAAGTGGCTTTCGTCTATCCGGGGGCTTTTAATTCTTATCCGGGGTTGGGGCGGGAGTTGTTCCGGCGTTTCCCCGATTTATATCATCGATTCAACCAAAATTGTGCTAACCCCGACCAGGCCCTGGCCGAACCGCTCTTACGCTGGCGCAGCCTTCAACCGCTCACCCGCTCGGAAAGCGAACAGTTGGAGGCCCAACTAGTTGCCGACTCTAGCGCGATGATGCTCTCCGGCTCCGGGTTTGCCACGCTTTTTACCATGCTGCTGCGGCAGGACTTCGGTCTCCAACCGGCGGCGGCCTTTGGCTACAGCCTGGGCGAATCGAGCATGCTCTGGGCCCTCGAAGCCTGGCAGGGGATTGACCGGGGGCTGGAAAATATTTCTAACTCGCCTATCTTTCGGACCCGTCTTTCCGGCCCGAAGGAAACCATCCGGGAACAGTGGCAAATTCCCCCGGCCCAACCGGACGAAGCTTTTTGGAGTACTTATTTTGTGCTGGCTCCGGTCGAACGCATAAAAGAGGAACTGTGCCGGGAAGAACGGGTCTACCTGACCCACATCAATACCGCCGAAGAAGCAGTTATCAGTGGGGATAGCGCGGCCTGCCGCCGGGTCATTGAGCGATTGAATTGCCATTCCCTGGGGCGCACCCCCAGTTCGGTCTTACACTGTAAGCCGGTCCGGGCCGAGTACGCCGGGCTTTTGCGGATTCATTCCTACCCGACCCACCCTGTGCCTGGTCTGCGCTTTTATTCGGCGGCGGACTACGATGTGTTAAACCTGGAGCAAGCCGGGGTTGCGGCCAAACTGAGCGACATGGCCTGCCAACCGGTAGATTTCCCCCGGTTGGTTGAGCAAGTCTACGGGGACGGGGCGCGCCTTTTTGTGGAGTTGGGGCCGGGCTATACCTGTACCCGCTGGATTAACCGCATTTTGAAGGATAAAGACCACCTGGCCGCGAACGTTTGCCAGAAGGGGGTTGATGAGCCGGTCAGCCTGGCCCGCCTCCTGGCTAAACTGGTCAGCCACCGCGTACCGTTAAACCTGAACCGACTTTACGCCCGGACTGAAAGTTTTACAGGATACGCCGGGCCGGGTGGGAGTGGGTTGGCCCGCAATCTCGCCCAGTGGCAGGCCAACGCTGCGGGCCTGGCCGGGGTCCAGGCTAATTTCCTGGGTGGACGGCAACAGGGGTTGGGCCAGTTGCGCGAACTACTCAGCCAGCACATGGCTCTGATAGGCCAGTCGGTTTCCACTCAGACCGCTACCGAGAGACTCACTGTCCTGCCGGGAAAAGGCCACGCGGACCGGGTAGCCCCGCCTCAAGCCGCCCGGCAGGCGCGAACCCCGGTCCTTTTTGACGAAAGACAAATCGAGGAATTCGCTACCGGTTCGGTGGCGGCTTGTTTTGGCCCCCGGTTTGCTGAAGTCGAAGGGCAGCGAGTGCCGCGCATCCCTAACGGCGACCTGAAACTGATGAGCCGGATAACCGCCCTGACCGAACCGGGACCCGGGTTTGAGGGGATTTCCACTATTACGGCGGAGTATGACGTACCGGGCTCACCCTGGTTCTACTCCGAGAACGCCTATCCCTTCAACCCCTACTCGGTTTTCATGGAAATTGCCTTGCAGCCCTGCGGGTTCCTGTCGGCCTACAAGGGGAGTTTCCTCCTGTTTCCCGGCACAGACCTATATTTCCGTAACCTGGACGGCCAGGCCAGCATGTTGTGCGATATTGACCTGCGGGGTAAAACAGTCGTAACCCAGGCCCGGCTTTTATCCACAGCTATTTTTGAAGGGACCATTATCCAGCGTTTCGAATTTGAATGTAGCTGTGAAGGGCAATTTTTTTACCGGGGAAGCTCGGCGTTTGGCTTTTTTACCAGGGAAGCCATGCTCAAACAGGTCGGGTTGGACTCTGGCAAAGCGGTTTTACCGTGGCTCGAACAGACCGGCCAAAATGGGGTCCGCCTCGATTTAACCTCGCCTGCTGAGCGTGCCCGCTATTACCGGCCCCCTTCCCCGGACAAGCCCTATTACCGGCTTTCGAGTGGGCGGCTCGATTTGCTCGACGAGGTGGTCCTTCAGCCAGGTGAGGGGCGTTACGGCCAGGGCTATATCTACGCCACCCGGAAGATTAACCCGGCAGATTGGTTTTATAAATGCCATTTTTACCAGGACGCCGTGATGCCGGGTTCGCTTGGCATCGAAGCAATCTTTCAGGCCATGCAGGTCTTCGCTATAGAGCAAGACCTGGGCAGGCACCTGAAATCGCCCCGTTTCGGCCAGATTTTTGACCACAACCTGGCCTGGAAATACCGGGGCCAGATAACGCCCGATAACCGGCAAATGGCCCTGGAAATCCACCTTAACCGGGTAGAAACTGAAAAAGACCGGGTAATCCTGACCGGGGAAGCCAGTCTGTGGAAGGACCAGTTGCGCATTTACGAGATAAAACAGGTTGGGCTGGCCCTGTACGAGGCGGCTAACTAACCGGTAAAGTTTTATTTATAAGAACAGGAAGAAAATAATGCTTACTGCCGATGCGGTTATAAATTTTAAAGGCGGCGCAACCCTAAGCGGCCAGTGCTGGGATGGCCCGGTCTCGTCGGTGGCTTTTGATGAAACCGGTATCCGGTCCAGCCTGTTAAACCTGGCCGACCCTGTCTATGTCGTAAGAGCCGGCGGGCGGGTGGGGCTTAGCAACAGCGGAAAGCCAACCTCACACCCCACCCAGGTCGAACTGCTGGGCCAGTTACCCCCGTTGCCACCAGAAAACCTGGGCAACCCGGCTTTCAAAGATTTCTTCAGCCTGAAATACGCCTACGCTGCCGGGGCAATGGCCCAGGGTATCGCCTCGGAACAAATGGTAATATCACTGGGCAAGGCCGGAATGCTCGGCTCCTTTGGGGCGGCGGGGCTTGGCCCGGCCCGGTTGGAAGCGGCTATCCAGGCCATCCAGCAGGCTTTACCGGAAGGCCCCTATGCCTTTAACCTGATACACAGCCCCAGCGAAGAAAAGCTGGAACAGACGGCGGTGAACCTATACCTGAAACACGGCGTGCATACCGTGGAAGCTTCGGCTTTCATGGATTTAACCCCGGCTATCGTGCAGTACCGGGCCGCCGGGTTGAGTGTGGACCACCTGGGCCAGGTTGAAATAAAAAATAAGGTAGTAGCAAAGCTTTCCCGGCGCGAAGTAGCGGCCAAATTCATGCAACCTGCCCCGGAAAAGCTGTTAAGGCCACTGGTCGAAGCAGGTTTAATCACCGGGCAGCAAGCTACTCTGGCCGGGCAGGTACCGATGGCCGATAGTATAACGGTCGAAGCCGACTCCGGTGGGCATACCGACAACCGCCCTCTGGTCTGCCTCCTCCCCTCTATTCTCGAACTGCGCGACGAAATCCAGGCCCGGCAGGGCTATCACCGGGAAATTATGGTAGGCGCGGGTGGCGGTATCGGCACTCCGGCGGCGGCGCTGGCCGCTTTTACCCTGGGTGCGGACTATGTGGTTACAGGTTCGGTCAACTCCAGTTGTATCGAGGCCGGAAATTCAGCCCATACCCGCCAACTGTTGGCCCAGGCCGAAATGGCCGACGTGATAATGGCCCCCTCGGCGGACATGTTTGAACTGGGGGTAAAAGTCCAACTACTAAAACGGGGAACGTTCTTTCCGATGCGTTCTCAGAAATTGTACGACCTGTACAAGAAATACGATTCGCTGGAAGAAATTCCCGCCGCCGAACTAACCATGCTGGAAAAACAATTTTTTAAAAAGAGCGTGGCGGAAATCTGGCAGGAGACCGAGAAATTCTTTAGTGAACGCGACCCCGAACAGATAACAAAGGCCAATGCCAGTCCCAAGCGCAAGATGGCCCTTATCTTCCGCTGGTACCTGGGGCTTTCCTCGCGCTGGTCGAATAGCGGGGAAAAAGGGCGAGAGATGGATTATCAAATCTGGTGCGGCCCGGCCATGGGAGCTTTTAACGATTGGGTGCGAGGCTCCTACCTGCAAGACCCGGCCAACCGGCAGGTGGTGGAGGTCGCTCACCAGCTTTTGCAGGGAGCCGCTTATCTTTACCGGGTGCAGTCCCTAAGAATCCAGGGTGTCTATCTCCCGGCCCACCTTTGCGCCTACCGTCTGGCTCGCTAAGAAATTTTGTCAGAACGCTCCATCAGGAGCGAAATTGCTAATCAGGCAACTGGCACGGTTAACAGCCAGTTGCCCGGTAGATAATAAGCGACACCGGCCACAATTAGCTGGACTTCGCTTTTTGCCGGGTCATAGAAAAACCTTGTATAGGATTTTTGCACTTCCCCAGGATTACCATCAAAACCGGCTGCGTTCAGGGTAACCGGTTTGTCGCCATAATAATATTTGAACTGGATGCTGATAGCGCTTGCCCCATCGTTTGCGCGGGGTCCATCGATTTTGTAGTTAACCTTTAAATTTACAAGTTGGTCGGTGGTGTCCTGATCTAAAGAGGCTTGAATCTGGGTTACCTGTATCTTAAACCCGGCGAACTCAAAGTCAGGTAAGGTTTGAGATTGGCCGGTGTCAAGTAGATTCTTTAAGGGAATAGTCGCGCTGCTCTCCAATTGGACAATCTTGCCCTGGTTATCCGTTTGACGGGAGGTTGTAACCACCACTTTACCGGCTTTGACCTGGATATTCCTGGTACCGGCAGGGAGTGGTTGAAGGACCAGGGTTTGTTCCTGGGCCCCCGCCGGGGTTGAAGTTGCTCCCAAAAAAATAGAGGAAGGCTGCTGGAGAGGCACATTGGCTAAAGGCAACACCTCGTGGCCTTTGTCGTCCAAAACTTGGACGCCAGCCTCGTAGGGAAAAGTATAGGCGGGGATACCCCACCCGGTCCCGCCTGGATTGGCCGGTCGATTCGGGTTGGGATAGACCCTGACCACCAGGACGGTCCGGTCAGGCCCAAAATAGGCGTAAGGGACAGAAAAGTTAATATCGTTTTCCTGCATGGTATTTTTAACGGGGTCAAGGACGGTTGGCTGAGGCAGGTTAGCCTCTTTTATTTTTATCAGGTTGATTTGAGGGGTACCACTTAGAGTAAACGGAAGCCCGCTATCGGGAATAAAGCTTAAATTTTTGGCGGTTGCGGGCAAACTATCGGCGTAGCACCACCATGTCGCGCCCTGAAGGTTGGGCTTATTAACAACTATTGGAATAGAGGTAAAGACTTTTACCGTATAAGTGTGGCCCAGTTCATCTTTTAATTTCCCTATACCTCTATCATTTATTGAGACCCCATTATTATTGGCATTGAAACCAAGTTTGTTCCCGCTTATCTGGATAGCCAGTTTGGTGCTGGTGCTATCCGTTACCAGCCACAAAATTTGAAAGTTAGCCTCGCGGGAAGTGGTAGAAATTGGTGTCGAGGAACCGACGCTGACCTGGGACGAGTCGGCTCCAACGTGAAAAGTATTATCCGGTCCAAGATAGAGATTGCTGCTACCACTATTATTCGTACCTGAAGAAGGCGAAACCTGTCCCTGGGACGCAACCTTTGTTCGTGAGACGGAAATAGCAGGGCTTTTGGAATCAGGCTGAACCACCGAGATTATCAAGAAACTTAATACCAGTAGGACTACTACCGATAGGGCAAGGACCGCCAGGGGTTGTAATTTCCCCTGGGTGGGCGTTTTACCTGGAGAAGAAAAAGGAGCGACACCCAATTTACCAGTCAAGCCCAACCGGGACCGGATTCTGGCAAACCCTGTCTCCTTTTGCTGGAGATGATTCTCATCCCAACCAGAGGCCGGGGTCAGCAACTGGCGGCTCACCAGGTGCTGGGCTTGCCTTAAATCGGGATTTACCTTCGAAGCATATTCTTCAAGGGTAGCGGTCAGACGTTTCTCTGTTTGCTCGTTCATATACTTTGCAACCTATTTATCCAGAAGTTTTATTCTCTATTTTCTACAGGCAGGCTTTAACAGGCCGGGGAGTTAAAGATTTTCCGGCCCGATTAAAGAGCGCAACCTTTTACGGGCGGAATGCAGCCGCCACTTGATAGTGCCGGGTGGGCTAGCCTGGTGCTCGGCTATCTGGGTTTCGCTGAAACCGAGGTAATAGCGCAGCACGATAACGGCGCGCTGTTCGGGATTAAGCTGGGACAGCACCTGCCATATTTCCTGGTTTGTCTCGGCCTTTTCAAATATAATCTCTGGCGAAAGTTGATTTGGGTCTGTTAAATTGCCCAGGTATTCGGCCAGTGGGTCGTCGGAGTTTGCAGAAAGTTGTTCCAGGGAAACGGTTCGCTCCCGGCGTCTGGCCGCAAGAATGGCATCATTTACGATTATCCGGGAAAACCAAAACTTAAAAGGTCGATTAACATCATACTGGCCCGCCCGTTCAAAGACCCGGATGAAAGCGCCCTGGGTAATATCTTCGGCAAGGCTCTCGTCGCGCACGATAAGAAAGGCCGTCCGCACCGCCTGGGTATAATAAAGCTCCATCAGGTATTCGAGGGCTCCAATATCGCCTTGCTTAAGACGGGTCAGGGCTGTTTTTTCATCCATGGGCGGTTTTACCCTTCAAAATCAACCAATAAACTACCTCCGTTCTACTCCTTCTACTTATTATATTAATGAGGCTTGCAAAAGGTTTGCTTTTGGATAGGGGATTTTATACCAATTTTTTATAAAAATATTCTGGAGGGGATAAACAAAAACCAGGTTTTATACCTTTCGAAAGATATAAAACCTGGTTTTTAATTTATGAAATAAAAAGTGCCGAGAGACAGAATTGAACTGTCGACACTGCGATTTTCAGTCGCATGCTCTACCAACTGAGCTATCTCGGCATAAGGTTTATTGCTTTTTAGGGGCGAAACCTTACTACTAATTCCGTTCCGCGTGGGGAGTAATATAACATAACTTCCGGGCAATAGCAAGTTACTACAGGGCCAATTTCGCCCTTTTTTAGAAAAATCGCCGGGGAATAAAAAGAGCCGGGTAATCCCCGGCTCCGCGTTAAGTCTAAAACCTAGTTGGCGTGAAAGTGACCGTTCTTGCTCGGTTTGGGTGGGCGCCCGGCCTGGATAACCTGGGCCGAGTCGCTATAGAACTTTTCGAGCTGAGCGCGGGTGGCTTCGCAGCGCAGGGTAGGCCGCATATTGGCGGCGGTTACCTCGGCCTCCTCGTCTTCCGAGGCGTTCTCCTGGGCTTCGCTTTCCGCGTCAATATCGTAGAGCAAGAGCAGGAAAAGGCCGCTGGCTTCGTTGTAGCCAAGGGCTAACCGCCCGGTCTGCACCTCAATTTCGTAGGGTTCCGGGAAAGAACCGCTTGCGGAAGGCTCGGTTAAACCCTGTCCACCCTCGACCTGGGTCAACAATTCGCTCACCGCGTCGGCTAGGGCCCCTAACTGTTGTTTTTCCATCCAAAAACAGGCCGTCCGGCGGCCCTGGCGCAAAAGCAACCGGAAGCGCCGGTTGCCGGGGACGCCGATAGCTTCCGGCTTTAGTTCGTCAATCGGACCAAAATCGTTCAGTGGTTCGGCCATAAATCGGTATGTCTCCTCTTAATTCTAGCAGCCAAGCTCACTTTGCCAGGCAAACCCATCGCCCCAACGCTAAAGTAAAGTGGAACCCAGCGACAATTTAATTAATCTAAAGGGTAGTATAGCACGCTCAACCGGGTTAGTCTAACCTAAATAGCGGGCAATCTGGCCTTAAAAATTGGGTTTGTGGATAGCATATTGAGAAATGGAAAGAAGGTCGCTTGCAATGGGTAAAAGCTTCTGGTAGTGTGGAAGTTAAAGTTTTACCCGTATAAAAAACTAATTTCAGGAGAAACAGATGAGCCAGGAAGAAGCTACCCCGGTAAAGGTTTTGCACGAAGACGAGCCCGCCCCCGACTTTGAATTGCCCCTAAATGACGGTGGCACTTTCAAGCTGAGCGAGGCGCACGGCACCCCCGTGGTCCTTTATTTCTACCCTAAAGATGATACGCCCGGCTGCACCACTGAAGCCTGCAACTTCCGCGACAACATGGACGTGCTTAGCGAGGCCGGGGCCCTGGTCTACGGCATCAGTCCCGATACGGTGGCGGCCCATAACAAGTTTATCAACAAGTACGACCTGAATTTTCCTTTGCTGGCCGATGAAGGGGCGAAAGTGGCCCAGGAATACGGGGTCTGGAAGGAAAAGAACATGTATGGCCGCAAATACATGGGTATCGAGCGGACCACTTTTCTGATTAGCCCTGACGGCACCATCGCCCACATCTGGCGCAAGGTGAAACCCGCCGGTCATGCCGAGGATGTCCTCAAAACACTGGGGCAGTTTAACTGGTAAACCTTCTAGCTGCGCCCGGCGGCCCGGAGCGCCGCCCGACCATTCTCGACATCCAGGGTTAACTGGGCGCGGATAGCCTCAATCCCGGCAAATTTGCGTTCCTCGCGCAGCCGCTGGATAAACTCGACCCGGATGCGCTGGCCGTAGAGGTCGCCGGACCAGTCGAGGACAAAAGTCTCGACGCTGCGGACGCCGTTATCAAAGGTAGGGCGGGTGCCAATATTGGTCACGGAAGGCCGGGGATTCTCCCTGGCCTTTCCTGCTTCATCCAGGAAAGTGGTCATTGTGGCGTAAACACCGTTACCGGGGACCGCGAACAGGTCCGGTATCGCCAGGTTAGCGGTCGGGAAACCGAGCAGGCGGCCTCGCTTGTCCCCGTGCAACACTTCCCCTTTCAGGCTGTGGGTCCGACCGAGAAACCGGGCGGCTTCGTCCACCTCCCCTGCCAGAAGCAGGTTGCGAATCCGGCTGCTTTTTACCACCTGGTCATCCACTTCAAGTGGGGCCAGCGACTTCACCTGGAAACCGAGTTGGGGGCCAATCTCACGCAGGAACCTCACGTTACCCCTGGCTTTATGGCCAAAAGCAAAATCTTCGCCCACGTGGATTTCGCGGATGTCGGCCACCTGGGTCAGGCGGGTAATAAAATCTTCGGCGGAAGTACGGGAAAATTCCAACGTGAAGGGCTGAATAATCAGTAGGTCGGCCCCGATTTCCTCGATATAGGCGGCTTTATCGGTCTCATCGGTCAGGTAAAGCAAGGGGCGTTGCGGGAAAATAACGCTATCCGGGTGCGGGTCGAAACTCATGACCGCCGCCATGAACCCACGTTCGCGGGCGGCCATCACGGCTCCACTGATAAGGGCGCGGTGGCCCAGGTGGACGCCATCAAAAACACCGATAGTAAGGACGAGCGGCGGGAAATTGCGCCCGTCCAGGCTTTCCAGGTCTTTTAAATATTCCACGGTTACTTTCTTTATATTTCCTTTTGTAGCTTTATTTGTAGCTTTATTTTCCCAAAAAGTTTCTTACATGGTAAAAACTTTAGCCGGGTGCCATTCGGAACCCTCCGGCTCCAGCAAAGCTAACAATTGCCCCTCGGCGGTGTAAACCCTCCGGTAAGGTTTCTCTGCGGCAACAGGGTCTAGCCCCTCGTTGAGCAGGCCGGGGGCCAGGTTGCGGCCCTGCCGGACCTTCTCGGCGGTCGCATCATCCACGACCCAGGCGGGCCAATCGGTCAGGACGGCATCGAGCGGTTGGAGGACAGTGGTTTCGAGTTGCCCGGACTGCTGGGCCGCTTCGACCGCTTCCAGGGTATGGGCGTCTTTCAGGTGAAACGGACCGCTCTGGACCCGCACCAACCCCGCCATAAAAGCGCCACAACCGAGGGCCTCGCCGATGTCATAGGCTAAAGAGCGGATATAGGTACCCTTGCTGCACTCGACCCAGATCTTCAACCAGGGCGAATCCCAGGCGGTAATGTCCAGGCGGTAAATTTCGACCGGGCGCGCCTGCATTTCAAGACCTTCCGCCTCCCCGGCCCTGGCGGCTTTGTAGGCGGGCTGGCCGCCAATTTTGATAGCCGAGTAGACCGGGGGCAACTGTTCGATTTTACCCCGAAACCGGCTGAGGGCTTTTTCGAGGTCGTCCGGCGTGAAACCCGGCACGGCGTTTTTAGCCGTAACCCGGCCTTCCCGGTCGTAGGTATCGGTCGAAATGCCGAGACCGAGCAGGGCGGCGTAGACCTTGCGAGCGTCACTCAGGTACTCGACCACGCGGGTGGCCTGGCCGACACAGACCGGCAAGACCCCCTCGGCGGCAGGGTCGAGCGTCCCGGCGTGACCGACTCGTTTCTCGCGCAAAATCCGGCGCACGCGGGCTACCATGTCGTGCGAACTGATTCCAACAGGCTTATAAAGATTTAAAATTCCATTCAGGGCCGACATGTTCTCCGGTGCCGCGATCTTTTCGTTCCAAACGACAGTCTGTGCTATAATTCTAGCACATTTCGGCTTGCGATGTTCTTACAAACCTGGACCGCAGGCGTTATCCAAAACGGAAGACGTTTTAGTGTTCGCAGCCAAGAAATATAGCGATAAAACCGAATTTAATAAAAAACACGGTTCACCCTCCGGTGGGCAGTGTAACATCCAATGAGTAGAGCGGGCGTCAGGGTGCAATTTCAACTAGCTTATTTACAAATTCATAGCCACTTTTCGCCGTTTGGCGGCGTTTCCGGGATTGAAAGCCTGGCCGAAGCCCTGGAAAAATTAAACCCGGAGGCGGACCTGCCGGTCGCGGCAGCCCTCACCGATACTTTCTCGCTGGCGGGGTTCCCATTGTGGCATCGCCTCCTGGCCGGGACCAGCATAACGCCGCTGGCCGGCGCCGAAGTCGGTATCACTTTCGGGGAGCGCAGTCTGCCCTTCTCGCTGCTGCTGTTGGCCGAGAGCCAGGAGGGGTACGCCAACCTGTGCCACCTGCTGTCTGCCGGGCTGACCGGGGCCGGGGCAGCTCCCCTGACCGCCAGGGTAGAATTGGAACTAATGGCGGTTCACACAAAAGGGTTAATCGCGATTGCGCCCTATACTGGCGGGCCCATCGCTGCCGCCCTGCTATCCGGCAAAAGTACCGAAGCCCGGAATCGCGCCGCCACCCTGAAAGACCTTTTCGGGCCGGGCAGCTTTTTTGTAGGCGCGCCGCCCCTGGTCGCCCAGGTCCAACCCCAGACGATTGACCGGATTAACTTGCAGCGCGGGTTCGACCCAATAAAAATCAACGCGGCCCTGGTCAAGCTCTGCCGCGACCTCAAAGTCGGCCTGATAGGGACCGGCGAAGCCCGTTTCGCTCGCCCTGACGAAGCGGCCCACTTCAATACGGTCCACAACCGCCTCCAAAAAGCCCTGACCGGGCAGTACACCCCCCAACAATTGCAGCAAAACCAGGCCAGCGCCGACTGGCTCTATTCGCCCCGCCCGGGCTGGCAGGCCTCCGACCTTTACCTGCGTCCGGTCGCCGAGTTGGTCGCTCATTATAACGAGGCTGACTGGCCCGGAGCCCTGACCGGGAACCAGCTTGTCGCGGGTCGTTGCGCAGCCTGGAAACCGGCGGAAAGCCAGGCCATCAATAAATTACGCGAACTGGCCGGGGGGAACCTTGGCAAAGTCGCCGGGACCGACGAGACTAAACTGGACCGTTTGCACCAGCGCATCGAAAACGAGCTGGTCGAAATCGACCGCCTGGGCCTGGGCGACGCCCTCCTGGCCGCCGGGCAACTGGAAAACCCGGCCCAGATTATCCTGGCCCGCCGCCTCAATAGCAGCGTGGTCGCCGCTCTGCTCGGCCTGACCGGGAGCGGTCTGCCGCCGGAAGATACCGAAAATCATTCGCCGTTCGAGGCTTACGATAGCGGGCGGCCCTTACGGCTGGAAGTGGGACCACGGGGCCGGGAAATTCTCCTGGAACGGCTTAACCGTGAGGAATTACACGCCGCGCCCCTGGTCATCCCGACCGAGGCGGGCGAAGTGCCGATTTTACATTCCCGCCTGGTTGTCTACAGCCCTGACAGGCCGCTCTCCGACCTGGCCGTACTGCAACCGGCCCTGACACCACGCGTGCTGTCCGAGGGTATCCAGGGCGGGCCGCTCGACCCCCTGGGGACCAGCCGTTTCGAAATCAACGAGTCGCCCGGCCTGGGCCACCTCCAATGCGCCCTGACCATCCTGAACCGCTGGCAGGAGCAGGCCGGTAAACCCCTGACCGGTGTGCGCGACCTGACGGTGCCACCCTTTTCAAAGGACAACCTCGATTCGCTGGAAAAACAGCGCGTCCTGAAACAGTTGGAGTGGTTCCGGCTGGAAAATCCCGCTGCCTATTTCGCCGCCGCTTTGAGCCTGGCCGCCGAGGATAAAGCCCGGCTGAACGGCCTGGCCCAGGCTATCCGGTTGGCCGAGCTTTCACTCCTGCCGCCTGATATTCAGACCGGGCAGGTGGAAGCAACCCTCGAAGGGAAAGATAAAACGACGGTACGGGTAGGGCTGGGACGCGTCATCGACCCGGCTACCGCCCGCCAAATCGTGGGAACCCGCCCTTCCGCTGGCTTTGCCAGCCTGGACGAACTGGTAAAAAATAACCCGCTAACTGCCGAGCAAATCCGAAAACTGGCCTGGACCGGGGCCCTGGACACCCTTGGACGCCGTGAACAACTGGCCGAAGCGGCCCCTCGCATCGAAAAAGCCGGGCAAAACTGGCGGGAGTGGCAGCAATACCAGGAGAGCCTGGCCGCCCGCGAGGAACAGATGGTTGCAGAAAAAAGCCCCTCGGATGACCTCTTTGGTGGGCAAATGAGCCTGTTCGACATGGTCTTCGAGGTAGAACCGGAGGCAGCGGTCCCGGCTATCCAGGAACCGGAACAAATTAAACTGGTGGAGGTCCCGCCCCTGACACCCCTGGAACGCTTGCGCCGGGCTTATTCCGCCCTCGGTTTTTACACCGCCGAACACCCGCTCTGGAAACAACCGGCCTTCCTCAATGCCGACACCAAGCGTGACCTGCCGCTGACGATTGCCGAAGCTCTGGCCCAGACCGGCGACCAACCCGTCCTCATAACCGGGATGATTGCGGCCTTGCGCCGGATTCCGGTCAAGGTTGGCGCGAACGGCAGCGAGGGTGAGGAACTGGTGATCCTTAATATCGAAGATTTTAGCGGGCAAGCTCAACTCATGGTTTCGAACAAGGTGCCGCTCGGCGGGCTCGAACTGCAAGATGGTACGGCCCTGGCAGCCCGGGTCCAGCGGCTACCCGACCAGAAAAAAGTGCTGGCGGCGATAGCCCTGGCACCCTTCCCGCCTCAACCGGGTGATCCGGTGTCCTTCCCACCTGATGAAGTCCTCGAACTCGAAACGGGGAATCCGCCGGACCCGGCCACCGCCGCAAATGAACCGCCCGCTGATTCTGGCAGCTACGAAGCACCGTCAGAGGACGGGGCCTGGTCGAACAGCCTTTTCGCCTCGATGGGTATCCCCGAACCGGAACCGGTCAAACCGGCCACCCCGCCCCCGACCCAGAATAACAACCGGGGCCGCAACGGCAACGGGAAGGCGGCGCCCCCACCCCGCCCGGTCCCGAAGTACCGGCGCGTCCATATTCGGCTGCCCAAAGATTTCGAACTTGATTTGATGGACCAGTTGAAAGAAGTCTTGCGGAATCACCCCGGCGACGACGCGATTATTATTTACCTGCCTTTGCCTGACGGTGGAGTCCACCGGATTGAGCCGCAAAGTATGCAGGTGGCCTTCGGCCCGCCCCTGGTCAACGACATCAGCGCCTTAATCGGACCCGGCGGGGTGGAACTCGAAGAAAGATAGCTTGTATTAAAAAATCTGCCAGTTGGCAGATTTTTTATATTTTATAACGATAAATCTTTATTTGATCCCGACCAATTCGTGAATTACTTCGGGGACCGGGGTGGCATTGGGGTTAAGATGGGTCGAAACCGAGCGGCACCCGCGTTTAGCCTGCCCGTCTTCGAGTTCAATCCAGCCAAACCCGGCGGTCGGTAAATTTTCCAGGCTCATGTTTTTAACGGTTTGACCTCGGAAGTAAGCCGCCAGACAGCAGCAGATAAACCCATGCGTCCCCAGCAAAATGGTCTGTTCGGGCAGCTTTACCAGCCGTTCGGCCAGTTTCTCCACCCGCGCCCAGGTATCCTCTCGTTTCTCCTTGATACCCTCAATCAGGGACGGTTCGACCAGCAGTTCGGTCTGAAGATGGGTCTGCACAATCGTGGCGGTCTGGACGGCACGGGGCAGGGGCGAAACCATGTGGAGGTCAAATTTGGGGCGGCGGGCCAGTTCGGCCCCCAGCAAAACGGCCTGGGAACGGCCCTTCTCGGTCAGGAGGGCTTCGTATTCTTTGTCTCCGTAGAGCATATTTTTGCTTGAATAATAGGTTTCGCCGTGGCGGTAATAATATATCGTCTTTATCAAAATCAAACTTTCTAAAAACTAAAGCGTTAGCTAGGGCCGGTGCCAGGTCGCGCCATTATCAGGCAACTCGACCAGGCTCATCATTTCCGGGTCGGGACGCCAGTAAAGGAGCGAATCGTCAAAAGGAAATTCCCGGCGGTCGATATGGGCCTGGGCCGCCAATAGCCCGGCCTCGGCCCGGTCTATTATCTCTTGCGGGTAGTTATTGACCACCTTATGCTCGTCAAATTCGTCCCGGTCGAGTTCGTAAACGCCCGGCACGGCATAATCGTCCGGCTCGCGGTGGCTTTCTCCAATGACGTACAGCAGGTCCAGGTCCAGGTCAATATAGCTGCAAAAATCGCTGCCCGACCATTCAACTGGCAGCGCGACATTTATATAGTAGCTGTTAAAGGTCCAGTCCGGGTTCCAGAAAAGATAGATATTGTAATCCCGGTCAGGATACAAAATCCCCATACTGTGCATATGGGCCCGGTAAACCCGGTCCTGGGTGCCGTTCCATACGGGCGCCCCCGAAGGATGGTAAATCGCCAGGTAAGACGGTAAACCGGTCACCTGGGCGCAAGGCTGGAAATAGCGCGGTAAGTCGGGATATTTGAACGACTCGACTCTTATCAGGTTAAAGGGCATTTAATCGAGGCTTTCTACGACCGTCGCCACGCCCTGGCCGACGCCGATACACATGGTAGCAAGGCCGTAGCCTCCGCCCCGCCGTTGCAGTTCGTAAAGCAGGGTCGTGAGAAGCCGCGCTCCCGACGCGCCGAGGGGATGGCCCAGGGCGATAGCTCCGCCGTTCACATTGACCTTGCCGGGGTCGAGTTCCAGGTCCTGGATACAGGCCAGGCTCTGGCTGGCAAAGGCTTCGTTTAGTTCTGCCAGGGCCAGGTCTTTCACCGAAATCCCGGCCCGGTCGAGGGCCTTGCGGCTGGCCGGGACCGGCCCTACCCCCATGTATGCCGGGTCCACCCCGGCCACCCCGGTTGAAACAATCCGGGCCAGCGGTTTAAGGCCGAGGTCTTGCGCCCGGCCATAACTCATCACGACCAGGGCCGCCGCCCCATCGTTGATACCGGAAGAATTCCCGGCGGTCACGCTCCCACCGGGCCGGAAGGCCGGTTTGAGTGAGGACAGCTTTTCAAAAGTGGTGTCGGCGCGGGGATGTTCGTCTACCTCAAACAATACAAACTGCCCTTTGCGTTCGCCTGGCACTTCTACCGGCACGATTTCCGCCTTGAAACGCCCTTCCACCTGGGCGGAAGCGGCCCGGCGCTGGCTTTCGGCGGCGAAACGGTCCTGGGCTTCCCGGCTGATTTTCCATTTCTCGGCGACATTCTCGGCGGTCTCACCCATGCTATAGGGATAATACATAGCCGATAATTTGCTGTTGATAAAGCGCCAGCCGAGGGTGCTATCTTCCATCTTGAACGGCCCCCGGTCGAAAGCGCCCTGGGCCTTGGCAAGGACAAAAGGGGCGCGGGTCATACTCTCCACTCCACCGGCCACGAAGACCTCACCCTGGTTGGACCAGATAGCCTGGGCCGCGCCGTTGACCGCCTGCAACCCACTCCCACACAACCGGTTGACCGTCACGCCCGGCACCGCGACCGGGTAACCCGCCAGCAAGAGGGACATGCGGGCGACGTTACGGTTATCCTCCCCGGCCCCGTTGGCACAACCCATGAAAACATCTTCGATTTCGTTGAGGTCAAGATTGACGCGCAGGGCCGCTTCGGTCAGGACGACCGCTCCCAGGTCATCGGGCCGGGTATTTTTCAGGGCCCCGGCGTAACGTCCGATAGGCGTACGGGCTGCCGATACAATCACCGGGTCGTGCAGGCCGGGCGCTTTTTTTATACTTGCCACCGCGCAAGTCCTCCTTTGATAATGGAATTGTTTTGCTTCTGTCGGTCCTTATCAACAGGGGTATTTTACACCTTTGGCCGGAATTAATCTCCTTTTCGGGGATTGGCCGTTGCTTGCTTTCCTGGAATAACTATCTTTACCTGGCTTCTCTTTGGTTACAAAGGGATATGTCTTTCAAAGTGGTGACTGTGAGTAACAGCAGATATACCTGCATAGGAATTCAACTAATAAAAAAGGCCGGAATTAACTCCGGCCTTAAAGAAAAATCTTATTTTCGCATTATCGGGTCGAGGAACTCGCAGACCTTTGCCATATAGGCCGCCTGATCATAGTAACCCGCTGCCACGTGACCCGCCTCCGGCACCAGCCACAAATCTTTGGTTGGGCCGGGTGTCTTTTCGTAAATCAGGGTCGCGTTGTCCACCGGGATAATATCGTCGGACTGCCCATGAATGACGAAATGCGGGATGCCCCGGCCTTCGGCAGCCATCTTTTCAAGAGCTTTCAAGGGATCAACTTTTTTACCCGTAGTCTGGCTAAACCAGCGACTCCACCAGACCGCCGTATAGCGGAAGGGAAAGCGAGGCAACCGGTAGAAAACGTTAAATTTCACCGACAGGAGCGCATCGAGCGAAGCAAACGCCGCGTCGGTGATAATCGCTTTGATAGCCGGTTCCCGCTCGGCAGCCAGGATAGCCACCGCCCCACCCATCGAAAAGCCGTAGACACAGATTTTTTCAGGGTCAACCTCCGGGCGACTCTTCAAGTAGTCAATCGCCCCAAGCAAGTCGTCCACTTCCCAGTAGCCGACCGAGGTAGTTTTGCCACCGCTTTCACCGCACCCCCGGAAATCAAGGGTTAGCGTGTTATAACCGGACTCCCTGGCAATCGAGGCAGCAGGGTGAGTGTCCACCGCCCCACCGTGAAAACCGTGGCATAGAATTATAGCCGCCCGCGATTGTGTGGTCGGGTAAAAGTAACCCGTCAGGTTCAAGCGACCATCCCGGCTGGAGAAAGTCACCTTTTCGCGAGGTAATTCCTCCGGGCCGGCTTCGGCCAGCACCCGGCGGGCCGGTTTGACCACTTTATAGCCGGCAAAAGCAGAAACGGCGTTAATACCCAGGGCGGTAGCCCCGCCTAAAGCCGAAAAGGCAATCAAGCCACCCTTAACCCAGGCGTTCCATTTATGCCCGGCCCGCGCCACGGCAGCAGCCCCGGCCAAAGCAGCGGTTGCGGCCACGTTTGCCACTTCCGTCCCACTGACATTCAAACCCGGTCCGACTGCCAGGTCTTTTATAAAAGCATTAGAGGACATTTACTTCACCTTAACCCGGTTAACTGCGTTGTTCCCGGTTTTTACACATTTTAAATAAGCAGTCTAAATATTTGGCATCGCAAACTAAAAGGTTAATAAAAAATACTTTGCGACCCACTAAACCAGCAGGCATATTTCATACCCGCATACCCGACTAATGTTTATACGTTTGAAATCGTAAATAAGTTCTATAAGCGCCGGAAAATAGGCCAAAGGTCTCAAAATAGGGCAAATATTAGCGGTTTTCGAGTTCCGGCAAAATATATAGGGGCCGCTCCCCGGATAGGTAACGGGTGACATTCGCGGCGGACATCTGAGCCGCCTTAATCATGACACTCCGGCTGGCCCCGGCGGTATGGGGCGTTATAGTTACCTGGGGTAAATCGGTAAAAGGGTTGCTCCCGGCCTTTTCAGTCTGGATAACATCCAGCCCGGCCCCGCCCAGGTGGCCGCTCAAAATGGCCTGGTGCAAGGCTGCTTCGTCCACAATATCGCCCCGCGCCGTGTTTACCAGGAACGAACCGGGCGGCATCAGGGCCAACTCTTTTTCACCGATTAAATTCTGGGTCTCCGCATTCAGGGGTAAATGCAAACTTACGATAGATGAAGCCGCCAGCAAGTCCGGCAGAGTGGCATAGCTTACACCCAGCTTTTCTTCGATTTCCGGTGCAACCCGGCGACGGGCGGTGTACAAAACACGTGACCCGAACGGCTTCAAACGCGCCGCCACCGCCTGCCCGATAGAGCCAAACCCGATAAGCCCGACCGTCGCCGCGCCCAGTTCGGTAACCCCGCCCTGCAATATTTTCAGGGTGGACCACTTATTAGCGCGGGTAATGTTTACACTTTCCTCGAACCGTTTGAGCAAGGCCAGCATTAAAAGGAGGGTGTGCTCCGCCACCGATTCGGCGTTGACACCGGGCGTATTCGCCGCCAGGACACCTCTTTCCCGGAGTAGCCCCAGGTCAAGATTATTGTAGCCGACCCCGATTTGCTGGATAAATTTCACCCCTGGAGCTTTATCCAGCGTAGCGGCATCAATCTTTCTGAACCCATTCACCAGGATTTCGGCCCCGGCAACTTTCTGGTTAAATTCATCTTCGGCAGGAGTAGTCACGAAATCCACCTCGACAGCCTCACCGACCAGTTGTTTGAAAAGCTGGACCATCGCTTCGGGAAAGGGCGTAGTTATCAAAACCTTGGGCATTGGGCATCCTCCTGATAAACTAATCAGAACAGCGCCGTTCTTTTTAAGTTGGGGGGTTAAAAGGTCAAAGGAAATGAGGGCCGGAAAACTGGGCAAGTAAAGCTTCCCGGCCCCTGAGAACCGCTATTTTAGGAGCATTCGCCGCAAGAGGTTGAGCCCAAACACCGAGCCGAGCCGCTTGATTTCGGACGGGTTGGAGCGATAGTTAAGTTCGGCGCTCCTGACGGTGCCGAGTAAGTCCGCCGCCATAATAATCTGCCCGGCAGGTTTATCGGGGAAAGTATCCTTGCGCGGAGCGGCGCAAATAGCGAGACCGACATCAGTCCCAAGGGTCAGGCGAGCGGCGGTTGCCATCGCTTCAGCGACCTGGGTGCTCAAAATCGAGTTGGCTTCCAGCAGGGCTCCGTTCACACCCCACCCGGCCAGGACTTCGGGCTGCTGACTGACCAGTCCACCCCGGAAAAAGAGTTGGCTCTGGGGCGCATCGTTTAACATCGAGGCAAGCGCCCCCCCGGTCCCCGCTTCCATCACGCTCAGAAAGTACGAACGGTCCTGCAACATTCCGCCGATAACACCCTCTAGCGTTTCGTCATCCTCACCGTAAATTAGAGTGCCGAGCCGTTCGCGCAACTTGATTTCAAGCTCGAAAACCAGGTCGCGGGCGGTGGCTTCGTCAGGGGCTTTGGAGGTGATACGCAGGTGGATGCCATCGTTCTTGGCATAGGTTGCCAGGGTTGGGTTGGTCGAACGGATATAATCCTGGACCATTTCTTCGACCGCCGACTCGCCTTTGCCGAGGATTTTCAGGGTGCGGGACATAATAAAACTGCCAGTGACCCGCTCTCGCAAACGCGGCACTACCTGGTTTTGCCACATCGTCTTCATTTCGTGGGGGACGCCGGGCATACAGGTGATAAAACGGCCATCGTGTTCGACCCACCAGCCGGGAGCGGTCCCAACCGGGTTATCCATTGCCTGGGACGACTTGATAAGGGTGGCCTGCTTAACGTTGCGTTCGGGCATTTCCATCCCGCGCCCGCCAAAATAAGCCCGCAAGGTTTTTTCCAGGTCCGGTTGGACTTCCATCGGTTCGCCCAGCAAATCGCTGATAGCTTCGCGGGTCAGGTCGTCCTCGGTCGGACCGAGTCCACCCGTGCAGATTACCAGGTCGGAGCGGTCGTGGGCGCGGCGGAGCGTCTCGGTCAGGCGCTGGCGATTATCGCCCACCTGGGAAATGTAATAAAGGTCAATGCCAAAGTCAGGCAACTGCTGGGCTAACCAGGCGGCGTTGGTGTCGGTTATCTGGCCCAACAACAATTCGGTACCGATTGAGAGGATTTCAGCTTTCATTTCTTCCCCGATTTAGATAATTCCGTTAAACGTTGAAGGTTAAACGTTGAACGCAAAAACATTCAGGGCCAAAAACTGGCTAAAAGTATACACCCTGAAATCTTCACGAAGATTTATCAACGTGCCTTTATGGCAAACGTTCAACGTTGTTTCGTTTAACGTTTTCCGTAATCGTTATTTAAGCACCAAACTTGGTACTGGTAAAGATATACCGCGAGGTGATGTCCATAAGGCGGTCGCTGGCTAAATTGAGGACTTTCAGGTTCTGACCCTGGACCCCGCCAACCCGGTTGCTGACCACATAGCTGTAAGTGCTGTAATAAAGAGGGATGCTCGGTAGTTCATCAGCCCAGAGTTGCTGCCAGTCGTTATAGAGCTTTTTGCGGTCATCCACTTTGACGGTCTGGCGGGCCTGTTCCAACAACTGGTCGGCTTTATCAAGCTTCCAGTTTGAGAAGTTGGTGTGAGTATCGCCCGCCTCGGCAAAACTGGAATGCCAGTTACCGTAGGGGTCCGGGTCGTTCGGGATATTTTCGATGGTAAGCAAAGTGGCGTCGTAGTTGCTCGATTTCAGGCTGGCATCGAGGTCGGCGGGACTGGGGGCGGTTTCAATCTGGGCCACTACCTGGATGGCTTTCAAATTCTCGGCAATCTGGGCCGCTACCGCCCGTTTGTCGGCGGTGCCGTCAATCAACATGCGGAAGACCAGGGTCTGGTTGTCCTTCTCCCGGATACCGTCCCGGTTGACCTTCCACCCGGCGTCATCCAGTAGCTTGTTGGCCTTTTGCAAGTCCAGGCTGTAAGTGTTGATGTCCTGTTTGAAGGCCCAGGAGGTCGGCAGAATCGGGGACGAACTGACCCGGCCCTGGCCCTGGAGGGCTTTATCCACGATGCCCTGCTTATCTATAGCATAGTCGAGGGCCTGCCGGACCTCTTTCTGGCCGAACAGGGCTGTCCTCTGCAAATTGAGGAACAGGAAAGTATTGCGCGAGCGGGGTGTGCTGATTTCGGTGATGTTCTTTATCGCGCTAATCCGGGCCGCCTCATCGGCGCTGACCTCCGAAACACCATCTACCTGGTTGGATTGCAAGGCGCTAAGAGCCGCGTTCGAACTGGGGTAAAACCGGAACCAGATTTTATCCAGGTACGGTTTTTTACCAAAATAAAGCGGATTGGCAATCAGGGTCAGGCCGTCAGGGGTAATTCCGCCGGGAGCAAGCTGGTAAGGGCCGATACCGACCGGGGCGAGGTTAAACTCTAGCTGGGTGCTGCTCAGGTCGCCCGCCTTGATTTTGTCCTGGAGTTTGTGGGCCGGGAGAATTCCGAGAGTGGTATAGCTCAAAAAGGCCGGGAAGGGCTGGTCCAGGACAAACCGCATGGTGTAGTCGCCCAGGCGGCTTACCTCGACTTTTTTCCAGATAGCCGCCACGTCCGAAAGACCCTGGAAGTCGTCGCTCTTAAGCATATTGAGCGTGAACGCCACGTCCTGCGAGGTAAAAGGGACGCCATCCTGCCAGACCACGTCGTGACGGAGGTGAAATTCCCACTCCTTGCCGTCCGCCGAAACGGTCCAGCTATCGGCCAGGTCAGGCACGATAACCTGACCCGGTTGGTCGGGGGTTGTCCCCGGCACGCTGCGGGTCATACCGCTAAAAAGGAGCGAAGTAACATCCTGGCTGAATGAATTGGCCGGGGCCACCAGGGGATTAAGACGAAGGGGCGAGGAAGCATCTATGACCACACCCTCGGTATAGGTGCCGCCGGGAGCGGGACTGGAGACCGGGGTAACCACCAGAAGAAAGTAGGCCAGGGATACCGCAACGGCAAAAAGTCCAACTACCGCTACAAAAACCTGGAGCCTGAGAAGATTAACCAAAACCTGAAAACCTCAACCTATCGCTAAACAGGCGAGGTGCGCCAGTTGCGACCTGCTGTGCCGGTTTAACGATGCCTGTCTAGCGAACAATACTACTGGAAGAAGCTGGCCCAGAGGCTGATTAGCACGAATATAATGGCGAATACAATCGTGAACTGGAAAAGGCGTAACTCGAACCCGCGCCGGGTGCGGAAAATCGAATTGTTTTCGCCGCCCATGGCCCCGCTAAAGCTGTTGCCCTTGGATTGAAGCAGGATAAGCGCGACCAAGAAAACGCCCAGCACAATCTGGATGATGTTAAGAGTACTAAGTGACAATTTAAACTTCCTTTTTTAAGTCTTTTATTTTTAAGCCAGGAAATTATAACAACGCCCGGCCTCAATTGCAACTGGTCAGTAGTCAGTGGGTCCGGTCTGGTTTGAAGTTCTCATCTTAAAAAGGCAGAGTTTTCCCGACAAAACAAAATAAACAAGGCCTGATCTCAAAAACTGACTACCGGCTACTGCCCTCTGGCTACTATTCCTAACGGCAGGCATCCAATATCGCTTCGATGATTACTTCCGGGTCGGGCGGGGCCCCGGCAATATAGGCTGTGATAGTTTTACCCGGCGGCAGGAAGAATCCCTTGCCCTCTTCCTCGGCCGCACCTGCGGCGACCCCAGGTTGGAGCGGTCCGAACGCCGTATAAGAACGGGCAAAAGGCGCGGCAGCGGTACTGTCGGAGCCAACCTGCAACAACTTGACATCGTCCGGCAGTGAGGCCAGCAAATCCAGCACCGGCCCGGCCATTTTGGGCGTAAAAGAACCGACCAGCAAAACCACATCGGCCTGGCGGGGGCTGCTTGTCAGGCTGATACCATAGCGGGCGGCGTTGTAGGGCGGCGTAAAAATAGCGGCCAGTTCGAGGCTGGTCGCGTTTGAACCTCCCATATGTAACGGAAAGACAAAAATCGAGGGAGAGCGCCGGATTCTAAAAAGCGATTTCATCTATCTTGTTACCAGGCTAAGTTCCTAAACACTCGACCACCATCCAGCCCTGGCGGTTTGTATTGTCCGCCGGTTCGACCCTCTGCCAGACCGATGTAACGCCGGTATCCGAGTCCTTGACCGATTCTTGCTGGTCATAAGCCTTGAAAGCCGTACCCTTCGGGAAAATCTGAATAATCGGGGCATGGTAATCGGGGGTCTGGCGCAGACGGCAGGCGTCGGTCAGTGTTACCGATTTAAACGAAAGGGTCGCCGGTGGGGTCGGGGTTGGCGCGGCGGTAGTGGGTGCTGGTACGGTCGGGGTGGCGGGTGCTGCGGCTACCGTGGTGGCGAGTGCAGTCGTGCCAGGGGCGCTCGTCCCGGCGGCCCCGGTTGTACCGGCAGCGGATGTCGTTTCATTACCGGAAAGGGTGGGAGTGGTAGAAACAAAAGGGACGGGGGTATCAGTGGCCCGAACCGCCCCGACAGTTATATCATTTCCGCCAGTCAGGTCAATAAAGCGGGCGAAATCGGGACGCAACACGACAAAAATTAATAAGACAAAAGCTGCTATCGAAGCAATTGAAACAATGGTCACGTCCGCGCAGCCGATTCGCGGGCCGCGAGGTTGCCGGAACCAGTCAGGGGGTTGCTGCGACATAAATAATGTATTTCTCCTCCGGGAAAGGCTTAAAAAAGCCCCGGCTCTATTGTGAGCCGTATAATAACTTGAACTACCTGCTGTCTTTGGGTGAGCAGCGGGGTTTATCATACTACAAACCGGGCTACTTGTCAGTACGGCTCAAAACAGCTTGCTTTTTGGGTTGGAAAACAGTATAATCTCTGCTCAGGATTAAATCTGACGGGTTTACGGTCTTTTGCTGCCTTTTATTAGCAGCCGGAATTAAGGGGCCAGCCCGCGCTGAAAGAAATTTTATCAGGTCGAAGGGAGTTAAGAATCTAAAATGGGCGCATTACCCAAACAGAAAGTCAGCCGCTCTGCCCAGGGCCAACGCCGGGCCCACCAGGCTTTAGTGGCCCCGCAACTGGTTACCTGCTCGAACTGCGGCAACAAACGCGTCCCGCACACCGTGTGCAACGTTTGCGGTTACTACAAAGACGAGCAAGTGGTTGAAATTCGCCAGAAGGCGGACAAGAACCAGTAATTTTGGAAATCTTTTGAGCGGCTGCCCGACTTTTGGCGCAGCCGTTCTTTGTGCCACGCAGCTAACCAGAAGAACCTCAATCCTTATTCTTGATAGCAAGTCGCATCGTTTGCCGCCATACCGGGCCAACCTGAACTCCTGCCATCCTGGAGTCAGGCGCGAGTGCCTGGAGGCAAGGTTCCTGGCTGCCGCCTGCCATTTGGATTAGTAGTCGGTAGTTAGTGGTCAGCAGGCAGTTTTAAAAGATGGGTTGGCAAAGACCACCAAATTTATTGATATAACACATAAAAACTAAAATAGCTGGTTTTGCCAATTTTATCCTTTGTAGCAAGCTCCATCATTTCAGGTAAGAACTTCAAGCTGGCTCGGATTCACTGATTACTGGCTACTGTCTGCTGACTACTGTGCAGTTGCAGTAAAACTGAATAATCGCTAACAGCGACGTTAACAAATTGAAGGAGACTGCCCGTGAGCAATACCGCCTGGGTTTTTCCAGGACAAGGTTCGCAAGTAGTAGGGATGGGCAAGGAACTGGCCCAGAATTTTACCGAAATAGCCGAACTTTACAACCAGGCTGACGCCGTACTGGGTTTTTCCCTTTCCCGGCTCTGCTTTGAAGGCCCTGAAGCCGACCTCACCCGCACCGATAACGCCCAACCTGCCCTGCTCGTCACCAGCCTGGCCCACCTCAAAGCCATCCAACTCCGTCAACCTGCTATACTTGATGAACCGCCCCTTTTTGTGGCCGGGCACAGCCTGGGCGAATATACCGCCCTGGTCGCCAACGGCTCCCTTAAATTCGAGGACGCCTTGCGGCTGGTCCGCGAAAGGGGCCGCCTGATGAACGAAGCCGGGCAGGGCAGCGGGGCCGGAAGCGGCATGGTCGCGGTAATCGGGGCCGACGACGCCCAGTTAGAAGAAATGGCCCGGCAAAACGGTGTCGAAATCGCCAATTACAACTCCCCCGGCCAGACCGCTGTCTCCGGCACCACCGAAGGGCTGGCCCGCTTTACCCAGGCCGCCAAAGAGGCCGGTATCAAACGGGTTATCCCCCTGCCGGTCAGCGCCGCTTTTCACAGCAGCGTGATGCGCCCGATGGCCGCCGAACTGGGCCAGCTTATCTCGCAAATTACTTTCAGCCCGGCCAATTTTCCGGTCGTCTCCAACGTGACCGCCCAACCGCTTCCCCTGGACGATGCCGCCGCCCTGCAAGAAGAACTGACCGTGCAGACCTACAGCCCGGTCCGCTGGGTCGAGTCGGTCCGCACCATGTTTAACGGCGGCGCGACCCGTTTCGTGGAAATCGGCACCGGCAAAGTGCTGACCGGGCTTATCAAACGGATTGAAAAAGGCGCGGAACTGGTCAACTCGGAAGATGTGTTGAAGGCGTAAAAAACGAAACAACGTTGAACGTTAAACGTGAAGATTCTTGAACTAATGACCAGGCGTTAAAACATTTGATTGTTTTGTTTGTTAAATTTACAGAATAAAAACAGCCGTTTTTACGTTCCACGTTGTTCCGTTCAACGTTCAACGTTTTACGAAGGAGTTTTCGATGAATTTGGATGGTAAGGTAGCCCTGGTAACAGGTGGGTCGCGCGGAATTGGCCGGGCAATCGCCCTGCTTTTGGCCGAACGCGGCGCGAAGGTGGTTATCAACTATGTCCGGGGTCTCGACGAAGCTAACGTGGTGGTTGCGGCTATCGAAAGCAAGGGTGGGCACGCCACCGCCTTGCAGGGTGACGTATCGGTCCCGGCAGAAGCCCAGAACCTGGTGGACCAGACTGTTAAAACCTATGGCAAAATTGATATACTGGTAAATAACGCCGGGATAACCAAAGACACCCTCATGATGCGCATGAGCGAAAGCGATTGGGACGCCGTCCTTGACACCAACCTGAAAGGGGCTTATCTTTGCGCCAAAGCGGCCCTGCGGCCCATGTTGCGCTCCAAGGGTGGCCGGATTATCAACATCAGTTCGGTGTCCGGGCAGGCCGGGAGTGGTGGGCAGGCCAACTATAGCGCCGCCAAGGCCGGTCTAATCGGCTTCACCAAGGCTATCGCTCGCGAGGTTGGCAGCCGCAACATTACGGTCAACGCCGTTGCGCCCGGTTTTATCGAAACCGATATGACCAACGTGCTGGCCGAAGAATTCAAAAAGAAGGCTCTTGAGCAGATTCCGCTTGAACGCTTCGGTAAACCGGAAGATGTGGCCGAGGCGGTCGCCTTCCTGGCAAGCGACGCTGCCGGGTACATCACCGGGCAGGTCCTGGCGGTCAACGGCGGGATGGTGATGAACTAAGGCATCGAAGTAGATTAAAGTATTAAACCAAAGGAGTTAATAACGCGGTTTTGCAGGAAATTCTCGAAACTTTAAAACGAGCCAAGCAAACTATCCGCGCCTATCGCTACGCCCTGGTTGGCAACCAGGTTTTAACCCGTTACGCGCTGGTAGATGTTTTACTGAAAGCGGTCGGTTGGGACGTGCACGACCCGGCCCAGGTCTTTCCCGATTGGGAAATGGGCCACACCGGGCAGAAGGCCGACTACGCCCTGCTGGATACCGCCGGGCGCGCCCTGGCGGTCATCCGGGTAACCCCCTTGAGCGGGTTCGGCTTCCCTGACCTGGCAAAATTTGCCGCCCCGGCCCAGGAGAGCAGTATCCGTTTTGCTATCCTGACCGACGGCAATTTGTGGCTGGTCGCCGATACATCGCCGGAACGTGAACCGGAAGACCTGGAAATCATGCGGGCCCATCTTGAAAATGACCCGGAAAACTTCTTACTACTTAGTTTCGCCAGCCTGGCCCCGGCTAACCTGCGCGAACTCGACCTGGCCTATTTCCTGAACCAGAAAGCCCGCTCGGTTGAAAGCGCCTCGGCCCAAAACGGGTCTGGCCGCAAGACCGGCAGCGGACCACTCGCAACCCCGGCCACTCGCAAAGGTGCGACCGGACCGCTCGAAACGCCCGCCCCGGAAGCGACCTCCACGCCGAGCCAGGCTCAGATTAGCAGCGCCGAGTGGCTACCTGTCAGCGACTTAATGAACGCCATAACCGCGCCGATGATGTTGCGCTACCCGGATTCGAGCGTGGAAGGTACCCAGGGCAGTTTCCAGCGGACGCTGGCCCACCTGGCCGAATATATAATCCGGCACAACAAATATTTCCAGGCCCCGGTCGAGGATTACGAGGGCAAGAAACGTTACCTTATCAACCTGATTCCAGCGCATAAAGATGGCACTCCCTTTGGAGCCAAAGTGATGCTGTTCAACGGCTGGTACATGGAAACTGACTACAACCCGGCGGACAGCAAGAAAAACGCCATCTGGCTCATCCAAAAAGCGGGTGAAAACCCCCATCATTATTTTTTTAGTTAAGCCAACAGGAAATAATTACCAAAATGTTCAAGAAAGTCCTGATAGCAAATAGAGGTGAGATTGCCCTCCGAGTGGTCCGGGCCTGCCGGGACATGGGTATCGCCACGGTGGTAGCTTATAGCGAGGCCGACCGCGATTCGCTGGCGGTGCGGTTCGCCGATGAAGCGGTCTGCGTAGGCCCGGCGCCAAGCGGCAAGAGCTACCTGAATACCCCCGCGATTATCAGCGCGGCCCTCATTACCGGTGCGGACGCCCTTCACCCCGGTTATGGCTTCCTGAGTGAAAATACCTATGTCGCGGAAATTTGCGAGAAGGTCGGGATAACCTGGATTGGCCCCCGGCCTTCCGCTATCGAGAAAATGGGCGATAAGGCCCTGGCCCGCAAGACCATGATGGATGCAGGTTTACCAATCGTGCCCGGTGTCGAAGGCGTCCTGACCAGTCTTGACCACGCCAAGCAGGAAGCGGCCCGGATTAAATACCCGGTCATGCTCAAGGCCCTGGCGGGCGGCGGTGGGCGTGGTATCCGCGTCATCGAAAACGAATTAGCCCTTGAGAAAACCTATCCAATTGCCCGCGCCGAGGCTGCCAAAGCCTTCTCCAGCCCCGAACTCTACCTGGAAAAGTTTGTACCGCGGCCCCGCCACATCGAAATCCAGGTTCTGGCCGACAATTTTGGTAACACGATTCACCTGGGCGAACGCGACTGCTCGATTCAGCGCCGCTACCAAAAAATCATGGAAGAAGCGCCCGCCCCCAACCTGTCCGATAAACTCCGGCAGAAAATCGGGGAGGCCGCCGTCAAAGGGGCCAGGTTTATCAACTACAACAGTGTTGGGACCATGGAGTTTTTGCTCGACCCCGACGGCAACTTCTATTTTATGGAAATGAACACCCGTATCCAGGTCGAGCACCCCGTGACCGAGCAGGTGACCGGCATAGACCTTGTGAAATGGCAAATCAAGGTCGCGGCTGGGGAACGCTTGACGCTCTCTCAAAAAGACGTTAGAATACGTGGGAACGCGATTGAGTGCCGCGTGAACGCGGAGGACCCGGCAAGTAACTTCCGGCCCGACGCAGGAAATATAGACCTTTTCATCCCACCGGGCGGAATCGGAGTGCGTGTAGATACCCACCTTTACAGCGGGTATGTGATGCCTCCCTACTACGATAGTCTGCTTGCCAAAGTGATCGCATTTGCCGATACACGCGAAGAAGCAGTGGCCCGGATGGCGCGCGCGTTGCACGAAACAGTAGTGAGCGGGGTAAAGACAACTATCCCTTTCCAGCAGTTTCTACTGGCCGACCCGGAGTACCGGGAAGGTAAGGCAGCGCTCGATTTCGTGGAAAAGAAGATGCCAACCTGGCAGCTCTAACTTGCTCAAACTCAAACGAAAATCCAGTCAGGTATCAGCAATAAATGTCGGCTAACGCCACAACTAATGCAAAAGGACAAAATGGTAAAAAGCTCGGTACGGTGCGCATCGCGCCCGGTGTGCTGGCTACCATTGTCGAGGCTACCACGCTCGGCGTGGAGGGCGTTATCCGTATGGGTGACGCCAATAGCAGCGCCAGCCTGAGCCGGATTTTCAACCGTGACAACAACGATGGTGTCAAGATCGAAGTAAAAGAAGATAAAGTTTACGCCGACCTTTACATTATCGTAGATAAAAGCGCTAACCTGGCCCAGGTTGGCAAACAGGTACAAGGAGACGTTTCAACGGCCATTCGACACCTGGTAGGGATGCCGGTTGAGCAGATAAACGTCTATATTCAGAACGTTGAGTAATTCTACAAGTAACAACAGTAACGAATCCAATAACCTTCAACCCCTTTCGACCGGGACCGCCTGGGAACGGGATGAATGGTTCGAAATCGAAGATTTTCTCAAGAGCGCCGAACCACCCAAGAATAAATTGGGGTTCCAGCGCCGCCAGGCTCGTATAGTAACACTACTATCTCTCTTTGAAGCCGATTCGGTTAATCACGACCCGTTGATGGTCACTAACCGCTATATCGAAACCTTTGGCCTCTCCGCCGATGTGGCCCGTTTCACCCGCAACCTGGTGATGGGCGTCATTAACGACCGGGAGAAATTAGACAGCCTGATTTCCGGGGCTGCTTCTAGCTGGCCGGTGGACCAGATGGCGAAGGTTGACAAGAATATACTGCGGCTTGCAATTTTCGAGATTCTATTTAATAATGACGTGCCTACCAAGGCGGCCATAAACGAGGCTATCGAGCTGGCTAAAAGTTTCGGTAGCGACAGCAGCAGCCGTTTTGTCAACGGTGTCCTGGGTGCGATAGTCGCCCAGCAAGCCAAGGCAACACCGGCACCCGGCCCGGCCCAGGATTTATAGAAACTAATCGAATTCTTCACTCGATTATTCGCTCAAACTTATGTAAAATAAGGTGAGCATTTGGACGCTAACCCTGGATAGGTGCGGTTCTGCTCGGCATCATGTCCCGGCACACTTGAGGTCTATGTGCCAGCGAGGTTGTAGCTTAAACAGGTTTCTACCCGAAACCCCACAAAAATCTTTCCGCCTTAGGCGAGGAAGGAGGTGAATTGAATGGCAGCAGCAAATGAGTCCATTTTCAACGATTTGAAGGAAATCATTGTTGAGCAACTCGCGGTTGATCCCGAGGAGGTAACCATGGAAGCCTCCTTTGTCGAGGACCTCAATGCCGACTCGTTGGACCTGGTCGAATTGATTATGGAAATTGAAGAAAAATTCGGTATCCAGGTTCCCGACGAAGTTGCTGAGAAGATTGTGAACGTCAGCGACGCGGTCGAGTACATCCAGGAGCAGAAGAACTAAATTTTCTTGGAAAATAAAAAAGGAGCTTTTGCAGAGGTTTAGCAAAGCTCTTTTTTGTTTTTATATTTTTCCCCCTCTGCCAGACCTGTACCCAATACAGATAAACTAGGAGACAGTACATCCTGAGCGTAGCGAAGGATCTCCGGTCCGTTGGACAATATCACGGTCGTTCGCGCTTAGTATATGTCCGGTTAGCTAACTCCCACGCCTGGGGTATCGCTTCGGTCAGCCACCATTCCCAAAATTCCAAACGTTTATTAAGGTCGTATTCAAAGGGAAGTGGAGGCGCAAGTAACTCCGTTGCACCCGGTTTATTTCGGTCAATAATGGTGTAGGCTGTTACCGCATCGTCGGCAACCTCATACTTATTCCCGCCATAAATAGCCACCGAAAACATATAAATGGCCGCATCATTCATATACCCAAGATCAGCTTTTACAAGATTATGCGAGAAATACCAATATAGTTCTGATAACCGTTCTTTGGCTTCCTGAAAAACGAGCTTTCCTAACAATAAATCCCCGGTATCCTGTAACAAATATTTTATCTCTTTAATATATTGCTTTTGCCACTTGCCTTTTCGTTTTACCGTTGTTTCCCACCTGGACAGAACATTTGATACAGTTAAAATTCCTAACCAACTTAAAGTATGGTCACCCAGATTCATCTTTTGGAAATTGTTTTCCAGGTTTTGGTCAAAAGTTTGAGAATTATCTTTTTTGTTACGTTCAGGAAAATCAAAACTGGCAGGCTGAAAAGATATGTAAATAGCGTCTTTTTCTATGAAACTCAATTGATGTTCGGGGTCTTGCCGGACTTTTTTAAGGTATTGTTCGCAAAGCTGCTGCGTTTCTAAAAGTAATTTCATGGCTCTTTATAATTTTCGATTGTGATATTCGCCAACGGCGCGGAGATTCCTCGCTACGCTCGGAATGACAAATATTGATTGCACTCACACCCATAAGACATGATAAAGGAAAATTCTTGACCGAAAGGATTATAGAGATTTAATAGCTAACTAAGGCCGAGATGAGCCAGAATTATCCAGCCGATAAGCAGGATGATAAACGAGGCGACCGGCACAATCACGAAGATAGCCCACCACGAGCCGAGCGTCACCGCCGAGAAAATCCCCAGCAATAGAATAACCACCGCCGCTGCGACCCACTTATAATATTTGCGGCGCTGCTCTTTCCGGCGCCTGTTACCTTCGATAATCCTGACGCTCGCCACTGCCTCGTTGTAAAGACGCAAACCCTCGCCGTGGTCGTTAGGGGCGATACTGCTGACGTAGACCTGGTGGGCCAATCTCACCTCGTTGCGGTCGAGGCCGGGCAACGGGTTGAAGAACAGACCTAACTCGCGCTCGGCGTCCGGCCAGCGGTGCAACCCGGCCAGGCGTTTCCCCTCGTTAAAACGCTGCCAGTAGACCCCCTCGATTTCGTATTTGGCCCGCTCCTGGTCGCTCCGGCAGCGCGTGCAGAAATGGTCGAGAACATACATCGGCTCCCCGCAACTCAGACACAGCTTTTTAAGGTCGGCCCCGCAGTTGGCGCAGAACTGCTGTCCGTCCGGGCGCTGGGCCAGGCCGTCCTGGTTGAGGTGTTCGCAATAAGGGCAGGGAATGATAGGGTAGGCGTAGGAGGGAAAAACTACCAGGCGGTCGGGGCCGTTATCGTTATAAAGTTCCGGCTGGGTCAAACGGGTTTCGGGGGCAGCGTTCGATACCGGCCAGCCCTGGGTCGTTTCGCGGCGGACCATCTTGCTACAATTACGGCACCGGGCCAGGCGCTGTCCCGCCAAAAAAGCCTCGTTCGGCAGGGCCGCTCCACAGGACGGACACCGCCACCGGGTCCCACCTTCTTCTCTATTCGACCAAGCGCCGGTATCGAGCCTCATTTAATCCAATTCCAAATAAATCAAAAAACCGCGTGGTTGCCGGTATTACTGAAATTAGCAGGTGAAATAGTTTTTCGCCTTGCCCGTTTCAAATTATACGCAATCGCACAAAAATTTGTTCCAACCAAATTATAAAAGGGCGAGTAGCCCCAAAAAGAGAACCGCAAGGCAAAACCAGACGAGTATGCTAAACTTAACAAGCTTGCTCCCCACAGACAAAGAGAGTCTTTTGTAAATATAAAAACAGGGATGTGAAGACCAGAGAAAGGAATTTGTTACTGCCATGAAAGCAGTCGCCATCAGACCGGGGCAAAAAAATAGCGTCTTTATGCAGGAAATCGAAAAACCGGAAGTCGTGCCCGGCCAATTGCTCATCCGGGTGCTGGAAACCGGCATTTGCGGCACCGACCTGGAAATTATCAATGGGGATTTCGGTACAGCTCCCAGCGGGGCAGATTTCCTGGTGCTGGGTCACGAATCTTTTGGACGGGTCGAGGCAGTCAGCCCCGGTCTCGAAAATAGCGGCTGGCAGCCAGGTGACTATGTCGTCTGTACGGTCCGGCGGCCCTGCCACGACCACGACCCGAACTGCGATAGCGGCCACAGCGATATGTGCCTGACCGGGAACTACACCGAACGCGGCATCAAGGACCAGCATGGGTTTATGACCGAGTTTTACAGCGAATACCCCGACTTTGCTATCAAAGTCCCGGCCAGCTACCGGCCCTGGGGCGTGCTGCTCGAACCGACCGCCGTCGTCGAGAAGGCCATTTACCAGTCCTACAAAATCCAGGAGCGGCTCGATTTCGAGCCAAAACGAGCGGTCGTGCTGGGAGCCGGGCCGATTGGCCTCCTGGCGACCTTCCTCTTGCGCGACCGGGGCCTGGAAACCTTTACCATAGCGCACAGCCTGGGCGGTCCGACCAACCCGAAAGCGGTCCTGACCGAGCGGGTCGGAGCGACCTATCTTTCGAGCCAGGAAGTCGAAGTTGAACATCTCGACAAAATGCTCGGCAACATCGACATCATCATCGAGGCCAGCGGCAGCAGCGAGATTGTCTTTCAGGGCATGGCCGCGCTCGGCCCAAATGGCGTGATGTCGATAACCGGGGTCGAGGGCGGCCATAATTCGCTGGCAATTGACGCCAACCGCCTCAACCACCAGCTTGTGATGGGCAACCAGGTGGTCTTTGGTTCGGTCAACGCCAACCGGCGCTACTTCGAAATGGGCGTGGAAAGCTGGGGCAGCCTGGAAAAGAAATGGCCCGGCGCGCTTTCGTCCATGATTACCCGCCGCCTGCCGATAGAAGATTTCCAGACCGCCTTTGGGCGGGACCGCAACAACATCAAGACCGTGTTGCAAATCGGGGCTGAATAGGGCGCGGCAGGCTGAGAGAAGGCTGTTGAGGATTTGTCTAACAAAGTTGTAATGCAACCTTTCATTGACATTGGCCTCGAAATAAACTAAAATTAGCATAAATATTTTAGAAACGGGCGTGGTCCCTGGCCTTCTCTCACTCTTAACCCGGTATATGCAGGCGGGTTCGGAAGATAAACCTTAACAAAGGCAAACCAATAAATATAAAAATATCGAGAGAATAAAGGCAATAAAGCGGGGCGTCAGGGAGTAAATACGGCCCGTTTTTTGTATCTCTAACCGGCAGGTTAGAAACTGAGAAGAGGATGAGAAGGACGGGCTTTGGGCAAGGGCGGCCAGGGTCCGGTAGCTCCTTTTAACCAGGGAGTTACTTTATAGCTATCCAGGTGCGGTTGGTTGCACCCGGAGAGGGGGAGAAACCGGGTATGTCCGCCAGGTCAGCAAAATTAAACGAAACCGAAACGCTTTCGAATCCTGAAACTACGGAAGTAGTATTAACCGCCCCGCCCGCGGTAGCTACTCCGCCTGCTGTTGCCGTGCCTAAATCACCGGCACCCGCAACCGCCAAGCCAGCCCAGAGCCAGACCGATATAGATAGCAGCGCCCTGATGTCCGAGGTCAAAAAATATTTGCCTCCGGCGGATTGGCCTGTCATCGAGCGGGGCGTCCAGTTCGCTATCCAGGCCCACGCCCACCAGAAACGGGCCAGCGGCGAACCCTATGTAATCCACCCTATCGCCGCCGCTACCACCTGCGCCCAGATGCAACTCGACCGGGACGCCGTTATCGCGGCCCTGCTCCACGATGTGCCGGAAGATACCGAAGTCACCCTAGACGAAATCCATAAAGAATTTGGCGAGAAAGTCGCCCGCCTGGTAGACGGTGTTACCAAGCTGAGCAAAATCAAGTGGCAGCCCTCGGACGACCAGAACAGCCGAGCCATGCAGGAAAAACAGGAGCAAGCCGAAAATCTGCGTAAAATGTTCCTGGCAATGGTGGACGATGTGCGGGTAGTCCTTATCAAACTGGCCGACCGGCTGCACAACATGAAGACTTTGATGTACAAGTCCCCGGCCAAGCAGGTTAAAATCGCCACCGAAACCCTCGAAATCTTCGCGCCCCTGGCTAACCGCCTCGGTATCTGGAATATCAAGTGGCAGTTGGAAGACCTCTGCTTCATGTACCTCTATCCCGACCGCTATAACGAACTAATCAAGGAACTGGACGAAAAACGCGAGAGCCGGGAGAAATATCTTAAAAGAATCCAGGGGGTTATTCGCAAAGCCCTGCCGGAAGCGGGTATCAATGTCCTGGACGTTAGCGGGCGGCCCAAACACGTATACTCCATTTTTAAAAAGATGGAGCGCAAAAACGTGCCGCTCAGCCAGATTTACGACGCCCTCGGCGTACGGATTATTGTCGAGGATGTGCGCGACTGCTACGGGGCCCTTGGTATAATTCACACCCTGTGGCGACCGGTGCCGGGCGAGTTCGACGACTATATCGCCAACCCCAAAGAGAGCATGTACCAGTCGCTCCATACCGCCGTTATCGGGCTGGATGGTCGCCCGCTCGAAATCCAGATTCGGACCAAAGAGATGCACCAGGTGGCCGAGTTCGGTATTGCCGCCCACTGGCGCTATAAAGAGGGCGGCAAACGGGACGTTGAGTTCGAAACCAAAATCGCCTGGTTGCGCCGCCTGCTCGACTGGAAAGACGAGAACTATGACTATGACGCCCAGGAATTTGTAGACTCCCTCAAGACCGATGTCTTCCAGGACCAGGTTTACGTCTTTACCCCCAAGGGCGATATTATTGACCTGCCTTCCGGCGCGACCCCGCTCGACTTCGCCTACCGCATTCACACCGAAATCGGCCACCAATGCGGCGGGGCGCGGGTGAACGACCGCCTGGTGCCCCTGAACTACCAGCTTCAAAACGGTGAAGTAGTCAAGATTATCCAGGCTAAAAACCGCAAAGGGCCGAGCCGGGACTGGCTCAACCAGAACCTGGGCTATATCAAGACCGCCGGGGCCAGGGAAAAGGTCCGCCAGTGGTTCCGCCGCGAAGAACGCGACGAGAATATTTCACACGGGCGGCAACTGCTGGAAGCCGAACTTAAGCGGCTGGGCCTGGAAAATATCAAGTACGAAACAGTCGCCTCGTATTTTTCAAAATACGAAAAATTGGAAGACTTCCTCGCCGCTATCGGCTATGGTGGGGTCGGCATGGGGCAGGTTACGGGCCGCTTGATTGAAGCTACCCGCCACGCCGAAGAACAGGCCCTGCCCGAATTTGCCCAGCCCAGCAGCGCCAGTATCAGCCCGGCAGCCACCGACCGGCCTATTATGGCTCCCGGCGGCGTGACCGTAGGCGGCATGAGCGGCATGATGACGACCATCGCCAGTTGTTGCCACCCGATGAAAGGCGACGAAGTAATTGGCTATGTCACCAAGACCAAGGGAATTTCGGTCCACCGGGCAAACTGCCCCAACATCCTCAATTTACCCGAAGAAAACAAAGGCCGCCTGATTCGCGTGGAGTGGGGAGAAGACAGCCAGCAGTTCTACCGGGTACCGGTCCGTATGGAAGCCCTCGATAGAGTAGGACTTTTGAGGGATATTACAGTTATGGTCGCAGATGAGAAAATAAATATCGGTGACATGCGGACCTTACCGGCCAGTGGCCGTGGGATTATCCTGATATTGTTTACAGTCGAAGTAACCGGCCTGGAACAGTTGGCTCGCATCCTGAATAAATTACACACTGTCCGCGATGTGCTCGACGTGCGACGTGAAACGCCTACCCCGGCAGGCCGGGGCAGTAGTGATAAAAAATAAGAATTAAATAATCAATCAGTTAGTCGGTTGTTGAATTGGATCAAACAAGGCAGGTTGTTATGCATTCAAGTCTCCGCCCACGCCTTGAAGAATTCTTTTTGGCCCTCCTCTGGTTAATCGGTGCCGGGTTGTGGGGCTATTTTGGCTATCATGGCTACCAACAAAATCTTTTTGCGACCACCGACTTTAACCTGGCCGGGTTCGTAATCAGTTTCTTTTTAATTTGTCTGAGCGTCTACGGTCTGCGCTACTCTCTCAGCGTATTCCGCCGACTGTGGCCGAACGCGCCCGGCTGGACCGAAACGGGCGCCAGCCTGGTCCTGGGCCTGGTCCTGGTTTGCGGCTTTCTCTTTAGCCTCTTCACCGTCACCTTTTGTGTTATCCATCTCATTGCCGACGACATTTCAAACCTGGTCTTTGCCTGGGGCGTAGCCGCTTGCCTGGGTATTTTCGCCCTGGCATTCGTCCAGCTACGGGCGGCCTTCAGGATTGCCGGTCCTTTCATGAACTGGCCCTGGCTTTACGAGACGGACGGCCAACCGGCCAAAGAGGGGTTAAAAGGTTTGCTGCTAAAAATGACCGGGCGCAACCTTGTCCCACTCCGCGCCGATGAATATTTACACGGACCCCTCCTACTCGAAAATGACTCCCAGAGCATGCAAGTCGAGGAAAAAGAAGCCGGGTCGAACCGCCGCCAGGGACTTGAGAAAACCCTGGTCGCCCACGGTGGTTTTCACATCAATACCCTCGGCTTTACCGCCAACGGCGGGACCATTTTCGCGGTCAGTGACGGTGGAACAGTCCATTTCCAATCAAATGGGCGCAAAGGCACCATGTTCCCCCCTGAATTGAAATTCTGGGAATGGCGCAACGGGCGGGTCCAGACCGCCGCCCTGGGCGAGTCCCAGACCTTTTTGACCTCCCACTACCGCACGCCCCCCACGCTGCAAAACTACCGCTTCCTGGTTCCGGGCGGTGGCAACAAGTTCGCCTGGGTCTTACCGCGTGAAATCAGCGTCGGAAATTGGAATACCAACGGGGTCCAGCAATTAAAACTGGAGGAAGATTTCCCGCTCAAAGGCTGGAACGGCTTTAACCCACTGGCTTTCAACCCCGAAGGCTCCCGGCTGGCCTGGGCTACCCCTGACGGTAAAACGCGCCTCTGGAACCTCGAAACCGACCAGGTCCAACCGTTAAGGGCCTACCCGGTCACCCCGGCAGCCGGGGAAGAAAACCGGGTCTGGGGTCTGGTCTTTAGCCCGGACGGCACCCGCGTGGCGACTCTCGGCGGGAGCGGCATCCTTTTGCAAAACGTCTATACCGGTTGGCGCTGGTTCAAAACGCTCGACCCCAGGCGTGAACAACTGGGCGCGTTCGTCTTTAATAACAGCGGTTTCGAAATGGCCCTCGGAATGCAGGTAGCCTCCGATGCCATCCATTATTCGCTGAGTAACCGTAAAGGCCGCAACGGGAGCGGCACCCCCGGTGTTAACGGCAACGGCGAGTATTCCAGGGCGGGCGACCAACCGGACGAGTTGGTGCCGGTTGTCCGTATCTGGGACTTGCGCGAGGACCGTTATCTTGATTTACCCGCCGGGAATGTCCCTATCCGGGGCCTGGCCTACAGTTCGGACAACCGCCAACTGGCCGGGGTCGACGAAGCCGGGATTTTACGGGTTTGGGATATGCCGCCCGAAGGCGTGACCATACGGTCTCCCCGCCTGCGGGTCCAACTCGACCTTGGCCTGACCGGGCGCAAAGTGGTCGTGGCCTTCTCGCCGGACATGGCCTACATGGTCTGCGCCACCGACAACCGGATTCTTATCTGGAATGTCGCCCGCCTCTCCCAGGAAGCCAGGGTCTAACCATTTTACTGTTTGATAGATTTATTTTCTTATACTTTTACAAAAAACCGCCCCGCGATGTAAAAATTCCAGGGCGGTTTTGATTCAAAATTTAGTGTGAAACCTAAACTCTCAGCAATCTATCCTTGATAAACAACTGCGGAACCTGGTCCCAGGTTTTGGGTTGGAGGGTGTTGTGTTCCCAGAGGCGTTGCTTCACCTGGGCAGGCGCAACCCCGGCGCTGAGCAAGAGAGCCGCCGTCGCGGAAACCAGGGGCGTGGCAAAGGAAGTCCCGGCCCAGTAGATAAAACGACTGCCGCCACTGGCCCTGCTGTCGCCCGTATCCATCAATAAATCGAGGCCGGGTGCGGCCAGGTTGCCCTGGTTGCTATACAGGGCTGTTTCCCCGCTCTGCCCGGTAGTGGACGACACTGCGATGACCTGCTGGAAGGCCGCCAGGCTATCACCATAATATCCGTAGGCGGCGGGTTCTTCGGGATTGCGCGAGTGGAGGAAGAAGCTATCGTTACCGGCGGCGGCCACTATAACCGCCCCGGCCTGGCAGGCCCGCTGGCAGGCTTCCAGTAGATAAATCGCCTCGGCTTCCTCGGACAGGCTCCGGCTGATACCCAGGCTCAGGTTCAAAATAAAATTATCCTCGACCAGCCGCCGCCCGTTGCTGTCGGTCACTTTGGCCGCCCGCAAAAAGAGCAGGTAGTCCATGGCCTCGGTCAGGTTACTCCCGGTGGTGAACCCCTGGTGGTTGAGGACTTCCAATAGCATGATGCTGGCCGCAGGGGCCAACTGGCGGACCAGGCTAGCGATTAATGCCCCGTGATATTTCTCGACCACGCCCGCGTCTATATCGGACAGGCCGGGACGTTGTAACGGCTGGGGGTGAATCCGGCCCAGGTTATAAATCTCCTTCAGGTCCACCTTGTTGCTCTCGTCCACCACCTCGACCTCGCTGCCGGGAGCCAGCATCGAGATATAAAAATCGACCAGTTGCGGGTTCAGGTGGCCGGGGTCGGGGGCGGCGTCAATAATGACGATGGTCGTACCCTCGCCCTTATACTTGAAATTCTTGCGGCTCCTGGCCCCGATCTGTTTCCACAGCGGCTGGTTCGCGACGTGGTGGCGGCCCTGGCGCAGGTTATAGCCGGAAGAACGGGCCGGGATTTCCCAGGGGCTCAACCCCGGTTGGACCCAGCTACCGACTACCAGGTGGTCGGGGCTTACATCGAACCCGCTCACCCCTGACGGGTTGGGGCTGTTGAGGGCGGTCGAAATCTCGAAAGCAACCTGGACGGTCGGCCTTTGCTGCCGGTTTATTTGAAAAGGGCGCGAGACAATATCCTGGCGGGAATGAAACTGCCGGAAAGAATCGTACAATTCCTGCTCGGTTACCGGGCTGGGCGGCGCGTCCTCCGAAGTCTTAAAAAATTCGGTGTCCGAGGGAAGGCGCAGGTGGGCCGGGGTAAGCGTCTTGCCATCCGAAACGGCCACTTTGGGGGTTCCGGCGGTCGTGCGGCCATATTTTCCGGTCAGGTTGGGGCTATATTCTTCGCTTATTTTAAGACGGCTCAAAAGGTGGTTCAAGTTGTGCTGGGGTGCGGTAATCACAACCTGGTCGGCCAGGTAGCGGCGGTTGCGGTCGAAGGAGGAATGGGCCCTCATTTCGTCTAATTTACTCATAGTTTCGTTGTCCTTTTTCTAACTTCTTAACTTTAAATTTTATACGCTAATTGAACTGGGGTACGCCGGGAAAAAGGCCGAAATTGGGAATTATAACGGGCTGCTATCCCCAACCAGGATAAACGGAGCCCAGTAGAAAGGATGCCGGTAGGCCGGGTTGCTCAGCAGAGAAAGTTGGGCCCGGCGGAGGGCGGCGCTTTTACCAGAACCCTGCAATAATCCCTGGTAAAATTCCTGCATGAGGAGCGACCCGGCCCGGTCGTCCACTCGCCACAAAGCTAAAGCCAGGCTGCCCGCCCCGGCATAGAGGCAAGCCCGGCTGAGGCCCTGCACCTCATCGCCGCCGCCTATCGCGCCGAGACCCGTTTCACAGGCGCTGAAAGTGACCAGGGCCGCCTGTAATTCCATGTTCAGAAGTTCGTGGACGGTTAACTCGCCGTCCGCCAGTAGCAAAGAGGAAAAAAGAGGCGCGTCCTCACGGTAGCGTCCGTGCGTCGCCAGGTGCAAAATCCTGGCGGTTGCGGCCAGGCGCCGGAAATTCGCCAGGGTGGCCTCTGCTTCGACCAGCGGCCCGGTTTGAAGGGTCTGGCCGACCAGCCCTGCTTCCTCGACCGCGCAGGGCAGCGCGCCCTGGTTGGAAAAGCCAAAGACCAGGCTGCCTTCGCCCTCCTTGCGCAAACCCCGCTCCCGGCAGACCGCCAACAGACTGGCCGCCGGGAGATAGGTGATTTCATCAAAACTTTCAAGCAAATAACGGTCGCGGGCGGCGTTATAAAGGGCGTGGAAAGGTAGATAATGCAGGGAGCCATGCGGCACGATTATCAAGCGCCGGATGTCCGCCATAAATGGTTCGACCGGGGCGAAAAGGGTCATGTACAATTTCGCCAGCAAGGCCCGGCTGTTTACCAGCAAACTTTGCTGGCGCTGGTCCAATACACCGGGCGCTAGTTTGGCGGCGTCGGCCAGGTTCTTGACGGTCCCGGCCAGGTTCAGCCGGAAAAGCCCAAGCTGGCGGTTGAGCTGGGCCAGGGTACAGAGCCGCCGGGCCGGGGTGATAGCCCGCGCCGTGACCACGAAAGCCAGCACTTCACCTCGCGCCACGTAATATTCGAGCAACCCTTCTTCTTCACCGAGTAAAGCCGGGTCAAAGGGACGGTGTTCGGCGACCAGGGCGGTATCCTCGGCGTAGGCCGCGTTACGGACCTGCAAACGCTGAGTCAATTCGGCCAACCGTCTCTCACACTCGAAAGTCTGGGTTAGCAGGTCCTGCCGCTCGTCCTCGGAGGGCAATTTGGTGTCCTCGGTCGGGCTGACCGGCCCGGCCTGCCAGAAAGCCACGCGGCTCGTCAGGTTGTTATGGCGCTGGCGAAGAGTTTCTATTTCTTCCACGATAGGCCGGTCGGCGGGATTGCGCACCTTCACCCGGATGTCGAGGCCGTTCCCGACCAGGTCGGCCAGCGCCCGCGACTTGACCCGCTCGGCCTGGTGAAAAGCCCGGTCGGGTTGGCCCGTTTCGAGGGAAAGCGCCACCGCCGCTTCGTAAGCATGTTCTTTAGAGCGCAGGAAAAGAGAGCGGGTTTCGGTCTCGATACGTCCCCGCAGGTGTTCAAGGTGACTCAAAGCCACTTCGTAATGCTCCAGGGCGCTGGAATAATCCTGTGACTTTTCGCTAATTTCACCTAGCAGGTAGCGACCCTGGAACAGCCCCCCAAAGATTTTCTGTTCCTCAAAACTGGCAAGCACCGCCTCGGTCAGGGGAATCGCCGCACCAAAATTGCCATCGGTGGCTTCGAGGTGCGCCAGCAGCAGTTTGGCCTGCAAGATGACCTGGGTATTTTCCGCTTCGGCCAGGATATTGCTCAGTTTGGCGCGGGCTAACTCGGTCTGCGCATCAGCCAGGAAGATCTCGGCCAGCCGCAAGTCTACAAACTGGCTGAAAGTGGTCGAGCCAAGCTGCCGGGCGACCGCCTCGGCATGGTCCAACACCGGACGAGCCGCGGCATAATCACGCAAGGCAATCAGGGCCCGGCCCAGCATATAGTGCGCCTGCAAACTGTGCCAGGTCTGAGTCATATCGCGTTCGGTCAGCAGCTTTATTAAGCCCTCGGCCTGCGCGACCGCTTCCTCGTAGCGGCCCAGTTCCAGGTAGCAATTCCCGGTATAGAAATCGCCTGTAATCAACAGGGGTATTAAACCGTTGGCAACCACGACCTCGCGGGCTTCCTGCAACAGCCGCAAAGCCTTGTTATATTCGCCCAGGAGATAATAACAGGTGGCGCTGCCCTGCTGGTAGGTGGCGGCGGCCAGGTACATTTCAAACTGGCGGGCAATTTCACAGGCTTCGAGCGAATATTCGAGAGCCTCCCGGTAACGACCAAGTTCCCGCAGTACCACTGACATGTTGTAAAGCAACAGACACAACTGCTTGCGCGCCGCCGGGGAGTTGGCCGCTTCGAGCAGTTCGCGGGCCCGGGTCATTTCTTCGAGGGCTTTGCCAAACTCGCCAAAGTGACAGTAAGAGTTCCCGGCGCTCATGAACGCGACCGCCGCCGAAATCGGTTCGTTATGGGCCGCCAGGGTCCGCCCGGTTTCCAGGGCTATTTCGAGAGCCTGGCGGTAGTCGCCCAGGTGGTTGAGCGCGCCGATTTTGCCGATTTGCGAACGGGCGGCCTCGACCGGGTTCCCGGCTTCAAGCGCCCACTGGCGGGCCTCGTCGTAAAGCGAAATAGCCCGCTGCGCCTCGCCCTGGAGCATCGCCACGTTAGCCTGGACCATCAGACCGAGGGCGTGATGGAGACGGTTGCCCGAAATCCGCGAAGCGTAGACGATCTGGTCGGCCAGCGCCTGGCCCCTGGCAATATTCGAGGAAAGGAGTTCGTTAGCCCTGGCCTTCATGTACTGGACAATTTCGTCGGTCAGGGTGGCGGCTTCGCGCTCAAGCAACCGGCGTTGTTCGGCGGGGTCTTCCAGGCTTTCCAGGTTGGCTACAAAATCGGTGGCGGTTAGCATTTGCAACTTAGTTCATTTGCAAGTCTGGTACGATGATTATTCTGGACTCAAGCACAATTTCAAGGTCGAACGGCTGGGGCGGCTGGACATTCTCAAAGATAAAATTGCCCAGTTCGTCCAGGGCCTCGCTGGCAACTTCCCGGCCCTGGCTCGACACACAAATTTTCCGGCCAATTAAAGCGTCAAGATTGCCGTCGTCGGTCTGGACCAAACCCAAAATATTCAAGGCCTGGCTGCGGGGGCTAACCGGCTGGACCGTCAGGACAATCGTAAGTTCTTCCGCCTGGAAGGTCAGGGGTAGACCCTCGGTCGTGCCGCGCACCCCGGCTTCGGCGTAGGAAAGAGTATGGGGTTTTAAAAGGCTGGCGACCACCCGGCGCAGCCAGTCAAACCGGTCGCTCTGCGGCTGGTCGGGCGGGCGGACGGTCTGTTCTTCGAGCAAGGGGTCGGGCTCCTGCAACCATTTACGCATCTGGGTTACCTCAGCGGTACACCACTCGCAGGTCGCCAGGTGGCGGCGCAGTTTATCCGCTTCCAACCCACTCAGCATCCCGGCGACATACTCACCGACGTGCTGGGTTTCCGGGCATAAGGTGCGGGCGGGGCTGGAAATAAATTCAAACTGGCGGCGGACTTTATTATCTAGACTCTGATATACCTGTAATTCACGCCGGCAAAACTCACACTCGGCCAGGTGCCGCTCAAATTGGGGGCGGGCGTCCTGGTTGAGAAAAGCCAGGTAGTCGCCTTCGGTTACCTGGTCAGGCCGAATACAAGCCAAAAATTCACTCATGAAAAAATAATACCTTTACTGACCTTTACAACCCTCTAAGTGTCGTTAGCGGATAAGCCGCGCGACCTTCGAGCATTTATTAAACAGTTAAATAAACGCTGTATTTTAAGTTTTTAGCAATCTTAGTTAAGCAATCTTGTCAAGCAATTGAAAGAAAACTTGACTTTCGCTTTGAGCCTGGAAACTCCGTTAAAGAGGTGGGAAAATGACCTCATAAGGGATGTTTCAAGCGAAAATCCTGGCAAAAAGTTAAAAATCTGAATTATTACGCAATCGCCACAATAAGTTCTTATTTCGCCGGTAGACTGTCGTTATATCCCCAAAGTGCTGCGGATAAAGCTGAACAATCTCACGAGGCGGCATCCCCTGGATGTACCGCAGGTATACCAGAAGGCGGTCGGGCGGGTCCGGCAGCTTTTGCCAGACATTGCGCCAGAAAGTCGCCCGGTCCGCCGAGTGCAGCATGGTTTCTTCCATATCAAAAGCATCCCCGATTTTTTCTTCCAAAACAGGGCTATCGCCGCGAGGATCGCGGTCAAGGGAAATATCAAGATTGCGGGCCTGGAAATCGCGCTGGGCATCGGCGACTATGGTGCCGCAACAAAGCTTCAAGTATTGCAATATGGCTGAAAGGTTGTGGAAGTTAGCAAATTTCTCCGGGCCGACAAACCGGTAAAAGTTTATAAAGACCCCGTTGACCAGGGCATCTTCCTCGTAGCGCAAAGCCGGGAAGTGGGCCAGGCGTTGCGATAACCAGCGCCGTACGAAACTGCCATAAAGGCTAACCAGGCTTTCCCAGGCCGCTTCGTCCCGCTCGACAATAGCGCGCCGCCAGATTTCAAAACCGAAGCGGGGGTCGTAGGTCTCGTGACGAAGATATTTTTCGGTTTCCTGTTGGCACCGTTCAATTAACCCGATTAAACTGGCTTGGTTAAATTCACTCAATTACAAAGCCCTTTTCGTGAGGACAAAATCGTCAGCCAATAGTGTCTGTACGCTACTTTTAACGACCATTAATAATTACTTCTTCAGCGGATACACATGAACTTAAAAAATTATAGCACCGGGTTATACGCTTTACAATGACGCAGATTACACTTCGGGATTTGTGAAAAAACTAACCTTTTAAATATTTAAGGCCAATTTGGGGCTTTGGAAAGCTCTATTAATCTATTTTTTTATTTTGGCGAGACAAAGGGGGCTACCGGACTCCCAAAACTACCACTTGTCATAAAAAATTCTATAAAATAACTTATCAAATATTAATTTTACTTTTTAGGCACATTTATTACATTAAAAAACATTTCTATACATGCAATCTTTCCCCTATTGACAGAAAATTGCAAAAATGTTATCTTAATCACAGAAAGTAATAGAGTTGATTGACTCGTATTACACCAAAAACTCGGGGATTCACATCAAATCAGGGTATACAAGCTCGATGGTCTCTGGTTTGAAAATCCAAAAAAACGAACCTAATTAAAGAGTCCAAATATAAGCGTGACCTAGCTTTGGGTACACTGCGGGCTATATTCTGGCACTCGAAAGACAGTTTAGCCGTGAACAACTTTAAGGCTCACCAGGCTAATTTGGAATAGTTTAGGTTCAACCATAAATTTAGTTGAAATTGAATATTTTTATTTTTTGGAGGATATGGTGATGGATATTAAATGGTTGAAGTACCGTGCTGTCCGTGTTTTGATCGCCCTTAGCGCCCTGGCTTCGATGGCCCTTGCTTCCGGCGCTGCTAAATGGCTGTAACTCGTTAAGTTCAGTCGAATTAGCAGAACTCAAAGTGCTGAAAATAGAATGCTAATCCTCCTTGTGCCAGAGGAGATTAGCATTTTTGATTCATAGACCTAAAAGTACTCCTTTAGCTCTTTCCTTCTTTCCATAAATCTATTATAATTCTTTTCGAAGTGGAATTTCGCAGATTTTGTGGCAGCAAATTCATTAGATGCATAAATTTAATCTCGTCACCCGTATTTACATTTTACTGCTGGTTGCCCTTGTAATTGCCCTTTGCGCTTTTAGCTTTTGCCTGGAACAAAAGCAGCCCCTGAACATAAGCAATGTCGCCTACTTACTCATCCTGGCAACCATCGCAGACGGCTATATCTTTAAGACCAATAAAAACTACGGCGTAACACCTTTACCGACAGTCCATATCGCCGCTATCTTTTTGCTGCCACCCTTTGCTGCCATAATGGTCTCGCTAATTTCCATTACGATAGACCAGTCTATCAAACACCGGCCCGGTTTTATTAAAGGGCTTTTTAATATCTCCCAGCGCGTTATAATCACCGCTGTCCCCGCCTTTATCGTCTACTTTAGCGGGATAGATATTAAACGGATTGATGACCCTAACTTCCTGGTGACCGCCTCCACCGTCATCCTGGTATATTACCTGCTGGATGTGGGCCTGGTCGACCTCGTTATCACGCTCAGCCGCTCGGCCAGTTTCTGGCAAATCTGGAAACTCAATACCAGCAGCACCCTTTTACTCGACCTGACCCTCCCCGCCCTCGGTATTATCCTGGCGGTAATCTGGATTCAGTCACCGATTTTCTGCCTGCTGCTGGCCTTCCCTATCATCGTGAACCAGAACGCCTACCGCAGTTTACGCCTCCTTGAGAACGAAACCACCCAGGCCATTATCGCAATCACCGAACTGGTGGAAGCCCGCGACCCTTACACCTTCGGCCACTCGATGCGGGTGGGCGGGTACTGCCGGGCCATCAGCAAGGAACTGGGTCTGAGCGACGAGCTGGTCGAGCAGATTGCCCTCTCCGGGACGGTCCACGACCTGGGCAAAATCGGGGTTTCGGATAACGTGCTGCGAAAACCGGGCGCGCTTACCGCCGAGGAATGGGTCGAGATGAAAAAACACCCCGAAACCGGCGCTAAAATCCTGGCGAAATATTCTTTCTACGAAGACGGCGTCAACGATGTGCTTTTCCACCACGAATCGTGGGACGGCACAGGCTATCCGCAAGGTTTGACCGAAGAAACTATCCCGCTCGGCGCCCGGATTATCGCCGTTGCCGACTCGTTTGACGCTATGACGACGGACCGGCCCTACCGCAAAGGTATGCCGATTATCAAGGCCCTGACCATCCTGAACGACCGCCGCAATATCCAGTGGGATGCGCGGGTCGTGGACGCTTTCCTGCGGGTTATGCATAAAATCCCCCAGACCTACCCCGAACTGAGCGACCTTTTACCGGACCAGACCGGCAAAAATGTACCGGTCACCAGTAGCGAACCGGCCCTCGCTTTCCGCTCTAAATAGGAGTTTCTTCCAATTGCTTTAACCCACGATTTGTAATAATATCTACAATATAAAATCAGGGTTGAACTTATTGTCATCTGCCAAAAAGAAAACTCTCCTTTTTGGGCTTCCAGATAATTTATAGAAACAGCTTAATGTTATTTATTGGGATTGCAATCGGAATCATTGTCGGGTTTATCCTGAAGGGTAAAATTACCAATCTGGCCGAATTAAAGCTGCAAGGGTTCTCGCTCATCCTGCTCAGCCTGGCGGTCCAACTGGTTATTCTCGCTACCCCCCTGGCAGCCTGGCCCTGGCTGGTCCAGAACGGCAATTTAATCTATATGATTTCAATGTCCGTGCTGCTGCTGGGCCTGCTCTATAACCGGCAGTACGGGTGGAGTTTCTGGCTGATTATTATCGGGACAGCCTGTAATATTGTCGTAATCGCTCAGAACCAGGGCGCTATCCCGGTTGACCTCGATAAGTTGAGCCTGGCGTCCGGTGAAACCGTCGCCAGTATCGCCCAGAAATTCGCCGAACATTCCGAACTTTCCTACCGCACCCCGCTCACCGCCGCCAGCCAGTTAGGTTGGATGGGAGATGTACTCTATATACCGCTGCCTCTTTTTGATTCAAATGTCTATTCCATCGGGGACATGATTATCTCGATTGGGCTGGCCGCTTTTGTAATCAAGACCATGCTCGGTCACTTCCAGCCCAAACCCAAAAAAACCAGCAGCAAAGACTCCGATATAGAAACCCCCACCCATACCCCGGTCCCCCTCGGTTGAATAACCTCTAGAATTACCCCTAAAGTGGCTTAAACATCTTCACTTCCCAGACTTTCTGAAGGTCAGTGTAATGCTCGTTATCGAGGTAAATCTTACTTGGAAAATAATATTCGGAGTCAAATTGAATCTTAAAAATGGTTTCGCCCTCGGTCCAATTGCTTTCTACCAGGCTTTGCGCTAAATCGAACAGACCGGGTACGGTATAACCAGCGGCTAAAACATTCGTTTCGACCGGGCCGGGAGTTAATTCCGGGCCTGCAAAAGAACTGATAAGCTGCCGGGTATGTTCGACTACCTGGTTATCCTTCAGGGTAACATGGAAAAGGGTGATGGGTTTCCAGGAAGTATCGGTAAAGGCCAGTTGCAGGTCATAGCTGGTAATATTTTTAGCCTCCCATTTCTGCCGGGACTGGTTCAGGCTAGCTTCCCACTGCTTTTTAACACTCTCGATATTCGCAGATGGAAAAGGCCCAATGGATGGCACCGCGCCCGGTGTTAAAACAGGGGTTGTTCCTTCGTCACCGCAGGCGACCAGTGTCAGGACCAGGCAAACAAAAATAACCAGCCCGGCCAGAAGTTTTGGAATAGGCCTTAAATTCTTAAACATATGGCAAACTCTTTAATAATTAATTTTAAAATTCCGGTGGCGAGAAAAGAATTTATCAGCAAAGCAAGCGCGATATTTTTCTGATTAAGGGACGTCTTAACCTGGCAGGTAGTTCCCTGCTTTTTCTGCATGAAAAAACCCGGCCTGGAACAATGCCAGACCGGGCTTTTTATATTACCGAAAATTAGTCGGCGCTGACCTGGGCCAGCAGCAGACCGGGCGTCCCGGCCTGTTCCTCGTTAAACATGTTGCGGACGAGAACCGCCCAGTGTTCGCCCTGCCCAAGCGTGAAGCCAGTCGCCCGCAACGGCACCCGCAATTCGATGCGTCCCGTGAAATCGAGCGAAAACTTCTTGACCTCCCCGCCACCTTCCAGCGACGACAGCGAAGGCGGCAGGCAGACGTGGAGCAGGTGGCCGGGAACATATTCGCGCAGCCTGACCACGAGGTCCACCGTATCACCCACCCGGATGGACGAACCCTTGCGGTTGCGCCGGACCAGTTCGACATTCACCGGGATTTCGTCACGGAAACTGTTCCAGTCCTCGACGATTTCAGAAGTGATTTCGACCATCGCCGTACCCTGCACGACCTCAAGGTGCCGGACCTCACCGCTGGCGCTCTTTGCCAGGGCTTCGGCCAAAGGCATCTCGATACCGTCCAGTTTCAAGCGGCTATTGCCGCCATCCGTCCCGATACCGGCCCCCTTGAGGCCGAGCAACAGGCAAATCAAGGCCGCCGAGTCAACCGTCGAGTAGAGCCGTCCTTCTCCGTTAAGGTCTTTTGTCAGGTCGTTGGCCGCCTTGATAGCGGTCAGGAGGTCGGACTGGACCCCACCCGCCAGCAGGGTCGCCGCCGCGTAGGCTTTTTCTTCACGGCCCAGCACCGCCCCCTTTCCAAACGCGACTCCCTGGTTTTGCAGAGAGGCGCGGGCGTAAGCCAGGGCTTCGGCCTGTTTCCGGCCTTTTTTGAGGATTACCTGGAAAGCGTCCCGGCCACTCTCGATTTTTTCAGGCACCAGGGGTATCCGGTAAGCCTGCATTGCGTTCTCGCCCATCGTTTGTAACTCTTTCAGGGCCTCACGCATGTCGGAGTCGAGATCCTGGAAGGCCGGCCCGCCCAGGTAAGAGAGGTCGCCCAGGTGCCGGGCCGCCAGTTTGCCCCAGTAATCGTTTGGCTCCCGGTTGCCGCCCGACTCCTCCGGTGGGTACATCATAAACCCGCGCCCCGGCAGATACATCTTTCTTTCCCGCGCCACCCCGGCCAGGACAACGTCGCGATATTTAGACTGGGCGTTCGACAGGTCATCCTTTCCGGCGGCGACCAGGGCCGCGACCCCGGCCAGCAGTTTAGACGCCGTTTGTTCACAGCAGCGGTGGCTGTAATCGGTCGTGGCGTCGCACAAGACCTTGAAAGGGGTATCGAGCGACGGCAGCACTCGCAGTTGGACCGCCCCCGCCGCAGCCAGGTCGAGGCTTTGCCCGGCGAGTAGCACCTGGAAGCGGCGGGCCAGGCTGGTAAAGCGGCCCAGGGCTTCGACGGTCCGTTCGGAGACATCGTATTCGCCCGAAACGAGGTCGCGCAGTTCGGCCCGCCACCGCCCCGGTCTTGCTTCAAAAGTCACTTTAGCCCGCTGCCCCTGGAATGAGTCGGCGTTAAGTTGAGCGGCCCCAGTCAGTTTGAAAGCCACCGGGCGGCCATCACAAAGTAGTTTCAGGCTGAATTTGCCGCTGTTACAATTCACCTCCAGGACAGCCGGGGCCAAATCGCCCGGATAGACGAAGGCGGGGAGTTTGAACTCGGCCCAGAGCGGTTGGTTTACCTCCAGGTTCTCCGAGGTATATGCCCACTCGCGACCCCCCGCACCCAGAGCGAAAGCCTCGACCCTGTAAGCTGTGATAGCTTCGGGCAGTTTGAAACTGACCCTGGCCTGGCCGTCCGGCCCGGTCTTTAGGACCGTGCAATAGGCCACGTCCGCGAAATCCTCCCGCACCGTCGCTTGGCCTGGGCCTTCGCCCTGGGCCGGACCGGTAGTCGCGGCGTTATAGTCCATGAACATTTCGGCGGCCTTACCACCTTTGTACATCACCCCCCCTCTAGCCAGGTCAGGAACAGCGGCCATATCCATGACCGGGCCACCCGCCAGCATAGAACCGGGCGCGGGAGGCGGGACTGCCATAGGCATCATCGCCCGCACCGGGGAGGGAACCGCCCCACCAAAGGCCATTGTGCGGTAGCGGGGTGTCAGGTCCGGCCAGTCGGCCAGTTCGTTCACCTTTTTGGAAAGATAGCCGAGAGTAGCCCACTTGGCTGCGCCCTCAAAGCCGCCTTTCAGGGTGGCCGCCAAGCGCTCCCGGGGAGTCGCCCCGGCCAGGCGGCTATCCCGCACCAGCAGATAAACCGCCGCCGGACTTCCGGTAGCGATATTAAACTCGACCGTCTGGCCGGGGCGGACCGTGGACGGGCCTTTTAGTTCGACCTGCCCGGTGGAGGGCACCACCAGCGAAGACCAGCCCTCCCAGGCTTTCTCGCCAAACCAGGCTCCCAGGGCCAGGAAACCGCCCGGCGCGGGCACAGTTACTTCCAGTTCGGTCCCGGCGGCCAGTTGGCCCAGGTCGCGGTCCTCCACCACTTTTCCACCCAAATCGAGGACGAGCAGGCGCGCGGCCTGGGCAGCGGAATGCCAGCGCAGTCGCGCTACCCTGCTATCGGGAGCAGGGTCGGCCAGGGTCACCGGGGTATTGCTCACCGCCCCGCCACTGCCCAGGTAAAGACCCCGCACCTCGCGAGTGGCCGGTCCGGGCTGTAAACTCAGTTTTACCTCGCTGCCGAGCGGGTTGAAAAGGACTTCCTGGCGCTCGGCCCTGGTGGAGTTGGGAATGACGGCGGTCGCAACCAGATCCTGGTAGCTGACCCGCACTTCCAACCGCTCCTGGCTTTTGGGCTTGACCTTAAAGCGGGTCTGGTAGATACCGGGCATCTCCGGCTTAACTTTATTACTATCCAGGCGGTTCGGCCCGCTCCAGAGTTCTAGCTGGACCGGCTCATTTAACGGCTCGTTAAACCGCTCCACCTTTATGCGGCAACTTAACTGGTTGCCCGCCAGTTCGTAACCCTGCAAGGTCGCCTGCAAGGGAGCCAGGACATATTCGACACTGCTAAATTCACATTCTGCCGGTTTGGTATCGTCATTCTCATTGGTGCCGGGCCAGTAAACCCGGTAATGCCCCTGCGGCAAAGCCCCCAGGTCTACCAGGGTTAGCCCATCACTGTTTAATTGCACCGGCGGATTTCGCAAAACTACCCCGTTATTTTCAATCGTCAGGTTGGCGGTAGTGGGTTGGGGATGGTCGGGGCTACCGTAGAGCCAGGCCGGGGTTACCACCAGCAACCGGACCCGGTCTTTCGCGGCGCGGTAGATTTCTTTGTCGGTCACCAGGACCGGGACTAGGTCGAAAAGCCGTTTGAAAGGTTTAATTTTGAAGCCGGGGAAGGTCAGGCCGTCCGGCAGCAAAGGCAGCACCCGGCGAGTGCCAGCAGCGGGTATTCCGTAAAAATTTTGCAGCCCGGCCTGTAAGGTGTCGTTCGGCTGAGCCTGGGGCGCAACAAAAGCAAAGGCGCTCCCGGCCAGCACTTGCGACCCGTAAGCCTGGGACAGGCCGTAATCCAACTGGTCAATTACAAATTTAGGCATAGCAAATACTCCTTGTGTCGCTTTTAGAGTAACACAATTAATCGAACTATTACGAGCGTTTCCGGGTGCTTTGACGCGCAACCGGACGCCCTTGGATTGTTATAGGGTTAAATTGGGTGTCGTGCCGGTCCAAAAGGGCAGGACCGGCGGTTAAGTTGTTCCGGTTAAATTCTGGTTCAAACCCGGTTTCAGAACCGGGAGATTATCAGCCCGGCGGCCAGGCAGATGCCATAGACCAGTTCCAGGCGGGCGGTGCCGCCCAGGGCTTTGTTCAGGATGCGCCCTTCCAGGCGAGAGACAGTCTGCCAGAGCGGCCAGGCCAGCGGAGCCGACAGCCAGGCCAGCAAAACCGCCGGACCCGCCGCCCCGCTCAACCAGATACCCAGCGGCACAAGGTAACTCAGGATGACCAGGACGGCGTACTCACCCCTGGCCCCGGTCTCGCCAAAGCGGACCGCCAGCGTCTTTTTCCCGGCTATCCGGTCGGTCTTGACGTCGCGCAGGTTGTTGACTACCAGGATAGCGGTAGCCAGGAAGCCGACCGGCAGGGCGCACCACCAGGCCAGGGCCCCGACCGTACCGGCCTGAACGTAATAGGTGCCGCAGACCGCCACCAATCCAAAGAAGATAAAGACAAATATATCTCCCAGGCCGTTATAGCCGAGCGGGAACGGTCCTCCGGTGTAGGCCAGGGCCGCCAGTATCGAGAAGACCCCGATAAGCACCACCGGCCAGCCACCGACCACCACCAGGTAAATCCCGATCAGGGTTGCCAGCCCGAAGACCACCACCATCCCGGCGTAGACCTGGGCGGGCGTCAGCATCCCGGCCTGGGTTACGCGGGTGGGGCCGAGCCGTTCGGCGGTATCGGCCCCTTTTTTATAGTCGAAGACATCGTTGGCGAAGTTAGCCCCAATCTGGATAAGAAGCGCCCCAATTAGGGCTGCCAGGGCCGGGCCGAACTGGAAAACATTGTCTTTAATGGCGGCGGCTGTTCCAACAATTACCGGGACCGTCGCGGCGGGTAGAGTCTTGGGACGAGAGGCGAGTATCCAGCGCTGGGGATAGGTCAGCCGGGCGGTATCAACGTTCATCTGGTTCTAAATCTCCTTTGGTCCAAACAACCGGCGGGCCGCCTGTAGCAGGTTTGCCAGGGCCGGGCGGTGGGTATCCGCTATTCTTTTTTCAATGTGCAATTCGACCCCCGGCGCGACCTCAATTCGTTCCCAGGTCTGACCGGTGACGGTTTCGATTTCTTTGTTACTCTCCGGCGGAAGTTGAGCCAGGGGCGCAGCCATCCTTGCCAGCAGGGGTGCGGGCGGCGGTGGAACCGGGGCTTGCTCCGGCGGAGTTACAGATGCCGTTACTGGTTCAATACTTTCAGCCGGGCGGTCGTAAGCCGCTTCACTCGCCGGGGCCGCGAACCGGCTCATTTTCATAGAGCGCAGCGGCGCCGGAACGGGCCGATTGGCCGCACCCGGTACACTTGGCGGCATTGGCACGCTTCCCGAAGCCATGCCGGGTGCCCCGGCCCTAAACGATTGGGACGAGAAAGCCCTGGGAGCGGCATTTGGCGGGGCGTATAAGGGCGGAGCGGGCGGCTTAAGCAGCAGATCAGGTTCTTCTTCGGGCGCGGAGTCGCCAACTTCCTCTTTCCCAGCCGTTTCTGCCCTCTCTGCGAAAGGCTCCGGCGCTGACCCGGCGGCGAAGTTCGCCATATCCATAAAAGGAGCTGGCGCAGCCTCAAAAGAAACCGGACTGGACAAAGAAGCAGGTTCGTCCAAAGCGGCGGGCCATGTTGCCATCTGTTCGCGCAACAGCCGCGCCCGGCCACTCCCGCCGTCTAAAAAGGCCCGGAGAGGGTCACTCGTTTGGGCTGTTGTTACCGCTTGCCCTTTGGCAGAAATATCGCCTGCCGCCCCTGCCGCCCCTGTCGGGGTAATTCCGGTTTGCCGGGCCAGTTCGTCCAGCTCCCAGGTCGAGCGGCTATCCAGCAAATTTTTTATTTCGCTCAAAGGCAGGTACTCGTCCTTCAAGCGTTTGATAAATTGCAACCGCAGCCAGTGTTCGTAGCCGTAGCGGCTGAACGGGCCGGAACCCTGCGGCGGCGGCAACAGCCCTTCTTTTATGTAGTAGCGCACGGTCCGCTCGGTCACACCGGCTTCCCGGCCCAGTTCGCGTAAGTTGTAGGTTTTTTCCTTCACAACATTCCTTTTAACACTCTTACGTACTACTGTTATAACATAGTGACGTAATACTGTCAAGAGCCTTTTAACACTTCTTGTGTTAAGATTTTAACATATATCAAAGACCTTTGGAGGGGGCCTTTTTGTACAAATTATTGTAATATTGTCCAACGGACCGGAGATTCCGTGCGAAGCACGGAATGACAAAAAGGAAGACTTTACTTAAACTCCAAATAAAAGGCTAAGAGCCAGGAGTTGCGAACCTTGACTGCGCGTCCTAAATGGCCGGGCAGTCGCTATTAAGTAAAAGGCTGGAAAAGGGGCGGGAGATGGCGGCTAAATCTTCGGGATAATCGAGGTCGAAACCGAGGTTAGGCAGGGGGTAAAGGGTCGGCTCTAAACCTGCACCTTTAATAAAATCCTGGTACTTTTTAAAACTGTTTTCCCCAAAGAGAAATTCAAAATTTAACAGGGCGGGCGGGCGCAAAAAAAGACTGTTAGTGCCGCGCCCATGGCGGTCAGGGCTGAGCAGGGCAATTTCCTGGCCGGGCTGAGCCTGGGCATGCCGCAGCAGGTTTGCCAGGTCTTCCCAGCGCAAAAACGGCAAATCCGAGTGCAAAATCAGGAGGGCGTCCGGGGAATAAGTGGCGGTGGTCCAACGGGCTGCCTGGGTCAGGGCCGCGTTCAAGGCCACATCAGGGGAAGTGCCGCTTATCTTCTCCGGCAAAAAGACTCCTCCATATTTCTGGGTCAAAGTTCGGACAACCGGGTCGCGGCTGACCGTGACGAACCCGGCGATAAGGCCCTTTTTCTGGAGGGTTTGCAGGACGCAGAGGGTATGCCCGGCCATCTGGAAGGCCAGGTTGCGGCGCTGGGCGGTGGTCAGGACCGGGGAAAGACGCGATTTCGCCTCTACCAGGGCCTTAACCGGCACAATCACCCACACTTTTTGGTCTTCCATTAACGCGTTCCCCCTGGTTAAAACCGTTTTGCGCCGGACAGTCCCAGGCCCGGCGGCTTTGACACAATCCATTAAATATAAGCAGTAATTCCCACCAACCCGGCAAATTTACCCGGCTAACCTGCGGCAGGGTCCGGCGGTTTGGGTTTAGCCTACAATCCTTCCAAAATTTTGGCAAACTCCGCCGGACAGTTTTTATAATTATATACCTCCAAACCCGAAATGTTTAGCTTTTTGCAAGCCCTTTACCGCGCCACACCCCCAAATTTTTATTAGTTTTCGCTACTAAAAAAGTTCTGTATTCCACCTATAAAACCGTCCAATTGGTCAGGCCGGGTCAGGGCCGGGATTTAAGCCCTTTTAGCTGGTATAATGAAATACGCTTGATTCTTGATTAAAGTAGAAATGCCGTGAGCATTGGCGCTCGCCCGGTAGAAAAGCAAGGTTGCTGCTAAAGAAAGAGAGTTTCAAATGACCGCCCACAACACCGCTTCCAGGCCCAAAATGCCCTCCCCCACCGACCTTCTCAACCTCGATTCCTTGCTCGATGAAGAAGAACGCATGGTACGCGACACCGTCCGGCGGTTCGTCCGCGAAAAGGTCAACCCGGTTATCGGCGAACATTTCGAGGCCGGGACTTTCCCCCGCGAACTTATCGGAGAAATGGCCGAGATGGGGCTCCTGGGGATGCACCTGGAAGGTTACGGCTGCGCCGGACTGAGCGCGGTCAGCTACGGGCTGGCTTGCCAGGAACTTGAGGCCGGAGATAGCGGTCTTCGCTCGTTTGTATCGGTCCAGGGCTCGCTGGCGATGTTCCCCATCTGGGCTTTCGGCTCGGAGGAACAAAAAGAAAACTGGCTGCCCCGCATGGCAAGAGGTGAGGTTATCGGCTGCTTTGGCCTGACCGAACCCGACCACGGAAGCGACCCCAGCGGCATGCTGACTAACGCCCGGCTGGAAGGCGACACTTACGTCCTGAACGGTTCTAAAATGTGGATTACTAACGGGAGCGTGGCCGACCTGGCGGTGGTCTGGGCCAGGGCCGAGGAAGGTATCCGGGGTTTCCTGGTCGAAAAAGGCACGCCCGGTTTTACGACCAGCGACATCAAACATAAATTATCGCTCCGGGCCTCGGTGACTTCCGAACTCTACTTCGATAACTGCCGGATTCCGGCCACGAACGTGCTGCCGGGAGTGGTTGGATTGCGCGGCCCCCTATCCTGCCTGAGTGAGGCCCGGTTTGGCATCGCCTGGGGCGCGACGGGAGCCCACCGGGCTGTTTACGAAGCCGCCCTCGAATACGCCAAAAGCCGGGTCCAGTTTGGCAAACCGATAGCCGGGTTCCAGCTTGTCCAGCAAAAACTGGCGATTATGGCGACCGAACTGGTCAAGTCCGAACTGCTGGCCTTGCAACTGGGCCGCCTGAAAGACGCCGGACAGGTCCACCCGGTCCAGGTGTCGGTTGCCAAGCGCAACAATGTCCGCGAAGCTCTGAAGGCCGCCCGCGAGGCTCGTTCGGTGATGGGCGCGAACGGTATCACCCTGGAATACCCGGTCAGCCGCCACATGAACAACCTGGAATCGGTCTACACCTACGAAGGTACCGACGATATTCATACCCTGATTATCGGCCAGGCTATTACCGGCCAGAACGCTTTTTCCTGAAATTATAGGCCATAGTTTACTAGAAGATAAGACCCAGAGCACAAACTTGTCATTCCGTAAGCCGCTTTAAGAAAGTTGATTTACCTCAATCTAACGGCGGCTTACGGAATCTCGCGCGTCGCGTACCGTAAAGTCCAAAACTGGCCCGTATCTCAGGCTGAATCAGGCTTCGACCTGATTCACGTTGAACCTGGCAAAATCCTCAGCCTGACTTTTCGCCACTGGCGCTGGGATTCCTCGGTCTGGTCTACTTTCTTAACATTGTTTCGCCCCTACAGCCTCCCTCGGAATGACAGGTTTATGGCCTTACCCTATATTGCTTTTCCTCCTTAGCTGAATATCGGAGTTAATATTCTGGATAGCTCAAGTAGTTAGTATTTAGCCCTAACTGAATAACGGACAAATTTTACTTAGGTATTCTGTTGTAGTACCTTAGGTTCGAGCTTATGTTAATTTCGCACCTTGAACCATAAACCAAAGAATTCTTAAATGGAAGGAATGTCCCCCATGACTGCGAGCGACGCCGCCAGCACCGTTAAAATTGCAAATCTCCGGTGTGAATACACCAAAAATCCCCTTGGCCTCGAAGTGCCGGACCCGCGTTTGAGTTGGATTGTCGAATCGGAGGAACGCGGCCAACGCCAGACCGCCTTTCAAATCCTGGTTGCCAGCAGTCCCCAGAAACTTGCCGCCAACGACGCCGATTTGTGGGATAGCGGCAAAGTAACTTCCTCCCAGACCCACCACCACGCCTACGCCGGGACGCCCCTGAAATCGGGCCAAACGGCCTGGTGGAAGGTCCGCCTCTGGGACAAAGCGGGAAACGTGTCCGGGTTCAGTGAAACGGCCTGGTTCGAAATGGGTTTGCTGGCGAAAAGCGATTGGACCGGGGAATGGATTGGGACCGCGCCGGGTGAAACCACCGTAGAACCAACTATTCGCCTCAACCAGGTTGACCCGGTCCCGGTTACGGTCACGCTTGAAGCCGACCCCTATTTGCGCCGGGACTTCCAACTCGCAAAACCGGTTGCCCGCGCCCGTATCTACGCGACAGCCAAGGGTGTCTACGAGTTGCACCTGAACGGTCAACGGGTGGGTAACGACTATCTCGCGCCGGGCTGGACTGACTATCCCAAACGGCTTCTTTACCAGGCCTACGATGTCACCGGCCTGCTCCAACCCGAAGCCAATACCCTTGGAGCGGTTCTCGGTCTGGGCTGGTTCGCCGGGCATATCGGCTGGGACGCTATGAAAAACTATTACGGCACCCAACCGCAATTGCTGGCGCAACTGGTGGTCGAGTACACCGACGGGACAATTGAGGTCGTCGGCAGCGACAGCCAGTGGCGCGCTACTACCAAAGGGGCCATCCGCTATTCGGACTTCCTGGCCGGGGAACTCTACGACGCCCGGCAGGAGTTAGTCGGCTGGGCCAGTCCCGGCTATGACGATAGCGCCTGGACGGCAGTCAATACCTATGGCGGGCCGACCGAAAACCTGCTGGCCGATTGCGCCCCGGCGATACAGGTTACCGAGGATGTAAAACCTATCGCGATATTACCCCAACCGGACGGCAAGACCATCTTTGACATGGGTCAGAACATGGTCGGGTGGGTAAAATTACGGGTCAACAGCCCGGCGGGAACCCGCCTCCAATTGCGCTTTGGCGAAATGCTCGATACCGACGGCAGCCTCTACACCCTGAACCTGCGCTCGGCCCGTCAGACCGACATCTACATTGCTAAAGGCGCGGGCGAGGAAATCTTCGAACCGCACTTTACCTTCCACGGCTTCCGCTACGTGGAATTGAGCGGCTACGAAGGCACTCCCGACCTGGAACTGGTAACCGGGCGCGTGATTCACTCGGATGCCCCGCGCTCCGGCACCCTCAAAACTTCTAACGAACTGGTCAACCAGTTGGTCAGCAATATCCGGTGGGGCCAGCGCGGCAATTTCGTCAGCGTCCCGACCGACTGCCCCCAGCGCGACGAGCGGTTGGGCTGGATGGGGGACGCCCAGATTTTCGCCCGGACGGCCACCTACAACATGGACCTGGCAAACTTCTACCGGAAGTGGATAAATGACGTGGTGGACGGCCAGTCGGAGGAAGGCGGTTTCTCGGACGTAGCGCCTCGCATGGTCGATCTGGCCGACGGGGCCCCGGCCTGGGGTGACGCCGGGGTAATCATACCCTGGACCGTCTATTTGATGTACGGCGACACCCGCGTTATCGAGCAGAATTTCGAGGCGATGGCAGCCTGGATGCGCTATTTGCACAAACCCAACCCGAATTTCATCCGGGCCAACAACCTCGTTAACAACTTTGGCGACTGGCTGGCCCTGGATAACGCCGAAACCGTCACCGATATTGACCAGCAACGCAACCCCGGCGAGTGGATGGCGGCCTGCCAGGCTACCCCTAAAGAACTGCTGGCGACCGCTTACTGGGCTTACGACGCTACCTTGATGGCAAAAATGGCAAAGGCTATCGGTCGCGAAGCCGAGGTCGCCCGCTATACCGAACTGTTCGAGCAAATCAAGGCCGCTTTTATAGCCGAATTCGTGAGCGAGGACGGGCACCTTACGAGCGATTCGCAGACTTCCTACATCCTGGCCCTGCAAGCCAATTTAATACCCGACCACCTCAAAGAAGCTGCTGCCGGACATCTTGTCGCCAATATCAAACGGCGGAGCGGGCATCTCTCGACCGGGTTCGTGGGGGTGGGCTACCTCTGCCCGGTCCTTTCCGAAAACGGTTATAGCGATGTCGCCTACGAACTGCTTCTCAAGACGACTTTCCCTTCCTGGGGGTATTCTATCGAGCAGGGCGCAACGACCATCTGGGAACGCTGGGACGGCTGGACTAAAGAAAAAGGTTTCCAGAGCCCGACCATGAACTCCTTCAACCATTACTCGCTCGGCTCGGTGGGCCAGTGGCTCTACCAGTATGTCGCCGGGATTGATACCGACCCTGAAAAACCGGGGTTTTATCACAGCATCGTCCGGCCCCAGGTTGACCCGCGCCTGACTTCGGTCGAGGCCAGCTATGAGGCCCTGACCGGCCTTATCAGCAGCGCCTGGCAGACCGAAGGGGACAAATTCACCCTGCACCTGACCATCCCGGCCAATACGACCGCGACGGTAAGTATCCCAACCACCAGCGCCGACAACGTCAAGGAAGGCGGCCAGTCCATCGCCCAGGTGCCGGGTATCGAATTCGTAAAACAGGAAGGGAACGCGGCGACCTACAACATCGGCTCCGGCAGCTATGTCTTTACCAGCCAACTAGCCTGAATAAAAGCGGACCGGACAAATTTTTAAGCCAATGAAAGGACAACTTTAACAAGATGAAGCAAATAATCTCTACCTCGAACGCGCCGACGCCCGCCGGACCGTACTCGCAGGCGGTAGTCGTGGGTGACCTGATTTTCGTGGCGGGGCAAATCCCCCGCCATCCCCAGACCGGCCAGGTCGAGCCTTCTATCGAAGCCCAGACCCACCAGGTCTTTGCCAATATCAAGGCCATCCTGGAAGCTGCCGGGTCGAATTTGAGCCAGGTGGTGCGGGTAGACGTTTATTTGAGCGACATGGATAATTTCCAGCGCATGAACGAGGTCTACCGGACCTATTTTGACGAGAACTACCCGGTGCGGACGACGGTCGGGGCGGTCTTGCGCGGCTTTGACGTGGAAATCACCGTCATTGCCCACAAAAGCGCCTAACTGCCGGGACGTTTCACCGGCTGGCGAATAACCGTCTTCATCTTCTCAGGTGCAACGCGGCGGGGGTCGCTCAGGTAAATTTCGTGGTGTTTGCCCGTTAGCTCGTAACCGTTTTGAGTTATAAAATCGTGCAAACCCCTGACGGTCGGTTCCTCGGCGGAATATGGACCGAGGTGCATTACCTGGGCGACCAGCCCTTCCGCCAATTTCTCCAGCCGGACTTTTCGGGCCAGTTCGAGCCCTTTTTTGCGTTCGACTTCCGCCACAGCTGCGGCCAGATGCCCATTCGTGACCTGTTCCGGCTGCAAGATGAGCAGGGTCCAGAGCCAGTTGCGCCGGTCAGTCATGCTAAAACTCTCATAATCCTCTACCCACCATAATCCTTCCAGCGAAGTGACCCCGTAATCTACCGTCCCGGCCTTTTTCAACATAAATTTGAGGGTATAGGCTACGCTGTAAAGCGTTTCAACTTTGGGCTGGTATTCGGCGGTATTATTGGGGTCGCCCGACCCGTCCAGCATCAAATACTGGAATTCCGGCACCTCGACCAGGACCGGCCCGGCAGACGGCGGGTTAAAGAGTGGTTTGTATTGTTTTTTCAGGTCCAGTTGCAACATTGTTAAAAGTTCCTTTATCTAAAGCCGATTAAAAAGTCGTAAAAATCTTACACTATACCATTGTGGGAGAGTCAATGACTTTGCTTTTAGAAAAGATTTTAGTTTAGAATAAGGTAAAAGTTGCCGGTTAAAACCGGGGTTGAAAGGAATTTTATGGACCTGAAACAATTTAACAGCAGCCCCACCCTGGAAGGGGCGACCACCTGGGAAGGCGGGCCAAACGTGGTCCACCGGAATGTTGCTTTGCTGGAATGTGCCAGCCCGTCCATCCTCGAGGAAGCCCTATCGGCTACACCCCTGAAATTCGCGGTGGTGCGGCGCATCTCGCCAGCGGTAGTGCTGGTAGACCACGCCCAGCTTGGGGAACTCGTCAAATTCCTTACCAAAAAAGGTTACGAACCGCGCATTATTTCTTAAGCAGATTAGATTAATAGAATTTATGCAAAATATCTTTGAACTCTTATTCGACCAGCTAGATAAACTGCAAGATGCCAGCCCCGGCCAGCGACCCCTATCGCCACACCTGGAAACGTTGGGCAAATTACCCCCTTACGCGTTCAAACGAATCCTGGAGGGCTATTCGGTCGGGGCGTTACAGGTGATGGCGGCGGCGCGGGGCCTGGATACCCAACGCAAACGGGCCCAACTCGAACAGGATTTGCTCAAAACCTTCAACGACACGGCAGCCGTTAAACGAGCCCTGGAAAGACTCTCCCCGGCGGGCCGGGAAGGCCTATTTCATCTCAAACGCATGGGCGGCCTGGTCAGCCTGGAAACCTGGCGCGCTACCATGGTCAATCGCTATGGCAAAGAAGTGACCGAGCAGACCCAGGCCGAACTGGTGGGCAACCTGCTGGCCGTTTACGCCACGGTCCATACCTACGGGGTCGAGTTCAATTTCCCCTACAAAAACGAGTTAACCATGGTCGGCAGTTACGGCTCCCCGGTCAACCTGTTGCTGCACCCCAAAGCGGTGGGCCTTTTCCAACCCACCCCGGCGGAAGAAAAAGCCTATCTCCAACGCGATACCCTTAAACCTTTTACCGACCCCGAACCGGCCCCACCCACTACACCGGGTTTCGATAGCCTGCTGGCTGACCTGGTCGGGATTACTCGCTATTTCGAGCAGAACAAAGTCAAAGCCCTGGTTTCGGGTGAACCGGGCAAACGCGATTACCAGAAACTGAACGAGGGGCTTAGCGTCAAAGAGCCAGGCGACGTTAAAGCGGCCAAAAAGATGGAAGAACTGGGCCGCCTCTACTTCCTCTGGACCCTCTTAAAGGAAACCAAAATCGTCAGCCTGAACCCTTCTAACGACCTCTTTCAGGTCAACCAGGCCGCCAGCGAAGAATTTTTCGCTTTGCCGCGCTACCGCCAGGCCCGCTTGCTCCTGGGGGCGTGGGTCCGCTCCGGCTTTAACGAATTTCGCCGGATACCTACCCTGCACTTTTATCGCATGTCCTACTACGAAACGAGCCTGCCCGATACCGTCAAAACGACCCAGGCCCGCTTTTTTCTGCTCGGCCTGCTCGACTTTTACCGCCGACAGGAGTCGCTGCTACCGGAGGTCTGGCTCGATTTCCCCCGGTTGGTCCGCGCCGTCCGGGACCTCGACACCGCCTTCCTGGTGGACCACGATAACTCGGCCAACCAGTACCGCCAGGGCTACCGCTACGAGTACGATTACGACCCGGTCTTTCCGTCTCAGGGCTATTTTGGCGATGAATATTACGCCGGGTTTACCAGCAGTCTCAAACTGGCTCCCCCCAAAAGTAAAGGGGTCCGGTTAGCGGCTGAAATTTTAGGCGCGCCCCTGAAACTGGGCGAGGATTTTGCCCTGGTCGAAGGTGAGTGGCTGGCCCAGGTCATAGCCGAACCGCTTAGCTGGCTGGGGATAGCCGAACTGGCCCGCGACGACAAGGGTCGCCCGGTCGCTTTTCGCCTGACCGACCTGGGACTGGCCGCCCTGGCTGACCGGCCTTCCGAGCGGGAACGCCAGCAGACCGAAATTCACCGGCAGGTGTCGGCCCAGAGCCCCGACCTGACCAAAGCGTTGCTGGTACAGCCGAACTTTGACGTTATGGTCCTCGCGCCCCTGGAAAACCTGGCCCTCCTGCGGCAGGTCGACCGCTTCGCCGACCAGACCAGCATGGGCGATGTGGCCCTCTACCGCATCACCAAGGACTCGGTCTTGCGGGGTCTGCGGAGCGGGTTGCGAGGGGACGAAATAAGCACAACCTTGCAAGATAATAGCCGGGTACCAGTGGCCTCGAATGTACTCCAATCCCTCGGAGATTGGGCCGCCGAGTTCGAGCGGTTGGTGCTGTACGAAAGTTGCGAGGTGCTGGAAACGCCCGACTCCGCCACCCTCGACCGCCTGTTGGCCCAACCGGACGCAGCCCGCCACGTCATAAAACGGCTCGGTCCAACCTTTGCCCTGGTCAAACCTGTCAGGGGAGCTGCCGGGAACGGCCTCGAACCGACCAATATTTCCAGCGCAGCCCGAAATGGTGGTCTGCCGCTCTACCTCGACTACCAGGCCCTTCGCCCCGGCAGCGTGAGTTTTGAGGGTCCGTTTTTGCTCAAGGTAAAACCCGGTGCGGGCAATCCCTACCTGTACTACCGCCTGGGCCAGTTCGCCGACCTCGAAAGTTATGCCCCGCAAAAGTTTACGGCGACCTTTCGGCTGACGGCTGCGGCCGGACAGCGTGCCCAACAGCAGGGGCTGACCTTTGAATCCGTCATCAAATTCCTGGAAATGGTCCTGCCCCAACCGGCCCGGCGAGGTAAAAGCTCGGTCGACCCGGTCGCGCCGGATACCTTGCTGGCCCTGAAAGGCTGGTTGGGCTATTACAGCCCCTTACAGGCGGAACCGGCCCTGACCATCCAGAGTACCCAGGCCGCCCAGTTGCGCGATATTTTCCAGCTTGAGGAATTTCAAAGCGCTTTGCTCGGTTGGGCCGGGCCGAATATTGCCCTGGTGCGCCAGGGCGAATATGAAGAGGTGGCCGCCCGGTTGGCCGACCTCGGTATGCCGGTCAATGGTCCGGGCGAAACCCCAACCTTCGAAGAAACCCTGGCGAATGAAAAACCACGCCGGGGAAAAAGGAGCGGTCCCGAAGAAACCGTTGCCGAGCGCGAACGGAAAGCCCGCGAGAAAAAAGAGGCCGAGCAGCGCGCCCAGCCGAACCTGCGGGAAAAACTGGCCCAACAAAACGGGCGGAACGCTCTCAATCTCGACTCCATCCTCGACCTGATGGACATGGTGGCCGGGCATGGGGTCGCCCCGGAAGAACTCGAACGGCTTCTGGAAGACCTTGAAGATAACCCGGACCTTTTGTGGGGCAACCGGGTGCGCCGCAAGAGACCCTGGGATTATTAATTTGGGCCGGTTTAACCGTTTTCTTAGCCGCAAACGGTTTATTTTTTCGCCGGAAAGAGTATCATAGTAAAGAAATGTGCTTAAAAACTTATTCCTGGAAAGATAAGGACTGCTTAAATTATGGGTAAGAAATTGGCGGTGGCGGTGGGCGGCCTGCAAATCCTGGCTTTTGCGCTGCTGGAAGGGAGCATGCTAACCCTGGGTGCGATGGTAGCCCCGGCCCTTTTTAAGACGATAGCCTCGCGGGATTTGGCCGGGAAGACTTTTGGGAATATCCTGGGTATCTGGCTCTGGTTCGCCCTCGCTTGCGCCGCCGTGCTGCTGGTCTGCAATATCGTGGACCTGAGAATGAGCCGGGTTAAAAATCTCTGGCTGAGCCTGCGGTTGATTGGCCCGGCCCTGATGCTGGTGCTGCTGGCCGGGTTTAGCTTCGTGCTGGTTCGTATGCAAGAGTTGCAAAACGCCCTGCCCAAACCGCTCGACGATTACGCCGTTACCGACCAGCCCCGTCTCGACATTGACAACCTCCACAAACTGGCCTCCAACCTGCTTTCGGCGGTGCTGTTTATCGGGCTGGCCTGGCTGGTCGTGTCGGTTATCGCCTACTACCAGCTAAATTCCGGCAAAAGCGCGGCTTCCGGGAAAACGGCTCCTTCGGCCCAGCGCGACCCCGAACTGGCCCGCTCCGGCCAGAACTAGGCGAGACGAGGGATAAGCAGACCGATGAGATATTTTGAGGATTTCGAAGAAGGCCAGGTCATCGAACTGGGCTCGCGCCAGCTAAATGAACCGGAAATTATCGCTTTCGCCCGCGAGTACGACCCCCAGCCTTTCCATCTCGACCACGAGATGGGAAAGGCCTCGCTCTTTGGCGGGCTGGCGGCCAGCGGTTGGCATACCGGGGCCATCATCATGCGGATGTTCGCAGACACGGTCCTGAAAGAGACCGACAGCATGGGTTCGCCCGGCGTGGAAAACCTGCGCTGGCTAAAGCCGGTCTATCCCGGCGACACCATTTCGGCCCGGACGGTCATCCTCGAAACGCGTCCTTCGAGCAGCCGCCCAAACATGGGCATCGTCAAGCATCGCTGGGAAGGCCGGAACCAGGCCGGGGAAGTTGTCATGACGCTGGTCGCCACCAACTTTTTCGGGCGGCATCCCCAACCTGAAGGCGAATAATAACAGGCACACATAAAAACCCTAGCTCAGTCACAACTTATAGGCACCGCAGGTCGTAAAGATTTGTTCAAAATTGTGGAGCGGGAACAATGGGTACAGGTGTAGGGCAAGGCATCATCTTCGGGGGAGTACTGGCTTTTATCACGGTCCAAATTATCGCGAGAATCAAATCCACAAGGGTAAACGGCTGGATTACCATTTACGGCTGCGGCCTACCCGGCACCAACATGTGGTTGCGAGCAGCGCAATCCCTGGTATTTCCTGGCCCGGTAAACGTGCCGCAAGAGGCGATGTATTGGAAAACACGCTCAGATGGCGCAGGGCATACTCTCAACGGCCAGCACTCCTACAACCTCCACTTCCCGCCCGGCGGTCTCCCGCCTAACGACGCCTTCTGGTCGCTGACCATGGGCGATGCAAGAAATCGCTTTGTACCAAATCCGATTAACCGGTACAGTGTGAGTAATCGGACTGGCCTCGTACCGAATCCCGACGGTTCTATCGACATTTACATTCAGAACGCCGCCCCGGCAGGTCGTGAATCCAACTGGTTGCCCGCCCCGGTAGGCAACTTCATCCTCTGGCTGCGGGTATATATACCCGGCACCGCCATTCTTGATGGCAGCTATAAGGTGCCACCGGTCGTCGAAAGTGAAACGACCGCTCGTTCCAATCATCTTCACCTGCCTTCGGTCGGTTCGCTCCGGCTCGTAGCGGAGCTCCTCGGTGTAGTGGCATTAATTTATCTGGCGCAAAATAATTTGGAGCGGAACCTGCTCACGGTCGGTCTGATTACCGTCGGGGCCTGTTTCCTTTTCATCTACTTCTGGCCGCGCCTTCTTATGTACGCCTTCAAAATGGCATTCCTCGTTCAGGGGTTCGGTGAAGGTCCTGTTCCGGTCAATACCCTTTATACAGAGCCCCAAGCGCTTTTTGCTGACCCCTTACACGGACCCACCTCAGGCTCGAAACTATTGACTACCGGCGTGAACCGGGATACCCTCCTTACGGGCGGCTGGCTAGACCTCAAAAAAGGACCCCAAATCTTGCATGTGCCGGAAATGACCGGGCGCTATTACAGTGTGCAATTCACGAACCCGGCTAACAACACTAACTTTGCCTACGTCGGCAAACGCACCACCGGAACCGGGGCCGGGGACTATCTCATTACGGCACCGGCCTGGCGGGGACAGTTGCCGGGAGGAATAGCGCAGATAGCCTCGCCGAATAATGCGGTGCTCCTGCTCGGTCGCGTTTTTGTTGAGAATGACAGCGATCTCCCAAACGCTTACAACCTTGCGAAACAGATACAGCTTACCCCTTTGAGCCAATAACACACCGGCAGGATAGCCAATCCACCGGCAATAATTACCAGGCCCGGTTTGAAAAGCCGGAATCAAGATTATAGAATCAAAAAGGCGGGCCAAAAGACCCGCCCTTTAGTTTATTTGGGGAAAGCTATACCCGTGTGCGCCCGGTAATCAGATTGTAAACGATAATGATAAGGGCGATAACCAGCAACAAGTGGATGAAACCACCGGCGATATTCGCTACCAACCCAATCAGCCATAAAACAATCAGAATTACCGCGATAACGTACAAAATGGAAAGCATTTTTAGCCAATCCTTTCGACTTCTGTCAACAAACCCTTTTATATCCAATCACTGCCAGTTTTTATAATCCCAAATCTAGCCCGGCCATATAACCTTGCCGTAATACTTAATTTGCATTTCCCGTGCCAGAACTGGCCCCTTTGCGGGAGGAACTGGTCGAATCACCTGCGCCCGGATGGTCTTTGACACCTTCCCCCTGTTGCTGGATAAGCTTGGCGACCAGGCCGGTCCACCCGGTCTGGTGGCTGGCCCCGATACCCGCCCCGTTGTCACCGTGAAAGTATTCGTAGAAAAGGGTATAGTCGCGCCAGAGCGGGTCATCTTGCAATATCTCGCTGCCGCCATTGAAAGGCCGCCGCCCCTTGCTATCCCGCAAAAAGAGCCGGATGAGACGGCGCGAGAGTTCACTGGCCACCTCCCAGAGGGTTAGCATTTTGCCCGAACCGGTCGGGCACTCCACTTTAAAAGAATCGCCGTAATAGTGATGGAATTGTTGGAGCGCCTCTATAAGCAAAAAGTTGATAGGAAACCAGACCGGGCCGCGCCAGTTCGAGTTGCCGCCGAAAAGCCCGGTGCGCGACTCGGCGGGCCAGTATTCCACCTCGCGGTTGATACCACTCACCGGCAGGATATAAGGGTGTTCGAGATGGTACTTGCTCAGAGAGCGCACCCCGTAATCGCTCAAGAACTCCTCCGGGTCGAGCATCCGGCGCAACAGGAGTTTCATGCGATGACCGCGCACCAACGCCAGCAGCCGTAAATCGCCAATCCCCTGCTCATGCCAGCGCGAGACCAACCCCGCCAGGGCCGGGCGGTTAGCCAAAAACCATTCGAGGCGTTGTTTGAAGTTTGGCATCTTTTCGAGCAGTTCTGGGTCAATCGTTTCGACCGCCAGCAGGGGAATCAACCCGACCAGCGACCGGATTTTGATGCTGATATGGTCGTTATTGGGCAGGTGCAAGACGTCATAGAAAAAGTTTTCCTGGTCGTCCCAGAGTGAAATCCCCGAATTGGCGATATTGTTCATGGCCCCGGCGATATAGAGAAAATGCTCGAAAAACTTGGTGGCAATATCCTCGTAAACCCGGTCTTCCTGGGCCAGTTCCAGGGCAATCCGCATCATGTTGAGCGAAAACATACCCATCCAGCTTGTCCCGTCACTTTGCTCCAAAAACCCTCCGGTCGGCAGTTCAGCGCTCCGGTCGAAGACCCCGATATTATCCAGGCCCAAAAAGCCGCCCTGGAAAATATTATTCCCTTCCGAGTCCTTGCGATTGACCCACCAGGTAAAGGCCAGCAGCAGCTTATGAAAAACTCTTTCGAGGAAAAAGCGGTCGCCCTTGCCGCGATGCTTTTCCTCGATTTTGAAGACCCGGTAAGCCGCCCAGCCCAGCACGGGGGGATTGGTATCGTTAAAAGCCCACTCGTAGGCCGGTATCTGGCCGTTTGGGTGCTGGTACCATTCGCGGGTCAGTAAATCCAACTGGTGTTTGGCGAATTCGCTATCAATCTCGGCAAACGGGATGCAGTGAAAAGCCAGGTCCCAGGAGGCAAACCAGGGATACTCCCACTTGTCCGGCATCGAAAGGACATCGGCGTTATTCAGGGTAATCCAATCGCGGTTGCGCCCGTTCTTGCGCTGGGGCGGGGGTGGTGGTTGGGAGGGGTCGCCATCCAGCCAGATATTGACATCATAGTGATAAAACTGCTTGCTCCAGAGCATCCCGGCGTAAGCCTGGCGCTGGACCTGCCTTTCGTCTTCGCTCAGACTGGCCGGGGCCACAGCGGCGTAAAAATCATCCGCTTCCTGCTGGCGCTGCTTAAAAATAACGTCGAAATCGGCGAACTCGACCTTATAAGATGTGATAACGTGGGTACTGTGGTGTATCGCGCCCATTCTCAGCCTGATTACGCTGGTCTGGCCCGGTTCAATCGTACGGCGGTAGAGGGCCGCTGCCTTGGTCCCTTCGCGGGCCGGGTTGACCGCACCGATATCACCCTTGATAACATAGTCGTGGAAGGCGTCTTTGACATAATAGGCCGGGTTTGGACTGTTGAAAAGTTTCCGGTTATTGGTTTCATTCTCGGTAAAAAGGATTCCTTCGGCACCCTCGCAGTAGAGGTGATAATGGCCGAGGCTGACGTGTTGGGCTTCAATGATTGGCTGACCGTCCGGCCCATGAAACTGGCGCATGCTGGGGCGGTAATCGTGCCAGCCCCAAGACCAGGTGTTGCGAAACCAGAGGGTTGGCAAGAGGTGAATGGTAGCGGCCTCCGGTCCCCGGTTGGTCACGCTGATTTTGACCAGGATGTTATGCGACCCGGCCTTGGCGTACTCGACAAAAACATCAAAAAAGCGGTTCTCGTTAAAGACGCCGGTATCAATCAGTTCATATTCGTTGTCCATGCGGGTCCGGCGCATGGTTTCTTCAATCAAGTTCTGATAGGGGTAAGCCTTCTGGGGGTAACGGTAGAGCATCTTCATATAGCTGTGGCTGGGCGTATTGTCGAGGTAATAATAGATTTCCTTGACATCCTCGCCGTGATTGCCCTGCGGCCCGGTCAGACCGAAAAGTCGCTCTTTCAAAATGGGGTCCTGGCCGTTCCAGAGGGCCAGGGCGAAACACAACCGCTGCTGGTCGTCGCAAATCCCGGCCAGGCCGTCCTCGTTCCAGCGATAGGCCCGGCTGCGGGCGTGGTCGTGCGGAAAATAGTCCCAGGCGCTACCGTCCGCGCTGTAATCTTCCCGGACGGTGCCCCAGGCCCGTTCGCTGAGATACGGCCCCCAGGTACGCCAGGAACTATCGTCTTTACTTATCCTGTCCTGTTCGACGCTCATTTTTACCCCTTTGCTTTTATACTCCGGCCATTAGCCAATTTCAATACTTTTTCAGTTTAAGCTCTGGGGGGCCTACAGGGAAGACCCAATTCTTTTTACTTTGCCCGCCCGGCAGGATTAGGCCATCACTAACCAAAAGAGCCATCCCCAATACAAAATTAGGGATGGCTCATATCTAACGTAAACCTAAAAATTCTAGCTGGCTTTGGCCCTGGTGTGGGTGCTGGTTTTCTTTTCCTTTGCTTCTTTAGCAAAACCCAGCGGCATGCTCAGCAGTTCGCTATCGAGTTTGCTGTGCTTGCCTTCTTCAAGTTCCCCGGCCAGCGCCTTTAGCTCTTTCTCGGTAAACTCCTCGCGGACTTTCGGGAAAAGTTTTTCTTCCTCGTCATTGATGTGATGTTGAAGTTCCTTCCAGACCTTGCCCATCATTTTGGTCCACTCCGCCGAAGCCGGTTCGAGGTAAGAAATATCGCCCAACTGCTGTTTGACCTCGGCATGTTCGCTAAAAGCGTCCTTTAGCAAATCTTTGAACGAAGGTTTTTGGGCGACCGCCGGGTAAAAAATCTGCTCCTCGACAATCGCGTGCAGGGTAAGCTCGTGATAAATCGTGGTAAATAGCTCCTGGGCGGTTTCCTTGCTCACGCCCTGCTCAATCCGGGTAAACATATTTTCGACCTTATCGTGGTCCTGGACCAAAAGGTCAATTGCGTCCGATGCCGTAACCGTCGCTGCTTTAGTGGTAGCCATTTCGAAATCCTCCCTTGTCTTAAAGACCGGAACCCAACTTTTCCCGGCCCGGCTGCTCCCAGCCATATTTCCAAATTCATACCTTTAATTTTTTGAAGGTAAAGCCGCTAATCTGGTTTTAGCTTTTCCTTCACTACAGGCTAACAATAAGCAAGTCAGGGGCCAACGATTTAAAAATAAAGACCCCGGCCCAAAAATTCAGGCCGGGGCTAATTATTTATCCTGGAAAGTTATTCCAGGAAATTAGAAATTGAGCGAGAACCGGAAACGCGAGTCCTCGTCGTACCACATCGCAAAGTTAGTACCCCAGACGTTGTTGTAAAGGTTGAAATGCATCCCGTGTTCGAGTCGGGGCTGCTCGTTATTGAAATCGAGCAACGAGGGGTCGCCGGGAGCCACCAGGGGCGCGTCGAGACTTTGAATTTGTAACAAACGGGCGTTTTCCTCGAAAAGGAAGACCCCACCATCGCTGACCCCATGCAGGTGGCGGTTGCCATCGGGAATGACCTCCAGGGGCGAGACCAACCGGCCCATCTTTTCAAGCTCCCAGTCCATCAGGGCGGGATTTGCTGCCGGGTTGAAAGAGAACCAGGCCGCTTCGGGCAGGCGGGTCGCCGGTTTGCCGAACCATTGCAGTTCGAACTCCACCGAAGGGCGGTCTGCCGGGAAAGTTATACCCAGCCAGAGCTCTTTCGGGCCACCGTATTTTTCAAAAGCCGCTTCCGGCAGAGTCAGTTCGAACAAAAACCGAGGTTCTGCCGGGGCGGCGTTCCAGAAGCCCTTCACCAGGGAGGCTTCCCAACGGGTATGTTCCGGCGCACCGTCTTTCTCCATGCCCGGTTTGGTAAAGTCCTGGATAGCCCACCAGCTTGTGTTCGGGTCGTCCTTGTTGATGATATATTGGTCCCAGAAGCGTTTGTAATCCTGGGCCGAGAAAGTTTCGTATTGGAAAAGACCCATCCGGTTGTCGGACCCGGCCCAATTCCGCCCGCCATCCTTGCGGACCAAACGGTTAATCGCCCCGGTCTGCCCGTCGAAACCGACCTCAAAGTGAGTGGTTTCGAAGACCTTTGTAAAGTCCGAGATAGGTTCAAAACCGGCCAGGTCCGGGCGCTGCGGCTCGATTTTCGCCAGGGCGGCCTGGGCTTCCCCGGCTAAAGGCGTTCCTTCCAGGGCGGCGACGGCCTCGGTTATGTAAGCGCGCTGCTCGTCCCACGATTCTTCGAACTTCTTGAACTTGGGCAAGGTCTCGCGAGCCACCCGCAGGTCCGCCGGGGCATAATTGGTCGTATCGGCCAGGTAGGTCTTTTCGTCCAGGCCCCAGGTATGTTCGGGGACCAGCATCAGGGAGCGGCTGAACGACTTGATGGCGGCGGCAGAGGCCGGGGCCGCTTCGGCCAGCCAGGCCCGGCGCAACCGCGCCAGTTCCCGGTATTGGGCAATTTTCTTCGGGTCGCTGCCCGCCCCGTGAATCCAGGTATCGCCAAGTTCGGCATTTATTACCGGCAAACTGCCCTTAACCGTCCGCAGTTTAAGGGCGTAGTCGTCCATGGTGGAAGCCCGCAGAATAGCACCGGGGAATTTTTGACGCATTTTATCGTATTCGTGGATAATCTCGTCCGGCGACTGCGGCCCCAGGTTATCGACGGTGTGGGCGAAAGCGATAGCAGCATCAAGGCCCGGCACCACCGTCAGGTCGCCATAACTCCCTTTCTGGTAAATTACGATTACGTCACTATGGCTTAACTGGTCGCGCCAGACAAAGACCGGCGGCACATCGGGCGGGGTCGAAGCCGGGTTCACTCCGATATGTAAAAATTCAATCCCGGCAGCAGCCAGTAACGGCACGATGCTGCGGGTGTGACCCGGCACATCGGTCATCTTGGCGGCGATGGTTTTCTTGCCAAAGCGCCGGTCAAGCTCCTGCGAAAGAGAAAGGCCGAACTCGAAAAGTGAGCTATCGAGCAGTTCCGAGTGGGTCGTGAAGGGGAGGCCGTGCCACCTGATGTCCCCGGCCTCGATAGCGGCTTCCAGTTCGGCCCGGCGGGCGGGGGGCGCTTTTTCCAGGAATTCGTAAATCAGCCACGACCCGGTCGTCCAGATAAAGCGTTCAGGGCGATTTTCCTCCCGCAACTGGCGGGAAACTTTGAGGGCCTGCGGGATAAACCCGGTAAAATAATTATTGACCACGTTACGGGCATAATCGGTAAAGCCGATGTCCAGGTGCGTCTTGAAAATCAGGTCTACTTCTTTAACCTGTGGTTCCAGTTCAAGCATTTCTTTACCCTTTTAGAGTGTCTACAAAAAATTTTAATTCGTTATAAAGCTGCTGGCGTTCCTCGAAATACATGTTGGCCGCGCCGCTGCTGCTGGGAGTCACAAAAAGGGGGTGACCCCCGACCGTTTCGGTCTGCAAACCCATTCTCGCCAGCTTGCGCCCGAAGTAATAGTTGTAAAGCTTCAGGCCGTTAAAACTGACCACTTTCGGTTGGAGCCGGACCACCTTTTCTTCCAGGATTTTGACGCTGGCCCGGTAAACACTGACCGGGACGGCGGTTTCGTTGGCGGAAGGCATATCCACCACGAAATTGGTCAGCCCGATGCCGAACCTGGGAAGCAACCCATCTTCTTCCGGCTTCAGGAGGCGCGGGGTCAGCCCGGCCTTGAAAAGCAGCCGGTAGAAATTGTTGACCGGGTTGGCATAATGGTGACCGTTAGCCCAGGACACCAGGGAAGGATTAAATCCGACAATAAGCAGGTCTAAATTTTCCGCCAGGATATCCGGCAAATGGTCAGGGGCTACGCTCATGGCTTCCTCGCTTCGGCTTCTTCCAGGTTTCACCCTCCCATGATAACCCACCGCTGTCGGATAATCAAAAAAAGACCGCCTAACTTAGAAGCGGTCGTGTGGTGTCTATGCAATTAGGGTTTGAGGTATGTGAAAGAGTTTTGGGTGGGCTGGTTTGGTTATGAACCGCGCCCCTCCGCCACCCGGAATGGATAAGTTTTCTTATCCGGCACTATCCTAACAGGCCCAGGTTAAAATCCAGGTTAAAATTTACACCAGTTTTGAAAATGCGCTTTCAGGAATTTTTTCAAAATTTTCTCACTTATACATACGCACTTCGGGGAGTTTTTTAAGATAAGATACTTTGATTAAAACAGTGACTTGCCCCTGAAAAAGACAAAGGAGAAACGGCTTGCCAAAGAATTCCGGTGAAACCCTGCTGCGACGACTGCGCGCCCTGGCCGATGAACCCGCCGAACAGGCTGCCTACGCCCGCCACCTGCTCCAGACCGAGAAAGACAAACAGGCCCTGGAAGCGGCCTTGCGGGTGTTGCAGGACTTTCCCGACCCCGAAAACCATCCCCTGCTGGTGGAACTCTACCACCAGTTAGCGGAAAACGGACCCCGGCGCGACCCCGGCATGTATTTACGGGCAGCACTGCTGCGTGCCTTGCGCCCGGTAGCTCGCCACACCGACCTGCCCCTGGTCGAAGGCGCGGCCCTGACCTACGAACCGATGCCTTCCCGCCACGACGCCGAGGGGGCTGAACTGCGGGCGCTGGCCCTCTCGCTCATGAACGACCTTGACGAAAGGCTGGCGAGCTATTACGCCGTCAAACTGCTGGTGGACCGGGCTACCTCTGAAATGTCGGGCGAACCGGCCCTGACCGCCGCCAAAATCCTGGCCGCCCAGGCTATAACTCTGCCGCTCTACCAGTACCTGGTCGGTACCAACGATAAAGCCCCGGAAGTGGTGGCAGCCTGTCTGCGCGGCCTGGAACGTTTACCGGAGAATCTACTGGCGAAACTGGTCGAAGTTTATCGCTATAACGGCTCCGAAATTGTGCTGCTCGGCCTGTTCGACCTGCTGCTGGCCCATCCCCACGGCGCGAACTTCAGCGATGTCTTCACCTCGTTCCTGGCTACAACCGGCAGTTTCGAACTCTACCGCTACGTAGCCCTGGCGGTTATCACCGGCAATAAAACCGGACTGCTGGCCGGGTTCCTGGAGAGAGTAAAGAGCGAAAAAGACCCACTCAAAAGGGAGATAATCCTCGAACTGCTGCCACTCATCCAGGGAACCGAACTCAAAGCTAAGGCCACCGAAGTTGCCGCTAAATTTGGTAAATAATGCAAAGTGTTTAGTTTTCAGTTTTTAGTGTTTAGATTTTGTCACACCCAAAGGTCGCACCTACGAGCGTGAGTAATGTCGTACAACTTTGATACTCTTAACAAATATCAGGGTCGTAAATGCAAGGAATCGAGATTCTCATGGGTAACATCAAAATGACACTTAAACTAAACACTGAACACTAAAAACTAAACACTTTCTTTAGCAGACAATTTCGGTTTATAATGGGGTTAGAGAAAAGTCAGTTTTGCGCGAAAGGAAGGGTTTTTATAAATGGAAGTAAAATTTAACGGTATCAACCACCTGGCCCTGATTACTCCCGATATGGACCAGACCGTCCGCTTCTACCGCGACATTATCGGGTTGCCGCTGGTCGGGGCATTGAGCACGCCCACTTTCCGCCACTACTTTTTCGACCTGGGCAACCACAATACTATCGCTTTCTTCGAGTATTTTGGCGTGACGGATACCGGCACCGAAAAACCCGCCGGGATTGCAGCGACAGGCCGCCAGTTCGACCACCTTAGCTTTAACGTCGAAACGGAACAAGACATGCTGAACCTGGCCGAGCGCCTGCGGGGTCACGGCGTGGAGGTTACGCGGGTAATTGACCACGACTTCATCCACTCGATTTATTTCACCGACCCCAGCGGCATCTCACTCGAAGCCAGTTACTGGGTGCGGGATATAACCGTCGAGCCTTCCCTCCACGACTCCAACCCGGTACCGGCCCTCCTTGAAAAGACTAACCCCGGCCCCGAACTGGCCGCCGCCGCAAGCGGCATAGCTCTCGGTGACGAGGATAACTACAAACTTTAATTATTATCTTGAGGACAATAAGCGCTAACCGGCCTCATCAGGCCGGTTTTGTTTTTACTTATTGAAAGTTAGGGAATTTTGGGTGATTGATTTGATGCAAAAAGTGTAGCACACTGAATAGCACAGTCAAACCGGAGTAATTCTCTTAAAAGTTTGAGTAGAGACCGCGCTGAAAAGAGACAAGTAGTAAGTTATTCGGCCACCAGAGGAGGCAATTTGACGAAGATGGAAAAACAATTACCTTTCCAGGTAAAGTATACCGTTTATTATAACAATGGGACCCCGGAAAAAGATGGTCGCTTCACTTTTGGCACCGATGACCCGGCGGACCCGGCCCTTCTCAACAATATCCTGGAGTGCGAATCCGGCCTGGAAAACGTGGAGTATATCCTGGGCAGTATCACCCCTACCCAGGAACCCGACCCCACCCTTGGCCGCTCGACCAACCCGATTTTTAATTTCACTCGCGCCGAAATCCGGCAATTCCGGGAAACCGCTTAAACAAAAGGGTTATTACAACAAAACTAGGTCAGGAGTATCCGGCAGTAACTGCACCGCAAGTAATTTTCCTGCATCAATAATCCAACCCAGGCTAACGGAAAAAAGAGGGTTATAAGGACCGCGAAAGTTACCCAGCCGCTTGTCGAAATACGCCGCCCACTTATAGGGGGATAAGGCGTATTACAATAGGGACAGCGGTAGTGGGTTCCCATTGCCATATAATAGGCATAGGCATTGGCCGGGGCGTTTCCCCAGCGGACCGGGGGATAATAGACCGGCGGCTGGTAGTACGCCGGGGGATAATAGGGCCGGGCGTAATTCTGGGGAGCCGGGTAGTAGGGCGGTTGATAATATGGAGCCGTATAAGGCGGGTAGGCCGGGGCCGTCGGATAGGGCTGGTACGGGGCCAGGGCCTGGCTCTGATAATTTGGGTAATAAGGCGCAGGATAATAGGACAGGGCCGGAAGGGTCGGGCTATTATAGTTCGGCAGCGTTTGAGGCGGGGCCGGATAGTACGAATAAGGGTCGCCGGGCCGGGTAGTATAAGGCGGTTGGACCGTTGGTGCGACCAGGACCTGGGTGTTCGCCGGGGGGAACAGGGAAAAACCCTGCGCCGGTTGGGGTAGATTTAACTTTTCGTTGGTAAGCCACTGGTTCGCCTGCCGAAGCGCCGGGTTATCCGGGTCCAGGGTATAAGCCTGGTCCAGCAAATCCTGGGAGACTTCGAGGGATGGGGCTGTATAAGCCAGCCAGAAAACCAGGTTCTGGTCCTGTGGATTCGTCTGGGCAATACTTTTGAAAAAGGAGTAAGCCTGTTCGCGGTGGCCCATTTTTGCCAGGGTGATTGCCTGATTGAACAAAGAAGCTTCGTGTTGGTCCATTGTATAGCTCCCGCCGGTCTAACTTCCCACCTATGGCCGAAAGGTGGGAAATGCGTGTGTTTTTTTACTGTAAGCCAGTTTACCCCATGTGACTTTCAAATGGCAGTTAGAGATTTGTTAAAGAACTGTTCCGATTTTCACTGCCTGAACCGCCCGAAATCACATTGGCCGTTAATATTACTACTGATATAACGCCCAAAAGGTTTCAAAATTAACGGTTTAAAAGACCGATTTTAGATTAGTATTTGGGTCTTTTAGAAAAACCCAGTTTTTATTAAAATAATCCCGGAAGCGAATTACCCGGCTTATCAAAATACGGAAAACCAATGCAATCAAAACCTAAAATGAGCCCTATCGACCTGTTCTTCGAAAAATTACTGGGCGCATCCGACGAATTTCTAAAACATGAAGAAACCCGGCATTGGCCCGCCGTCGCCGGGCTGCTGTTGGTCGGCATCGCCAACGCCTTCCTTTCCGATAGCTATCACTTTTTCGGGTTGAGCTGGCTGGTCATAATAGTGATTATATTTTTTATTGCCATGGTAGCTTTCCTCAAGCGCAAGGGCAATCACGATTTGGTCCACACTATTTTGACCTATCTTTGTGTCGCGCTGGTTATCCTGGAAATTTACAACATCGGCCACCTGATATTAACCCTACCCGACAAAACAATCCCGGCGGTTACCTTGCTGGTTAACGCCGGGATTCTCTGGATTTCGAATGTAATAATTTTTGGCTACTGGTATTGGGAGATTGAAGGCGGCGGTCCCATGCAACGAAGCCTCACCTCTCCGATGGTTTACCACAAACAGGCGGAACTTCTTTTCCCCCAGTTGACCTTAATCGACCAGCGCCCTGAATATGAGCGGTGGCGGCCCGGCTTTCTGGATTACCTCTTTGTCGCCTTCAACACCAGCACCGCCTTTAGTCCGACCGATACCGCCGTCCTGACCCAGCGCCTGAAGGCTCTCTCGATGCTCCAATCTCTGCTATCCCTGGTGACGCTGGCGACCCTGGCAGCGCGGGCCGTCAATATCCTTTAGCCCTCATCGCCCAAACCGGTAAACCCTGCATATCAGGCGATGCTGACCCCGATGTTAAAAGTCGCCGTGTAGCCGTCCCCTTCTTTGGTCAGGTTAAGAAGCAGGGTAGAGCCGCCGCTCCGGTAAATATTATCGTTGGCGTTCCGGGTATCCCTGGTCCCTCTCGAAGAATAAGGTGCGCCGGTAAAGACCGTGTCGGTCAGGGTATCGTCAAAGAAAAGTTGGGACGTGAAGGTATGCTGCTGGGTCGCGCCAAGGGCACTTCTGATTTTAAAGTGAATGTGGACGGTGCGACCGCTGTACCAGCCGGGATAAATCGTGGTGAACTCGGCTTTTCCGCTGGCGTCCGTCACCTGGTAACCCCGCAAGAAGTTCTGGCCGACCGTGTTATTTTGCTGCTCGTCCGAATACAAACCGGACGCGTTGCAATGCCAGATGTCTACGTAAGCCCCCTCATAAGCCGCACAAGACCCCGAACCGACACTCGACACATTGAAGACCAACCGCAGCGGTACGCCCTCCTGGACGGTCCCGGTAACGGTATCGCTTCGAATATCCGAGCGGTTAATTTTCTCGTCCACAAAATAGGGGCCTTCGGTCAACTCCGGCACCACCACGCAGGTCGGCAGAACCGTACCGCTACCGGAAGCTACTGTTGTGGTCGCGGCAGTGGCGGTCGCGGCAGCGGTCGTGGTCGCCGGAGTTGAAGAAGCGGTGGTCGACCCTGCTCCGGTAATTACCGATTCTAAGGGCACGCACCCGGCCAGGAAAACGGTCGTCCCGGCCCCGGCAAACAGGCCCAGGATTTCCCGCCGGCTGAGGACTTTTCCGACCGGGATATCGTCATCATGGTCATCTGAGGGGCTAGACTCATTGGGTTTAGCCGCAAATATTTTTGAAAATTTCATTGTGAGCACCTACTTTTACTTACTTATGCTTGGTTTCGTTATCTTTTGGCCGATTTTGAAAGTTTTCCAAAGCTAGAAAAACTTTATTTTGTTTAACACTGACAATTAACAGTTTAAAGGGCCTTGGTTGGAGGCATATTGGAGCCAAATGTGAGTTTTCCAATCAAAAATGAGGCTAAGTAGTAGAAATTGCCCAAAATTATTGGTGCAGACTGTAAAAAGCTTAGAGAATCGTTATTTTTTTAAGGGGGGCGATAGAAAGTTCTTGACAAAAGTTGGTTTGTATGTTTTTATCAACATATAAATAACCTTGTTTCTCCAGGTAGAATTCAGAATTCAAAACTTACGAATACTGTCAGTTTGCTGGTTCAAATAGTGTTTCAAACTGCTCGACCAATACTCAAATAGGCGTTCGACTTTCGAAGAGTAACAAAAACGTTTTAAGAGGGACCAAATCTTTTCGCTGTTTGAGATAAGCGGAAAACTCACGGGTGTGAAATGCCGAGGGTTAAGGGTTTTCACACGTTTGCACCACGCGTAACACCAACATTACAACCAAAGTTGTCTTACCAATCTGAGGAGGATATGATGTCTCAAGATTCAAAAAAGGGGCTGAGTCGCCGTAAATTTGTCGTACTGACCGGCGGCGCCCTGGTTGCCAGTGGCATTCTGGCCGCCTGCGGCGATGCTACCCCGACCACAGCCCCCGCGACCACCGCCGCCAGTAGCGCCACTACTGCCGCCGCGACCACCGCCGCTGCTTCGGCGACTACTGCTGCTGCTTCGGCGACTACTGCTGCTGCGACCACCGCCGCTGCCGGGGCGACTACCGCCGCTGCTTCGGCTACCACTGCTGCCGCTGGCGCCGCCGGTGTGCTTCCCGCAGATGCTGCCCCGGCTGACCAGCAGGTTTACGTCAATCACTTTGACAGCACCGCCGATGCTACCTGTCTGGACTTCTACGAATCGGTTTACAAACGTGGTGGCTTTGCCGACATGCAATCCGATTCCCTCGTCCGGTTGGACAAGAACTTCAAGACCCAGCCCGGCGCAGCCCTCAAATGGGCCGTTGACTCGTCCGGCCTGGTCTGGACCTTTAACCTCGACCCGAACCTGATGTGGTCCGACGATACGCCGGTAACCGCCGACGACTATGTCGCCACCTTCCAGTACGGTGCCGACCCCAAACACGCCTGGGACTTCACCTGGTACTTCGGCGGCGTTATCAAGAACTGGAACGAAGCGGTTGCGGGCAAAGTGCCCCTCGACCAGCTCGGCGTAAAGGCGGTAGATGCGCACACCCTGCAATTCACCACCGAAAGCCCGGCCCCGTATCTTCCGCCCATGCTGCTTTATTCGACCCCCCTCCAGAAGAAAGCTCTCACGGCCACCGGGTCGGGGCTTTACAACGCCGACCCCAAGACTACCGTTTCCTCCGGCCCGTTCATATTGAAAGAATGGACTAAAGGCAACCGGATTGTCCTGGAAGCCAACCCCAAATACAAAGGGACCAACAAACCTCTTTTCCAGAAGCTTGTTGCCATCGCGGCGGCGCCTTCGTCTGACTTCGCTTCCTACCAGGCCAACGAAATTGACTTCGTTGGTGGCGCAGTGCTGTCCCCCGCCGACAATGCCCTGATTGCCCAGGATCCGACCTTGAAGAACCAGGTTCACCCGCAGCCGGGCGACTTCCGCACCGACTACCTGTTCTTCGACACCAAGAAACCGCCGTTTGATAACCTCAAGGTTCGCCAGGCTTTCAGCCACGTTGTGGACCGCGATGCGATTATCAAGTCAATTATTACTCCCAGCCAGGGTATCCCGGCTTACTCGTTCTTGATGCCTGGCTTCCCGGCTTCCAACTCGAAAGCCCTTGCGCCTATCCAGAACTATGATGTAGCTGCTGCCAAGTCGCTATTGTCGGAAGCCGGTTATCCTGATGGCAAAGGCTTCCCCAAACTGACCCTCTGGCTCCGCAATGAAGCCCCGGTCCGGGTAGCGTTGGCCCAAGCGATCGCCGCCAGCATCAAACAGAACCTGGGTATTGACGTGGATGTGTCGAACAAGGAAAGCAAGACCTTTACCGACGCGATGAACGCCAAACCGACCCAGATTCAGTTCGGTATGGTTAACTATGGTATGGACTTCCTCGACCCCTACAACATGCTCAGCGTCTGGTTGAGCGGTGGCCGCCATAACTGGAACAACACCACTTATGACGACGCCGTCAAAAAAGCGGCGTCGTTCACCGGCGACCCGGCCCAGCGTGTCCAGATGTTCCAGGACGCCGAAAAAATCCTGGTATCGGATGTGGGTGGTATCTTCATCTATCACCGCTACGTGAGCGACCTTTACAAACCTTACATGAAAGGTAGCGAACTGGAACCGGATCAGAACGGCGTGGCCGCGCTGCACTGGCCTGGTTATGCCGGGTTCAGCCAGTCGGTTAGCTCGGTATATATGTCCAAAGATGCCTCATCTGCCGGACGCAAGCTTCCTAAATAAGCTTTCTTGAGCAGAAACAAACCTAAACCGGACGCTCGTGAGAGTTGTCCGGTTTAGGGCTTGTTTCGGATAGATGCTTGCCAAACCTTTCTACGTAACGTAGGCTGGCCTTAACGCAAATTTCAGAATTTCGTAACCGAAATTAAAAAGGAAGCCAAAATGGTCCGATACCTGCTAGGCCGTATTATTGGCCTAATTATCGTTTTATTTATCGTTTCGGTTTTAGCATTTTTGCTGATGCATTCTATTCCCGGTGGTCCTTTCGACGAAACGAAAAACCCCCTTCCACCGGCCGCCAAAGCCAATATCCTGAAAAAGTACGGGCTTGATAAGCCGATTTATGAACAATATATTAACTACATGGGGAACGCTCTCCACGGTGATTTCGGGATTTCCTTTCAGAGCCCGACTGAAACCGTGATTGATTTAATCGCACGCACCTGGCCGGTCAGTATCCAACTGGGCCTGCTGGCTATTATAGTTGCATTTACTACAGGGTTAGCCGCCGGGATAATAGCAGCGATAAAACAAAATACCTGGATAGACTACATAGTCACGTTTATATCAACATTGGGTATCACTGTGCCCAACTTTGTAATTGCTCTCTGGCTACTGTTAATTTTTTCCATTCAACTCGGCTGGGTGCCGACGGGCGGTTGGCCGACCGAAGGCGGCGAATGGACCAGCGCGATTTTACCGGTTATAACCCTGGCTTTAGGACCCTCCGCCCTGGTAGCGCGTTACACCAGGTCCAGCATGGTTGAAGTTATCCGCTCGGAATATATCAGGACGGCACGGGCAAAGGGTCTAAGCGCGCGAGTCGTCATTTTACGGCATACTCTCAAAAATGCCCTTATCCCCATGATTACCATCCTGGCTCCCCAGATTCCTAACCTGATTACCGGTACGATTTTCGTCGAGGTTATCTACCGTATTCCGGGACTGGGCAAATTCTTTGTATCAAGCATCTACCTGCGGGACTACCCGATGATTATGGCAACCATGTTGTTGGTGGCGGCCCTGTGGAGCATTACTTACCTGCTTAGTGATATTCTTTATACAGTCGTAGACCCGCGTGTCCGGTTGTCTTAACTGTTTGTGGTGAAAGTTTGGAGAAGAAATTTTGAGTACAGCCACAGATACACCTGTCAAAGCCCCAGCAGCGGCCGCCGAACCGGAGGTATCAAACCTCTGGCGGGACGCTTACCGGCGCTTTAGAAAAAACAAACTGGCGGTAGGGGCTTTCATTGTGCTGGTCTTCCTGATCCTGGTCGCGATTTTCGCCGATGTAATTTCGCCCGCCCGCTATGATTACTCGAATTTGATTGATGCGAACCAGTTTCCCAACTCCCAGCACTGGCTAGGCACCGATAACGTAGGACGCGACTTTTTGAGCCGCATAATCTATGGTGCCCGTATATCGCTGGTAGTCGGGTTTTCGGTCCAGATAATCGCCCTTTTAATCGGGGTACCCCTGGGCATTGCCGCCGGGATGTTTGGTGGCTGGGTTGATTACATTATCATGCGCGGTGTGGAAGTCCTGACCGCAATTCCCATCTGGTTGTTCGCCCTGTTTATTATAACCGTCTGGCAGTCTGGCGAAACCAATCAGAGCAATGGCCTTTTGAATGTAATCCTTGCTATCGGTCTGGTCGGCTGGGTAGATATTTGCCGTCTGACCCGCGCTCAGATTCTGACCCTGCGGGAAAAGGAGTACGTCCTGGCCGCGAATGCCATCGGGGCTAAACCGATCCACATTGCCATCCATCACCTGTTACCAAACGCGCTGGCCCCCCTGATTGTAGCCGTAACCCTGGGTATCCCCTCCGCTATCTTTACCGAGGCCGGTCTGAGCTTTTTGGGCTTTGGTATCAACGACCCTCTGCCAAGCTGGGGCAAGATGGTGGCCGATTCCAGTTCATACATCCGGGTTTACTGGCACCTGGGCCTGTTCCCGACCATCTGTATCGCCATAACCATGCTGACCTTCTCCTTTGTCGGGGACGGTTTGCGCGATGCATTAGACCCGAACTTGAAAACCTGATATTATCCGTACAATAAAACAGAACCAGTCGCACCTGCGGCTGGTTTTGTCATGCTAGTTTGCTCACTGGCTTATTCAACTTAAAAATTACTAACAGAAATGAGGAAACTCATGCCTTCTAACGAAACCGACCTGCTCCACTACGGTGACGACCGCTTTGAAGAAAAAGGCGCCATCAACACCCCGGTCTACCGCGCCTCCCTCTTTAGCTTTGAAACCATGGAAGCGTTCGCGCAAGCCCGCAATAGCGGTGCTCACGTCTACAGCCGGGTTAGCAACCCGACCCGCGCCACCCTCGAAGCCAAAATCGCTCACCTCGAGAAAGCCGACCACGCCCTGGCCCTTTCTTCCGGGATGGCTGCCATCTCCCTGTCGCTTTTGGCCCTGCTCAAACAAGGCGACCACCTGCTTGTGGCCCACTGCTGTTACGGCCCGACCCGCCAGGTCTGCGACACCCTTTTGAAGAATATGGGGGTGGAGGTAGAGTATTTTAGCTCCTCTGAGTCTACCGACCTCAGCCCGCGCCTTAAGCCGAACACGCGGGTGATTTACCTGGAATCGCCCGGCACGATGACTTTCCAGATCCAGGATTTGCGGGCGGTGGCGAAACTTGCCAGGGCTAACAACATCTACACCATCATTGACAACACCTGGTCCACCCCGCTCTACCAGAACCCGATTACCCTCGGCATTGACGTTGTGGTCCACACTGCCACCAAATACATTGCCGGACACTCCGACGCGGTAGCCGGACTACTGGCCTGCAACGACGAGCTTTACAAGAAGATTCAACCGGTGGCCGAAGTGCTGGGCGCGGCCCTTTCCCCGGACGATTCCTACCTGGTGACGCGTGGGTTGCGGACGCTGGCAGTGCGGCTCAAGCAGCAGGGCGAGACGGCCATGAAAATCGCCCGGTGGCTCCAGGCCCGGCCCGAAGTTTTGCGGGTATTGCACCCGGGTCTGCCGGAATTCGAAGGGTACGAACTTGCCAGGACCCAGCTCAGCGGCTATACGGGTCTGTTCAGTTTCTCCATGAAAGACCAAGCCCCGGCGGAGGCCCAGTTTGCCTTTGTGGATGCCGCCAAATATTTTGGTAAAGGTGTTAGCTGGGGCGGTTACGAGAGCCTGATGCTGCCTACCGGCGATGGCTACCGGAATATGCCGGAAGTTCGCGAGAGTATGGGCTACGACGAAGAAATGTACCGGTTGAGCATTGGCCTGGAAAGCTACGAAGACCTGATTGCCGACCTGGAAAATGCCTTTGCCGCCAGGGCGACTGCCATCGAAAAGCTCTCGGTTATCGCCGAAATCTAGCAAACCAGGACTACCAAAACCAACAGGCCGGACCATCTAAAGTCTGGCGGAAATTTGTGGGCTGGTGGACCTCTAGAATCACTTATTAGAGATGGGGCGAATGCGTAATCGTAACCGATGACGTGTTCGCTCCTTTTTAACAAGGCGGCCAGCTTGAAAATTCCGGTTCAAAGGTCTATACTGGAAAAGGTGGTGAGCCTTCCGTACTGACCAGACTGGCCTTATTGAGGCTCGATTTAACCGGAAGCCAGGCTCCCTTTTCCCCTAGAAGTAACGACGAGAGATAGAGATTTTGTTAAGTACTCGGCTTAGATTGGCTGGGCCGGGTTAAATCAAGGAGGAATTGCAAGTGGCTACTCTTGCTCAAGAAACCTATGTCGCAAAGGATTTTAATCTGAGCGGGCTTCAGGGTATCTCCGATAAAACGCTGGAAACACACTTTGGCCTTTACAAAGGCTACGTAACCAATACCAATACCCTCAATGAACATATTTCCCAACTGATTAAAGATGGCAAAGTCGGTTCGCCTGAATACGCCGAACTGACTCGCCGGTTGGGATTTGAATACAACGGCATGATTTTGCACGAATATTATTTCGGCAACATGACCACCAGTCCGACCGGGGCCCCGGCTTCCGGCGGCAAACTGATCGATGCCATCACCGCTTCGTTCGGCGATTTCGATACCTGGAAGACCGATTTTACCAAAGTCGGCGCGATGCGCGGTGTGGGTTGGGCAATCACCTTCCAGGACCCCTCCAACGGGCGGTTGTCGAACCACTGGATTACCCTGCACGAAGACGGCAACCCGGCTGGGTTCAAACCGGTCCTGGTTATGGACGTCTGGGAACATGCCTTCTTGCTGGACTACAAACCGGCGGAACGCCCGAAATATATTGAGTCCTTCTTCGCAAACATCGACTGGGCCGCGGTCGAAGGACGCCTCGGCTAAGAATCATTTTTAATCGTTAAGGCCCGGCGGGCCGGGTTTCGCCCATCACGCCGGGCCTTTTCTATTCTCACGACCACGAGCGGGCTCATATGCAACCTTTTGAATATACCCGGCGGCATTTACGCAAAGATGAAATGGCCGCCCGCTTTGATAAAGTAGTTGGCGAAATGAACGAAGCCGGGTGGGAACTGGCTAGAATCGTGCCGACCTACGGTTATATCCGCACTTTCTGGGAACAACAGGGGCGCGGTCCTTTTAATGGGAGTTACCTGGTCTTCCGGCGACAAAAACAGGAGAGCGAAGTGCTATAATAAGCCTCGAAATAATCAAATTTTTTCAAGAAAACCCGTTTTCAAAGGGATATTATTCCTCTATCAAAGGCATTACATAAAATGAGCGAAAACAGCCGGACTATCACGCCTGAACTGGTCATAAAAAATATCGTTGAAACCTGGCCGGATACCGTCCGGGTCTTTGCCAAACACGGCCTCGGCTGCGTGACCTGTTCGGTCGCCAGCTTCGATACGGTCGAGCGAGGCGCGAAATCCCACAAAGTGCCCGTGGAACCACTGCTCGATGACCTGAACCTGGTCCTGGCCCGGCCCGAACTTTTCCCCGAAGTCAAGACCGGCGGTCTTTCTTCGGACGTGCTCGGTACGGACGACACCACTACCAGCGGCATCAAGAATATTATTGCCATCGTGAGCGGTAAGGGCGGCGTCGGCAAATCGTTTGTCACGAGCATGCTGGCGATTGGCCTTAACCGGCTGGGCTTCCGGGTGGGTATCCTCGACGCCGACATCACCGGGCCGAGTATCCCGCGCAGTTTTGGCATCACGGCCCGTCCCGCCGAAGGTGAAGGCGGCAAGATTATCCCGGTCATCAGCGGGCAGGGCATCAAAGTTATCTCCTCGCTCTTTTTTGTCGAAACCGAAGATACCCCGATTATCTGGCGCGGCCCCCTTATCGCCAAGATGATAAAAGATTTTTACGGCAGCACCCTCTGGGGCAGTCTCGATTACCTGCTGGTAGATTTACCGCCCGGCACCAGCGACGCCCCCCTGACGGTCATGCAAAGCCTGCCCGTGAACGGTATCGTGCTGGTGTCGTCGCCGCAACAACTGGCGACCAGCATCGTCAGGAAGGCTATCGGGCTGGCCGATAAGCTGCACACCCCGATAGTGGGGGTGGCCGAAAACATGAGCTGGCTGACCCTGCCCGAAAGCGGCAAAAAGATGAACCTGTTCGGGCCGAGCCGAGCCGCCGACCTGGCTGCCGCCGCTAACGCCCCGGTCCTGGCGACCATGCCGCTCGACCCCAGAGCCGCCGAGTTGATAGATGCCGGGCGCATCGAGGAATATAATTCGGTAGAGACGGACGCCCTGGCCGGAAATTTCCTGGTCGAAGGACGCGCCCGGATGCGCCGCCAGAACCTTTCCATTTCCATTAATTAAATCCGTTTTAAGATTTAACTATTTGGTACAAATTTAAATGCACACCTGTTCGCAGGGCGTTGACTCATGCGCTTTTTTACCTCTATAATCTGCGCGGTTGGTTCGTGTTAGTATTTCCTTAATTACAGTTTAAGCAACTCCCGAAAGGGGTGTGATAAAAATCTGGGACGACACCTTTTACGATAGCGTGCGGGTCTTTCCCGTGAAAACGGCGCGCCTTTCTACGGTCTACCGTCACTGCGGGCGGGACTGGCAGGATGCCGAGAGCATCTTTTTTATTCATGGCAGCCTCAGTTCCGGGCGCTGGTGGGAACCGGTCATGGCCGCTTTTGACGAATTGATGGCGGGAAAATATGCCTGTTACGCCCCCGATTTACGCAGCCATGGCGACGCCGAACCACTCCCGGTGCAGGGCGTGGAAAGTTTTACCCTCGATTGCCTCTCCGTGATGGATGCTATCGGCCTGAAAAAAGCTCACGTGGTCGGCTGGTCAATGGGCGCAGGACCGGCCATGCAACTGGCCTTCGACCACCCCGACCGCTGTCTGTCGCTGACACTGGTCAGTCCCCTGCCTCCGTTTGGCACCGAGGCGGATTATTTGCCGTACAACCGCGAGAGTATCGGCCAGGCTATCCGGCAAGGTAATTTCGAGGCGGCCAACCGGATAATACGGGCCAGCAATTTACGGCCTGGGCGCTTTCCCCTGGACAATTCACCACCGGGCAACGCCCTTTTTTATTACCTGTTACAAAGCGCCATGCAAATTGCCAACTACCCCGGCGACGAACCAAACGGCGAAGGTGATAGCGCGGCGATGCACCTTTTCAATATGGCCGACCGCTGCCCCACTATCAGTATCCCGGTCCTGAGTATACATGGCGACCAGGACTCGATGATTTCCAACGAACTTTTCGCCCGCATGAACAGCCTGTGGCCCGCTGATAAATTCCGGGAAGTCGTATTTAAGGGCGCGAGTCACTCGCCAATGGTCGAACAACCGCGCCGCTTCGCCGTCACCCTGGACGAATTCTTCTCCACGATTTAGTGTTATTATTATTTTCTTATTAGCTTTTACAAAAATTCTTTAGAAAGCAGGTTGAGCTTTTATGTCAGATGCCCCCACTAAACCGGCAGAACCGACTAACACCCCCGGCCTTAACCCGGCAGAAGCACAGTTACAGCAGGCTGGGCAGACTGCCGCCGAGCCGGAAAAATCGAGCAAGGGGCCGATGCGGAACCGTCCGATTCTTTTCCTGGACCTCGAAACGACCGGGCTAAACCCCGGCTACCAGGAAATCAGCGAGATTGGGGCAGTTTTGGTGTCGCAACCGGACTGGCAGGTTATAACGACATACGAGGCGAAGGTGCTGCCGTCGCACCTCGAAACGGCCCAGCCGGAAGCCCTGCTGATCGGCCATTTTGACGCGGCGGTGTGGGAGAAAGAGGGCCGCCCCTTGAAGCAAGCCCTGGAGGAATTAAGCGAAATCGGCCAGGGAGCTATCCTGGCCGGGTTTAACGTGACCTTTGATTGGGCCTTTTTACAGGCCGGGTTCAACCTGGTGGAGTTGCCCGACCCCTTTTATTACCATCGCTATGATGTAATGAGCGCGGCCTTTTCCATGCTCTACGGCAAGACCGAATTCAAGAAATTCAGCCTGAGCGAGTGCTGCCGTTATTTTGGGGTGACCAATACGAAGGCCCATAGCGCCCTGGCGGACGCCCAGGCCACCTACGAAGTCTTTGTGGGCCTGATGCAGTCCGCCAGCAGCAACCATACGACCGAAGCGCCCGCCGTCAGGCCTGCTGATTAAGCTTGGCCCGTTCGCGGTCTTTCAGGACGCGCCGCAAGAGTTTGCCGGAAGGATTCTTGGGAATGGCATCAATAAACTCGACTTCCCGCAAATTCTTGTAACCGGCCAGCTTACCGTTGGCCCATTTCACCAGGTCGTCGGGGGTGATAGGGTCGGCGGTCGCTCTCAGCACCACAAAAGCTTTGGGTATTTCGCCTGCTTCTTCGTCCGGTTTCGGGATGACTGCCACGTCAGCGACGGCGGGATGCTCGAACAACAGAGCCTCGATTTCAGCCGGGGCAATCCCGAAGCCTTTGTATTTAATCATCTCTTTCTTGCGGTCCGAGATGATAACATAGCCTTCCTCGTCCATCGAGCCGATGTCGCCCGTGAAAAGCCAGCCGTTACGCAGGGTGGCGGCGGTGGCCTCCGGGGCATTCCAGTAGCCTTGCATGACCTGGGGGCCGCGTACAATCAGTTCGCCCACCTCGCCGGGACCGAGTTCTTTCTCGCCGGTCTCAATATCGACAATTTTTTGCTCGGTGTCGTGGACCGGCAGGCCGACCGTTTCGGTTTTAATCAACCTCTCGTCGTAAACCGGGTTGATATGGGTCAGGGGTGAAGCCTCGGTCAGGCCGTAGCCCTGCAACACGGTCACGCCGGTCATCTGCTGGAAGCGCCGGGCCACTTCGGGGGCCAGCGGGGCCGCGCCTGACATGACATGGCGGATAGAGCTCAAATCCTGCTCTTTAAGCAGGGGCCAGTTGGTTAGCATTACCAGGACCGGCGGCACCGAGTAAAAGAGCGTGATTTTATGGGCTTTGATGAGCCGCATACATTCGACCGGCTCGAACCTTTCCATCAGGACCGCCTTGGCCCCGGCCAGGATGCCCGAACCCATCAGCATGGTGCCGTAAATGTGGTAGAAAGGTAAAAAGAGCATCAAATTGTCGTTAATGTTTATGCGGGAAGAACCGACCATCTGGTAGGCGTTGCAGACCAAATTTCTATGGCTCAACAGCACGCCCTTGGGCAGACCGGTCGTTCCGCTGCTATAGGGTAGGGCCAGCAAATCGTCCCAGCCGATTTCAGGCTTGGCCGGGGGAGTAGAAGGGTGGCTTTTCACCAGTTTTGCGAAAGAATAGGTGCCATCGGCGTTGGCGGCCTGGCCGGGTCCGGCGGTAATAATCAGCCTGAGATTGGGCGCGTCGGGCATGGCGGCCTGGACCAGCGGCAGTAATTCATTCTGGACGACGATGCCGACCGCCTCGCTATTGCTTAGCTGGTAAGCCACTTCACGTTCTTTGTAGGACGGGTTCATCGGGCTGATAGTCGCGCCAATCCGGGCGATAGCAAACCAGCTTACAATAAATTCGGGCCGGTTGGTCATAAAAAGGCAGACCCGGTCGCCCTGTTTAACCCCTAACTCTAGCAGGGCGTTGGCGAAAGAATTGACCAACCCATCCAGTTCGCGGTAGGTGAGGCTAATATCTTTAAAAACCAGGGCAGTATTTTCCGGGAATTTCTGGACTGTTCGGGTTAACAGTTCATCGTAGGGATGAACCGGGTAGTTGATTGAGGGCCGTACAAACTCCATCTGTGAGTTTACTCGGCCAGGCGCAGCAATGGTAGCCTCTTGCATAATTCAACTCCTGTGGCGTTAATTAGTATGGTTGCGTATTGCGTTGAGTTAGGTATCATTATAGTCTAACTCATAATTTTTCGCATTAAAAGTTCTTATCGCAACAGAGGAAATGCAAAGTTTTTAGTTTTTAGTTTTTAGTGTTCAGTCTTTGTCATTCCGCGTAGTAAGTCCAGGAAAGAATGTAAAGTGTGGGATGAGTTATAAAATCACTTGCCCACTAACCGGGGCTTCCCCTATTAGAAAATCCTGCCCTTGTCATTCCGAGCGAAGTCGAGGAATCTTGGGCACCCACGTGTGGGTACCGTTGGCGAATATCACGGTCGCAGTTATATGAAATACGTTTCGGACTTTGCATTCACCCTGCTTATCGCAACCGGATTATCCTTAGAACCGTTCTAAAGAGATGCTAACCGGAAATAGTTGGCATTTCTTTTATAATTGCCCTGTCTCTACTGAATAACTACCGACATTGGCTATGAGCCACAAGCCCCTGAATACTGGACAAAATGAAACGGTTTTCCCCTCAAAATTTCTGGCGTACTCACCCACTCCTTACCCTTGCGACCACCTTGCTGGTCCTGGGCCTTGGCCTTACCGGGATTTTGCTCCTGCTCCGGCCAGAAGTTGAAACGGCCCCACCACCCGCCCCAACCGCCGTTTCCCAGGTTCTGCCGACCCTACCACCTACACAAACGCCGCTCCCGCCGACCGCGACCCCGGTCCCGCCTTCACCGACGCCGACCATCCCCTTTCGGACGGTCAAACTCAACCCGGCCCACGGTATCCACGCGCCCATCGGGTTCCAGTGGACCGACCAGCAGCGGGCGACCCTGGCTTCTTTCACCGATGCCGCCGGGGAGCAGGGCGCGCCCGGCACCGTCCTGGCTCTCAGCACCGACATGCAGGCCGACAACAACATCAAAAATGTCCGCATGGAGCAAGACCTCTACCAGTACCAGCGGCAAGGTTCTCAGATTTATATCCGGCTCTATCCTCAGCGTTTTCCGGGCGGTTTCAGCGAGCCGCTGGCCTCGTACAACGGGCGCAACACCATAAGCGGCACGCCCCAGGACGCCGCCGAGGATATTTTTAACTTTCTTTCCGAACAGCAAAAACGGAACGGCTGGCACTTTACCCGCCTCGTTCCCGGCAACGAACCCGACCTCGAATGGCCCGATAATCTCTACGGCCAGAACCTGCTGCCCTGGACGAGCCGGGGCGACCCCGCCAAGTATGTCGCTATCAACACCTTTTTCATCCAGGTCTACCGGGCCTGGCAGCAACGGCTGGCCCAACCGGACGCGGCCCTTTTCCGCGATGTGCAGTTGTATTTTCCGCCACTGGCCCAGGACGCCGGGGATAACCTCGACACTTACGCCGGGTTTTATTATTACGACGGCACCAAACCGGTCGGCAACCGTTACGACCGCCTTCGCGAGGCTATCGAGCTTTACAAACGGGTGGCCTGGCACAACTATTTCCAGCCGGGCCGGGCCTGCCAGGATGTCGCGGCAAACGCTTTTCCAGATTGGCTCAAACAGGGGCTGAACGATGGCTGGCCCGCCGTTGTCGGGGAGGCTGGGTGGGGGCCGGACAAACTGGCCCTGCCCACCCAGAACGACAGCCACGCCATTATCACCCGCTTCTGGCAACTATTGGGTGTAAAGTGGGAAAGAAAACTCTACGTGGATGACCGCCCCCAGTGGCTGAGCTATGATGACACCGTGAACGGCGCCCGCTTCGAGGATGATATAGCTAAATTTACGGGCGGGTGCTACCTGGGCGGGCTGAAGCCGCCCCAGCCAATCGGAATTAGCGTCTGGCTGGCCGGGTCGGAAGGCAACTTCATCCAGGCCGTGGGTGTCGAGCCCGGCCCGACCGGAGCCGTCCGCCGCTGGATGCAGTTCTATGCCTCGCTCCGGTTATAGTCACTAAAATACCATCAAAAAAGGATGTGGCGCGTTAATTAGCCACATCCTTTTATTTTCCCAAAAATTATTCAGGTTTGGGAGCAAGGGCCGAGGAAATAAGTTCCTGCTTAAGGTTCCATAATTTGTCGGTCAGCGAAACGTGATAGACGTGCGGGTTCAAGAGACGGCGCACACCGGGGTCCAGCCGGGCAATATCTTTCTGGCGGCGCTCCCGCATCTCCGCAATCGAAGGCATTTCGTAGACCTGCTTGCCCTCCTTCAAAATATCCACCAGGAGCGGCTCAATCTCGCCAATGTCAGAATTGCGGATGACCCGCCACTTGGTCTGGTCGGAGGGGTGGTGGGCCAGGATATTGGCAGACTGGCGGGGGTCTTCGTCTTCCAGGCTAAGCAGGTCGGCGGTCGCCATACCGCGCCGGTCGTAGACCCGCCAGCCCTGTTTGTGGCCGGGGTTAGGGGTCTTGAGAGGAGTCTCGGAAATCTTGATAGCCGGGACCCACTTATCCTCCTCCTTGACCGCCACAAGCTTATAGACGCCACCCAGGGCCGGGCTACCCTCGGAAGTCACCAGGTTCGTGCCGACCCCGTAGACCAGCCGGTGTAAAACGTCCTGCGGTTCGATGCCATAACGGGAAGCTTCCTCCTGGATCTGGGTCTGGATTTGCCAGATAACCAGTTCGTCCAGTTCGTTTGAAAGGACAATCGAGGTCTTCGGGAAACCGGCCTCGTTTAACATGCGGGCCGCCTGGATACTCAGGTAGGCCAGGTCGCCCGAATCAATACGGATACCGACCGGCGCGTGCCCTTTCTGGCGCAACTTCTCGAACACTTTGATGGCGTTAGGCACCCCGCTTTCCAGGGTATTGATAGTATCGACCAGCAAGAGACAGTCGTCCGGGTAAACCTCGGCGTAAGCCTCAAAAGCGGCCAGTTCATCCTCGCCTATCGCCTTGAAAAACTGAACCATACTGTGGGCATGGGTCCCTTTGGGCGGAAAACCGAGGACGTGCGAGATACCCACGTTCGAGCTAAAATCGCAACCCCCGATTAAGGCGGCCCGTGTCCCGGCGTTCGCGCCCAAGCCCTGGGCCCGGCGCATCCCGAATTCCAACAAAGTGCGGCTCTGGGCGCTATCCCGGATACGCGAAGCCTTGGTGGCAATCAGGGTCTGGTAGTTCAGGTGGTTGAGCAGGGCTGATTCGAGGATTTGGGCCATCAGCAAAGGGCCCTCCACCACGCTTAGAGGGATATGAGGATGGACGACCCGCCCTTCGGGAATCGCCCGCAAGGTCAGACCGCTAAAGTTGCCATTTTTTCTTAAATATTCCAGAAAGTCTTTATCAAAGAGCGGTTTGCCTTTGCTGGTCTTCTGGCTGGCTAGCAGTTCGATGTCTTCATCGCGGAAGTGGGCTTCCTTCATCCAATCCACCAGCCATTCCAGGCCCGCCGCAACACAATAACCGGCCTCGTGTTTACCGTAGTCGGGATAAGAGCGAAAATAATGGTCGAACTGGACGGTTTGTTCGTGCTTGCCTGCCCGGAAATAGACCTGGGCCATGGTTAGCTGGTATTCGTCGGTAAATAATATTCCTTCGGCGGTGCGCTCCTGCGTGTAATTCATTTACAGTCTCTACCTTTCACCTGACTCTCATTTACAGGACTTTCGCTTGAGACATTCCTTTTGAGGCTGTTTTACGTCTATACCCTGGCTTTTCCAGGCTCAAAGCGAAAGTCGTTGATTAATTTTAAAAGTTTCCCTATCGCACTGGCGGCTATTATAACCCAAACCTCTCCCGGCCCGAAATTTCTAAGGCCAACCTTTCAGACCAGTCTTGCAGGCCCACCTTACGGGAAGGACTTCCCTGGCATAAAAAATCTCCTGGAAAAATGGTCTTTCCCAGGAGATTTTTAATTTTCAGCTATCCTTGCTTAGAGGATAATTACTGATAATTCTCAGCGTGGTTTGGTCCGTTATACCCGGCGGCGGCGAGTGGTCGAATGGACTTCCTCGGTGCTGCGGTTCGGGGCAAACAACACGTACATCAGTTTAACGATACCCCAGGCAACCAGGGCGTAAATTACCATCGCCAGCAGGGTCGAGATTTCAAGCACCCCTACCCGGCTAAGGGTCTGGTCGTTGAAGATGCCGTTAAACGGACCCACAAACGGCGTGGAAACATTAAAGATAAAGTTAGCAAACCCGTTGCTGGTATCGGCCCCAAGCAACCGGAAGACAAACCGGACCGCCAGCAAAATTTCCAGCACACCCAGTACGAAGTAAATTACCTGGGCCGTCCGGTCGAGACCGTTGTAACGGCGTGTATAAGGGTCATCAAAGACCTGTTCTTCGCGCTCAACCAGGTTCCCATTGGCATCATAGAAACCCTGGCGGCTGCTCTCGACCTGGGCATCGCCCACGCGAGTAAAACTGCGCTGGTTATCTACGACCGGTTCCGGCTGGACGGGTACGACCGGTTGGACCGGCACGACCGGAGCATTGTAATCTACAACTTCTTGTTCACGAACAACCCTTCGTCTGGGATCAAGTGGCGCATCCATCTGTAAAGACCTCCTTGTAGCCATCTCTTACTACTGATAGCTTTTTCATTTGCGTCCGGGCGAGTGTTAGTTACCCGTACGAACCCTTACTTTCCTGGTAGGTTCGACCTTTCGAACCCTTTTATTTATTTTCCGCAAATTTATAAGGCATAAACTATGCCAGACCTTTTATTGCCCTTTTCCAGCTCAAATTTTATATAGCGCCCTATCCTGGCCTGTATAACCGCCCCGGTAAATGGATAGTAAAGAAAATCAAATAAAGATTAAATTTTCCGGCAATAACCGCAAAACTTTTGAGTAATAAAAAGGTTTATTAAAATCCTGGATTTGTTATGCTTTTTGCAGAGATTCACAATTACTCAATTATTGGCATTGAAAATTGACCAAATTTAATCCGTGATCCGAGAGATTCGGGCGAACATTTTTTACTTTCACTAATCAAAAAAGGTCTTTGGAGTTTGAAAATGTCGAGACATTTTAGAGAATTAAAGCAAACTGACGAACAGGAAGAAAGTCGCGTCCGGCAGGAAACCGCCGAAAGCGCAAACCAACCGCTACATGATACGGGGCGCTCTAGCTTGTCCATGAATATGTTGCAGCGGACCATAGCCCGCCCCGGTCAGGCTCGGCCCGAACACCTGCTGGCAGTAAGCCGGACTTACGGTAACCAGGCCGTGATGCGGCTGGTCGAAAAAGCCCGTCTCGAACGCCTGGGTCAGGTTTCCCCAGCCACCGCGACCATCCAAAGGATTCCAACCCAGAATACCGGTGGCAATCTTGCCATTGTCCAGCGAGATGATGAGTTGGATACCGACCAGATTGAAATGGGCCAAAACGAGAGCCAGGAAGAAACCGAGGAAGGAGATGTCCCGGACCAGGAGGTGGAACAAAAGAGGAAGGAAATCATGAAAAAGCTCAAAAAGGAGAAACGGAAAAGGGGCTTCCTCATGTTAGCCAAAATGCCGGTACGCTTGTTTAAGGAACTCCTTATTTTGCCGGTCCGGGTGATTGACCAGCTTTCGGTTGTGGATTTGCACCTCAAAGATGCCGTGAAATATTTCGGTGATAAAAAAACCCGAAAACAACGCCTGGATAAAACCGACGACGGGCTGAAAAAGCAACAGGGGACTGCCAAGAGAGCGTTTGGTAGAACTGGTATTACCGGTTATCTTCATGGCTATAAATCCCACAAGATGATGTACACGGACAGTAATGATAGCGACTTTATCAAAGGGTTGAGCAGCAAATATAATCCTTTGAACGCGCTGAACAACGTGGGCGGCAAACAAACTAGAGACTCTAAGACAAAAATTAACCAGCTTGAAAACGAACTCAAGTTGCTGGATAATCCTGAGACGAATGTCATCAAATCAAATTTGAATTGGGACTAATTTCCATAAACTGGCAGCAAACAGTTAGCCTCGGTAATCAATGCCTTCCCGCGGAATGAAAGGTTTCAAGACCAGCTTACCCACAACAAAAAGGCCCACCCTGATTAAAAACCGGGCGGGCCTTTCTCTTTTACAGAGGCTTACTGAAGCTGCTTTTGTTTCGTCTCGATTTCGGTTACCTCGTCCTCGCTGAGGACGAAATCGCCCGCTCCGATAGTGCCTTTAACCTGTTCGGCGTTGCGGCCACCCACAATCGCGGCGGTAACTGCCGGGTTGTGCAGGGTCCAGGCAATCGCGACTTCACCGGGGGTCCGTCCGTGACGATTACCAATGTCACGCAGGACTTCGACCAGTTCGAGATTTTTTGAAAGTTGCGGCTCCTGGAAAAGGGGGTTGCTGCTGCGCCAATCGCCCTTACCGAGTTGGGCTATCCGCTCTTTGGTCATCTTGCCGGTGAGAAGCCCTGATTGCATCGGCGAATATACAATCACACCGATATTGTTTTCCAGGCAGTACGGTAGAATTTCATCTTCCACGTCGCGCTTGAGCAGCGAATAGGGCGGCTGGAGGGTGGCGACCGGGGCGATAGCCTGGGCCCGTTTTAGCTGGGGCACATTGAAATTGGATACACCAATCCAGCGGACTTTCCCCTCTTTTTGCAGTTCGGTCATGGCGGTCCAACCTTCTTCAATGTCTTCCTCCGGTTGGGGCCAGTGGACCTGGTAGAGGTCAATCACTTCCACCTGCAAACGCCGCAAACTGTCCTCGCACTCGCGTTTAATAGAGGCCGCTTTCAGGCTTGGCACCACCGCTTTCTTCTCGGCGTCCCAGGCGCGTTCGCACTTGGTGAAAATATAAGGGCGCTCGGACGCCGGAATATCTTTGACCGCCCGCGCCACCACTTCCTCGGAATGACCGATTCCGTAGACAGCCGCCGTATCAATCCAGTTTATTCCCAGGGAAACGGCGGCCTTTATAGCGGCGATAGACTCATTGTCGTCCTGGTCGCCCCACGAGAAAGACCAACCCTCGACCAGGCCGGAAATGGCCCACGCGCCAAAACCGACTGGCGTAATATTAAGGTCGGTTTGCCCTAACTGTCGTTTCTGCATTACTTTCCTTTCATTGTTCTCAATGTCGTTCGGACCGTTCGAACCGGCGGTTCGTTTTGAATGTCCGGTAAGCCCACACCTGGCCCATTATAATAACTTTTGGCGGATTCAAGCCAGCCACAGGGCTTTGTAACCTCAGGGAATGGAAGATTATTAGTTTTCGGTGTTTAGTTTTTAGTGAGAATCAAACAAACTTTATAAAATTCAAAACCCGGCCCAGGAGCCGGGTTCTTTTGTTTCTTTAACTCGAAATCCTAAAATTCGCCGCTAAGTGAGTCCCGGAGCAGGTCGATATATTCGAGGGCAACCCCCGTACCGATGGCAACGCAATTGAGCGGATTATCGGCGACGTAGCAGGGCACGCCGGTCACGTCGGCCAGGAGCTGGCTGATGTTGCGCAACTGGCTGCCGCCGCCGCTCATCACCATACCCCGGTCGATAATATCGCTGGCAAGTTCGGGCGGAGTATCCTCCAGGACTGTGCGGACTGCGCCGATGATGCTTTCGAGCGGGTCGCTGAGGGCTTCGGTAATTTCGTTGCTGCGGACGATGACGGTCCGGGGCAGACCGCTGACCTGGTCGCGGCCACGCACTTCCATGGTCAGTTCTTCATCGAGGGGAATGGCGCTCCCGATGCGGACCTTGATTTCCTCGGCGGTGCGGTCACCAATCATCAGGTTGTATTTGCGTTTGATATAGGCGGCGATAGCTTCGTCCAGTTTGTTACCACCCACCCGGATGCTGTTGCAGGTAACGATACCGTAGAGGGAAATTACGGCGACCTCGGTCGTGCCGCCGCCGATGTCAATAATCATGTTGCCGGTCGGCTCGGCGATAGGAATCTGAGCCCCGATGGCGGCGGCCAGCGGTTCGCGGATAAGCCAGGCCCGTTTGGCCCCGGCCTGGATAGCGGCATCGTATACCGCCCGCATTTCTACGTTGGTAACACCCGCCGGGATGCAGACCATTACGTCCGGCTTGACAACGGCAAAACGCCCGGTGGCGCGCCCGATAAAGTACTTTAGCATGGCTTCGGTAACGACGTAATCCGCAATCACGCCATTTTGCATGGGGCGGATAACTTCGACCGTCTCAGGGGTACGCCCCATCATTTCGTAGGCCGCCGTGCCTACCTGCAAAACCCGGTTGTCTTTGGTGGAAATCGCCACCACGCTTGGCTCACTGAGAACAATTCCTTTGCCCTTGACGTAAACAAGTACATTGGCGGTGCCCAGGTCAACTCCGATTTGTTTATTCGTTAACATCTTTTCCGTACTACACAGCTAGTGGCGCGGTATGGCCTTTTTAAACTACGTTCTTCTTAATTACCAAAACTTAGACCGCTTCTGCGAGATTTAAGCCCTGGGATTATAACATATTTTTCAGCGGGCAGTAGCCAGTAGCCCGTAGCCGGTAGTCAGTGAAATCAGCGGGCAAAAGTGGAGGCTAATTGTCGTGCCATTAAAGATTAGACTAACACCCAGTTTACCTCACTGACTACTGGCTACCAACCACTGATTACTTCTATCAATGCTTGACTAAAATCGGCCCAACATAGATAATAGGCGAAGCGTTAAGGTAAATAAACACAGCGCCAACTCAGGAATGCCCGCCGCTAGTTCTCCCGCCACCCGGAACGGTATCCCGGCATACTAGACGACACCTGTTTGGCAGGGCGCAGAGGTTAAAAACAGAGTCTGAGCCGGTAGTGTCCTGGATTTATGGCAATACGCTCTTAAAAATAAATTTAAGTATCTTCAACAAGAATTTCAGAACCACAATAAAACCTTTGTGCAGAGGGAGTACAGTCTTTGGCTAAACCTTTAGTGGCAATTGTTGGCCGACCCAATGTCGGCAAGTCCACCTTTTTTAACCGCGTGGTGGGCGAGAAGTTAGCAATTGTCGAAGATTTACCCGGCACCACCCGCGACCGCCTTTACGGTGACGGCGAGTGGAATGGCCGCTATTTTACTTTGATTGATACCGGCGGTCTCGAATTTGAAACCAGCGAAACAGCCGTCCAGGATGAAGACTCCACCGACGAAATCGCCCGCCAGACCCGCAACCAGGCCCAGGCCGCTATCGAAGAAGCCGATGTGATTGTCTTTATGGTGGACGCCAAGACCGGTATCACCACCGCCGACCGGGAAATTGCCGACATCCTGCGCAAGACCCAGAAACCGGTCGTCCTGGCCGCCAACCGCGCCGACAGCGAGGAACGCCGCCTGAACTCGGTCGAATTTTACGAACTGGGCGTGGGCGACCCCATCCCGGTTTCGTCGTATCACGGCACCAATACAGGCGACCTGCTGGATAAAATCGCCGAGAACCTGCCCGAACAGCCCGAAGACGCCGAAGACACCAGTATCAGGATAGCCATTATTGGCCGCCCGAACGTCGGTAAAAGCCGCCTGCTGAACTCAATCCTGGGCCAGGAACGCGTTATCGTGTCGGACGTGCCGGGAACGACCCGCGACGCCATTGACACCGAAATTATTGTCAACGGCACCGAAGTGACCCTGATTGACACCGCCGGTATCCGGCGGCGCGGCCATATCGACCAGGGCATCGAGAAATATAGCGTTATGCGCACCCTGCGAGCGATTAACCGCTCGAACGTCGTCCTGCTAGTGATTGACGCCAGCGAAGGCGTGACGGCCCAGGATACCCATATTGCGGGGTATGCCCTGGACCAGTCCAAGGGGATTGTGCTGGTAGTCAACAAGTGGGACAAGGTCGAAAAAGACACTCACACGATGGACCAGTATACCCTGAAAATCCGCCAGGAATTCGATTTTATGAACTGGGTGCCGCTGGTCTTCACTTCTGCCAAGTTCGGCCAGCGTGTCAACAAGGTGCTGGACCTGGCTTTGCACGTGGCCGGGGAGCGCCGCAAACGGATTGCGACTTCGCTTCTCAACAAAGTGGTGCGGGAAGCGGTGGCCGAGCATGCGCCACCTTCCAAACCGGGCAAATGGCTCAAGGTACTGTATGCAACCCAGGCCGACATAGACCCGCCGACTTTCATCTTTTCGGTGAACGACGCCAAGGCGGTCCACTTTTCCTACGAGCGGTACCTGGAAAATAAACTGCGCGAAACCTTTGGGTTCGAGGGAACCCCGATAAGAATGTTTTTCCGGGGCCGGGAGAACGAAAACAAATAGTATTCGTTGAACGTTAAACGAAATAACGTGATTTGCTCTACGACAAAAGATAACTTCCAAATTCAGGTATGGAAATAACCCTGCTTTTAATCTTTTGTTCTCACGTTGAACGTTCAACGTTGTTTCGTTCAACGAAAACGGTTCCCTCTCAAAACTCCTAACAGGAGAGAGTAATATGAATTGGGTGGCGCTGGTCGTCCTTATCGTTGTAGCTTACTTCATAAGTTCTTTTCCAAGCGGGGTCGTTTGGGGCCGCTGGATAAAGGGGATAGATGTCCGAAATTTTGGTAGCGGCAAGACCGGCGCAACCAACTCGTTACGAGCGTTAGGCTGGCAAATTTCGCTGCTGGTCTTTCTGACCGACTTTAGCAAAGGGGCTATCTCGGTAGGGTTACCAATCCTGCTGAGTGGCCTTTTTTTCAAACAGGGCGGACAGGATAACACCCCCTGGGCGGTCCTGCCCTGCGGGTTAGCCTCGATTGTCGGCCACAATCATTCTTTTTTCATCGGGTTCCGGGGCGGGCGCGGGGTCGCGACCGGCATCGGGCAGGTGGCGGTGGTTTCGCCGGTCACCATTCTTATGACGGCCATCCTGGATATTCCGGTGCTGGCGATTAGCCGGTATGTATCGCTGGCGTCGATTGTCGGCGGCATCCTGGTAGATGTCTTCCTCTTTGCCAACATCTGGCTGACCAACCTGGACCCGCGCTACCTGGCCTGGGGCGTGGTAATGACGTTGTACATTATCCTGTCGCACTCCGACAATATTGACCGGTTATTAAACGGGACGGAGCGACGCCTGGGGGAGAAAGCCAAGCCGGTTGAACCGGAGCCAGCCTTGCAGACCGACGAGAAACTAAGGAAATAAAGCCAAAAAGTCCGGCTCGCCGCAAGGGTTGAGCCGGTTTTTGTGACCAACAGAATTTTACCGAATAAAAATGGAAACTATTTACGGACGCAACGCCGTCAGCGAAGCTCTCAAAAGTGGCCGCTATGGCAATAAAATCGCAAGCATCCTGGTGGCCGAAGGGGTCGAGGAAAAAGCCGGGGGTCCGGTGGCCGGGATTTTAGAACTGGCTACCCGTCGCAAACCGCCTATCCCGGTGAAAAAGGTCAACCGCCAGGAACTCGACCGCCTGACCAACCAGGCCAATCACCAGGGCGTGGTGGCCCAGGTGCCGCCTTACGCTTACGCCGACTTTGACATACTTTTAGAAGAAAGCCGCGACAACCCGGAAGCCCTTTTTCTGGTGCTGGATTCACTGCAAGACCCTCAGAACCTGGGCACGCTCTTTCGGTCTGCCGAGGCGGTAGGCGTGACCGGGGTAATTTTGCCGGAACGCCGGGCGGCGGGCGTGACTCCTGCCGTCCGTAACGCCAGCAGCGGGGCCGTGGAACACCTCCAGATCGCCCAGGTCGTCAATCTGCCACGCGCCCTCGACCAGTTAAAAGAGGCCGGCGTCTGGGTGGCCGGGCTGGAAGACGAAAAAAGCGCCGTACCCTACGACAAAGCCGGGTTGACGGGACGGTTAGCCCTGGTCGTCGGTAACGAGGGGGCCGGGTTGGGCCGGTTGGTCCGCGAAAAGTGCGACTTCTTCGTGATACTGCCAATGCTGGGCCAGGTGGCCTCGCTCAATGCCGCCGTGGCCGGTTCCATTGCCCTCTACGAAGCCCTGCGCCAGCGCCGGGTGGAGAAAAAGTAGGCAGAATAATTAAAACACGGCTGAAAATTTTGGTAGCAGGCTAGAAAATTAACCTATGCCCGGAGCAACCCCCGAATTTAAAGCTCAACTGCAAAAAGCCTGGGATAGCCTGCCCGAAGGGGCGGTCTTTACCTATCGCCGGACCTTTACCGAGGGCGATGTGACCCTCTTTTGCGGCGTGACGGGTGACTTTAACCCCTACCACCAGGACGACACTTTTGCCGGGCAAAGCTGGTTTGGCCGCCGGATTGTGCCGGGGCTGCTCACCGGTAGCATGATTACGCATGTCGGCGGGATGATTGGCTTTTTGGCCCGCGAAATGACCTTTCAATTTCTCTCCCCGGTCTTTATCGGCGACACGATAACTTGCACTATCACCATGCGCGAGAAAGACGAAACCCAACGCCTGTTCCGGGCCGAGGCTTCTTATGTAAACCAGGACGGGAAAGAGGTTTTGCGCGCCACCTTCAACGGCTTCCCGGCCAATCTCCGCCTTAACCCAGATCTTTAATAATTTGTCTCAGACCTGAAAAGGATTGAGGATACCAAAAATGGACTTTTCTACCAGAAATAAACATGTTATAGCACAAGCGCTCCAAAATTTAGGACTTAACAAAGCCGATTTGCGAGAAGTACCACCCCTTGAAGCCAAAGCCATTTTGAAAACAATTAAGGACCATTTTTGCACAAGACAAAACGCGCGGTGGTGGTGGGAATATTTCAGGACGAACTTACCGCAGTATTCCCATGGGTTAAGAGAAGCTTATCTCCTGCTTGAGCATATCATACCCGTTAAAACGGAAAACGTTTGGTTTGTCGTTGAAGAGGATAATTCAAACGGGTTTCGGCTATTTTCGGGGACAGTTTCGAATATTCAAAAGGTTATCGGAGAAAGCTCCTATTTTGAATATTATCTTGTAGCCTTTGATTTCAGGTGGCTTATCTGCGAAACCCATCATAATAACCTCATAGCAGTTGGAGATGAGGTAGTAGCAAAATTTAAAGATCTTATGGGAAATAGAAAAATCCCTAACGTAATGGACGACTAAGCTTTTCAAATTATTATCTCTTCGCCTGATTCCCAACTCCTGTTAATAGTTTCCACTTCAAAACCTTCTTTTTCTTTTACACGAATTTGTGATTATCCTCATGGTTAATCCTCAAGGACCAGACTATACTGGGCTATTCCAGGGTTTTTACACGCATTTTGACTTTCAAATGTAGTTTAAGGAGTAAATTATGCCTAAAGAACTCCAACCAACCACCCCCGAACCGGACCAGCCCCCAACCGCCCCTGAAGAAGGCGAATTACGCGACGAAGAACTCGATACCGTAACCGGCGGAGAGAAAAACGTTTCTGAAACCATGCAGATGATTTCGAATATCCTGAAGCAACAGCAGGAAATACAAAAAGCCATTATCAGGAATCTAGGGTAAGGTTTTTCTATAAATCCAATATTGACACTTTTCCCGCCTTAGATTATTATAGTATGTACAGCTAACCTATTATGTTTCGACAAGCCCGGTTAGCCCTGATTTATTAACCATTTTAGTTAAGAGGAGGCTGTAATATGGCTGTTTTTTCTTCTAATTTTGCTGTGTCAATAAAATTCTTTATAAAACATTTGAGGAGCTAAAACCTTGCCTAAATACAGAATCGCAGACGTCGATTTTGATGATTACCCCGAATTAACCACGGAAGCGGAGCCGGGACGCCCGCCCAAAACCAAACATGTCCCCAAAAAGGCGCAGAGCGCCGTTCTAAACGAAATAGTTGAAGCGACCGGCCTGGAAGGCGGCTTCAATCCCACTTATGTACCGGCCAAATATGAAAAGGTCTGGTTACTTTCCTCGTTAGGAACTTTTTACGAACAACACCTGATTAGCGATGTGCTGGCCCTGGTCAAGGGAGGCAAAGAAGCGACGGTTTACCGCTGCCAGGCTTACCCCGAAACCGGCCTCGATCTGGTCGCGGCCAAGGTTTACCGGCCCCGCCAGTTCCGCAACCTGCGCAACGATAAAGCCTACCGCGAAGGCCGCGCGGTCCTGACCGGCGAAGGGCGCGAAGTCAAAAAGACCGACGCCAGGATTATGCGGGCGCTCAACAAAAAGACCGCCTTTGGTGAGCAGGTCGCGCATAGTTCGTGGTTGCTGCACGAGTACACCACCCTCCAAAAACTTTTCGCTGCCGGGGCCGCCGTACCCGAACCTTACGCGGTATCCGACAACGTGATTGTGATGGGGTACATCGGTGACCGCACCAGCGCCGCCCCGCCTTTGCACGAAATCGTCCTATCCCACCGCACCGCTAAACAGCTTTTCGAGGAAGTGTTGCGAAACGTCGAGCTGCTATTGCAACTCGGGTTTGTCCATGGTGACCTTTCAGCCTTCAACATTCTCTACTGGGAAGGTCAGATTACCCTGATTGACTTCCCCCAAGTCAGCTCGATTATGGCAAACCCGAACGCCCAGTTCTTCCTGGAACGCGACCTGCAACGGGTCTGCGAATACTTCGAGCGTTACGGCGTGCGGAGCAATCCGCGACAGTTGGCCGAAAATTTCTGGAAACAGTACGGCAAACCCGAATACATAGACGAATTACTGGCCGAACTTGACGAGTGACCCCGGTCATTTCATTTGCGAGACGGTAAGTCAGACCCGGATTGTGGAAAATCCGGGTCTTTTTTGTTGCCCTAAAGCTGATAAGGTGCCGGCAAATATGCTAAAATCAGCCCGTTGATATATTCATTCAGAAAAAGTTTATTCAGAGATTATTGAACCGATTTTTTATTGAACCGGCCCAGGTGGCCGGACCGGAAGTGCGGTTGGACGGCGAAATCGCCCACCAGCTTAGCCGGGTGCTGCGCCTGGAAGCGGGCGACCATATACTGCTACTGGATGGCCTCGGCTTTGAATACGAGGCCGAACTAAAAGCGGTGCTGCGCCAGGGAAAGAGCGATACCGCTACCGGGGAAATTATAGAAAAACGGCCCGCCGCCGGGGAACCGCATCTTCAAGTCACGCTTTACCAGGCTTTGCTCAAAGGTGAGAAGTTCGATGTAGTCTTGCAAAAGGGGACCGAGGTCGGGGTCAGCCGCTTTGTGCCAATCCTGACCGAGCGCTGTGTGGGCCAGGCCGCCCGGCCCGACCGCTGGAAGAAAATCGTGCGGGAGGCCGCCGAGCAGTCCCGCCGTGGCAAACTGCCGGAACTGGTCGAGAAGCCGTTGAAGTTAACCGAGGCGCTCGACCGGATAAAAAGCGAGGGACACCTGGCTTTCATGGCCTGGGAAGAAGAAACGGCCCTGAGTTTTCACGAACTGCCGGAAGGACTGAGCGGGCTTGGCATCTTAATCGGACCGGAAGGCGGGTTTTCCAGGAAAGAGGCCGAGTTAGCCCAGGCAGCGGGGGTGCAAACCCTCAGCCTGGGGAAGCGCATCCTGCGGGCCGAGACAGCCGGGCCTATCGCGACCGCCCTGGCCCTCTACCAATCTGGGGATATGTAATCTAGCGTTGGACGATATAACGAGACAACGTTGAACGTAAATGCGGAGTCAAAGTTCTTCTGAATTATAGTAGTATTGAGAGGCACCAGCATGACCAAAACCAAAAAAACCATGGCGATTGCTATCTTGATTTATTCAGGGCTTAACGTCATTCTGAGCTCGGCGCAATATTTTTTCAAGGTTTTTTCGGACGGTTGGATGGAAACCATTTTTACGGCTGACCTAATAATTCCTGCAATCTTGATTATTATTTATTTGTTATTTTTCTCAAAAAAGAAGGCATAATTGTTTTTACGGGCCTTTTATGGGCCAATGTTTTACGTTGAACGACCAACGAATAAAGGGAGAAAATGGGGGATTCTAGAAAAGTCAGGTTGGGGGTCTTAATCGGGGGCGGAAGCCGCCTCCCGGCTATCGTGGCGGGGACCGAACGAGCGGAGTCGCGGGCCGAAATAAGCCTGATTTTAAGCTTTAAGAAGAAGTCGCCCGGCCTAGATTGGGCTATCGAGCGAGGGTTACCGGCCCGGCCTTTTCGCTGGTCGGAGTGGAAGGCTAAAGGGCAGAGCCGCGAGGAATACGATAAAGCCCTGGCCCAGATTCTTGAAGAAAACCGGATTGACCTGATTGTGCTGGCCGGGTGGGGTTTACTGCTCTCCCCGGCCTTTATTGAGCATTTCAAGGGGCGCATCATCAACGTCCACCCGGCCCTGCTCACCGAAACCTTTGAAGCCGAAGTAAAACTTTCGGACGGGCGGTCTATCCCGGTCTTCCGGGGTAACGAGGCGATTGAGGACGTGCTGAAAGCGGGTGTGGATACCACGGGCGCGACGGTCCATTACGTCACCGACCTGATGGACGCAGGGCCGATTCTCTTAAAACAGGAAGTGCCGGTCTTGCCCGGTGACGATTTTGACAGCCTGGCCGAGCGTATTCACGCCGTTGAGGACATTTTGCTGCCAGAGGGCATCGAAATGGCCTGCCAGCGAATTTTGACAGGAGAGAGAGCTTGAAGAATGTGCTGGTAATCGGTGGCGGGGGCCGGGAACACGCCCTGGGCTGGGCCCTTAGCCGGAGTCCGAAGGGCGTCAAACTTTATTTCGCGCCGGGTAACGCCGGGACCGCCACCCTGCCCCAGGCCGAGAATTTAGCCATCGGGGCCGAAGACGTGGCAAGCCTGACCGCATACGCCCTGGAAAATAAACCGGACCTGGTGGTGGTTGGGCCGGAAGTGCCCCTGGCCGCCGGGCTGGCCGACCGCCTGCGCGAGGCCGGGATAGCCGTCTTCGGGCCGGGAGCCGCCGGGGCGCGCCTGGAAGCGAGTAAAAGCTGGGCCAAAGACTTCATGCAGCGTTACGGCATCCCGACCGCCGCCCAGGCCACTTTCGAGGAAGCCGAGGCTGCTATCGCCTACCTCGACCGGCAGCCGGGACCATTTGTCATCAAGGCGGACGGCCTGGCGGCGGGGAAGGGTGTCCTGGTTACAGGTGACTGGGATGAAGCCGAAAAGTTTGCGCGGGAAGCCCTTGGGGGTGGTCTGTTCGGACAGGCCGGGCAGCGAATTTTAATCGAGGAATTCATGAGCGGGGTCGAAGTCTCGGTTTTAGCCCTGTGCGACACCGTCTCGAAGAAAATTATCCCGTTCGAACCGGCCTGCGACTACAAACGGGCTTTCGACGGCGACCAGGGACCGAATACGGGCGGGATGGGCGCTTACTCGCCGCCAGGCTTCATGACGCCCGAACTGCGCCAGCGCGTCTTTGACGAAATCTTACAGCCGACCCTGGACGGTCTATTGGCCGAAGGGATTGACTACCGGGGCATAGTCTACGCGGGACTGATGATTACCGCCACCGGGCCGAAAGTGATTGAATACAACTGCCGTTTTGGCGACCCTGAAACCCAATCGCTGATGCCGCGTATTAATAGCGATATGCTCGAAATCCTGGAAGCGACCGCCGCCGGGAAATTGGCCGAACTGCCCGCCCTCGAGTACAAACCGGGCGCGAGCGTGGGCGTGGTGCTGGCTTCGGGCGGCTATCCCGGCCCTTACAAAAAAGGTCTCCCGGTCACAGGGACCGAGAAGTTGGACAACCAGAGCGGCGACATCTACCTTTTCCACGCCGGGACGGCCCATGTGGATAACGCGGGGGTCGTGACTGCCGGGGGCCGCGTTTTTAACCTGATTGCGCTCGGAGAAAATCTAGCTATTGCCCGGCAGCGGGTGTATAATATTATAGACGAGGGTGTCATTAGATTTGAGGAGATGATATTTCGTCGAGACATCGCGGCGAGAGAAGTGGGGAAAAATTGAATTATATCGAACGAGATGACGACAAGCTCAAGGACGAATGTGGCGTTTTTGGAGTGATCGCCACTCAACGTCCGGTAGCGCGTTTAATCCATTTTGGCCTTTTCGCCCTCCAACACCGGGGCCAGGAAAGCGCCGGGATGGCCGTCTGGGACGGTAAAGACCTGAATGTCCGCAAGGGCATGGGGTTGGTCTCAGATGTCTTCGATGATAAGAACCTCGAGAGTTTGAAAGGTAGCTGGGGCGTCGGTCACGTCCGCTACAGCACCACCGGCGGCAGCCTCTTACAAAACGCCGGGCCCTTTGCCGTAGATAGCAATCTCGGCTTTATCGTGGTAGCTCATAACGGCAACGTGGTTAACGCCGACGAGTTGCGCAACGAACTTATCTCCCGCCATATCCGCTTTAATTCCACCACCGATAGCGAAGTTATAACGCAAGTCCTGGCAAACGCGCCGGGCGCCACCTGGCCTGAAAAATTAAAGGCCGGGGCTTCCCGTCTGCGCGGGGCTTTCAGCCTGGCTATCCTCACCAACGAAAAACTTTTCGCCATCCGTGACCCTTTCGGGATTCGCCCGCTCTGCGTCGGCCAGTTGACCGACGGAGAAGGCTGGGTTGTCGCCAGCGAAACCTGCGCCCTGGATACGGTTGGAGCGGCCCACGAACGCGAAGTCGCACCCGGCGAAATAATCGCCCTGGACGAGACCGGCTACCAGGTTATCAACCACCTGGAACGCTGGGAAGCGCCTGAACACAAAGCCGCCCTCTGCGCCGCCGAACTCTTTTATATTGCCCGCCCCGATAGTGTGATTGCCAACAAATCGGTCTATATGGTCCGCGAGAACCTTGGCCGCCACCTGGCAATGGAACACCCGGTGGAGGCCGATTTAGTTATAGGGGTACCCGATAGCGGTATTCCCGCCGCGACCGGTTTCGCCGAGCAAAGCGGTCTGCCTTACAAAGAGGGCCTGATTAAAAATCGCTATATTGGCCGGACCTTTATCCAACCCGACCAGCAAATGCGCCGCCGTAGTGTCCAGTTGAAGCTGAACCCCTTGCGCCCGATGCTCGAAGGCAAACGCGTGGTCGTTGTAGACGACTCCATCGTGCGCGGCAATACCACCAAAGGCATCGTACACATGCTGCGGACGGTCGGCGGGGCCAAAGAGGTCCACCTGCGGATTAGCGCCCCGCCTGTGCTGCACCCCTGCGTCCTGGGGATTGACACCGGCACTTATGAAGAACTTATCGGCAATCGCCTGACCGTGGATGAAATCCGCGAGTATGTCGATGCCGACTCGCTGGGCTATCTTTCGACCGGCAACTTTGCCGAGGCAACCGGGCTGGCCTGGGATAATATCTGCCTGGCCTGTTTCAACGGGCGCTATCCGATTGACTTTAAATACCGGCCCGGCGGCGCAAAGACCGTCCTCGAAATCAACCGGGTATAGGAGACGATGAGCGAATCACTCAACCTGACTTATAAAGCCGCCGGAGTAGATGTTGAAGCCGGTGACGATGCCAGCCGCCGGGCCGCTAACCTGGCCCGCACGACCTACCGCCCCGAAATTACCGAACTGGGTGGGGTAGCCTTTTTTGATGGCCGCTTCCAGAAATACAAAGAACCCCTCCTGCTAGGTGGCACCGACGGCGTCGGCACCAAGCTCAAAATCGCCTTTGAAACGGGTAAACACGACACGGTCGGGATTGACCTGGTCGCCATGAGCGTCAATGACCTGGCCCGGCGGGGCGGCGAACCGCTGGTCTTCTTACCCTATTTTGCCACCTCAGACCTCAACCCGGACGTGGCCGAGCAGGTCGCCAAAGGGATTGCCGAGGGCTGCCGCCAGGCCAATTGCAGCATCGTTGGCGGCGAGACCGCCGAACTACCCGGTTTCTACCAGCCCGGCGAATACGACCTGGCGGGGTCGGCCTTTGGCGTGGTGGAGCGCAGCCGGGTGATTACCGGGCAAGCTATAGAGGCCGGGGACGTTATCCTGGGCCTGGCTTCGAGCGGGTTGCACTCCAACGGCTATTCGCTGGCCCGCAAAGCCTTGCTGGCCGAGTTCGCCCTCGAACAATATGTCCCCCAATTAAAGGCTACTCTCGGCGAAGCCATGCTGGTGCCGACTCGCATTTATGTAAAGTCTGTCCTGGCGGCTCTCGAAGCGGGGGCGACCTTGCACGGCCTGGCCCATATCACGGGCGGCGGCTTCCGCAAACTCGAAAAGATAATCCCGGCCCACCTGCAAGCCGAAATTGACTTCGGGACCTGGACGCGCCCGGCCCTTTTCCAGCTCATCCAGGATACGGCCAATATTGACGAAGCCGAAATGCGAGGCACCTTCAACCTCGGCATCGGGTTCGCGGCGGTCGTCCCGGCGAGTGAAGCGGAGACCACCAAACGCATTTTCGAGGCTGCCGGGGAAACAGTATACCCCATCGGCACAATTACCGAACGCACGTAATTAACTTCCGAAAGAAATAATAAATCCGGCCAAAAGTTGGTTAATCCTTTAATTTGCTATTAAATCTTTTGTCTTGCCAATGGAAGCTCAACTAAATCGGATCAAGCAAAAACTGGCTTACCTTCAGAGCGAAGGCTGGGAAAAATACCCGGAAGATTTTGCATTTTTTGACCATCAACTGGCGATGAATCCGCCTCTCCCACTTGATAAACTCCTGGAATTTGAACAAACCTATCAACTCAAACTGCCGGAAGGCTACCGCCGGTTTCTTTTGGAAGTTGGTAACGGCGGGGCCGGACCATATTACGGTATTTTACCCCTGGAATATTGGGCCGAAGCATTTTCACCTTCCTGGATTGAAAATAGCCGCTTTGACAAAATGGGGCATCTCCTGGGGGAATGTGATGCCCATCCTCATCCCGGTAAAGATTATGGCGTAAATGAAGAAGATGATTACTTCCTGGAATGGTTCAAAGGAACAATCACGCTTTGTGACCAGGGCTGTAATTATCATTCTTTGCTGGTTGTGCGGGGGAAAGAACAGGGTCGAGTATGTTATAGGGGAATGATGTACGAACCCTACTACATGCCCGACCCTGATTTTCTCTCCTGGTACGAACGGTGGCTGGACGAAACTCTAACTCGCCGCACCGATATGTGGTTTGGTGGGGCCGGTTGGATGTCTGAAGATAAAGGGCCGCCAGACTGGCAGCCGTTGGACCTCGAAGAATTTTTGAAAACCGGGCCAAGACCCGCGGAAACCAGCCGGGAAATTATACGCCTGGATAAATCCCCATCTCTAAGTTTGCTTAAGCTTCCCGACGATTTGGAAACTGAAGAGGATATTCCCTTCTAAAAGAATATTAAGGACTTTCAGCCGATACAAAATCGGCCTTTTCGTTTTATAATGAATTTCGTTGAATGACGTGAATTTTAGCCGGTTAATAATCAGAAAGTCCTTTGCCCATGCGCTCAGAATTCCTGCCCTTTTTCAAACCCCTGCTAAGTGATGCCGAAATAAACGAGGTGGTCGAGACCCTCCGCAGCGGTTGGCTGACCACCGGGCCGCGCACGAAACGGTTCGAGGAAGAATTTGCCGATTTTGTGGGCGCGAAGTACGCCATTGCGGTCAACTCGGCCACGGCAGCCCTGCACCTGGGCCTGGACGCCGTCGGGGTCAAGGCGGGTGACGAAGTGCTGGTTCCAACTTACACTTTCGCCGCGACCGCCGAGGTGGTGAACTATTTCGGGGCCGTCCCGGTGCTGGTGGATTGCGAACCAGGCCAGTTCAATCTCGACCTGGGCCAACTCGAACGCCTGATTACTCCGCGCACGAAAGCAATTATCCCGGTGGACATCGCCGGGGAAGCGCCCGACATGGACGTTTTGCTGGAAATCGCGGCCCGCCACAACCTGAAGGTGGTCGAGGACGCCGCCCACGCCATCCCGGCCAAGTACAAGGGGCGCTGGGTCGGGACGCTCTCGGACCTGACCGCCTTTAGCTTTTACGCCAACAAAAACATCACCACCGGTGAAGGCGGCATGCTGACCACCGACAACGAGGAATACGCCGACCGCGCCCGGATTATGAGCCTGCACGGTATCAGCAAGGACGCCTGGAAACGCTATACTTCAACCGGAAGCTGGTATTACGAAATCTTGCAGCCCGGCTTCAAATACAACATGACCGATGTGGCCGCCGCCCTCGGTCTGCACCAGTTGCAGCGTTGTTTCGAAATGCAGCAGCGCCGCGAAGCCATTGTCGAGCAGTACGACGCCGCTTTTGAGGAAATGCCCGAAGTCGAAATCCCGCCCCGATCGGCCTACAACCAGAGCGCCTGGCATCTCTACCTGCTCCGGCTGAACCTGGATACCCTGAAAATCGACCGCAACGAATTTCTCGACAAGCTAAAGGCGGCCAATATCGGCTTCAGCGTGCATTATATCCCGCTGCACATGCACCCCTACTACCGCGAGAAATTCGATTACCGGCCCGACAGCTTCCCGGTGGCGGCCCTGAACTATCGCCGGGTCGTGACACTGCCGCTCTACCCGGCCATGAGCAACCAGGACGTGCGGGACGTGATTGAGGCGGTCCAGGCTATTGTGGACGAAAACCGGGCTTAAAGAGCGAAAAATGGGAATTGAAGTCGAAGCAAAAGCGGAAAGAAAGCCTTCCCCGTTCTACGGCCCGGCCAAACGGCTTTTCGACCTGGCAGTGGCGCTGGTTTTGCTGGCGGTAACATCTCCGATATTCGGGCTCGTTGCTTTTTTTATAAAGCGGGAGGACGGCGGCCCCATTCTTTACGGCGGGTCGCGCATCGGTAAAGACGGGCGGCCTTTCAAAATCCTAAAATTTCGGACGATGATTCTCAACGCCGATAAGCTAGGCCCCGCCATTACTACCGGAGACGACCGCCGGATTACCAGGGTGGGCCGGGTCCTGCGGGCGTCCAAGCTCGACGAGTTGCCCCAACTAGTCAATGTCCTCAAAGGCGAAATGAGCCTGGTTGGGCCGCGCCCCGAAGCCCCGGTCTACGTGGCCCTCTACACCCCCGAACAGCGCCGGGTCTTGAGCGTGCCGCCGGGGATTACCGGCCTGGCCGCTATCGAGTACCGCCACGAGGTTCGCCTGCTCCATGAATCCACCCTGGCCGATGTCTACGAACGCGAGATTATGCCCGCCAAGCTGAACCTAGATCTGGCCTATATCCGCCGCCGCTCCTTCCTCTACGACCTCGAACTGCTGGCCCGCACCGCCCTGGCCCTCTTTTCCAGGGATTAAAGGGCCGTTACCCGCACCATCTCGATATTTTTCCGGTCAGGTTTTTTAAGTCCCGGGCGGGCCGGGCCGGGCGTGATTTCAAGTTCACCCAGCAACTGCTGCTCAAAGAAAATCGCCAGGCTTTCCCCCTGTTTGCGGAAGCGGAATTGTTGGAAATTTTTCGGGTCGCAGGCTGTTGGCAGCGAAACAGGTTCGCCCTCCCCGGTTTGAAGCTGCCAGCCTGTCTCTCCCCGGCTGAAGGAAATCTCCGGGCCGCTGGCCTGGTTGCGCCAGGCCGGGTAAAAGACGATTTCTCCACCCTGTCCGTCTTCAAGAAGCAGGTTCACCACCAGTTCGTAATCCTCCAGCAGGTCGCCCTTGGTGTAGACCGGGGACGAAAAGGCCGCATCGGCAGGGTCGGGAAAACCCCGCGCCGCCGAAATTTCCGGTCGCCAGCCCGAATAGGTCGTATCGGCAAGTAACGAAGGGGAGTCCTCGAAACCGGGCGTCAGGCCAAACCCGGCAAAGGCGACAGGCGCGGCCAGGGAAAGCAACCGCAATTGGTCGGCTTTACAGGCCAGGCTAAGCGGGCCGGAATTGACCGGGACACCATCGAGCCGGAGCGAAACCCGCCGCCCCTGCACTTCCAGCCGGACCAGGTGAAAAGCGGTCGGGTTGAAATCGGCGGGCAAAGGCAAGGTCTGTTCCTGGGTCACGTCTTCCTCGTCGAGCCAGATTAAACGGGCTTGCTTGTCGCCCGGTTCAAGCAAAAAGCTAAAGACCCCATCCTCGCCACAGTTCAGGCCCAGGCCGTAACCGCCTGGCTGGACTTCCAGGGCTTTTAACTCCACTTCAAGTAGAAAATAGCGGTGGTTTAGGTCCAGGACCGCCGCCGCCTCGTCCACCTCGCGCTGGTAGAGGGTCGAACCTTCCACCTCCCAGGAACCGCCTGCGGCAGACCAGTTAGAGTTAGCCTTATCAAACCCGGCAAAACCGGAAATAGCCGGTCGGGTCGGATATAGCTGGGGGTTAAAGGTCGGCCCCAGCACAATGAGGCGGTCCCCGGCCCAATCGAGCGGGTCAATCGCCATCTGGCGGACCTTGCCATCCCGCGACCAGCGATGATAAACACAATACAACTGGCGGTTATCCGGCCCGCGCACAACCGAATTATGGCCCGGCCCAACCACCTTGCCGGGATTAGTGCGCAGGACCGGCAAAACCTTCTCACCGTCTATCGCCTGGTCCCATTCGCCAGGACGTTCCAGCGTTTCGGTAGTGGCGTAACCGACCCCATAACTGAGGTTCTGCCAGTTGCCGCCGCTGAACATCTGGTAGTATTTATCGTGATGTTTGAGGACGAAGGAACCTTCGATGGTATGCCAGCGCACGCCCCCTTTTTCAGCCCGGTTGGGGTCGTAAATCTGCCAGTCGAATTGAGCGCGGGTGACCGGGCGCGGCTTGCCTTCGGGCGTAAAGGGGTCGAGCAGGCGGTCCATCACCGTACCGGTGCCGATGCGGGGGTGGTCCAGGAAATCGGTCGCGTAGAACAGGTAGAACGTCCCATCGTCGTCTTTAAAAACGTGCGCATCAATGGCGAACTGCTGGGTGGTCAGGGTGTGGCCGCTATCCTCGAAAGGGCCGTCAGGTTGCGCGGCTACTGCGACCCGCAACTCCATATAGACCTCGTTACCGACGCTGTAATACATATAAAAGAGGCCGTTGTGATAGGTAACCTCAGGCGCCCAGTAATGGGTATGACCGCCCGGCAACGGTGCAAGGGCACCGGGCAAGACTTCCCAGTTTACGAGGTCCGGGGAACGAAAAACCCCGAAACAGCGCCCATCCGGCTGAGTACCGGTGCAATATGCAAAATATTCACCACCGTATTTAAGGACAAAGGGGTCGGGACAACTGCCAGGATACACCGGATTCCGGTAAGTTTTTATATTCAAGGTTCATTCCTCGCCTGGCAGACCGCTCGGAGCGGAGCAGCCTGCCATAAATTCTTCCTCCTGCAGAAACCTGAAATAACAGGTAGCAAAATAAAGCCGATATTGCTATCGCTTTGCAGGGATGTTTCCAAAACTCAGGATGAATCCGCGTTAAGTTACACCGCTTTTCCGGCAACTGGCCGGCCCAAGCTTAAGCGGTTATAGGTACGAGACAGGCTATCGGATTGAAGGCTAAAACTATTTCCTGAAAATTACCCCGGACGACCCGGTGGCAATTACATCTTTTTCGGCAGCTTCTTTTCCAACAATTTCTTTACCGTCCACCGGTTGGGTGGCTGAATGGTAACTGATGCCCAGCACCAGGTCCTGGGGATAGTTGCCAAAGCGGCTGCCAAAGAGGTTTAACCCTCCTACGTTCGTGGCATCCGCTTTCACCCCGATACGGACCGAAATAAAAGGAGCCGCGTTTAGGTTCAAATCGTCAATGGTTACATTTGAAATGTTTATCCCGTCCACCCTGGACTCGGTGTTGTCAACGTGCCAGAATTTCAGGAGGCCGTACTGGGTGTTGCGAGGAGTCCACCATTCGGGGGTAAGCCGCCCCGGTTCACCGCCGAAATCGGACGGGCTGGTCCAGGAGCCAAGTTCGACCCCGTTTATCCAGACCGTAATGTCCGAGGGCCAGTTCAGGTTGTAAAGTGGCGCTTCCGAGCAAACCTCCATACTCAGCCGAATTACCGAAGGCACACTGTTTTTCGGGATCCGATTTGGAAAGCGATACTCCACGTAACCCTGGTGAAACCAGAGCAGTTGGGCGGTAAAATGGTCGGGCTCATAGAACGAGGAAGGGTCGTCAAGCATCCCGATAATGCTGGTATCGTTGAGAATACCGCAGGTCGGCTGGACCTGACAATCAATGTAGGCCCCTATAGGCATACTAAATTCGGTGAAGCGTTCGTGGGCTTCCTCAATCACGGGCAAATCCACCACAATCTGGTCATACATCCGGCTACAAACTTTTTGCAGTCCCCGGCTGGCCGGTTCGAATTCGCCACGCACCAGCCCGGCTTCTTCCAAAATTTCTACGTGCAAAGCAGTCGAAGAAAGCGGAATATCAAGCGCCCCGGCGATTTCGCTGATACTGGCAATCCGGTTCGAGAGAAAACGTAAAATCCGAATCCGGTTGGAATTATCGAGAGCTTTTAAGACTTTCTCCGCCAACTGGGGCGGAGTATCATCATCAAGGACGATTATGCGGCTGTTATGCGAACCATTTGACGGTATAGCCATTTCTTCACCGGGTTGAACCTGGGGCCAACATTTATTCAGTTTTATCTAAAGAATATAGAAGGATAATGAGCGAGCGAACTAATCAACACCAAAACCTCATTGTTTCTATGTTTCTTAGATGAAACATGGACCCATAATACCAAAACTTGAGGCTTTGTCAAGACATGAATCGGGTGTGACGCAGACTTTTATCTAAGAAAGTTGGAATAAAACTAAAATTGGTGTATCATCATTATAAGTGATATTTTTGAAAAATGCGATAACTTCCAGGATAACCGGGTCAGGTAAGAATCCCCCTGGAAAATTATGGCAAATTAACTTGTGGAGAATAAGAATCTATGAAGATTAATTTCAATACTTCGGTTGCAAGGGACGCAACCATAACTTCCAGGAGTGAAGATAGCTGTGTCGTAACGTTGGGCGCAAACGGGGGCGGTATCACCCTGCCTCAAATCAAAGGCGCGGGGAAACGCTACGTGGTCGGGGATATTGAGGTGCTGGAAGACCATTCCGTGGCGATGATGTTCCGCTGTTTTTTACCGGGGGCGGAGAAGGAGCGCATCTTCATGCGCTTCGGTATCTTGCCGGAATTCAAGACCCGGATTTGTTTCGACCTCAGTTTGCTGGATAACAGCACCATTTACACCAACCGCACGCCCGGCACTCTGAAACTGGTTGTTCACGGCCAGCGCACCGACATTGACGAGGTCGATAGGTTCGAGCTCGGCATGGAGGATACTTTCCACGATGTGCGCGTCCGGTTCGAGAATTTCTACCTGACCGATGAAAAACCTGCGGACTTCCCCCTGCCCGACAAGAAAATCGTGGACGAGTTCGGCCAGTGGAAAGCCAAGGAATGGCCGGGGAAGATTCATTCGATGGACGAGTTAAAAACGAAACTCCAGGCCCTGGAAGGCGCGGCGGTCTACCCCTTCCCGGAATGGAACCGCTGGGGCGGCGACGCCAACCGGAAGCTAAAAGAGGGTAACGGCTTCTTCTCGACCTTCAAGTCGGCGGACGGACGCTGGCACCTGGTGGACCCGGACGGCTGCGAGTATTTTTCGCTCGGCCCCTGCGGGACCAGGCCGGGCGACCCCTGCCGGGTGGATAGCTTCGAGCAGGTCTGCGACTGGCTCCCTGCCGTGGACGACCCCAATTTCAAAGAGCTTTACAACATAGGGACCACCCGCCGCGCCGCCTATATGCCGCTCGATAGTTTTAAAATGATTAGCTTTACGGCCCTCAATTTGAAAAGGGTTTATGGCGACAACTGGCGGGAGAAATGGACCGAAATTTCTCATCATGTCCTGATGCAAAACGGCATTAACTCGCAGGGCAATTTTCCAGGGCTGGGGGTCAACGACGGCAAATCCAAACTGCCCTATGTGCGCGAGCTTCCCGGCTTCCCCTCGACGGACACACTGATTTTCCGGGACTTTCCCGATGTGCTTTCGCCCGAATACCAGGAGAAATCGGGAAAATACGCCGGGCAACTGGCGGCCTGGAAAGATGATGTCTGGTTGATTGGCTATTTTCTACGGAACGAGCCGGAATTCAACTTCGTGGAGGGATTGGCGATTGCCGACGAAGTGCTGCATAATCCGGCCCAGACCTATACCCGCCGGGGGCTAATCCAATTTTTGCAGGATACCTATGGCACCATCGAAGCCCTCAATGCGGCCTGGGAGACCAATTTTGAGAGTTTTGCCGACTTCGAGAAGCCGATAGACAACTGCTCGACTATGTATCCCAAATCGGAGGCGGACATTCGGAAATATTCGACCTTCCTTATCCGCGAATATATCCGAATTCCGGCCCTGGCCTGCCGGGCCGTTGACGCCAACCACCTGAACCTGGGGTTGCGCTGGTCCAAAGCCTATAACCTCGACATGATGGCCGGGTGGGAATACTTTGATGTTTTTTCCATCAACTGCTACGACTTCGACCCGACCCGCGACATGGATTTCGTCAAAAATGCCGGGGTAGATTTGCCCATCCTGCTGGGTGAATACCACTGCGGCGCGCTGGACCGGGGGTTGACCGCCACCGGCCTTAAAGGAGTGACCGACCAGGTCGAGCGAGGCGTTATGTGGCGGCACTTTGTAGAGAAGGTCGCAGCCCATCCTTATGGGGTCGGGGCCCACTGGTTCCAGTACAACGACCAGTTCTGCCTGGGCCGCTACGATGGCGAAAATTACCAAATCGGCATGATTGACATCTGCATGCAGCCTTATCCCGAACTGATGGAAGCGGTCTACGCCACCTCAAAGGTGCTTTACAGCGTCAAGAACGGCGAAACAGCTCCCTATGAGCGGTTGCCAAAATCCATCCCGATGATTGGCTATTAAATAGTTTCTCAAAAAAAAGAGGTCACCCTGGTTTGAACCTGGGATGACCCTTTTTTATTGTCACGACTGTGCATTGTCCCACGGACCGGAGATTCCGGGGTGATGCCCCGGAATGACAAATACCTGACCGTGATTGCTAATACACTCGTTCAAAGACCAGCACCGGCTTGTCGTGCAGGGGAGCCGGGTAATCCGTCAGCCAGCGCTCACCCGCCAGGATTTCTCCTTCCGGTCCATCCCAGTAATCGCGCCAGTGACCTTTTGGCAGGTAAACGTCACGGGCCTCCGCCCCTTCGTACACGACCGGCGCGACCAGGTAGCGGCTACCAAGCATGTATTGGTCCTCAATCGTACGACATTCGGGGTCACGGGGCCAGTCGAGGATTAGGGCGCGCATTACCGGTTCCCCGGTGGCCGCCGCGTGGCGTCCCGCTTCCGCGACATATGGGATTAACTCCTCTCGCAGCCGGGCCAGTTTGGCAAAGGCTTCGACCAGCCAGGGCGTCCCGTTTTGCTCGGCGATGTTCCAGGGCGTGCGGTCGCGCAGGGGTGGGCGGAAAGCGTTGTACTCGGAATGGTATTGCATAATCGGGCAGAAGACCGCCATAGCGGTCGCCCGCAGGAAAAGCTCTGAAGTCGGGACCGGGCCGCTAAACCCGCCTATATCCCAGCCCCAGAACGGAATCCCCGACAACCCCGCGCTCAACCCGGCCACAATCGAGTGGCGGAAGGCCGCGAAAGTCGAGTTTTCGTCCCCGGCCCAGTGGCAGGGCGCGTTCTGCGACCCCGTGAACCCGGCCCGGCTAAAAGTAACGCCCGTATGGCCGTTAGCCTGTAAAGCGTCGTAATACATCTGGGTATACAGGCGGGGGAAGGCATTTATCAGTTCGGAACCGCGCCGCCCATCCGAGAAGCGCAAATCGTTCCCCCACAGGTGTTCGCCTCCATCGGTCTTAAAGCCGTCCACGCCCAATTCCTCAATCAGGTAAGCCCGTTTTGACATCCACCAGGCGCGGGCCGCCGGGTTTGTTACATCGAGAATATAGGCCCCGTTAAACCAGATACCGGGGTTTTTGTAGGGCGTGCCGTCGGCGTTCAGGACCACGAAACCCTGCTCGATGGCGTAGGCGGTATCGAGGCGGTGTTGTTCCAGGCTGTCAAGCTGGGGCTTCTGCCCGGCCTGGGCCCGTTCGAGCATGCTCTGTTCGACTTCCTCGAAGCTTTTGAGGACCGGGATTTGCCACAATATAAGCTTGATACCCCGGCGGTGCAGCTCGTCAATCATGCCTTTGGGGTCGGGCCAGTGGCCGTTGGCGGGGAGAGTAAAATCGGCCAGCCGGGGCGGTCGCGCAGGGTCGGCGGGAGTGTAGGTGGCATCGTTAAAGACATAAAAGGTCGTTTCGTCGGCCCAGGCTTCGATAACCACCACCCCGACCGGGATACCGGCGGCGGCGCTTCGGTCTACCACCTCCATTACCCTCTTCTGGCTATTCCATTCGTTGCCGCTGACCCACAGGGTGTAAATCCAGTCCGGCGGTAAGGCCGGTTTGCCGGTCAGGTCCGTAAAAGCGGCCAGGACTTCTTTGGGTTCGCCGCTAAAAAGGTAGAGGTCGAGGGTATCGCCCGGCAGTTCAACCTGGCAGGAAAGCGGTCCATCCTGGGGCAAATAGAAACGGGCGTAGGCGCTGGTATCGAGAAAGAGGCCGAACCCGTCCGGCGAGAGGCCAAAGGATATTGGGAAATAGGTCCGGTCGCCCTGGTCTTTATACTGCTCGTAGACCCGGATGTCCGGCGAGAGGCCGCGCTGGTTCAGGTGGTCGAAGCGTTCCCCCAGACCGTAAAAGTCGTGCGAAGCTTCCGAGAAGTTGAGGCGCAGGGTTTCGAGTCCCCCCTCCGCCGTGAGTAAGCCCTCGAACAGGCCCGGCGCGCTTTTCAAAACTTCCTCGCCACCCGCCCCGGAAAGGGTTAAACCGGATTGGCCGCTCAAGGTGAGGTGGCTACCGGGAGCGACCACGCTCACTTCACCTAAAGGGGCGAGGTCCGGCGCGGCGTCCAGCCCGGTCCGTTCAAAATGCAACTTAAATGTGTTCTCCCCTGATATGTTGGCGGCCAGTTTGAGTAAAGTCTTACCCTGGTAACACAAAAAGAGTTGCCCTTCCGCGTCCGAAACAAGTTCCAGGGGCTGCCAGCTACGAATTCCGAAACCGTATTCGTAACTTAAAATCGGGCCAGCGTCAGGTTGAGTAGAAAAAGTATATTCCACCCGGTCGCCGTAGGCGAAGGGGCCAAAACTGGCTTCCCAGCACAATTGCTGCGCGTCCTCTTTTCTGGTGACCTCGGCCAGGGTGGCATCGTTGGCCGGGCCAGTCGGGGTAGCGGTGGCAACTTCATTAAGAGGGGATACGGCCAGGAAGGGCGAAGCCTGGCGCGGGGCCAACCCCATTTTGTGCATGGGCAAAGGCGGTTGGACCTCGCCGTTGAGCCGCCAGAGGCAGTAAATCTGCCCTGGTTCCCGGTCGAGCGGCACGGTCAGGCCGAGCGAGACTACTTCGCCAGACTGGGGATGGCGGGGGAACCTTTCATCGGGGCCGTGGCCGTAGGGCGCTTCAAAACCGAGGGGCCGGTGGGTTAATAAATCTTGCAAAATAGTTTCACTCATAGATAACTCTTTTATCGGTAGCCTTTTGTCGTTTTTTCCGGTCAGTCACACTTTTGAGAAATTTGGCCGGTTTACCCTAAAGGCGGCCTTCGCCAAAAAGGTTCGTGTACAAAACCAGGTACATGGCGTGCGACCAGAGCAACGGGCTGGCCGACAGACCCCATTTTTCTTCCCAGGGTTGGCGGTGTTCGGGGGCCAGCAGGTAGTTCGTAACCTGTTCGGGCATGTCGCCGTTGGGTCGAGCTTGCCGGGCGACCCAGTGGAGACAGTCCAGGGCTTTCTCGCGCTGTCCGGCCTGGGTGTAGTACCAGCCAAGCCAGGCCGTCAGGAGCAGCCACTCTCCGCCGCCGAAATAGACATCTTTGCGGTAGCGATAGACCCCACCGTCCGGTGCGACCAGTTCCTTCGCAATCCGGTCGAGGGTCTTTAACATGATTTTACCGCGTGGTGGAAAGAGGCCGTAAGGCACACCCGCCCCTAACAAACTGGCGTCCACGTCCTCACGTCCCAGTGATTTTACCAGGCTTCCTTCCAGCAGGCCATTGGCCCGCACGAAACGGCGCAGGGCGTTAGCCTGTTTTTTGCCTTCGAGACAGACCGGGTTGGACGGGTAGAGTTTGACCGCCGCGACCAGACCGCCATAAATCGCGGCCAGGGTAGCGGGGTGGACATCATCGACATTTTCCTCCCAGCAGTCGTAGTTGGGCAACCGCCAGAAAGCCGACAGGTAACGCACTGTCAACTCGACCGCCGGGCGCAGTTCCTCCCGCAGCTTTTCGTTGGGAGCGCGCCGCAGGTGTTCGCCAAAGGCCCAGAGCCAGGTGCCGTAGCCGTCAAGCTGGAAGTTCCACCACTCCTCTTCGCCGGTTTCCTCGGTCCCTTCGAGGGTGAACCGGGTATTGAGGAAATCGGCGGCGGAAAGCTTCTCCCCGGTGGCAAACCGGGTAAGCGCGGACTCGGCTTTGGCCTCTTGCCCGGCCAGGGTCCTGCCCACCCAGCGAAAGAAGGCCACGGCCTGGCCCGATTGCCCGATCCGGTCGAGGGCGTGGGCGCAAAAGGCCCCGTCCCGCAACCAGCAGTAGCGGTAGACCGTGAAGGCCGGCGAGGCTATGAGGGCCCCGGTTTCGGCCTGCCCGGCCTGTAAAACTTCCCGGCTGTGGTGGGCCAGTTCGCGCAGGGCCGCCCGGTCGAGCCGGGTTGCAACCGGGGAACCGCCCGCAGGCGGTCCCGGTTGTCCGAGTTGAGGAGAGATTAAAAGGTCGGTCATCGTGTCCTTACCTGTCTGGTAGAGGTGAGCTTACTTCGGTTGAAGCAGCTTCGTCACCTGTTCCTGCAAATTGTCGAGGGCTTGCTGGGGCGTTTCCTGGCCGAGCTTGGCTTTGGCTAACTCTTTGGTGGTCGCGTCCTGCAACTCACTCTCGCGGTCGATAACCGGCGGGGTCACAGCCGTTTCGAGGGCCTTGAAGACAATCTGGCGGCTGGGCGGGGGCGTCTGCTTCAGGTACTGGTCAAAAAGCGACTGGTCGGTCAGGGCCGGGAGTTCCCAACTGGCCGCGACCCGGATTTTGGCTGCTTCGGTGCTGGAAGTGAAGAAGCGGGCCCATTTCCAGGCGGCGTCGGCCTGGGCGGTCTTGCTGGAAATCACGATACCGTTGGCGAAGAACTGGTGCGCCTTGGTGGTGTTGCCGGGCTCCAGGGCGATGTCCCATTTGAAAGTCGCGTCTTTGACGGCGCCAAAGTTCCAGATACCACTCCGCCACATTGCCAGCTTGCCGTCCTTAAAGAGGGCAGTATCAGAGTCGGGCTGGCTGCTCAGGTCGGCTTCACCGGGGCTGACTTTGTAGGTATTAAACTTATCGAGCATGAACTTGAGGGCTTCAACGTTCTGGGGGCTGTTGACGGTCGGTTTGCCGCTGGCGTCGAACATCGCGCCGCCGTTCTGGGCAATCATCTTGTAGAACTCGAAGAACTGCACCGGCTGGTAAGTGCCCCAAACTCCCGCTTTCGCGTCGGTCAACTTCTGGGCGGCGGCGATTTCATCCTTCCAGGTCCAGCTATCGGTCGGATAAGCTACCCCGGCTTTGTCAAAGAGATCTTTGTTGTAGTAGAGGACCACGTCCGAGAAACTTTCCGGCAGACCGTATTGTTTGCCGTTCTGGGCGAAGGCGGTGTAAGCCCGCGGGTAGAAGATGCTCGGTTCGAAGGTCTTGTCGGCGGAGGCCAGCGAAGACATGTCGTAGAGGACGCCCTTGTTAGCGTAGCTCACGAAGTTTTCGTAGTTAAGCTCGTAAACGTCCGGGGCGGTATTACTGGCGACCAGGGTCTGCAACTTGGTGAAATAGGTGTCGTAAGACGCCGTTTCAACCTTGACCGTGATATTCGGGTAGACCGCGTTGAAAGCCTTAATCATGGCATCCAGGTCTTTGAGGTGGTCGGGAGCCGCCGAGAATGTGAAATAGGTAATCGTAACCGGGGCGGCGTTCGCAGCCGCACTTGTGGCAGCAGCCGTAGTTGCAGCGGTGGTGGCCGCCGCCGTAGTAGCCGCAGCACTCGTAGCGGCGGCGGTTGTAGCAGCCGCCGTGGTTGCCGCAGCAGCGGTAGTCGCAGCCGGGGCGGTGGTTGCAGCAGGAGCAGTCGTCGCGGTGTTATCGCCGCAGGCCACCATCACCAGGGCCAGCATTAACCCGGCGACCAACCCCATAAAAGGCCGAATAAAACTCATTCGGGTTTCCATCTTATTAAATCCTCCTCGATTTTAAGGACAATCGATTTGCCCGTCTAAAAAACTCAGCACTAAAGTAAGGTCTGACCTTCATGGTGGTAACGACCTGAAAATTTGGCCGGAACTAGCCTTTAAGGCCCCCGGAAGTCAGACCCTGTACGAAATAACGTTGCGCGCACAGGTAGAGCGTGATGATTGGTAACACGGCCAGGACCGCCCCGGCCATTACCAGGTTCCATTGGGTTGTCCAGCGGCCTTGCAGGGTTGCCAGGGCCACCGGGAGCGTCATGATTTCGGCGTCGCGTGTGACAAAGAGCGGCCAGAGAAAACTATTCCAGGCGCTCATGAAGCTGAGTACGGTCAGGGTCGCCAGGGACGGACCCGATAGCGGCAGCACCAGCCGTAAGAAAACCGTCCAGTAGCTCGCGCCGTCCAGGTTAGCCGCTTCCTCGTACTCTTTGGGGAAGCTCAGGAAGGACTGGCGCAAGAGAAAAACTCCAAAGGCGCTAAAAGCGCCGGGTAAAATCAGGCCCTGGTAGGTGTTGACCCAGCCCAGCCCTGTCATCAGGATGAAAAGGGGCGTAATCGTGACCTGCGAGGGTATCATCAGGGTCGCCAGGTAAATCACAAACAGGAGGCCGCTCCCCCTGAAAGGGATGCGGGCAAAGGCAAAGGCGGCCATCGCCGAAAACAAAAGCTGGGCCAGGGTTGTTATGACCGCCACCAGCACGCTGTTAAAAAGGATACGCCAGACCGGGAAAGCGTCGGCAATCGCGGCGTAATTCGCCAGGGTCGGGTTGGCCGGAAACAGGGTCGGGCTGGTAGTCGTCACCTCGCTGGCCGTCTTAAACGAGGTCGAAAGCATCCAGAGGAACGGGAAGACCGCAAACAGGGCCGCTGCCACCAGGGCCAGGTAAACCAGGACCGTCCGCACGATTTTTAGAGTGCTTGCCAGGTTGGTGGTCCGGGGGTTCGAGGTTATATAGGTCATTGGTTTCCCGTGATTTTCTGCTTGCATTTTGCTACCCTGCGCTCCTGAGCAAATAATGTTCGATTTCTTTTCTTGTCCTGACCCCGGCAAGTCGGGCCGGGTTTGCTAAAACGTACCGGGCAGGAATTACTGGTAATGGACCATCCGTTTTTGCAGCCACAACTGGACCAGCGTGACGATGAATATCAGGGCGAACAAGACCCACGACATCGCCGAGGCGTAACCGAAACGGCTGTAGCGGAAGGCATTGTTGACGATTTCGCCGACCAGCACCTGGGTCGAACCGGCAGGACCACCCGCCGTCATTACATAGACCTGGTCGAAGACCTGGAAGGAATTTACCAGCGAGATAACCACCACAAAGAAGATGGTCGGCGAAAGCAGCGGGATGGTGATGCTGCGGAGCATCCTGAAACCGGCGGCCCCATCGAGGCTGGCGGCTTCATAATAGTCAGGGGCAATGCCCTGCAACCCGGCCAGCAGTATCATCATCACAAAACCGAGGTCTTTCCAGACGCTTGCCAGGATTATCGAGGGCATGGCCCAGTTGGGGTCGAAAATCCAACCCGGCCCTTCGATACCGACCAGCCCCAGCAGCCAGTTGACCAGGCCATAGCGGGGGTTGAGCAGCCATTTCCACAACAGGGCCACCGCGACCCAGGCCGAAACGACGGGCAGGAAGAAGGCGACCCGGAAGACCAGGCGGACCCGCAAATTCTTGTTCATCAGCAGCGCCAGCCCCAATCCGAGGACAAGGACCAGCGGCAGATAACCGAAGATAAAATAGAAGGTATGTTTAAGGGCGTCCCAGAAGTCGGCGGAGCCCAAAAGGGCCGCGTAGTTGTCAAGGCCGAGCCAGCGGGCCGGGGTGAGCAAGTCCCACTCGGCAAAGGAAAGGACGAAAGAGGCCAGAATCGGGATGACCAGGAAGACCAGCATCCCGATGAGGTGCGGCCCCAGGAAAAAGGTAATCCACAGCCGCCGGACCCAGTTCTTTTCGCCAACTTTCTTACTAACTACTGCCATCGTACGCCCCCATCCTTGGAAGATTTTTTTAGATTTTCGTGCTGCATGGTTCTGACGAGCTAGATTCCGCCGTTGACCGGCGAGAGGAAGAACTGGCGCAGCACCAGGCTGGCCGCGCCCCTGGCCCAGCTTTCGTCCCCGGCGGGTTCGATAGCCAGCCGCATTTCCTGACCTAACCGGGCGAAGGTATGGGCTTCGAGGGCCTGGTGCATCGGGTCGAACAGGATAGACCCGGCTCCCGCCCCCGAACCGGAGAGCAAGACCAGTTGGGGATTGAGCAGGTTCACCAGGTTTGCCAGGCTGACCCCCAGCAGCTTTCCGGCCAAACGGAAAGCTTCCAGGGCCACAATATCTCCGGCCCTGGCCTGGTCCAACAGGCGCAAGATTTCGTGTTCGGGTGCCTGTAAAGAATTGGCGGGTATTTCCTCGCCGCGCATTTCCTGGGCCGTATGGAGAATGCCCCAGTCCGAGGCGTACGCTTCCAGACAGCCCAAATTGCCACATTCACACTGACGGCCATCAATTATTACAGTCGTGTGGCCGAACTCTCCGGCTCCCCCCAGGCCGCCCCGGTAGACATCGCCGTTTATCACCAGGCCGAGACCCACGCCGCGCCCCATAGTGATGGTCAGGAAATGGTCGAATGGCTGGCCCTGGCCGAATAACTTTTCGTAGATTGCCAGGCTGTTCACATCGTTATCGACGTAGACCGGCATGTTGAGCAGGTCGCCGAGCGGTTCGCTGATAGCCACGTCGTACCAGCCGAGAATAGGCGAGTCGATGCAGATGCCTTTCTCGCTATTGATAAGACCGGGCATGCCGAGGCCCAACCCGATCATCTTGGCGCGGGCGAGACCGCTCCGCCCGATAAGGGCCTGGACCTGTTCGGCGAGCAAAAAAATCGCCTGCTTGCCATGGTCGCGCAACTCGAAAGAATAGCGCTCCGAATAGACGATTTCACCGTTCAGATTGAGGATAACCGCGATTATTTCGTATTCGGTCAATTTCAAACCGATAGCGAAACCGCCTTCGGGCCGGATTTCGAGCAGGACCGGCTTGCGGCCCCCGGTCGATTCGGCGGCCCCACTTTCGAGCAACAGATTGCGCTCCAGGAGGTCGCCGGTGATATAGCTGATGGTTGCCAGGCTCAAACCGGAAAGCTCGGCCAGGCGGGTCCGGGCTACCGGGCCTTCGGTCTTGATGAGGTTCAAGAGGCTGTTCTGGTTAATGTCGCGTATTAGCTGGCGGTTAGCCGGTCCGTTTTTTGACTTCATCAGCGTTTTTCTACTTTCTTCATTCATTGAATAAAGTAAGTATAGCGCCCCTTTTTTCGGTTGTCAATACCCGGCCAAAAAGATTTTGTAGAACAAATTTGGAAATTATTTTTTGGGAAGAAATGTGGTTTACTATATTCGGGTTGTAAAAGTTTAGGTTAAAAGAAAGCTAAGCATTGAATTGCTAACTTTATTTGTGTAAAGGGGGAATTTGGCATGGTCACTTTTGAAATAATACCAGGAATAGGTATTGGTCCAATTAAGTTTGGCTTTACCAAGGAGCAAGTGAATCGGGCATTGGGTATGGAACCAGTAAATGAATTGCTAAGAAGCTCCAAGAATAATGATGAGAGAGGCTTCTACTATCCAGATGGTATCTTGATGGTTAGTTATTCAGACAAAGATTCAACGATTGATTTTATAGAAATTACAAATTCAGCTCAAATTAAACTCATCTATAAGGGAATCGACCTTTTTCCAATTGAAATGGACAACCTGGCAGTTCTTATTTCCAAGGAAACTCCTTTTGATGAGGATAACCAATTTTCGGGATATTCTTATGTCTTTCCGGCCCTCGAATTAGCTTTATGGCGAGAAGCAACACCAAACGATTTTATAGGTGACGACGAATATCAAGATGAAGATTGGTTCAAAGAAGATTTTGAAAAATCAAAATATTGCACAACGATATGTCTGGGAGTTAAAGGTTACTATTCGGATAACCCTGTGTGGAGAAACCCCAAAATCACATAAAAACTAAACATGAACTATATACACTTTCCATTTCCCCCGAACTAAAAAGGCCGGGATTTTAGGTTAAATGAGCTAAACATGGTATAATATCGCTTGATTTTGTAAGCGAATTCGGAAGGACGGTATTGCCCGGTGAGCTATAATCCCGCGAACCCTTTAATTATTCAGAGCGATAAATCGGTACTTTTAGAGGTTAATAACCCGCTTTACGAGGACGCTCGCGACGAACTGAGCCGCTTTGCCGAGCTTGAGAAAAGCCCCGAATATATTCACACCTACCGTATCACGCCGCTTTCGCTCTGGAACGCCGCTGCTGCCGGGGTCGGCGCGGAAACGATTACCGAGGCCCTGGCCCGTTTTAGCAAATTTCCGGTTCCTTCCAACATCCTGGCCGACATCAAAGACTATATCTCGCGCTACGGTCGCATCAAACTCCTTTACGAGGATGACAAACTGGTCCTGAAGAGCAGCGACAAACTGCTGCTAATGGAAGTCGAGCGCAACAAGAACATCCAGCCCTTTATTATCCAGCGGCTGAACGAAGAAACTTTACAGGTAGACCCCGCCAAACGCGGCTATATCAAACAGGCCCTGGTCCAGTTCGGCTACCCGGCGGAAGATTTGGCCGGGTACAACCCCGGTACCCCGCTCGAAATCACCCTGCGCGAAACGACCCTTTCGGGACGGCCCTTTGGCCTGCGTGACTACCAGGACGACTCGGTCGGGGCCTTTTACGCCGAGGGAAGTTATAGCGGCGGGAGCGGGGTCGTGGTGTTGCCCTGTGGCGCGGGTAAAACCGTCGTCGGGATGGGTGTCCTCGACAAACTCCAATGCCACACCCTGATTCTGACCCCCAGCACGATTGCGGTCCGCCAGTGGATAAACGAAATCCTCGATAAGACCAACATCACGCCCGACCAGATTGGCGAGTATACCGGTGAGCGCAAGGAAATCCGGCCTATCACCGTGACGACCTACCAGGTAATTACCTACCGGCCCTTCACGGTCAATAAAGAGACGGGCGAGGTCGGCGAATTCCCCCATCTCCAACTCTTTACCAGCCACGATTGGGGCCTGATTATCTATGACGAGGTCCACCTGCTGCCCGCCCCGGTCTTCCGGGTGACCGCCGAAATCCAGGCCAAACGCCGCCTGGGCTTAACCGCGACCCTCGTCCGCGAGGATGGCCGCGAGAGTGACGTTTTCTCACTGATTGGTCCCAAGAAATACGACATGCCCTGGAAAGAACTGGAAGCCCAGGGCTGGATTGCCACCGCCGAATGTTTCGAGATACGGACCGAACTCCCTTCCGGCGAGCGTATGGAATATGTCCTGGAAGAAGACAACCGGGTCAAGTACCGGCTGGCCTCGACTAACAGCCGCAAATATGAAATCCTCTATCAAATCCTCCAAAAACACCGCGAAGACCACGTGCTGGTCATCGGGCAGTACATCGAGCAACTCGAACGCATCGCCCGGATAATCGACGCGCCCCTGATTACCGGCAAGACCCCCAACCAGGAACGGGCCAAGCTCTACGGGCAATTCAAGACCGGCGAGTTAAAAGTGCTGGTGGTCAGCCGGGTCGCCAACTTCGCGATTGACCTGCCCGACGCCAACGTGGCTATCCAGGTTTCCGGCCTGTTCGGGTCGCGCCAGGAAGAAGCCCAGCGCCTGGGCCGGATTTTGCGTCCCAAAGAGGACGGCCAGGCGGCCTACTTCTATTCAATCGTTACGCGCGACACCAAAGACCAGGACTTCGCGGCCAACCGCCAGTTGTTCCTGACCGAGCAGGGCTACCGCTACACGATTATTGATGCCGCCGACTTCCTGGCCGACGTAGAAGAAGGCCAGTTCCGCGAACTCGACCCCCAGGCCCTCCCGGCCCCGGCGGTTGCCTTACTCGAAACCACCAAAACTGAATTGCATTCCGTTAATAGTAATGGGACTTCCCTCCTGGTCCCCGAAGACGAGGACGAACCGGAAGACGCCGAGGAAGCAGCGGAGTTCGACGAACTCGAACAACAATTTGAGCAGAGCCGGAACTTCCCGGCGACTGCCAGGACCCAGTCCGAGACCTCACAAGTTAAAACCGCCCAGGCCAGGACTTCGCAAGCCAGGACTTCAAAAGGTTCGAAAACCGCGCCAGCCTCGGAACCGGCGGTCCGGTCCCGCGGGCATTTACGTCTGGTTAAATAAATTCCGTCCCTGTCTGTGATACAAACCACTGACATTTAGGGATTTTAACTGATATAATCAAGCTGGCGCTTGCTAAAGGTGGGCAAGCGCAATGTTTTCCCCATAACCGCTGATACAAAGACTTTTTGAAAATGCAAAATTTGAAACGCGACAACCTTATTTTTGGCCGCTATCGCTTGCAACAATCGCTGGGCAAGGGTTCTTTTGGCGAGGTTTTTTATGCCGAAGACCTTCAATTTGACCCGCCCCGCTCGGTCGCGTTCAAATTGCTCCATCCTCAATATACTACTGACGCCCAGGTCCGGGAAGATTTAAAAAGAGAGGCCGGCATATTAGCCCGCTTCGACCATCCCAACATCCTGAACGTCCTTGACTTTGGTATCACCGAGGAAATCGCTTTTATCGTGATGGAACTGGCCCAGGGCGGCTCGCTGGCCCGACGTTTGCGGCCCGATCCGACCAAACCGCCGGTCCCGCTGCCCTTGCCGGAAGTGGCGACCTATCTCGACCAGATGGCCGACGCCCTGGACGAAGCCCACGACCAGGGACTGATTCACCGAGACATCAAACCACAGAACATCCTGTTGGACCGGCGGGGCCGCATCCTGGTGGCCGACTTTGGCCTCGCGACCGCCGTAACAGGCAGTTCTTCCTCGGTCATGGTCGATACTTCGGGGAGTGGCACCCCTCTTTATATGTCGCCTGAACAATGGCAGGGCAGGGCAGGGCGCGCCAGTGACATTTATTCGCTGGGGGCGGTGCTTTTCCAGATGGTCAGCGGTTATCCACCTTACCAGGGCAACCAGTTTGAGCTTTTCGGCCAGCACCTCAATACCCCGGTCCCACGTCTTTCCGATAAAGCGCCGAACCTGGTCTATCCCCCGGCCCTCGACGATATAATTGCCTTCGCCCTGGCAAAAGACCCCCGCCAGCGCGTCCGGCCCGCCAAAGAGTTGGCCAGGCTGTTCCGCCAGGCCATTGAGATGCACTCCCAACCGACCATTGCCGTCCAGCCGGTTACACCGCGCCCGTCTGGTAACCTGCCAAACGCCGGGACCAACAATCCGCTGACGGGTCGTCCACCGTTCAACCCGCCCACAAACCCGCCGCTCTCCAACCCCGGTACGGGTTATGGACCCGGCACAAGTTCGGGGTCCGGCTACCCGCCCGGCTCGATTTCTGGCAGCAATTTCCCGGCAGGTTTGTCCAGCCCGAATTACCAGCCTAACAATTTTAACCAGCCTAACCCTAACCAGGCACCGCCGCGCCCTTACGAAAATAAGCCGAACCCCGGCTCGAATCCGCCCGGTTCTTACCAGGGCGGTAACCCGGCGGCGACCAGTTCTTTTCAACCCTACCAGGGGCCAACCAATCAATCCCAATCCGGCCCGGCGGCGTCCTTTTCGCCGTTGGGAAACCAGCAGGGGAATGCTCCTGTCTATCCCGTTTCGGGGAGCCAGCCCAAACCGTCCCAACCGGCCCCGGTTTCGGGGAGCCAGCCCCGGCCCGCTCCTGCGCCTGTGGTCTCGCCCACCGCGCCCGTAATTCAACCGGCGTCAACCCAGGAAAAAAAGGGTATCCCGGTCTGGGTCTGGCTAATTGCAGCAGTAATAATCTTGCTGGTCGCAGGAGCGATTGCCTTCGTGGTAATAAACGGGAATAACTCTAACCAGACCGGCCCGAACACTGCCCAGGTCACGAATACCCCGGCTAATTCGGTGGCGGCTACCACCGCCCCGGTAGTTGGTACAACAGCAGTCGCGACTACTGGGGTTACCACCCCACCGGCCACTACCGCCGCCGGTACTACTGCCCCGGCTACCACCGAGGCTTCAACCACCAGCGCGCCGGATACCACGGCGGTTGCGACCACCGCCCCGGCTACGACCCCGCCCCCAACAACGGTAGGGCCAACGCCGACCCCGGCCCCGTATGGCACGAATTTCGCCACCTTCCAGGCCCATAATAATATTGTGCTGAACATGGCGTATTCACCCGACGGCAAGACACTTGCGACTGCCTCGGAAGACGGCACCGTCAAACTGTGGGACACCTCCAACAACCAGCTAAAAGCCACTTTAGCCGGGCATACCGGGCCGGTGCGGGCCATCGCTTTTGCACCTAACGGTAAGTATCTGGTATCTGGCTCGGCGGATAAAACCGCTTTTGTCTGGGACTTATCGAACAACTCCCGCAAATACGTCCTGTCAGGCCAAACCAGCACGATTACCTCGGTGGCCTTTAACCCCGATAGCAATTCCCTGGCGACCGGCTCGGACGACAAGACTATCTTTTTGTGGAACCTGGAAACCGGGCAGAAGTTCGGCGCGACCTTTAAGGACGACGATAATGTGACGGCGGTGGCCTATTCTCCGGACGGCAAAACCCTGGCGGCAGGTTCGCAGAATGGCAGTTTAAAGATGTGGGACCTGGGGAACGCCCAGCCAAAACCGGCCCCGCTGGGCAAAGGCCACGATGGCACCATCTGGTCGCTGACTTTCTCGCACAACGGCAAGTACCTGGCGACCGGTTCGCTCGATAAAACTACCCGGCTCTGGGATATAGATGGGGATAAGGTCAGCTTACACTTCTTATATGACGACTCCACCCAGGGTGTCCGGCAAGTAGCCTTCACACCGGATGATACTCACCTGATAAGCGCCTGTGATGACACTACTGCTTATATCTGGGACACCGTCAGCGGTAATGGCATCACCAAACTCAGTGGAAATACCAAAGAAGTTTATGCGGTCGCAATCTCGCCGGATGGCAGGACCGCCGCGACCGGGACCGCCGATGGAGTGGTCAAACTGTGGAGCCTGGTAAAGTAAAATACCAGGCTTCAAATTAAACCTGGCGGCTCTTTTCCTCGTAGGCGATTTTCAAGTAATGCGCCCCGTTAACCGAGTCACCCCGCTCCAACAAAACTTCCCCATATGAAAAATAGGCTGAACTGAGCAGTTCGGGCTGGCCGACCTTTTTCAAGCGTCCGATGGCCTGCTCGAAATATTTGTCGGCCTCTTTAGGCTCTTTTTTCTTCTCGTAGATACGGGCTAACGTCAGCAAAACTTCTCCGGCGGCCATATCGGGATTGCCATAGGTGCTATCGGTCGAATAGCTGTTGCTTAAAGTAACCGCCTGGTCAGCTTCCTGGAAGGTATTGTAGGCGCTGTTGGCCGCGTCCAGGGCTTCTTTCAAACGGTCCTGGCGCAAGAACAGGTTCGCCAGGCTGTTACAGGCAGCAATCTGGATGGCGGAGGGGAGTTTGGGCGAGGCACTGGCCAGGGCGGACTGGAAACATTCTTCCGCCTCCTTCCAGTTGTGACCGGAAAGATAGGTCTTGCCAAAGACCAGGTGCAGGTTGGTAACCAGGCGGGCCGTTTCAAAACTTTCCAGGGCCGAGGAAGCCTGTTCGATAGCCTGCCGGGCAGCCCCAAGGTTATTCTCGGCCTGGTATTGCTCCGCGATTCCCCAGTAGGTAGCTACCAATTTTTCGGGGGTGGAAACACCCGCTGCCACCTCGCTGGCTTCCTCAAAAAGACCCCGCGCGGCGTCGTGCATATCGAGCGCGGTATAAACCTGGGCGAGGTCGGCATAAATCGCCAGTTTAAGGTTAGGGTCGCGCACCTGACCGGCCTGGATAGCATCCAGGCTGAGTTTGTGTTGCTCCTGGGCAAGCAGGTATTTATGCTGCCGGTAGTAAATTTCACCGATTAAAACCCGGCAACGCTCAACCCAGGTATATTCTTCGAGTTCTTCCCACTCTTTAAGGGCATCTTGCAGACGGTTCAGGGCTTCGGTAGTGCGTTCGAGGCCGGAAAGCACCCGTCCCTCCAAAAAGATTACCTCGGACCCTTCCTGCTCGCTCAACCGCTCCCGGTCAAGTTTCTCAAGAATAGCGAGGGCTTCTTCTTCTTTACCACCCTGGCTGACCAGCAATCTGATCTGGGCCAGCGCCAACTGGGCTTGCTGAGTTTCAATGTCCGGTTCGAGCGTTTCGAGAAAATAGGATGCCGGTAGTTGAAGCCGCCGGGCCAGGATACGCAAGGCTTTTATGGATGGGTGAATTTTGCCAAGCTCGACCGCAGATACATAACTTTTGGAGAATGTATCCCGCGCCAATTCATCCTGAGTAAGTTTACGTTCCTGTCTGGCGGCCCGGATGCGTTCTCCAAGGGGCAACGACTCCATGTCAAGTCTCCAAAAGTTTTCTATAAATTTTACTATAACTTATTCTGAAAGGCGCTATCGTGATATACTTACCGGAAAAGAGGTTGTTTACCCAGTAGGCAACTCCTGGTATGGGGACGCGTTTTAACAATCTAGCCAGGTCAAAAACTATAATATTTAAACCGGTAACTATAATGTGAAAACGGATATACTAACCACCCAATTTTCATTTATATGAAAAAAGCTATCTATATTCTAACAGAAGTTGTCAAAAATAAAAAGCAATTTCAAATCTGTTTTTAATTTGAAAGTCTAAAACCTATATGTGGCAAATTGACCGGGATATTCTAAGAATTTTCCTGCCTTCGAGTGGTGAAAGATTCATTGATTCGATAAATAATCGAGCGCCTTTTTTTGCGCTTACAGTAGCCTATACCGACACGGTTCAATTGCCCGGTATCAGCGGGGCGGGTGTTAGCGAGGAATTGCGTGAATTGACCGCCCAGGCCGACGCCGAAATTCTTTATCACGGCAAAGCTTTATGCCTACCAGGTGGGGTGCCTTCCAATCCAACCGGTACCCCCGGCCCCTCTATTATCACGCGGGCGGCCTTCGATTTACTGCCCGGTTGCGGCTATGTCTGTGTGGACGCCGGGCTTAAAACACCTCCGCAGATGCCTGGGGTCATTTCCCCCCCCGGGGCGGGCCCGGCCAGAGCAATTACCACCGGGCAAGCCCTGGGCCAGGATGAAAAGCGAGCGGCCCAACTCTTTACGTCAGGCTGGCAGATTGGCGACCAACTGGGCCGGACTAACGCCGCCAACGGCTATCTATTGCTGGCCGAAAGTGTGCCGGGCGGCACCACCACCGCCCTGGGGCTACTGTTGGGGCTGGGTATAAATGCCGAAAGGCGGGTCAGCAGTTCGATGCCCGGCAACACCGCCCACGAACTCAAACTGGAAGCGGTCCGGTCCGGATTCGCCGCTGCCGGAAAGACCAAAGGCGCTTTTGTGCGTAACCCGCTGAGTGCCGCCGCCAGCCTGGGCGACCCGATGCAACCGGTAGTGGCCGGGATGGCCCTGGCCGCCTCGAAATACCTCCCGGTGGTCCTGGCGGGAGGCACCCAGATGGCGGCGGTGCTGGCCCTGGCGGCGGCGCTATCCCGCTCGGAGGGAGATACTTTAAGCGGGGTTGATTTTACCGGGGTCAACTTTGAAAACATCGCCCTGGTTACGACCGGGTGGGTCGCCAACGACCCATCGTCCGACCTGGCGGGGCTGGCCGCTGAGATAGAGGAATGTTTCGGTCCGCTCGGCAGCGCCTACCTGGCGACCAACCTCAATTTTGCCGCTTCAACCGTCCCCGCGATGCGCCTGTACGAGGCCGGTTTTGTTAAAGAGGGGGTGGGGGCGGGAGCAGCAGCCTTTGCCGCGATGCTGGCGGTCAACCTTTCAGCCCAGGAATTTCTGCCCGCTATCGAAGCCGCCTGCCGGAAACTGGTTGAAAACTAATCTATAAGCCCCTTTTTCAGCAGGTTTTAATTGCAAAAATTTGGGAGTGCGGTGTAAAATTTTTGTGAGAACCTTTCTAAACAGGCTGAGTGTGAATAGCATCTGGTAATCAAGAAGTAGGTCCAGGTTATGAAGACTGCCAATTACATTAAAACGAAAAGTAGTAGCTCTAAAAATAAACCGCTTAAACAGTTGGGCTTATTAGCCCTGGCCGGGGGTGCGTCGGCGGGATTGGTATCGTTCGGAGCGGCCCGCTATGTCGTCAACGAATTGACCAAGCTAAGGCCGGTTGAATATAGCGAGAATTATGGCTTTACCCCTTTTGAGTTACAGGTCGATTACGAAGAAGTCGCCTTTCCGGCTACCAACGGGCGCTTGCTTAAAGGCTGGTGGATGACCCGACCTGGCGAACGGCGGGTGGTCGTGGCGGTCAGCGGCTACCGGGGCCACAAAGAAGACATGCTCGGTATCGGTACAATCCTGTGGCGGGGCGGCTACAACGTTTTGCTGTTCGATTACCGGGCGCACGGGCCCGACCGGGCCGAAGGCGAACTGGTTACGCTCGGCCACCGCGAACTTGAGGATATGCAGTCGGCCATAGAATATGCCCGCAGCCGGATAGAAAATCCTTTGCTCGGCGTCGTAGGTGCGTCAATGGGGGCGGCGGTGGCGTTGATGGCAGCAGCCCGCGACCCCGAAGTAAAGGCAGTCTGGGCGGATAGTCCTTTTTCGAGTCAGCGCGATATTATTAACCACGTCTGGCGGCATCAAACCCATTTACCGGCCCGGCCCGTCCTCGACCTGGCGGAAAGACTCTTTGCGTCACGGACCGGTCATCGCTGGGTCGATTTTGCCCCGATTGATGAGATAAACAAGCTGGGGAACCGTCCCGTCTTCTTCGTCCATGGTTCCGGCGATACTATGGTGCCGGTAGACCAGGCTTACCGCCTCTACGCCGCCGCGCCCGGCCCGAAGGAACTCTGGATTGAGGACGGCATCGAGCATTGCGGGGTCTATTTCGCCCACCGCCAGGAATATACCAAACGTTGCGCCAGGTTCTTTGAAAAAGCCCTGGTGGACCACGACCCGGTGCTGGATGGCCCTACTTCCGACGCCGAAGTTTTAAGCGAAAGCAAAGGTTAGACACCATGACCGAGCAACTTGCCCAACCCGAAAGGCTCAGCCCGCTGGTGCAGCGTTTAAGGGCTCCCAACCCCGGCCCTATGACTCTGACCGGCACCAACAGCTATATTGTCGGGAGCGGCCCGGATTTTATCGTGATTGACCCCGGCCCTGATATGGCCGGGCACATTCAGACCCTGGCCGGGGCCGTAAACCGGGAGGGTGGTCACCTGAAAACCATCCTGGTGACCCACGGTCACCCCGACCATTATCCCGGGGCCCAGACTTTGAGCCAATTGACCGGCGCGCCGGTCGCGGCTTATACCGGGGCGACTTTCCCCCATACCCAAGACCTGGCTGACGGAGCGACCATCACTGCCACCGGCGTGACTTTGACCGCCATTTTTACACCCGGCCACGCCACCGACCACCTTTGTTTTTTCCTGGCCGAAGAAAAAGCCCTTTTTACCGGCGATAATATCCTGGGAACCGGCACGACGGTAGTCGCACCACCCAAAGGTAGCATGGCCGCTTACCTGGCTTCCCTCCGGCGTTTACAGGCGGCTTACAGTCACGCCGAAACAATTTACGGCGGGCACGGGCCGGAGATAAAAAATCCGGCGGCCAAAATCGAAGAATATCTGAACCATCGCCAGGCCCGCCAGCAACAACTGATGAAAGCCCTGGCGGTCGGGGAAAGCACTATCGCCGAACTGGTCGAGCGGATTTACCAGGATGTTGACCGGCGGTTATGGCCCGCCGCTGCCCGGCAAGTCCTGGCTTACCTGATAATGCTGGAAGAAAGCGGCCAGGTGCAGGCCCACGAGGCTACGCCCACCGCCCAGGACCAGGCTAATGAAAGCTTGCTCAACCCTGCCGGTTCGCTCGACCCGGTCGCCGCCGCCGAGCTTGGCATTTCGAACCAACCCACCGGCCAACCGGGCGACCATTCAGAAAAACTTAAGCGCTATTCGCTGGTTGGGCAGCCCGGATCTTTATAAATCAGCCTCTTTTTACCTCACCACGGGCTTTAAATATAATCATCCAGTATTAAAATTGTGTTAAAATTGGTTGTTTTAATAAACTCGCAATATTCCCGCATATAATTTTTGTTTCCTGAGCTCATTTCAGCCTCAAATAAATTGTTAAGTTGATATGTCTTGAAATATAGAAGATAAAAAAATTTAATCCTTTTTGTAACACAAATTGTTACGAGATTTTGATATAATCCAACCATTGGCTTATTCTGAAAGCCAGACTCAAGAACTTGCATTTCAAATCAAAAAAAATTGGCTGGGGGCCAATTAAAAAAATTAGCTCAGCACTTTTTGTTATTCTAACCAGGCAACCTGAATCTCTTGGGTAGAAAGTATTCAGGTAAACGGAGAATTATTCTCTCTGCTCGGATCTGTAGGGTGCGTGCCCCATTGCTGCGGCACCAATATCCGAAATTTAGCCGGCCCTGACAACTAAAATAACCGGTTGCCGATAAAGGGGGCTGTCCTTATCCTCCGGTTGATTTTGGTTGGCTATCCTTCGCAGTAAATTTGAAGTGTGGCCTCATGTTCAGTTGTGCCAAATTTCGTGGGTTATATAGGTGAATAAATTTTATGGTGAATTTGAAAAAATCTCTCCGCAATCCTTCTCTTTTAATCGCATTATCTCTTGCTCTTTTAATCGCTCTTATTCTTACCACATTCAGTCCGGCCTATGCCGCGACCTTCGGCGATAGCAGTTTCGAGAAAATCTGGCAGCAGTCGGACGGCCCCGTTGCCGCCGGGCAAGCCAACCGCTCCTGGCTCTGGGGTCAAACCGTCTGGGTCGGCTATGAAGGCTACGACCAGGCCAAACCTAACGCCAACCGCATGGTCGAATACTTCGACAAAGCCCGCATGGAAATCAACGACCCTAACGCCGACCGTAACTCCCAGTGGTTCGTCTCCAACGGTCTGCTTACCCTCGAACTCGTCTCCGGCAAAATGCAGGTCGGTGACAGCCGTTTCGAGGAACGTGCTCCCGCCGCTATCCCGGTGGCCGGTGACCTGACCAACAATCCCGGCCCGACTTACGCCGCCCTCGCTGGCCTGACCACCGCCAAAGGCAACTTCGCTCCCAACCGGACCGGTCAGAGCGTCAACCAGGGCGTGAACGGCAGCGGCAACGTGAGCCAGGTGAACGCCCCGGTGGCGACCACTTACGCCTACTACGAAGGGGCGACCCAGCACAACATCCCGGCAGTGCTGTGGAGTTGGATGCAGAACATTCCCGGCTCGAACTGGACCTTTGCGTTGGGTTATCCGATTTCGGAAGCTTATTGGAGCACCTTCAACGTGGGTGGGCAGAGCAAGCAGGTTTTGGTGCAGTTATTCCAGCGGCGCATTCTGACCTACACTCCCTCGAACCCGGCGGGGTGGCAGGTCGAGATGGGCAACATCGGGCTCCACTACTTCAACTGGCGCTATAACGGCAAAGCTCCCGCGCCGGTCCAGGTTGCCTCGGCCTCGGCAGGGGTTGCTTCGACCGGGCTTGACGGTGAGGAACAGACCTTCCTGAACTTGGTTAACAACTACCGAAAAGCCAATGGTCTGACCGAACTCGCCTACCAGCCCCAACTGCAATCGGCGGCGGACTGGCTGACCAGGGACATGGGCGATAAAAATTACTTCTCGCACACCGACAGCCTGGGCCGCGACCCCTTCAAACGGATGGCCGGGGAAGGCTACCAGGGCGGTTGGATGGGTGAAAATATCGCCGCGGGAAAAGGCACGGCCCAGGACGTATTTAACCAGTTCAAGAACTCACCCGCCCACAATGCCAATATGCTCAAGCCTGAATATAAAAAGCTGGGTATCTCGCGCTACTATCGCTCCGGCAGCACCTACGGCTGGTACTGGACGGTCGATTTCGGCGACAAATAAGCCTAAATTTTAGAATTGCTAAGGACCGGCGAGATTTCGCCGGTCTTTTTATTGTGGCCGTTTTGGGAAAATTAAAGGTCGAGGGCCATTCCGTCGCTGGCGGCGGTGATTCTGAGGTTAGGGTGACCCAGGGCCTCGGCCCGCCAGTGTGCCGCTTGTAAAATGGTGGCAATCTTGCGGTCGTCGTGGGCCGGGTCGTGGTGGAACAGGACCAGGTGCTTGACCCCGGCCCGGATGGCGGTATCCACAGCTATTTCCCCGGCGTTGTGGCCCCAGCCGACCTTCTCGGCCAGTTCCGCCAGCGAATACTGGGCGTCGTGAATCAGGATGTCGGCCCCGGCGGCCAGTTGAACCAGTTTAGGGTCAATCACATCATCTCCCAGGGGCGCAGGGGGCAGCCCTTGCGGTAAAGCGTGCGGCTCGTGGTCGGTCGCATAGACCAGGACTTTTCCGGCCAGTTCGAGCCGGTAGGCCGTACTGGGCAAAGGGTGTTTGAGCAACCGCCCGGTCAATTTCGCGCCATCCAGTTCGGCCCCGTTAAATTGCAGAGCGTAAAAGTTTAGCTCTGACGCCAGGGCGTCCAGGCTGACCGGGAAATAGATTTTCTCCATCTGTCCGGCCAGGACACTCGCCAGGGTCTGCGAACAGTTGCTCCAACCCAGGATATTAAAGCGATTACCCGGCTGAAAGACCGGCGCAAAGAAGGGAAAACCCTGGATATGGTCCCAGTGGGTATGGCTGAGGATGATATAACCATCAATCCCCTGCTTTCCCGGTGCACCTTTGGCAGTTTCCAGCAAATACTGACCCAACTCACGCGCCCCCGACCCGCAATCAAAAATGAACAGGTGACCGGTATCACTGGTTAGGCTGACGCAACTGGTGTTGCCACCGTAGCGGACGTAGGAAAGCCCCGACACCGGAATCGAGCCGCGCGTGCCCCAGAAACGGAGCTGCAACCGCGTGGGCGTAGCTAAAGGCTGGCGCCGGGAAAGTTGCATGGCGTGACGGCGTTCTTCCCGCCACTTCTCCAGGCCGGGCGGGTAGCCGTTCCACTCGCGCACCTGCTGGACCAGTTCTTCGACGGCCACCAGCGAACGCGGTTGCTCGCGGTCCGGCTCGACACTAACCCGCCGGACAATCCCAGTCTGGTCAATCAGGATGGTAGCCCGCGGCCCAAACCCGTCCTCATCCACCGGCAGGCCGTAGGACCGGCAAATCGCATTTCTGGTGTCGCTGACCAGGACGGTCCGCTGCAACCCGATTTCCCCGGCGAAAGCCCGGTGACAAAACAGGCTATCGGTACTGATTGCCAGGGTTTTTAGCTTTAGATTCCCGGCCAGTTTAACCAGTTCTTCGAGCAAAGGTAGTTCATCGCTGCAAACGTCGCTCCAATCCGCCGGGTAAAAGATAAGGAGAACGGCCTGGCTTTGTAGAATTTCGGCCAGCCGGACCTCTCCCTCGGTGCCGGGTGCGGTCCAGAGTGGGGTTTTATCCCCCACTTTGACCAGGCTATTTTCACTTGTTGAATCGGATTGCTGCGTCATAGTAGTGTAATGGACCGGCCTAACCCGGTGGAAATATTTTTTAGATACCGTGAACCCGGAAGTAGTAGCGGCTAAGCCCGGCGATGCTCTTGGCGTCCTCAATTTCGCCCCGTTCGACCGCCGCCAGGGCTTCTTCGAGGGTCATTTCGTGGAGGTCGAGTTCTTCGTTCTCGTCGGGGTCAAGCTGGCTTTCTTCGAGGTCTTCAGCCAGGTAAAGATGCAAATACTCGGTCAGGATGCCCGGCGCGCTGAAAAAGCCGCCTAGCGAAGTGATTTTATTTGACTTAAAGCCGATTTCTTCCTGTAGCTCGCGTTTGGCCGTTTCGAGAGGCGGTTCACCTTCTTCGAGCGTCCCGGCAGGCAGTTCCATCAGGACTTTCCCGGTGGCCCGCCGCCACTGGCGCACCAGCAAAACCTTGCCCTCTTTGGTGACGGGGACCATTACTACCGCGCCCGGATGGACGACAATTTCACGGCGGTAGGTATGGCCGGGGCGGTCGGTGATGGTATCGACCCGCACCTTGAATTTCTTGCCGTTAAAAACTTCCTGGCTTTCTACATGGGCCGCTTTCTCGCGCCTGGCCTGTTCGTCCGCTTGTGGTTCCTGGCTCATTTATCCCGCTTTCGTTTCTGGTGGGTTGACGGTATTTTTTATATTCTATCAATTTTACGCGCTTACAACAATCGAGTGAATCACCTATATTTTAATCAAGAATGGGACCAAAAAACCCGCGCCTGGCAAAAACGCGGGTTTTAGTTTGAAATTTTTTATTTGGGGTAAACCAGGTTCTACCGATTATGGATCAAACCTCTAACTTGTCATTCCGTAGCTCCGCTACGGAATCTCGAGTACGTTGGACTTTATTACGCTCGTTAGTGCTTACGCCAACGGCGCGGAGATCCTTCGCTACGCTCAGGATGTACTGGTGTACTGTGGTTACTTGCGTTCCTGGACTTCAGCCAGGGGGTCGGCGTGGCGGTGAATCAGCTTCCACTGCCCGTTTTCTTTGCGAAAGATTTCGGTGATACGCAGGTTAAACGGTACCGGGTCGGCCCGGCCCTTGAAATAGGTGGTGGCCCGCTGGAACCCGACCCAGTAGCCCAGGTCGCCGCTGGCTTCGGCGTGGATAATCTCGAAATGGCCGGTACTGCCGTTAGCAAAAGCTTTAGCATCAGAGGCGTAACGTTCGGTTACTTCCCTGGCCCCGTGGATTTCACCGCCGCCCGGCCCCATAAAGGAAGCCGGGTTCGTGGTGGTCGAAAGCTCACCGAGCGGTCCGGCATCGCCGTTGATATAGGCCGTGGCGGCCTTTTCCCGCTGTTTTAGAAATTTTTCAAATCCCTGTTCGCTGCTCATAACTTCCCGCGCTTTCTGGTTCAAAACCTGCTTTTCAAATTATACTTGCCTGAAGATTTAAGTTTATCTCTTATCCTCAAGCAGCAGATTTCGAGCCAGAAAGCCGGTTTAGTTGAGCAAATCGAGGATAGACCGCGCCCGGTTGGTATAAGTGTATTTCGAAACACTTTTATAGGCGGCCTGGGCTTTGGCGGCGGCTTCGTCGGGCTGGCTATAGGTGAATTCGAGGGCTTCCAGCATACCATCCACGCTGCCGCGCGGGAAATAGATTGCCTCGTCTTCCGGCAAAATCTCTTTGAGGGCGGGCAGGTCGGGCAGCATGACCGGGCGAGCTACGGCGGCATACTCAAACAACTTGAGCGGCGAAGCGGTCACGTCGGTGACGGTATCGGGGATTGCCAGGAGCGAGGCCGCGTTCAGGTACAAATTGACTTTCTCGGCGGGCTGCTGTCCCACACACTGCACCCTATCGGTCAGTCCCAACTTAGCGGCCTGGGCTTCAACTTCGGCCCGCTCGAATGGGCGACCTCCGGCGAAAACCAGCCGGGCTTTCACGTTCGGGTGATTTCTGGTGAAGCGGGCAAAAGCCTCGACCAGTTTATCCAGGCTGCGATAGGCAAAGGTCAGCCCGCTGTAGACTACCAAAAATTCGTCCTGGGAGAAACCGAGTTGGGCCCGGGCGGACTGCCGCCCGGCCTCGGACATCGGCACATATTTCTCGGCGTCAAAGGCGTCGGGAATGACCGCCGCCGGGGAAGATTCTGGGCGCAAGCCTTCCTCAACCACGAAGTCGCGGAAAGCCCCGGTCAGCGACACCAGTTTATCGCTCCGACCTACCACCGTCCGGTCCACTTTTTCCAACCAGCGCCGCAAAAATGGGTTCCGGGCCCGGCTGGGGTTGCGCGCTTCCAGGTCGTGCGCCTCGTAGATAACTTTCGCGCCGAGCAAAGGCCGCCACCACTTTATCAGCCAGTAAGCGCAGATAACGTCGCGGACATAGATAAAGCGGGTCTTGCGGCCTGTCAGGCGCCGGAAAAGGAGGTTCAGGCCGACCTCGAAGGCAAAAAAGGTCCGTTCAAGATAACTCCACGGGATAACCCGCAAGGGTTTGAGGTTGTTAAAGACGTTGAAAGGCCAGCGCAAGAGGTGACGCGCCCCGATTTCCTCGAAGCGGCTCGGTTTGCCGGGCAGGCGCGGCAGCAAGACCAGGCTGGAAGGAGCCAGGCGGCGCAACTCGCGGCAGGTCGTGAAAGTCTGGATGGCGTTGGCCGATTTGAGGACCAGGCTGCTCGGATAGGCCACGTAGACGAAGCCCTTGACCGGGGTGGTCACGGTCCGGTAGAAATCGAGCAGTTTCGCGCCTATCTCGTGGCTGCTAAAACCCCTGGCCCACTCCGGCCCCTTGCGGCTCATCTCGGCCAGTTTGGCGTGGTCTTCTAAAAGAGTTGAAATACCCTCGGCCAGGGCTTTGGTGTCGGCGGCTTTAACCGCCAGCCCAACGCCGTCACGGGCGGCAGGAAAAGCAATCCCGGTTGTCTCGGTGATTACCGAGGGAGTGCCGACCGCCGCCGCTTCTATCACGACCTTGTTAAGGGCTTCGACCACCGAAGGCACGATTAAGAGGTCGGCTCCGGCCTGGTAGTTGGCCGATTGGGCGAAATCCACCTTGCCCGTAAAAATCACCCGGTCGGTCACGCCAAGCTCGCGGGCAATATTTTCAAGATAGACCCGGTAATCACCGAACTGGGGGGTCTTGCGGGCCGGACCACAAATCAACAAATTGAGGTCGGGCCACTTTTCCAGCAGGGCAGGCATGGCCTGCACCAAAAAATCGAGGCCCTTGAAGGGATGGAGGCGGCTGAGCGCAATAAGGACCGGGCCGTCTTTGAGGTTGTATTTCTCCCGCAGCATTTGCTGGTTGGCGGCCTTGTTCTCGGCCAGGTCCACGCTGGCAGGCGGGTAAATCTGGTCGCTGATGTTCCGGTAGATAACCCGGACCCTGGCCGGGTCGGCCCCCAAGTTGAGGGCCAGTTCGGCGGTCTGCTCGGAGTTGGCCCGGACTCCCGCGCACTTTTTGAAGGCGTAGCGCAAAAGCAGGCGCGGCAGGCGGTAGCGGGCGTAGCCGTAGTCGTAGGCCGGGAGGCTCATCACATCAGCCCCCTGCAAGTTGAGGATAAAAGGGATTTTCGTGCCCGAAAGGCGGCTTGCGATGGCCCAGGCCGCTCCCAGCGGGTAAGCCGCCTCGACGTGAATCACGTCGAAATCGCGGCGATGTTTGCGTAAGAACCGCACCAGGCCAAAGACCAGTTCCAGGAAGAAAGCATACCTGAAAAGGCGCGACACCAGTTTGCGCGGGAACTTCTGCCAGGACTTGTTGCCAAACCGCAGGGTATAGAGCGGGACCGTCCCGGCCTCACCCGGAAAGTGGGCCGCCCCGGCTTCGCCGCCCGATCCGTAGTCTTCGAGACTCAAAACCGCGAAACTGTGTCCTGCCGCCCGGAATTCTCGTCCGAGTTCACTGTGGACTTCGCTGGCGATAATCTGGGGGCCGTAGGCCATTATGGTGTAAAGTATACGCATTTTTCTCGTTAAACGTTGAACGTGATAGTGTAAAAGATAGTTATTAATCCCTATAGGAAAATGCCTTAAAGGGGCTCGTTGTTTTAAATTCTTACGTTCAACGTTGAACGTTGTTTCGTTCAACGGACCTAAGTCGAGCCGCGCACATTATAGCACGAGGTTGTATAATAAGAGGGTGCCGGATTTAAACCTTCTCAGGCCAAAGCAAATGGAAATTCTGCCCGTGCGCCAGGTCGTACGCTGTGTGCCGGAAACATACGGTACGCACCGTTATCTGCTGGAAGTCAGGTTGCGCGAGGAAGCCCTAAGTGGCCCGCGCCTGGCGGTCATTCTGAAAAACCCTTCGACTGCCAGCGCCGTTAAAAGTGACCCGACTATCGGGAAGGTCGAAGCGTGGGCCCGGCGGCGCAACTTTGCGACTTTGCTATACGTTAATCTTTTTGCGGTCCGCTCGACCCGCCCGACCCCGCTCAACGATTGGGACTACACCTACGCGGTCGGCCCGGAGAACGATTTTTACATCCGGGAAGCGGCCGCCCAGGCTGATACTGTTGTGGTCGCCTGGGGTAACAGTAACGGGATAGACCCGGCCCGCTACGACCGCCGCATCCGGGAAGTGTTGGCGCTGCTCGACGGCTATCGTTTACAGACGGTCGGGGAACCGACCCGCCGGGGCTACCCGCGTCACGGCCTGCTCTGGAATAACGAGCCCGAATTGCGCGATTTTAGTTATTTTGGATAATTTTCTTTTCTGATTTGGAGCAATAATTGAGTTTTCTAGAGCAACGCGAAACCAAAGACAACCCGCCAACCTCACCCACACCCGAAACTAAAATGGAAACAACACCCTCTCAATCCCGCTGGCTCTGGGCTTATGGCTGGATGCCCGCCTGGTTGCGAAAAATGGACCGGGGTATCCTGGCCCTGACGATTGTCTTTGTGCTGACCTTGCCCCTGTTTACGCCGCGCATCTACGCCAGCGACGAAATCAAGTACTTCTCCTATCTGCACTCGATTTTTTTCGACCACGACGTTGACTTTACCAACGAATACAGTTATTTCTACAACAGCGACCCGGTAAAATACGCCGATTTTAAGGCTTCGGTCATAAACAAACTCAATGAAAAAGGGCTCCCGGTCAACGAAGGTCCGGTCGGCTCGGCCATTTTGTGGACCCCTTTTTACGGGATAGCCCACGTCGCGGCCCTGGCCGGAAACGCCCTTGGCCTCAAATCTTTTAAGCCGGACGGCTTCTCCACGCCCTATGTCTGGGCGGTAACCCTGGCCTCGCTGCTCTACGGGTTCGCCGGGCTAATCTTTTCCTACCTCCTGGCCCGTAACTTCATGCCCAGTTTCTGGGCCGCTTTCGGCACGATTACGGTCTGGCTGGCAAGCCCGGTCATCTTCTACATGTCACTCACCCCGCCGATGTCGCACGCCAACTCGCTTTTCATGATTTCGCTCTGGCTGTGGCTCTGGTATCGCACGCGGGAGTGGCGTTTCGACAAAGACGGTAAATTTACGCCGGGGGTGCGGCGCGGCAGCATGTGGTTGCTCCTGGGGGTATTGGGTGGTCTGACCGCCATGGTCCGTGAACAGGACGGCACCGTTTTAATCGTGGGCGCGGTCGAATCGCTCTTTTTGTACTGGCATTTCTGGAGAAATCGCCCGGCTCCGGCCTCGGGTGGCAAGGCCGCCCTCATTCCGCCCGGCTGGCTGTCCCTTTTTGGCCGCAACCTGGTTTTCCTCTTTGGCCTGGCCTTTAGCCTGGTGCCCCAGTTTATCGTCTACGCCGCCCTCAACGGTCACCCCGGTCCCAGTAAGACTGTGGGCGACAAACTCCAATTCTTCAGCCTGGAAGTGCCGGGCCGCTTGCTCGGTCTGCTGGGCGACCCCGATCACGGCCTGTTCTGGTGGGCCCCGGTGCTCTTGCCCGCGCTCGTCGGCCTGGTAATGCTGGTCTGGCGCAAGGAATTCCGGCTGGTGGCGATTGTATTGCTCTTTGCTTTCTTCGCCGAACTTTATATCTCGGCCTCGTTCCAGACCTGGACCATGAAAGGCTCGTTCGGGCCGCGCCGCCTGATTGGCATCAGCCCGGCCTATATCGTCGGCCTGGGCTTTTTAGGCTGGTGGCTCTCCCAGCTAAAGACCGGCTGGAAAATATCAAAGCGAGTGCTGGTCGGGCTGGCAACCCTGTTCATCATCTGGAACTTCGGGGTGATTATCCAGTTTACGACCCTGCGAGAAGGGGATAGCCGCCAGGGTCTCGACCCGGCCCGCGTGGTGGTAGACCAGTTCACCAAAGTACCGGGCAAACTGATAGACACCGCCGAACGCTTCCTGTTCAAACGCGATTCTTTCTATAAAAAGTAATTGTAAAAAAATTACCGTTCTTAACCAAACACTGCGCCAAAACGTGTTACACTGGACATGTCAGTGTTCGCCATCTTCAAAATTTAATTTGAACTCGAATTGAATATAACCGGTTTATCGTAATTGCGTTTAACGCGTCCTGGCGTTCGACGGAGGTACCACCAATGGCGTGCGGTATTGCTAAATCCCGGCAGACGGTAATTTTGGGGCTAACCCTTTTATTCGCTTTATGTTTGTTTTTGAGCCTGCCGGTAGCGCGGGCCACCGAAGGCGTGCTTATTTATGACGCCCGCGACGTGAGCGGGCTCCATTTTACGGTCCTGGCCTCCCCCAACCCTATTTCGGTCGGGGCTATTCACCTGTTCGTGCGAATAGCTCAACCCGCCGGGCTATCCCAGGAATCGCCCTACCGGGGAGCGCGCCTCCTCATCGAATTTTACCCGATTAGCGGTCCTGGGGCCGACAAGACCTCCTATGTCCAGCGCCGCGACCTGATAGCCCCCGAAAGCGAACCCGGCACCTACGAACTAAGCGACTCGCTCCAGAACGAGGGGACTTACCAGGTCACGCTCACCATCCAGAATAGCGCTACCCCTGTTTCGACCAGCTTTACGATTGACGCGAAACCCGAACCGGACGACCGCTTTTTTAGCGTCCTTTTAATCTCGCTCTTTCCGATTTTCCTGGCCTGGCTAATCTGGATGTACCTGAAACGGCCCGGCGCTAAACCCGGTCAACCGGGCGACCAGTCGAGCGACCAGGGAGGCCAAACCGGGGCCGAACAACCGGACGAAGCTCTCGCGGCCAGCCATTCCGACCAATAGACATAAGTACTATTTAATATTAAGTACTATTGACCACCCCATTCCTATAAGGTACATTGAACTCAAAAGCTGTTAAGCGGTATGGGTTGTTTACCTATTAGCTGATTACATTACCTGTTGGCTGAAAAAAGGATAAAGACTTGCAAAAGAGTGTTTTAGTGATTGAGGATAGCCCCAGCCAGGCTGCTCTCACGCGTATTGAGCTTGAGAAGATGGGGTATCTGGTAGAAATCGCCTATGATGGACCGCAGGGGTTGGAAAAAGCGCGCAGTTTCGGACCGAGCGTGATTATTCTGGATTGCAATTTGCCTAAAATGAGTGGGGTCGAAGTCTGTAAAATTTTGAAGACCCAGACGGAAACCCGTTCCACCCCGGTTGTGATGTTCAGCGCCGAAAATAAATTGGCCCAGATGAGCAGCGCCTATAGCGCCGGGGCCGACTTCTATGTGACCAAAGACCGCGAAGGCAGCAACAGCCTGCCCAAGTTAGTCGAAGCCTGCTACCAGCGGCGGCTGCGCCAGGCTCGCCGGGCCATCTAAACGGCCCGGCGGTCTGGTTTTAGCGGAAGTTAACTTCTTTAACCACCCGCTGCATCTCACGAGTAGCATCGCGCTCGGCCAGGGCATCGCGTTTATCGTAATTCTTCTTACCGCGGGCTACCCCTACCTCGACTTTAGCTTTACCCTTTTTTAAATACATCCGGAGCGGCACCAGGGTCAAACCCTTGGCTTTGGTCTGCATTTGGAGCTTACGAATTTCGTTTTTGTGCAAAAGAAGCTTCCGGCTGCGGGTCGGGGCGTGATTGAAATACTTCCCGGCGTGATCGTAGGAAGAAATATGGGCGTTCCAGAGCCAGGCTTCGCCATTTTCAATCCGCACATAGCTATCACGCAGGTTCACCCGGCCATCCCGCACCGACTTGATTTCGGTCCCGCTCAGGACGACACCGGCCTCTAATTCTTCATCTATAAAATAATCGTGGAAAGCCTTGCGGTTGCTGGCAACATCTTTAATCTTCGTGCTGTTGCTGTCGCCCGCTTCGGCTTTTTTGTTGGTCGCACCTGTGGCGGCTGGCATTGGTCTCCTCACCTTCCTTGTTTCCCCGTATCCCTAAAAACGGGTGGTAACTACAAATTATAGTATGACCGGGTAAGGAAAGCAAGGTGGTAAATTGAGGCGGAAATATTTAACTACCAGGATGTGATACACCAGCATAAAGCCACAACCCGCTTGTATCTCATGTCAGCAAAAGAAAAGATGTAGACTGCCTTTTAAATACTTTTTAGATACTTCTTATATAAATTTATTATTTAATATGTCTACAATGAGCCCTTTTGGCGAGGTTGTTTTTTGTTTTTAAAATGAAATAAATCCTGGGTAAAGTTATGGAATTGTAATGTTGGATTTGTATAATAGATTGTACAAAGATATTCAATCGAATATGCCCCTTAAAATTTTGTGATCTGATTGATAATTTACCTTATTGCTATAGGTTAAATGGATTTGCAAATACACAGGGGTTCTTTTGTACTTAAGCAAATTTCTTAAGCTCTTTTATTTCTTAAATAACTTCAGTTCAACTTCAACAACAAAAGAGTTTCATGAGTAAAAAGAATTCTTCCACAAATCCACCTTATTATAATAAAGATATACCAAACCCCAGATTAGAGGCAGGTCTCCAGTTACTTGAAAGTGTAGACGCTGCCCTATTTTTTATTGATCGCAACTGGTGTTTCTCTTATATCAATACCGAGGGTGAGAACGTAGTGAACTATACCAGGGATGAACTGGTTGGGCAGAATCTCTGGCAGAAATTTCCTCATTTAGTGGATAGTGTAACCGGTAATGCATACCGCCAGGCCATGGAAAATCACATGACCTTTAAAATCGAGGAATTTTACGAGCCTCTCCACAAATGGTACGAAATACATATCAATCCAGGTGAAGGTGGCCTGGCGGTATACCTGCGGGATATTACCATCCGTAAAAAGTTTGAGGCAGAATTAAAAGAAAGTGAGGCAAGGTATTACTTTCTTTCAAATGCTGCCACCGAGGGTATTTTAGTCCGAGATGCTGAGCGGATTTTAGATGCCAACCAGGCCCTTGCGGACATGTTTGGTTATTCATTGGAAGAATTAATCGGCATGCCCACGCTCGACCTCGTTACGGCTGAAACCCGGCAGCAAATCATTGGACGTATGCAACAGGTCGGCACGAACCCGGCCCTGACTATGCCAGCTTCTTCCAGGGGATTTGACGGCATCTATGAAGGGGTAGCTTTGCGAAAAGATGGGACCACCTTTGCCATGGAAGTCAGAGGCCGCTTTGTCGAATTTAACAGCCGGATGGTCCGGGTGATGATAATCCAGGATGTACAGGAAAGAAAAGATGCCGAGGAAAAGTTAAGAGAAAGTGAGCAACGTTTCCGCGCGCTTTCCGAGGCTGGTTTTGAGGGCATCATGATTATCAGCGGCGTAAGGGTATTAGAAGCCAACCAGGCCATGGCGGATATGTTTGGCTATTCGCTCGAAGAATTTAAGGGAATTGAGTTAAGCCGCCTGGTAACACCGGAGGTTTTTCGTACGGCCATGGAAAGAATAGCGACAGGTACTAACGATGGTAGTCCCTACGAGTCGACAGGTATCCACAAAAATGGGGAACCGATTCCGGTTGAAATTCGTGTCCGGCTGACTGAATACCGGGGCCAAACTGTGCGCGTCGCCGCTTTCCGCGATTTGCGGGAACGTAAAGCCGCTGAAGCTCTCTTGAAGAAAACCCAGGTTCAGTTACAACAGGCACAACGCATGGAAAGTATTGGTCTGTTGGCCGGAGGTATCGCCCACGATTTTAACAATCTGCTTACAGCAATTATTGGCTATAGTGAACTGGCCTCTTATTATCTCGAACCGGGCGACGCTATCGAAAATGACCTGGATGAAATAAAGAAGGCCGCAGAACGAGCCGCCAACCTGACGCGCCAACTGCTTGCTTTCAGCCGCCAGCAAATCCTTCAGCCTAAACTTGTCAATTTGAATGTTCAGGTCGCGGATATGGATAGATTATTACAGCGCCTGCTTGGGGAAGATTTAGAACTGGTCACCCTCATGGACCCTGAACTGGGCCTGGTCCTGGTTGACCCAGGCCAGTTTGAGCAGGTTATTATGAACCTGGCCGTCAATGCCCGTGATGCTATGCCTGCCGGTGGCAAATTAACTATTGAAACGGCTAATGTCGAACTTGATGCGACCTACCAGAGCCAGCAGCACCTGGAAGTTAAAAGCGGCCACTATGTGATGCTGGCTGTTTCGGATAATGGGATTGGTATGAGTGAGGAAACTTTAACCAGGATTTTTGACCCCTTTTATACCACCAAAGAAGTTGGAAAAGGCACCGGCCTGGGGCTTTCAACCGTTTACGGAATTGTAAACCAGAGTGGCGGTTATATTTTTGTCTACAGTAAGCCGGGAATTGGCACAACTTTTAAAGTTTATATCCCTCGTTTTATCTCGGAACCGGAGAAAATAAAGGGCATGTCGATGTCGGAAGACGAGCTAACCAGGCAGAAAGACTCCTTGCAGGGCAAGGAAACAATCCTGGTTGTCGAAGACGATGGCGCCGTACGGAATTTAATTATCAGGTCGCTTCAAGGCTATGGTTATCATTTATTGCAGGCCTCGAATGGCCTGGAAGCCTTAGCCCTCATTGATAATTTCAAGGAACCTATTGATTTAATTTTGACTGATATAATAATGCCTCAACTCGGCGGGCGGGCATTTGTCGAAGAATTGCAGCAAAAAGGAATAAACCCCAAAATCATGTACATGTCCGGCTATACTGACCGGGCGGTTAGCCGCCATAACATTGTGCAAAATTTCCAGGATATGCTGCAAAAACCGTTCGCTCCTAAAAATCTGGTAATAAAGGTTCGAGAAATACTCGACCGTAATTAACCAACTCTTCCCGGCATAACCTTAAAGACAGGTTATACGTCATCTTTTAGACATCCTCAATAAGACCGGAAGGCTTAAGCCGCCCGTATCAGGTTGCGCAAAGGCCGGTAGCCAATCACCTGGATACCCGACTGTTTTACATAATCGAGCAGTTCGGGGCTGGAAAAGGCCGCGTAATTGGCGACCCGGGACGGCCAATCGGGGGCGCACCCTCGCAGTTCGGGGGTATCCGCCGAGGGATGCAAAATCAGGTAGGTCAGACCCGGTTGCAGGCTGTCAAAGATGGCCCTGGCCTTGCCGATATTGTCTTCCGGGTCATCGAGCGGCATCATGGTGATAGCGTCAAATAGTGGCAAACCCTGTTCTTCTAGTTCGTCCAGTTGCCTGACCAACGCCGAGTCAACACCGTAGTGCTCTAAATTGGAAGCCCGTGAGCTTAGCATGAAAAGCGGCAGCTTATATTCGAGGGCCAACCCCATATAAATCTGCAAAAATGGGTTGTGTGTTACCGTCCCCATATGCGAATCTACGTGAGTCACATCAATACCCTGGGCCAGGGCCCGTTCCAACTGGGCTTTCAGTTCGATGGCAACCGCTTCCGGCCTGGCCGATTGCACCGTCGCCGGGACATTGTTAAAGAAATAACCCTCTTCGTCGAGCATTCCCGAAGCGGTATCGCGGGTAGAAATCGGACCCCAGCGGTAGCTCGCCCACTCGGCGTTAAGAGTAAGGTGGACGCCCATATCAACCCCCGGATGGTCCCGGCAGAAGCGGGCCGTTTCGGGGAACCAGGGACACGGCACCATTGTGGAAGCCGAGGAAATCAGCCCGGCGTTGAGCAAGTTTTCGTAGGCGGACAGGCTGGCCTGGCACATGCCAATATCGTCGGTATGGATAATTACGACGCGGTCCTGTTCGTTAAAACCGAGTTTCTTCAACGCTGGGTTCATCGGCTGCTCCTTTTAATTTTTAAAAATTCTCCGGTTAATTTTGCCGCTTTTTAGCCCTGGGACGGCTGGTTAGTTAAAAATTATAATAATGGCCGGGCCGCTTGTCAAAAGCATTGTAAAGTGTTTAGTTTTTAGCATATCCACAGGTTGCATTCATGGGCGTGAGCCCAGTCGAAGAATTTTAGCGTCGTTAGCGATTAGTACAATCATAGAGGTCTGACCACCCTTCAGACTTTGGTTTTCTCTAAAAACATTCTCAGAGGTTTGACAACACGGGGTAAATCGGACTAAACTGGTAGAAATTTTCGCATGGTGAAAATATTCCTATTGAATTGTGAAAGTCAACTGCCCGATGGCCTCAAACCAATCCCGCCCAGACCAAAATCCCGGCAACTCAAATGAAAACCGTTCGACCGCACCCGCCAGCCTTAGCCGGGCCGAGGGTGTATCCCAGGCCGGACGCCAGACCGTTCAATCGGTGGAGCGCACCTTTGACGTGCTGGAAGCCCTCGCCGCCGCCCGCCAACCCGTTCCCATCTCCGAACTTAGCCAGCGCCTGGGCCTGCATATCAGCACGGTTCATCGCCTGCTGGCGACCCTTATAGAGCGGGGCTACGCCCGACAGGACAGCGTCACGGGCCGCTATGGGATTGGCCCGCGCCTGGTAGAATTGGCCGGGGGATTGAGCGAACAGGTCGATTTACGGCAGGAAACCCGGCCTTTCCTGGAACAACTGGCCGCCCAGGTCGGGGAAACGGCCAATCTTTCGGTGCGGAGCGGCAACAACCTGGTTTACATCGACCAGGTCCAGAGCGCCCGGTTGGTAAGGATGTTTACCAGGGTCGGCAGCAGCGCCCCGCTCTACTGCACCGGGTCGGGTAAGCTGTTCCTGGCCTACAGCCCGGATTTCGAGCAGGAACTGGAACGCTATCTGAGCCAGACCACCCTGGAACCGCGCACACCTGCGACGTTCACCACACCCCAGCAGTTGCGAAACGAACTCTTGCAAGTCCGGCAGCGCGGCTATAGCTTCGATAACGAGGAAATGGAAGAGGGAGTGGTCTGCGTGGCGGCCCCGGTCTTTGACGGCGAAAACCAGGTTGTCGCGGCTATCAGCGTGAGCGGCCCCACCGGGCGCATGTCGAGCCTGGATTCGGCCCGGATTGTCGAACCAATCCGCCGGGCCGCCTTGCGTGTTTCCGAGGCGCTCGGTTACCGGGCCGGTTAGCCGATAAACTTTAATAACTCCCGCCAACTTGCCTGGTCAAGCTGGTTAGTCCCCAGTTGCGACCAGCTATAGACCAGCACCGCAACCAGGGCCGGGACCGCCAACCAGCGGGCCGGACGACTTTCAAAAACTTTTGCAAAAGGAATAAGAAAGACAACCGGGAAAGCGGGCAAACTGTAACGCAAAACATCATCGTGCAGGATGAAAAAGGCCGGGACCGCCAGCGCCACACCTACCCAGAACAGGTCAAACCGTTTCTGCTGCCAGAGCAAGACCAACCCCGCCGCTTCCAGCCCGTAATAATAGAAATCGCCTTCGCCCCGTCCTACACCCATATCGAGCGACAAAAACGGAAGCGGGTAGAGGTGGGTCACGTCTTCCGGGATGTGCAAGTAGGCCAGGAAATCGCCGGTCTGCCAGCCGTAAAGCGCGAAGACGGCCAGCACCGCTCCTGCCATCGGCAAAATTGCTCTTACCAGGGCTTTCCACTCAAAGCATTTTGCAAACAATATTAACAACTGACCCTCCTTCGCCAGGGCTGGGTCGGCCCGAAGGCGTTCGACGGTTCTCCAGACCAACCACAACCCCAACCCGATACCCAGGAAGAAACCGTTAGGCCGGGCAAGCGCCACGCCAGCGCCCCACAGCCCTGCCCACCAGTAATTTTCCTTCTTGAACTGGTAAAGACAAAGGATTGTAAAGAAAAGAGCCGCCGGTTCGGATGCGCCTACGCTGTGATAAATCAGCCAGCGCAGCGGCAAAAAAAGGGCTACGAAACTCAGCCAGAGCGGGTAGCGGGAGTAGCCAAAGTCACGCATGAAGCGGTAGAGGGTGATGGCGAACGCGCAGCTTAAACCGAAATTCAGGAGGAACATGGCCCCGACATAGCCAAATAGCGGTGAAAAAAGGCGGATTGCGAGCGGTACCAGGGGAAAGCTGGCGCACCAGTAGAGCGGGCTATACTGCGCAAACCCGGAAATGGTAAAGACCGGGCTGGCCGGGTCGTAGAGCGAATAGGCTACTGCCAGGTAGGAGGGACCATCCCAGTAACGGGCCAGGGTGTCGAAACCGTTATTCTGCACCGCCGGGACCAGGAAAAGCAGCCCGGTTAATATGGTATTCGCGGCCACCAGGGCCAGGGCCGCGCTCAAGGTGGGGCGAACAGCCCGGAAGCTGACCAGGGCCGGGCGTACGAGGGCGAACAGGCTGGCACCCTCCTTTACGGGGACGGCCAGCACTCCCACACCGCCTATGAATATTACCAGGTAAAAGACCGCCACCAGGTCGCCCCAAAAAATGGCGGCGTTCAGGGCGCCATCCATTCCAACATTCAATAAGGTTACAAGCCAGGTCGCCAGGAGGACCACCGCCGCCACCCCACTCGCCAGGGCCAGCCAACTCCACCATCCGCCAACTCTACGTCCCAACCAGGCCGCGCCCGCCACGACCAGCATTAGCCCGGCCAGGAGGAGCAGGGCTAACTCATTTTTCGCGAAAAGCCAGGGCTGCCACTGTTCCGTGAAATCCAAGTCTAGTTGGCCCAGGACAACTGAAGAACTTACATTATTCAAATTAAAATTGAAATGCATTTCGGGGCGGGTATTATCCTGGGGACGGGGCACGAAACTAAAAGAATAAGTCCCGGCCAGGTTCTCGCGGTCAATCTCACCGATTTTAGCACCGTTTACCTCGATTTCGAGGTTGCCGATACCCGCCAGGACGGTCAGATTGAGCGTCACCTGGTGGAAACTAAAAGCAGTGACCCTCACCTGGCTGCCGGGCGCGACTGTAACCCCGCCATTCACGGGTAAGGCGGTCAGCCCGGTCGATTGGATGGTCGTTTCACCATTGAGTAAACCGAGATTATTCGAGGAAGAACCGGGGAGCAAATCAAGCGAGGTTGCCGGGGTTGTCAACCAGATAAACAAAAAAACTATTCCGGCCAATACCCAACCCCCCGCCCAGGCTGACTTATGTAAAAGGCTGCGGGATGCTTGAAGCTTTGCTGCCGGAAGTTGGTTGACCATAGAAAACGTTAAAAGGTTGAAAGGTCAGGATTGATTTTCAATTACTGCTGTCAGAAAACTTAATCGGACAGACCTGATTTTACCTGGGGTCGGGTCAAACTGCCATGTGTAAAGCGATGTGCCACTAAAGGCCAAAAAGGTCAGGTTAAGGGCGAAAACTTTTCCTGTTGAAGCTCGAATGAACGGGCCAGTTCTTCCTCGGTCCAGTCGCCCGGCACCAGTTCGATGTCAAACATCTCCCGCAGACTGGCCTCGAAAGCTGCCGTGAGTTCGGCAAAACCGATGGTTCGCCCGGCCACTTCCTCTAAGCCCACCGCCCGTTTTGCCAGGTCCGCCACCAGGCCAGGCCGTTTTTCGTCCGGTAGGGCCAGGAGACGCGCAAATTCGGCACCGGGCCAGTGCCAGTGAAACCCGGCCTGCAAGAGACTGGCCCCCCGCCGTTTGACCTGGGCCAGTCCAACCAGTTTCCGGCCATCTTCAGAGGCGACCTCGTAGGACGAAATTGTGCCAAAACAGACCAGTTTGACCAGTTGTCCGGTCTCGGAAGCGGAATCAAGGTCGAGTTTAGCCTGGCGGGCTTCCCAGGGTTCGACTAAATACGACGAGACACCCAGCCGGGCCAGGGTGTCCACCCAGCACTCCCCGAACCACTGGTAAGCGCGAGTGACATCGCGGGAGGCCAGGACGCTGTAAGGCGGCAACGCCACGTCCAGGCAGAGAAAACCGGGTCCGGCCATCACCAGGGCCCCACCACTGGTCCTCTTGTAGACCGTGTACCCGGCCTGGCGGCTGAGTTCCAGGTCGAGGATAGCGGGTTGCTGGGCCGCGCCCAGGATGAGGGCCGGTTGGGCCGCCTCGTACCAGTAGAGCGAAGGCGTTTCCAGGCCCCCGGTCAGGGTTTCACTCAGGGCCAGTTGCCGCCCTGACACCTCGTTGTTAAACGGCAAAAGCCGCCAGCGTTCCCGGCTCATTCCTCGGTCGCCTCAATAACCCGGCGGCGACGACTGGTCTGCCGCAGGAAAACCGTCCCGACAACTCCCAGCGTCAGCGAGGCCAAAAACCAGATGCGGTAAGGGCCAATATCTAAACCGGCCAGGTTGAACCCGAAATGATTATGGTCGAGCGTATCGAGCAAAATACCCCACACCATCGGGGCCAGCGCCTGGGTAACATAGGTCATGAGGACCGCCACGTTCTGGAATAAGACCCGGTCCTCGACCGGGGCCATCGCCATAATCGAGTGGGTCTGGCTCATGTTAAGGGCGCTAATCCAGACCGACCCCAAAAAGGTAACCAGGGCCGCCATGGCGATATTGAGCTCATTTGCACCAAAGATACCGACCGTGAACCACAGGACCGTGTTAAAGCACATCCCGACAAAAGCCAGCAGTTGCAGCGACAAAATACCGCGCCGGTCAATCCAGCGGCCCCAGAAAAGGGCGGCCAGGGTTGCGCCTGCGACGCCAGCGGTTGAGAAGTAGGAGATAATGCTTGGGGAAATCCCAACTTTCTCGCGCAGGTAAATCAGGCTGAGCGAAGGGATCGAAACAAAGGACAGGCCATAAAAAGACTGGATTGTCACAAAGGTGCTAAAACCAGGCTGGGCGAAACAGCGTTTGAACCCGGCCCAAAAACTGCGTTTGGGCACAGCTGCGCTCGGTTTTGGGCGGGGCGGCAGAGGTGGAGGGGGCTGAATCCGCGACATAAAAATCGAACTCATCAGGCCGCCAAAAGCGCCGACGACAAAGACAAAAGCGTACTGGGATAGGGACGGGTTGCTGCCCAGAATAAGGCCGATAACCAGAAAAGTGCCAAAGCTACCCAGGTTCGAGAAAAGAGTGGCCCGGCTGAGATAAAGACCCCGGCGGTGCGGCGGAATAATCGAGGTAAGCCAGGGGGTGTTGCCGGAAATCCCCAGGTTCCGCAACAGGTGAAACAGGAAAATCACCAGCAGAACCAGCGGCACCCGCCAGGCTCCGACATCGAAGATAGCAATCCCGATCAGGCAGGAGCAAACCATCCAGCGCAAGGTCCAACAGTATAAGGAGGTACGGCGATAGCCGAACTTCTCGACATAAGGCGAGGCCACGAGGGTTAAGGGCATTAACAGGAGCGGGAAAGCCGAAAGTGAGCCGACCATGAAGGCGGTAGCGCCACTCTGGATGATAAACAAAATGACCGGACTACCAAAACACTGGAACATCACGGCGTTAAAAAATTCGTAACTGAAATTGTTATAAACGCCGGTAGGCAAGCGATTAGACGGTACCGGGTCCGGCGAGTTGGTGAAGTGAGGCAACCGCCGCCCGATTTTACTGTTTCCAAACCTCATTATAAAAAAATCCCCATCCTTTTATAACTTTAGAAATTATTATAACATCCTTTAGCTCAACCGGGAATACCTGTTGACAACTTTCAAAACATCGAGTATACTTTAGATGAAATTTAAAAGTTATAGGCATTGGTAGTAATAATGACTGTAAAGAGTGAAAAAAGGGTCGAAATACGCATAGTCACCTCGCCCGTTGCTGACGTGTTACGCTTACTATCGGCCATGGCCGACGCCAGTTGCGCCGAAGATAGCGACGAACTCGGCCAGTTGTACCGGCGGCTTCAAAAGCAACTCCGGCCCCGCCTTTTAGCCAATGTGGAACGGCTATTTAACCACGAGTGCTATCCCGGCATGGGGCTTTTGAGCCTGCTTGAAGAAAGTTACGCCGCCGAAGTACCCAGCTTTTTACAGGCCCTGAACCAGATGCCGCTCAGCGACCTGTCCGAAACCCTCCTGGGGTTTGGCCGGATTTACCGGAATAACCCGCCCGCCCGTAACATTGACGAACTGCTGGCCGACCGGGAAAAACTGTTAGAGCATATCCGGTCAAACATGGTTATATCCGAAGACAAAATCGAAATCCTGACCGATATTGTCTTTAATACTACCGAAACCAGGGACGACCTGGCCGAACTTATAGAGCATTTCTGGTACGTCATTTTGCAGCCGGAAGCCGACCACCGGGCCCAACTCCAACAGGAAGTGGCCGAACAATGCCGGTCCCGGATTAACGAAATCGGCCCCATCCGTATGGTAACGGGTCTGACGAACTTGCACCTGTCGGAAAAAGGTGGGCTTTACGAAAAATATATCCTGGCGCCCTGTTCTTTTGACGGTTCGTCCCTGACCGCCGTCGAAAACCGGGAGGAAACCGGGCTTATCCTGGCTTTTAACCGGGAAGTGGCAATTTTACAGAATAATGAGGTCGAGCCGGAAGAACCACCTGCGCTCGATACCGCCGAACTGGCAAATATCTTCAACACTCTTGGGGATAAAACGCGCCTCGAAATCGTGCGGGCCCTGGTGGAGCGGCCTCATTACGGGCAGGAACTGGCAAAAATGCTGGGTATCTCGAACGCGACGGTCTTTTACCACCTCTCGCAGCTTGAGAAAACCCGGACCGTCCATCTCGAACGTATCGAACACCGGGTCTACTATGTGCTGGACGCGGCCCGGTTGCGCTACTTGCTAACCCAGGCCAGTTCTTTCTTACTAGGCTAACCTTTTATAAAATTTTGATAAACCAGGCCGTCTTGTGCGGCCTTTCTTTAGCGGTTAAAGTTTAGATAATTATATAATGTTGTTTCGAATTACTTATTAAAACATCAATCGAAAGGATGGAACTAAAATGGATTTTATGAAATATGACCTGGCCCTGGACCATATCAACGACCTGAAGGCCCTGCGAAACCGGTGCAAAATAACCATGCTAAAGACAAGTCTGAGGGAAAACCTGGTTTCCTGGTGGAAATCGCTTAATCACCGCCCCCGAAAAGTTTCGGCAGCCTACCGGGCCGAACTGCTCCGCCAGGAGTGGGTGGTCGGTGGCGAAACCCTCAAACAGACCGAATGCTAGGTTGTAACCAACAGCCCTACTTGAAACCGGACTTCTCCCACGCCAGGGCTTAAAGCGCCTGTGGTATAATAAAAGCGTCGTGAAAAACGGTTTCAAGTAAGGCCAGATGACTAAAGAAAAAGACAAAAACTTAACCCCGGCCAAGACAAATTACCAGGCGAAATCCGCCTTCCCGGCGGCTACCAGCCCCCTCAGCGCTACTTCCAAGAAAGCTAAAAGCCCCTGGCGCACCCCGCTATTTTTTTTCTTTTTACTCGTGGTAATAAGCGGCGGCTGGTTTCTGTTCGCCCTCAACCGCCCCGGCATTGAGATAAAAAGCGGCGCGACCCCCGGCGCTTCGGTCCAGGCGGCGCAACCCGGTCCGGGCCAGACTGCTATTACCCAGGCGAGCGCCCAGGCAACTACCTCGGCTACGCCCGGCCCATCCGGCGCGGCGATTGCCCCTACCCCCACCCTCATAGTCGCTAAAAACCCAACCAAACCGCAAATCCAGGGTTACGGGGTCGTGACCTCGAAGATATTAAATCTGCGGAGTGCCCCTAATACCGATGCAACTGTGATAAAATCTTTAAAAAGTGGTGACATCGTGGAACTGAGCAGCCGGAGCGGCGGCTGGTACCAGACCACCGAGGGTCTCTGGGTTTCCGCTGCCTATATGGAAGTGCGCCAGACCAGGGCCGAGGCGGAAAGTTACGCCCGCGAGTTGGCGACTTCATAAAAGTTTAAGGCAAATTTAGGAATTGAAGTTTATGAAAGAGGCTTAAAATGCTAGAGGGTAGCCTGTATCTTTTGCCTGGCGAAATTGATACCGATATTTACGCCGTAAAAGCTAAACTGGCTTTTATGATTGACGTTGACAACACCCTGATTAACAACGACCTGGTCAAAACCGATGTTTCAAACCAGATGATTGAAATGATAGGGCCGGATAGAGCAACCCGGTTCTGGGAACTGTACGAAATTGTCCGCAAAGAAACCGATGTGGTGGATATTCCCCTCACGCTCAAACGGATCGAACCGGAATTCACCGACAAAACCCTGTATCACCGTCTCTACCGTCTCTGGAACGATTTTCCCTATCGCAAATATATTTTTCCAGGCGTCTTCGAGGTGCTGGCCTACCTGAATACCATCGGTCGCCCGATTATTCTTTCGGACGGCGACCCCTCTTTCCAGCTACGCAAAATCGTGACGAGCGGCCTGGCGCGGGCGGTCAACGGCGACGTTTTGATTTACGCCCACAAACAGCATCACCTGGAAGATATTGAACTGGCCCTCCCGGCCTATCACTACGTCATGGTCGAGGACAAACCGAGCCTGCTCAACTTCATGAAAGAATACTTCGAGGAACGGATTACAACCGTGCTGGTCAAACAGGGCAAGTACGCCCACGACCCGAAAGAATTGGCCCAGGCCCGGCCCGACCTGGTCATTCCGGGTATCCGCGATCTTAAAAAGTTCACGGCGGACCAGTTTTCCAGCGACCGGTTCTAATTTCGAAATTCTTAACCTTTGCGCGGCAAAAAGTCTGGTAGAAACTTCCCTGGCCTGATATAATACATCTAGCTAACCTAAAGTTCTGTTCGTGGGTTAGCCGGAAAGGATACAGGCAAAGAAAGTTATGGAACTCAGCAGAGACCAGAAAGCAGAGTTTTACCGGCAAGGTTTTATATTGCTGCCGGGGATTGTCCCTCTCGAACTGGTAGAGCGCGCCCTGTGGGCGATAAATAACTCGTTGGGCTGGCAGGGCCTTCCGCCCGACCGGATTGCGACCTATAACAGCCAGAGTTTTTGTCCCGAACTGCGGCACGACCCGGCGATTTTGAACCTCTTTAAGGAAACACCCCTTCCTGGCGTAGCGGAGGCGCTCACGCAGCCGGGCCGGATTTTCCCGGTGGGCGATGATGGGCAAATCGCCCTGCGCTTCCCCCGCCAGCGCACCCCTGATTACGAACTTCACCCTCATCTCGACGGCATGTATACCCCGCTCAACGGCGTACCGGAGGGAAAAATATTAAGCTTTACGGCCCTGGTAGGGGTCTTTTTGAGCGATATTCCCCACGAAGAAATGGGCAACCTGACGGTCTGGCCCGGTAGTCACCACCGTTTTGAAGCTTACTTCAAAGAACACGGCCCCGCCAAACTTTTGGAAGGCATGCCGCCAATCGACCTGGGCGAACCCCTGCAAATCAAGGCCAAAGCCGGGGACGCCATCCTGGCTCACTACCAGCTTGCCCACGCGGTCGGTCCTAATTTTTCACCTTACATCCGGTACGCCACTTTCTTCCGGCTAATGACCGAAAGTCATAACGATTACGGCCTAAACATCCTGACCGACATCTGGAAAGAGTGGGAGGGGTTGCAGGAATTCGTGGAAAGAAAATAAACAAAAGGTGTCCGGCCATTTTACTAACCGGACACCTTTGTTTTTACAGACTTCCAGGCGGGTTCTATTTGCTCCAGGCAATCGCCTGGATGTTACCTGTGGCAAGCTCTTTCTCCTGGACGGTGCTATTTGCGCCGTTAGCCAGGGGAACCACCACCAGGCTGCCGTTCAACTGTTTAGGGTCGGTCGCGGTGGCGTCCGAACTGTTCACCTTGAAGTAGGCCAGGGTCGCGCTGCCGCTGCCGCTCAGGGCCGGGTAAAGCGCAACGACTTTCTCCTGGGGACTGCCGATATTCAACCCGCCAAATTTTTCCAGGTTAGGCGTGCCGGAAATATCTATAAGCCGGACCGTGCTGTAACCGCTGGGCGGGAACGCCTGGTAGGTCAGGAGGGTACCTTTGGCGATGCTATCGGTCGCGCCAAAGCCCCCTTCGTACTGGGTATCCCAGACTGTGAGGTCTTTGCCGGTGCTGGAATTTATCGTAATCACCAGGCCGCTATGCCCGATTGTCGTAAAGCCGATAGTTTTGCCGCCATCCAGCCAGGTCGGATATTGCAGGAAAAGCGTGCTGGGGCCAAACGGATACCCTTTGTCGGAAAGGTCGGTCGGAATCTTGGAGACATTAACCGGTTCCCAGTCATTCCGGCCCTGGGAGTTAATCAGGTGCAGGGCGTTATCCTGGGGCGCAGCCAGGTCGGGTTTGATAGTGCCGTTGGTGACATAGGCAATCCGTTTGCTATCGGGAGCCCAACTGGCCTGTTGTCCGGTCGCCAGTTTGCGGGGATTCTGGCCGTCCTGGTCTACCAGCCAGACCTCGTGCTGGTCGCCCGGCTCGAACTTGCCATTTTTATCATTATCAAAGGTGCGGGTAAACGCCACCGTCTTACCATCGGGCGACCATTTGGGGTCGCTGTCGCTGGTGCCTCCGGGCTGAGTGGGGATTAACTGGCGAGTTTCGCCACTTACCCCGGCCACGAAAAGCTGGTTCGCCCCGCCGTTTAACTGTACCGCCACCACTAAATTTTTGTTGTCGGGCGACCAATCGGGCCGGCCGGTCGCTACCTGCTGACCGTTAGCCGTGAATACGGTTTTCTTATTATTCCCGTTTGAATCAATTATATTGAGATTTCCCGCGTCAATGTAAGCCAGCATTGTAGCCGTGGTTGCTGGCGCGGTTGTGGTCGCTGGCGCGGTCGTGGCGACTGCCGTCGTAGGGGGCGCGGTCGTGACAGCCGGGGCAGTGACGGTCGGAATCGGGCTAACCCCGGCGGGGGTAGTAGCGGGCGCGGTGGTCGGGACCGCCTGGGTCGTAGTAACCGCTGCCGTCGTGGCGGGAGGCGCGCTGGGTGAAGTCGCGGACGGGGTCGCAGTAGGTGAATCGCCGCAAGCCGCCAGGCCCAGCGAAAGGATTAAAACCGCTATCAGTCCAAAAAATATACCTTTAACCCTGAATTTAGTCATCGTGTGACCTTACCTTTTCCTGTGCTGGTACAAATCTACCTGTTACATTTTACTTTTTAATTTCGCTGATAGTCCCTTTTGTGCCCCATACCTACCATGATAACGCACAATTCGCGCCCTGGTTACAAAAAATACAGATAAACAAGCTATAAAATGAAAATAGTGTCGCCTGAAACCAGGCAACACTATCTCCACCCCGGTAGCGCTGCCACAAACGCAGACCACCGGAGGCTAGCCATTTTGTAGCTAAACCGGGAAAGACGAGATAAAGCCCATTCTCGTGTCGGGAGGCGGGCAAAGATAAATTCCACCGGGCGGGTCGCAAGCGCATTACTTCGACCAGTAATCACCCACTTTGGCATCGGCAACCATCGGCACTTCGCGCACGACTTCCATGGCTGCCCGTATCATTTCGTGTTCGACCAGTTTGCAGACTTCCTCAGCCTGGTCCTCGCGCACCTCGACCACGATTTCGTCGTGGACCGTATTCACCACGCGAGCATCATAACCGCTCAACTTCTCGCGAAGGAAGACCAGGGCCATTTTGGTCATGTCGGCGTTAGCGCCCTGGATAGGCGCGTTCTTGCCCCGGCGCTCGATTTCCGAAACCTTGCGGCGATAATCGGGGTCGGAGCTATCGGGGATATGATAGTAGCGTTTGCGACCGAGCGGGGTCGGGCTGTAGCCGAGCTTAACCGAGTCGCGCCCGGCCTTTTCAAGCCATTTCGCTACCCCACTAAAGGCCTTGAAGTAAGCGTTAATCAGTTCGCGGGCTTCCTCAACCGTCTTGTCAATCCGCAAGGCCAGACCCTGCGGCCCCATCCCGTAAGCGAGACCGAAGTTGATAGCCTTGGCCTGGGAACGCTGGGTCTTGGTGACTTCTTCGGGCTTAATCCCGAACATCTGGCTGGCCGCCAGGATGTGAAGGTCGCCACCGGAACGGAAGGCGTTTACAAAACCTTCGTCCAGGCTCAACTCGGCCAGAATCCGCAACTCAGCCTGGGAATAGTCACAGGTGACCAGTTTGTAGCCCGGCTCGGCGATAAAACAGGCCCGGAAGTCCGAGGTCGCCGGGATTTGCTGGACGTTCGGGTTGGAGCAGGAGAAGCGGCCCGTATCCGCGCCGTACTGGATAAAGTCGGGGTGAATCCGCCCGGTCTTCTTGCTGATAAGTGAAAGGAGACCTTCACCGAAAGAACCGAGGGTCTTTTCGTGGCCGCGATACTCCAACAGCTTTTTGGCCGCCGGGTGATTGTGCTTGCTAAGCGTGGCTTCGGAGGTATCCTCTAACGTGATACCCAGCCTACCGAACTCGGCAATAATCTGGGGACCGCTGTTCAGGTTGATAAGATATTCGTCGCCGCCAAACATAGAAGACTGGCGCGCCCCACCGCTCGGCAGCAGTTCCATCAATTCGGTCCGAACCGCGTCTCGTTTCTCGGCCACGCCTTCCAGGATTTTGCGCCATTTGACCACGTCCAATTTACAGCCGTTCAGTTCGAGGTCACCCACCGCCTGGACGCACTTGAATTCGAGGTCGGCCACGGTCAGCAACTTCTCTTTCTTGAGTTTTTCCAGTTGCATGGCGTAAATCGGGAACAGCGCGATAACGTCTTTGGCGGCGTAAGCAAGTTGTTCGGGCGTCAGGTTTAGCGAGGACTGGCCGTAGAAAGTTTTTCGGACCGACTTGTCCATCACTTCGCCCAGGTAACGCTTGGTTATAGCAGCGAGGTTTACTTCCATGCCCAGCCCGGCAGTGAGAAGCCGCTCGGCCAGCATGGTATCGTAAAGGTTGTTCAGAGTGATGCCCGTATTTTGCTTGATCATTTCGTAGTCGAACTTGGCGTTTTGCAACAGCTTTAGCGACTTTTCGTTTTCGAGCAAGGGCTTCAGGGCATCAAGCGGCACCCGGACGGCATCAATGATATAGCACATCTGGGGCGAGGCCACCTGGACCAGCAGCAATTTCGCTTCATAAGGGTCGAGGCCGCTCGTTTCGGTATCGACCGAGAGGACCGGCTCATCTTTGAGGGCTTCGACAGCCTGTTTAAGGTGTTCCTCGTCGGTAATGAGTTCGTAGTGAATCGGCGGCATCCCGGTTATCGGAAGAATAGGAAACTGGTCACCTTTAAATTCCTCAACCTGGACCAGCCCACGCGACCTCCGGGGAGCGGCTTTAGCCACGGGCGCCGGTGGTGGGGGCGGGGCCGGACGGGAAGCCTGGACCGGCGGCGCGGCCTTTGGCGCGACCGGTGGGCGGGCAGCAGCGCGAGCAGCCTGTAAGCGGGTCTGGTGTAGGCGGTTCAGTTCGATATAAACTTCGTCGGCCAGGAATTCGGCGTCACCGGGAGAGAAGGTCGGCGGAGAGGCAGGCAGAAGCTCGGTCTCGTCAATCTCGATGCTGTCAATATTATCGATGTTGTCGTCCGAAGTTAAGGAGGCCGGTTCGAGGCCCCAGGTAACTTTCTGACTGCGTTCTTTGAGTTCCATGCCGTTGTCGTTCCCAGTTCTTTTTGAAGCAGGCCTTACCTTCCGAGGTGTCCCGTAAAGTTGCCCTATACCAGTTACAATACCTGCATTATAACTCATTTTAGAACAATTTTACTACTCTGATTCTACCCGAAAAGTGCCAACCTGTCACCCCCCTTTATCAACAGTTTTATCCACGACTTATCCAGACCTGTCCACTTTTCAACATAGAATATTCCCAAAATCAGGATTTTTGGCGTCCTTTCATTTTTGAAGTAGCAGGATAGGAAAAATGGCTTGTTGTGGCAACTTCTACTGAAAGCTAAAATAAGAAAAGCAACAATTGTCCAGGCTAAAAAAGAGCGAAATTTGAAAGACAAGAATCAGATAAATTCCCTGACCGGGTTAAGGTTTATCGCCGCCTTCATGGTATTCATGTACCATGTCTCCCCGGCCACTTTGCATATCTGGTTTTTGTTCCCGTTTGGCTCCAACGGCGTGACCCTCTTTTTTACCCTCAGCGGATTTGTCATCTGCTACAACTATTATTCCAGGTTTTCTTTAAGCTTTTTCTCGGCTATCGGCAATTTCTACCGGGCGAGATTTGCCCGGATTTATCCCGTTTATTTCCTGGTGTTGGCTCCCTTTATCCTGTTCAGTTTCCAGCCGACTCCCGGTTATTTTGGTGATTTCCTGCCACATTTAACCATGACCCAGGCCTGGCTATTCGATAAAAATAAGGTTTTGAGTTTCAACCCGGTGGCCTGGAGCGTCAGCGTCGAGATATTTTTCTATATCGCTTTCCCGTTTATTTTCTTGTTTCTGCTAAAGAAACTTACTTACCTCAAAGCCCTTTATCAGACCGGGATTGTTATTTATCTCGCGCTGGTTTGCTACGTGGTAATCCTGGCTTTTGTGCCAGACCCCGCGACCGGCGTCGAAGAAACAATTTCCTACCTGTGGGCTTACATTTTCCCTTTACCCCACCTGGCCGATTTTCTGCTGGGCTGCCTGGCCGCCCTGATCTTTGATAGGTTGAGAAACCGCCCGGTCACCGGGAGAGAACTGGCACAGGCCTCTGGTCTCGTAGCTCTTTCAATTGCTTTAACAATCTTTTTGATGTTCGAACCGTTCGCGCCTGTTTTCAACCTGGGAAACCTGAATTCTCTTTTCTTTGCCTACCTGATTTTCTACCTGGCCCGCTATTCGACCTGGTTACAGAAGCTACTCAGTATCAGGGTGCTGGTATTTCTCGGTGAGGCCAGTTACTCTTTTTACCTGGTCCATTATTTCTGTATCGCCCTGACCGGCCAGCTTATCGACTACTCAAAATTCCCCGGGGTCCTGGCAATTTTTATAACCCTATTTATTTCAATCTTCTTTTCCGTCCTGCTTTATTTGTTCGTGGAAAAACCCTTCAAAAAACTCATCCTTGGTAGAAAACCGACTGCCACTTATGATAACCCGCTGGTCCAGGGCAACCCTACCTGATTGAATTAACCCGAAAATTAACCTTCTAAGATTAGAAAATACGGGTATTTGTAACCTGCGGTCTTAAAATTGCGTAGATTTTGCCGTAGGAACTTTGTGGATAGAGGGACCAACACGAAAGGGATAGGTTTTTGTGGATGAAAAGAATCTGGCTAATTCACCGGCATCTGGGTTTTCTTTTACTCGGTATGATGAGCAGCGCCGACGACGATAGCGACAGCATCGGCAGCGAGAGTAGCGGGAGCGGAGCCAGCGACGAAAGCAGCGGCACCAGCGACGAATCTTCCTCGGTTTCGAGCCTCTACAGTTCGGCGGAATCGAGTTCGGACGGAGGTGGCGGCCGTCGCCGGGCCTACCGGCGAGGCTATCGCGACGCCCAGGGTTACGACTATAACGATTATCGGAGAATACCCCGTGGCCGTGGCCGCCGTTTTTAACACTTTTAAGAAATATATAGAGCGAGGCAAAAAGTGGTGGGAGACACCCCGACCCGACCGGGGCTCACCTCGCCTGCGCTTCTGGGCTATCCTGGCCTGGCAGACCCTGCGAGGCCGGGACATTCTGCCGCTAAGCCAGGAAATGCGCGACCCTTACGAAGCCTACGGCCTCGAAAATATTCCCACCGAGGGCAGTTTCGCCCTGGCGGTCAACCACACTATGCGGCGCTGGACTCCTCGTTTGCTTTCGGCCATCCACGCCGCCACCCTCGAGAAACGCCCGGAATACGCCCGCCAGTGGATTGTCATTGTCGGCTACCGGGAGGCCAAACTGGAAGGGCGGGGCCAACCGGGCCGGTTTATAGTGCTGACTCTCCGCCGGATTCACACCTGGATTTACCGGCGCTGGTCTTACAACGCCCTGCGGTTGCCAATGGACAACCAGCGGGCAGGGCTCCAGGCTTTACGCAACTGGCGGCTGCGCGCCCGCTACCAGCCGAGCGTGGTATTCCCGGAAGGGCGCGGCGCTAAAACCTTCGAGCAGGTTCGGCCTGGGGCGGGTCGCTTCCTGGCCGGGTTGGGCGTGCCGGTGCTGCCGGTCTCGGTCTGGTGGGAGGAAGATAAACAGCGCTGGCAGGTTGTCTTTGGCCCATCCATAAGTTGGAGCGTCGAAAACCGCCTGCACGATTTACAGGTCGGCCTCGAAATCGCCTACGCCCTGCCGCCTGAAGAAGCCCCTAAATGGCAGAAAGCTCTCAAAGACTGGGAACTCGCCACCGAAAGTAACAGCGCGTTCGACAGGCCCGAAGATTTAGGCGAGCCAGACCTCTTACCGGAGGAGACAGGACTAATCGCGCCACCCTGAGTTCAACTTCTCGACCAAACCGCCAGCACCGGAATGCCCTATGCTATAATGGTGCATTATCTGGAAACTAACGGTTTAAAAGAGAAGGAGAAGTTCTTTGACCAGCCGATTAGTCCTTAAAGAAAACCTCGTCTTTATGGTCAGTGACGACGATGGCGATGTCCCGCAGTCAAACCCCCACGGTTGGGGCCTCTATTACAAAGATACCCGTTACCTGAGTGTCCTCGAAATAAAAGTGAACGGACATTCCCCGGATTTGCTGACTTCTTCCGGCGAATTCAACTTTATGGCGAATATTCAGAGCGCCAACCCGTTCATGCAAGCCCCTTCCAGCCAGATTAACCGCCCTGATCCCGATAAATCCGCACCCGCGACCACACCCACCACGGTCAATTTACTGCCCCGTACCATCAGTATCCGCCGCAACCGTTTTATCGAGGACGGCATGCACGAGCGGTTGGGCTTTTTTAATTACAATTCCTTCCCGGTCGATTTAACCCTGACCATGCGTTTTGGCAGCGACTTCCGCGACATGTTCGACGTGCGGGGATACCAGCGGGCCAACCGGGGTGATTTGCGTAAACCGACCTGGGGAAAAGACCGGATTACCTTTAGCTACCTGGGCCTGGATGACCTCGAACGCACCACCCAGGTGGTCTTCGATAGCGCACCGGACGAAATAGTGGTGCATGAGGTTGAGAAATTAGACAGCCGGGAACTGGAAGAACGCGAACTATTGCCCTACTCGACCAGCGCGGTGGTCTTACAAGCCGTCAAACCGGCCCTGGCCGATGCTATCTTCCACATAACCCTCCAACCGGGTCAGCCTTTCGCCATCACCTACCATATCGTGCCGCAAGGGCTGGGGAACGGCCACGCCACCCTGCCGACCACCTTTGACATGGGGGCTCGCCGGATGCGCCTGGCCTACGAAAACTGGTTCCGGGAAGGCACTTTTATCACCAGCGACAACGAGGTTTTCGATAAGTTTATCCAGCGCAGTTTTTACGACCTGCGGATTCTGACCGAGGAATTACCGACCGGGCTTTTGCCGATAGCCGGTATCCCCTGGTTCGCGGTGCCGTTCGGGCGCGATTCCATGATTACGGCCTACCAGACCCTGATTTTCGACCCGCAACTGGCGGTCGGCACCCTGCGCTTCCTGGCCCAGTACCAGGGTAAAAAAGTCAACGAGTGGAACGAGGAAGAACCGGGCAAAATTCTCCACGAGTTGCGGGCCGGGGAAATGACGGTGCTGCGTGAAATGCCCCACGTCCCTTATTACGGCTCGGTAGATAGCACGCCCCTCTTTTTGATGCTTTTTGCCGAAACAATGCGCTGGCTCGATAGCGCCGAGCTTTACAAAGAGTTCTTGCCAAACCTGAAAGCGGCCCTGGAGTGGATTGATACCTATGGTGACGCCGACGGTGACGGTTTTATCGAATATTTTTGCCACAACGAGCGCGGCGTGAAAAACCAGGGCTGGAAAGACAACGCCGCTTCGCTGCAATTCCGCGATGGCACCTTCCCCCAGCAGCCGATTGCCCTTTGCGAGGCCCAGGCTTACGTCTACGCTGCCAAACTGGGCGTGGCCGAGGTCGTAGAACGTTACGGCGAAAGGGAGTGGGCCGCAAAATTGCGCCGGGAAGCCGCCCAACTAAAAATCCTTTTTAATGAAAAGTTCTGGATGCCGGAAGAAAACTATTTCGCCCAGGCCCTCGATAAGTTCAAGAACCAGATTCCGACGGTCGGCTCGAATCCGGGCCACTGTCTCTGGTGCGGCATCGTGGACGACGATAAGGCCAAACCCATCGTGCGCCGGATGATGGGGGAAGACATGAGCAGCGGGTGGGGTATTCGCACGGTCAGCACCCAGGAGCCAAGCTACAACCCCATGAGCTACCATAACGGCAGCGTCTGGCCGCACGATAACTCGATAATCGCGGCGGGCATGAAACGCTACGGCTTTAGCGAGGAAGCCAACGCTGTAGTGAGCCAGGTCTTCGCGGCCAGCCAGCGTTTCCGCTACTACCGCCTGCCCGAATTGTTCTGCGGGTTCCAGCAGGACAACCGCTACTATAGCAGTCCATCCGAATACCCGGTCAGTTGTAGCCCCCAGGCCTGGACCGCCGGGGCCGCCATCTTTTTCCTGCAAATTATGCTCGGATTGGAAGCGGACGCCACCGAAAAACGGCTAAAACTGCGCCCTCGCCTCCCTTCCTGGCTGGCCGAACTCAAACTGGAAGGTCTGCTGGTAGGCGACCACAAACTGACCCTGAAGGTCTACCGCAAGCCGGGACATCCCGAAAGTTATGGCGTGGAAGTGATGCAGGGTGGCGACAAGGTCCGCTGCGAAATCCTTGACGACCTTTACGGGGCCGGGACCGATGCCCTGGACAGATAAAGTGTTTAGTGTTTAGTAGTCAGAGGCTAGAAGTCAGAAGTCAGATTACTGTCATTCCGAGCGCAGCGAGGAATCCGGGGTACCCATACCCAAAGGACCCGGGTCGCGCTGGACAATATCACAGTCGCAAAAGCTTTGGTATTCCGTGTCGCCCGGCGCGCAGTCGCAGTTGCACTGGCGGAATCTAGTCCGAAGGGTTCTCTGTGGGCCGCGCCGGTGGCGTATAGCACAGTCATCAGGGCATGACAAGATTTGCTCTTTAGAACCTGGGTAGAGTGTGACTTCTGTTATAAAATGAAGCAGAAATTGGCGTTAATATAAGAGAACAACCGGGTCTGACCGGAAACTTGCTACCGGTTAGCAAACTACAGGCACAGACCGGGCTTCAGGTAACGCGTTGATTTTTTAGCCGGGGATTCTTATGTTGGTAAAATTGGGCTCCCGGCAGGAGCAGGCATGGACGTTCGGGAACGCGAGGAATTAGATTTAGCCGTCGAGTTAGCCAAAAACAGGCAGCCCCAGGCCGCCTATTTTATTTCCGCCCGGTTGAGCGAGAAATACCCCCAGGACAACCGGGTCAAAGTCCTGGCCGCCCTGACCTCGCCTGTACCTGTCGAACCCCGGACCATCTTCGAGGCGGCCATGCGGCTCGACCCCGCCGACCCTATCCTGGCCCAGGCTATCGAATGGATGGAAAAACGGCCGCCTGGCCCACCTAAAAATAATAACCTTCTATCCAATAACCACGTTTCCCACCAACCCGGTCCAGGCATGACCCTGGAAAAACCAGCCCCTGGCCCGGCCTTACTAACCCGGCCACCCGGCCTGACAACATTCGCGCCAACGCCTGAAACGGACTTGCCCCGGCCCTTCACGCCCGAAACGACAGATGAGACACCAACCCTACCCGGCGAAACCGTAAAACGACAAAAAGCTAAAACGGCTAAGGCCAGGACCATAAAACCCGCCAGGGAACGCAACCCAAAAGCAGGCACACCTTTGTCGGTTTTCTGGTGGTTACGGTTGGGCTGCTCGTTGCTATTTTTTGGCTCGGCCCTGGGCATGATCTATATTTTCGTGACGGCCAACAACCTGAACAGCACCGAGAAAGCCTACGCCGAGAGCATCAGCCGGCTAACCCGGAAGACCGAAACGGTTAACGCCCAACTCCAAAACGCCATAACCGAGTTTAACCTGGGGCAACTGGACCGAGCCGGGCTCGAAAAGGAGTTGCAGGAGGTCGTTGGCCTCAACGACGAACTGCGCCAGTTGAAAAGCCCTTCCCCCCGTTTCGATAAAATGGATGGGTTCCTCGGAGACGCTTACAGCTATTTCAATGATGGGGCGACAAGTCTGATAAACGGCCTGGAGTCGGGCAACAGGGACGATTTTACGGAAGGCTACCGCCTGTTCGGCCTCGGCAACGACTCTTTACGCCAGGCCAGGGACGAACTAAAGGCGCTCGGCGGTTAACTCAGTTCCCGGTTAAAAAAGGTGACGACCTTCCGCACATATTCGGCGGGTTGCGCTACAAACGCCATGCCGTGCCCGACCCCCGGCAAGACCCAGGTTTCCGTTACGTTCGCGCCCCCGGCCTCTTGCAAATGATAGACCTCCGAAACGGGCACCGTCGTATCCTGGGCGCCGTGTATCAATAGCAGGTGACGGTTGCCCAGCTTTTTGATACTATCCTCCGGCTTTACCCGGTCAATATCAATCCCCTCGAAAAGCCGGGCCGAAAGGGTCAGGCCCGGATAGAAAAAGCCGAGCCCACCCAGGCGGCCTTTGACCACTCGGGTTAAATCGCCGTAAGCCGAGTCGCTGATACCGGCCTGAATATCGGGAGTCCGGCTCATCGCCATAATGGCCGTGGCTGCGCCCATGCTCCAACCCAGCACCCCGGTACTTTTCCCCTGGAACCCTTTAGCCTTCAAAAAGTCCACCGCGCCCAGCACATCGTATTGCTCCTGGAAACCGTAAGTGTAAAAACTTCCTCCGGAAAGACCGTGACCGCGCAGGTCGAACAGCAAAAGATTGTAGCCGTTATCCCAGAGCGGTTTGCAGAGGCTGAGCGGAAAAGTCCGGTCCCCGTTTTTGACGTGGAGCAGAATCAAAACCTTGTCCGAGCCCTGGCGGGGAATCCACCAACCCGCTAGATTTATATGGTCGCGGGCCCTGGAAACAAAAGAAATATCCTCGTAAGCCAGGCCAACCGTCCTCGGCGTCAGGTCGGGCAACCGGCGGTTCGCGTTTACCGTGGTTATGTAAAGCATAAAAACCGAACCGATAATGTAGGCAAACAAAAGCAGCCAGAGCGCAAAAATCAGCTTGAATTTTTTGGTCTTGAGGAATTTTTTCAAAATAGCCCTACCTATCAGCCAAGTAACCCTAAGGTCAGGTACTTGTCACACCCAAAGGGCGCGAATATACGCTAGAACTTATTTATTAACTGCTGACAGGGGTAATAAGTTACTCGATATGGGAATTGGCGAGACGGACCGGGATTTCGCGGACGACCGTCTTCCAGAAGGTCTGTTTGGGCGGTTTGTTGGGGATGGGAATAATAGCCTGGTTGCCGTTGTGGGCGAAAAGCCACTTGGAGATGATATTTATTTCGTCCACCGCTTCCTGTCCGATAACCCGGCCTCCCTTTTTGCCCCAACCGGGCTGGGTAGCGGCCAGTTTCGCTTCTTCCTCGGCCAGGGCTTGCCAGGCCGTTTCGAGCATGGCGGCGGCCTCCTTGCGCGGCTGGTCGAGCGGCAGCCGAATCTGGCGGCCCAACCGGCCCCGGTAGATACAAAGGAGTTCGACGGCCCCGGCCTGGCTGGAAGGGAGGCAAATCAGGGCGTGGTTCCCCTCGACGGCGGCAGCCAGGAACTGCTGGCTCGATACAATCTTTTCGACCTGGGAAACGATGTCGCGCAGTTCGGCGGCTTTCTCGAAATTGCGGCTCTGGACGGCGTGGTTGAGCCTCGCCCAGATGGCGTCGAGCATGTTTTCTTTTTCCCCGCTCAAAAAGCTGATGACTTCCTCGATAGTCTTTTCGAGGTAAGCCTGGTTGTCCTCCTCGCTATCGTTGCCCGCGCAGGGGCCGGGACAGCGCCCCATCCCCAGCCGCAGACAGGGGGGCGCCTGTTTGCGTTTCTTCTGGCCGGGCGGAGGCGGCTCGAACGAGCGGGTACAGTTTCGAACCGGAAACAACTGCTCGATAATCTCGACGGTAGTTTCGACAGCCCGGCGGTTCTTAAAAGGACCGAAGTAACGCGCCCCATCGTCAATCACTTCGCGGACAGCGGTCACACGAGAAAAGCGTTGCTTAAGGTCGATTTTTATAAAAGGATAAGCCTCATAATTGCGCAACTGGGTATTATAGCGGGGTTGGTACTGTTTGATAAGCCGCGATTCGAGCAAGAGAGCTTCCAGTTCGCTCCCGGTCACGATGTGGTCAATCCGGGCGATACTCTCGGTCAGGCCGTCCATCTTGCGGGTGTAGCCGAGCGGTTCGCTATAGTAGGAGGATACCCGGTCGCGCAAACTCTTGGCCTTGCCGACATAGATAACCTTGCCGGTGTTGTCCTTCATCAGGTAGACCCCTGGGCGGTGGGGTAGGCCGTTGAGCAAGTCCCTGGAAAGGACATCGCGGGCGTGGGCAGTGGCCCGGTTAGTCAGGGTTGCCGCCGGGTCGCGATACCAGCCGCGCCGGATTCTGATTTTCTCCGGTCGCTCGATTTCGGGCAGGTCTTCTGGCACGTCGTTGACTGGGTCTTCCCAGGGCGGGTCGGCCATCTCCCCTTCGGGGTCAGCCGGTAACTCCTCGTCTTCCAACACCGGGTCAGCGGGCAACTCGATGTTCATCGGGATGTTCATCTGGAAAAGGTTCTTTTTTTGTTCCTGCGGCACAAGCGGGGTTTCTTCCAGGGTCGCCAGGGCCGGTGGTTGGGTCAGGCGGGGACGGCCCGCCCGCAAATCACCCAGCGTCTTATAGCCCTGGGCGTGGGCCCTATCCAGCAGCACCAGGAAACATTCACAGGTCAGGGCAGCGTCGGCCATGGCGCGGTGACGGTGCTTCACCGGTAAATTCAGGTGGGCGGCCAGGCGGTCGAGATTGGGACGCCGCAGGCCAGGATTGAGCCGGACAGCCAGGCTGATGGTGTCAACGGTTTCGTTCAAAAGGGCGGGCCGGGCCAGCCGGTGCATTTCGTAGTCAAGAAACCGGATGTCAAAGGGGATGTTGTGGCCGACCACGATAGCCTGCCCCATAAAGTCGAGCAATTTATCCGCGACCTGCCCGAAACCGGGTGAAGTAGCGGTCATTTCGTTGTTGATGCCGGTAAACTTGCTGATAAAGTCGGGTATCCGGCGATGCGGGTTGACGAGGGTTTCGAAAGTTTCGACAGGCTGGCCGTTTTTCACCCGGATAGCGGCTATCTCGATAACCCGGTTGCGCTGGGGATTGAGCCCGGTCGTCTCGGTATCAATCACGACATATTCAAGCTCGGTCAGGGCGTGGACGGCCTCGTTGTAGCGGGCCAGGCACCATTCGCCGCTCGGCAACCGCCGGAACCTCCCGGTATCGGCAAGGACATGCGCCAGGATGCCGCCCCAGATTTCGATTTTACCGCGCACCCCAAAGACCTGCTGAACCAGCACTTCTTCCCTGGCGCGCCCGCCGTGTTGTTCGAGATAGAGATGAGCCCGACGGGCCAGGTGTTCATAACCGGCTTCGGAAGCCGGGTTTTCGGTTGGATTTTCCAGCATACAACTATAAAAATGCGCCTGTTTTTAGACCGAGTGAAACAGATGTTTTAGCGATTATACCAGAAGAGTCAAGGAATCAGGAGTCAGAGGTCAGAGGTCAGTAGTCAGAGATTTCGAGGCAAAATAGGGTTCAAAGTGTCGTTGGCGAATTAAAAAGCCGGTCAGGGTTGATTCTGACCGGCGAAAAGACGCGAAATCTTAGGCTGTTACGAACCGGAAAAGTACTCCACGATAGCCCCGGCCAGCCCTTCGGCCAGCTTATCCTGTACCTTATCGTCATTAAGGAGGGCGGCCTCGTGGTCGTTGGTGAGAAAGAGCAATTCGGTCAGGGCACCCGGCATGTTAGTCGCGCCCCGGTGTTCACCCACGTCCGGTCCCAGCACGAAAATATCCTGGCCGCTGGGATCGAGGTCGGAGTCATCAGCCACCTTCCGGTTTTCGGCCTGGTAGCCGACCGCCGCCAGGCTATCCAGGTTCTTTTGCTGGACCAGTTCGGCAAACCGCTTGCTGTCCGCCGCGAAAGGCCGGTCCCCGGCGTACCACGTTTCTAGGCCGCCAACCTCGTTCCCCAGTTCGCTGCTGTTGATATGCAGCGACAAGAAAAGGTCGCCCTTATTTTCGTTGGCAATATTTATGCGGGCCTGTAAATCGTCCACCTGGTCAATCTTGCCGTCCCCGTTGAAGTCCTGGGGCGGGAAGTTGGGCGACATGTCGCCGGTCCGGGTCAGGATAACCTTGAAAGCAGTGGGATCCATTTTGGCTTCAATCTTCTGAGCGATTTTCAGGACCACCGTCTTTTCCAGGATGTCGGGCTGGTCCTGGCTGTCCGAGTGGAAAGTGCCCCAGTCTTCCGCGCCGTGACCGGGGTCAATAATGACCACTTTCGGCGGCGGCAATGGGGTGCTGGTCGGCGGTAAGTCGGTTGGGGTGGGCGCGGGGCCTGTGGTAGCCGTCCCCAAGAGCATGCTTTCCTCTTTGGACCCTGCCGAGGACGCGCCGGATTGGGCCGGGACCGGGGTAGCGTTGTCGCCGCAAGCGGTTAAGAGCAGCAGGCAGGCCGCAACGACAACGAATAAAAGGTGTGAAATTTTTGACTGCACTTTGATTCTCTTTACTGCAAATAGAAAAACCTGAACGCTACCGGGCGTCAGGCGTACAACGTTTCCTTCAAGACGGCCACCAGTTCGGGGCCAATGTGGCCGTTGGTAGCAACAATTTCGCGCCTGTAAAGGTCGAAAGGCTGGCCCTGGAAGTTGGTAACCCGGCCTCCCGCTTCCGTTACAATGACCCAACCCGCCGCCATGTCCCAGGCGTTGAGCTTTTCCCAGAAACCGTCCAGGCGGCCACAGGCCACGTAACACAAATCGAGCGCCGCCGAGCCGTCCCGGCGCACTCCCTGGCAGTGCAGGCTGACTTTCTCCCAGGCCACGACTACTTCGTGGTTTCCGGCCTGGTCGCCGGGAAACCCGGTGCAGGTCAGCGATTGGAGTAAGGTGGGGTTTGAAGAGACGGAAATTTTCTCCCCGTTGAGGAAAGCGCCTCCCCCGGCGGTAGCCTCGAACAATTCCTGGCTGACCGGGTTATAGACGACCCCGACCACCAACTGACCCCTATATTCAAGGGCGATACTGGTCGAGAAAAAAGGGTAACGGTGGGTGTAATTGGTGGTGCCGTCGAGGGGATCGACAATCCAGCGAAAATCCGGGTCGTCTCCGCCGGTCGTGCCTTCCTCGGCTAAAAGCTGGTGTTCGGGGAAGTTCTCGCGAATCTGGCGAGCGATTTCCGCCTCACAGGCTTTATCCACTTCGGTAACAAGGTCAATCGGACTGCGTTTCGTTTCAATACGCAACCGGCGGGTCAGGCCATCCAGTTGGATTTGACCGGCGGCCCGGGCGGCGCTACGGGCTACCTCAAGGTATTGCTCGTACATCGGACTCCTTTTCAGTTGGACGTAAACATGGACGCTAAACACAGTAATGCGAGTGTTTTGAGCAGTTTCCATTAAAATTTGGTTTATATAGGTCAAATCATACTATAAATTCAGCCCGCTGAAAATCCAGCTTCAGGCTCAGAGAGGGGCTAAAAGGGGATTCTCTAAATTTCTATTAATCGAAAATCCCGCTTTTTCCGGGATTGCCCAGCCAAACAGGGCATAGTATTATAAAAACGTTCCGGCAGTACACAGCGCAACTACCCCAGATGGCACCCGGTGAGGAGTCGATTTCTTCTTAACCGTGGAGTAAGTTTAGTGGTTCAAACCGGAAAGGTTTGAAAAGTAGCTTGAAAGGAAGGAACACCATATGGCCGATGTTGAAAATATCAATGGGCATAATGTAGGGTTCGCGTTTTTGCGGTTTTACAAACAACACCCTGAAATCGGGGTGCCGGTCGGCGAACAGAACGGGGATGTCGGCGGTTACCAGAACTTCCTCAACGCCAAGTTGAGTTGGACCGGCGAAAAGGTCGAGGTCTACTGGGTTTCCTCGAACGCGGCCCCGGATTGGATGGACGGCCAGGAAAAGAAGCAGTTCGAGGTCTAAATTTTAAGAAAAAACCACCCGCTCATTTGTAAACCGAGCGGGTGGTTTTTTAACCCTTTGAATTGTTATGGTCTATTTGGTCACATAAATGACGTTGCCGCTGGCGTCAACCTCGACTTTGATGGTCGCCAGGGCGCGGGTAGCCGGACCCTGGGTCACGGCCCCGGTCTGCGGATTGTACTCCGCGCCGTGACAGGGGCAAATAATCGAGTTAGCCGACTGGTTGAAGGCTACGGTGCAGCCCTGGTGGGTACAGATGGCGCTAAAGGCGTGGACAGTGTTGCCGTCACCCCGGATTACCAGGAACGGCTGGTTGGTATCGGGCGTGTTGAACGACTTGCCGGTGCCGGAAGGCAACGCCGACAGGGTTGTCAGGACCGTACCCTGGACAGCAGGGGCCGCCGTGGTACTCAAAGCCGCTGCCGTGGTGGTGGAAGGTGCCGCGGTCGTGGCTGCGGCAGTGTTGGATGCCGCCGTAGTGCTACTGGCCGGGGCGGTCGTGGTGCTGCTAACCGGAGCGGTCGTCGCCGAAGCGCCAGGGGTCGCGGTTGCGGAAGTATTGGTCTGGCTGGTAGCGGGCGAGGTAGTTTTCGAGCGCTCAGCCAGGGCGTTCCCCCAGGCGACCACCCCGAATGTCCCGGCAGCAATCGTAGCCCCGGTGACGGCCAGGAACCGCCGCCGGGCCAATCCCGCCGCTTCTTCCCGCGTAACAGTCGGTTCAGCTTCCACAAGGGTTACGCCCGGCTCTACCGCCGCCTTCCGGCGTGCCAGCCAGCGGGAGATTTGCCCATCAAGGCTCCATACCGGGTGGGGCCCACCGACCGCCAGGACCAGGAAAAACATGGCGTAGGGCAAATCGGAACCGAGGTAAAACGGGTCGGTCGCCCAGGACGCGCTCAACCAGAGGCTCAGGCTTAAGACCATCCCGGCCAGCGCCGCCACTCGGCTGAAAAGGCCGGCCAATGTCCCCAGGCCGATAGCCACTTCGCCGAGCGCCGTCAACCAGCCGAAAAGCGTCGCGTTCGGAACCGCCACAGTGGTGAGGAACCCGCCGATAGGCGAGATGGTAGCAAACCCGGCTAACTGGTTGCCGATATAGCCGGTCGCGTTCGGGTCGAAAAAGGCCGGGTCGGTCAGCTTGTCAATCCCGGCGTACAAAAAGACGATACCCAGGAAAAGGCGGGCCGGTAAGACTGCCGATGAAGCCGCCAGGGCCGGACGGGGAAACCGCGTGGCCGGGACAGCCTCGCTTACACGGGCCGGTTCATAAATTTTTTGACTCATATTGTTTCCTATCCTATCAATCTAACCGCTTTGAAGATTCTGGAATATCCAGGAAAGCTTAGCGCTTATCAGCAAATCAAAAATCTTACTCCTCTGTCAGACTTTTCTTTAGGGTAGCCGGAAATTGTTTTATAACTGTTGAAAAGTGCTAAAAAAGTGTTAAAAGAGTTATAAAATTTACTTATTTTTTCCTGGTAGGCAAAAATAGTATAGTAGGCGTAAAAAAGTAACCGCACATCGGTCTTTCATAGTTTGCCTTGGTTTTAGACCTGTGGAGAAATTGGGGGTGTTATTAATGTATACGGTTAAAAGCGCTTGCCAGAAACTGAGAATTTTAGACCATTTAATAAATCAGTCAGTTTTGGTGTTTGGTCGTTAATCCGGTTACAGCCCGTAAGTAGGGCTCCAGGGAGGGGGCAAAGAGAAGGCCAGCAAAATTGGCGGGTTCAGCGACTTTACATTTAAGCGGAATCGCTATACCGGGGCTTATTTGTTATACTGGGCTATCATTTCTAGCCACCCTTAAAATTTGAAAAATAACGGTTGAATTTTCCACGAAAGGATAGGCAAACCATGCAGTCCAACCAGGCGTTGCTGGAAAAGTTTTACAAAGCCTTACAATCGAGAGACGCCGACACTATCGCCGAATGTTACCACCCCGAAGCCGAGTTTACCGACGAGGTCTTTCGCAACCTGAAAGGCCCGGAGGTAACCTCGATGTGGCGCATGCTTTTCGGGCGAAGCGGCGATTTCGCCATGGAATACCGGGACATCAAGGCCGGGCCGGAGAGCGGTTCGGGCCACTGGGATGCTACCTACACCTTCAGTTCGAGCGGGCGTAAAGTCCTCAACCGGATTGACTCGGCTTTCCAGTTCAAAGACGGCCTGATTTTCCAGCAGCGCGATACCTTTAACTTCTGGAAATGGTCCCGCCAGGCCCTCGGCACGACCGGGTTATTGCTCGGCTGGCTTCCGCCTTTCCAGAAAAATGTCCAGAAACGCTCGCGAGGTCTGCTCGCTAATTTCATGAAGAAACAGGGCCTGACGCCCGGCCAGTAGTTTTTAACAATTTCAAGCGAGTTGTTCGACCACAGGTTGTTCAACCGCCTTTCGGCTTTTAACACAACAGGTAACAGGCATGCCCACTCAATCCTCAAACGGCACCGTTCGCCGTCGCATCTCACCGACCGATATTTCGCAATATATTCGCCTGGAACAATGCCGCCGCTTCCTGGCCTTGCGCCTCAAAATACATTCCGGCGACAATAACATCCTGACCGACTACGGTGTCGTGCCCGAAAGGACCGGGCCGCTACTGACCCGCTCCGGCGCGACCTTCGAAAACCTGGTCGAAACGGAAGCCGCCCGGCATGGCCGGGTCGAACGCTTCAACCGGCCTCCCGGCCAGCAATTCACCCATAACCGGGAGTTGGTCGAACTGGCCCGGCAATTGGCCCCCGGCGAAACGGTCACCCTTTTCCAGGTCCGGTTGCAGGTCGAGGTGGCAGGCTGGGAAATGCGCGGCGACCTCGATATTTTACGGCTGGAACGGACCCCGGAAGGTTCGCTCAATTTTCTTATCGCCGACATGAAAAGCTCGGCGGGTCCAAAGGTCGAACACCGTTTGCAGGTAGCCTTTTACCGGGTGATGGTCGAGGCGGTCTTCGAGCAGGCCGGGGTCGCCATTGACGAGAAGACCATCACCATCCTCTACCGGGGGCCGGTCGGTGAGGCTGAAACCCTCGGCCCGGAAGACCGCGCCCTGCTGGAGGCTCACCAGGCGGCGGCTAAAACCGTTTTCGGCCTGGATACCGCCTACCTGGAAAATATTGCCGACCCCGAAGCATACCTCTCCGAGGTAGAAAATTTGGTGACTGGCGAAGACTCTGAGGCTTTCCGGTTGTGGCTGGCCCCACTCGATAGCAGCCCTTTCCACCTGACCAACAAATGCGACTCGTGCCTGTACAACCCGTTTTGCATGAAATACAGCGCCGCCAACGATGACCTTTCGCTGATACCCCAGCTTACCCAGGTCGATAAAGAAGCGTTGCGCCGCAACGGGGTCACGAGCGTCCATGACCTGGCCCATCTCAAAGATTTGAAACCGGACAGCTTCGAACTAACCATCACTCCCGGCCAGGAAGAGCTTAACCGCCGCCTGGCGACCACCTGGCCGGTCGGGCCGCGCCTGGACGAACTGGTCCACCGGGCCCGGTTGTACCGCCGCTTTAAGGGTGAAAAACTCGAAGCCTTGAACTTTATCCCGAACGCCGGACACGGCTCGCTCCCTTACTCGGACGAAAAACAGAATCCCAATTTAGTCCGGGTTTACCTCGATGCCCAGCAAGATTACCTCAAAGAGCGAGTCTACATGCTGGGGGCTTTAGTGGTGGCCTCGGAAAACGGTCGGGAAAACCCCGAACGGCGGCGAAGCATCGTGCGGATAACCGCCACGCCGCCCGATACCCACGAACAGGAAGCGGCCCTCTTCCTGGACTGGATTGACCAGACCCTGAGAGCGGTCGTAGAACTGGCCGCTCCCGATGCCAATGGTGAGGCTAAAGCCCCGATTCACCTGGTTTTCTATGACAAATGGGCCCAGCAAACCCTGCTGGAAGGGCTGTCCCGCCACCTGCAAGGCATCCTGGGCGCGACCCCGCTCTACGATTTCCTGACCCAACTGGCGGCCTTCGATTCGCCGCTCGTCTCTTATCTCGAAAACGAAATCCGCGAGTTGAAGAATTTCCCGATGGTCTGCCAGTCCTTGCAGGCGGTAGCGGCCTATCTCAAATTCAACTGGCGCGAAGGGACCGATTACCGCGAGATTTTCAAGGAACACCTCTTTGACTTCTGGGGCAGGCTCGACGAGGCTACCACCGAGCCGGGCACCTCGGCCTGGTACACCAATCGCGCCCGCTTTAGCAGCCTTATTCCCCTGGAATACGTCTACGCCGCCTGGGACGATTTGCCGGGACCGCCCACCGGCGAGTCCGACACCTTCACTCACTACCGGACTGCCACCCTTTCTTTAATCAGCGGGTTCGAGGTCCGGCGGTTGGAAGCTATCGAGTGGGTTGCTAAAAGCTTTAAGGGTAACCACCTGACCGAAAAGACCGCCTTTAACCTGCCCGACCTGGCGACCTTCGAGCAAAAGGCCCGCACCCTCGCTCACGCCCTGCAAGAGTTCGTCACCATCGAACGGCACGTCGAGCTGGGAGCCTGGAAATCCACTCGCAACCTCGCACCCGAACGCCGGGTCTTGATGGGTGAAACGTTGCTGGTGCGCTATCTCGAAAGCGACCAGGACGCCGCCACCGCCGAACGCAACCGCGACAACCTGCGGCGTTACAACCTCGGCCAGAAGTACCGGGCCGATTACAAAGCGGCCAACCCGAACGCTAAAAAAGTCATGCTTCCGGCAGCCCAAAAAGCCGAAAGCGAATGGTCGCAGGAAGGGATGAGCTTCAAGCTACGGCTCGAAACCGCCGGGGTCTGGTGCCCACCCGAAGAAATTTTAGCCCTGAGCAATCTGCGCGAAGGCGATACGGTTATTATTTTTCCGCGCTGGACCTCGGACGAACGCCTGCCGCCGGAAGAACGGACCCCGAACACGCCGACCCCCAAGCAGATGCTCTACGGCATGCGCGTCACCATCGAAAAGATAACTCTTGAACCGGGCCAGGCGGGCCAGGACGCTACCGCCTTTGTCGAGGTAACGCCCCAAAAATCTTTTTCCAATGCTGCTGCCAAAGGCTATGTCTTTGGGGCTATGGACAAACCCCTGGTGGCCGACCAGTTCTATACCCTCGACCCCGACATAAATAACTGGTATACCTACTGGAATTTACAGGTAACCGAAGGGCTGGCGGAACTGGAAGACCAGCCTTCGACCGGCTCGAACACGCTCTATAACCGGTTGGCCCACCCCTCCAACCAGCCTTTACCCCGGACTGAAGCCAGCCTGGAAGGACAGGCCCGTTTCCTGGCCGGGCTGCAAGCCTTCGAGGAACATGGTCTCCTGCACGGCTTCGAGGAAAGCAAGCAAGCCTACATCGGCGGCCACCTGGCCGACCCGGTTATCCTGGTGCAGGGACCGCCCGGCACCGGCAAAAGTTACTCGACCGGGTTCGCGGTCTTTGCCCGCCTGCAAGCCGCCCTTTCGGCCAACCAGGATGGCCGGGTGGTGCTGGCCTGTAAGACCCACGCCGCCACCGATGTCCTTCTGGAAAATGTCCTGGAAGTGCAGCAAAAACTGGCCTGGTTGCGCCAGCAGCAGCCGGAATTGTTCGACCGGTATTTCGACCTGCGCCTGCTAGATATACCGCTTTACCGGATAGCAGGGCGCAAAGACGAGCGACCGGGCATAATCAACCTTACTAAAGATGGCGATAAAGCCAAGGGCGAGCCGACCAACCGTCAAACTTTGCTTTCGACGCCCTGGTGCGTGGCGGCGGCGACCCCCGGCGGGATTTACGGCATGCGCGAGAAAAAGGGGAGCATTTTCACCCAGCAATTCGCCGACTGCCTGGTGCTGGACGAAGCCTCGCAGATGAACTTGCCGGAAGCGTGCATGGCAGCCCTTACCCTCAAGGTGAGCGGCCAGCTTATCGTGGTGGGCGACCACCGCCAGATGCCGCCTATTATCAAGCACGACTGGGAGGGCGAAGCGCGCCGGACTTTTAAAGAATACAAGTCCTACCAGTCACTTTTCGAGACTCTCATGGCCCTGGACCCGCCGCCCCCGGTCATCAAGTTTGCCCGTTCGTTCCGGCTGCACGCCGCGATGGCCGAATTCCTGCGCCGCGAGATTTATTCGAAAGATTCTATCGCTTACCACTCGCTCAAACAGGATTTGTTGGCCGGGAAAGACCCCGCCGGGCCGTTCCTGGCCGCCGTCCTAAACCCGGCCTATCCCCTGGTGGTCGTCACCCACAACGAAGGGCAGAGCCAGACCCGCAACCCCTTCGAGCAAGTCCTTATCGAACCTATCCTGGAAAGTCTCGCCAATCTTTACGGCCTGGATGCCCAGGAAGGTATGGGCGTGGTGGTACCGCACCGGGCCCAGCGGGCGGCCTTGCAACAACTCCTGGCCCGTATCAAACCTGCCAGCGAGGCGGACGAGTTCCCGGTCGCGGCGGCGGTGGACACGGTCGAACGCTTCCAGGGAGGTGAACGTGAAGTAATCCTGGTGAGCGCGACCGAAAGCGACAAGGACTACCTGTTACAGGCCGGAGAATTTCTCTACGACCCTCGGCGGCTGACGGTCGCTATCAGCCGGGCCAAACGCAAGATGATCCTGGTAGCCGCGCAATCTATCTTTACCCTGTTCAGCCCGGAAGAGTCTGCCTTCGCCAACAGCCAGATCTGGAAGAACCTGCTCCGCCACACCTGCACCGTCCCGCTCTGGCAGGGCGAAATCGAAGGGCAGCGGGTCGAGGTCTGGGGCAACCAGCCCGTCGAGCCCCCGGCCTAAATATAGGCTGTTAAATATTAAATGGAACTACCGGAGATAACACAGCATTTAATTGACCAATTTTTGGAAGCTGTAAGAGATGACCCTCAGCATCATTTGAAACCTCTTGAGCGGCTTAGCCTTTATAGGAGTTTTGGGACATCAAATCATGAAATGGATTTTATCAAAGTTAACGAGCAGATTGAGTCAGGCAATTTAGATTTGTCCGTGGCAGATTTGGCTTTAGCACATTTGGCTATTGTGAGTGTTCAAAAAGTTTTACCTTTATGGGAAAAAGAATGGGTTAGAATACATAAAGAAGACCCTGAAACAACGAATGTAACAATAATTTTGCTAGAGGCAACCAAGGCTTTATTAACACGCACAATGAATCCTAAAGAGGCATCTATATTGTTATCTAACTCTCATGCTACGGTGGGGTCTTTAGAATGGGATTTTAGCTACAACGCTTATTGTGTAAGTGTGAGTAGTGAAGAAACTCTAGCAATGGCGTTAATTGGTTTATGGCGAATTAATTCTCAAATTCAGAGTAAAAAATTTATCAATATAAATGACGACGAAACCAACACTTCTTTTGATTTTGCAGCCTGGTCTGCAAAGGCGTGGAGCGCGATAGATGAAAATGCTCCTGGTGGATGGGCTGTATTAGTAGGATATAAAGGACTCGTCAATGTTAGATTTGACGCGCAAAAACGGCTAGAGTTCTGGGAGTGGTGGTTAACCGAAGCTATTCCCCAAGCCTGGGATTTAGCCCAACATACTAATTAATGATTAAGCCTGGATGGGCGTATCGGGTGGAAGTTGCTGGAAGCGCATGGCCTGGTCAATCGCGGCCTGCTCCTCGGCGGAAACGGTCTGGGTGGACTGGCCCCGGCGGACTGTCTTGGCGTAAACCCTGGTGGCGGTGCGGCCATGCAGACTGCTCAAGACAAACCCGTTGCCGTAACTATCCACGATAGACAGGGCGAAACTCTGGTCGCCCCCCATATCGGTAAAGGGGTTGAACCGGACCAGGCCGACTGACTGGAAAGACTGGTTCTGGCGCAGTTCCAGTTCGCGCACGACCGTCTGCATCACATCGAGCATGGCGGCATCTCGTTCCAGGCTGGAAAGACGTTCGAGCAATTTTTCCAGGCCCCCCTCGCCTCCGTTAGAGCGAAGCAGCGCGTCGAGTTGCTGGTAATCTTTGCGATAGCGGCTCTGGAAGCGATAAAACATGTATGCCAGCCCCAGAAACAGCAATAACAAAACTAACCATAAATAAGGGCCGTAATTCTGGAAAAATTCCTGAAATGGGGTCATGCCAAGTGTATTCTCCTGTAGAGACCAGTTTCTAAACTGCAAAATTTAGTCACACCGGAAGCATTTGTCCGGGCGGATTGGGCTGATTCTACGCGAAGATGGCGCGACTGTCAACCGAACCCTGACCGGAAAGCGGCTCCGGCGGTAGGGGATATGTAAAGCCAGACCCCTAAATGCTAGACACAGTACCACGCATATGCTATCATGAATCAAAGAGAGCCTGGTTATTTCAACCAAATCGAAGGGACAGGGGTTTCCAAAAAAAGCTGGCTCACAGTCTCAAAGAAAGCAACATACGCTTGAAAAGTTTAATGCTCAAGGCCACCCGACAGCCAAAAAGCACAAAAGCTCTTGCTGCTCCGGTACACCCGGTCTTACCAACTAAATCCACCTTGGCCCGGCTGGCTTTGTTGCTGGCCCTGGCCCTGCAAATAGTGGTGGGGTTAACCTTATTCCGCCCCGCCCCAGTTTACGCCGAACTGGCCCCGCCCCAGGTCGCCGCCCCGGCGGCTATTGCCGTTGACGTGGCTTCAGGCCGGATTATCTACGGCAAAAATATCCATAAAGCCCTGCCCATGGCAAGCACCACCAAGATTATGACGGTGCTTACCGCTTTTTCTATCCCCGGTGTCAGTCTTAGCGAAACCTATAAAGTTGTCAAAGACGACCTGGTCGGTGAGGCCAGTATCCCCCTCTCGGAAGGCGAGGTCATCTCCTTCCAGGATTTGCTGTGGGGTACCCTCATGAACAGCGGTAACGACGGCGCGCTGGCGATTGCCCGCTATGCCGGGGCTAAAATTGCCGGGCCGGGCGACCCTATCACCAAGTTTGTCGCCCGCATGAACAGCTATGCCACCCAACTGGGGATGCTGGACAGCCACTACGCCAACCCGCACGGCCTCGACCAGGACGGCCATGTTTCCAGCCCCTTCGACCTGGCAATTAGCGGGTGGTACCTGTTGAAAAACCCGCTTCTCAAACAGATTGTCGGTACTCAGACCGCGACCGTCGCCGGGCACGCCCTCAACAACCTGAACAATCCTTACCTGAAGGCCAACCCAGGGGCCAACGGCATCAAGCCTGGCTACACCGATAACGCCGGGCTCGTCCTGGTCGGCAGCGCCACCAGGGATAGCACCACGGTTATTACGGTCGTGATGGGTGAGCAAACCGAAGGCTACCGGGCCGACCCGACCAATCTGCTCAACTACTCGTTTGCCCAGCTAAAAGACCCGGCTTACCTGCAAACCATCCAGCAGGGGGCGTCCGCCGCCACTTCCGCCGACTATATCGGGCGGCCCGAAGGCGATAAACTTTTCGTGTTCAACGGCAGCAATAACAGCGTTCTGAACGCCCAGGTAAACCAGACCGGGACACCTGCCCCGACTGCCGGGAGTGGCGATGGCGGGTCCGGTAACGACCCTAATTCTAAAAAGGGTGGCATCAACATCTTTACTATCCTGCTGGTAATCTTAATCCTGCTTGGCCTGGTCTATGTAGTGCTGCGGTTTACGCCCTTGGGCGGTGACCGGGGCCGCCAGTTCGCCTACGCCCTGGAAGATGGGGCCGCCAAGACCCTTTATGGTCTTCGCAAGTTCTGGACTTATCTCAAACCCGGCTCGAATGACGAAGAAGATACTCCCAAACCGCCGAAACGGGCCCCGGCCCTGAACAGCCCGCCCGACCTGAAGACGCGCCTGTCGCAGGCCGCCGCCAACGATAAAGGCACCACCGCCACCCCGCGCAACCGGCAAAACCCCTTTACCGATACCGGGGCCTACCGTCCCTCCAACCTGGGTGAAAATCAGCGGGTCTTTGGGAGCGGCGAGGTCCACAAACTCGACCAGATCCCTGAAGACGAGGCAGGCCTGGATTTCGATACGGACAACTCGCCCGATTATGACACTTCGCCTTTTGGGGATAGTAGCGATTCGCCGCTGCCACCCCGGCCCCTTTCCAACCGGCCCGGCGCGGAACCCCTGGTGCGGCCTATCCAGCCCCAGCCCGGCTCCGATTTGCCGCCGTTCAAAACTTCGCTGCCCAGCCAGCGCACCGAGCCGGTAGTGAAACCAATCAACCAGCCGACCACGCCCAACCGGCCTGCCCCGACCGGCAGCGGTAGCACCGGCAACGACCCAACGAAAGGCTTTACAACTCCTTCCGGGACCGGCGCGGGTAGTACAGGCAGCTTTGGCCGGACCCCTACCAGCGACACTCCCTCGACTGCGAGCGGGAAGACCGGGTCGTTTGGCTCTAATCCGACCGCCGGTTTCCAGACGCCAACCCAGGGGACGACCCCTCCCGGTAGTTCGCGTGCCGGGAGTAATGAGACGGGCAATAGCCGGGGTGGTTTTGACGCAGCTTTCGGCCAGCCTGAAGGTGGTAGTGGTGATAGCCTGGCCCTGCACGCCCGCCAGGCCATTGATTACGCCTACGCCGGGCGGTTTGCCGCCAGCACCGAGGAGTTCAAACGGGTAGTGGAACAGGACCCGCTCTTTGACTTTGCCACCGTCGAGGAATTCGAACAGATGCCGGTGCTGGGGTACAAGGCCCTCGCCACCGCTTACCGGGAAGTCGGCAAACCGAAATTCGCCATCCTATTACTGGATATGGCCGTTGAAACCTTCCCCAACGAACTGGAATTACGCAACATGCTCAAGCATATGCGGCGGGATACGGAGTAATAAATTCTATCCGAAAAAGAACGGGCTTAATTTTGGGGGAAAGCCGCCAGGCCGTTTTAAATCCGTGGTTTTTGTGCGCAAAATTCCCGAAAATAGTATTTTTGGTTGATTTTAGAGCGTTGCTAATTTTAAAAGCAATCCATATAATAGAGCTAATCTTTTTGGGTACTAATCCGGCCAAGACAAGCATTTTATGGTTATTGAAGAAAGTCCTGCGGGTCGCGTCCTAATCATTGATAACAACGAAGATAACCTCGCGGTTTTGAGCCGGATACTCAAACGAGAAGGTTATAATGTTACTATTGCGCCCGGTGGGGTGAGCGGCCTCGAACAAATCTATGCTACCAACCCCGACCTCGTCCTGGCCGATATTACCGCCGGTGGCCTGAACGGCTTTCAATTGACCCAGCGCCTCAAGACCGACCCGAAAATCAGCTTCACCCCGATTATCCTTATTACCACCGATGTTGCCGACAAACTGCGCGGTCTCGAAGCCGGGGCCGATGATGTGCTGGTAAAGCCAATTCAGCACCTGGAAGTTATCGCGCGGGCGCGCTCATTAATCCGACTCAAAAGAAGCACCGACGCGCTATTGGCGGCTGCCGAGGAAAAAGCCCAGCATTACCAGGAAACCGAGCGCCGGGCGGAAGAATTGAGCATGCTCCACGAAACAGCCCTCGCAGTGGGTTCGCAATTGACCCTGGCCGAGTTGCTCAACCTCATTACAGCCCGGAGTTGTCAGCTTTTAAAAGCCCAGGCCGCCTTTCTGTATCTCTGCTACGAGGACGAGCAAAAACTGACCATCATGGCCGAATATAATATTCCGCCCGCGTCCTCGTTTATCGGGCGTACCCTCAACTATGGCGAAGGCGCGGCTGGATTGGTCGCTATCACCAACAAACCCTTCCGCATCAACAACTATGCCGAGTGGAGCGGGCGGGCCCAGAACTACCAGAACGACATAGATGTTACCGCCCTGCTGAACGTCCCTCTTTTTACCGGGGGCCGGGTAATCGGTGTGTTGGGGATTATGGATGACCACACCAAACGCACCTTTAACGATAACGATGTGCGTCTATTGAACCTGCTGGCTCCCCAGGCCGCCATTGCCATCAGCAACGCCCTGCTCTATGAACAGGTCATGCAGGAGCGCGACCGGATTGAAGCGGTTCTTAACTCGGTCACGGACGGCATTTTGATGCTCGATAGCAGTTTCAGGGTGGTGTTGTGCAACCCTCGTTTCTCGGAATTGATGCTTCTGGAACAGGAGCAGGTGCTTGACCAGCCGATTGAAGTGGTCGCGAACATGCTCGGTGAGGCTTTCGAGAGCGAACCTCGTTTTAGCGCCGAACTGGTCGGCCATATCCTGCGAGACTTGCGGCGCAAACCGGACGGCTATATCCAGCGAAAAATTACCATTGATGACCCCAAACGGCGCTATGTGGACTGGGCTATCGTGCCGGTGCGGGACGGCGCAGCCCGGATTATCGGCTGGCTGAACGTTTTTCACGACACCACCCAGCAGCGCGAACTGGAACAACTCCGCGACGACTTTATCAGCATGCTGGTCCACGACCTGCGCAGCCCGCTGACCTCGATTATCGGTGGTATCGAACTGGTCAGCAGTCTGATGGAGGAATCCGAGGCCGTTGACGAGAACTCGGAGCGCCAGCGCGAGTTCATGGAACAGGTCTCGCGTAACTGCTATAACCTGCTCGAACTGATAAACGCCCTGCTCGAGGTCAGCCGCCTGGAAGCGGGCCGGATGCCGCTCGACCTGGAAGTCATCAACCTGGAAGAACTGATTACCGGCAGTATTTCCCAGATCATTATTACCGCCCACGAAAAACAGCTTTCTATCAACGTGGATGTGCCGGAACAGCCGATCCATATCCGGGTGGATAGTGAGAAATTGCGCCGGGTCATCGTCAACCTGCTTTCGAACGCCATCCGGTTCAGCCCGGCAGGGACCGATATTGAGATTACCGCCCAGGTCGAAGAAGTAATCCGGCGGCGCGGCACCACGACCGCCCTCGACCCGAACGTCTTGCGGCGGGGCTCAACAGCCTTCCTGCGCGACCAGAGCAAAGCAGCGGAAGCGGGCGGCGGGCAACTCAAAGCCTTGCTTGTATCTATCCGCGACCAGGGACCGGGCATCCCGCCCACCCAACTCGAACGTATCTTTGACAAGTTTACCCAGTTGCCGACTGTCGCCAAAAATCGGAGCGGCACCGGGTTGGGCCTGGCTTTATGCAAGCTGGTGGTCGAAACCCACGGCGGGCGTATCTGGGCCGAAAGCGTCCAGGGTGAAGGCAGCACTTTCTATTTCTCAATCCCCTGCGTATTGGACTCCGCCAGCTAAAAGGACTTTTCTGTTACCATGCGAAACCTCAATTTCCGCCTGGACCTGGGCGAAATTTATCTCCGGTTGCTTGAAGAAAAAGATGTCCCCGCTCTCCTGAAACTTTACGTGGATAACGCGGCTTTTCTAAAACCCTGGGAACCAGCCCGCTCCGCCAGCTTTTACACCACCGAAGGCATCGGCCATATCATCCGGGCCGACCAGGACGCCTCCAGGGCCGACGAAGCTTACGCGTTCGGCCTGTTCCTGGCCGAAAACGACCAGTTAATCGGGCGCTACCGCCTCTCCTGGATTATGCGTGGCTTTGCCGAAACCTGTAACCTTGGCTACTTCCTGGCCGAAGCCTACAACGGGCGGGGCTATTCCACCAGGGCTGTTAAACGCCTCTTGCAGTTCGCCTTTGAAGAACTGGGCTTGCACCGGGTTGCCGCCGCGACCATGCTTAAAAATGCCGGGTCGCAGCGTGTGCTGGAAAAAGCCGGGTTTCGCCGGGAGGGGCTGGCCCTGCGCTATCTGAAAATGAACGACCACTGGGAAGACCACTACCTTTTCGCCATCACCAGGGAAGACTGGGAAGCGCGTTAAACGCGCCCTTTATGGGTGCCAAACAACATTGAACATAGAAATTCAATAACCTTTAAAACCGTCTTTCCCTCTATCTTTACGCATTCAACCACCAGCCCGCCTTCACACCCCGCCAAAGCACGCTATAATAATCCTGGCAATTCAGGTCTGTTAAAGTAACGGGAAGGACTTAACTTTGAGAAAAACCCAGGTCAACCGGGTTTTTATGCTGACCGCCTTCGGGGTCTACTGCTGGATTTACCCATCCTCGGTAGTGCTGGTCATGCTCGACCGCGTCCCGGTCGGCACCGAATGGATGGCGAGCTTCATGCTGGTGGTGGGTGGACTCGTCGCGGCAAGCTGGGTCACGCTTAACTACGGCCTGAGACAGGGTCTCCTGGCAAGCGGCGGGCTGTTCGGGCTGGGCCTCTTGGTCGAGTCGGTCGGGGTCGCTACCGGCTTTCCCTTTGGCCGCTACAACTACACCGAGGTGCTTTCGCCCAAACTGCTCGGCGTGCCGGTTGGTATCATCTTCGCCTGGCTGATGGTCGTCCTCTCGGCCTTTTTCACCACCCGTTACCTGCTGGGAAACCTCCGGCCCCATTGGAACAGGTGGGCCGGGCTGGTGATAGCGGCGGCATTGGCCCTCGCCAGCGACTTCCTGATGGAGCCGGTCGCGGTCTACATTCAAAACTACTGGACCTGGCACGACAGCGGTCTTTATTATGGTGTGCCGGAAGCCAATTTCGTGGCCTGGGGCTTTATCAGCCTGCTCATGGTCTGGTTGCTCAACCGCCTGACCGTCGAAAGTGTCCCGGCCCCTACCCCAGGTAGCCCTCGTTTGAAGTTCATGTTCATACCACCGGCCCTCTTTCTCATGAACCTGACCATGTTTACCCTGGTCAACTTCAGCCACAACAACTACCTGGCCGGGGCTATCGGCCTACCGGTCATAGTTGTCTGCCTCGGCTTAATCGTGGTAACAGCCCGCAAAAACCGGAAAACCAGGACCGCTAAAGAGGGACGGAAAGCTCTGGAAACCCCATACGACCCGGCTTTCTCGGTCAAGGAATGAACTTGCGGGCAGGATTTTTCGAGTCTCGCTGCGATTTTACCTATTTTTCCCAAAAATTGACGCAGAAAAGAAGATTTTAGGCTAAAATAGAGGGTAGGAATTACACTAAGCAAGGTAATGCTCAAAATAAAAGTGGAAACGGAGCGAGCAGCATGGATAAGAAAACCATTGAAGATGTAGACGTTAAAAACAAACGCGCCCTGGTGCGGGTGGATTTTAACGTGCCCCTGGATAAAAAGACCGGCGAGATTACCGACGATACCCGTATCAGAGCCGCCCTGCCTACCATCAACTATCTCATCAATCACGGCGCGAAACTGGTCCTGATGAGCCACCTGGGCCGACCGAAAGGGGCCGACCCCAAACTTAAGATGGACGTGGTCGCCGCCCGGTTAGAGAAATTGCTTGGCAAGAAAGTCCGCAAGATGGACGATGTGCAGGGCGCAGCCCTCGAACAGGCCACCCGCGATTTGCACCCCGGCGAAGTGATGCTCCTGGAAAATGTGCGCTTCCCGGCCAAGATGGACCCCACCAACGAGAAGTTCAAGTCTGACGACGAGCGCAACGACTCGAACCTTTCCCAGAACCTGGGCCGCCTGGGCGACCTCTTCGTGAATGACGCTTTTGGCACCGCCCACCGGGCCAACAGTTCGACCGAAGGCGTTACAAGGTATTTGCAACCTGCGGTAGCGGGTTACCTGATGCAAAAGGAACTCGATTACATGGGCAAAGCCCTCAACAACCCGGACCGGCCCTTTATCGCTATCCTGGGCGGCGCGAAAGTATCCGACAAAATCGGGGTCATTCAGAACCTGCTGGATAAGACCGATAAACTGCTGATTGGCGGCGGAATGGCGAACACCTTCTTCAAAGCCCAGGGCTACGCTGTCGGTGATTCGCTGGTGGAAGATGACAAACTCGATGTCGCCCGCGACCTGTTCGAAAAGGCCGGGAGCGACAAACTGGTCCTGCCGGTAGACGTGGTTATCGCCGACGCTTTTTCCGCCGACGCCAAAACCCAGGTAGTTAAACCGGACGCGGTGCCGGACGGCTGGCGCATCCTGGACATCGGCCCGGAAACGGTCGAGCATTACCAGGAAATCCTCAAAACGGCTAAAACAGTCGTCTGGAACGGCCCGATGGGTGTCTTCGAGTTAGCGCCCTTCGCCAAAGGCACCCTGGGAGTAGCCCAGGCCCTGGCGAAAGTGGATGGCACGACCATCATCGGTGGTGGCGACAGCGTGGCAGCGGTCGAGCAGGCCGGGCTTGCTGACAAAATGACCCACATCAGCACCGGGGGTGGGGCCAGCCTCGAATTCCTGGAAGGCAAGACCCTGCCGGGGGTGGCCGCGCTCAACAACAAATAGGTTATGGCATTAAAAGCTGGCCGGTCTTTCCAAACAGGTAAACCGGCCAGCCTTTCTACTCGATTACAGCGCCGGGAGAATTTGTGGGGATTATGAGCGAACAGCACGAGCGTTTCAAGGTAGTAGTTCTGGGGCCAGACAGCCCTGAAAGCCAGCTTAACCATTTCGTGGAAATGATGCAGCGCATGTACGACTACCACGCGACCCTGCATACCGACTGGCAACCCCGGCCCGGTTGGCAGGAAGGCAGCGTCGAATGGTTGAGCACCGCCGCCGGGTCGGACGACTATTTCTTCGCCGTCGCTTACCCGCTAACAACGGGCGGCCAGGAACTGCTCGACCATCCTGCCGGGTACATCATCGGTTCGTTCCACTACGAAGCGCCCCTTTTCGTCCAGCATCGTTTCGGCTATATCGCCGATTTGTGGTCCGAGGAAGCTTATCGCACCGAAGGGGTCGGCAACCAGTTGTTAACGCGAGCCTACGAGTGGTTCAAACAGCAGGGGGTCAACCGGGTCCAGATAGAAGTGGATGTTAAAAATCCGGGGGGCCAGAAATTCTGGGAAAAGGCCGGGTTCGAGCCTTTCGAAATCGTGATGCGTAAGAGCCTGGATTAAAATTAAGACTGCAAGCAGAATAGACTAAAGAAAGTAAAAAGAAAGAGAAAAATGAACCCGGAAACAAAACAGACCGGTCTGACCTTTCACATGGTCCCGGTGGAATATTATGAAGCTCAACCGGCGGACGAAGCCTATATACCGGAGCCAATGCGGGCAGGCCGCGAAAACTTTATTCACACCACCGAGGGCGCCCAAAATATGGCCGATACAGGCAACCGCTATTACACCGCCGACCCCCGCCCCTTCATAGCCCTGGTGATTGATAAAGGCCGGGTGACCTCCCCGGTCATTTACGAAGACCCCAAACAGATTTTCCCGCATATCTACGGCCCACTCAACCGCGACGCTATTGTTGAGATTAAACCAATTCCCCGCGACCCTGACGGGCGTTTCCTGCCGTTGGAATAACCATTTATACCAGGTACGGACGAATACCGCTATGGAATGTAATGTCAGAGGAATACCGGTTTTTTATGAAGAAACCGGGACCGGAGTGGCGGTAATCGCCTTACACGGCTTTACGCTTGACCACCACTCCCTGAAAAATAGTTTGGAACCGGTTTTTGCGCATAAAGAGGGCTGGCGAAGGATCTATCCCGATTTACCGGGAATGGGCCGGACGCCGGGGAACCCTGAGCTAAACGGCAGCGACGATATGCTTGAGGTTATCCTTGGTTTTATCGAGGCGGTTATTCCAGGCGAAGAATTTATAGTAATAGGGGAATCTTATGGCGGCTACCTGGCCCAGGGAGTTGTTGCTAGAATGTCTAGCCGGGTCCAGGGCCTGGGATTAATTTGCCCGGTGGAAATAGCCCTGCATAGCGCCAGAGATCTCCCGACCCTTACCGTTGTCCACAAAGACCCCGACCTGGTGGCGAGTTTAACGCCGGAGGAAGCCGCCGAATTTACCGCTATAGCCGTGGTCCAGGAGAGTGCCATCCTGGCTCGGTTTAGAGAAGAAGTAATAACCGCAGTAAACCGGGCCGACCATAAATTTCTGGAGAAAATAGTCCAAAACTACGCCTTTTCTTTCGACGTGACGAAACTGCCCACTCCATTTCCCAAACCCACACTAATCCTGCTGGGGCGGCAGGACAATATCGTGGGGTACAAGGATGCCTGGCCGGTTTTAGAAAACTACCCCAGGGCCAGTTTCGCTGTCCTTGACCGGGCCGGGCATAATTTGAGCGTCGAACAATCCCAACTTTTCAATAGCCTGGTGGAGGAATGGTTGAGCCGGGTTTCGGAAAGCTTAGCTTAGTTTAGAAAGGCCGTTCCGCCTAAAAACTAACCACTATTACCAGATTTAGAATTAGACAAAGAAAAAGGACCACTCGAAAAAGTGGTCCTTTTAATTTCGAAAAACGGGAAGCCTGACTTAGAGGCTGGCGGCGTAGTCGCGGAGCAACCGGGCGTTTTCCGGTTCGCGCAACTTGCGCAGCGCAATCGCTTCCATCTGGCGGGCGCGTTCGCGGGTAACCCCGAACTCGCGGCCAACTTCCTCCAGGGTACGCGGTTCGCCACCTTCGAGGCCGAAACGCATTTCGATGACGCGGCGCTCTCGTTCGCCCAGGCCACCCAGCACCTGCCGCAACTGGTCGGCCAGGAGCGACCGGGTCGCTACTTCGACCGGCGATTCGGTAGTCTGGTCCTCGACCAGGTCGCCCAGGGTATTGTCCCCTTCCTCACCAACCGGGGTTTCGAGGGAGATGGTGTCGGTCTTGTGCTTGAGCATATCCAGCACCTTGTCTACCGTCACGCCCAGTTCCTTGGCGATTTCAGCCGGTTTCGGGTCACGATGCAACACCTGCTGCAAGCTGCGGCGTACCCGCTCCATCCGGCCAATCGCTTCCACGAAGTGGACGGGTAAGCGGACCACGCGGGCCTGGTCGGCGATAGAGCGCGTCACGGCCTGGCGAATCCACCAGGTCGCGTAGGTCGAAAACTTGTAGCCTTTGGTGTGGTCGAATTTGTCGACGGCCCGCATCAGGCCGATATTGCCTTCCTGGATTAAGTCCTGGAGGGTCATACCCCGGCCCATATATTTCTTGGCAACGCTAACCACCAGGCGCAGGTTCGAGTTCGCCAGCTTCTGAGCGGCTTCGTGATCCCCGGCGTCTTTCCTGCGGGCCAGGCTGACTTCCTGCTCGCTATTAAGCAAGGGGAAACGGCCAATCTCGCGCAGGTAGAGTTTCAAAGAGTCATCAATCTCAGCCGACTCGAAAGCCAGTTCGTTCAAGCGAGCTTCTTCGGGGTCGAGTTGGGCCTCTTCGGCCTCAATCTCTAAGAGTTCGGCTTCCGCGCCAAGGGTAAAAGCATCCGCTTCAAGGAAATTGGCCGGCTCCTGAACTTCATCTTCTTCAAGACCATCTTTTGCGGCCTGGGTAGTAGCGCTATCGTCCCAATGAGCCTGAACTTTAGTATTATTCTTGTTTTTCTTGTATTTAGTGGCCGAAAGCGTCAGTTCAGGCTGTTCCATCAAAGCAGCCAGGTCCACGCTGTCATTATTCTCTTTTAAATAAGTCTTGGTAGCCATTTTTATTTTCTTCGCCTTTTACCTAACAATTGACCCTAAACAATTTAACTTTCCAAACTTCTCCGCCGCGACCTTAACATAGAGCAATGAATTGATGATTGCTGCTGTCTTGAGGCTATGTAGTTAACTGTAACTACGTGGTGAAATCTACGAGCCTGGTGAAACTTGAGCAAAAGGGCAGGTCAGTAGTCTCCTCAAAAATATGACTCGCGCATAATACTTCAATTTCCGCCGCCTGTCAAAATTTGAGCGGAATGCTTTCATCTGTTTAGATTCACCTATATATAATACGTAAAAGAGTTGTGAAAAGTTCAACAATTCGTAAAAATGAGCGGAAAGAAGAACCTTATTAGCAGTTTTTGGTTCTATTCAACCTTATCAACGCTTTGTCCGGCCTGGTGGGGGGAGATTTCGTCTTTGTTTTTCCTTCTCTGTCAGCCGGTGTAAATTATATACGCGACTTTCTCGAAAAAGTTTTATAATTCTTCCAACTTTAATGGCAAAATCCCAAGGAGGAATCTATGGACCCGCTTACCCGGCTGATGGGAAAGACCAGCCTGGTTTATCTGCTGATTGGTTTTGTGTTGGGTGGTGCATTATTGATTGGCGAAGCCGCCGGGGCGACCTGGGGCAACGCCTGGGGAGAAGTCCACGCCCATATATTATTCGTCGGCTGGTTCGTCCAGTTTGCTATCGGTATCGCTTACTGGCTCCTGCCACGCCGCAAGACACCCCAGCGGCCTTACGGCTACAACGAACGGCTGGGCTATACCGCCTATATCCTTATCAACACCGGGATGGTGCTGCGGATTCTAGGGGAGCCGCTCTATTTCTCCGGCTCCCTACAGGGGACCATCATAACAATAAGCCTGAGTATCAGCGGTATTGTCCAGGCAGCGGCGGGGGTTATCTGGGCCTACCAGCTCTGGGGACGCTTCTTTTTGCGCTACACCGCGAGCAATCGGCCCCAGCCTAAAGAGAAAGACCGCAAAGAGTAGCCTGGATGGGAAATGCACACTAAAAACCTTTTGGGCTTTTTAGTGCAAAAGTAAAACTGTCCCGAAATAAAAGAACATAATAAACTGCGGGTTAAAAGTCCTATTGACCTGTAAATTTCAAAGCATTTAAAATAAAGCAACATTTAGAATATTTACTTCATTTGGAGACAGCTTTGATAACCTTGCCCCGCGTTAAACTTAGCAGGAGTTCCTTTTTCCTTGGCGCTAAACTTAAAACCAACTGGGGCTTCATTGGGTTGCTGATATTAGCTGTTACCTATTACCTGGCTTTTATTTTTAGAACCACTCTACCGGTTTCGGAAAATGGAATCACTACCCGCTACTACACCTTATTCGATGATGCTATGATTTCGATGCGCTATGCATGGAATCTTTCACATGGTGTGGGCCTTGTTTGGAACCCCGGCGAATATGTGGAAGGCTATACCAATCCCCTAACGGTCCTGATGATGACCGTGGTAACTTTCTTCTTCAATAAAAGCTTGTCGGTTCTTGTCGTCCAGCTACTTAATATTTTTATCCTGACCGCAATTGGCTTTTTTTCGGCTCAAATAACCCTAAATGTTATTAAAGGGAAAAATAAAACCGAGCAGACCCTGCTAAAACTTATTGGGGTAGGGGCGGCACTCGGCTATTTTCCCATTTTCTACTGGTCGTTGCTGGGTATGGAGACCGGCCTTTTAACATTGTTGGAGTTAGCCGGAATATGGAGTGTCTTCAAGTTTGTAGATAACCCTTCGAAAGCTAGGGGTAGTCTTATCGGCCTTCTCCTGGGTCTGGCCTTTCTAGCCCGCCCCGACTCGTTGGTAATGACCGCCCCCATTCTGCTTTACCTCGTCTACGAAACTTACACATTAGAGAATTCCTCAAAGAACCAAAAATTATACTACCTGGCTTTTACCTTTGGAATAACTTTTGCAATAATTGCAGCCCAGGAACTTTTTAGGTTGTTTTATTATGGCGACCTGGTGCCAAACACCTATACTCTAAAAGCTACCGGCATGCCCTTGAAGGATAAGATTTTAAATGGTATAGGGTTTATCGGACCCTTTATCCTTGAAACCTGGCCGGTGCTTTTTCTGGCGACCCTGGGTTTAATTCTGAATTTTAACCGCAAATGCCTGTTGTTTTACGGGATAATGGTTGCGCTCATCGGCTACGAGATTTACGTGGGTGGCGACGCTTGGAACTACTGGCGTATCCTGTGCCCGGCGATACCATTGCTTTTCGTAGTAATCGCAAACCTCTTTTTTGGCAAACTCCGGCTGCGACCGCTTGTTTCCACGCTCGGATTAATAGTCTTACTCCTGGTAATAAACGCCCGGTTTCTGCCAGAAATGTCACTTACCCAGGAAATTAACTCTCTCCACTATTCTTTGCGTGAATATACGAAAATCGAGGTATTAAACGAGGTCTGTTATCCAGACGCTACTATCGGCATGATTACCGCCGGAGCGATTCCATATTATACAGGCCTTAAAGGGATCGACTTTCTGGGTAAAATGGATAAGCATATCGCGCAATTGCCGGCAGACCTTTCAGGCGCGATGGCTAAAATCGGCACCTATAGCCTATCAGGACATAACAAGTATGACCTTAACTATTCTATAAAAGAATTAAAACCCGATTTTGTAGAACAGTTTGGCTGGGGGTCGCAGGACATCTGGGAGTGGGGTAAACAATATTACGAGGAAGTCACTATTAATAAGTTTTCTTTTTATTTTTTAAAAGATTCTCCCCGGATTAAATGGAACGTGATTGCCAGATTGCAAAGTGAAACTTGAAAGTGTAAAATCCTCTTAAAAGGCTGTCTCCTTTAGTGGAAGCAGCCTTCTTTAATTGCTAATCTTTGAAATTTGAAACCGCCTAAATCCTAGAGATAAGGCCGTCCGGCCATGCCTGGCCCTGCGCCCAACACCAGCACCACGATATTGCCGTTCGGCGTGGCCGTACTGACCCGCACCTTGCCGCTAAACCCGGCTTTCAGGTCCGGCACGTCGCCAGCCCAGACGGTCTGGCGGCTATATCCCGCGATGGTCGCTTGTTGAGAGGCAATAATTTCCCCGTTACTGTTGAAATACTCCATTTTCACGGTCAGGCTTTCCTGGCCGGTGTTCTGGACCAGCAAAGTGGTCGTGACCCCGTTAACGTCCCGGTAGACCGGAATCTGGGGCGCGACCGGGGCGAGGGCGGTCTGGGCCGGGTAACTGTAAGCCGAGCCATCTTCCAGCAAACCTTCGGCGGAGACGGCCAGCGGCACGTTTGAAGTGATTATCGCCGACGCCTGGAAACGCGGAAAGGCATCCTCGGTATTCAGGCTGTTTATCGAAAAACGGGCGCTACCATACCTGGAAAGGGTCCGTTTTTCATTTGCCAGCACGTTACCACTGGCGGCGTCATAATAGGTAATAGTGTATTCCGCCGTGGTTTGGGATGGGTTGGCGATATTGAGATAGGTCGAGCCGAGGGCATCCGATTTCTTTAGATAAGGCAGGTAAAGCCGGGTGCCCGTCCCGGTAGCGGCATACTGGACCGCCTGGCCGGTGGCCGGTTGGCGCACCCCGTAAGCCTGGAATGGCTGGTCCGAGTGGGCCAGCACCCAGCCGCTAAAATTGGGTGGAGCCAGCAAAGCCGCCGGGATATTGGCCGTTTCACCCGGCCCTACGACCTTTCTGACGGTGGAAGAAGTAGCGCCGGCAATTTGCTCCTGGTCAGGCGATAGGCCCGTAGTGCCGGTTATAAATTTCCCGGATTGGTCGTAAAAAGCAATATCAACCATTAAGGGGCTGGTGCCGGGATTGTAGACCATCAGGTTGCTGGTGCCGCTACCGTTGTCTCCGGCCTTAACAGCGAACGGAAAATAGGCAGCGTAACCAGCCCCGGTCACCGTTGGGGAGATGGTAGCGGCAGGTGTGATCGTGCCACTAACAGTAGTCGAAGGAGATGATGCAACTGTCGCCACCGGGACCGTCGCAGTTACAGGGCTGGAAAGACTCCCGGTAGGGAGTTGCCCGACCAGGCTGTCGAACGCCGCCGAAACGGTCGTGGTCGCCTGGGGCACACTCGGATAGTCGCCCTGGTTCCCGGCATAATCAATAGCCCGGACCCGGAAGGAATAGCTCTTACCGGCCTCACCCCTGAAAAGGGCTGACTCGGCGCTGGTGCCGAGCAACCAGTCGGTCCAGGCACCGTTTGCGCCCTCGCGGTACTGGACATCACATAAAGAAACGGCGGCCCCGGCCACGTTGTCGTAGCTGGACCAGCGTACCAGGAAGACGGAAGGGCTCTGGGCGGGTAAACCTTCGACCCTGGCGGCGGGCGGTAGACTATCCACACGGGTACTACTCTGCTCGTTTTCGGGGTAGCTCCCGGCGTTACCGGCCTGGTCTACCGCCCGGCTGCGGAAAAGGTAGAGCTTGCCATTTTCCCCGGTGAAACGGGCCGCACTCGCGGTCGTATCCAGGAGCCAGTCGTGCCAGGTCTGGTCGGTAGAAACCCGGTATTGCACATCGGAATAAGAAACGCCACTACCGCCATCCTCGTCTTTGGAAGCCCAGGTCACAGTAAAGGTGGTCGAGGTCGAAAAGAGCGGCAGGGACTGGACCCGGCTGGTGGGTGGGGTGGTATCTTTACCCCGAATGGTTATCTTGACCAGCAAATCCTCCGCGCCCTTGGTCGACAACCAGCCATCGGCCCCCTGGACCAGGTCAATATGCAGGGTATAATCCCCGGCGGTATTAGGGACACCCACTAAAAACTGGGGGAAAAGCAGACGGCCTCCCGGCGGAATATCCTGGGGCAGTTCGGAGCGCAAGTCATCGTAGCTCCCGGCAGCGAGAGGGTTGCCGTCCGAGCCGTACCAGCGATAAGCCAGTTTTAGCTGGTCAGTGCCATCTTTCGGCCAGACCTGGGTACCGCTGTTGGTCAACTCAAGGTTGTTGACGCTCAGGCGCAGCCCAACCCGGCCTTCGGTAGGGGGATTAGCCAGGTTCCAGGTGACCTGAAAGGGTTGAGCCTGGGAAAAAGCCCTCCCGCCCGATACCAGTAAACCGGCGGCAAATACCAGCCCAAGAATAACCGCTGCCAGGGTGTAGCCGGGTAAATGTTTAAAAAGAGAAGTTCTCTCGCGCATTTATTCGCCCTCAAAACCGCCCAGTAATTGTTTTGGTTGTTATGTCTAGCTCCGCTCGATTATAAGCAGACAACCGGGAAGATGTCAATTGCGTGGTAGCCACCTACCCACTGCTATTTTTGAAAAGGTTTTCAAGATATTCATAGATTTTTATGTGGAAAACCTTTGAAACGATAAAAATTGTTCATTGAAACGGAATCGTAACACGAATCACCCTCTTTTTCTCTTGACAAAAATCAAATCATTTGATTAAACTATAAGCAACAACGAGCGATTTTTCTAGACTGCTTAGTACTTTTTTCCTATAAACGAATAGCTTAGAAGACCGCTTCAGAGTTATTGAGCGAACCGTACCACCTCTTTAACAAATACTGGCCAAAGATAACTTTAGAAATCTTTTTCATAAAGCGTCCGGTTGGTATAGTAAAATAATTCTATAATACAAAGCACTCAACGTTGATGCAGGGTTAACAAACAGGAGTCCTTAGATGAACTACCAGGATGTAGGAGAGCATAAAATTAAGCCACCCGCCAGAGCTGTACTGGTGAATCGGGATGACAATGTGGCTATACTTTTAAGTGATGTGAAGGCAGGAGAGAGCATTTCACTTGGCACAGGCTGGGTTGAAATAGCCGCCGAAGATATTCCGGCTGGCTATAAAATCGCCATTCAAACATTAATGGCAGGACAGCCGGTTATCACACATGGGGTCACAATTGGCGTCGCTACACGCTCAATTCAGCGTGGCGAGCGAGTCCACTATCACAATCTGCGAGCGGCTTAGCCAGTTCTCCAAATTACAATTTAATAGAGTTCGCGTGATGGCCGGGAACCCAACCCCGGCCATCAGTCATTTTCGGGAAGCTAACCGGAGTAATTTTAACCAGATTTTAGCTTGTAATCTCCAAAAACCGTATTATAATTAAAGATACTTCAAGCGTTAAAAACCTTCATAACTACCGCTTTTGCCCCTAAAAGTAGTCTTATTATTGTTGTGTCTCCGCGCTGGTGCGGCAAACGAGCATTCCAGGTGAGAAAAACCGGGTTGCCTTCCTCCGCCGTCCCCGTAGAGGCTACCTCTTTTAACAATTCAATATGCTATTCGAGCCGGTACACGGTCGTACCGGGGAGGAGGTTACTCTTATGAGAAGCTATAGAACGGAACAGATTCGGAACGTAGGCTTATTTTCGCACGGCGGAGCAGGCAAGACTTCTTTAACCGAAGCGATGCTGTTCGCCAGCAAGGCCATTAACCGTCTGGGCCGGGTGGACGAGGGAAATACGGTGTCGGACTTTGACCCGGACGAGGTCAAACGGCATATCAGCGTAAATACCTCTGTTGCGCCGTGCGAGTGGCGAGACGTGAAGATTAACGTCATTGACGCGCCCGGTTACGCTGACTTCATCGGCGAGACCAAAGCCGCCATGCGGATTGCCGATAGCGCCCTGGTTTTGATTGACGCTACCGGTGGCGTGGAGGTAGGCACGGACCAGGTCTGGCACTATGCCCAACAACGCAACATCCCCCGCTTTATCTTCATCAACAAGCTGGACCGTGAGAACGCCAATTTCCAGGCGGCCCTGGAAGCAGCCCAGGCCGCTTTTGGCGCGAACGTGGTGCCACTCCAACTTCCTATCGGCAAAGAAAGCGGTTTTAAGGGCCTGGTGGACCTCATTCACCAGAAAGCCTATATCTATTCCAACAACCGGGACGGCAAATTTGACGAAACGGACATCCCGGCTGACCTGGCCGCCGAAGCCGCAACCGCCCGCGAAAAACTGGTCGAACGCATTGTCGAAGGTGATGACGACCTGATGATGCGCTACCTGGACGGCGACACCGATATTAGCGCCGAAGAACTGCTGGCGACCCTCGGCAAGGCTATTTGCAACGACTCAATTTTCCCGGTATTGTGTGGCAGCGCGACCCTAAACATCGGGGTAACTCAACTGATGGATATGCTGGTTATAGGCGCTCCCAGCCCGCTCCAGGCCCAACCCGAAGAAGGCGTCAAACCCGACGCTAACGGCCCGCTGACCGCCCTGGTCTTCAAGACCGCCGCTGACCCTTATGTGGGGAAACTGACCTATTTCAAGGTCTTTAGCGGGACACTCCACGGAGACGGCTCTATCTACAACACTACCAAGAGCGCTTCCGAACGCATCGGCCAGCTTTATAACCTGCGCGGTAAAGAACAACTGCCGGTCAGCCAGATTGAGGCCGGAGATATTGGGGCGGTCGCCAAGTTACAGGTAACCCAGACGGGCGATACTATCGCGGATGCCGATAGCGGTTTGAAGTTGAAGGGAATTGATTTCCCGTCACCGCTATTCCGGGCCGCTGTGAAAGCCAAGAGCAAGGCCGACCTGGAAAAAATGGGGACGGCTCTCAACCGCCTGGTGGAAGAAGACCCGACGATCAAGGTCGAGCGAGAAGCGGGGACCGGCGAGACGATTATGAGCGGCATGGGTGAAAGCCATGTCCAGGTCGCTGCCGAGAAGTTGCACCGCAAGTTCGGGGTAGATGTAACCATCGAGCTTCCCAAAGTGCCTTACCGCGAAACGATTATGGGCAGCAGCAAGGCCGAGTACAAACACAAGAAGCAGACCGGCGGTCACGGCCAGTACGGCCATGTCCATATCGAGGTCACCCACAACGACGCGGACGATTTCGAGTTTACCGAAACGGTCGTAGGCGGGAACGTACCGCGCAACTATATCCCGGCGGTTGAAAAGGGTATCCGCGAGATTCTCGGTGAGGGTCCGCTGGCCGGGTTCCCGGTGACAAACGTCAAGGTAAACCTGTTTGATGGCAGTTATCACCCGGTGGATAGTTCGGAAATGGCCTTCAAAATTGCGGCCCAGCAAGCCTTCAAAAAAGGCGCGCTGGAAGCGAAACCGGCCTTGCTCGAACCGATTGCCGATCTGAAAGTGACGGTGCCGGACAGCTTCGTGGGCGACGTGATGGGCGACCTGACCAGCGCCCGCCGGGGCCGCGTGCTGGGAATGGACCAGGTTGGCAACGGGTTCACGGTGATAGAGGCCCAGGCCCCGCTGGCCGAGGTGCAGCGCTACGCGACCGACCTTCGAAGCATGACCCAGGGCCGGGGAATCTTCTCTATGGACATTTCCCACTACGAGGTCTGCCCGAACAACATCGCCGACCAGATTATCTCGGAACACAAGAAGGAATTAGAGCTGGCTCACGCCCACTAACTAATTTCTGGTAAGAATAAAATAGGCCGGGAGCGAAAGCCCTCGGCCTTTTATTTTGGCAAAACCTGTAATTAGTTGTCAGAAATCGTGGCTCTTTTAGTTGATTTTCAAATATTTACAATATAGTATCTATACGCCGGAACTGTGCTTTTTACCAGACCAGGAGAAATATCTATGGGAACCTCGTTTACTAACGTCCAGGTATTCACCCCGCCGGAAGAAGGCAAGAATAAACGTGAAGCCGTCATTGAAGCGGTCCGCCAGTGGATTTTTAGCGCCTCCTTTGAGGAAGTGGGCGTAGATGAAGAGGTCGAGCCAGAATTACAAAGAACAGTAATTATCGGTCCAGACAGGCCCGAACCCTGGATCGGGGTTTATGACGAGTTTAGCGATGAATTTGAACCCAAAGTGACCGATTTCGCAAGCTATCTTTCCAAAGCTACCGGGTTTCCGACCGTCTCTAACCTTGTCGCCGATAGTGATGTAACCGAAATGGGTCTTTTCAGGCTGGGCGAAAGAATTGACTATTACTCCAGCGAACCAGGCTACGGCGAGGAAGAAACTTTGAGCCGGGCCGAAAAGGCGAAGTTAAAGGGCAACCCTGAATTGTGGCAGGAGTTTTTAGTAACCGAAAAGAGCCCTGCTGATTTACGAAAAGTCTGGAATAAAAGGCCAATTTTTGCCGAAGATATTCAAAGGGAAACAATTAAGCTACTTGGTATGGGCGAATATGCCAGCTTTGGGTTCCGGTATCTTGAAGGACACTTCCAATACTCCGGGGAACCTGCCGGATTCACCCGGTTAAGATTCCGGGCCAAACGTAAAGTATCACCGCTGGCAACTAAGACCGAAGGGTTGCCTAAATTTCAGGTTTCCGGTTATTCCAACCCAGGTGATTTTTTCACCGGAACGCCGGTAACCATAAACGCCTACTTTTTAAACAGCGGTGGTCCGGGAAAAGGGTTGCGGGTAGTTTCCTGGGGCAGCGCCATTGACCAGGGCCTGGTGGAACTGGATAAAGTGCAAATTACTCTCCTTGAAAGTAATTTCGAAAGTAATTTAAATAAACCCCGCTCTATCCAGGACTTCGCGTTAACCCCTTTTGAGATTAGCGAAGGGGTCAAAGGCTACGAACTACGATTGCCGGATTTTGAACTGCCGGGCGGTTTACTACCGGATAGCGAAACCGGCTTTCTCGGCGGTATCAACATGATTCGGTCTATCAAAGCCCAGTTCACTCAAAATATTGTAATTAATCTTTTCGGTAAGACTTTGAAAGAAGGGAAAGGCCAACTCCATTTCGGGATTGAGCCAACCGCTAACCGTGATAGAGGCCAGACTTCTAGAACGTTTGAAATATCGGTAAAAACCAGCCCCAAAATTTTTGATGAGGGACTCAAAACCAATTCCTATCTGCTCAGCGTAGCAAAAGCCCTGGAAGGGGCGAATAAACTTTATGCCCTGGTAACTTTTGGGCAACTTTCCAAAACTGATACCGAAATTATTGCCAGGGCCATCGAAAGCTGGCATCAATTTACCAATCCACCTCAAAATAGTTATTACGAACTGTATAGCCAGGCCAAAGTCGACTCCAAACACACGGTAACTAAGCTTGCCCCGGACCAGGTGTCGCAGGGAAAGACCTGGCAGAAAATCATGGGAACGCTTAAAAGGGGTGAAACCCTGGCAGGTCACCAGGTTATTCCCCAGGAAAATCAAACCCGGCATTGGAGAATTGACCATAATACCAGTGGCTTTGCTTTCAACCGCAACTCGTATCCTTTAACAGAGGTCGAAAAAGCCGCCGATATAATAATGGCTCCGACCCTGGCCTTCTGGATAAATCTTGATAATTATGCCGCCGAAGAAGGCAGCCAAATACGGCAAAGTATGGTGGAATTGGTTGACTCATTAGCGAAGCAAACCCCGGTCTTACAGGCTTTTATAGCCAACTGGAACTGGCCTCAAACGCCGGAGAGCTTTTCGGCTAACACTCTTTATGAGGCTATGTTAGGGCTACACGGCGGCAGCATTAATAATCTGCAAACCTACAACACCCGGTTCTTACGGGCGGTTAGTGATAAGTTGTGGCTGGGACAGGAACTGGTTACGAAACTAGGGGGTAAACAGGAACAAGTAGCCGAGATAGCCGATATTCAGTCAGTAAGAAACGGGCTACGAATAATGCTCAAGGAAAGCGCTAAACTCGAACAGTTAATCCAGGTGATTACCCCAATCATGCCCAATCTGCACGACCACAAAGCTATGGAAAAAGTATTTTACAGCAATCTGTAATAGAAGAGCTTTCCAAAATAAACCCCTCCTGACAACTCGTCCATAAAAGACCATTTGCCAGGAGGGGTTTTTATTTTCCCTAAGTTTTTACAACTCGACCGGGAAGACTGCTTTCACGAAATCACCCGGCTTGTAAATCGAGACCAACGCTGCACCGGGTTTGGGCCGGGCCGCGCTCGTCAGGGCCGCCACCGATAATCCCGCCGACTGCCCTTTGGCCGAAAGGACCGCCACGTTCGCTTTTGGCTCGACCACGATAGCCTGGGCTACCCGGTCGTCCTGGGCCAGTTCAATCGTGACCACTCCGGCGGTCGCCCGGCCTTTGGTGGGATACTGCTCCAGCGGCACTTTTTTCCCGAACCCGGTGGCGGTCAACACCAGCAAGAACCGGCCTTCCCCCTGTCCGGCAGGCAGGTACGATGCGCTCACGATTTGCCCTTCCCCGACATTCATGGCCTGGACCCCCTGGCCTACCCGCCCTTGCTGGGCCCGCACATCCTCGTCCGAGAAACGCAGAGCCTGGCCTTTGTTGGTTGTGACGATATATTCGCCCGGTTCGAGAACTTCGCCATCGGCGTTGACCGGGGTCGGCACCAGCAGGGCTGTCACCACCGCGTCACCGTCACCTAGCTTGAAGTCAGGGATACCGTCCGGCCCGGCCAGGCGATACTCCGAAAGCGGGGCCTTTTTCACCTTGCCCTGGCGGGTAAACTCGACCACGTAATAGTTATCCTCGAAGTCCGAGAAACCGAGCATCGACACAATTTGCTCCTTGGCGGCGAGTTGCAACAGACCGCGCAAACTTTCACCTTTACCCGCCTTAGTTGTTTCGGGGACCGCATTCACCGGGAGGGCGAAGGCCCGGCCCTGGTCGGTGATGAAAAGCAACTGGTCCTGTGTACTCCGCTTCAAGGGGGTTGCGCCAAACTGGTCGTAACCGCTCGGTAGAGTCAGGAGGACGCCACCAGCCGACTTATCTTTTTTGCTCTTGCTAAAGGCGTCGGCTGGTAACGCCTTGATAGCAGCATCCCGGCTAAAGACAACCAGGACTTCTTTGTGCGTGACGATGTTGGCGATTTCCGCGACCTCGGTATGCGCGGAACCTTCAGCGTCAATCAGGGTCCGGCGCTCGTCACCGAAGCGCTTCATGAGGTCATTCATCTCGCGTTTGAGCAAAGCCACCAGCCGTTGCGGGTCGGCCAGGAGTTCCTCAAGTTCGGTAATCCGGGTGGCTAACTCCTCTTTCTCGGCGTTGTATTTGCCCGCGTCCAGGCGGGTCACCTGGGATAGGGTCATATCGGCGATAACCCCGACCTGCTTCTCGCTCAACTTGTATTTGGCCTGGATTTTGGTCCTGGCCTCGTCCCGGTCAGCGGCTTCCTGGAAGATTTTGACAATCTGCTGGGCGTGCAAGCTGCCGATAATCAGGCCCTCGACAATATGCAATCGCTCTCTGGCGCGGGTCAGTTCGTACTGGCTGCGGCGGCGCAAAACGTCCTGCTGGTGGTTGTTCCAGAAATTAAGGAGTTCCAACATCCCGACCTGTTTAGGCTGGCGGGCCGCTTCCATCGGCTCACCAAACAGGTAGACCATCTGGGCCGTTATCGCGATTTGGAGGTCGGTATCGGCGTACAACTGCTGCAAGACCTGGGTCGGTTTGGCCTCCTTTTTCAGCTCGAGGACAATCCGGGTACCCTTTTCGGTATCGCTTTCGTCGCGTACATCCGGGACCAGCCCCTCCAGTTTGCGGTCGTTGATAGCTTTCACAATCGAAGCCTTGACCCGGTCCTTACCGATGGGTGGAATTGCCACCACTATCAGGGACCGCTGGCGGGTGCGGGGATTTTCTTCCAATCGCACATCGCCCCGGACCACAATCCGGCCCTTGCCGCTCGTCAGGTAATCGCGGATACCGTCCTGCCCCATCACGGTGCCGCCGCTGCTAAAGTCCGGCCCCTTAATATAGGTCATCAACTGCTCGACGCTCATACTCGGCTTATCCAGAAGTGCGATACAGGCCCGCACCACTTCGGTCAGGTTGTGGGGCAGGATGTTGGTCGAAAGGCCGACCGCGATACCGCTCGAAGGGTTGACCACGGGCGGAATCCGGCCCGGCATGTAATCGGCCTCAAGGACGCGAGGGTCTTGCTTGTAGGTCGGGCGGAGCGACACCGTCTCTTTATCAATGTCGGCCATCAGGGCTTCGGCCAGGGGCGAGAGACGAGCCTCGGTGTAACGGTAGGCCGCCGGGGGGTCGCCATCAATCGAGCCAAAATTGCCCTGCCCCTCAATCAGGGGATAGCGCATGGTAAAGTCCTGGGCCATGCGGACCATCGCGTCATAGACCGAGGCGTCACCGTGCGGGTGGTAATCGCCCAGGATGCTACCGACAATTTCCGCCGATTTCACGGTCGAGCGGGTTGATAAAAAGCGCCGGGTCAACATGCCGTAGAGAATACGCCGCTGGACCGGTTTGAGGCCGTCCCGCGCGTCCGGCAGGGCCCGCTCCGTTACGACCGAAAGGCCGTAGGCGGCGTAGGCCCGCTGCAAGATGAGTGCAAATTCTTCCGATTGGATATTATTGTCGAATAAAGTCGTCATACCTTACTTCTTTTAGTAGTACCTGCCCCGGCGATAGCCTACAACCAGGGACAGGACAATGGTTACAATCACCGCCCCCAGAAAGGCCGGGAAAATATAGATGTCCATCAGGCGCGGGCCAAAGTTGCCGAAAAGATAATGGCCCAGAATCGCGCCCAGGAACGAAACTACCAGATAACCCAGGCAGCCTAGGTTCAGGGGGCGGTCGGTAAGCGCGCCACTCACCTTATTAGCCAGCGCCCCGATAATAAGCGGCACAATCAGGGCAACCACCAGAGCTACAAACAAACCGATTATAAGAAGACCTAGCAAAGCGATGAGTGTCACGTCAGTTCTCACTTTCCATAAATATTATCCGGAGGCCGCTCGATTTTGGCCTCTCTTATGACTTATTTACGGATTTTGGCCCGACTGCGTTTCGGCTTTGGCGGGGCAACTGCGGCGTAACCGTGGGCCAGTTCGACCCACTGGAAAAGCGTTTCTTTGTCGGCATGGAATTCTGGCGGTACCAGCACCCACCAGCCCATTCTCCCGCCACCGGGCGACCAGGCCGCCGCTCCCGGCATTTCCATAAGCTCGGCGTAACGGTCGGGGTCAGAAATTTTCAGACCGATGCGACCGCCTTCCTGCGGCCAGACCAGGGCGTAGATGTGGTCGCGGGCAAAAAGGGTGTGACAGCCGAACATCTTTCGGCTCGAAACGTCCGGTAGATAGTCGGAGGCTTCGTCAAGTAAAGCCTTGAGATGGCCCACCTGGGATGGGGCGGTTTCCTGGCTCATCTCAACCTTCCTGGCGCGATTCGATGGAGAAGATGTTACCTTCGGGGTCGGTGCCTTCGCAGACCTTGACGCCGGGAGCGGCAATCCGGTACTGGCCCATCTTGATACCTCGCCCTAAAAGGGCCCGGCGGGCCATCTCGACATCCTCTACCCGGAAGACCAACTGGGGGGCATCCTGCCCAACTCTGCCTTCGCTGCCGCCGTGTAAAGCCAGGGTGCAGGAGCCGGTCTCGAACTCCACCCAGAAATGATGGCTGAAATCGGTCTCCCCGGCCAGTTCCCGCAAAGGCAGACCCAGCACATCCCGGTAAAAATGGACCTGCCGTTGCATGTCTTTGACATACAGGATAATTTCCAGGAGACCGCTGACGATTGCCATGTTGCCTTCTCCTTTCGGCCTTGCCCTGCCCGACCGGAATTAGTAATCCAGATTAATAATCCAGTTCGGCGACCTTGCGGGCGTGTTCGGCCAGGAATTCGCGCCGGGCCTCGGCGTTGGTATCTTCCATAAGTTGCATTACCAGCCGCTGGGCCAGCATCGTATCTTCCAGCGTCACCCGTTTGAGCGCCCGCGTGGACGGGTCGAGGGTCGTCTCGCGCAACTCTTTAGGGTTCATTTCGCCCAGACCCTTAAACCGTTTGAATTCGAGATTTTTGGCATCCGAATGTTGCTTTAAGAAATCCTCGCGGGCCGGGTCGTCCAGCAGCCAGATTACTTTACCCTTGTACTTGACACTGTAGAGAGGCGGACAGGCGATATAGACGTGGCCGCGCTCAATCAGTTCGGGAAATTCCTGGTGAAAGAGCGTCAATAAAAGACATTGGATGTGCAGACCGTCCACGTCAGCGTCGGCCATAAAGATGACCTTGCCGAATTTGAGGCGGCTGTAATCGAAGACCGCCCGCGTCCCGGTCCCCAGGACATTGATAATGGTCCGAATTTCTTCGTTGGCAACCATCTTTTCGAGGTCGGCTTTCGCCACGTTGAGCGGCTTACCGCGCAGTTTCAGAATGGCCTGGAAGTCGCTGTAACGGCCCTGGCTAACCGTACCACCCGCCGAGTCGCCTTCTACGATAAAGAGTTCCGAGCGGGCCGGGTCGCTGGTATTGCAGCGCAAGAATTTCTTGCTGACCGTCGTATCAATCAATTCGCCGCTCTTGCCTTTGCCGGTCCGGGCCAGTTCTTCGGCCAGTTGGGCCTCGTTGCGGGCCTTCTGCATCGCCAGGATTTTTTTGAGCCACTCTTTCCCGGCAGCCTGGTTGCTTTCAAACCACTCCGACAGACCCTCGTTGACCACACTCCGCACGATACCCTCGACCGGGGCATTATTCAGGCGGTCTTTGGTCTGGCCCTGGAATTGCGGGTTGTGAAGCTTGACCGACACCACCGAGGTTAAACCCTGCTGGATAACTTCCGGCTTGAACCCTTCTTTCTCGCGATTCTTGATTACGCCCAGTTTGAGGGCGTAGTCGTTGACCACTTTTGTCAGGGCCGCCTTGAAGCCGGTTTCGTGGACGCCGCCGTCACGGGTGCGGACCGCGTTGGCAAAACTCATCAACTGGTGTTTGTACCCCCGGTTCGGCTGCAAAGCCACCTCGACCGAAACGTCGTCTTTCAGCTTGATAATCGAGGCAGTCTGCCGGAAAAGCGGTTGGGACTCGGCGTTCATATCGCGGATATAGTCTGGCAAACCTTCTTTCGAGAAGAAGGTAAATTTGACCTGGGCTTCGGCGTTTTCATCCCACAAATCGAGGTGAATCGAGACGCCCCGGTTCAGGTAAGCCGACGCCTTCAAACGCGATTCGAGCATTTCGTGAGGATAATAGGCTTCGGCATCGAAAATGGTCCGGTCGTAATGCCAGCGCATCTGGGTGCCGTGTAAAGCCGGGTCGCAGGGGGTAATGGAGTGCATCTGGGCCTTGCCCTTGGCGAACTCCTGGTAAAACATGCGACCCTCTTTCCAGATGGTCAGTTCGAGCTTTTCCGAGAGCGCGTTGATAACGGTCGTTCCGACGCCGTGGAGACCACCCGCTGTTTTGTAAGCGCCTTCCTCGAACTTGCCGCCGGAGTGAGGGACGGTCAAAATAATCGTGGCCGCCGGTTGCTTTTTGCCCTGGTAGGTCATCGGGTCGAACGGCATACCGCGCCCTTCGTCCCGCACCGTCACCCAGCCTTCGTGATCAATCGAAATCCAGATATTGTGGCCGTACCCGGCGTTAAATTCGTCAATGCTGTTATCAAGGGCTTCCCAGATCAGGTGTAACAGACCGCTGGTCGTGGTCGCACCGATATACATGCCGGGCCGGTGGCGGATAGCCTGGATACCTTCCAACACCTGAATATCGGCGCTGGTGTATTGTTTTTCTTTTTTTACTTTGGAGAATTCTTTTTGAGCCCTGGTTTCAACCGGGGGTTCGGCAGCATGGGCAGGAGCGACCGGGGCCGGGGTGGGCTGCCGCTTGAGAGCCAGGGCCCCTTCGGTTTCGGGCGCTTCTTCCGCTACGTCGTCCGCAAAGTCCAGGTCGAACAGCGATTGCTGTTGAAAATTCTTTTTCGGACCCGTCCGAGCAGTTCCGGGAGCCTTCTCAGTGATACTTTTGTTTAATGTCTCCGCTTTTGCCATTTCTTAACCTCTGAACTCGTTCCTACCGGGCCATCCAAAATCTGGGCCGAGGCGTCCAGGCCGGTAAGAACGAAAGAACCTTTTCCTCTCTCCGAAATCGCGAGGAAATATAGATTGGGGCCGAATTTATAAAGAAATTCCAGACCCACTCCGGTCTATTTGACCCTAAACTCCGTTTTAACCGCTGGCATTTTTAGAACAAATGTATTATAAACGCTTTTCCGACGGTTGTAAATGCCTTATCCACCGCTTTTATATTTTAGGCCGCCTCATTCTAAAGCCGTGCAAGCATAAGCGCAAGCCGTCTCTGGCGTCAAATTTGGGTTGGTTGTAAAGTGGAAGGATTTTATGTAAAGTCTGCTCTGACCTCAATTTTGCTATAGTATAATACGAAATTACTGCTATAATTGTTCTATATTTCGCCAAATGAACCGCTAATTCAAAACGCCGATCTGAACATTTGCCTATTAACGTCAAGTTGACCATCTATCTTAACAACTAATCTTAACTTTTAATTTAACTTCCTTATACCAACGAGGGGAAAGGGATTTATACATGATTTTCCACAGCACTTTCCCGGATACGGTCATCCCAGAAATGACCTTTAGCGACTTTATCCTGGAAAACGCCCCGGCGCGAGGCGACCAACCAGCCCTGGTGGACGGCCCCAGCGGGCGCACCGTCACCTACGCCCAACTGGCCGAATTTACCCGCCGGGTCGCGGCTAACCTGGCCGGGAGAGGTCTCCAAAAAGGGGATGTCTTTGCTATAATGCTGCCCAACCTGCCCGAATACGCTATCGCTTTTCACGGGGTAGCGACGGCGGGCGGTACCCTGACCACTATCAACCCGCTCTACACGGTCGAAGAATTGCGCTACCAGCTTGGTGATACCAGAGCCAAGTACCTCCTGACCCTGCCGATGTTTTTTGAGAAGGTCCGCGAGGCCACCAAAGACACCCCGTTGCGGGAAATCTTTATCCTGGGTGATGCTCCTGAAGGCAGCACACCCTTCACGGCCCTACTCGCTCCCGCCGAGAATCTGCCTCCTGTAGAAATTGATATATACAAAGACCTGCTGGTGATACCCTATTCCAGCGGCACCACCGGCCTGCCTAAAGGTGTGATGCTGACCCACCATAACGTGGTCAGTTTTATCAGCATGGTCAGGCCCGCCGCGGCATACCGGGAGGGCGCAAATTACCTGGCGGTCCTGCCGTTCTTCCATATTTTCGGGATGGTCGGCATTTTGAACGTTTGCCTGGTGGAAGGCTCTACGATGGTGACCATGCCTCGCTTCGACCTAGAGCAATTCCTCCAGTTGATGCAAGACTACAAAGTCGCGGGTTCCTGCGTGGTCCCACCGATTGTGCTGGCCCTGGCGAAACACCCGGTCGTGGATAAATACGACCTCTCGAACCTGGAATGGCTTCTTTCCGGGGCTGCCCCGCTCGGCACCGACTTGCAGGAGGCTTGCGCGGCTCGTCTCAAGTGCGAGGTGGTGCAGGGCTGGGGAATGACCGAAACCAGTTGCGGGGCTACCATTCTCCCGCTCGACCCTGAAAAACGAAAACCGGGTTCGGCGGGGCTACTGGTAGCAAACCAGGACCTGCGGGTGGTGGATATTTCGACCGGCGAAAACCTGGGGCCAAATCAATCGGGCGAACTCTGGCTGCACGGCCCAAACATCATGCAGGGCTATCTCAACCAGCCCGCTGCCAGCCGCGATACGGTGGACGACGAAGGCTGGCTGCACACGGGCGATATCGGTTATATCGACGATGACGGCTATCTATTTATCGTGGACCGCATCAAAGAGCTAATCAAATATAAGGGGTTGCAAATCGCGCCCGCCGAACTGGAAGCGGTGCTGCTATCTAACCCGGCAGTGGCGGATGCGGCTGTTATCGGGCGAGCCGACCCCGAAGCAGGCGAAGTGCCAAAAGCCTTTGTGGTGCTAAAGACGCCGGTCCCCGCCGATGAAATCCTGGCTTTTGTCGCGGAGAAAGTCGCGCCTTACAAGCGGATTCGCAAACTCGAATTTGTGGACCAGATTCCCAAGTCGGCTTCCGGTAAAATCCTGCGCCGGGTGCTAATCGAGCAGGACCGCGCCCACTCCGATAATTAAGACACGTTCCCCAGGGGCGTCCCACTGACAGTTTCGTGGTCAGTGGGACGCCCTTTTCTTTTTATACCAGGAGTTGTTATACCCTGTTAAAGAGAACCGGGCATCTGCAAACCAGGCATATTGCGAGCAAGACCCAAACAGGAATTGCGGCTAAATCCCGGTCTTTAGACCTACCTCCGGGGATAGCTATTTTTATATACCGCAAAACGCCCCTGTCCAATCCTTTTTTATGGAAAGGATAATTTTGTAGATGTGCCAACGCGCCAACCGGTTTATAACTTAGGAAAGTTTGGTATATCTCAAAGAAGTGGATAGGTAGAATTTTTTGATGTTTGGTTTATTTGAACAATGTTCGAATGATGGTCCGTTTTTACCTCAAACCCCCGGCAGCCTTCTCCGGCAATCCCGCGCCGGGCGAGCGTTTAATATCCGGCCTCTCAAACAAAGCGATAGCGCCCTGGTAGGCGAGTTTTTGAGCCAGCTTTCGGCCAACACCCTGTTAAACCGTTTCTTCGTGGGCCGGAATTCCTTAAGCGAATCGGCCATAACCGCTGAAATCAAACGGCTTTACCAGGTGGGCAAGGACAAGGGAAGCGTCCTGGTAGCGACCTACTGCGACCCTGCCAAAGAAAAAGAGGAAATCATCGGCCTGGGTGAAATCAGCCGGGACCGCACCCTTTACTTAATGGCTGAGGTAGCCCTGACCGTCCGCGACGACTTCCAGGGTGAAGGGATTGGCAGCGCCCTGGCCCTCCAACTTGTCAACGAGGCCCGCAAAAAGGGGCTCACCACGTTAAGGGCCGAAACCCTCTTTCACAACCAGCCCATGCGGCGGATCTGGCCTAAACTGGGGTTACCCTACAGTTTTCAGGCCAACCACGATGTCACGATAATGCTGGCGCTTCTAAATCCCTGATTTGCCTGCCGGTTAACCTTAAAAAGACACTGGCTTTAATCAAGGCGGGTTACAACCCTTTATTTTGGAGTGCCTAAATTTAGTTCAAAAGGAGTAAGGTCATCCCAAATTTTTAACGAAAGGTTTTAAGAAATGAAAATGAAAACAAAAAGCGTACCCGAAACCGAGTTGGAGAAGCTAATCGGCCTCTACGGGAGCCTGGACGCTTACAACGAGGAACAACGACGGTGCGGGTTGGCGGCTATCGAAGAAGCCACCCGGCAAAATCCATATTTTATTTATTTAAAAGGTGAAAAAGTGAGAAATCCAAATACTGAACTCGATATGGCCCTTCGCAGGATGAATGAAATCCAGCAGGAAGCTGAATACTATAAATTAGTGGCTCAAATAAAAAAAGAACAGAAAGGCTCTAAACCGTCCTTCTGGCAAAATTTAACCACGTTTTTTATAAAAAAACCGGGCAAGCAGGCCACCAAACCGACTGTTAATGCCACTTTTAACGGGGCCAAACCATCCTACACCGGCAGGGATGAATAAACCTGTTTTTAAAATATAATCGGTTAGAAGATAGCAACTTTGACTAAAGGGATACCAATCTTATAGCCGGGTCAGGAGATCCGGCCAGAACTCGCTAACATAGGCTTGAAAAGAAGAAATGCCGGTCAGGCAAGCCCAACTCGTGCGGGCGAAGTCGGCCCGGCGTTTTTCCGTTGCGGTGATAGCCCTTTCCGGGCGCCCGGCGGTCATTTCGTTCAGGGCGGTGTGGATAGCGGGGAAGTCGTACCCGGCCTCGCGCAACAACACCACTACCTGCAAGCGGCGCATCTGGGCCTCGTCATAAAGACGATAGCGGCTACCGGGTTCACGGACAGGGTGTAATAGTCCCTGCTGCTCCCAGAAATGCAGCGCCGAAACCCGTACTCCTACCGCCGACGCAGCCTCGCCGACCCGCCAGCGGGTGGCCGGGCGCGAAGTCGCCGCCGGGATAGATTGCGCCGCCAGAAGCTGCAAAGCCGCCAGGGTTTCCTCGACCTGGGCCTGTTTGCGAGCCAATTCGGCGTGGCGTTCATCTACCAGGGCCAGCGCGGCGGGCAGATTACCCTGGTGGACTGCCTGCATAATCAAACGAGCCTGCTGCCAGCCGTAACCTTCGAGCAAGCTGCGGGCCGTTTTGAGGGCGGCTAGATGCATTTCGGTATAGAGCCTGTAGCCACTGGGGCTGCGCTCCGCTTGCGGGATAAACTGGCTGGCCTCGTAATTGCGGACCTGCTGGACGCTTATCCGGGCGGCCTGGGCCAGGTCAGAGGTCCGCAGAAAATGGGAAACTGTCATGTAAAACCCTTACCTGCTTTAAGAGAGTTACCCCTCCCAGGATTTAGTAAGTTTATCTTACTTCCGGTTTTATTTTAGTAAAAACTTCTTACTTTTTACCTTAACTGGCTTGGTTAATGCAAGTCAAAAGGAAACAGGCCCCAGAAAGAACCCTCCACTATTGCATTCGAGTTGTACAATAGGCCCGTAAAAGAAAACTACGAGTTTGAAGATTAAATTTTGCTTTGAGCCGGAATCTCTGTTGAAAACCGGGTCTATTGAGTTATGAAAGGAAACAGGCGTAATGAACGAGACCGAAATTATCGAGTACATAACCGGGGCGTTTGAGAATGTAGAGGCCATCAGCGCCAACGGTGACACTTTCTTTATGAACGATCCCAAAAAGATGTTCCCTTTCGCTACCCTCGTCACGAGCGATTTTAACGACACATTTTCGGACCTGAACCGGCCCGGCGTCTTCCGGCTGAATATTGGCCCTGGCAAGGCTACGTTCGTGTCGCTGTTCGGCCCACTACCGGCTAAAAAGGCCGAAGACGGGCCGCTACCCGGTTACAACTATGCAGCCCTTGATACGCTTTTGCCCCACCCGGTTTATGGCCGGATGTACTGGGTTAGCATCCTGAATCCGAGCCGCGAAACCTTTGAAAACCGGGTGAAGCCGCTCCTGGCCGAAGCCTACGCGCTATCAGCTAACCGCTACGCCAATCAAACGGCCAATGCCGAAGGTAATAGCCGCCGCCAGCAAGCCAAAGATGACCTGGCGGACGCCTGAGTAAAGGAGGCCGCGCCCGGTCAGAAGGGTTATTCCGGCCCCGATACCAAACAGGGCGAACGCGCTTAAAAGCAGGCTAAGACCGACCGCGAGCCAGCCTGAGGTGAAAAAGTAAGGAAATACCGGGAAGATAGCCCCAACCGCGAAAAGCATGAAGGAAGTCGCGCCTGCCGCCCAGGGCGAACCGCCTAACTCCCGCGGGTCGATGCCCAGTTCCTCTCGCGAGAGAGTATCGAGGGCGTTCGCCTTGTCACCGATTAGCCGTTGGGCCAGGCTGGCCGCTTCGTCGGCGGGCAAACCCTTGGCCTGGTAAATCAAGGCCAGTTCTTCGGCTTCCTCGTCGGGCACTTCCAGGATTTCCTCTTTTTCGACGGCAATCTGGCGCTGGTAGAATTCCCTGGCGCTCTGGACCGAAAGCCACTCCCCCAGGGCCATCGAGCAAGCCCCGGCCAGCAGCCCAGCCAGCCCCGTTATCAGGACCGCTTTGCCCGCAAGGTCGGCCCCAGCCACGCCCATCACCAGGCTCAGGTTGGAGACCAGGCCATCGTCCGCCCCCAGGACGGCGGCGCGCAGGGCGTTCCCCCCGGTCGTGCGGTGGCGCCCTTCCAGTTGAGCCAGGGTGCTGCCCTCAACCCCGCTGCTTTTGGAACCGCCGGTAATCGCGGCCAGCAACCGGGCATGGGACTGCTCCTGGGCAGGCAAACCGGCCCCGGCGGCATCGGGCTGGCTATCGTAACTGGTGGTATCCATTTGCTCCAGGGTTGAAATGGTGGGCAAAACAAATTGCGGCCCGAACCGCCCGGCCAGCCAACCGAGCAGGCGAGTCCGAAAGGTCAGGCGAGGTTTTGCCGGGACTGCCTGGCCGCTCCGGCGCATTTTAGCTTCCCAGAAGGCCGAGTGTCTTTCCTCGGCCTCACCCATGCGCCGGTAAATTTCCTTGAGCTGTGGGTTTTTCTCTACCTCAGATAACTTGAAATAAAGGGCCGCGCCGTTTCGTTCGTCCTCCCAGTTTGCGAGGTAGCGTTTTGCGTTATCCTTCTTCTGACCGGCCATCTTTCGCGCTCACTTTCTATCCATGCCTCTTTTGGGGTTTAACAGTATCCACCCGAACAGAATTATAAATAATAAAAATATATACTTTACCCAATTTTAGCACCAAAACAAAAGGTTTCCGTTACACTTAACTTATTACTCCGTAAAATTCGACCTGTCAGCACGTTCACAGCTTACAGTCCGGACCATAAAAACCACTAAACACTCTGCATAGGATGAACGGGGGATTGAATTAGCCCCCGGTTTGTGCTAATCTTTTTATGTAAAGAACGATATTCCCAAACGGCTAAAACAGGGCGTAAAAATGGTTGGAAATCCTTCCTCGAAAAGTTTGAAAATCAGCCTTTTACTGGCGCTTTTGCTGGTGTGCATGGTAACCCTGGCGGCTTGCGGTGGGGAAGCAACTACCACCGCTACCGTCAGCCCGACCGCCGCGCCTACGGCCATCCCCGCGCCCGATTCGGCCCCGGCTTACCTGGCCTGGACAGACTTCAAATACGCCGACGAAGCCGAACAAGCTTCCCAGGCCGTGGTCAAAAGTCGCCCTGATTTCCCGGCTTGGGCCTCCTGGACCGAGAGCAATCGCTGGTATCTGCTGGTAAAAGATAGCAGTTCCGACCGGCTGAAAGCGAAGGTCGGGAAGGACGCCACCATTTCTCCGGTGCCGTTTGTGGCCGAAGCCCAGGCCGCCGCTGCCGGGAGCTACCAGGCTTACGCCCTCAACCTGGAACGGGTTAGCGTGGATATAAAAGCCGGGGGCGCAAAAGAAGCCGCCCAGATGCTCTTTAATCGGGCCATCCAGCAATCGCAAATCGCCAGCGGTCTGCTGGTCTTTGCCCTGGGCGACGACCAGATTTTTGCCCTGCTCCCAAAGGGGGTTAGCTCCGAAAAGGTCTTGCCGCTTGCCAGCGTTGGTAAACTGGAAATGGTCGGAGCGGGCAGCAAAAGCCTGGATGACGGCACCATCATCGCTACAAGCGCCAGCCCTGCGCTGGGCGGCCTGACCCTCAAAAATATGACCACCTACCAGACCGTCGCCGACAACCACGATTTTATCTCGTTCAAGGGAAGCGCCAACAATCTCACCGGGGCTATTCCGGTCCTGAGTTTCGACCTGCGGCCCAACTCTAAAATCTTTGAATACAGCCGGGCTAACCTGGGCAAATACGCCGCGCTGGTCTTCGACCACCAGGTAATCTCCAGCGCCGTTATCGCGGCGGCCCTCAAAGACAAAGGGCAGATGCAGGTGCCGCGCTGGGCCGGGGCCGGAGGGCAGGCCGACATGCAGCGTTTTATTGATTTCATGAACGCCAACCCACCCCAGCTTTTTGAAGCCAAAACGCTCGATACAAGCGCCAATTTCGTCTATAGCGGCACGTTTACCCGCTAGAATAGAAGCATCAAAAAAGGGCCGTTTGGCCCTTTTTTGAACTCAACCTCTGCTTATCTTAATTTTGGTTGATGTATTCCAGTGCTAATTTTCTTCGGCTTCCGGCTCAATCCAACGACCGTGCGACTTAATCAGGTCTACCAGGCGGTCCACCGCTTGCTCGGTCGGCACGCCCTTTTCGAGACATTCCTTGCCGACAAACAGGTTGACCTTACCCGGCGCGCCACCCATGTAGCCAAAATCGGCGTCGGCCAGTTCGCCCAGGCCGTTCACGATACAACCCATGACAGCGATTTTAACCCCGACCAGGTGGCCGGTGCGGGCTTTAATCCGTTCGGTCGTCTCCTGGAGGTTAAAGAGGGTTCGCCCGCAGGAAGGGCAGGCGATAAACTCGGCCTTCGAGCTGCGCGCCCCGGCAGCCTGCAAAATATTGTAGGCAAGCTGGACCGCCGGGGCCGCTTTCAGGTTGCCCCGGTCGTGATTGGCGATTTTCAACACGGTGCCGATGCCGTCGGTCAGGAGCGCACCCGTTGCCACCGCTGCATTGATAAAATGCTCGTCGAGGTCGGCGGAAGGGTCAATTTCCGGGGCGATAACCTGGACCGGGAATTTATACCCGGCCTCGTGCAGCCGAGTCGCCAGCAACCGGTTAGAGCGGAGGGTATAGGCAACCGTCCGGGCCGAGAGGGCCAGGACCAGCTTTTCAAAGCCTTTTTCCACGGCTAACCGGGCCGCTTCCATAAGCAAATCGACGGCAGGGTAGGAGTGATGAGCGGCGGCATCCAGTTCGGCCCGGTCGTCCGCGAAAGGCGCGTTGGCCCGGACCAGCACGGCCAGACCCGCTTCTGTAGCATGGTCGAGGACCTGGGTTAAACCCTCACTGTAATCCGCGAAGGGCGTCGAAATGTTGACGATGAAGCCATCAGGCTGCGAACCGTCAGTTGCGGGTAAGTTGCCACCTTCGACGTTCAGAAGGACGTTCAAAGGCTCGGAGCGGGCGGCCCGGTTCTCCGGCAGGATTGTTCCAACCTTAGCTTCGAAGAAATCGGGACGAGTGGGTGCACCTTTCGGTTTAGCCCCCAGGACCGGCAACGAACGGCCCGCGCCTTTAGGCGTTCCGGCCATTTCCGCCGGGAACCCGGCCAGGTCGGCGCTTACCTGGGGTACGTTTTCGCCGCCCACGTGGCTGGTGCCGATTTGAATCGTGAAGGTTTCGGGCTTGCTGAAGTGATAGGGCTGGCGGGCATCGGGCAAGACCGGGGCGTCGGCGGCTACTTCCGGCCATTCGGTCGCGACCGGGACCGGAGTAGCGTCGGCAATAGCGGCTTTTTCGAGAAGGCGGGCCTCCACCGGGGTATAGCGCCGGGCCAACCGCAAAGCGACCGGGATTTCGTGTTCAGGGTCTTCGGTCAGGGAAACCCGGATGGTATCACCGATACCGTCTTCCAATAACGAGCCGATACCAATCGCGCTCTTAATCCGGCCATCCTCCCCGTTTCCGGCCTCGGTCACACCCAGGTGGAAGGGGTAATTCATGCCGAGGGCGTCGAGCCGGGCCGCCAGCAAGCGGTAAGCCTGTATCATAACCTTCGGGTTGGAAGCCTTCATGGAAAAAATCAGGTCTTTGAAGCCGTATTTCTCGGCAATCAGGGCGAATTCCATGGCCGATTCGACCATGCCTTCAGGGGTATCGCCATAGTAGTTCATGATGCGGTCGGAGAGAGAACCGTGGTTGGTGCCGATACGGATGGAGCGACCCAGTTCCTTACAGCGCAGCAGGAGCGGTTTAAACTTTTGCTCGATGCGTTCGAGTTCGCGCTGGTACTCGTCATAAGTGTATTCCAAAATGGCGAATTTTTTGGCGTCGGCGAAGTTGCCGGGGTTGATACGGACCTTATCGGCCCATTTAGCCGCTTCCATGGCCGCGTTCGGATTAAAGTGGATGTCGGCGACGAGTGGGACATGAAGATAGCCCTGGCGTTCCAGTTCGGCCCGGATATTTTTGAGGTTCTCGGCGTCTTTGGCGGTCGGGGTAGTAATCCGCACGATTTCGCAACCCGTTTCAACCAGCCGGATAGCCTCGGCGACGGTCCCGGCGGTATCCAGGGTGTCGGTAGTGGTCATCGACTGGACCCGAATCGGGTTATCGCCGCCCACGCCCACGTCACCCACCATGACCGGTAGGGTCTGGCGGCGGGTATAACTGTAGGGGTCTGGGATGTAGGGAAGGCGGGTATACTGGCTATAATCCTGGGGACCGCGGCTGGTTTTATCCAGCGTTCCAACGCGCTCTATCTGCAAACTCATCGTGGCCTTTCCGAGAATCTGGTAAGAATTCTCGCAATTTCATACTTCAAAGCAGTTAATTACATTTTTCACCAGCTTAATTATACCCCTTGCGACAAGTGGTAACAAGCCGGACTAAGGGAAGAATTGAAGTAAAAAGCCGGAAAGATTCCTAATTTTTACAATATGCTACTATAATCAAGTTAACGCAGGATGATAAAGATTAGCGAATGCAAAGGAGCAACCCGGTGACATTTGAAGAACTCTCCCGCCAGGCCCAGGCCGCTTTCGAACCGTTTACCGCCATGATTTACTTCGCCTCCGAGGCGTTCGCCCACTTCAAGGCGCTAGGGCTGCGCGGACGGCAAAGCTATTTCTTGTCGCGTTCGGCCCCGCTGGGCAAACTGCCGGGCGAGGCGGTCGCGGCTCTTTTCTACAACTTTAACCCGGCCTTTGTTAAAGAGCAGGTCAATACCGGGTGGGCCATCCCAACCGCTACCCCCGAAGCGGTCCTGCGGGAGCGCGACCTGGCTGTCACCGAGGCCCTACAAAGACTGCTGGCCCCCAACGAAGGCGAGGAAGACCTCCGTCCGAATATTGAGGAAGCCCTGCCCCTGGTCAAGAAGGCCGCTCACGGGCTGCCGGTCCGGGGGCGCCCCCTCTTTGCCGGGTACGCCGCGATGCCCTGGCCGGACGAACCCTCTGTCGCCCTCTGGCACGGCGTCAACCTGTTGCGCGAATTCCGGGGCGACGGTCATAACGCGACCCTGCTCGCGGAAGGCATTGACGCGGTTGAGGCCATTTTGCTACAGGTCGCTTTCAGCCACAAACTCCCGCTTCACTTCCTGACCCGCAGCCGGGCCTGGGATGTCGAGGACGTCCAGTCCGGAGAAAAACGGCTAACTGAGCGCGGTCTCCTGGACGAAGGCGGTCTGACCGAGAAGGGGCGGGAAGTCCGTGAACGGATCGAACTTAACACCGACCGGCTGGATGTGCAACCTTTCGAGAACCTGGGTATAGAGGACAGCCAGCGTTTAATCGAACTGGTGGGCGCGCTTAGCGACCGGATATACGCGCGAGGCGGCCTCAATTTCGGTCCTGCCCCAAAACCAAACCCGGCCTAATCAAAACCTATGTCCAGAACTTCTCGTGACAAATTATTGAAAATTGCCCTGGCCCTCTGGGGCGGCTCGCTCGGCTTCCCGGTCGGAGTCGCCCTGGCGGCCTGGGCCGGGAAATTGTTGGGCTGGTGGCCGCCCAGCCCGCGCCATCTCCTGAAATATACCGGAACAAAGGGAGCAACTTCTAAAAATGTTTAAGAGCTACCGTCGCGGCTTTTTAGGGGGGCTAGTCCTGGGGGCGCTCTGGCTGCTCTGGGTCTACCGGCGGGCCGAGCAATTCCCCGGTGACCCCGCCCTCAACCGCTATTACGCCTGGCTGCGCCACCTACCCGGCGCGCCCACCACCAATCCCCACCAGCCCGGCTAAATCGGGCCGTTAAGAATCGCCGAATTGACCATCTTGACCAGGCCGTCCTGCCCTGTCGCCTTACTCCCGAAGGTATAGCGGACCTGGCCCTGTTCCCAGGTAATAGTCGCCTCCCCGCAACTGGCCCCACAAGGCGCGTCCTGGTAATAGCCGGTCCGCCCGTTCGCCAGGGCCACTTTCGTCCCGGTCAAAGGAGTGGTATCGGCGACCGCGAGTTGGCCGGTCAAAGTGCCAAAGTCGCAGGCGTTCGCCCCGTTACAGTCGGGCGTATATTCCACCCGAATAACATAGATAGTGCTATCAAGTTGTTGGATAGAAGAATAAAGCTTGGCCGGTTCGGCTCCCTCAATAGCGGTTGGCAGCAAAACCTGGATGAACGACTGGTCCTTCAAAGGCTTCAGGAGCGGCTGGAAAAGCGAAATCACCTTCGCGGTCGATCCGGGCGTCCCGGCCACCTCCTGGATTTTTGCCGTGTCGAGTAACCAGCCCACATGCTCAGGACTCCAGACCAGCGTCCAGGTGCCCCTAAAGTGCCTGACGACTGTCCCGCTTTTGCCGGAGTCAGTCGTTTCGAGGTTAACGTGGACCGTGTTCGGCGCGGCGCCATCGGCTACACTCTGAGAACTCACCTCCTGGGAGGTAGCGTACCCGGCGACCCAGGCGGCGTAGGGATTGGCCTTCTGGAAATTGGGCGACAGCAATTTATAAGCTTCGTCATACTGTTTGTTGTTCAGTAACGAATAGAACTGGTCTACGGTCGGAGGTTGGGCTTCGGGATAGCCATCTGAGCGGGTCGAAATCACCACCAGGGCATTCCCACTCATGCCGTAAGTGCGGGTTTCGTAGCCGCTGGGGCAACAATTTGGCTCAAACCCGCTATAAAGGGCATCGGTTGATACCAGCTTGCCGTCCACCACCGAAATCCCCTGTTTGTAGCCTTCCTGCCAGCCCGTCAATTTAGGCGCGGGCTGGGCCTGGTGATAAAGCAGGAACCCGATGTTCCCGGCGGTCCCGCCCGAAATCAGCGGGATGGCCGCTTCTTCCTGGCCGTCCTTGTCCACGTCTACATAGACAATATGGTCCAGGTCGGGCGACCCCACCAGGGCGGCGTCGGCTTTAACCGAAACGAAGAAAGGGTAGTAAGAGTCGGGTGATGGCTCCTGCTTAAGTTGAGGGTCATTCTTCAGGACGGTCGGCCAATCGGTCTGGCGGATAGACGCGGGAGCCTTCGTAGTCGCCGGGGCGGTAGTAGCCACCGGGGCCGTTGTGGTCGGCGGGACCGGGCTGGTAATCGCCTTTGGAGTGGTCTCGTCACGAGTTGCCACAGGCGCGGTCGTGGTACTGGCCGTGGTGGCCGGTTGGGTGGTAACCCCGGTTGTTGCGGCACTCGTGGTACTGGCCGTGGTCGCGGGGGCCGTGGTAGGCGGGCTGGCGGTCACGGTAGGGGTCGCCTCCGGGGCAGTGGTAACCCTGGTGGTAGCCGGGGGCAGGCTGGTCGCAGTATCGTCGCCACAGGCTGCCAGGACCAGGGCCAGCATTAAAATCACCAGGAGCGGCCCTATTTTCGAAAATTGCTTCATAATTCCCTTAAAATCTTCCGTTTATTTTTCTAAAATGTTCTAAACTCGACTTTACACATTTTAGAAGGAGAAATGGATAGAAATTAGAAGAGGAAGGCAAATGCCTTGCCGCCTGAGGTAATATATGTTCGCCAAAACTATACACCTTCAGGAGAAATACAATGC